>Ga0209638_1000017_pt1 | contig 124692 bp, 112 predicted proteins | sample BarGraNGADG00211_FD_184490 | JGI IMG/M metagenome (GOLD analysis project Ga0209638, IMG submission 184490) | Arctic peat soil microbial communities from Barrow, Alaska - Barrow Graham LP Ref core NGADG0002-211 (SPAdes) (version 2) | ecosystem: Environmental > Terrestrial > Soil > Wetlands >... | reverse complement strand
TGGGATGCAGCTCAACGGCAGCTCAGCCACTCCGACCCTGACCTGCTCGGCGACCTGATCCGCGTTTGGAGGGGACCGGCGCCGCCGGTCCCCTCTGCTATTCCATGAAAGGAAAGTGCAAGTGCGCTATTCCCTGAAACAGCTTCGAGTAATCGCCGCTATGGCGGCGGCTGGCGCCCTCTTGATTACGTCCTTCGCGGGCGTCCAGACCGTCCAGGCTGCGACAACCACCTGTGCGCAGCAGGCCACCATTGCCGCCGGCGACTACAACATCCAAACCAACGAGTGGAACTCGAGCCTCTAGCAGTGCATAACCTATACCGGCGGCACGGCCTGGTCGGTCAGCACAGCCAACTTCAACCTGGCGACCAACGGGGCCCCGGCCACGTACCCCTCAATCTATAAGGGCTGCCACTGGGGCAACTGCACCAGCAACAGCGGGCTGCCGATCCAGGTCAGCAAACTGACCTCGGCCACGACTTCTTGGAGCACGACTCCGGTGAGTTCGGGCGCTTATGACGTGGCTTACGACCTATGGTTCAACAGGACTCCGACAACGTCGGGCCAACCAGACGGCACAGAAGTGATGATCTGGCTGAACAGTCGTGGCGGCGTTCAGCCATTCGGTTCCCAGACCGCGACCGCGAGCATCGCCGGGCTCAACTGGAATGTTTGGACCGGCCAGCAGTCGTCCTGGAAAATCATTTCCTACGTGCTGAACCCGGGTGCCACGTCGTTCACGAATCTGAACGCACTGGCTCTCATTCAAGACGCCGTGAGCCGTGGCTCGATCAATTCCGCCCACTACCTACTCGACGCCGAGGCCGGCTTTGAGATCTGGCAGGGCGGCCAGGGCCTAGCCACCAACTCATTCTCGTTCAGCGCCGCAGGTGGCGGCGCCCCGACGCCGACCCCGGTTGTGACGCCGACGCCAACCGTCCGCCCGAGCGCGACCCCAACGCCCGTGACGACCCCGACGCCGACCCCGACGCGAACACCTTCTCCGACGCCCACGGCAACGCCCGCGCCCACCGGCACGGGTTCCGGCGCGGCCCGCTGTTCGGCCAGCCTCCACGTCGACAATCAGTGGAATAACGGCTTCACCGCGACTGTCACGGTCAACAACACCGGAACGGTGGCCACCAAGACATGGAAGGTCACCTGGACCTGGGGTGGTAATCAGGCCATCACCAATAGCTGGAGCGCCACGGCCGTGACTGCCGCCAACATGTCCTACAACAACGCCATAGCCCCTGGTGGCAACACCACCTGGGGACTCCAGGCGAGCTTCAGTGGCACGAACTCCGCACCGACGTTGAACTGCTCGACCACCTGAGCCGGCGCTGCTCCACGCGGACTAGGGGACCGGCGGCAAGGTCGGTCCCCCGCCTGGCTAGATCCGGCAGACGCTCCTATCGTGCGGCGCCTCCCTCCGCCCTTGCTCAGGTAGTTCTCTCTCACCTGCCAGGCCGCCCTCCCTTGTCGGAGACCGGCTCCGCTGGCGCCTTCGGCTATCTCCTAGCCGACCTACACGGCAACACCGCCTGTGCCTTCGGAGCATCTGACTCTATCAGCGACGCCTTCGCCTGCGACGCCTACGGCAAGCTCGTAGCCTCCGTCACGAGTGCCCTCTCGACACCCTGGCGCTACCCAGGGCCGGATTCTGGAGTCCGCCGCCGGAACACCCGAGCTCTACGACTTCGGCTCGCGCAGCTACAACCAGACTATCGGCACCTTCACGAGCCTCGATACATCCCACGGTTCTGCCCAGAACCCGGCTCTTCTCAACGGCTACCTCTACGCCAACGCCAATCCGGCCACCCTCGTGGACCCGGACGGGCATACCACCATCGGCGAGGATTGCGCCCTCTCCGGTGGCCACAGCTGCGCTGTCAAGGCCGGGAACGCGACCGTCGAAGCGAGCTTCCAGGGCTACCTCAACACGCAGCGCGCCGTGGCTAAGGCCAGCGCCAACTTGCCCGTTCTTTGCCGCCAGACCGGCGGCCACGCCTCGGGCTGTGCCCCGCTAGACCATCACCCGGAGAAATCCTGGTCCCAGACGATGAAAGAGGGGGATGCTGCATGGCAGGCGGCGCACCCAGCCCCGGTAGTGGCAGATGCCCCTACTCCTCAGGCGAAGCAGAGAGACTGCGGCTTCATGGGCATCGGCTGCGTCGATCTCGGCGCCGCAGCCAGCAACGTTGGAAACACAGTCGGGAGCAAGCTGCAGGACTTTGGCGGGGGAGTTGGGACCTGGGCACGTGATTTAGGAGGCTCGATCGACCGACAGATGCCAGCTGCTGTCTGGGCGTTTGCGATCGGGACGTGCGCGCTTGCCTGGGAAACGGCCTTGGGGTGTGCAACATTGGCCGCCTTGGCAGCATACACGACCGCGAACGGCGTCAACAACAACCAGACAGGAGATGGTGACGTGCTTGGCGGCTGGAACTGGAAGGACGCCCCCCTGAGCATCCCGTCCTCTTTGATCTCGGGCGGCGTCCTTCCTAGCGGGCGGGGTCGGTTTCGCTGGGGGGTTCATCACTGATATCGTTACCCAGGAGGTCAACCATCCCTGGACCCAGCCCAACTGGGGGCACGCCGTCTATACGGGAGGCGGCGGCAGGGTTCACGCCATGCTTGGGAAGCAGACACTCTGCCAACTGAGTTACTCCCGCTCGGAGCAGGGGTAGTTATAGCGGATCGCGTGAGAGGGGCGGAAGGGGGCTGGCCGAGACGCTTCGGTCATGTAGGCCCTGGATCACAAGGCGCCGCGCTCACGTACTGCTGATCCGCGGCACCGGCCGGTGGTGTCGAGGTGGGCGAGTCGTCGGATGCTGTCCCCGACTACGAGATCCTCATCGCCAGGAGTGCGCACGCGGTACGCGTGCTGTCATGTGTCGGAGCGAAGCCGCTCGAGTGCGAGGGTCAGCACTTCCTTGCGCGCGAAGACACCCAGGAAGCGAATGCCGCAGAGGAAGAGCGCCAGGCCGAGGCCGCTGTAGAAGAAGGCGATCATCCAGTCCGGCATCAGGTGCGAGAGGCGGAGTGCCATGCCGCCGCCCATCATCACGGCCATCACCGCCCAGGACGAGGCGTTGAAGAAGTGCCAGAAGGGGAGCCGATCCTCCGCACGCGCGCGGATTCGACCGGTGTGCTTCGCGACGAGCCGGGAGAAGACCAGGAAGTAGAACACCAGGAAGATCACCGCGGCGAGCGGCAAGAGGATCAGGTTCGAGGGCGCCAGCCCGAACTCCATGGGCAGCCCGATCATGCAGACCATCGAGCCCGCCGCGCACCAAACGAGACCCGCGATGAGCATCAGGTGGTTCTTGGGAATCTGGACGACGTGCACGCTTCGAACACCCCTGACGCACTGGTCGATGGGTGGCGCGATTGTACCCACGCGGAATGTAAGGTCGCGCGCAGAAGTATTAGCCTGGCGCTGCACGGGTGGGGTGCGCATCACTGCCCGTCGGCGATTTGCCGCGCCGGTTGAGTCCCGAGACTTGGTGAGAAGCCGATGCCTCTCCCGGGCCGGCAACCTGCTCCCGACGGTGCGATGATCGTCGAGCCGTTCACGGCGCAGATTGGGGGCCAGGGTGTGGTTGCTCGGGACCGGGCTCGTCGTCGAGAACGGTGCCAGCGACGCCGCCGGCCATCTCGCGTCAGCCGAACTGTACGATCCCAAGAGCGGTACCTTCACGCACACGGGCTTGATGACCACTGCTCGGTCCGGCCACACCGCCACTTCGCTACAGAAAGGCCAGGTCCTGATTGCGGGCGGCACGAGTAATGGGGGTAGCAGCGGGGGCGTCACATCCGCCGAGCTATACGACCCGCGCGCGGGCACGTTCAGTGTTACTGGGTCGATGAAGACGATGCGAACCGGCCATACCGCCACGCTGCTTACAGACGGCCACGTGCTGATCGCGGGCGGTGCGACCGCCTCTGCCGAACTTTATGACCCCCACGGTGGCACCTTCACCACAACCGGTTCGCTAAAGGACAGCGGCCTCGGTGCCAAGGCCGTCCCGTTGCCGGACGGGCGAGTCTTCGTTCTGCGTGAACCCGACGGGGACCCGGAACTGCACGACCCGAAGAGTGGACTATTCACTGATTCCGAACTTGCGTTGGGTCTAGGGCCCACCACGGCTACCCTCCTGTCAGACGGCCGGGTTCTCGTGGCCGGAGGCATGAGCAGCAACAGTGTTCGGGCCTACCTTTATCGACCGTAGGGCCTCGCAGTGCGATATCCAAGTCGCCTTCATTGGGTAGTCTTCCCCGCCGTGCTCACGGTGGCAGCTACATACGGCGAGATCGACCTGACCTGGACTGCCCCGACCGACAATGCCGGTGGCCGGATACACCGTCCTCCGCGACCTGGCGGAGCCTGTGAGAGTTAGTCCGTCCTCGCCTCGTCCAGCAACTCGCCATCCGGCCCACGTAGCTGCAGGATCATCGGGACCATGCCGACGGCGTGAGTCGAGCAGCTGAGGCAAGGGTCGTAGGCGCGGACCAGGGCCGAGACGCGGTTGAGGGCGCCTTCCTGGATCTTGTTGCCATCGACGAACCTCTTGGCCACCTGCAGGACGCCGCGGCCTATGGCGAGGTTGTTGTGGCCGGTGGCGACGATCAGGTTGGCCCAGGTCATGGCGCCGTCGTCGTTCACCTTGTAGTGGTGGATGAGTGTGCCGCGCGGGGCCTCGATGATGCCGGTGCCCTCGAGGTTGTTGACGCCCGCGTGGGCGCGGAACTTGGTTCCGAGGATCGCCGGGTCGTCGAGCAGCTCTTGCAGGCGCTCGAGGGCGTAGGTGGCTTCGATGAGTCGCGCGTAGTGGTAGTGGAAGCCGCTCTGGACGATGCGGCCTAGACGCTGGCGGTACTCCGCGAGCTCCGCGTCGGCGTCGGGCGTGCCGCAGCGGTCGGCGACGTTGAGCCGCGCCAGCGGGCCGACGCGGTAGATGCCGTCGGGATAGCCGACGGGCTTGTAGTACGGCGCCTTCAGGTAGGAGTCTGAGAGCGTGGCCTCGCCGATGTAGGTCGCGTAGTCGTCCGGCTTTACCTGGTCGGCGACGATGCTGCCGTCGGAGCCGATGAAGCGCAGGTTTCCGTCGTAGAGCTGCAGCGAGCCGTCGGGCCTGACAAGCCCGCAGTACATCGTGGGGAAATTCGAGAACGACTCGATCTCGTCCGGGAAGCCGTCGATCGTGTTCTTCCAAAGGGCGAGAGTGCGCTTCACGATCGCCTTGGCCGCCGGCAGCTCGGCGAGCGTCTTCTCTCGCGCGTATGGGTCGAGGGGCGCGTTGACGCCGCCGGGTACGACCCACGAAGGATGGACGCGCTCCACGGCGAGCCGCTCGATCACCTGCTGGCCGAACTTGCGCAGCGCGATGCCGTCTCTCAGCGCGTCGGGGTGTTCTTCGAGCAGCCCCGCGATGTTGCGCTTGGCCGGATCGAAGTCCATGCCGAGCAGCAGGTCGGGCGCCGACAGATGGAAGAAGGACAGCGCGTGCGACTGCACGAACTGCGCGCAGTGGAGCAGCTCGCGAAGCTTCGCAGCGGTGTCCGGAATGCGCACGGCCATGATCGCGTCGCACGCCTTCGACGAGGCCAGCTCGTGGCTCACCGGGCAAATGCCGCAGATGCGCGACGTTATCGAGGGCATCTCGTAGTACGGCCGGCCCTCGACGAACTTCTCGAAGCCGCGGATCTGGGTGACGTGGAACTGCGTGTCGGTCACCTGGCCCGCGTCGTCGAGGTTGATCGTGATCCTGGCGTGCCCCTCGATGCGCGACACGTGGTCGATCGCGATGGTCTTCATGGCTGGTCTCCTGGCCTGGTCGCCATGCCGCGCCCTACCCGAACCGCAGCTTGGAGCCGAGATCCGGCTCGCGGCCTTCGAGCAACTCGCCCACTACGAACAAGATTGCGTCGGGCTTGGGCGGGCAGCCGGGGACGTAGACGTCGACCCTGATCGCCGAATGCAACGGCTCCGCGAGCTTCAGCAGCGCGGGCACGCCGTCGGTCGGAACGCCGGGTCGCTCCGTGCCGGGTCGCTCGGTCGCGCCCTCGATGTAGACGCGTTCGAGCAGCTTGCGAGTGGGTATGCCGTTCCGCAGCGACGGCACGTTGCCGGTCACCGCGCAATCCCCGAGTGCCACCACGATCTTGCTGCGCGACCGCGCGGTCTGGGCGAGCTTGAGGTCGTCCTGGCTGCTCACCGCGCCCTCGATCAGAGCCACGTCGACGTCCTCGGGCCACACCTGCGCGTCGACCAGCGGGCCGAACACGATGTCGGCCTTCTTGAGCACGGCGACGATCCCTTCGTCGATGTCGAGCAGCGACATATGGCAGCCCGAACAGCCGTCGAGCCAGCAGGTGCCGATCTTCACCTTGTCCATCACGCGCCCTCGCGGATCGAGCTGAGGCGGCTTACGACGGTCCGTTGCTTGGTCATCTCCTCGACGCCCCATCCCTTTTCGGCCATGGCGCCGGTCGGGCAGGCCTGCACGCACTTGCCGCAGCTGGTGCAGCTCGTGGCCTCGCCCCACGGCCGCTGCAGCTCGGAGACGAGCCGCGACCCGATGCCGCGGCCGGCGATGTCCCACACGTGCGCGCCCTCGATCTCGGCGCAGGTGCGCACGCAGCGCGAGCAGAGCACGCAGCGGTTGTGGTCGAGCACGTATCGCGGGTGCGTGGTGTCGACCGCCAGCTTCGGGTAGTTGTACGGGTAGCGGATGTGCGTGATGCCGTGGTCCTGCGCCAGGGCCTGCAGCTCGCAGTGGCCCGAGGAAACGCACACCGCGCAGACGTGGTTCCGCTCCGCGAACAGCAGCTCGAGCACGATCTTGCGGTATGAATGGAGTTGCGGCGAGCTCGTCGTCACCGCCAGGCCTTCCTGAACGGGGGTCGTGCAGGCGGGCAGCAGGCGGGCGTTGCCGGAGACCTCGACCATGCACAGCCGGCACGCGCCGACCGCGCTGAGGCCCTCCATGTAGCAGAGGGCCGGGATGTACTTGCTGTTGGCTCGCGCGACCTCGAGGATCGTCTGGCCGGGCGTTGCCGCGATGACCTCACCGTCGATGCGGACCTTCACCTTCTCGGTCAAGGGATCCTCTCTATCTTTCGGCGCTGCGAATGTCGCAGCGCAGGCAACGGAACGTCTCCTCGAGCGCCGCCACCGGTGTGAGCCCGAGCGAAACCTCGGCATACGACCGCACTCGCTCAGCGGCCGGCATCTCGGCGGGTACATGGCGGCCGATCTCGCTCGGCGTCTCGGGCGGCACCATCTGGTAGGCGAATTCCGGGATCAGGCCGGCGAAACGCTCCAGCCCCATCAAGCGCTTGTCGATGTTGCGGGCGGCCTTCTTGCCGATGCCCATCGCGTTCGAAACGTTCGAGGCGCCGGTGATGAGGTCGCCGCCCGCATAGAAGCGATCGCGGCTCGTCTCGAGGGAGTAGCGGTCCACCTCGAGCGTGCCAGCCTCCTTGATCGTGAGACCCGAGGCCTTGCAGAAGTCGGGATCGACCTTCTCGCCGACGGCCAGGATGACCGTGTCGCATTCGATGCGGATCACTTCGTCCGTTGGGATCGGCTTGCGGCGGCCGGACGTGTCGAACTCGCCCGGCTTCGTCTTGACCGCCTCGAGAGCCTTCACGCGGCCGGTCTTGTCGCCGACGATGCGGTGCGGTGCCGCGAGATAGAGGAGCTTGGCGCCCTCGTGCTCGGCGGCCAGGATCTCCTCGGGGATCGCCGGCATGTCCTTCCGCTCGCGCCGGTAGACGATCGTAACGTCGGCACCCAAGCGGCGCGCCGTGCGGGCGGAGTCGATCGCGGCGTTGCCGCCTCCGATGACCACGACCTTCTTGCCGATCGGCACCTTCTCGTCGCGCGCGACGCCTTCCAGGAAAGGCAGCGCCGGCATCACGCCGGTCAGCTCCGTGCCGGGCATATACACCCAGCCTTCCTTCCAGGTGCCGATGGCGAGGAAGACGGCTTCGAACTGGCTGGCCAGGTCGTTGAGCCCCAGGCCGTCTCCGACGCTGACGTTGAACTGGAACTTGACGCCCAGTCGCTCGATCAGCTCGATCTCCTTGTCGAGGACGTTCTTGGGCAGCCGGTACTCCGGCAGCGCGTAGCGCAGCATGCCGCCCGCCTGAGGCCGGGACTCGAAGACCGTGACCGAGTGACCGAGAAGTGCGAGGTAGTAGGCGCAGGCCAGGCCGGTCGGTCCGGCACCGACGATCGCGACCTCGTGGCCGGTCGGCTCTTCCTTGCGTTCGAGCACGCGCTCGACCATCGTCTCAAACTTGTCCGACAGGAACACCTCATCCGCGATCATGCGGTGCACGTCGCGCGTGTTTACCGGGGCGTCGATCCCGGCGCGCCGGCAGCGGTTGTCGCAAGGGTGCTGGCAGACCCGGCCCGTGGATGCGGGCAGCGGGTTGTCGAGGATCACCGAGAGGAACGCATCCTCGACCCGCTCTTCTTTGTACAGCTGCAGGAAGCGCGGGATGTTCATGTGCAGCGGGCACGAGTTCTCGCACGGGGAAAGCGCGAGGTCCTCGCAGACGCCGGCGCGGCATCGCTTGGCCAGGATGTGGTCTTCGAATTCGTGCCGGAAGTGGCGCATGCTCGTGAGGACGGGATTTGGGGCGCTCGTCCCGAGGGCGCAGAGCGAGGTATCTCGGACCATGCGGCACAACTCGTCGAGGGTCTCGAGATCTGCGTGCGTGGCCGTGCCGAGAGTGCAGTCGTTGAGGATCCGCAGCATCTTGTCCAGACCGACGCGGCACGGGACGCATTTGCCGCAGCTTTCCGAGTGAGTGAACTCGATGAAGAAGCGGGCGACGTCGACCATGCAGTTGTCTTCGTCCATCACGACCATGCCGCCCGAGCCCATGATCGAACCGATCTGCATGAGCGTCTCGTAGTCCACCGGAGTGTCGAACATGTCCGCCGGGATGCAGCCGCCCGACGGCCCGCCGGTCTGCACGGCCTTGATCTCGCGGCCGGTGGCGCCGCCCTCGCCGATGTCGTAGATGAACTTCGCGAGCGGGGTGCCGAGCGGCATCTCGACCAGGCCCGTGCTGTGGACCTTGCCTACCAGCGAGAACACCTTCGTGCCCGCGCTCTTGGCGCTGCCCGTCTCGGTGAACCAGGCCGGCCCCTTGGACACGATCGGCGCGACGTTGTACCAGGTCTCGACGTTGTTGATGTTCGTCGGCTTGCCGTAGAGGCCTTTTTGGGCCGGGAATGGCGGCCGCGGCCGGGGGCGGCCGGCCTTGCTCTCGAGCGACGCGATCAGCGCCGTCTCCTCGCCGCATACGAAAGCGCCCGCACCCTCGACCATTTCGATGTCGAAATCGAAGCCGCGCCCGAGCACGTTGCCGCCGAGGATGCCGTACGCCCGCGCCTGCTCGATGGCGCGCTCGAGACGCAACACCGCCAGGGGGTATTCGGCTCGTACGTAGATGATCCCCTTGGGCGCGCCGGTGACGTAACCCGCGATGAGCATGCCCTCGAGGAGGGCGTGCGGGTCGGACTCGATCTCGTTGCGGTTCATGTACGCGCCGGGATCGCCTTCGTCGGCGTTGCAGATGATGTACTTCTCGGGCCCGGCCGCTTTCGCCAGGAACTCCCACTTGTTCCCGGTCAGAAAGCCCGCGCCGCCGCGGCCGCGCAACTTGGAGGCCTTGATCTGCTCGATGACGGCGGTGGGGTTCTGGTCGATCAGGACCTTGTAGAGGGCCTGATACCCGCCGATCGCGATGTACTCCTCGATGTCGTCCGGGTTGATCAGTCCGCAGTTGCGAAGGACGATCTTGACCTGGCCGTCGAAGAAGGGGATCTCGTTCCAGTTGGGCACGTCCGGATAGCCGGAGCCGTACTTCACGTGGCCGGTGAGGTGGTCCCACTCCTCGATCTTGCACAGCAGGATCTCGGGCGGCGGCAAGTGGCCGTGGCCGAGGCCGTGCAGGATTCCGTCGATGTGGTTCGTCTGGACGCGGTGCAGCATCAGCAGGGGGCGGCCCGGCACCCAGACGTTGACGAGCGGCTCCTCCGCGCAGAAGCCGAAGCAGCCGACGGGTACGAGCTGGACGTCCAGGCCACGAGCGTCGATCTCGGACGAGAAAGCGTGATAGACCGCCTCGGCGCCGTTGCCCGAGCCGCACGTGCCCATTCCGACCGCGATGCGGGGCCTGCCGGGGATCAGTTTTGCGAGGCCGGCTTCCCGCACCGCCGAGAATGCGGCGAAGTCCTGGATCATCATCGCCCGGGCTCCTTGCGCAGCGCCGTGACCTCGCGCAGCGCGGTGACCTCGCGCATGAGCGCCTGCTCCTTGACGTGGCCGCGGATAGCGTGGTCGATCTCGACCACGGGAGCCAGCGCGCACTGGCCGAAGCAGGCGACCGTCCGGATCGTGAAGCGCCCGTCGGGTGTCGTCAGCGTTAGCTTGTCCGCGCCGTCGCTGGCCTCGTGAAGGCCGAGCTGGAGCTTCACGCGATCGAGCAACGCCCGCGAGCCGCGGGTGTGGCAGGCAGTGCCGCGGCAGATGGTGACGGTATGGGTGCCCTGAGGATCGAGGTTGAACAGGGCGTAGAACGTTGCGACGGCGTAGACCTGAGACTGCGGGATGCCCGTGCGCGCGGCTACGTACTCGAGCGTCTCCATCGGGAGGTATTTGTGCGGGTTGTGATCCTGCAGCCTCTCGAGGATGCCGAGGAGCGCGCCGGGGCGGCCGGCCTGATCGCCGATGATCCGGTCGATCAGGTCCAGTTCCTCCCGGTGTGGCAGCGCCGCCACCAGTCCGGTGGTCATCGAACCCTCCAGACGGAGGCCATGTGCCGCAGGCCGTTGCACTCAAGTGGCCCGCATGACGCATGGCAATGGTCGCCAGAGTAGGGTTCGTCGAGTCGGCGCAATAGGGCCATCCGGACGAGAATGGACCGGCCGCTACTGCCCGCGGGGAGCCGGCCGGCATGTGTGCGCCCTCAGCGATGGCCGGGCTCGGGCGTGGCAGGTTCAGGGCCGCGGCCGCGTCACGATCTGGCGCGGGCGGCGGCGCGAGTCTCACCGGCCGGTTCGGCGACCTGTGCGGCCGCCGGGGCGCTTTCGGACGAGGCTCGCCGTCGAACGCGCGGTCCTTTCGGCTTCGGACCGGGCAGCGGCCACCAATCGCAGGGGCACAAGCCTTTCGGGCAGCCTGCATGCGGAAGGCGGTGCCCCCGCAACTCGCCTCTGATGGTGAAGGCTCGGCCGTTGTCGCGGGCGCAGATGGCGCAGCAGCCGGCGGCAACCAGCTCGACCTGCGCCCCGATACCGACGAAGGAGCGCAGCGACGCCTCGGACCACGCCTGATGCAACGTCACGATCTCGTCATGAGGCGGGACGGCGGACCCGGACGCTCGGTACAAAGCGGCCGCCTGCGCGCGCCTGATCCTCGCCACCTCGTCCCAACGCTTGTCCCGCCGCGCCTCCCGGACGGCACGCTCGGCGGAGCCCAGGTACAGGTCTTTCGATGCCGCCACCACGGCCTCCGAGGGCGGCACCGCGGCCAGTCGCGCGACCCGGTTGGTCGGCGCCGACACGCTCTTGGCCAGTGCCAGCCAGCCACGCCGATCGCTAGTCCAGGTTCGCTCCTTGGTCTCCCGGTCGCGCTCGGCCTCGAAGACTTCGACTGCCTCCTCGGTGAGGAGCACGAGCCTGCCGTCGACGCGGCGGACGACGATACGCCGCCGGCAGCGCGGGCACAGGCGCCCGCGTACAGGCGCCGGCTCGAGGAGTACCCCGCAATAAGGGCACGCCGATGAAGCGTTCCGACTCGGAGCCGCAGGAGTCGCCCGCGGCTCGTCGGGCAAGGCGCTGACCGGATCGGACGTCGCTTCTTCGGCGACTCCCGACTGGATCTCCGCGCGGGTGCCTGATCCACCGCCTTTGAGGATGCGTCTCAGGAAGCCGATGCTGATCTCCCCTAACAGCTGGGCACTTACTGACGAGTCGAGACGGCCGAAGAGCCCGTGGCAACCGAGTGAGCTTAGGGGAAGTTATAGCAGATCGATGTTGGAGAGCGTTAGGGTCGGACCGCCGCTCGACCGGAGATCACGATTCGGCGTCGCGTTCGAGGGCCAGGGCCACCAGCGAGGTTCCGTACTGAAGCGCCCAGAAACCGTCGTAATACCGATGCTTCGTTGGCAGGATGGCTGCCAGGATGCCCCAGTCGCGACTTGGCGTCAGGATCGGCACGACGGTCACGGTGCTCGGCTGGCCGCCCGCTGCTTCTTCTCCCAGCCAATCGGCCGGAGGGAAGTCTTCTGGTGCGATCAGGGCTCCGGCGCGTGCGCCGGCCGCTGCTTCGCCGTACCAAGCGGAGATTCGAAGCATACGCCCATGCTCGCCGGGCTCCCAGAGAGCCAGGCAGCCGTGAGTGGCGTCTACATGACGGAGCCAGTCCAGATACGTCTCTCCGCGCAAGCCGGGGTTCAGGAACGAGCGGGCCAGGTCGCGTACGATCCGCGGCGCCTGCGGGTGTCTGAGTGGATCCGCGATCGCGCTGTAGCGAAGGATCTGCAAGCGCGCCTGAGCCAGAAATCCCCGCAGTCTGGGCCGGATCGTCTCGGGATCGTCGTCGCCGCTGGACTGGCGGCACAGCCCGACGAATTCGAGGAGGTCGACAAGGCCCAAGAGCGTCTCCGCGTTCCGCGTCCGATGGCTGGCGCTGCGCCACGCTTCATCCAGCTCGGCGACGTTCGACACGGGCATGCCGCGAACCGCCGAATCGAAGGCTCGAATCACGAACTCCACCCCGGGCCACGTCTCGCTGGAGCCGTCGCCGGAGGTGAGTTCCGGAGGCGCGGCGAGCGCCCGCTCCAGCACTTCTCGCAGGCGAGCCTGCCAATCGGGCGCGTTCCAGTCGTGCGATGCCCCGAGGAACTCCTGCTGCGTCTCGAAGCAGCCGCACGAGTGCCGTGGGATCAGGGCTGTTGGCAGCACGTGCGTGCCGTCGGAGCCAGGCACGCCCTTGACCAGATCGAAGAGTGTGGCGGCCGCCGCGGAACCGAGAACGCGCGGCAGCTGGCGGACTGACGTGAGGGCCGGCACGGCGGTCTGAGCGATCTCGGAGTCGTCGAACCCGATGATGGCGACGTCGTCCGGGACTCGGACGCCGGCCTCCGCAAACGCCGCAATCAGATCGAGCGCATGAGTGTCGCTCGAGGCGAAGACTGCGGAAAGTGGGATTCCCGCCTCGATGATCGAGGCAGCGGCTTCCCGCCCGCCGGGGGACAGGTCATTCTGGACGCCGTATACGAGGGCCGGATCGGGATCGATGCCGGCCTCTTCGAGTGCCGATAGGTAGCCTCGATATCGCTCCATGATGTCGTGCTGGAGGAACGCGCCAACGAAGCCGATTCTTCGATGCCCGTGGGCCACGAGGTGGCGAACCGCCTCCACGGCCCCTCCCGCGTTGTCGATCACCATCGACGCGCCCCCTGGGTGAGGGGGAGGGCCGGCGATCGCAACCATCGGTTCTTCGATCTGCGAGAGGATCGCGAGTTCATCGGGGTGCGCCGTCGCCGTGATCACGATCATGCCGAGCCGTTGGTCTCGACCGATGCGGAAGTAGTCGCCGATCGGAGCGTGGTCGACCATGGACGCCTGCCAACCAACGGCGGTCTGGACGACGATCAGTTGTGCGCTCTTCTGCGCGCACACCTCGTCGACTCCGGTCAGGACATCCCCGACCCAGAAGCCGCCGGCTTCCGGGGAGAAGACTGTGACCCGCCGCGCAGCGGCTCGCTTCGCGCCCATCGCATGCCTGCCCCATCACAACGGTTCGACGTAGACAGCCTGTGGTGACTCCAGGCAGTCTGGGGATCTTACTAAGTGTCGGCGTGATTCCCCGCGCAATCAATACTGACGGCGCATGAGGGCACGCCGATGATAGGACCATCGCGAGTATGCGCCTGGCCCGGCCCCGAACGAGGGATGCCCGCGTCCAGCGTTCCAGCGAGGCGGTCGCTCGATCGCCCTACTCGGATGTCACCACGCCGATCGTGAGGAGGAGGTTCGCGTACAAGCGCAGCTCGCCGGTCAAGATCGCGAGAGCCAGGTCCGGGCCGCGAGCTGAGTCGTAGAACTCGAGGCGGCCGAGTGCCTGGAGAGGGACGTCCGGTAGCAGCTGGCGGAACTCGGCGAAGATGTCGGGCTCGTCGCCGGTGTCGGGGACCATGACGTGGGCCGCCTCTATGGGGATCGCATCGGCGAGAACGGCGAGCACGTCCGTGACGGTCAGCTTACCCGGCGTGAGGTTCAGGTAGACGCGATGGACGGCCGAACTCGTGCCCGTGAGCAGCGGGTAGTTGCCGTCGGCAATCAGGATCTGGGCACCGTGGCCCGCCTCGGCGAGTGCCATGAGAATCTCCGGGTGGAGCAAGCGAGTCTTCAGCATCGTGCACTCCTGCGGGGCTGGCCGGCGCGTAGCCATCCAGAGTAAGCCCCATCCCTTCCTCCGCGCCTGCTCCTGCTATCGTGGCGTTCATGGACCTTCGTAACGCCCGGGACGAACCCGCCCGAGAGCAGCCGGCTCAGGCCCTCCGTTCGCCGTCCCCGATCGCCGCCTGGTGGCTCGGTCGCACGTCCTATCGCGATGCCTGGGACCTGCAGCACCGCATCGTGGCGGCTCGGGCCGCCGGCCTCGTCGGAGATCAGTTGCTGATGCTTGAACATGAACCGGTGCTGACCCTCGGACGCCACAGCGACCCCGCCCACGTCCTTGCCGCTCCGGAAGAGCTGGCCGCGCGTGGCGTGGAACTGATCCGGGTCGAGCGTGGCGGCGAAGTCACGTATCACGGTCCGGGCCAGCTCGTGGCCTATCCGATCTTGCGCCTGGCGGAGCGAGGCTTGCTGATTCGGCCTCTCGTTCGGGCGCTGGAAGCCGCCCTGGCCGGGACGTGTCGAGCGTTCGGAGTCGAGGCCGGCCCCAAGGACGGTTACCCCGGCTGCTGGTGCGGCGATGGCAGCCGAAAGGTCGGCGCCGTCGGCATCCGCGTGGAGCGTGGAGTTAGCTACCATGGGATAGCGCTCAACGTCAGCGTTCGCCTGGCCGACTTCGAGCTGATCGACGCCTGCGGCATGCCAGGCGTCGTCTCGACCTCGATCGAACGCGAGCTTGGCGGACCTTCCGAGCCCACGATCGAATCTGTCGCGCGGGCGGCAGCGGCCTTCGCCCCGGTTTTCGCCGAGGCATTGGGGGCGTCCCTGACCGGCGGACAGTTCCCAGACGTCGCTCCCGTGCGCAACCGAGCCGCGCTCGAGGAACTGCTCTCCCCGCATTCAGCCGCCCACCCGGTCGCGGCCGGAGCCGGCTGATGAGCGCCGGACTTTTCGAGCTTCGCCGCGATTCAATCACCGGCTGGTGGGTCGCTACCGTCGTCGATCGCAAGTTCGATCGCGGACGGTTCTCGCTGGCGGCGGCCCAGGTTGACGACGCCGGGATCTGCCAGAACTGCATCGACCCTCCCGGCGATGGAATCCGGCTGCGGATCCTCAAGGACTACGCGTTCCATGTCGTCGGGTCGGAGATCGAGGCCCGCGAGATAGAGCGCGGCCTCTCGCAAGTTGCCCTCTCGCAAGCTCGCGCATCCGGCAGCTGGCGCACGATCGTGGCGCCGCCCCGAGAACACCGGCCGCTGCAGCGTATCGGCAGCGCCCCGTTGCGCGGGATGCTCGCTTTGGCCCGCGATGCCATTGCCGAGGCGGCCAGAGTGGGCCAGACCGAGTACCTGCAAGTGGTGCAGAACTGGGGCGCGCAGGCCGGAGCCAGGACCAACCACCTCTGCCTGGATCTCTACGACCTGCCGCAGATCCCGCATCGCGTCGCCGAGGAGATCGGTGGCGCCGCCCGCTGCATGATCCGCGAAGGCGAGTGCCCTTATTGCCGGCTTGCGCGGGAAGAGGCTCGGACCGAGACGCGCCTCATCTGGCAGGACGAGGAGAGCGTGGCTTTCGCCCCGTATGCGTCCCGATCTCCATTCGAAGTTTGGGTCGTGCCGCGCCGCCATGCGTCCGATTTCGGGCGTGCTACCGACGTCGACGTAGCGTCAACGGCCGAAGCGTTACGGCAGGTGCTCGGCAGGCTTGCCCGCCTTGACGGTCCGCCTCACAACCTCGTGCTTCACACGGCGCCGCTTCGCGAGCGTGTCGACGCGACGTACCATTGGCACTGGGAAATCCATCCACGGCTGCGCGAGATCGCAGGACTCGAGTTGGGGACGGGCTTGCCCGTAAACCCGGTCTCGCCAGAGGAGGCCGTGGAAGAGTTGCTCCGCCAGAGCTATGCAGGGGAGACCGCAGGCACGCCATGAAACGAGGGGGAGCCAGGCCGGGACGTCACAGCGAGCGCTGGGGACTCGTCACAGCGACCGGGCTTGGGGCAGGGCCCGGTCAACGCTTGGCTCAGCACAAACGGGCGGCAGAGAATTGGCTTTCGGCACTGCAACTTGGCGAATGGGGATCGGCGTGACCGCCACCCCTGACGCGGACGACCAGCGCGCTATCGAGAGCGTCGCCGACCGCTCCTTCATCGAGGAGCTGTTTGCACTCCATCACGGCGAGATATACGCCTATGTCTACAGGATGGTCCGGGATTCCGAGCTCGCCGCGGACTTCGCCCAGGACACGTTCATCAAGGCCTATCGCCACCTGGACAGCCTCGAGGATCGGGCCAAGGCTCGGGCGTGGCTGTATCAGATCGCCCATCGCGTCGTGCTCGACGAATTGCGGCGCCGGCGCATCGTCCGATTCCTGCCGCTGGTGGGGGATACCCACGGCGGCGCCGCCCCGTCGGCCGAGCATCTGGCCATGGAGATGCGCTTGTCCGGGCCACTTGCCCGGGCCCTCGCCCGCATCCCCAATCGGCAGCGCGCGGCCCTGCTGATGGCCGAAGTCAACGACATGACCGGCCTCGAGCTCGCCGAAGCCCTCGGCGTCAGCCACGTGGCGGCGCGGGCGCTGCTGACCCGAGCCCGCGAGAGCCTCCGTCAGGCGCTCGCCGATGAGCGTCGCGAAGAGAAAGAGCGCGAGGCCGCGCTCGATGCCAGGTTTGCGGCCCAGGCCAGCATCGCCGACCCACGCCGCACCACGGCGAGTCATTCCGACGACTCGAACGGGGCCGACCGATGAGCCGCTTGAGCCGAGCCGCCCGTCAGGCCGAGCCTCTGCACGAACGAGCCAGGCTGCTCGCTTCTGAAGCGATCGACACGGAGCTCGAGCCGGGGGATGCCGCATGGCTGGCCGAGCATCTCGATGGCTGCCCAGATTGCAGAACCGTCGCCGACGAATATCGCGCTTTGCGCGAAGAGCTGCGCTCCCTCGCCGTTCCGGAGCCCCCTCGAGACCTGTGGGCTCGAACCTCGGCGGCGCTCGATGAGGTCGACCGGTCGGCCCAGCGGAAGGCTGGGGCTATCCGTCAGGGCTTCGGTGGCTGGGCCGCCACTCGGGCGTCCTTCGGTGCGGCTGTCGCCGTCGCGCTGGTCGTGGTCATCTCGGGAGTCTCCCTGCTTTCTCAGGTCCCGGCGAGCCATGCCCCTGGGTCGACACGTGGCGTCGCGGTTGTACCGCCCGCTCCACTTTCCGCCGAGGCGCCGGTGGCCGTCGTCGACGGTACGGGCTACTGGATCACCCGCGATGGTCAGACTTACCAGATCCGCGCTGGCTCGGCGAAGTGCTCCGGCCCGAGCGACCGCTGTTCAGTTTCCAGCGAGAGTGGCACGACGATAGGCTCGATCACGAGTGACAGTCCCGTGTTCGCCGCGCTGGCGCCGGATGCTCGACAGGCCGCCGTGTGGAACGGCGACACGGTGGCCATTCTGCCGCTGGTATCCCAAACGCCCGCGACGGTCGCCATCGACCAGATGACGCCGCGTCCAACCACAACCGACTCGGCGGTCGCCACATTCGCGCAACCGACGCCCACGGTCACGGCGACGCCCACGGTCACGGCGACGCCCACGGTCACGGCAACATCGACCGCGAGTGCCGCCATCACGGCAACCCCGAGTTCCACCGGGACAGCCGTTCCGAGCGAATCGCCGACTGCATCCGCGCCCGCGTCGCCAGGCGCGTCCGCGAGCGTCAGCCCGAGCCCCTCACTTTCGTCGCCTCCAGCGCAACCCGTGACCGTACCAACGGCGATCCTCAACGGTTACAAGGTTGTGGGGCGTGCTCCCGAGTTCTCGCCCGACGGTCAGTGGGTCGCCTTCTCGGCTGCTCCCACCAACTTCACAAATGGGCCGGACTTGTTCGTCTGGCAGGTGGGACAGGAACGAGCGCATGCGGTTACCTCAGCTCACGTCGATTTCTTCTCCGGCTGGCTTGGCAGCGAGATCCTCGTGAGTGAGCTTTCCGCGCGCCCCGCAGTCTCGATCCCCGCAGCTACCTCCTCGGATGTCCTGACGCCTGCCCCGAGCGACAGCAGCAGCCCGTCCGCTTCGGCTTCGCCCAGTGCCGAGCCGCCGAGCGGTCCCACGACAACCTCGTACCTGTTCGATCCGGCCACCGGAAACGCTCAGCGCATCGACCGTGCGATGCTCCTGCCCGTGTCGGACCCAACGCGCACGTTCCTGGTGTACTGGTCGGGGACGATCGTGCTGGACGCCGTCTCAGGGCAACTCAAGGCCGGAACGGGCAATCTCTACCTCGACTCGTGGGCCGATCTGAAGATCGAGCCCGCGCTGCTGGACGGTGTTGGGGCTCTGCCCACCGCAACCCCGACCGCCGCTACCACCGGCGGGGAACCGAGCGCGAGCCCGATCCCGGTGGCGACGACATCGACGGAGGCCGCTCCGAGCCCCACGCCCTCTTCCGTGGACAATGGCAACCAAACCCCGAGCCCTGAGCCAAGCGCAGCGCCGGTCTTGCCGGAGTTGCTCCGAGCCTCCGCCGTGGACAGCGTCGAGAATTGGGTCGTGGAATGGGATGCCACGGGCCAGCACGTAGCGGTGTGGGTTGCCGACCCATCGAGCCAGAGCGTCGGCGTAGTGAACCTGTTCGCCATCGGTCGTGGATCCGGGCTCGTGGCGACGGACGGGCCGTTGTTCCACGCGCGCGGTCTCTCGAGCATCCAGTTCGACAACGGGCGTCTGGTATATACGACGCCCGCCGAGGGCAGCGACGGCAAGACGTACCTGGTTCCGTTGCCGCCGACTCCGCCAACGCCGAGCCCTTCTCCCAGCCCGTCCCCGAGCCCAACGTCCAGCGCCGCGGAAGCGCCAAGTCACACGCCGACCATCACGCCGCAGCCGACGGCTCCCCCCAGCGAGGGCCCGGGCAGCTAAGGACGGCCGAATCGCGGTGATCGTCCTGCCGTCAGTGGGCGACCGTGAGTCCGGCGCTGTATCCTTCGCACAACCTTTAACGACCGGCTCGGAGAGGCCGGGAAGGAGGAGTGCGCCTGTGCCAGGCAGCGGCAGCCGATGACCGACCGGCAGATCATGACGGACGACGAGATTCGGCGAGCCATCGTCCGGATCTCTCATGAGATCGTCGAGAAACAGGCCGGCACTCAGGGTCTGGCGCTCGTCGGAATCCAGCGACGAGGCGTACCTCTCGCGCGGCGGATCGCCGACGCGATCGAGGAGCACGAGAGAGTCCGCGTCCCGGTGGGAGCGCTGGACATCACTTTCTATCGCGACGATCTGTCGCTCGTGGCCCAGCAGCCGATCGTCAAGGGCACGGACCTCCCGTTCGATCTGAACGGCACGACCATCGTCCTGGTCGACGACGTGCTCTACACGGGCCGGACCGTTCGTTGCGCGATGGATGCCCTCATCGACTTTGGCCGGCCGCGCGCAATCCGTCTGGCGGTCCTGATCGACCGGGGACATCGCGAACTGCCCATCCGCGCCGACCACGTGGGCAAGAACGTGCCGACATCGCGGGAAGAGATCGTCAAGGTCCACGTGGCCGAGACCGACGGCCGCGACGAAGTCAGCATCGCCCGGCAGGCGCGCGCCGAGGAGCCCGCGACCGCGGGAAACCAGTGACCGCCGAGACCGAAGCCGCCTCGACCGCCGCCGTCAAGACCGCCGGCGCCGCCCCCGGAGCGTCCTGGCATCATCGCCATCTCCTGGACCTCGACGTCGTCAGCTGGCCCGAGATCGAGCTGATCATGCGGACGACGGACGAAATGAAGGGCATCCTCGCCCGGCCGATCCGCAAGGTGCCGGCACTCAACGGCCGGCGCGTGACCACGCTGTTCTACGAAGCCTCCACCCGCACCCGAGTCTCGTTCGAGACCGCGGCTCGAAACCTCTCCGCGGACGTGGTGAGCGTTTCCACGGCCACGTCGTCGGTGACCAAGGGCGAGTCGCTCGTGGACACGATCCGAACGCTGGAAGCGCTCGGCGCCGAGATACTCGTCATGCGCCATTCCGTCTCGGGGGCGCCCTATCTGGCGGCAGACATCTTCGGCGGGCATGTCCTCAACGGCGGAGACGGCTGGCACGCGCACCCGACCCAGGCGCTGCTCGACCTGTACACGATGCGTCAGCACCTCCACGGCGGCGACCTGCACGGCCGCAAGGTCGCGATCGTGGGCGACATCCTCCATTCGCGAGTGGCACGCTCCAACGTCTGGTCGCTCACCGCCGCCGGCGCCGACCTGTGGCTGTGCGGCCCGGCCACGCTTCTGCGAGGGATGGATCGCTGGGCGGCGGCGTGGGCCGGCGGTGCGATCCCGGGCCACGGCCGGTTCCACGTCACGAGCGACGTGAACGAAGCTCTGCGGGACGCGGACGTGGTGATGGCCCTGCGGATCCAGCGCGAGCGCATGCAGGGCGGCCTGCTCCCTTCGCTGCGTGAGTACGCGGCCCGCTTCGGGATCAACGCGCAGCGCGTCGCGCTTGCCCGTCCCGATGCGATAGTGATGCACCCCGGGCCGATGAACGAGGGCGTGGAGATAGCTCCCGACGTCGCTACCAGCGGTCGGGCCGTGATCACGGAGCAGGTAACCAACGGCGTCGCGGTTCGAATGGCGCTGCTCTATCTACTTGCCGGATCCCACGATCCGGCCCACTCGGGCGAGGCGGGACGATGAGCGCCCAACCGGCGGCGCTGGGCCCCAAGGTTGGCGAGAAGGTCGAACGGTTCGAGCTCGAGAACGCATGGCTGGTTGACCCAGTCTCCAGCCGCGAAGGCCCCGGAGAGATCGTCGTCATCGATGGGGTACTGGAGTCGGTCGTGTGGCTCGAAGGCGAGGAGGCGGCCGGCGTCACCGACGCGGACGTCGTGGTCGCCCCGGGCTTCTTCGACCTGCACGCGCACTTCCGAGAGCCGGGCTTCGAGGATGCCGAGACGGTCGCTACCGGAACCGCCGCGGCCGCTCACGGCGGTTACACGAGCGTGGCTCTCATGCCGAACACCGAGCCGGCGCTCGACGAACCGGGCGTGCTCGAGCGCATCCGATCGGCTGCCCGGGCGAGCGGATCGCCCGTAGAGGTCCTGGCATACGGCGCCGTCTCGGCGGGTCGGGCGGGGGAGCAGCTCTCGGCGATGGGCGAGCTGGCCGACGCGGGCGTGCTCGGCTACTCCGACGACGGGGCGCCCGTTCGCACGGCCAAGCTGCTGCGCAGCGCGCTCCTCTACGCCGGGATGCTCGGACTGCCGGTCGTGGAGCATGCCGAGGATGCGGAGCTGACTGCCGGCGCCGAGGCCGGCGAAGGTTACGTGGCCTCGGTTCTCGGGCTGGCAGGCTGGCCGGAAGCGGCCGAAGTGAACGCCGTCTCGCGCGATCTAGCCGTCCTGGCGGATGCGATCCAGGACGAGCCGCGGGCGCGACTCCACCTGACCCACGTCTCTACGGCGGCTGGCCTCGACCTGGTACGCCGGGCGAAGGCCGCCGGCTTGCCGGTCACGTGCGACGTGACGCCACACCACCTGGCCATGACAGACGAGTGGCTAGCCGGCGCGCGGCGCTGGTCGTGGGAAGCGCTCGGCGCCGACGGGAAGCCGCGCGATCCGTGGGCCGACGGCGCGCTCGTTGCCGCTCCCTACAACACCGCCCTGCGGGTCAACCCGCCGCTCCGGACTCCGGTCGACGCCGCGGCCTGCCTGGCGGCGCTGCTCGACGGCACCGCCGATGCCGTCGCGACCGACCATGCCCCGCACACGATCGTGGACAAGGAAGTGGAGTTCGGACGCGCGTCCAACGGCATCAGCGGCATCGAAACGGCGCTGGGCGTCCTGCTCGCTCTCGTCGACGCGGGCAAGCTGCCGCTGGCACGAGTCATCGCCGCGCTGACCGTGGGCCCGGCAAGCGTCGCCGGCAGCTGGCCCGGCGTGGTTGCGACGCCGGCCGCTCGAAGCCGCGGGCTCGTAGAAGGTGCCACCGCAGACCTGGTCGTATTCGATCGTGGCGACAGATGGCTCGTAACCGAAGAGACGCTGCGTTCCAAGGGCAAGAATTCGCCCCTGCTGGGGCGCGAGCTTTCCGGCCGAGTGCTGCTCACCATTGCCGGCGGGCGACTGGCCTACGAGGACCCCGAGGCAGACCGGACCTGAAGCCGTCTCACGTGCGGGTGGCCGGCACGCGCGCTCGGCCTCGAAGGTAGTGGAACCGCAGCGCCTGCGGGCGTGCGAGAATAGGTGCCCCACAGAAATGAGGAGAGCTCAGAACCGGTGCCAGTCCTTGCGACTTTCTTCTCCGTCCGCCGTGGGCGAGACCCATTTTTCAAGTTCTTCATGAAGACCTTGATGCCTCGCCAGATGAGGCAATACGAGGAGAAGTTCGGAATCAAGTTCATGGGCTGGTACAACGTCGCCCACGGCTGGGATTTCGACAACGTGATTCTGCTGGACCTGCCCGACTACGCCACCCTGGACAAGCTCGAAGCGGACGAGGCGAGCCGCGCCCTGGGTCATCGCGCCGGTGAGTGGATGTTCGAGAGGCATCATTCGATGTTCCTCCGGGAGCGGATCGGCCCGGACCTCGAGTTCAAGGGATAGGAGAGAACCCGATGGATACGAGCCGTAAAGATTTGCTCGGCGAACTCGCCGCCGACGCGTCTCTGGAACGGTCCGACTTCCTGGTCCAGGCGTCGGCTCAGCTCCGCCGCTTCCTCGAGACCAACGGGGACCGCATCGCCGAGATCGGCGGCGTGGTTCTGATCGACGACGAGGTCGACTACCTGGCCGTCGCCGCGGACCTGTCGTTCCGAAGCCGCAGCCGCTACCTCGACGAGGCGACGGGCAAGTGGGTCTCCGAAACCGAGGTCATCGAGAGCCCCTCCGAGCTGGTCGAGCTCTACAACCTGGCCGACGTCTTTGCGGCGTTCGGCGAAGCCACTGTCCCCGATGGGACCCAGGAAGGCGAAGCCGGGGAAGGCGCCGAGGCAGAAGAGGGTGCCGAAGTGCCGGCCGGTACGGGCGAGAATCCCTACGCCGCGGCCGCCGACGATTGGGCCGCCGCCCACGAGTATGAAGAGGCCCCGGAGACCGAAGAAGAGGCTGCCGGGCGCCTCTACGACCTGGCGCTCGCCTTCCAGGAACGAAGCCAGCAGACGGAGGCCCACCTCCTCGAACAGTTCGAGGCCGCCGCGGCTCAGTATTCGTCCGTCCTGGGCGACCTGATCATCGTGGACGACGAGGACGAGCGGCTCACTCTCAAGGCTTCCGGCGCGTTCGTGGCCGAAGTGATCCCGGAGGCCGAGGCCGAGTCGGGTCAATGGCGCCAGCTCGAGGGCCCCGACGCCATAGTCGAGTTCTACGACCCGACCGACGTCTTTGGCGACCTGGCCGACACGCTGGGCGAGGCATTCCCAAGCCTCGCCGAGGGCGAGGCCGGCGAGGACGAGGAAGACGAGGAAGACGAGGAAGACTCCGACGAGGAAGACGAGGAAGACTCCGACGAGGAAGACTCCGACGAGGAAGACTCCGAGGACGAAGCGGAGGCCGCCGAAAGCGCCGCAGATGCCGCCGGCGAGGACGCCCAGGACAAGGACAAGGGAGACGGCAAGCCCCGGTGACGATGCGCCTAGTCTCGGCTGAGCTGGTCGAAAGCCGGCAAATCCTGCCGGGGCAGTGGCTCCAATCGTTCCACGCGCCCGAGCTCGCCACCGGATCGCGGGCGGGCCAATTCGTCCACGTTCGCACGGGCGACTACTCCGGGCTGGTCCTGCGGCGTCCGTTCTCGATCAACACCGCCGACCCGGCCACGGGTACGGTCACGCTGCATTTCCGCACGGTCGGCCGCGGTACGGAGTGGCTTACGCGTGTCCGCGAGGGCGAGCGGCTCGACATGCTGGGACCGTTGGGCAGGCCGTTTGAGGTCGATCCGCGGAGCAAGCACCTCCTGCTGATCGCCGGCGGGCTCGGGATGGCCGGCGTGAGAATGCTCGCCGACGAGGCGGTCCGCGACGGGCGGCAGGTCGTCGTCCTGTTCGGGGCGCTCGATGCCGCCCACGTCTACCCCTCAAACCTGCTTCCCGACGAGGTCGAGTACGTCGTGGCCACGGACGACGGATCGCTCGGCCATCGCGGTTTCGTGACCGAGCTGGTGGCCGACTACGAAGCCTGGGCCGACCAGGCGTTTGCCTGCGGCCCCCACGCGATGCTCAAGCGCCTCGCCTACCTGGCTTCGGGACGGCGCGAGCGGCTGGGCGTCGCGAAATTGGGGCGCAAGCGCGGCGGAGGCAAGCACGATCCGGCCGGGTCGCCGGCGGCGCGGCGCAAGGCATTCCTGCAGGTTTCGATGGAGCAGACGATGGGCTGCGCCGTGGGCGCATGCCTCGGCTGCGTCGTCCTCGGCGCCGAGGGTCCGCTGCGCGTCTGTCGCGAGGGTCCCGTGTTCGCGTCCGAGGAGATTGCCTGGGAGTCGATCGCGTGAAGCCGCGCAAGAAGGTCGTCGTGGCGTCGGACTTCCAGAACTCGGAATTCCGCATCGGCAAGGACTCCGACAGGTCGAAGCGGACTCCGACGGTGCGAAAGGTCAAGAGCACGATCGGGCCGCTGGATCGGCCGGTCCGAACGCGTGTCGAGACGGGTTCCTCGGCCGTGGCAGATCTCGGCACGAGCCCGCCCGCCCGGCCAACCCTCGCCGAGCGCGAAAGGCTCGCCCTGGTCGACATGTCGGTAGACCTGGCGCCCGAGCGAGGACTGCTGCTGGCCAACCCGATCATGGTCGCCTCTGGCACGTTCGGCTACGGGGTCGAGTACGGCGATGTGGTGGACGTCCAGCGGATCGGCGCCATCTGCTGCAAGGGCACGACGCTGCGACCGCGTGTCGGCAACCCACCGCCCCGCGTGACCGAGACGCCCGGTGGGATGCTGAACTCGATCGGCCTGCAGAACCCGGGCGTGGACGCCGTCATCGAGAAGTACGGCCCCATCTGGCAGGGCTGGCAGGTGCCCGTCATCGTCAACGTGGCCGGCGAATCGATCGAAGACTATGTCGAGGTGGTCCGGCGCCTGGACGGCGTGCCCGGCGTGGCAGGCATCGAGCTGAACATCAGCTGCCCCAACGTCGGCAAGGGCGGGCTCCAGTTCGCGATCGATCGCGATGCCGCGAGAGCCGTCACGGCCGCCGTCCGGCGAGCGACGGAGCTGCCGCTGCTCGTCAAGCTCTCGCCCAACGTCGCCGACGTTCGGCCGATCGCCAAAGCGATCGAGGAAGCGGGCGCCGACGCGCTGACTGCGATCAACACGCTCTCGGGGCTGGCGGTATCCGCCGATCGGACCCGGGCGTTCCTGGGCAACACCTATGGCGGGCTCTCCGGGCCGGCCATCAAACCCGTGGCGCTGCGGATCGTGTACGAGGTGGCGCAGGTCGTGGAGATCCCGATCGTGGCCATCGGCGGCATCACCGAGCTGGCCGACGTGCTGGACTTCCTGGCCGTCGGAGCTTCAGCCGTCCAGGTCGGCACGGCGATCTTCGCGGATCCCGAGCTGCCGGTTCGGCTCGGCGACGAGCTGCGGGCCGAATGCCTGCGTCGGGGGCTGGCCTCGTACCGTCCGCTCGTCGGAACGGCGCTGCCGAAGCGCGCCGCGGCGTCGTCCGCCAAGGGCGTGGAGTATCGGCCGTGACGACGATCCGGCCGGCGGTCGAGCTGGCGGCCGCGGCGGCCATCGCGACGCGCACCGAGGAGCTGTTTCGGCGCTCCGGCGCGCTCAAGGAAGGGCACTTCCTGCTCAAGAGCGGCAAGCACTCCGAGCGTTACCTGGAGAAGTTCCTGGTTCTGCAGGATCCGGCGGCCACGAGCGAGTTGTGCGGCTTCTGGGTCGCGCAGCATCGGGGCGCGGACGGGGCGCCGCTCGTGGACGTCGTCGCCGGCCCCACGACGGGCGGTATCGTCCTCGCATTCGAGACCGCGCGCCAGCTGGGCGTCCGCAGCATATTCGCCGAGGAAGTGAGGGACGCGGATGGGACGGTTCGGCGCGAGTTCCGGCGTGGGTTCACGATCGCGACCGGGGAGCGGGTACTCCTCGTGGACGACATCCTGACCACCGGCGGCTCGCTGCTGGCGATGCTCCCCGCGGTCGAAGCGCTGGGCGGCGAGATCGTCACGTGTGCCGTTCTGGCGGATCGCTCCGGTGGCCTGGCGTCGCTCAGCTCGCCGCTGACCCGGCGTAACTACCCGCTCCGGGCTCTCTGGCAGCTCCAGCTCCCTACCTACGATCCCGGCCCCGAGACCTGCCCGGCCTGCGCGGCCGGCGTCCCGCTTTACGCGCCGGGGAGCACGGGCGCAGCCGGGGCTTCGAACTGACCGCTGCGCCTATCCTTCGATCTCGACAGACGTGATTCGCGCCGTCGCCGTGAATCCGGAAATGGCCTCCCATTCGATCGATTGGATCCCGAGCGGGTCGGTGGCGGACGGTGTGTAGACCATGTCCAGCGCCAGGGTCTCGCCCGGCGCGAAGGTCGTGCCCATGTCGGCGCAATTCATGGCCCGGATCGTGGCCAGGTTCGCCGGCGTTCCCGACACGAACATGACGTAGGTCGGGCAGGGCGTGAGTGGGATCGCCGCCGCACTCGTGTTGGTCAAGCGCACGGTGAAGTGGTTGGGCTTTCCGGCCGTCCAGAAGATGCTGTCGGCGATTGCATCGGCCGCAACGGCCGGGAGTGTGCTCGGCGATGCATTCGGGCCTGCCGCTCCCGGCTGGGTCGCCGACTCAGCCGGACCTGCCGCTGGCGAGACGATCGCATTCACCCACGCGATCGGCGTGGGCGAGGGGGGAGCCACGCTGGTCGCCGTTTCATGCAACTCCAGGGCATGGCCCGCCAGGGCCAGCAGCGCAATCGTTACGAAGAGGCCCACGGGGACGCGCCACCCCAACTGCCGGTGCCGGTCTTGCGGCGTCAGCGGCTCGATCGCCATCGGGCCCTGCGGCTCCTCGTCGCGCACGTCGATTTCGGAGCCGGAGCCCCAATCCGTGCCACGCTTCACGATGACATCCAGTCCTCATGCTGACAACGGCGCCATATTCGGCTGAGCCCGACTACCATCCAGACGACCCGGATGTCCGGGCTGTTCAAAGCGGCGCCACGGAGGTTGCGGCGGGCGCGGCGCGGGCGACCCGCGCGCCCCGATCGAGCTGCCGGTCAGTCGAGAGCGACGTTCTGGTGCCAGTGTGGCACGAGCGTCGGGAAACCCAGAGCCTGGATCTTCGGTTCGAGGGCCTGCTGCGCGTCCGGGTCGCCGTGAACGACGAAGATCCGCTTCGGCACACCCGCATCGCCGGCTTTGCGCCCTTCGATGAAATGGCCGAGCCAGGCCAGCAGCCCGGGTTCGTCGGCGTGGGCCGAGAAACCGCTGATCGACCGGACGGCGCAGCGGACGGTGTACTCCTGGCCGTCGATGCGAGCCGTCTTGAGCCCGGCCTGGAGGTTGGCCCCGAGCGTGCCTTCGCCCTGGTAGCCGACGAAGAGGATCATCGCCTTCGTATCGCCGATCAGGCGGCGGAGGTGGCTCAGGACGCGGCCGCCGGTGAGCATGCCGTTGGAGGCGACCAGGACATATGGCCGCCGGGAGACGTCGATTCGTTCGGAGTCGGCCGCCAGCGGCGTCTCGCGCTGGTCCGGATAGTCGATCGGGCCCTCGCCTTTGCTCAGCAGCGCCACCGTCTCGGCGTCGTAATAGTCGGTGTGCCCGCGGTAGATGGTGGACGCCTTCGAGGCCATCGGCGAGTCGAGATAGAGCTTGATCTTCGGGATCCGCCCGGCGTCGAGCAGATGGTTCAGCGCCCAGACGACTTCCTGTGTCCGCCCGATGGCGAATGCCGGAATAAGCAGGACGCCGTTTTGCTCGACGACGTCGTTGATGGCTTGCTCGAGCTGCTTGAGGGAGTCCTCCTCCGGCTCGTGCTCGCGGCCGCCGTAGGTTGACTCGACCAGGACGTAGTCGGCCTCGCGGATGATCGTCGGGTCGCGCAGGATCGGGGCGTCGGTCCGGCCCAGATCCCCGGAGAAGATGAGCGTGCGCGCCGGCACGCCCGTCTGCGCCGCAACCCGCAGTTCCACGATCGACGAGCCGAGGATGTGTCCGGCGTCATGGAAGATCGCCGTGATCCCGGGAGCGACAGCCTGCGCGGTTTCGTAGGCCACAGGCCGGAAATGCGTCAGGGCGGTCTGCGCCTGGAGCTGGTTGTACAGCGGCTCCTCGAGCACCAGGTTCGGCTGAGCGGGCGCGCCGGTCAGGGCCGCGGAGTGGTTCGGATGCCCGAACGGCGGGAAGCCCATTCGCGTGCCCAGACCCTGCTCGTCTCGAAGGGTCAGCTCGTCCACACCGGTGGCCACGACGCCGCCGTCGGGCGTCGGGTCGTCGGCGTGGACGGCAACGACCGGGCCGGTGGCCGGGTTCGTGACCGGACCGCCGTCGTCTTCCAGCTTGGCGAGCTGCTCCTGCTGCTCGATGTCCTGCTCCTCTCGGTCTTCTTCACGTGCGGCCTTGTCGGGGTGCTTCTGGGCCCAGTGGCGCTGACGCTTGGCGAACTCTTCCTGAAGCTTCCCGGAGTCGAGAAGCACCAGGCTGGCCAGCTCGATCGTGCCTTTGGTAGCGTAGATAGGGCCGCCGTAGCCTTCGGCGACGATGTGCGGGATCAGGCCGCAGTGGTCGAGGTGGGCATGGGTGAGCACGATTGCGTCCAGCTCGGTCGGGTCGTAGGCGAGGGGCACGCGATTGCGTACGACCTCGTGCGGGCCGCCCTGGAACATACCGCAGTCGATCAGGACGCGGGCACGCTCCGTGACGAGCAGGAATTGGGAACCGGTGACGGTATTGGCAGCGCCGAGGAAGTGGATCTCCATACGCGCATACTGCCACCGGGACGAGTGGGGCGCGAGCCTGGGTTCGTCGCCTGAAGTCTGGACGAGCGTTTACGGTTGCCGTTGCGTCTGTAGGGTGTGCTTACCGATAGGGCATTCGCGATCGGGGAGACCGTGGCCTTGGGGGACTCTGAAGCCGGCAACGAGCGAGCGCTGCAGCTGCTCTACCAGCGCCGCTCGCAGGAGATGTTCGGGTTTGCCAGGCGTCTCGGGCTGGCCGACGAAGACGCCTCCGACGCCGTCCAGGAAACGATGCTGCGGCTCTGGCGCGAGCTCGATTCGGGCACCGACGTCGCCGACCCCGACGCCTGGGCGTTCCGGGTTCTCTACCGCCTGACGGTCGATAACCACCGGCTGCGCGGCCGGCTGCGCGGGCTCGCCGAGAGGCTGCGTCCGCCCCGGGCCGCGAACGATCGAGACGGACTCGATGGAGATCCCGCGCGAAGAATCGACATCGACGCCGTCTGGCAGGCGGTCGATGGGCTGCCGGAGCGCCAGCGCGCCGTCCTGTATCTCCGCTTCCGGGCCGACCTGCCGTACGAACGGATCGGTCTCGCTCTTTCGATCAGTGCCAGCGCCGCCCGTGGCCACGCATCCAAAGGTCTGGCCAGTTTGCGCGGGCGGCTCACTCAGGAGGATCGGCCATGAGCCTTGACGATCAGATCGAATCGGCTCTTCGGCGACAGCCCTCCGACGAACCGACTTACGACGAGCCCGTCACGGCATTGGGCGCAGCAAGCGGCGCCGTTCAACCGCTGCGTGCCACCACCCGAGCCCGGCTTCGATTCAGGGGGCGGTCCTGGCTCGCTGGACTCGCCGCATTGGTCGCTCTCGTCGCGGGAATCGTGGCCATCGGCCCGCGGTTCCAGTCCTCGTCGACTTTGGTTGGCGCCGCGCCGCAGCAGATCCAATGCCGCGGCTGGAACGACTCCAACTTCTCCCCGGATCTGCTGGCCGGACCGGGAAGTGCCGAGAAAGGCACGTCGGAAGCGGCTGGGGCGCTGCGCCAGTTCGTCTCGTCGCCATACGCGTCTGGCTTCCCGGACCACGGCTGGCACCTTGTGGAAGACGCGCCGAATCGCCTCGTATTCGTCGCCCGGGCACAAAACGGAGATGCGCCGGATTATGTCGAAGTGGAGTTGAACCGGGGCGCTCCGAAGGGCGGCCAGTTCACAGCCAATGGCTGGTCGGTCGGAGCCTACGGCAGCTGCACCCTTCGGTCCGTGCCGCCCCCGGGATTCGTGTCGGCCCTATGGGGTCTTGATCCGGCATTCCCGTTCACTCCTGGGGCGACCGAGCTGCATATCCTCGTCGACCCGGAGACCTGCACCAGTGGCAAAGCCATTGCAGCCGACCGAATTCAGGTTGGGGTCGCGTATGTCGGCGCCCTGGTGATGGTCACGGTCGCGGCGCGACCCCCGGATGGCGCCCAGAGCTGCCAGCTGACCATAGGGTCGAGTACCCCATACGTCGTCAAGCTGGACGCGCCGATCGGAAATCGGGAGCTGCAGGACGGCGGCTCCTGGCCGGCCGAGACCCGAGCCAGCGGCGGCCGTGTGTTCGTCCCGGCGACGCCGACCCCGACCCCGAGCAACTGGCGCATGCCCACGGATTGCACCGGAAGCATCGACGCCACCGGCTTCTTCAAGGCCGCGTCCATGTCCGCGAGCTATGACGTCTATTGCGCGGTCCTGCCGAAGGGATGGTCGGTCGCAACGGGAGACAATCCGGAACTGGCCGCTAGCGCACCGCTAACTGTCGTGTACAAAGGTCCCGCGGGGGAAACGCTCACCCTGGAAGAAGGTAAGTTCGGCGAAGCAGCCGGAGCCGAAGTCCTGCGAGTCGGACCGGAGATCGGGACGGGATCGTTCGGCGATCGAACTGGCACGCTGGGCGGGTCTGGCGGCAGCTATTACGTGTACACGCCACCCGACGGCCACGCGATGTGGACGGCCAGCTGCACCGGCATGACGCCCGACGACTTCAGGACGCTGGCCGCTGCGCTGATCGTCGTCGCGAAGTAGGACGCCCGGTCAGTCGGCCAGGTCGATCCAGACCGGGGCGTGGTCGGAGGGCAGGTGCCCCTTGCGGGCGTCACGGTCGATCTCCGCCGCCGTACAGCGGTCGGCTACCGGACGGGTGACGTACAAGTGGTCGATGCGCATGCCCAGGCCCTTGTGGAAGTTGCCGGCGCGGTAATCCCACCACGAGAACTTGCCGGGTTCGGGATGGTGGAGCCGGTAGGCGTCGACCAGACCCCAATCGCGCAGGGCGGCCACGGCGGCGCGTTCGGCCGGTGACACGTGAGTGGAGCCGGCGAAGAAGGCCGGGTCGTAGACGTCCGCGTCCTCGGGCGCGACGTTGAAGTCGCCGCCGATCACGAGCGGCTCGGCCGGGTCGCAGGTCTCGCGCAGCCAGCGGGTCAGGCGGTCGAACCAGGCCAGCTTGGCTCGATAGAACGGCGTGTCGAGGGCTCGACCGTTTGGGCCGTAGATGCTGACTACGCGAACCCCGCCGCAGACGGCCGAAACCATTCGAGCTTCGGCGCCCGGGGCCAGGGACGCTTCGGCTTCGAGCGCTTCGGCGATGGGCGCCGTGGCCGCCTCAGGCCCCGGGGAGCGGCGAACCGGCCCGTCGCCGAAGTTCGTGACGACGTCTTCGATGCCGACGCGGCTCGCGATCGCGACGCCGTTCCAGCGCCCCTCGCCGTGGTGGAGCAGCTGGTAGCCGGCCATCCCGAAAGGCATGTCGGGCGCAGCTTCGTCGGCGAGCTTGGTCTCCTGCATCAGCAGCACGTCGGGGGCGCGCTGGGCGAGCCATTCCTCGACCCGCGGCAGTCGGGCCTTGAGCGAGTTGACGTTCCAGGTCGCGATGCGCATCCGCGTCTCCGTTTGGGGGCCCGCCGAGGCGCGGCCGGGGCGGCCGGGGGTCCGGCGTGGCTAGTAGCGCCGGCCCTTCTGCCGCGCGAAGTCGAATTTGGCCGTGTCGGCGATGCCCATGACGGCCATCGTGCCGGCCTGGACGGGATCGGTCACGACGAGGTCGGCTACTTCCGGAACGGACCCGGCCATGTTCAAGCAGATGACGGGGATGCCCACGGCCTGCAATTCCCGCACCGCTCTCGTGATGTCGCCTCCCATGATCGAGCCGGCGAGCAGCAGGGCGCGTGCTCGATCCAGGTCCGCGACGGCTCGGACGGCCGCGGCCAGGTTCTCCTCGCCGACCAGCGGGATGGTGTCCACGCTGATCTTCTCGCCGCGGAGGTTGTGCCGGTCCGCTTCGGTCACGGCCCCGAGCACGGCCTGGGCGATCTGGGCGCCGCCGCCGACGACGATGAGCCGCTTGCCGAAGACCTTGTCCAGGGCCTTGGTCAGGCGACAGCCGCGCAGGTTCGGCAGCTCGTCGAGCATGGACGTGACTTGCTCCTGGTCCACCCCTTCGACCTCGAGCTCGATCTCGACCAGCGGCCCCGCTTCGGCATCCGTCCAGCGCCGGACGGTGCTGAGCGTTCGGACGGTGCCGCCGGCCGCGGCCACTCTGGCTGCGATCTCAGGGATCGCCTCCGGCCGGTCGATGTAGTCGAGGCGGACTGCGACAGTTGGGGCGGCGTTCTCCGGGCGTGCCATGGCGCTCAGCTCCCGACGTTCATGCCACGATCGGCGAGGCCCTGGGCGAGCTTAGGCATGTCGTCGAGGTTCAAGCCGGCTTCGGGATCGTGCTCCTCGAAGGGCAGCTTCAGGGCTTCGAAGGCGGCCCGCGTGCCGACAGCGTCGCTGGTGGCCAGCATCAGCGCGCCGTCGGTGTCTTCGGCGATGCCGACGATGGCACTGATGTTGATACCACGCTCGCCAAGAGCGGCCGCCATACGCGCCAGTGCCCCGGGCTTGTCGTCGAGTTGAAGGGTGAACCAGATCACGCAGCACCTCCTGCGTGGATGGTACCCGCCACGCGCCGCTTCGGGGAGGTGCCATGGGGCGCCCCGCCCGGTGGCTCGCCTGACAACGCGCGGGCCGCTAACCTTTCGGGAATGCCCGCACCACTTGGCCCGACCGTCCAGATGTTCGGCCTGGCGGACTCGCGCCCTACGCAAGCCGCGTTGAGGTTCTTCAAGGAGCGGCGCGCCGGCGTCACTTTCGTCGACCTCAAACGCAAGCCGATCGCGCCGGGGGAGTTGCGCCGCTTCGTGGAGCGGCTCGGCGCCGCAGCGCTGCTGGACACCGAAGGCCGCCGGTACAAGGAGCTGGGCCTGGGCTATATGCGCCTGGGCGACGACGAGATCGTCGAGCGGCTGCTCGCCAACAATGGGCTGCTGCGACTGCCTCTCGTCAGGTTGGGCAATTCCTTCACCGCGGGACCGGCCGAACAGACGTGGAAGGCGTGGTTGGCCGGAGCCTAGCCCCGGTGTCGTCCTGAGACCTCGCCCGACCGATCCCTCTGGAGTCGCCCGCGCGGCGGTATTGCGAGCGTGTCATCCTCTGCGCGTACGATCAGGAGAACCGAATGCCCAGATCAGATCCCAAGAAGACGACCAAGAAGGCTCGCCCGGTCGAGGCTTCGAAGGCGCCGGCCTCGAGCGCCGCTGCGGCCGCTCCCAACGCTGCCACGACCCAGTCGCACGTCAACGGGGCCAACCACGAACGGCGTCGAAGCGGTCGCGTGACCTACCGGCCCAAGGCCACGGCGATGCTCACGGTTCACGCTCGAACCGAGGACGAGCGGCTGCTGGCGTCGAGCGCCCGCCCGGCGTTCCTGGACTCCGACCCGTGGCGTTCGCTGCGCATCATGGCCGAGTTCGTTGAAGGCTTCGATGCCCTGGCGGCGGTCGGGAAGGCGGTCACGATCTTCGGTTCGGCTCGCGTCCACGAAGACGACCCTTACTACGCCAAGGCCCGCGAGCTGGCCGGCCTCCTCGCTCGGGAAGGATTCGCCGTGATCACAGGCGGCGGGCCCGGGATCATGGAAGCTGCCAACCGCGGCTGTCACGAGGCGGGCGGGCTGTCGATCGGCTGCAACATCGAACTGCCGCACGAGCAGTCGGTGAACGCCTATGTAGATCTGGGCGTCGAGTTCCGCTACTTCTTCGCCCGCAAAGTCATGTTCGTCAAGTACGCCGACGGTTTCGCCATCTTCCCCGGCGGGTTCGGCACTCTCGACGAGCTGTTCGAGTCGGTAACCCTGATCCAGACGGGCAAGATCCGCCACTTCCCGGTGGTTCTGATCGGGACGGAATACTGGGCGGGCCTGCTCGACTGGCTGCGCGCCGAAGCCGTGGCCTGCGGAGCCATCGGACCGGAAGACCTGGATTTGATCCGATCCACGGACGACATGACCGAGGCCTGCCAGATGCTCACCGCGGCCTACGCGGCGCGGGCCACCGAGGATGCGACCGCAGCTCGAATCGAAAGCAAGGGCAGCTCTCGCGGTCGCCGGCGGGTTAGTCCGGGACTATAGGGAGCTGGGCCTCGAGGCGGCCGTCGCGGATGCGGGCGGGGTAATGACGAATCCGGCCGACGCGAGTCAGGCGCCGCGCCTCGGCCTTCTTGGACGGCGGGTCGAGTCGGGCCTCTGCGGCCGCGAAGGGCGCCCCCGACGGCGCGGCCGGAGCCCCCGGCGACCACGGGGAGTGATATCCGCCTTCGGCGTCGAGGCCGCCGGTAGTAGGCATCTGGACCGTCTCGCCGGTACAGAGGTTGAAACGGCCCTCGTGGAGCGGGCACGCCACGACGCATCCATCGAGGACTCCGATCGACAGCGGCGCCGACATGTGCGGGCAGCGATCCGGCGTAACGACGATGCCTTCCGTCGTCCACGCCACCAGCAGGTCCAATTCGGCCAGTGTCACGCGCCGCATCGTCCCCGGAATGAGCTCCTCCACGGCGAGGAGGTCGAAGAACGGCGAAGTGGCGGCACCCGGAGCGCGGAGCTCGCGAGGCAGGCGGGCAATTCGGGCGGCCCCGTCGGACCCGTCGGCCCCGTCGGTCGCGTCGACGGACTCCAGATCGGCCAGATCTTCGGGCGTCATCGAGAACATGACCGCGTCGACCGGATGCTCGTCGCGGTCGGCTTCCCAGTTTCGAATCAGCCCTTCTCTGCGAAAGCCGGCATTCTCGGCCACGGCCTGGGAGGCGACGTTTCCAGGAAGCGTCCAGAGGGCCAGGCGTTCGATCGCCAGATGTTCGAAGCCCCACCGCACCACGAGTCGGACGGCCCGAAGCGCGACGCCCTTCCGGCGAGCTTCGGGTGCCACGAGGTAGCCGATCGCATGGCGTCGGGGGTTGGCGCCGACGTGGAGCCCGATCGAGCCGATGTAGCGGTCCGTGGCGGCGTCGGCGATGGCGAACTCATAGCCCGACCCGTCGTGCCACGCCTGAAGAGTCATCAGGATGAAGCGCCGGGCGTCGGCTTCGGTGTACGGCACGGGTATCAGCGGGATCCAGCGCTGGATGTCCGGATCCTGGCAGGCTGCGAAGACGGCCGGCGCGTCGTCAGCGCGGAACGGCCGGAGCGACACCACCCGGTCGGTGAGCGGCGGGCTGGGCGGTTGGATCGGTTCGGACATGGGGAAAGTATGCCGTGTCTTCCGATCGGAGCCTCGACGCGTCGTCTGGCCGGTCCCACTACCCGGCCGGAACGCGGCGCCGGCGCGAAAGAAGGCGGGCCGGTGAGGGGGAGCCGGCCCGCCTGAGGTGGTTGCTCGGTTGGGGACGCCGGGAGGCACCACTCATTGCCGTCCCGCAGACCCCGGAAGTCTACCGAGGAACGGACCCGTTTGCTTGGATCTCGGGCGTGCTCGGGCTCGCGATCCGTTGTTCGGGCCGATGTGCCCGGTGGCCCGGGTGTGGCACGCTTGCCCGTCCGGCGTCATGATCGCTCCGGCACCGATCGCCGTCGGGCGTGCGAATTGCGCCCGGGTGCCTGGAAGGTCCCGATGCGCTTCTCGCTCATGATCGAGGCCCAGCAGGGCCTCACTTACGTCGAACAACTGGGCCTGGCACAGCTCGCCGACAGGCTCGGATACGAGGCTTTCTTCCGTTCGGACCACTACCGGAGCTTTCCCGGGCCCGAAGGTTCCGCGACCACCGATGCTTGGACCGTGCTGGCCGGTTTGGCGCGCGAAACGAGCCGCATCCGGCTGGGTGTGCTGGTCTCGCCGGTGACGTTCCGCCACGCCGGATCGCTGGCCAAGATCGTGACCACGGTCGACGAAATGAGCGGCGGCCGGGTCGAGCTCGGCGTCGGAGCCGGCTGGAACGAGATCGAGCACCTGGGGTTGGGCCTGGCGTTCCCAGCCATCGGCGAACGGGCCGACATGCTCGAAGACGAGCTCGCCATCCTGCACGGCTTGTGGGAGCAGCCCGACGGCTGGTCGTACGAGGGCAAACGGATTCGAGTCGAGCAGGCTTCGTTCCATCCCAAGCCGGTGCAGCTGCCGCATCCGCCGATCATCGTGGGCGGGGAGGGGAGTCCTCGGTCGTTGCGGCTGGCCGCCCGGTACGCCGACGAGTACAACATGTCGAGCTCCTCCCCCGAGCGCTGCGCCGAAGCGTTCGGGCGGCTCGACGCCGAGTGCCGCAAGATCGGCCGCGACGCGGCGAGCGTTACCCGATCCGTGATGGCGGGTCTGCTCATGGGGGCTGACGAGGCCGAGATGGAACGCCGAATCGGCGCGCAACTCGCCATGGTGGGTGTCGAGGCCAAAGACTCTCGCCCCTGGCTCGATGCGCGACTCCCGCGCTGGGTCGCCGGGACGCCGGATCGGGCTCGCGCGACGGTGGAATCGTTCGCCGCGGCCGGGGTTCAGCGGATCATGCTGCAGGATATGCTGCCGCGCGATCACGCCATGATCGAGCTGGTGGCCGCGGAGCTGTTCGGCCGGGTCTAGCGGCGAGTATCGCGGAGCCGGGCGGCCCCGTGGCTCGCCCGGAGCCGGAGCTGGCCAGGGCCGCCCTGGGTGTCAGCGGCGCGACCGCGTGGGGCGGCCGACGAGCCCAATCCGACCCAACGGCGCGTACCGGAGCCACGCCCGACCCACGAGCGCCGCCAGCGGCAACGGGCCGTAACGACGGGAATCGACGGAACGATCGCGGTTGTCGCCGAGCAGCCACGCCTCGTCGTCGGCTAGTGTCCGCCTTCCGGGCCCCGTCCGAACCGTATCCCCCGGCCCCGCCGCGATGCGCTTGACGGCGAGGATGCCGCTCCCCGGCTCGCGAACCACGACCACGGCACCGCGCCGCGGCCAGTGAGTCGGCGTCGGGTCGAGGAGAAGCCAATCCCCGGGGGCGAGGGCGGGAAGCATGCTTTCCTCGGCCACGGCGGCCCGCCAGGGACCGCCACGGAACGGGGGCATGGGCACTCTCCGGAGGCTGGCGCGTGCCTGGCGCCGGAACGGGGGCATGGGCGATCTCAGGGGATTGCCGCGGGGCGAATAGCCGACGGCCTCGACAGCCCGTCCATCGGACTCAGGCGGTTCGAGCGCGGAAACGCCGGAGGACTTGCCTCCGGCGCCCCATTCGTCCGGCCGGTCGGCCGACACTTCCGGCTAGTCGCTGCGTCTGGCTGGTCGGTCGCTACTTCTTCGTCGACCAGAAGATGTCGGCGAATTCCTTGACGGCCGCCTCGAGTTCGGTCGCGGCTGCGGCGTCGATGTTCTGCTTGTTCTTGCCGGCCAGCTTGAGGATCTTCCAGACGCGATCGTGGAGGTCGGGGTAGCGCTCGAGGTGCTCGGGCTTGAAGTAGTCGCTCCAGATTACCGAGATCTCGTGCTTGACGATCTCGGCGTGCTGCTCCTTGACCGTGACGTAGCGGACGAACTTCTGGCGGTCGGCCATATCGGTGCTGCCCGGGGGCAGCTGCCCGATCAGCTCCACCATCCGGGCGACGGTTCGGGCCGCGAGCTCGGCGGCGTGGGGATCGTAGATGCCGCACGGGACGTCGCAGTGCGCGTAAACGGTCGTGCTGGGCTTCAGCCAGCCGGTGACTCGTGACATGGGTCTCCTCCCAGCTAGGGACAGGGGGCGAGGCGGGATAGCAGGCAGCTTCGCTGGAGCCTCGGCCGCTCTCCAGTGTTGGGGGGCTCGCCCCGCGTGTCAATCGCGCCACTCCGGCGATCCGACCACCGCGCCCCCGGCCCTGGGACGAGCCGTCGGCGTCTCCACATAAAACACAAGTAGCTCGGTTCGGTTTCAGTTTGGCTTAAGGGAACGAGGGCAGGATTCGTGTCCAGGCGGGATTTCTCGTGGGCGAGATCGCCTGGCGAAGGACCACCGAGCAGCAGCTGGGAGCACTGGGACTACTCGATGAGCGGCACGCCAACGACGTATGTGGGAAGCTCTGGCCAAACCATGACCTCTGCCCCTGCCCGCAAGACCCGCCGAGTCCCCGTTCCACGAGTGTGGCCGATCACGGCCAATGACGTTTACGCGTTCCTGGCCGGCAACGCCCTGCTCATCCTGGGGATGTGGATCCGGCACGGGAACCTGAGCGATCTCTCGACCGCGGCCGGGACGGTCATCGCCGCAGGCGAACTGGCAGCCCTGTACGGGACGTACCTGATCCTGATCCAGCTCGTCCTCATGTCGCGCAATCCCTGGCTCGACCAGGTCTTCGGACAGGACCGGGTCACCCAAGCGCATCGCTGGGTCGGCTTTGCGGCGGTGTGGCTGCTGGTGACGCACGGCGTACTGACGACCATCGGCTACGCGATGAGCGACGGCAGCTCGCCGCTCGGACAGCTTTGGTCCTTCATGACTACCTACCCGTATGTGCTCTGGTCCGTCGTCGGCATGGGGATCCTGATCGCGGTGGCGGTCAGCTCGGTCAAGGCCGCCCGCAAGCGGGTTTCATATGAGACCTGGTACACGATCCACCTCTACGCCTACCTCGCGATCGCCCTGAGTTTCCTGCACCAGCTATTCGTCGGTGTCGACTTCACTACCGATCAGGTTGCGAGCCTGTACTGGATAGCGCTGTACGTGCTCGCCTTCGGCACGCTCTTCGTGTTCCGCTTCGGACAGCCAATCGCGGTGTCCGTCCGCCATCGGATGCGCGTCGCGAACGTGGTCCAGGAGGGCCCCGGCATCGTCTCGATCTACCTCACCGGCCGCGATTTGGATCGCCTCGCAGTCCGCGCGGGCCAGTGGTTCCGGCTCCGGTTCCTGACCGTCGACGGCTGGTATCGAGCCCACCCCTTCTCGATCTCGGCAGCGCCCAACGGTCGATACCTCCGCTTCACGGTCAAGGATTTGGGCGACTACACGAGTCATCTGCAGAATGTCCGGGTCGGCACCGTCGTCTTCGTCGAAGGGCCGTACGGCGTCTTCACCGGCGCCCGGCGGACCAAGGCAAGGGTTCTGCTCGTGGCCGGCGGGATCGGCATCACCCCGCTGAGGGCGCTGCTCGAGGAGCTGCCCGCCGCTCGGGGAAACCTGACTCTCGTCTACCGCGCCAGCGGCCCGCAGGACATCGTCTTCCGGAACGAGCTGGACCAGCTCGCCGAGTTGCGGGGCGCGACCATCCACTACGTCGTGGGCAAGCGTGGCTCGCGCGAGGTTCCGTCAGACCCGTTCGAGCCTAGAGAGCTTCGCAAGCTCGTGCCCGACCTCAAAGACAGAGACATCTACGTTTGCGGACCCAGCGGGATGATGGAGCGAGTGCTCGGCACGCTCGAGCGGCTCCGGATCCCCGACTCCCAGATCCATTACGAACGCTTCGCGTTCTGATACAGGAGGAACACCAGATGCCGAAGCGAGCGATGATCGCCAGTCTCCTCACCACAGCCGCCTTGATCCTGCTAATCAGCTTCAAGACGCCGGCCGCAACGACCTTCGGAACGGGCGGGAACGCTCCGGTGGTGATTCCGTCTACGGCGCCCGGCGCTCCCAGCCAGGTCGGCACCACCGGCCAACAGGGCACGACCGGCCAGCAGACGACCGGCGCAAAGGGCACCTTCACCGGCCAGAAGACCGGAACGGCGGTCCAGATCCCGTTCGGCACCGTCCAGGTTCAGGTGACGTTCCAGGGCGGCAAGATCACCGACGTTCAGCCGGTCCAGATGCCCAGCGATCAGCGACACTCCGCGGAGATCAGCTCGGCCGTCGCGCCGATGCTGCACGACGAAGTCTTGCAGGCTCAGAGCGCCCAGGTGAACACGATCTCGGGTGCGACCTATACGAGCATGGGCTACCTTCAGTCGCTGCAGTCGGCTCTGGATCAGGCGGCCGCGGCCTGATCGAGTCGGGGTTACTCGCCCCGCCGGGCCGAGGGCTACGGCGCCCAGACCGTCATGCTGATGTCGCCGCTGGCCACCGCGGGATCGCCCAGACAGGGCGGAATCGCGCCGGTGTCGGTCGCCGTTGCGGTGGTGGCGATCTCCGTTCCGATGCCGGGCATCACGAACGCGACTCGAACCGGCGCCACGATCGTCGGCGCGTGGCAGAGGTTGCCGGTCTGTACCTGGGTCGTGAGGGACGCGCCCGCGGCAACCGTAAGCGATGCCGACGTGCCCGCAGCGGCGCCGGTGATCAACGTCCCGCCATCGCCATTGAGGAGGAGCGGCTGCGACTTGGCTCTGACTATGCAATCGGTAGACCCGGAGTTCGTGAGTGTGAATCTGGCGGACCGCTGGCCGGCTGCGCCTTGCCCGTAGGTCGAGGAGTTAGCCGTGATATCGATCGAGATAGCCACGGGCGAACAGGGCCCGATGGTGGGGCTGGGGCTCGGCGTCGGCGGAGGCGCGGCCGTGGTCAGACCGGTGGGTGTGGCATTCACGAACGTGACGGTGGCGGACGGCGCCTGGGTTTCATTGCCGAGCGGTTGAACCTGCACTTGCATCAGGGTCGCGGACGAGCCACCGCAGGCCGCCAGCACAACCGCAAGAGCCACGGCACCAATCGTGACCGGCACCGCCCGCCCGGAACGGAGAAAGCCCGGCATCTGTCTCTCCTCAGCGGTCGACGGGCACAGCCTAGCGTATCGTGCGGCCGCGGCATCGCGCCTCGGGTCAGACGAGGTGGTACAGGCCGCCGTTCGAAGCCACGAGGTACAGCTCTCCGTCGGCGCCCTGACCCCAGCCTGTGATGACCGCGGGGCGGGACACGAACACGGTCGCCCGGGTATCATCCAACCGATGAGCGACGAGGGACTGACGCCGTTCGAACAGGGCTCCGCAGCCTGCCCGTTTATCGCCTTCGAGGATGATCGGGATCACCGCGCTGACCGGCCGGACTACCGGCATCGCTGTTTCGCCTCGTCCCAGCCCGAGCCTCGGGCGCTACCCCACCAGGAACGCTATTGCCTGGCTCCTGGATTCCCGCAGTGCCCGGTGTTCCTGGATTGGGCCCGACAGGAAGCCGCGGCGGTAAGTCCGAGCGGACACCGACCTCCTGTTCCCGCGGCGGATGACCAGCCAGCGGACAAACCCGCCCGATTCGAGCCGGAGGCCCCAGCCTTCCTGGCCGGCCGGCCGCGCCCGACCTCCTCAGACGATGCGGACCTGCAGCCGACGCGGCGAACACCCGAACCGGTCGGGGACCTGTGGGGGTACAAGGGCGACGTGAAGCGGCCGGCGGCCGATGCGGCCGGCTCCTCGGGGTTCGGAGCGGCCGTCTCGGGAGCGGGCGACTCGGCCGCGATCGTGTCCGCGGGCGGCATCGGCGCCGTGGGCGCCGCAAGCTCGTCAGCCCAAGGCGCCTCGCGCGGTGGTTCAGCGGTAACGCCGCCCTCGACCCCGATGGCCCGGCCCGCCGGCGGCCACCCTGCCTGGGAACGGCCCCCCAAGATGGAGAACTTCCCGCGGTTGCACAGTCGTGGCGAGCGGTCGAGCAACTCGCCACTGTTGCTGGCTATGGTGGGAGTCGCCATCCTGGTGGTCTTCCTCTTCGCCTGGCCGTTCCTCAGTGGCTCGGGCAACAAGACGCCCGTGGCGACACATACGCCCAGCGCCACGGCAACAGTCGTGACTTCGCCGACGCCGACCACGGCGCCGACCGCCACGCCACTGCCCAGCGGTGGGTTCGTGTACACGGTCCAATCGAATGACACTCTCTTCGCGATCGAGCAGAAGTTCGGCGTAAGTCAAGAGGCGATCCTGGCGATCAACCCGCAGATCACGGACCCGGCCGTAATCCACGCCGGCGATCAGATCAAAATCCCGCCCACGGGGACGGGAGCTTCCGCCAGCGCCAGCAGCTCCGCCAGCTAGGGCTGCCCCTCGCCTCGCGACCCTCTGCGCCGCCCCGGCGCCCTCGCCTCGCGACACCGCGCCTGGTGGCGGGCGGACGGATCCGCCGCCGATCAGCTTGGCGTGAAGTTGATCGCGGTTATCTTCCCCGCCTCGACGCGGAAGCTCGAGTCAAGGTGCTGCGTCGGCGCGCCCGGCCGGATGACGAGCAGGTTCGCCTGGTAGGTGTTGCCCATCTCCCGCACGTCGCCGGGGATCATTCGAAACCCGGGCTCGGCACGCAGGAACCAGCCGCCCACCTCGCGCAAGCCCCGCAGCGTCCGGGCGTTGTCGCCAACGTGGACGCGCAACTCCGCCTTCTCGTCCATCAGCGCGACCGCGCCCTCACGGTCGCCGGCATTCAGGAACTCGAAGAATTGCTCCATCGTGTCGACAGCACCCATGGCGCGAGTTTAGCCCGGATCGACGGGCCGTGAAGCTAGAAGCCGCCGCCGGCTCCCCCTCCGCCGCCTCCGCCCCCACCGCCGAAGCCACCTCCGCCGCTCGCGCTCGAGCCGATCGAGCCAAGGGACGACATCATCGACCCGATGTCCGGGATGGCGCTCGCGGAGAAGAGTCCGGCGCCAGCGGCGCCGCCAACGCCACCGCCACCCAAGCCCCCGGCCGACCCGGGACCGTAGAACCACATCGGGTACCAGCCGACCTGGCGACCGGAGGCGACGCTGGCGCTGACCGTCTGGCCCAGAAGGTTCTCGATCTCGGAGTTGAGGCCGAGCGCCACGCCCCAGGCCATCGCCGCATCTGGCGTCGTCACCCACGGCAGGGCCTTGCGTTCGACCACCTCGTCCATCGACCGAGACTGGGCCATCGTCTTTTGCAGCGTCCGCTTGTACGCGGCGAGCATGGCCTGAAGCATCGCCCCGAGCCGCGTCCGGCACGGCATGAACCAGGCCGTGATGCCCGTGACCACCGCTGCGATCACGAGCGCTCCGCCTCCCAGCAACCCGCCGCTGGCGTCGAGCGTGAACGTCCATATGAGCAGCGGAATTGCGGCCACTCCCTCGACCACTGCTACCCCGATCCAGATGAAGATGACTCGGGTCGGTTTGCCGGCCAGCCAGCCCTTTTGGACGGAGAAGGTTTCGAGATCGCTCTTGAGCCGGTTGACCGCCGGCGCCAGTTCCCGGGCCGACGAGGTGGGAACGAAACCGTCCGGCGCGGTCCAGGAGCTGACGGCCTGGAGAAGTTCCGCCTCCGGCGTGTCGACAGGCTCTGTCTTGCCGGTGCTGCCGATGCTCGTCTTCTTCTTGCCTAGCAGCGCGGTTTCCTGACGGAACTGGAGCAAGCCGCGCGCCGCAAGGTCCACCATCGCGGCGGAGACGGTGCGATTGGACGTCCGGTCGTCCATCAGCAGGGTCGCCATTGCCGGCGTCAGTCCCTGCGGCGGAGCCGGCATCAGAACGGAGTCGTCGTCTACGTAGATGGGGTCGCGGCCGTGGGTGTACCAGTTGAACAGGACGAACGCGACCAGCATGACCGCGAGCGCGAGCACTGCCACTCCGACCGCCGCGTTCAGGGTGCGGGCCTGGTTGAGCGTCGCCGCGTGCTCGGGCGTGGCGGCCGACGCCACATCTGCCAACGCGGCTGCCAGAGCGCCGTCGAAGTCGCCGTCCACCAGGCGAGGCTTCATGTCGTTGTCGTAGATCGATTGGCGGTCGGAGTTGGTGAGATAAGCCGCCATGAACCCGCTGCCCGCATACAGGCTCACCTCGCCGTGCTGACGGTTGTCCTGCATGTCGAACAGGATCACCAGGCCGTCGTCGAAGCCCTTGCGGCCCACTCCCCACTGGTTCATCAGCGCCAGGGCGTCGGCGTTGGCGAGGTCGAGACTGTCGCTCTCGGGCTTCACCTGGGTGTAGATGGCGACCTGGGCGCCCGAGCGCGTCTCGATGTCTCGAATGGTGGCCTCGGCCTGCGATGCCGCCGACGCCGAGAAGATGCCGGCGTAGTCGTAGACTCGCTGGCCGTCGACCGCGGGCGGGAAGGGCGGACCTGCCGGCGGCGGGGGCAGAGCAGCGCCCGCGATAGCCGGGCCGCCGGCCATGAGCACGAACCAGAGGGCGGCACTCGCGACCCCCAACCTGGCGATACGGCCTCGACTGCGCATCTCCGACCCTCCTGATTCAGCTGGGATTAGCCACGGTGCCGCCTAGGAGCGCTCGCGAGCCCGGATCCGGCGAACCAGCTCCGCCGCGAGCTCGTACCGGCCGAAGCTCGGCATGACGTACGTGCCCTGGACTTCGCGCCCGACGTGTTCGAGGAGTTGCATCGACATTTCGAGACCCACCTCGGCGCCGCGCTCGCCCGCGGCATGCATCGCGCCTCGCTGTTCGTCGGGGATCGTGATCCCCGGTACCTCGTGATGCAGGAACTCGGCGTGGCGGGCGCTATGGAGCGGAAGCACGCCGAGGAGCACCGGCACCGGGAACCCCTTCTCGCCGAAATGCTCGCGCGCCCTCGTCAGCATCGCCTCGACCTGCGCGACCGAGTAGAGCGGCTGGGTCATGATCAGGTCCGCACCGGCGGCGAGCTTGCGCTCGAGGCGGGCCCACTCCCTGGCGGCGTCCGCGGCAGTTGGGTCGAGTGCGCAGGCCACCGTGAAGCGCGCCGGCTGCCCGATCGAACCTCCGACGCGATCTTCGCCGCGGTTGAGCCCGCAGATGATCTCGATCAGGCCGATCGCATCCACGTCCCAGATGGCAGTCGTGGCCGGCCGATCCGCGACGCGCGGAGGATCTCCGGTCAGGGCGAGGATGTTTCGGACGCCCAGGGCATGGGCTCCGAGCAGCTCCGCCTCCAGCGCCATCAGGTTTCGGTCGCGGGTCGTGAGGTGGATCAGGCACTCGAGGTCGAGCGTGTGCTGGATGCCGAACGCGACCGCCATCGCGCCCATTCGGACTCGACCCGTGGCCGAGTCGCTGACATTGACCATGTCCACGCCGGCGTCCTGGAGCAAGCGGCCCGCCTCGACGGTTCGCTCGATCCGGATGGAGCGCGGCGGGTCGATCTCGACCGAGATGACGAACCTGCCCTCGGCCAGCTTGCGGGCGAGGCCCGACGGCGCCGGACCGGAACCGTCCGGCCCTTCGGTTCGCGGCGTTCGTGGCGCCGCGGCTGCCGCTCCGTCGCGCTCGCCGCGGTCCTGCGCCGGTGGCACCGCTTCGATGACGCCACGGCGCTCCTCGGTGCCGAGAACGTCGATCGCCGCTCGCATCGCCTTGGTGTGTTCGGGCGTCGTGCCGCAGCAGCCGCCGACGATGGTCGCTCCCGCGGCGAGCATCGTCGGGACGATCTCGCCGAAGTACTCCGGGCCCGCGGAGTAAACGAAACGTCCTTCGATCCGCTGGGGAAGGCCGGCGTTCGGCATGATCGATCGGGCCAGCGTCGCCGAGGGCGGGCCGGTACGGACGAGGGCCTCGAGGCACACGAGCGGTCCAGCCCCGCAATTCACCCCGACCGCGTCGACGCCGGCAGAAGCCAGCGCCGCGGCCGCGGCTTCGGGCGTGGCGCCGTTGATCGCCAGCAAGTCTTCACCGAACGTCATCTGCGCGACGATCGGAAGTGCGCATGCTCGCCGGGCTTCCTCGATGGCGAGGAGCAACGTGTCGAGATCGCCGAAGGTCTCGAGCACGAACATGTCGGCTCCGCCTTCGAGCAGCCCTTCGATCTGCTCGCGGAAGGCGGCTCGGGCGATGCCCGGGTGAGGGCGCGGCTGGCCGTGCAGAGCCGGACCCAGCGGCCCGATCGAGCCTGCCACGAGTGCGTCGCGCCCGGCGGTGTCACGAGCTTCTCGCGCCAGCTGGGCCGCGCGCCTGTTGATCTGCCCCGCCAGCTTCTCCAGCCCGTATTCGGCCAATCGGAAGCGGTTGGCGCCGAACGTGTCGGTTTCGATCGCATCCGCCCCTGCCTCGAGATATTCGCGATGGATCGTCGAGATGAGATCGGACCGGGTCAGGACCAGTTCGTCGAGGCAGGCGCGCTGCGGAATGCCGTGGCTGTACAGAAGTGTGCCCATGGCCCCGTCGAACAGCAACGGCCGGCGGCGCAACCGCATACGGAAACGCTCCCGCTCGGTGAGGGCCCCGGGCGCGGTGGTCGCGCCGGCGGTCGCGGTCGCGTCAGAGGAGAAGTACGCCGCAGAAATCGACGAACGAAGCAATGCCGGCATGGCTAAAGCGTAGCGGGAGTTCGAGATCGGGCACAAGGCGCTCAGGCGCTCAGGCGCCGGGCGTCAGCGCTCGACCGACGCGGTCTCGGGGGACGCCGGCGGAGAGCGGGCTACTGAGCCGAGTGTCGGCTACAGGCCGAGGATTTTGCGCGGCACCAGCAGCAGATCCAGCAGCGTCGCCACCACGCTTATGACGATGGACGCGACGACCGCAACCCCGATGGCGTCGTATCCCCAGGTCGGCGGGTAGCCGCCGACGCTGAAGACGATGTTGATCGTGTCGTGCGCCTGACCGATCAGCCAGGCCGTGCCCAGCAGCATTCCGGCGTTGATGACGAATGCCACCAGACCCATCGTCATGAAGCCGATCGGCATCGCCAGCACCTTCAGAATGGGCTTCAGGTAGCTGTTGACCATGGCGAAGATGAGGGCGATTACGAGGATCTTCGCCCAGTCATCGGGCTTGCTCGTGTCGAAGATGAGCCGGAACTGGGGGACCACGTTAGCCGCGGCGAGAAGCGCGACGGCGTTCACGCCTATCTTGACGAGGAGATCGATCACCTGCGATTCCTCCGAGGGCTGAGCGCCGCGTGACAGAGCGGCATGTGCAAGCCGGATGCTAGCGCGCGCGTCCGGTGGCTGCCGGGACTTCACGCAGCAGCTGCAGCGGCTTTGGAGTGGCACGGCCGGACCCGGCCCCCGGCGCGCCGGGGGCCCGCCGGCGCCTCGTGCCCGTGGGTGCGCTCCGTGCCCGCCGGCCCCGGCCCCCGGCGCAGCGAGTGGCCCGTGGGCGGGCCGAGTGCCCGTGGGCGGGCCGAGTGCCCGCTGGCGCTCCTCGGGCTTTCCGGCTCGCTACACTCGACCCTGCGCAAGGAGAAACAACCGATGTCCTCGTTCCCGGATCGAGTGGACGCTTTTCTGGAGCAGTTCTTCCGACTCCATCCGGTAGCGGCGACGGCCGTCGGCGACCACGCCTACGACGGTGACTGGCCGGACCTGACCGAAGCCGGTCGTGCCGCGCGCATCGACTTCGCCGATCGCTGGAAAGCGGAGCTGGGCTTGATGCCCGACAACGCCCTTTCCCCGGACGAGCGGATCGATCGCGATCTGCTCCTTTCCGAGCTGGCCGCGCTGCGCTTCGACGAGACAGAGCTGCGTGAAGCCGCCTGGGACGCTCTCAGCTACGTGTATCTCCTGGGTGGCGGCATATTCCCGCTCCTGGCGCGCGAGTTCGCCCCGCTCTCCGTTCGCCTGACGTCCGTAGCCTCGCGCCTCGAGGGCGCGCGCGCCATCGTTACCGAAGCCCGCCATGAGATGGGGAGCCTGCCGGGGCGCTCTCCGTCCCGGCTCCACACGGAGATGGCGAGAAAGCAGCTGCCCGGGATAGTGGCGCTGGTAGAGGATGCCGTCGCTCAAGGCGAAGCGGCCATGGACCAGCCTGGCGTCCCCGAGCTCATGCCCCGGCTTCGCGCGGCTGCCGCGGACGCGGTCGATGCGATCGCCGGCTTCGACCGGTTCCTTCACGACGTCCTCGTCCGCGCGGTTGGGGAGGGCCGACTCGGGCCCGAACTCTTTGCTGCCAAGCTCCGCCACACGCTCCGGTCCCAGCTGACCGGTGAGGAGATCCTGGCGCAGGCTCGCGTCGAGTACGCGGCCGTTCGAGCCGAGATGATCCGCATCGCGCGCCAGATCTGGAGCGAGTGGGTCCCCGGCGAGCCGCTCCCGACGGCCGAGAGCGACGGCAGCCAGGAGGTGGCCGACTCGCGGACGGTATCGACCGTGACGGCGGCGATCGGTCGGGCCCATCACCCGGTCGACCGGCTGGTGGAGTACTGCCGGGAGAGCTATCGTGACATCGTCGAGTTCTGCCGGAGCCACGATGTCATCACCGTGCCCGACGAGCCGCTCGAGATCGACTGGACGCCCCCGTTCCTGCGCGAGTTCGCCGGCGCCATGCTCGACTCGCCCGGGCCGCTCGACAAAGGCCAGAAGACGTTCTACTTCGTCACGCCGCCGCCCGAGGAGTGGCCCTCGGAGCAGGTGGAGTCGTTCCTCGCCGAGGAGAACGACCGCCAGATCGACCTGACGACGATCCACGAAGGGTCGCCCGGCCACTACCTGCAGCTCGTCTACTCGAATCGCTGCCCGTCGATGGCGCGCGCGGTCTTCGGCAGCGGCGTTTTCATCGAAGGTTGGGCGGTCTACGTAACGCAGGTCATGATGGACCTGGGCTTCCACGCCGGCGACCCGGCGCTGATGCTGATCCACTGGAAGTTCTACCTGCGCGCGATCACCAACGCGATGATCGACGTGGGGATCCATGCGGGCTCGATGACCGAGGCCGAGGCAATGGACCTGATGGTCCGGGGCGGCTTCCAGGAAGAATCCGAGGCGCGCAAGAAGTGGGACCGCGCCCGGCTCACTTCCACGCAGCTGTCCACGTACTTCGTCGGGTCGATGGAGATGTGGCGGCTGGAGAGGGAGCTGCGCGAGCGCGCGGCTGTGGCAGCGGGTGATCCCCGGGGCGCGGCGGCCGTTCCGGCGCCACGGGTCGTCGGCGGCTTCGGCGAGACGCCGGGCTTCTCCTACAAGGAGCACCTCGAGTCGGTCATCGCCCACGGCTCGCCGCCCATGCCACTGATCCGGCGGATCCTGCTGGGGGCCTAGGACCGATCCAGTCAGGGCGGAATTGGCGGCTTTCGTCGGCTGTGGTCGGAGTCCGGTCAGGAGTCAGACCGACACTATACGGGTGAAGGTGCGGGGCTCGATCACGACGCCAATGGAGTCCGCCAGCTAGGGTCTGTGTACCTCATCAAGTCAGACGGGTGTTTCAGTCCATTTGAGCTTCGGCACTCACGAGATGCGGCCTCGAGAGCGAGAGGGTTCGATGAGAAGATCGATGGGGATGAAGCCGGTTGGCGACTTCCGAGATAACGAGCTAGCCGCACCGGGCCGTCGACGTTTCGCCCTGGGCGACTCAACTCTCGGGTTGTTGGTCGGGCGTCCCTACCCCGCGTTGAAGATCTTCGCGGACATGGCGTCAAAGATCGTCGATAGGGCCACGTTGGACTGGTTACTCAGGATGATGACCGTGACATCGTCGACTGGATACCGCGCCTCCATCGACGCGAAACCCGGGATAGCACCGTCATGCCAGATCATCGTCGGCCGTCCGGACTCGGTCACGATGAAGAAGCCATAACCGTAACCGGCTGCCAACGGCGGGGCGTCGGCGATGGCCACCTGGGGGGCGAACATCTCGGCACGAGAAGCCGCGGGCAAGAGCGCATCCGTCGTGAGCGACTGCTCCCATCGGTTCATGTCTTCGACCGTGGAGTACAAGCCGCCGGCCGCGAATGGGAACCACGGGTCCCAGGGCTCGGCCGGCGTCAAACCTCCACCGCTATACCCAATCGCCACACCGTTCGAGTTGTTGTTGTAGCCGGTGTCGCTCAGATTCAGAGGCGTGAGGATGTACTTCTGCAGGAATGCCTCGTAGCTCAGGCCCGATACCTGCTCGATGATGTAGCCCAGCACGATGTAGCCGGAGTTGTCGTATTTGAACGTCGTGCCGGGCGCGAATTCCAGCGGCAGATCCCGAAAGTGGGCAATGATCTGCAGCGGAGTCAAGGGCGGGCCTGCGTAACCAACGAAGTCGGGCAGCGTATTGATGTAGTCGGGGATGCCGGACGTGTGCGTCAGGAGCTCCTTGATTGTGATGACACCCCAGGCAGACGGACATTGGGGGATGTACGTGCAGATGCGGTCGGTGACTTTGAGCTTGCCCTGAACCTCGAGCAGCAGGATGGCCGCCGCCGTGAATTGCTTGGTGTTGGAGGCGATGCCAAACCTGGTCTGCGGGCCGTTCGGGGTCTTCTGGTCGCGGTCGGCAAAGCCGTAGCCCTTGCTCAGGAGCACGTGTCCGTGCTGGGAGATCAGCACCGAACCGCTGAACACCGACTGCGAAGTCATGTTGGCGAGCATGGTGTCGACCGCCGAAATGGTGTCCGGCGAGATGGCGGTCGAAGTCGGCGAGGTTCCGGTCGAAGGCGCGACGCTTCCGGCCGATGAGGCCGAACTCGGCGTCACCTTTGGCGGAGCGCTCGGGGCACAAGCGGAGACGATCAGGAAGATCCCGCAGATTGCCAGCAGTGCACGTTGATGTCGCATTGGGCGCTCCCTTGGGGACGGTCGGCAAAGTAAGGTCGCCACGACGGGGCGACAGGTTCGTTGGAGCCCGACTCCATGTCTGCGCGGCCGGTCTGCGTCGTGTGAGCAGTCTACAAGCACCCGTCATCGTTGCTCCGCCAGATAGACTCGCGGTTCGGCGTCGAGGTTCGGTCCACCTCTTCACCGGTCTCCGATTTGACCTGGACCAGGTATTGAACCGACTGCGAATGTGGCGAGCCACGTTTGTCGGAATGTGGCCGGTCATGTGGACGGTACCGAGCCCGAGCTGCCAAAGCGAGCCGCCGAGGGCCGCGCCGGGTCCGTGTGATCACTGCCGCTCGATGCAGTAGAGAAACTCGATGCACTAGAGAAACTCGTCACAAGTGGAGGAGGCCCGCGCTCACGCGTTCTCCTGCGGCCGTGCCGGCACAGTTCACGGCATCTGTTTGGATATGGTCGGCGTCGCGTCAGGACTTGAGGCCGAGATAACAAGCTAACCGTCTCGGTCGTGAGCAACCGCGCTCCGACACGGCCGCAGCAGCTCGTCGCTATGCCTGTCGCGCCCATTCAAGAACCACGTCGTTTGGGACCGACTGGCTCACGTGTATGGGCCGGTACCTCGGCAAGCGGCCAGATAGTCAGCAGTGAGTAGATGCCGTCGTGGGCCAGTGTGCTCTCGTCTTGGCGAGTCACTTGGATGTCTTTCGGTGGTCGACTTGGCCGAGGCCGGCCCCTATGCCCAATAGGACCCGGTTTCGGAACGGGCTCGGGCTCACCAGGGTCGAGCGTGGAATTGGTGATCGGATGGAAGCACCCTTTCGGTCCGCCAAGAGGACTTGAACCTCCGACCGGGGCGGCTATTAGCCCGATTCAGTTTTCGGCCGCAGCCGCTTCGAGCTTGTCGACCTGGTAGCCCGAGGCTTCGCCGGCGCGGGCTAGGACGGCGGTCAGGCGATCGGCTTCCGCGAGGCGGGCGTCCAGGGCGGCTGGAGTCAGGCTCGCGTCCGCCACTGCCGCCAGCGAGTCGAGGGCCAACATCCACCACAGGATCTGCTCGAACGACTCGCGATGGAACCAGCTCACGCCCTCCCAGGCGTTGACCCGGATGTAGGGTCGGACGGCCTCGTCGGCGAGCAAGGATCGGACGAGGGCGGGCGCGCGATCCGCCGCCGGGAGCACCGCCACGGAACTCGGTAGCGGCAGCCGCCGCAATAGCCGAATTAGCGCCACGAGTTTCCACGCCGCCGCCTCGTCGAGGCCGAGCTCGCGGAAGATGTTGGCGATGATGGGCCCGAGCTGGAGCTCCTCGATCGGCGAGCCACCCGCACCCTCGCCAGAGCCACCGGCGACTGCGCCGTCGGGCGCCGCCACGGCCGCGATCGCCTCGTAGACCAGGAGGCCGAACACGGCTGCCCACGCCTCCGGCTCGGCCAGACTCGCGCACAACCGATCGGTCCGAGCCACCTCGGGGAGGCGGAGCGCCGCGACCGCCGACGCGCGGAACGCGGCCCTCGCCGTTGCCGCGTCGCCGATCGCCGCCGTCACTTCGACCAGAGCGGCCAGGACCAGGCCAACCGACGCTTCGACATCGTCGACGAGGGTGCCGACCACCGCCGCCGTTGGGGGCTTGGGGGCGGCCGCCTTGGGCGCAGCGGTCTTCGGCTTGCCCCGACTCCCGGCAGCGCGGGCCACGCCCACGTCGACCAATTGCCGAAGCGCGCCGCTTTCCGCGAGCGCACGGACCGCGGCGTGCAGCGGCGCCAGCTGCATGTCGCGCAGCGCCGCGCCCACGCTCGGGACGCCCGCTCCGCCGAGCCGCTCCGCCAGCCGGCGCAGCTGCCCCGACGGCCCGTCGGCCATCTCGTGGATGTCGAGGTAAACCTGGCAACCGTAGGCGTGCAGCTCCACGAAGAAGCCGTCGCGGCACAGGTCGGCCGAACTGCGGATGAACTCCAGGCCCGAGCGCTGTTCGCGCAGCAACGTGAACCAGTCGCCGTCGGGGTGGAGGCCCAGCCCCTCGCCCAGAGTCCGCTGGACCTGGCGGCGTCCGCCGCTTCCGTCGGGCACCGAATAGCCGGCCGAATTCTTGATCCAGCCGCGGGCTTCGGCGTAGCGGTTGTGGTAGATGACCAGCCCGCGCTCGTCGCCGATTCGGTTCGAGTAGGCGAATACGTCCTCGTTGACCCAGCCGCCCGGATCGTAGAAGTCGTAGAGCAGGAATTCGCGAACATCGGCGAAGAGCCAGCGCCGGTGGAGCAGGGGGAAGATCTCGCGCTCATGGCGTTCCACGAGCCAGGAGTCCGCCACTTCGTCCCGATACGCCCGCCGGTATTCCATGCCGTACTTCTCGGCGAAGCCTTCGATCTGGCCGTGCCCGATCATCGGCAGCCCCGGCATCGTGGCCAGCAGGGTGGCGACGCCGAAATACTTGTCGCCTTTGCCGAACTGGTCGACCGCCGTGCGCTCGTCCGGATTGCTCATGAAGTTGACGAAGCGCTTCAGGACTTCCGGGTCGAATTCGATCGTGTCTTTGATCACCCGCCGGTAGTTCGAGTTCTCCTCGTCGCGGAGCATGTTCATGAAGGCGCTGTTGTAGACGCGGTGCATGCCGAGTGTCCGGACGAAATAGCCCTCCAGCAGCCAGAAAGCTTCGGCGAGGAGCAGCGTGTCGGGCACTTCCGTGGCCACGCGATCCACGACCTCGCGCCAGAACTCGTTGGGCATCGCGGCTTCGAAGGCTGCCCGGGTAACGGCGTGCTCGGCGCGTGACGGGATCGCGCCGCCCTGGCCGGGCTCCGGGAACCACAGCCGCTGGATGTGCTTTCGCGCCAGGGTCATGGCCGCGTCGAAGCGGATGATCGGGAACTTGCGCGCGACGTGGAGGATGGTCTGGATGACGGCCTCCCGAACCTCGGGCTTGAGGTAGTCGAGCTGGGCCGTGTCGTTCCAGGGCATGCTCGTGCCGTCGTTGCCGTGGTAGATGAAGCGCGCCTCGCCGGACCAGTTGTCGGTCCGCTTGAAGACGACCGCGGCGTCGGACGCGTCCCAGTAGTGGTCGTCGATCTGTATCGTCACCCGGCTGTCGTCGGAGAGGTTCCCGCCCGTGAACGAATAGGACGGGTACGGCGAGTCGGGCAGCTGGAGGAACCAGTCGGGATGTTCGATCACCCAGGTGGAGTCGATGCCCATGTGGTTGGGCACCATGTCGCTCGACAGCCGGATGCCGCGCGACCAGCAGCGGTTGCGCAGGTTCTCGAACGCGCCCTCGCCGCCCAGGTCGGCCGCGATCGAATAGTCCATGAGGCTGTACGCGGAGGCGGCCGCGTCCGGGTTGCCGCGCCACTGCTTGATCTTCTGGCTCGCGCGGCTGCGCTCCCACAGGCCGATCAGCCACAGGCCGGTGAAGCCGCGCCGCGCCAGGGAGTCCAGTTCTTCGTCGGGGATCTCGTCGAGGCGGCTGATCCCGCGGTCGTAGCGCTTGGACAGCTGATCGAGCCACACATAGGTGGTCTTGGCCATCAGCACGACCCGCGGCATCCATTCGCGGTCCTGGCTGAAGCGCTCGTACTCGTTCTCGATGCCGCCCAGGCCGGGACCGTGGTCCGGCGCGCCGGGGCCCGGCATCGGATGCATACGCATCCACATCGCGACTTCCTCTTCGTGGAGGACGTCGAGCGACACGACGAGCCGGTCCATGAAGCGGCCGAGCATCAGGCCCCAGCGCTGGCGCATGTAGCGCAGCTGGCCAGCCAACGAATCGGGTTCCGCGAGGGCCGGCGCGCGCAGGAAGGCGATCAGCGACTGGTTGTCCGGCCCGAAGTGAGGCTGGGTCTCGAAGAATTCCTGCATGCCGGCGACCAGGTCGGCGTAGGCGGTCCGTTCGGCCAGCGGAGCGTCGTCGAACAGCTCGTCGAAGGCGGCGAAGGCGGGGTTGGCGTTGGCCAGCCACAGCATCAGCAGCTCTTCGAGCGCGATCTCGCGGTTCAGATGGCCGTCAGTCTGGCCGGCGAGATAGGCCGCCGCATCACGGCCTTCGAGATAGACGGCAAGCGGTGGGAAATGCTCGACGAACACCGCCAGCGCGAGGTCGAGCCGGGCGGGCTCGAGTCGAGCCGCCAGCGCCTGGAGCGCCGCCGACATCGCGGTCGGGTTGACGGTCGTGCGGTACAGCTCGACGGCGTAATGGAGGATCTCGTCGATGAGGCCCATGGCGTTGAGATGGCCGGCCTGGACGACAGGCTGGGGGAAGCGGGCCGTGTCGCGGCGGTCGTTCATTCGCTTGGCGAACAGACGCGCGGCGGGGAAGTTGGGGATGATGGCGTTGCCGCTGCTCTGGAAGAGCGCCTGGTCGAATTCGTAGCGGTCGCGCGCCGCCTTCGAGACGTGAAACTCGAATGCCACGGGTTGCTCCGAACTGCGAGCCGGCCCCGGCTCCCGGGCCGCTGACCCGAGAGGCGAGAACCGATAAGGCGATGGCCGATCGGCCCGAGTCTAGCAGGCGGACCGCGGCGGGCTCCGATGGCGGCGGAATGTGCTCGTGAACCGTCTCCCGACCGGTATTTCCTTGACCATTCTGTCCAAATGCTAACCCGGGTAGCGGCTTGTCCAATCTACAGTCCGAGGCAGCCTGGAAGGGCGGTTCTGCAGGCACAGTGGATGGCGCGCTGAGCGTGGCCGTCGCGCCGGAATCGCGGGTATCCGGACCGCCATCCCCGAATCGAGCCCCGCGATCTGTCCCCGTGCTACCCGAGTTAGCAGGTGGCCAAATGGCCCGCCGCGCTCGCCGCGCCCGCCGCGCTTGCTGCGCGAGCGCCCGAAACCGTCGCGCGACCGTTGCCGACCGCCCGCGACGTTCAGGTCCAACCAGCCCCAACGCAGTGCACGACTCGCCGCCGCCTCAGGAGAGCGGCTGGCCCGCCTCGGTGAGAGCTTCGAAGTAGATCGAGGCGCCGTCGATCCGCCGCGACGGCGACGATAGCAACGCCAGGTCGTCGACGAATCGCTCCTCGAGCCTGGTGCCGGCGGCGCCGTCCATCAGCCTCGCAGCCCTGGCCGCGCACATCAGGACCTGCTTGGTCTCGGGGCGGATCGGGTCGTCCCAGAACCAGCCGTCGCTGGCGAACATCGCCAGCCTCCATTGCTGGGCTTCGAGCAGGGTGAGGAGCCCGACCCGCTGCTCCGGAGTGGCGAGCGGTACGCGCCCCGAGACGAAGTTCTCGCCGGTCGCCGCCCCGGAAACGACGTCCACGTACGCGTCGCGTGCCCGCCAGAAAGCGGTCGTGTCCATGAAATCGGCCGACAGGCCTTCGGCCACCGTATCGATCGAAGAAGCCAGCCGCTCCATGGCGGCTCGGAGCGGGCCCTTCCACCGCCCGTCGGCCGCGTCCGGGCATTCGGCCGTCCAGCGGAGCACGCCGTGATGGCAGCTCCACGACGTCCGCTCCGCGATGTGCGTGGCCGGGAACTTGCTCGGATGCGTTCCGCCGATGACCTGGCCGATGGTCGTCACGTCGAAGCCGCGATCGGGCACGCCGTCGCCGGGGTTGACCAACCGTGCCAGGAAGAGATCCCTGAACTTCTGGTGGTGGCCGTACAGCTCGCCGTCGGTGGCGATCACCGCGAGCGGCGGCGTCCCGTCGGCGAAGCCCGGACCGGCGAACCTAGGTAGGACGCGATCCCGGGCAAACGCGTCGGCGTCCATCGTCGCGTCGGCCTCGAACGAGGCGGCGGCGGAAAGCGCGGCGTCGTAGAAGACGATCACGATCGCCTGCCCGCCGCCCAGGTAGACCCGGTACGGTCGCCCCGTGTCGATGCGCCAGTCGGCCGCCTGCCACGGTGCGAGGATCGTGTACTGGATCCGCTCCTCGGCGAGGATCCGGAGCGTGGGCATGTCCACCGCCGTCTCCGGAAGCCAGATCCCCGTGGGGCGCCGGCCGAAGCGGAGCTCGAAGTCGCGCAGCCCCCAGCGGATCTCGGTTCGGCGATCGGCGAGGGACGCGAGCGGCAGGATGGCATGGTGGTAGGCCTGCGCCATCGCATTGCCGCACTCCGGGTCGATGCCGCTGCTCGGCAGGTCCGAAGCCGCGAACTTGTCCATGACGGCTGGGTCGTTCGCCGCGAGCCACGTGGCGAGCGTGGGTCCGAGGTCGTAGGAGATGTGGCGGAGATTGCCGCGCTCGGCGTTGGGCTTGTAGCACTCGGCGTCGATGCGCGCGTTCCAGTCGGTGTACGGTGCCGCGGCCGGCTGCGGGACTATCTGGCCGCTGAACGGATCGCGGCGCTCGGGCTGATAGAAGTGACCGTGGACGGCGAGCTTTGGGCGACTCACTCGGCGGATGGTAGCGGAGAGCGCCGCCCCGGGTGGGCCCAGGCCGGGGGGCGCCCGGTGGCGGAGGCCGCCGCTCCGGCCGCGCGGCCTCCGACCGGCGAGGCACGACCTGCTGGATATGCACCACGCGACTCATATCGAGGTCGCGAGCGCTTCGTCGGAGCTCGAGTGCGCGTTTCCCGCAGGACCTGAGCGTGAGACGCCGAGATTCGGAGCCCTCCGGGGCGCCCGGCGAGCTGCGTGGCACCACCCGAGTTCGATAGTAGTCGTGGCCCGCATAGATCGAACCTGACGCGACGGCACGCGCCCCGCGAGCCCTGGCCTGGTGTCGGCCCGCGACCGCGGCCCGCGAGCCCTGGCCTGGTGTCGGCCCGCGACCGCGGCCCGCGACCGCGACCCGCGACCGCGACTCGCGGCCCCGCGGCCTCGCGGCCCCGCGGCGGAGCGCGCCCGAGTGTCCCGGCACCACAGCCGAACCGCCCCTGGAGCTATGGTTTAGCGCGCCTCTTCGGCGGTGCGGTCGCGGGTCTGCATCGTGGCGAAGCTCACGCTGAACGTGCGGTACTCCCCGGGAGCCAGGGAGACCGGCCAGCGGAACAGCAGCGAGCTGCCCTGGTAGGAGCGCTCGAAGCCGCCTTCGGAGTTGGAGACCGTCTCGACCGGATACCACGTCAGGTCGGCGACCGGATCGATCGAGGCCTCGACCCGAACGCCCTCGAATTCGTTGCCGAAGACGATGCCGGCCGCGGACGAGACGGCGCCGGCTGCGTCGTGTCGGGTCCGCTCGCCGCCCGCGGTCGCCTCGTAATAGGCCGCAGGGTTGTGGCCGCCGCCGAGGAGATTCACGTTCCACTCGACCGCGAGCTCGAACTCGAGCGGCCGGTCAGCGCGGCTCAGCACGGTCGTCACCAGCTCCAGGGTCGGGTCCAGGCGCCCGCCGGCGAAGCGGAACGTCTTCTCGACCTCGAGCGGCTGCGGGACGCCGTCCACCAGAACCGTTCCGGTGCGCCGCGCCGCGACCTTGCCGTCGGAGAGAGTGTCCAGAACGTAGGGCGCGTCGACGAAATCGCCCAGCTCCACGTATGTCGCCGCCGCGAACTCGACGGCCGTCGTGGCGCCGCCCGCGGGCAGGAGATGCACGAGCCCGCTGCGGCGCTCGTGGCGGTCGTAACGGAGGAACGCCGCGAGCCCCGGTTCCTTGGAGCTCGCCATGTCGTGGATCGTCTTGGGGCCGCCCGCCGCCGCCGCCACTGCGTCGGCGGCCCGGGGGTCGGCGGCCTGGGCCGGGTCGGCCGCCGCGGAAAGCGCGTCGACTGCGGGCGCGGCCTCGCCCAGCGCCGACACCTCGGCGCGGCGATCGCTCGCGACCAGGCGCTCGTGATAGGCCTCCGGACGCCGGCGCAGAACGGCCGCCAGCGCAACCCGGCTGGCCCGCAGGTCCCACGCGGAGATTCCGGCTCCCTCGGCCAGGTCGACGACGACCGTCTGGCCGGGCGTGGTGACAAGGACCTCCTCGATGGCGTCCAGGTCGGTGTCCATGAGCCGTGCGCCGTACGGCCGGCCGCCGGCCGCGGCTTCGGCCGCATCGGCCAGATCCTCGGCCGCGATCAGGTGCGACAGCGTGGCCATCCGCATGTGGACGATGTAGATCCCGCCGAAGAGCCCGTGCCAGTAGCAGTCGTTCGACTGGCCCTGGTAGAGGTGATCGATGGCGCGGCTCAAGGTGGGCCCTGCCCGCATCGCGTCCACCTTCTCGGAGGCTCGCAGCATCTGCTTGTGGAGCTCGTTGATCTCACGGTACCGGGCCGCGTAGTTGCGCCAGAAGCCGCCGCGCAGGTACCGAGCGTCGGGCAGCCCCTTCTCGCGGGCACTCTCGAGCAGACCGACGAAGACCGGCGCCTCGTCCGGCGGGAGCACCCACTCGGTCATTTCCACGTACGAGGACGTCGGCACGTACACGCGCGTCGTCGGAGGCCGGCGTTCGAGCCACTCCGAAGGAGTCACTGTCGCCAGCCACTCGGCGTTGGACTCGATAGCCTCGAACAGGCGGTCGACCCAATGCTCGCGACTCCAGCAATAGTCGAACGTTCCGGGCCACGCCCCGAATTTCTCGCCGTCGTCGCCCATCATGCCGACGAACCGGCCATCCGCCGTGACCCGATCGCGGAGGTACGAGATCACGTCGGCCACGGGCTTGAACGGGATGCGGTAGCGGAGCCCCTGCTCGGTTCCGAAGATCGTCAGCCGCAGGCCCCGATCGTCGGTCGTGAAGGCGGTCCACATCTCGTCTTCGCGGATGGAGGCGGCGCGCAGGTGGTTGTCGTCCAGCACCGTCCAGCGGTAGCCGGCCGCGGCGAGGTCGTACGCGAGCGACGGCTCCCAGACCCGCTCGGCGAGCCATGCGCCGACCGGTCGCCGCCCAAACATCCCTTCCAGCTCTTCCGCCATGCGCACCAGCTGGCCGTTGCGATCCCGATCCGGGAGCGTGATCAGGATCGGCTCGTAGTAGCCCCCGCCGACGATCTCGACCTGGCCTCGATCTATCAACCGCCGGATCCGGGCAATGGCCTCAGGTTTGTTGGCCGTCATCCATTGCAGCAGCGGGCCCGTGTAGTGCAAGCCGAGCCGGATCCCCGGATGTCGCTCCAGCGCCCCGAGCATCGGCGCATACGCGTGCTCGAAGACATCTTCGATGACCCAGCCGAAGTTTCCGACGGGCTGGTGGTTGTGCAGCACCAGAGAGAGCGAGACGCGGCCGCTCAATCCGGCCTCAGCCGGCTTCGGTGCGTATTCGGCGGGCGGCCGGCCGCCTCACGTCGACCCCTGCGGCGGGCAAGTACATTCGCTCGGAATACTCGTGCAGCATCCGGAGGGTCGAGAACCGCCAGATCGTGCTGGCGATCGAACGCTTCATCTCGGCGGACCAGCCGGCCGGAAGGTCGTCCTTGTCGCGGTTGTAGTAGAGCGGCACGACTTCCTGCTCGAGGAGCCGGTACAGGTCCTGCGCATCGTTGTAGTCCTGGGCGCCCTCGTCGGGGTTGGTCTCGCGACCGCCGATGGCCCAGCCGTTGTCGCCGATCCAGCCCTCGTCCCACCAGCCGTCGAGCACGGACAGGTTCACGACGCCGTTGGCCGAAGCCTTCATACCGCTGGTGCCGGACGCTTCGAGCGGGCGGCGCGGGTTGTTCAGCCACACGTCCACGCCCTGGACCATGAACCGGGCCACCCGCATGTCGTAGTCCTCGAGGATGAAGACTCGACCGCGCAGCTGGGGCGAGCGCGAGCGGGCGAAGATCTCCTGGATCACGCCCTGGCCGGGGCGGTCGGCCGGATGGGCCTTGCCTGCGAAGATGATCTGGACCGGGCGGTCCTTGTTCCAGAGCAGCCGGGAGATGCGGTCTATGTCCGAGAAGATCAAGCCCGCTCGCTTGTAAGTAGCGAATCGGCGGGCGAAACCGATCGTGAGCGCGCCGACGTCGAGGACCGACTCCAGCTCCTCGAGCACGCTGGGCGCTTCGCCGTGGCGGGCGAACTGGTGGCGGAGGCGGTTGCGGGCGAAGATCATCAGCTCGAGCTTCTGGCGCTGGTGAGCGCTCCACAACTCGACGTCGGGGATCTGGTTGGTCCGCTCCCAGAAGCGGTCCGAACCGTTGCGCGCGTCGAGGTTGTCGAGCCGAGCCCCGAGATAGCGATCGAACAGCTCGCCGACCGGCTGGCCGACCCAGGTGGGCATGTGCACGCCGTTCGTGACGGCCAGGATCTGCTTGTCGCCGAGGCCCTGCCAGGTGTTGTTGGCGGTCACGCTGTGCAGCTTGCTGACGGCATTCGCGGCGTTGGAGAGCCGCAGCGACAGGGCCGTCATGTCGAACTGGCGAGGATCGCCGTCCGCGCCGCGGGCGAGCTCCATGACGCGCTCGATCGGGACGCCGCCGGCATCCTTTCGCGCGTCGCCGTCGTATAGCGGGCCCGCGACGCGCCGGACGAGGTCGGCGTCGAAACGTTCGTTGCCCGCTGACACGGGCGTGTGGATCGTGAACACGTTGTTGGAGCGCGTGCTCTTGAACGCCTCGTCGAGAGCCATGCCCTTCTCGACGCTGGCTCGGGTGCGCTCCACGAGGAGAAACGCCGAGTGGCCCTCGTTGAGGTGCCACACCGAGGGCACGATGCCGAGGGCCTTGATTGCCCGGACACCGCCCGCCCCCAGCACCAGCTCCTGGTGGAGCCGCATCTCTCGGCCTCGGACGTAGAGGATGTGGGTGATCGGGCGGTCGGACTCGTCGTTGTCGGGGATGTCCGTGTCGAGCAGCAGAACCGGCACGCGGCCTACCTGGACGCACCATACGGCCGCCGCGAGCTCTCTCCCTGGCAGCGTCAGGTGGATCGTGAGCGGATCGCCCTCGACGCCCACCACCCGCTGGATCGGCAGCCGAGTCAGTTCGTAGTCGGGGTAGGCGTGCTCCTGGTGCCCGTCGGCATCGATGGTCTGGCGAAAGTAGCCGTGCTTGTAAAGCAAGCCCACGCCGACGAACGGCAGCGCCATGTCGCTGGCGGACTTGACGTGATCGCCGGCGAGCACTCCGAGACCGCCGGAGTAGATGCCGAGCGATTCGTGGAAGCCATACTCGGCACAGAAGTAGGCGATCGGGCCGTCGAGGGCGGAACCGTATTCGCGATTGAACCAGTGCTCGCTGCCGCTCGCCATGTAGCGATCGAACTCGGCCAGAACCTGGCTGCACTCGGCCATGAAGACCGGGTCGTCGAGCAGATCCAACCACGCAATCGGCTGCGACAGGACCTCGACGGGGTTGCGGTAGCGCGACCACGCCAGGCCGTCGATGCGGCTGAAGAGCGCGCGGGCCCGCGGGTTCCAGCTCCACCACATGTTGTACGCGATCCGGCGCAGCCCTTCGAGCTGAGGCGGGAGACGGAACGATGCCCCGGGGAGAGTGGGAACTCGAACGAGAGGCTCCATCTGCCGCATGATAGCCGACGGCGAAGGGCATCTCGTTGGTCGCCGCCGGCCGTGCAAATGCCGCCCCATGGGGTGCCGACGCCGATGTTGTCCGTCGTGCCTGCGACTACCATGGCGGAGGACCGTCGCCCGGTTGGATCTAGCCACTGGAGTCCTGTACATGCGCGTCGTCTGCATCGCCGCCGAATGCGAGCCCTGGGCCAAGACCGGCGGCCTCGGCGACGTCGTGGACGCGCTTGCGCGAGCGCTCGCCGGTGTGGGCGAACCCCGCCCGGCCGGCGAAACTGACGCCGGCGTCGCAATCGTGCTCCAGTCGCAGGTGTGGCAGGGCACGGGCGGTGTGATGAGGATGGGCTACACCGGCGTGTCCCGACTGGTCGAGCCGCCGGTGGACGTCTTCCTGCCTCGATATCGAGGCGTGGCGATTCCGGCGCACGCGACCGCCACACCGCTGTCGGTGCCCGATCCGCTGGCGCCCGATGGGCTGACCGAAGTCTCGCTCATCGAGTTCGAAGCCCGCGGCTACCGGGTTCGGCTCATCGACCACCCGCCCGCTTTCGACCGGGACGGCCTCTACGGCGACGAGGACGGCGACTACGCCGACAACGGCTGGCGCTTCGGCCTCCTGTGCCGGGCCGCCATCGAGGCTCTCCTGGCGGACGAGCGGCCGGTCGACGTCCTGCATCTGCACGACTGGCAGGCGATGCCGGCAGTGGTCTTGCGAGATGTCGCGTACGCCGCCTACCCGCGCATTTCGAACGCGGCGGTCATGGTCACGATCCATAACCTCGCCTACCAGGGCTGGCTGTCGCGCGCTCAGCTGTCCGGCTTCGCATGTCCGGACGAGATCACGGCTCTGATCGCGCCCAAAGCGGACGGGATCCTTCTCCTGCGCGAGGGCATCGAGCGGGCCGAGCTGGTGAACACCGTCAGCCCCGGCTACGCGCGCGAGATCCTGACGCCCGCCTTCGGAATGGATATGGATCCCGTGCTCAAGACGCTTGGACACCGCTTCGGCGGCATCCTCAACGGCCTGGACATGACGGTCTGGGATCCCGCCACGGACGCGGCACTGCCGGCCACCTACTCGCGGGCCGACCTCGCCGGCAAGGCCGTCTGCCGGCGGGCGTTGCTCCAGGAGATCGGCTTCGACCCCGACGAGGACGGGCCCGTGCTCGGGATGATCGGCAGGCTCGATCCCCAGAAGGGTTTTGACCTGCTGACCGGGGCCGCCGCCGAGTTGCTCGAGGATGGGGCGCGCATCGTCGCGCTCGGGACCGGCGATCCGGAACTCGTCGCCGAACTGCATCGGATAGCCCGGAGGCACGGTAGCCGGGTGGCGGTCCTCGAGCGATTCGATCGAGCCATCGCCCGACGCATCTACGCGGGCGTCGACCTGTATCTCATGCCATCGCGTTTCGAGCCGTGCGGACAGGGCCAGATGATCGCCCTCCGCTACGGGACGCCGGTGATCGTGCATCGAACCGGCGGGCTGGCGGATACGGTCCTCGACGTCGACGACCGCCCGGCGGACGGGACGGGCTTCGTGTTCGCCAACGCCACGGCGTCTTCGCTGGTCGACACGTGCATGCGCGCGATGGCGCACTACCGCCGCGGCGGCGCCGAGTGGGCCGCCCTTCAGGATCGCGGCATGGCGATCGACTGGTCGTGGGAAGCCGGTCCGGCGGAGCAATACGCCGCTTCATACCGGCGGGCCGTCTCGCTCCGCCGCGAGCGCCGCCGCCAGCCGTAGCTCGCCCGGCACGGCACGGCACGGCAACTGCGCGTAAGGTGGTGGTTCCACCGGTAGCCGTCGTCAGAGGCTCGTCACAACCCAGATGTCCAGCACGCCATGCGACGTTCTCGTCGTGGGGACCGGCGCGGCCGGTCTGACTGCGGCCCTCGTCGCAGCCGAGCGCGGCGCCAGCGTGACGATGCTGACCAAGGGCCACGCCCCCGACTCGAGCAGCTGGCACGCCCAGGGTGGGATTGCCGGCGCGATCGGCGACGACGACACGGCCGAGCTGCACGGCATCGACACCGTGCGCGCCGGACGCGAGCTGTGCCGGCCGAGCGCGGTCCGGGTGCTCGTCGAGGAGGGCCCGGAGCGTGTTCGCGAGCTGATCGGCATGGGCGTGCCGTTCGACCCGGAGCTGAACCTGGAGGGCGGGCACTCGCGCCGGCGCGTTTCCAGCGTGGAGGGCGCCGCCACGGGCTGGGCCGTCACGAGCCTGCTCGGCCGGCGCGTGGCCGCAGCCGAGGGAGTGGCGGTGCGCGAGGCCACGAGCATGCTGGGGCTGTGGGTCGAAGGTGGCCGCTGCCTGGGGGCGATCACGCCCGCCGGCCCGATCGCGTCGCGAGCCACGCTGCTGGCGGTGGGCGGCGCGGCGGCGCTGTGGGCCCGGACTACGAATCCCGAGGGCCAGATCGGTGACGGGATCGCGATCTGCTACGCCGCCGGCGCGTCCGTGGCCGACCTCGAGTTCATGCAATTTCATCCCACCGTGCTGGCGGGCTCGCGCCTGCTCCTGACCGAGGCGCTCCGCGGCGACGGCGCCACGCTCCTCGACGCGGCGGGGGAGCGGTTTGTGGACGAGCTCGCGCCCCGCGACGAGGTGGCCCGCGCGCTGGTGAAAGTGGGTCGTGCCTTTCTCGACATGCGCTCCATCGACAGGTCGCGCTTTCCGGGGCTGATGGCCGAGATCGAGAAGTCCGGCTTCGACCCGGCGCTGGAGCCGGTTCCGGTGTCGCCTGCTGCGCACTACACGATCGGCGGCGTGGTCACAGACCTGTACGGCCGGACCGATATCCCGGGGCTCTATGCGTTGGGAGAGAGCGCCGCGACCGGAGTTCACGGCGCCAACAGGCTGGCTTCGAACTCGCTGCTCGAATGCCTGGTCTTCGGGCGGCGGGCGGCGCTCGCCGCGCTCGACGAGCCGGCGCTCCCGGGCCGGCTGCGCGAAGACGGGGCGCGCTTCGCGCCCCCGGTCGGCCTCGAGCAGCGAGTAGTCACGGACGAGCTGCGCGAGCAGGTGTGGCGCCAGGCTGGGGTTATCCGCGACCCGGGCGACATGGCCGAACTCGCGCGGAGCCCCGATCCGGTAGCATCGCTCGTGGCCCGCTTCGCCCTCGCCCGCACCGAGAGCCGCGGCGTCCACTACCGTACCGATGCCCCCGTCGCCGACCCTGCGCTCGAAGGTCACTTCGTGCTCAAGTCGGGCGGCGAGCTGAAACTGGAGCACTGGACTTGATCCTGCCCGCGACCCCACCGACGCGCCAGTCCGCGGCGCCGCCCGATCCCGAGGCGGTGGCGCGGGTCGTGGCTGCGGCACTCGCCGAGGACCTGGCCGCGGGCGATCCCACGAGCGAGGGGCTGTTCGGGGCGAGCGACACGTGCGAGATGACGCTGCTGCAGAAGGAGCCGGGCGTGGTCTGCGGGCTCGGGGTCGTGGCTGCGGTCTTCGCAGCGCTGGACCCGCGCGTCGTCGTCGCGGCCACTCGCTCCGATGGCGAGCACCTCGCGGAGGTTCCGGTGGAGCTGGCACGTATCTCCGGGCCGGCGCGCGCCATTCTCGCCGGCGAGCGAACTGCGCTGAACCTGCTCGGTCGCCTCTCGGGGATCGCCACGATGACGGCGCGTTGCGTCGCCGAGTTGGATGGAACGGGCGCGATCCTGCTGGATACGCGCAAGACAACCGCCGGGCTTCGGGAACTCGAAAAGTACGCGGTCCGCTGCGGCGGAGCCCGAAACCACCGCCTCAACCTGGGCGAGGCGATGCTGGTCAAGGACAATCACTTGCGACTGGCCGGCGGCATCGCGGCCGCGGTCGAGCGACTGCGCGAAGCCCATCCGACGCTCAGCCTCGAAGTCGAGGCCGAGACGCTCGACGACGTCAGAACGGCCCTGGCGGCCGGCGTCGAGCGAATCCTGCTCGACAACATGACCCCCGACGAGATGCGCGCAGCGGTGGCCCTCTGCCGCGGTGCGGTCGAGACCGAGGCATCGGGCGGCATCACGCTCTCGAACCTGCGCGAGGTGGGGCAGACGGGCGTGGACTACGTCTCGATGGGGGCCCTGACCCACTCGCCGCGGGCGCTCGACGTCTCGCTCGAGGTCGCGCCGTGAGCGGGGCCAGCGCCGGCTCGGCCTCCGTTCGGGCTTCGGAGGCCGCCGGAATCCCCGTTGAGCCGCCCGGCGATCCGTCGTTGTTTCCGGCGCTGCAGGCCGAGATTCGCCGGCTCGCCCGCGAGCATAACGCGGTCATCCTCGCCCACAGCTACGAACGCCCGGAGGTCCAGGACGTAGCCGATCATGTCGGCGACTCGCTCCGCCTCTCCCGTCTGGCGGCCTCGGCGCCCCAAACCACGATCGTGTTCTGCGGCGTCGCCTTCATGGCCGAGACGGCCAAGATCCTCTCGCCTACCAAACGGGTCCTGCTGCCGGATCTGGCGGCCGGCTGCTCGCTGGCGGATTCGATCGACGCGGAGCAGCTGCGGGCCTGGAAAGGGGAGCACCCCGGCGCAGTCGTCGTGTCGTACGTGAACACGACCGCGGCCGTCAAGGCAGAAAGCGACTACTGCTGCACCTCGGGCAATGCCCGCGCGGTGATCGACGCGATTCCGGCCGATCGCCAGATCCTCTTCCTGCCGGACATGTTCCTGGGCATGTGGCTCGAGCGCGTGACCGGCCGCAAGCTGACCATCTGGCTCGGCGAGTGCCACGTCCACGCGGGGATCCGGCCGGCGGACGTCGCGGAGTGGCGGCTCGCGGAACCCGGCGCCGAGCTGCTGATCCACCCCGAGTGCGGCTGCACGAGCCAGGTCATCGAAGCCGCCGGCGACGACGCCCACATCCTATCGACCGAGGGAATGGTCACCTACGCCGAACGTTCGGGTGCCCGAAGCTTCCTGGTCGCGACAGAAGTGGGCATCCTCCACCGGCTCGAGCAGAAGGCCCCCGGCAAGCGCTTCGTGCCCGTGAACCGCGAGGCGATCTGCCAGTACATGAAGCTGACCACGCTCGAGAAGATCCGCGACTCGCTGCTGGGCGACGTCTACGAGATCGACGTGGCCGCCGACGTGGCCGCGAAAGCCCGCGTCGCTCTGGAGCGCATGGTCGCCATCGGCTGAGCGGGCGCCGGCTCAGGTCGGCTGGCCCGTCTCGAGCTGGACCGCGGGAAGCGACTCCGTCTGTGCCAGGCGGGCGAAGACGTTGCCGTTCGACCGGTAGTGGTCCACCAGTCGATCGTATTCGGTCGAGACCCAGGCGTAGTCGGGGTGGCCGGCCCTCCAGGGCCGCTGGAACACGACGCCGCACAGGCGCACCTGCATCAGCTCCTTCACGCAGTTGAAGCACGGCTGGACAGTGGTGTACAGGAATGCCCCGTCGAGCGCGGTGCCGAAGCGGGCCGCGGTGAGCATGGCGTTCTGCTCGGCGTGGACGCACAGGCAGATGTCGTAGAGCCTGCCCGCAATGCCTGCCGCGGGCTGCTCCAGGCGCAGGGCGCAGCGACGGCAGCCGCGCTCAGCCTCGGTGCAGTTGGGATATCCGGCCGGGGTGCCGTTGTAGCCGCTGCCGAGGACGCGGTTGTCGCGGACGATCACGGCCCCGACGTGCGAACCCAGGCATTTCGCCCCCGACTCCACCACCAGGGCCAGTCTCATGTAGAAGTCGTGGCGCTGCCAGCCCGCATGCGAAAGTTCGATAACGTCCATCGTCGCCTGGTTCCTCGCCGATCGCGTCCGTCCGACATGGATCGCCGTACGGCCCGCGCTGACGTTACACGACCCGGAATCGGCCGTTGTCTCGTAACCGCAAGCTCGCGGGAGTGGCCCGACGTCGCGGCATGTCCGGGTCGCACTACAATGTCGACGGGGGTGCAACCTCGGTGATCGTTCACCTGCTCGAATACCAGATCCTACCCGGCCACGCCGCCGAGGTTGTGGGGTTCGTCAGCCAGCTGCTGGATGCACCGATGCCGTTGGGCCTGCTGGCGCGCTGCGCAGGGCGGCGCCTCTCGATCGACGGCCCGAGATACATCATGGCGTCGGTCTGGCGGGATCTCGACGCTTTCCGAGTGGGTACGACCGCTTCAGGTGTGCCGCGCGACCTCGCGAGCAAGGCCCCGCTGATCCGCCGCCGTCTGTCCGGCAAGTATCGCAGCGTGGAATCGCATGTCGAGGACTGGTGCGAGGCCAGGGTTCTGCGCCTGCATCGCGCCTCGCTTGCACAGGATGCCCTCGAGGCGTGGGAGCGCAGCGTGCTCGACGACTTGAACATGATCGCTAGCAAGATCGGGAATCTGGTCGCGCTCGCAGGCGTTGCAGTGGGCGACGAGACTGCCAGCTCCGATGCATCGATTCTGGTGCTCACCGCCTGGCGCGACTGGGACGCGTTGCTGGATGCGACCGGCGGGCGCCTGAACCGGCCCATCCTGGGCACGGAAACTGCGGGCCCCGAGCCGCACTCACTCGCAGATCACTACGAGTTCATTCACACGGAAGCCGGCGACGAAGCAGTGCCGCCCGACTCGTCGGGATAGAGCGGCCGCACCCGAGCGGTTGCGGCGCCGACGCTACGTTCGCGGGCCGTCGAGCGTGCGCAAGGCCGACGAGAACAACCCGCCCATGACCCTCGCGGTCGTTGGGAAGGCGTGGATCGTGTCGGCGAGAATGTCCATCGGCGTCTTCGCCTTCACCGCCAGGACCGCTTCGTGGATCGCTTCCGAAGCTGCTGGACCCGCGATGAACGCACCGACGAGGGCGCGCGACTTGCGGTCGACCACGATCGTGACGTGGCCAGAAGCTTCCGCGACGTAGCCTTTCGCGCTCGTCGCCAGATCCGCTACTTCCTCGAAGGCGTCGTAGCCGGCCTTGGTCGCCTGCTCGAGCGTGAGGCCGACGCCAGCCGCCTCGGGGTCCGTGTAGACGGCGCGCGGGATCGCCGAGTAGTCGGGCCGGGCGGTGTCGCCCAGCGCGATTCGGACCGCCAGCTCGCCCTGGTAGTGGGCGATGTGCGTATGCAACTCCGGCCCGGCGATGTCTCCGGCCACGAACACGCCGTCGGCGATCCGCAGGTCCGGACCGGCGACCGCTCGACCGTCGGTCACCTGCACGCCGATCGTCTCGAGCCCCAGGCCGGCTAGCGGGAGCGTCCGCCCGACCGCGAGCAGGATTTCGTGGCCCTCGACCGACTTGCCGTTCGATAACTCCACGACGTGCGCCCCGGAGGCGCCGGCCCGCGCCCGGATTCGGAGAGCCCGAACGCCGGTCCGAATGTCGACGCCGTCGCGGCGCAGTCCGGCCGCCACCGCCTCCGAGTTGCGCGGATGGTCGTGCGGCAGGATGCGCGGCTGGGAGGCGACGAGGGCGGTCGGGACGCCGAAGCGGGCGAACACCTGGGCCAGCTCGATGCCCGTCGGGCCCGCGCCCAGAATGGCCAGACTGGCGGGGAGTTCCCGCGTGCTCGTCGCCTCACGGTTCGTCCAGGGAGCGATGTCGTCCAGGCCCTCGAGTTTCGGGACCGTTGAGACCGACCCGACGGCGACCACGATCGTGCCGGCACGGAGCGTCCGGTCCGAGTCACCGCCGGAGACGACGACCGTTCCGGCGCCGGCAATTCGAGCTGTCCCCCGCACGACGATGGCGCCGGCCTTCTCCAGTTCGTGGACGTGGCCGGCGTCGCTCGGGAAGTCAATGCCTTCGCGGACGATCATGTAGTCGCGCCGGGCCGACGCGCGCGGCCAGTCGTAGTCGCCTCCGCCGGAATGGACCGCGGCGGCGTGGAGTAGCGTCTTCGAGGGCATGCAGGCCCAGAACGCGCACGACCCGCCGAAGAGCGCGCGATCGACGATCGCCACGGAAGCTCCGCGGGTGCGCGCCATGAACGCGGCCGCCTCCCCAGCAGCTCCGGCACCGATGATCACGAAGTCGAACTGCTCAGCCATGAGATGCGTGCCCTCCTGCTGGTCGCGTCAGTGGTTGTCGGTGTGGTAGCGCTCGCCGGCCATGATGGGAACCATCAGGCGGTCGGCCGGCGGAGCGAGCGGGCAACTCCATTGCGGGTCGTACGCGCACGATGGGTTGTAGGCATAGTTGAAGTCCACCACGAGCCGGCCGACGGTCCCGCCGAGGTCGGCGCCTTTCACCGTGTCGAGTAGATATCGGCCGCCGCCGTAGCTCTCCGCGCCGGATGTGGCGTCGCGGAACGGCAGGAAGACGCCGCCACCGTAGACCGCGACCCAGAACACGTCGAGCGTTCCCACCGGCAGGCTCACCCGGCCGATCCGATCCAGCGGATACGGCTCGCCGGTGCTGCTGATCGCCGTCAGCCGTTCGGCCGGCGCGGATTCGACCTCGACATCGAATCGGAGCGCCGGGTCGTACGGCCAGTAGGGGATGCCGGAGAATCTGGGGCGCTCCTCGGCGGGGAGCGGCGAGTCGGGATGCTCGGCGAACAGCCGATCCCTGCCCGCCCGAAAGCATGCCAGGACGCCGGCCGGGTCCGCGGTCGTGTCTTCTCGGACCGCGGCGTAGAGCGCGGCCACCCGGCGTCGCCAATCGAGCAGCGTGAGAAACATTGTGGATAGGTTCCGTCGGATGGCGCCCGGCCGACAGCCTCTCACTCGAAGGTAGCGCCAGACGGGCCCGCCCCCCCGGCTGGCGGGACGTCGCGCCCCCGCCGTCGCGGCGTTGGCTGCCCGCCGGCCTCGTGTTACTCTCCGGTCGCCATCGACGGCCCGAGCGGGAGTAGCTCAGTCGGTAGAGCGTCAGCCTTCCAAGCTGAATGTCGCGGGTTCGAGACCCGTCTCCCGCTCCACTTTTCCTCTTGTGCTCAGCACGACACTCAGCCTGTTCGGCGCGGTGGCGGGAAGGCCGTCGTGGGGCCCGCCACAACGCTCAGCGATGCGATGCTGCAACCCGGGGCCTCGGGAACCGACCGCTTATCCGACGCAGCCCGAGTTCTCCCGGCAGGTGCCGCGTCAACCAGCGGCTGGCGCACGGTCCGGATGCGTGACCGAGATGACCACCAGGCCATCTATCCCCGCGAAGTCGTCCGGATTGCACGTGTAGAGGGGTAGGCCGTTCGCCAGGGCAACCGCAGCGATCATCGCGTCGTACGCCCGTGCGTTCGCCTTCCGGCCCGAGCGTCGAAGCGACGCCGCAACCTGGCCGAATGTTCGGGCCGCCTCGACATCGAAGGGAAGAGGATCGAAGTCGGCTTCTGCCTGCTGGAGATGTGCAAGGCGGGCAGCTCTTTCGGACTCGTCTGCCGCAACGAGCGGCCCGACCGACAGCTCCGCTAGCGTGATGGTCGAGATCAGCGGCTGGTCGGGAAGTGCGGTGGCGTCCCCGAGCCGAGGCAACAAGATCAACGTGTTCGTATCGAGCAGGCCCGTCTTGGCATCGCTCACAGGCGCGGGTCGACGGTAGCGTCGAGGTCGCCGCGGAGGGCCGCGCCGTCCACCGCGGGTAGTCTGCGCCAGCGGGCCAGGAGCATGGATGCGCTCTTTCCGCGCGACCGAACTGGCCTAAGCTCGGCCACGGGCCTCCCGTCCCGGGTGACGACCAGGCGCTCACCCGCGGCTACGCGATCGACCACATCGCCGCCATGGTTGCGCAGATCACGGATCGTCACTTCGGCCATGAGGGCATGGTATCACGGGTGATACCTGTCGCGAAGACAACCGATTGACCGAGGATCGGAACGGCGTTGCGGACGTGGGCAGAAGCGACAAACGATGACACGATAACTGGACACGAAATGCTTGGGCTCCCACGAAGGGTGCCACTGCGCTCACCCTCGCCGGCCTTCCAAGCTGAATGTCGCGGGTTCGAGTCCCGTCTCGTGTGCTGGGAAACGACAAGATCAGGCAGCTGGGAGGCTCCGGTTCGGTGCCCGCCGCGCCGTTATGGCTGTCAGGGCAAGTCCGGCCAGCAGAAGGGCGAGCGCACCAAGCAACAGGAGAGGAAACCATGGCCATAGCTCCTTTGGCCAGGTCAGCAGGCCACCGTAGTTGGCGGACTGAAACGGCAGCGTCGAGCTGCATGGAGCCTCGCCTGGCAGCAACAGGGAATTGCAGTTGACTTGAGTCGTCGCGAGCAGCCACGACCAGACGAGGCCATGCCCCACTATCGCGCCGACGACGCCCATTAGTCGAGGCCGTGCAAGGGCCAGTGCGAGCACCACAAGCAGATCAGGGATGATCAAGCCCGGATCCACAACGAGCGTGACATACCCGCCAACCAAGCCGACCCAGGCGCCGGCGATCCACAAAGCTCCAGCCCGTCGCCACGACCGATTGCGAACGCTGACCGCACCAGTCATCTCAGTCCCTCAAGAAGGATTGCCGCCGGCAGCTTACGCTCCGGACACCGCGTTTTCCCACTCAAATACAACAGGGATCCGCTCCAATCGCCCTTCCGCACCTACCTCACGCCGCGAGTCCGGCGGCCAGGGTGAGCGCGCTCCGGGCCCGGTTCAGGATGTAGAGGTGATAGCCCGGCGCGCCGCGGTCCAGCAGGTCGCGGATCTGGGCGAGCGCCCAATCGATGCCCACGGCTTCGATGATCTCGGGCTGGTCCCCGGCGGCCTCGATGCGCCTGACCAGCCGTTCCGGCAGCGAAGCGCCGCACATGCTGGTTATCCGGGTGATCTGTTTGAGCGAGAGCACCGGCATGATTCCCGGGACGATGGGCACGTCGATCCCTGCCGCCCGGCAGCGATCGACGAAGCAGTAGTAAGCCTCGTTGTCGAAGAACAGCTGGGTCGTGATGAACGATGCCCCGGCGTCGACCTTGCGCCTCAGGTTGACGAGATCGGCTTCGAACGAGGGCGCTTCGGGGTGTTTCTCCGGATAGCCGGCCACACCCAGGCAGAGATCGGGGTGCAGCTCCTTCAGCAGGGCGACAACGTCGCTGCCAAAACGCAGGTCGTCTTTGAACGCAGTCGTCGCGGGCGAGCCGTAGGGCAAGTCGCCCCGCAGGGCCATGATGTTGCGGATGCCCCGCGCGTAGTGCGCATCGGCGACGGCCGAAACCTCCGCCCGGGTGTGGTTGGCCGCGGTCAGATGCGGCATAACCGTAAAACCGAATTCATCCCTGAGAAGGGCGGATACATGGGCGGTGCGTTCCCGCGTGGTGCCGCCTGCGCCGTAGGTTACCGACACGAAATCGGGTCCGATCCGTTGCAGTGCCGCGGCGGTCTGGCGCAACGCCTCGATGCCCGCCTCGTCCTTGGGCGGGAAGAACTCGAGCGAGCGCAGCGGTCGCCCTCGCGCGAACAGTTCGGAGATAGGCCGGTCTGACGGCATCGACGGATCAACGGGCACGGATTCGATGATACGCGGCCAGGGTGGCTCACCGCACCTCGAGGTGGCGGGCGGCCCAAGCCGCTTCCTTCAGGCGGTTTGCTCAGGGCGTTCCTACGTGCACGGTCTTAGTGACGGCATGGAACCGTCCGTCCGCGCACTGGCCCAGACGCGGCGCCCCGCGAAGATTGAACCTTTCGGCATGCCCGGCGGTCAGCTTCGAATGCGATGGGCAGGACGGACGTGTTGGAGACTGAGCGCATGGCAATTCGGGACGGCGACGCTACGCGCGATGAGCGCGAGGGCGTAGTCAGCGTCGTGCTGAAGCGGGCTGGCAGGCTCGCAGCCGGCCTAGCAGCGTCTACAACCTCGAACTCCAGTACGCCCTCTACGGGTTTCCGCCGGGCGGCTTCAGCGCATATACCCGGCCCTGTTTGATCTCCAGGTCCTCGAGCTCGGTCGTGGTGCGGACTTCATACGAGGCCAGCTCGACCAGCTCGTCGATGGGCAGGTAGCGACGGCCGGGGTCGCCGACCAGGACGTCGATCCCGCGGCCGCGAGCGCGGAGCAGCCACGGCAGGACCCTCTCCGCCAAACCGGCGTCGTACCAGCAGTCGCCCGCCAGGATCAGATCGACGTCAGGCGACTCCTCCTCGAGCACGTCGCGACGAACGACGGTCACCCGGCAGCCGTTGGCGCGCGCGTTCAGCTCGATTGCCGCGGCAGCGAAAGCGTCGATGTCGGCGCCTGTCGCCTCGGCCGCGCCTGCATGCAACGCCGCGATCGCGCACAACCCGGAGCCGGATGCGATGTCGAACACTCGCCGACCCGCCGCAATCTCACCGTGATCGCGCAGGTACCGGCAGATCGCGAGCCCGCCCGCCCACGCGAACGCCCAGTAGGGGAGTGCCGGGTCGGGATCGTTCGTTTCGAGCTCGACCGCGCGCCACAACGGCAGCACCTCGTCGGCGAGCTGGAGGCGGATCTCCTCGAAGCCGGGCACGGGACGGAGGCGCGTGTGGTGCAGCACGAAGGCACGGGGCGAGGCAGCCATCGCCGTACTGTACCGCTGAGATTGGCCGCCTCAGCCTTCCAGTCGACGACATCCACCGGGAGGTTGATCCGGGCTCCACCGACCACCCGCTGCGAGGAAGCGCCCGAAGACCCGATCTCCTTCCTGGCACTCGCGCTCGTCGCCGCCTGCGGCGGCGGAGCCAGCCCGGCCCACTCCGGCGCGTCCGCTTCGACGACACCCGCGACGGGCAGCGCCGGCTCGGGAGCCGCCGGCTCTCCGGGCGTTTCGGACACGACTGCGCAGGGCGGCGGCCCGGCGACCCCCATGCCCCCGGCCATCGCGAAGGCGTTCTTCGATTCATTCCGGCTGGCGTACTGAGGGGCCAGCCGCGCCGGGCGAGCTTGACCCTAGGCGCGGCTGCAGGCGTATTATCAGACCGACGGTCGGTCTGTTATTGGTAGCCCGAATGCCCCGCACGCTGAACCCCGCAGCTCACGCCCTCAGGCGAGATGCCTTCATCGACGCCGCCCAGCGTCTGATCCAGACGAAGGGCTACGAGCAGATGAGCATCGATGGGATTCTCGACGAGCTCGGGGCATCCAAGGGCGCGTTCTACCACTACTTCGACTCGAAGGAAGCCCTGCTGGGCGCAGTAGTCGATCGAATGGTCGAAGCCGCCGGGGCAACACTGCTGGCCATCGCCGACGACCCAGAGCTCCCCGCCCCACGCAAGCTGGAGACTCTCTTCGGGGGTCTGGCGCGCTTCAAGACGGAGCGCAAGGACCTGGTTCTGGCCCTGCTCAGGGTGTGGCTCTCGGACGACAACGCCATCGTGCGAGAGAAGGTCCGCAAGGGCGGGGCGACGACGATGCGGCCGCTGCTGGCGAAGATCGTGTGCCAGGGCGCCGCCGAAGGCGTCTTCACCGCGAGCGACCCAGAGTCGACGGCCCTCGTGATCGTGTGGCTGCTCCAGGGCGCGAGCGAGATCGCCGGCGACCTCTTCGTCCAGGTCCACTCGGAGGCGATCACCTTCGCCCAGGTCGAAGCGGCGTTCTCGGGTTATGGCGAGGCAGTGGAACGAGTACTGGGCGCCGCGCCGGGCTCGCTCAAGATCATGGACGACGAAATGATGCGGGAATGGTTTGGCACCGAGGGATCCGGAAAGGAACGCGCATGACGGCAATCGTCAAGACCGAGAAGCTGACGAAGTCGTACGGCTCCCATCGGGGGATCGTCGACGTCGACCTGGAGGTCCAGCAGGGCGAGGTGTTCGGCTTCCTCGGTCCCAATGGCGCGGGCAAGACGACGACCATCCGCGTGCTACTGGACCTGATCCGGCCGACGAGCGGCAAGGCGTTCGTCTTCGGTATCGAGACGACCGCCGATCCGGTCGCGATCCACCGCCGCATCGGCTATCTGCCGGGCGAGTTCACGCTCTACGACCGGATGACCGGCGGCGACACGCTCGAATACTTCGGCAACCTGCGCGGCGGAGTCGACCGCGACTACCAGGCCGGCCTGATCGAGCGCTTCGACCTCGACCCTTCGCGGAAGTTCAAGGAATACTCGAAGGGAAACAAGCAGAAGGTCGGCCTGATCGCCGCGCTGCAGCACAAGCCCGACCTCCTGGTCCTCGACGAGCCGACCTCCGGCCTCGATCCGCTCGTGCAGCAGACATTCTTCGGGATTCTTCGCGAGGCCGTGGCGGACGGCCACACGGTCTTCTTCTCGAGCCACGTTCTTTCCGAGGCCGAGAAGGCCTGCGATCGCGTGGCGATCATCCGCGAAGGCCGGATCGTTATGGTCGATCGTGTGGACGCCCTGCGCGACCTCGCCGCACATCAGGTCGAGCTGCGCTTCACCGGCCCCGTGCCCGCGGCGGAGTTCGAGAAGATCCCCGGAGTGAGCGGCGTCGTCGCCGAGGACCACGTCCTCCGCATGCACGTCGCCGGGCCGATCGCGCCCGTCGTCAAGGCAGCTGCCCGCTTCGAGCTGGCCGACTTCGTCTCCCGCGAGCCCAGCCTCGAAGAGACGTTCCTGGCCCAGTACAGCTCCGAGCCCGTCGAGGTGGGCCGATCATGACCGCAGGAGCAACCCCGGCGCCGGTCCGCATGCCGGCGCACCCTGCCCGACCGTGGAGCCGCGTCTACGGCCTTGGCAGCGTCTATGCCAAGACGATGCGCGACTCTCGGCTGGCTTTCATCATCATGGCCGGCCTTCTGGGCGGCGTCATGTTCGTCGTCGGGGCCGCCATTCCCCAGGTATTTGCGACACCGAGCGCTCGGGAAGAGGTGGTCCGGCTGGCCAACGATCTGGGCTCGATCGCCTCGGGAGTCGCCGGCCATCCGATCAACGTCGGGACTCTGGGCGGCTACATGTCCTGGAAATACGGCCCCCTCTTCCTGATCATTGCGTCGCTCTGGTCGATCCTGGCTCTTTCGTCGACCCTGGCGGGCGAGGCCCAGCGCGGCAGCCTGGAGTTCGTGGCCGTGTCGCCCTTCGGCAAGCGCCGGATCGCCTTCGAGAAGCTGGCCGCGCACCTGACCGTGATGGCGCTCGTGCTCGCGATCCTCGCCGTCGCCGCGTGGCTGACCGCCGCCCTGTTCGGCAAGCTGCCGGAAGATGCGATCCCGCCCCTAGCGGCTATCGGCTTCGCCCTCTGGATCGGGCTGGTCGCGCTCGTGTTCGGCGGCCTGGCCCTGGTTCTCTCGCCGTTCCTCGGCCGCGGCCCGGCCGCCGGAATCTCTGGCGCGGCCGTGTTCGCGGGCTGGATCCTCAACGGCTACAGCGGTACCGTGCCCGCCTTCCGCATCCCGGCCGACCTGACTCCGTGGGCCTGGACGTACAACCACGTTCCGCTCGGCGGCCAGTACGACTGGGCGTCGCTGCTGTTCACGGCCCTTGTCGCGATCGTGCTGCTTGTCGTCGGTCTCGAGGCGTTCGTCCGGCGCGACCTGGGTGCGTCCACGTCCATCCGGACCCCGAACACGCCCCGCGCTCTGCGTGGATTGGGCAACCCGGTAGCCCGCTCGTTCAGCGAGCGCCTGCCCGTGGCACTCGCATGGGCCGCGGGCCTGGGCATATTCGGCCTCGTCATGGCCGCAGCGAGCCGCTCGCTGGCTGACGAGTTCAACAAATCTCCAGACCTGGCGAAGACGTTCGCCAACATCTTCCCCAACTTCAACGTCGCCACCGCGGGCGGCCTCCTCCAGCTGCTCATCTCGCTGGCGTTCATCGTCGTCGGCTTCGCCGCCGCCACGCTCGTCTCCGGTTGGGCCTCGGACGAAACGTCGGGCAGGCTCGAGATGCTGCTCTCGACGCCGCTCGCCCGCAGCCGGTGGGCTATCTCTAGCGCGCTCGGCGTGTATGCCGCGATCATCGTGATGACCGCGATCATCGCCGTGGCGATCGGCATCGGCGCGTTGAGCGCCGGAAGTGACGCCCTCACGCCGATGGCGGGCACGATCACGCTGGGACTGTATGCCGCGGCGCTGGCCGGAGTCGGCTTCGCCGTCGGTGGCTTCCGGACTTCCATCGCCGCCGAGGCGGTGGCCCTGGTCGTGGTCGCGATGTATCTCATCGACCTGATCGTTCCTGCCCTCAAGCTGGCCGATTGGGTCCATCAGCTCGCCTTGACCGCCCATCTCGGTCAGCCCATGGTCGGCGTGTGGGATCCGGCCGGCGTCGTCGCCTGCCTCGTCCTGGCGGCCGGCGGTCTGGCTCTGGGCGGGTGGGGAATCCGACGCCGCGACGTAGCCAGCTGAAGCTGCGCGGCTGACGGCGGGCGCTCGCGGCGGACCGTCGGCTCGTCGGACAGGCGCTCGTCGTTTCAGGATTCTCCAAGGTGGCGCCCACAAGATAAGGGCATGGCCGAAGTATCAGGACGTGACCACACCTTCGATGAGATCGAGGCGCATATCCAGGCCCTCGGCCAGCTCCTCCCGAACAGGCCGCCGGCCTGGACCCGCCACGACCTGACATTCGGTCAGTTGCGGCTGCTCTTCAAGCTCCGGCAATCGGGCCCGGTCTCGATCGGCGAGCTTGCGAACCTCCTCGGCGTCACCGACGCCACGGCATCCGAGCTCGTCGACCGCGTCGAGCGGCGAGGTCTCGTGATCCGAGTCCACCGTGCAGACGACCGGCGAGTCGTTGACTGCCAGCTCAGCGACGAGGGCGTTCGACTCCTGGCGCAGGTCGCCGGGGCGCGTCGCGAGGGGCTGCGCCAGGCGCTCACGGTCCTGACGCCCGACGAACTCGCCCAATTCGATCGGTTGCTCTGCCTCATGGCCGAGCGTTTGAAAGGACTTACCCCAGTGAATCTCACGGCGCAACCGGCGAATCCGGTACCCGACGGCGAAGGGCCGGCATGAGCGGCACGGGCGGGCTCGCCCTTTCGACCCACGGCCTACGGAAGAGCTACGGCTCCAGACACGCCCTCGACGGACTCGATCTGTCGGTCCCTATGGGGGTCGTCTACGGCTTTCTCGGGCCCAACGGCGCCGGCAAGACGACGACGATGCGGGTCCTCACCGGACTGATCCATGCCGACGGTGGCACCGTCGAAATGCTCGGTAAGCCATTCAGGCGCGGCGACCGGCACCGGCTCTTCGGAGTCGGGGCGCTGGTCGAGGCGCCCACCTTCTACCCGTACCTCTCGGCTCGCGCCAATCTCCGCGAGCTGGCCGCGTCCGGCTCGGCTGTTCCGTCGAAGCGGATCGAGGAGCTGCTCGACCTCGTCGGGCTGTGCGACCGCGCCGGCGACAAGGTCCAGAGCTTCTCGATGGGCATGAAGCAGCGGCTGGGCATCGCCGCCGCGCTCCTGAGCGACCCGGAGCTGCTGCTGCTCGACGAGCCGGCCAACGGCCTGGATCCCGCCGGAATCGTGGCCATGCGCGACACGCTCAAGGCACTCGCGGCGCAGGGCAAGACGGTTTTCGTCTCGAGCCATCTGCTGGCCGAGATACAGGTCATGGCCGACACGGTGGGGATCATCGCCTCGGGCAAGCTGGTCCGCGAGGGCCCGCTCAAGCAGCTCCTCGAGTCCCAGGGCGTCGTCAAGGCGCGGGTCCGGCCGAACCAGGTGGACGCGGCCATCGAAACCCTCAAGCCGCTCGGCGGCGTGGAACGGCTGACCGAAACCGATCGCGACGAAGGCTGGCTGGCCGTTCGCGTCGCCGGCGATCGCGCCGAGGACGTCAGCCGTGTGCTGGCCGGCGCCGGCATCTACGTGTCCGGCCTGGAGTCGGGCAACGACCTCGAGATGCTCTTCCTGGAGCTCACCGGCGGTCAGGCACTGACCGGCGAAGGGAACTTCGTCGGCCTCGCCGGCACGACCGGCGGGCCAAACGGTGGTAACGGCGCCTCAACGGGAAAGGAAACCGCGGCATGAGGCTGTTCTTCTCGGGCTTGCGAAAGCTCATCCGGCGACCCGCCACGTGGGTCACTCTCGGCATGCTCGTCGGCTTGCTGGTGCTGATCGTCGTGGCGGTCGGGGCGACGGCCAACGGGCGCACCGTGCGCGCCAACGGCACCGAAGCGAAGCAGCTCGTCACCTTCCCCGGCGCGTACGACCGCATCCTGCAGTTCATCACGGGGTTGGGCGGTCTGTTCGCGGTCATCTACGGGGCGGCGATTGCGGGCTCCGAGTGGACCTGGGGCACGCTCAAGTGGTCGGTTGCCCGCGGGGAGAGCCGGGTTCGCTACATGCTGATCTCGTACGTCACCGTCGCGGTGATGATCGCCGCCGGGCTGCTGATCACCTTCGCGGCGGGTGTGGCGGCGGCAATCGTCGGGGCCCACCTGGCGAACGTTTCCACCAGCGGGCTGGGGGATTCGGCGACTCTCGGCGGCCTGCCGGAGCGGCTGCTCAAAGGCTGGTTCGCGGTTGTCGAGGAAGGCGCCCTGGGCTTCACGATCGCCACTCTGGCACGCAGCCAGTTGGCAGGTATCGGCGTGGGGATCGCTTTTTACTTCGGCGAGGGCTTTGCCTCCATCTTCCTGCCGGACATCGTCAAATACTTGCCGTTCAGCGTCGCCAACGCGTCGCTGGCTACGGGCACGACCACAGCCGGAGCGTTCGCCGGCGGCGCCAGCGCGCTTCCCGCCGACCAGGCCCTAGTGCTAGTCGGCGTATGGCTGCTGGGGGCGCTTGTCGTGGCGGCGGTCTTCTCGGATCGAGCCGAAATAGCCGGGTAGCTACCACGGGCCGTGCCGACCACGGATTAACGACTCGGAGCCCAAGTGCTAATTCGGCGGTAACACGCCGCCCGCAGAGTGGCCTCGGCGCGTCCCGCCCCGGCCCGAGGGAGAACGGGCTCATCGAGGTGGAACCATGTGGCGCACGCTTGTCACTGAGCGATCTCGCCTGCTCGGCGCGGTCGCGGCGCTGGCCATCGTCGCGACGACGATCCCAGGCGCCGTCGCAATGCCGGGCCCCGCGGCGAACCAGGTCTGGTCCTTCGGGGTCATGGACGACACGCAGTGGACTACGACCGACCCGGCGAACGCGAATCCGAACGCCGTATCGGTGTCGATCATCAACCAGATCAACCCTCAGTTCATCAAGGCGGCGTCAAGTTCGTGATCCAGGTCGGCGACCTGACCGAGAACGGCAACACCGCCGACGAAGCCGTGCGCGCCGCCGCGGCGCAACCGCTCTACAACGCCGGCATCGGCTTCTACCCGATGCGCGGCAACCACGAGACGTACGCGAGCCAGGCGAACGACTTCGCAATCCCGACCTTCCAGGCCGACTACCCGCAGACTCGCGGCCTCGGCAACACCTTCGGCGCCAGGAACTTCAGCAGCCCGACGTCGGTCAGCTCCGACCTGAATGGCATGAGCTACTCGTTCGACTACGGCGCTCCGGGCAGCAGCGCCCGCTTCGTGATCGTGGATCCGTGGGTTACTCCGAGCAAGAACGTGGCTCCGGGCAACGGCTACAACTACGGCTACTCGATCGCCGAGCAGCAGTCGTGGATCAGCAGCCGCCTGAACGAGAAGACGCGCGGCACCACGCAGGCGTTCGTGTTCTCGCACCAGCCGCTCATCGCCGAGAACCATCAGGACACGGCGTTCGCCGGCCTGACCTACTCGAACCCGGACATGCAGAACGCGTTCATGGCGAGCTTGCAGAACAACGACGTCAAGTACTACATAAGCGGCCACGACCACATCAACCAGCGCTCGATCATCACCAGCCCGGACGGCTCCTCCAAGGTCCAGGAGATCATCGGCGCCTCGGACAGCAGTAAGTTCTACACGCCCAAGGCCCTGATCAACGCCGGCTGGATTGACCCCGTCACGCTCGTCAATCAGAAGACCCGCGAGACGTCTATCTCGTAGGAGGCCTACACGGTCGGCTACTACATCTACACCGTGGACGGCGCCCGCGTGACCGTGGACTACTACGCCGACGATCACGGTAACTGGGGATCGGAGAACTGCTATCCGGACGGGACCACCCCGGCGAGCTGCTCCGTCGCCGGCTCCCACATCACCCCGGCGCTCAACTTCGTCAAGAAGGCGACCTGGGGCTATAGCCTCAACGGCAAGGAGTTCCTCGTCGGTGGCGGCGCCACCAACGGCACCGGCACCAACTACGGCACCTCATACGCCGTCGTGAAGGACAGCTTCCAGGGCACAACCGCGAAGATCCTCGGCGGCACCTACGACAATACCGCCATCGACCTCACCAGCCGCACACTCGTCCAGACCGTGGACACTGGTTGGACCGCCGACACGAAGCGGGATGAGCTGAGCCGCAACATCCTCACTCTGTGGGGCATGGCGCCGCTGGGCACCAAGACGACCGACACCTACGCTCTCTCTATTAGCTTCGACGCTCCGAAGGGCGGGCACGATGGCTTCGCCGGCCTCGGCGTTCTCGTAACCAAGGATGCCAAGGGCCGATGGGTCAAGGCCGTCGACCTGAATTCCGGTGGCGGCGTCCAGCGATTCGTGGTCGGACCCTGGCAGTCGCAGGACACGCTCGGCACCTACGGCGTCGATCCGGCCACCAATACCGCCTGGGCGGTCGTCAACTACAACGCCAGCTTCGCGGTCGAACGTGGCCTCGATCTCGTGTGGAAGCACTAACAGGCAAGTAACGCGAGGGGGCCAAACCAAGGTTGGCGGGGAGGGACGTCCTCCCCGCCAACCGATTCGTGCGAACGCGGCTCACACCGCGCAATCGGCCGCGCGGGAGCCGCGTCCAAATCGCCGCTGGTGCGAACCTCGTTTCCTTACCGCGCCCAATCGCGGTCCAGCCCGAGGAAGTCATGAACCGGTTCTTTGCCCTGATCGGCGTCGCGAGCGTCCGCTTCCGCTTCGTCATCGTCGTCGCCTGGATAGCCATCACGATCGTTGCCGTGCGGTCGCTGCCGACCTTGAGCAGCGTCGCAAAGAACACGACGAGCGGATTCCTGCCCGCCAACGTGCCGAGTATCCAGGCCTCGAACATGGCGTCGCCCTTCCTCGACGTCAACCTCGGGACCGCCTCCCTCGTTGCCGTTCGCGACGGAGGGCTGACTCCGGCGGACAACGCCGCGATCGACAGCCTCGAGGCTCGGATCAAAGGGATCGACACGGTCAAGGTCGTGGTGGATCTGGGCATCTCCGGCGACGGCGCCGCCCGGCAGGTCCTCATCGAAGCGCAGATTGTGTCGTTCACCAGCGTCGCCGGGGCCGACACCCTCGTCACTGCCATCCGCAACGCCGCCGGCGCAGCCGCCCCGGCCGGGCTTCAGGTTCATCTGACCGGCGAAATCCCGGACCTCGTCGACAATGCGAAAGCCTCCGGATCTTCGCAGGATCGGACGCAGACCTTCTCCCTGCTGTTCATCCTCGTGTTGCTCGTGCTCGCCTACCGGGCATTGCTCGCGCCCTTCTTGACTCTCATTCCGGCCGTGCTCGTCCTGACCCTTTCGGGGCCGGTCATCGCCCAGGCGGCCAGCGCGGGCATCCAGGTGTCCTCGATAACCCAGTTCATGCTGATCGTCCTCGTCCTGGGCGCGGGGACCGACTATGGCGTCTTCCTTGTCTTCCGGGTTCGAGAGGAGCTGCGCCGTGGCCTGTCAGGACCCGACGCGGTCATCCGCGCGGTCACCCGGGTCGGGGAGTCGATCACCTTCTCCGCGTTCACCGTCATCGCCGCGCTCTCGAGCGTCGCCCTCGCCGAGTTCGGGCTATACCAGAGCATGGGTCCCGCGCTCGCAATCGGCATCGCCCTTATGCTTCTGGCCGGGCTCACCCTGCTGCCGGCTCTGCTGGCGATCTTCGGTCGCGCTGTCTTCTGGCCGAGCGACGTCCGCCACCATGACGTCGAGCGCGTCGGGTTCTGGGATCGAGTCGGCCTGATCGCAACCCGGCGGCCCGCCCTCATGCTGCTTCTGGGAGCCGTCCTGTTCGGTGGAATGGCGGCTACGCTGCTGACCACCGGCACTTCAGGCTTCGGGGATTCGTCCACGACCACCGCAGGTTCCGATTCCGCGGCCGGGGCCGCCGCTTTGAACGCCCATTTCCCGTCCTCGAAGATCGTGCGGACGCTCGTCCTGTTCAAGTTCGACAGTCCGGTCTGGAACGACCCCGGCAGGCTGGCCACGGCTCAGGCTGGACTGACCGCGCTGCCCGCGTTCAAGAGCGTCGTCGGGCCGCTCAACCCGAACGGCATTCCGCTCACCGGCGCGCAGTTGACCCAGCTCCACACGACCCTCGGGCCGCCGCGTCTGCTGCCGCCCGTGCCCACGACCGCGACCGTTTCCACGCAGCTCTACAATGCCTACCGGGCCGAGGGACAGCTGATCAGCCCCGACGGCCTCACCGTCGAGTATTCGGCTGAGGTCGGCGGGGCCGACCAATCGAGCCCGTCCGCGCTCGATACGGTCCCGGGTTTGCGCAGCGGGGTGAATGCCGTGGGCGCCTCGGCCGGTGCGACCGCCACGGGGCTGCTCGGCAACCTCGAGTTCTCGTATGACATCCGGGCGATTTCCGCGTCGGACCTGGAGCGGATCATCCCGATCGTCGCGATCCTGATCGCCATCCTGCTGGCAGTCGTCATGCGCAGCGCGGTCGCGCCACTCTATCTGGTGGCGAGCGTGGTCGTCTCGTACCTGGGCGCACTGGGCCTCACGGGGATCCTCTTCGTGCGTCTCGGCGGCCAGGCCGGTCTCAACTTCGTCCTCCCGTTCCTGATGTTCGTCTTCCTGATGGCCCTTGGCTCCGACTACAACATCCTGGTCATGAGCCGCATCCGAGAGGAGGCCCATCACCTGCCCTTGCGCGACGCGGTCGCCAGGGCGATCGGCAAGACGGGAAGCACGGTCACGACCGCCGGCGTGATCCTGGGCGGCAGCTTCGCCGTTCTGGCGATCTCCGTGGGCGGATCTGCGGGCGCCGACCAGATCCAGCAGATCGGGTACGGCATCGCAGCCGGCGTGCTCATGGACACGTTCTTCGTGCGCTCGCTGCTTGTCCCATCGGTCGTGGTGCTGCTGGGCCGCTGGAACTGGTGGCCGACGCACCTGGGCATCGACAAGCCGGCCTCAGAATCGGCCGTGGGGGCCTCGACACCGGAGCCGACCGAAGCCTGACGGCGTTCAGTCGGCCGGGGCGTCGAGGACTTCGCGAACCTTGCGCGCCAGGCGCTCCGGAGTGAACGGCTTCGACAGGAATGCCGCACCGACGTCGGTGAGCCCGTCCGGCAGGACGGCCGATTCGGCATGGCCAGAAACCAGAAGCCGCCTTACGCGGGGCGCTAGCGCCGCCAGCCGCTTCACCAGGTCAGGCCCGCTGATACCGGGCATGACGACGTCGCTCACGACGAGATCGAGACCGGTCCCGATGCGCCCGGCTATCTCGAGTGCCTCGTTCCCGTCCGAAGCCTCGACCACCGTGTAGCCATGGGCGCGCAAGCCCAGAACCGCGAGGCGCAGAACCACCGGCTCGTCTTCGACGACGAGAATCGTCTCCGTTCCCGTGGGAGCAGGAAAGATAGGCACGACCGCCCGAACCGCCGCCGGCCCTTCCACGCGGGGCAGGAAGATTCGGAACGTGGTCCCGGTTCCCGGCTCCGAGAAGACTCGAATGTGGCCGCCGATCTGGTGAACGATGCCGTGGCACGTCGCCAGGCCGAGCCCGGTCCCCTTGCCCCGCTCCTTGGTCGTGAAGAACGGCTCGAACAGGTGCGAGCGCACCTCCTCGCTCATGCCGCAGCCGGTGTCCGTTACCGAGAGCCGGACGAAATTGCCGGAGCTGGCCGGCGGATGCGAAGTGGCGTAAGCCTCTGTCACATACTCGGTCGCCGTCTCGATGATGAGCCGCCCGCCGTCGGGCATCGCGTCGACGGCGTTGACGGTGAGATTGACCAGCAACTGCTGGATCTGGCCCGGATCGGCCTCTAGCGTCCCGATGCCGGGCTCGAGGTCCGTCTCCACGGCGATGTTGTCGCCGAGCAGCGGCCGCAGCATCTTGAGCAAGTCGGCGACCAACGCGCTCAGGTCGAGGCGGACGGGCGCCACGATCTGCCTGCTGGCGAAGGTGAGCAGCTGGCGGGTCAGGCTCGCCGCGCGTTCGCCGGCGGCGCCGATCTCGTCCAGGTCGGCTCGGATCGGGTGATCGGCCGCCAGGCCGTCCGGTAGCTCGAGCCGGGCCATCTCGAGGTAGCCGAGGATCGCGGTCAGCAGGTTGTTGAAGTCATGCGCTACGCCGCCCGCGAGCCTGCCGATGCCCTCCATCTTCTGGGCCTGGAGGAGCTGTTCCTGGAGCGCCCGCCGCTCCGTGACGTCTTGAATCAACGCGTCATAGGCGACGAGGGGGCCCGACGGATCGAAGCGGGGGACCAGAGTGTTCCTGACCCAGCGAAGCGCCCCGTCCTTGCGCATGATGCGGTGCTCGAGCGGCCCGACGCGCTCTCCGGCGAGGACCCGGCGCGACTGGTCTACGACGAGCCTCCGATCCTCCGGGATCACGATCTCGTGCCACAGGAGGGCATCGCGGGATAGCTCTTCGGAGGTGTAGCCCGTCACGGCCACGCAGCCCGGACCGTGTGTCGTGGAAACGGCGAGGCCGTCCTGGACGACGACGTTGATGACGTAGTCCGTGATCGTTTCGATGATGTGGCGGTAGCGCTCCTCGGCCTGGCGGTGTGCCTCCTCGGCCCGTTTGCGATCGGTGATGTCCTCGGAGATCCCGAGCAGGTACAGCGGTTTGCCCGCGTCGTCGAGGATCGGGATTTTCTTGGTGTGGAGGATTCGATGGCCGAGCGGGCCGATGGAATGGTCCTCTTCGGGGACGTCCAGCAGATGCGCTTTGTCGAGGACCTCGCGGTCCTTGGCGGCGAAGAAGTCCGCCTCCTCCTTCGGATGGATGTCGTAATCGCTCTTTCCCACGAGTTCGCCGCGCGATTGCCCCAGGAGTCTCTCGCCGGCCCGGTTGAAGAGCACGAACCGAAGATCGGTCGCGTCCTTCACGAAGATCATGTCGGGGATGTTCTCGACGATGCTGTCGAGGAACTGCTCGCTGCGCCGGATGGCCTCAACGGACCGCTTTCTGTCGGTGATGTCCTCGTACGTGCAGAGGATCCCGATGATGCGACCGTCCGCCGCACGGAGTGGGATCTTGCTGGTGCGCAGCCAGCCCTCGCTGCCGTCCGAACGGTTCTGCGGCTCCTCGTAGTCGAGCTTGGGGATGCCGGTCGCCATGACCTGCCGGTCGTCGGCCACGTAGAGGTCCGCGGTCGGCGCCCAGGCCATGTCGTAATCGGTCAGGCCGATCAGTTTGCTCGGGTCGTCGAAGCCCGCGTCGCGCGCAAGCGGCAGATTGCAGCCCAGGAACACCGAGTTGAGATCTTTCCAGAAGACGCGCTGGGGGACCGTGTCGAGCACGAGCTTGAGCATCTGCTGGGCACGAAAGACCTCGTTCTGCGCAGCCTCGGCGCGTGACTCCGGCCCGTCGCAGTCGTCCTGCCCCGCGCCCTTGTCATCGGGGCCCGGACGGGGGCCGTCCTTGGTGGCGTCCACGGTCTTGCCGGGGCCGGGGTTCGGGCGCGACTTACCAGCCACCAAGAGGTCTCCTTCCGACTGGACCTATCGTCCAGCCAGGTTCGGCCATGGAGAGCCAAATAGCATCCCGACTCTCCAAATCTCGGCAAGGTGCGCCAATTGTGCACCCGCGACTCTGATTGCGAGCGTCCTCTACGTATGGCACTTGAGTCAAGGGACCAATCGACCTATGGGTTGCGTCCGCGAATAGGGCGCCCGAGTGGGAGCGTGTCACCCGAAAGCGCACCTTCGCGCCTCTTTGTCTCTAGCATGGAACACGTGGCAGTGCGCGACGATGCACAACTCGACGGACTCGACCCGGGAGCGATTGCCCTGGACGTCGAAAGCCTGGCCGTCCAGTACGGCGCTCTACTGCTCGCCCTGGCCCACACCATCACCCCGGACTGGTCGGAGGCCGAGGACGTCGTGCAGTCCACGTTCGAGATCGCACTGCGCAATGCCGGCCGGCTGCGCGAACCGGCGGCCGCGAAGGCCTGGCTGATTCGCATCGAGACCCGTGAGGCTCTCCGACTCCGGCGGCGCCTCCGTCGTTTCGTCTCCCTCGACGCTCATGTCGAAGAGATGCGCGACGCTCCGGACCGCGAGGGGTCGATCGACGCGCGGCGCGCGATCCTGAAGCTGCCTCCCCGGGCGAGGGCGGCCCTCATGCTGCATCACTACTTCGGCCTTTCGGTCGACGAGACGTCGGCCGCCCTGGGCGTGAGTCCGAACACGACAAAGACGCAGCTGCGCAGGAGCCTGGCCAGCGTCCGGAAGGAGCTACTGTGAACCCGGATCGGAATCCTTTGGACGATAAAGCCATCGCCGCCGTGCGCGGCCATTTCGACGATGAAATGGCGGAAGCGCGCGTCCGATATCGCGCGCCTCGGCTGTCCGGTCGGGCGCGCCGCAGCGGGGCCGGAGGTCCGAATCGCTTCGTGCCGCGGGCAATCGGGGCGTTGGCGGTAGTGGCTCTCGCGATCGTTGTGGGGACGACCTTTTGGATCGTGGCCCGCAACGCGCCGGGCCCCGCCGCCCCGACGGCCAGCCCGACTGACGTGGGCGTGGTCCGGAGCGCGTCGCCGAGCCTCGCCTCGCCGAGCCTCGCCTCGCCGAGCCTCGCCTCGCCGAGCCTCGCCTCGCCGAGCGCATCCGCGAGCCAGTCGGCGGCGCCCAACATCGGCGCGCCCAACTATCTGCAGGGGACCGTTGGCATGAACGGCTCAGCGGCCTGGGTGCTGTCCGACACGGGCCTCTCGCTGTCTCAGGACGGCGGGCGGACGTGGTCGGCAGTTGCGCTCCCGAGCGGCGTGAAGTCGGCCGCGGTGCTCGCCGTGAACGCGGTTACGGGTCGAGCCGTCTGGCTCGCCTCGCAGGATGGGGCCGGGGTGCGTCTCTTCAGGCGGGTGGACGGCACCACGACGTGGTCGAGCGCGCTGCTGACGCCTTCGTGGGGGACTAGTGAGATGAGCGGGCAACCGGTCCAGCAGGTGATCCTGACCCCGGGCCCGGCGGGCTTGGTCACTGTGACCGAGACGATCGGTTTGGGAATGTCGACGGCGCTCGAGGCCCTGTTCGTCTCGGCCAACGATGGCCAGACGTTCACCCCGCATGGAGCCCCCGTCGACAGCGGGATCTGGGCATCGGTCACATTCTCCACGCCTCAGTCAGGCATCCTGGTCGGAGGCCCGGGCACGGCACCTCATGTGATCAAGTTCACGTCCGACGGTGGCAATACGTGGTCCAACCCGACGGTGACCGGCCTGCCCGCCGACGGCTACTACCAGCTGGGCCCGTCGCTACTGGTCGGCTCCGACATCGAAGTGCCTGTGACGACATTTAGCAGCTCCGGCGGGACCGACACGAACTTCTTCCTCCTGACCAGCCACGATGGGGGTGTAACCTTCGCACCGGCCGGGACTTCTACACCGTCCGCTGGCAATTTCTACCCCGCCTTCGATTCGCTTGGGCAAGTCACCTGGGCCGAGATTGTTGGCGGTGCCCTTCAGGAGACCGCCAACGGTGGCCGGACCTGGACGACCGTCACTGCCGCGGGCTTGCCTGCCGGCGTGCGTTCGATCCAATTGACGAGCGCCACGAGCGCGACCGCGGTGATGGTCGAGAACGGCTGCGCGGGCGTCAAGACCGGCTGCTATACCCGAACCTACCTGGTCGCGACGACCGACGGCGGAGCGACCTGGACGAACATCTAGCTCGACGCGAACAGCCGATGGTTGGGCGTCCCGCCCGCCGGGCCCGCCCGTGCGGCTCGACCCGCGCCCGGCGGCAGCGGTCACGATGGCCCCATGAGAAGCTCGCTTTCGCGGCCTCGTAACACGTCCAACGAATGGATCCGCTGGCTCCTCCCACGCCGGTCGCGGATGCCCGCCGGCAGGGTCGCGATCATCCGCCTCTACGGCCCGATCGCCGGGGGAGCGCGCACGGCCGACTGGGTCGAGGTCGTCAAGGAGCTGGGCCGTCAGAAGCGCGTGCCCGCAGTCGTGCTCGACATAGATTCGCCCGGCGGCGACGCCGCAGCTTCCGACTACCTGTACCTGGCGCTCAAGCGCCTCGCCGACAAAAAGCCGCTGGTCGCCCACGTCCGCGGTACCGGCGCTTCCGGCGCGTACCTTGCGGCAATGGCTGCGCAGAAGATCGTCGTGGCCCCGTCTTCGATCGTAGGCTCGATCGGCGTGATTTCGGCGGGCCCGCGGCTGCCGAAGCTGCTCGATCGGATCGGCGTGCGGGTCGAGGAGCACCGCGCCGGACGCCTCAAGGGCATGGGCGCGCCCTGGCGCGACGACACCGACGAAGAGCGAATCCGCGAGCAGCAGCTGGTGGACGCGTTCTACGACCGCTTCGTCGATCGCGTGGCCGCCGGTCGCAAGCTCGACCGCGCGCAGGTGATCCACATGGCCACAGGCGAGGTCTGGCTTGGCAGCCAGGCCGTGGAGCTGGGGCTCGCCGATGCTGTCGGTGATCTGGACGACGCGATCGAGGTCGCCGCGGGCATGGCGGGGGTTCCGGCGGAAGCCTCGGCTGTACGGCTCCGGCGGCCGATGCTGGCCCGTCTGGCCGATCGGTTCGCCATGCGGCTGGCGTCGGCGGTGGCGGACGAAATCGAGGCGCGCCTGACGAGGGATCGCTTCAGGTAGATGCCGCGGCTCCATCCCGGCGCTCGGTCTGTGGCTCGCTCGGTTCCTCGCTCGGTGGCTCCGTCCCGGGGCCGCGCCGTAGCTCGGCCTGTGTCGCGATTCCGGCCCGAAGGCGAACCGCCGCGGTCGCGATCGGCACGCCCATGACCACCGGTCCGATGACCGCCACACCAGCCGGCAGCACGCCCGACAGCACCTCCGCGGCGAGCATCGCGGCATAGGCACCCACCGCGAGCACCGCAATTCGAGCCGTCACTGGGCCCGCCGGGGCTGCCGCCACGCGCTGTTCGAGGGCGCGGTAGGCGACGTAGACCGTGAATGTCGTGAGCAGCCAGCCGAAGTAGTTCTGGATCGGGATGCCGAAGTAGGGCCCTCCGTTCTCCCAGATCCACGCCCGCGCATCCGGCCCCGAAAGGATCGGGTCGACGACCAGATCCCAGACGGTCATCACGACGGCGCTTATCGCGGCCAGCCTGACCAGCGCCGCTGCGCCCCGCGGCGTTCCGGTCGGCCGGCGCTCGACCGCCAGGCCGGCTATCACGTAGCTCGGGTAGATCATCATGAACCAGGCCAGCGGGATGAGGAGCGGCACGTCCCCGAGCTTGGCGCCGAGGTAGTCGGTGTAGTGGTAGGCGCCGAAGACGAGGCCCGTCGTGACGCCGACTTGCTCGTAAACCCAGGAGATCGTGGCGCTCAGGGCGAAGAAGGCGAGGGTCAGGCGGCCGCCGAGCGAGTACCAGGCGTGGAACAGGCTGAAGAGCGCCAGAACCGCGGTGAGCATTCGCAGCCCGCCGGGCACGGACGGCAGCGAAACGACGCCGCTCAACAGCAGCCGGACAACTGCGTCGTAGGTGAAGACGGCGAGCAGCACGGACGCAATTCCGAGCAGGACGCGGCCTTTCATCGCTCCTCCATCGAGGTGAAGAATGCCATCGCAGCCGCGCCGGCGCTGACGGGTCGCAGTGGCTGCAGCCGTCCTCCGACGCAACTTTGTCGGATCCTGAATGCAACTCGGTCCATGCGGGTGCTCTGCTGATCGTTGAGGGGGGCCGGTCTTATCGTCGCGTCTCACCTGGAGTTCCGCCGGGCCCAGGCCAAGCAGGTCTCCCAGCGCCCGGTTCCCGTACGAGTTCTACCTCTACAGCGAGGCCTAGTTCCGAGGTCGTGGCTCCGAGCGGACCGCGTTCCCCCGGCGGGGCGAAATGCGTAGTCACAACGGGCCGGGTTGGACACACCCGGCCCGCGCCCCTTTCTTGGGGAGTGGCCGGCGACGCCTCGCGCAGTAGCGCGGCGGTCGGGCGCTCAGCCCGCGTCGCCAGTTTGGCCGGCACTCGCCCCGTATCTCGTCCCGCCTGCTTCCCCAGGCCGCGGTTCCCGCCTTACTCACTGGACGAGTGTTATGGAGAGGCGGCGCCCGCGCCGAGAGCCTCGCACGGCCGGCGGGCCCGAATCCGGCCGTCGGCGAGTCGAAATCGGGCAATCGGACCTGGGGATCGGGCGAAAGCAGGCGCAACGCGGGCGACAAGCCCGCAAGACTTCGGAGCCGGCTCCATAACCTCATGTCTTGAGTAAGACGGGGTCTGGTCGCTCCGGCGAGGCCCAACACGCCACCTGGTTGGGCAGCGACCGTCGCGCGGCTCGTCGCGGTGAGGATCCACGCGGATCGGCTCGACTCGTCCCGGTTCTGGTCACCCGTCCACTTCTGGTGAACCCTGCGCGTGCCGTAAGCTTTCGTGCGCCCCGCAGCGTCTATTGGATGTGATGATCGAGGAGCCGTCGCGCCTCATCGAAGTCGTGGCTCGCGCCGACCCCCGGACCGGGAGCGCGAACGCCGGGTGCTGTCGCTGCACGACCGGCGTGGCCAGGACCTGTACGGTTTCGCGCTCGGCCTCGGGCTCCTTGACGAGGAAGCCGCGGACGCGGTCCAGGAAACGATGCTCAGGCTGTGGCGTGAGCTGGCGTCGGGCAAAGAAGTCCACGACCTCGATGCGTGGGCTTTTCGGACGGCCTACCACCTGGCCATCGACCAGCATCGCCTGCGCCGGCGCCTGGCCGGATCGCTCGGGCGCCTGGTGGCGCGAGGCGCCGATCATGCGGCCGACTCGGCCGACCCGGCCGCGCTCTGGCAAGCGGTCGACGGCCTGCCGACTCGGCCGCGCGCCGTGCTCTATCTGCGCTATCGGGCCGACCTTCCGTTCGATCGGGTCGGCTTCGTTCTCGGCATTACGTCGAGCGCGGCGCGAAGCCACGCCACCAACGCGCTGGCCACGCTGCGCCGTCGACTCGGGCAGGAGGAATCCTGATGGACCTCGAACGTATCGAAGAGCTCCTGCGGACGCGGCCGCCACGCGAGCGAACCTACGATCGCCGGCTGCCGGATTTGCTCGGCGGACCGGAGCCGGTGAAGGCCTCGGTTCGGCTGCGAACTCGGGGCGGATCTCCGCTCGGCTCGAGGGCGGCGGCAGTGGCGCTCGTCGCGATCGTGGTGGCGGGAGTGGCCCTCTACGGTGCCTGGCACCAGAGCCAGCCGGTCGCCGTCGCGTCGCCAAGCGCAAGCGCGACTAGTTCGACCCCAACAGCGACGGCTAGCGGGAGTCCGACGAAAACGTGGAACCCGAGCGCGTCATCGAGCCCGTCGCCTTCCGTCTATCCGACCGCCCCTCCGAGTTCGCATCACATTCTCCCAGGGCCAGTCCAATTCTCCGGTTCGTGGGCCTGGATGCTCTCCGACTCGGGGGTGTCCGTGTCTGAGGACGGCGGGCGGACCTGGTCGGACTGGGGTCTGCCGAAAGGCCTGACGGCGTCCTCAGTGATGACCGTCGCGGGCTCTCCAGGTCGGGGTGTCTGGCTGGCTGCTCCGGAGGGCCAGGGAGTTCGCCTCTACCGGAAGCCGGCTCAAGCGACTGCCTGGTCCAGCACGCCGCTGATGCCAGACTGGACGACTCAGGATGGCGTCTATCCCGAACAGAACATCGAGCACGTCATCCTCACGCCGGGTCCGGCGGGCCTTGTCACGGTCTCTGAGACGGTCGGTTTCGGGACGACCGCGGCGGCCGAGACTCTGTTTGTCTCGACCGACAACGGCAAGACTTTCGTGCACCGCCGACCGACGGGCACGGGCTGCGTGGGGTGCTACTGGCTCTCGGTCACTTTCGTTACGTCGAAGTCGGGCGTCGTGGTGTCCGGAAACAGCACGAAGTACATCGACGTGTTGCACACATCTGATGGCGGGACTACGTGGTCGCTGGCGGCTGTCACCGGCCTGCCGGGCGTCGCCGACTACGAACTGGGCGCGGCGTTCATGGTCGGCACCGACATCGAAATACCGGTCAACATCTACCCGGCTGACGTCAACGGCCCGCCGAGTTTGTCTCTCCTGGTCAGCCACGACGGGGGCGCGACGTTCAAGCCTGCCGGAACTGCCGCGGCGTCCGGCAACATCTGGGGGCCGCTCGACTCGCTGGGTCAGGTCGCCTGGGTCTTCGGAGACGCAACGACAATCTCCGAGACCACGAACGGCGGACAAACCTGGACGACTGTGACCGCGACCGGCCTGCCGGAAACACAGGGGTTTGGCGGCCTAACTTCGATTCACTTGACCAGCCCGACCAGTGCGACCGCACTCATTCTCGAGGGCAACTGCGGCTTCGTCGCCCCCGGCTGCTGGGTGCGCTGGTATCTGCTCGAGACGACCGACGGCGGACGGACCTGGACCGACTTCTAGCTGGTTGGGGCCGCGGAGCGCGGGGCCCGCTCGGCTCTGTGGTCGTCGTCCGGGGTCTCGGTCGCCCGGTTTCCCGTCTTACTCATTGAGCGAGTGCTATGGGGCCGGCGCGGGCGGCTGGCGCCGGGTCGATGGCCTGCCGAGGCCCAGCCCGGCCAACGGATGATCGAATACGGCCAACCTGAGCTCGCGATTCGGCCCGAGACGAGCCCAAATCGGGTGACGCGGTCGCAACTCCCCGGAGCTGCTTCCAGAACACTCACCTGATGAGTAAGACGGGATCTCGGTCGAGCCGGTCGAGCCCGTCGAGCGGTCGCGCCGGTCGAGCAATGTCGAGCGGTCGAGCCGGTCGAGCCCGTCGAGCGGGTCCGATGGCCGGTGCCCGGGCCGGGGCGGCCGCCCCTCTTGGCTCAGGGCGTCAGGACCCAGACGATCGGCTTGCCGGAGAGGTCCCAGGCCACGGCGCGAGCGCCCGACGCCGCCGCTGCGCCCACGGCGTCGACCAGATCGCGGCGAGTCGTGGCCACGATCTGGCTGAAGCGGGCCGGGTTCGAGATCGGCGTCCCGGGCTTGAAGATCGTGGGGGCGAGCGCATAGTCGAGGAACTGGACGTCCGTCGCCGCGTAGATATCCACGACGACCGCCGTATTCGGCTGGGCGGCGGCGTCGGCGAGAACTATGAGCGGGAAGCTGTAGGCGTCGTAGCGGTCTGCGAGAGGCGCCGCGGAGTAGGCTTGCCAGCTGCCGAGAGCGGTCGCGGCCAGCCCCAGCGCCACGGAGCCGACAGCGACCCGCGCCCCCCAGACACCCGCCAGCCGATGCACCTGCTCGACCAGCTCGGCGGCGCCGAGCCCGATCGTCACCCCGAGCGGCGCCGCCATGCCCAGCAGGCGCAGGAAATGGGGCGATCCGTCCGCGACCGCGAGTAGTGCCGGGACGAGGAACACGGGCAGGCTGCACAGGATCAGCGAGTTCGCGGGATCGCGGCGCCCGCGCCACAGTCGCATGATCCCGAGCAACGCCACCAGCGCGAGCGGTATCGACAGGAGCGGGATCCCCGCCACGTCCTGGCGCGGGTTCGGATCGCCCGTAAACCCGAACGCGCCGATGGTCCGAAGCATATGGAACAGCAGGTTGCTGTCGCCCGTGACGGCCGGGTTCAGCGGGCTCACAGCCGCGGCGCGGCCGAAGTAGTTCGATGGGTTGGTGATCGCGACCGCGATCATCGGCGCCGCGACCACCAGGAAGGCCGCAGCGAACGGCACGAAACCGACGCGCAGCCGCCGGAACGTGGCCGGGTCGCTGCGCCACAGCCACCACAGCCACAGGACGACCACGATCGGCAGCAGCTTGAGCGGCTGGTACGTGTAGAGCATGCAAAGCGCGATCGCGCCGCCGGCCAGCGCCGCGATCCGGCGCGACGGCCTGTCCAGCCAGAGCAGCAGCGCCAGAAGCGCCAGCGAACCGAAGAGCGGCACGATCGTGTTGCGCATCCCGTCGCGGCTGATGACAACCAGCCACAGCGAGCCCGCAGCCCAGGCCGCCGCGGCGAGCGCGGTCCACGTCCCCCAACGACGGGCGAGAACCCAGACGCCGATCACGCCGGCGACCCCGAACCCGGCAGCCACTCCACGCAGGGTCAGGACCGTTTCGCCGAAGAAGTGGAACACGCCGGCCACGACGTAGGCGAACAGGGCCTCGCGCCCGCCGTCGTCCTGGAACCAGACGAACCAGTCGGGGTGGAAGCCGGGCTGGTGGAGCATCCGCTGAGCGTCGAGCCCTTCGGCTGCCTCGTCGCCATAAAGGCCGCCGGGCAGGTTGGCCAGATCGGCGAATCGCAGCACGATGGCCGCGGCGACGATTGCGACCAGCGCCCCAACTGCCAGGAGGGCTGCTGTCCGGGCATAGGGAAAGAGCACGGCCGCCAGGTCGCGGGAGTGCGGCGCGACATCCTCGCGCGGCGGCGCCGCGCCCCTTCGTGGCAGCGCCCGCGCCACTCCCCTCAGCCCCGAGCGGCCGCCGCCAGGTGGCGGAACTTCAGCTCTACGTGGATCGACTCGCCGTTTTCGTGGCCGTTGAACGGGTAAATCTCGATCTGCTTCGGTCCCGCGTAATGGTTGTACGCGGCGAAGACCGTGGACGGCGGGCACACCATGTCCATGAGCCCAACCGCGAACAGCACCGGCGACTTGGCCCGCGCCGCGAAGCTCATGCCCTCGAAGTAGGAGAGCGTCCGGAAGACTCGAGCCACCTGATCGCGGTGGATCATGCAGTAGCGGACGATCTCGTGGTAGGGGTCGCCGTCGGTGATCTCCGTCGCGCGGCGCCAGTTGCACATGAACGGCACGTCCGCCAGCGTCAACAGCAGGTCCGGGACGAGGCCCGCCACCGCGAGTGCCACTCCGCCGCCCTGGCTGCCGCCGTTCACGGCGACCCGCGACGCGTCCACCAGCGGATGGGCCCGCGCCGCCTCCACCGCCCGAACCGCGTCGGTGATCAGCCGGCGGTAGTAATACGTGCCGGGGTCGGCGATGCCGCGAGTGGCGAAGCCCGGGAACTGCCCGGTTACCGCGTCGGACTCGGGATCGGGCGTATCGCCGGCCCGCCACGCGCTGCCCTGGCCGCGGACGTCCATCACGAGATGGGCGTAGCCCGCGCTGGGGGGCAGCAGCCAGTCGATCGGCCGGCCGCGACCCCCGCCGTAGCCGATGTACTCGACCACGCACGGCAGCCGGCCGTCCCTCACGAACGGCGACACCGCCACATCGTGCGGAGCCAGGAACCAGCCCTTGATCGGCTGCCCGCCGAAGCCCGCGAATGTGACATCGAAGACGTCCACGGTCGAAAGGCCGGCATCGCAAGGCTCGAATCGGGCCGCCAGCGGGTGCGATCGGGAATCGCTCAGCGTCCGCGCCCAGAAGGCGTCGAAGTCGGCGGGCTCGTCGATGTCCGGCTTGTAGACCCAGAGCTCGGAGAGAGGCAGATCGAACAGCACGCCTTCTTCCTCCTGCCGCGCTCGGCGGCTACTGGACCCGCGCGGTGTGGCCCTTCCAGAAGGGCTCGCGCAACTCGGCCTTGAGGACCTTGCCGGTGCCGCCCTTGGGCAGCGAGTCGCGGAAGTGCACGTCGCGTGGAACCTTGAACCGCGCCAGCCGCGCCCGGCAGAACTCGCGGATGTCGCGGGACGTCGCTTCGGTGCCCGGCTTGAGGACCACCAGCGCGACCGGGGCTTCGCCCAGATGGCGGTCCGGGGCCGAAACGACCGCGCATTCGAGCACGGCCGGGTGCGCCAGGATCGCCGTCTCGACCTCGACCGAGGAGATGTTCTCACCGCCTCGGATGATCACGTCCTTGGAGCGGTCCTTGATCAGGACGTAGCCCGCCTCGTCCATGGTCGCCATGTCGCCGGTGTGGAGCCAGCCGCCCTTGATCGTCTCGGCCGTGGCGTCGGCGTCGCGGTAGTAGCCGTCCATGACGGTGTTCGAACGGACGACTATCTCGCCGATCTGCTCGCCGTCGGGCCGAACCTCTCGACCGTCCAGATGGACGACCTTGAGCTGCACGCCCGGCAGCGCCCAGCCGGTCATCGCCTGACGCGCCACGCGCTTTTCCGGCGGCTCGGATTCGGTCAGGAAGGTGCGGGGCTGGGCCAGCGTCAGGATCGGCGAAGTCTCGGTCAGCCCGTAGCCCACGATGGCCTGGCAGCGGAATGTCTCCTCGAGGGCCGCGACCAGCGCCGGCGACGAGGGCGAGCCGCCGATGATCAGCTGCTTCAGGCTCGAGAGGTCGAGGTTGGCGCGTTCCGGGTGGTGGAGTATCGAGTTGAAGATCGCGGGCACGGCCAGGATGCGGGTGACCCGGTGGCGCTCGATCGACTGGAGGACGCTCATGGGGTCGAACTTGCGCTGCATGACGTGCTGGCCGCCGACCATCGTCAGGAAGTGGGGCGTGCCCCAGCCGTTCACATGGAAGAGGGGAACCACGTGCAGGACGACGTCGTCCTGGTCGAACTGCAGCCCGATCTGGGCGTAGACGCAATGCAGGTACAGCTCGCGGTGGGTCATCGCGACGCCCTTGGGGAAGCCGGTCGTGCCGCTCGTGTAGAAGAGCTCGGCCAAGGCGTTCTCGTCGATTTCGGGCTCGAGCGGGTCGGTCGCGCCGCCCGAGAGCAGGGCTTCGTACTCGTCGCTGGCGATTCCCTCGGGCTCGCCTTCGAGCACGACGAACCTGGGCTTGGCCGCGAGCTTTGGCGCTATCGCCTCGACGAGCGGCCGGAAGTCGTTGTGGAAGAAGACGACCCGGGATGCGGCGTGGTCGAGGATGTAGGCGATCTCGTTGGGCCCGAGCCGGATGTTGATCGGATTGAGGACCGCGCCCGCCTCGAGGACGCCGTAATAGGCCTCGAGCAGCTGGTGGGTGTTGTAGGTGATGAACGAAACCCGATCGCCGTCCTGGACGCCCAGCTCGCGCAGGGCATTGGCCAGGCGATGGGTCCGCTCGCCGAATGCCCCGTAAGTGAACCTCAGCTCGCCGTCGACGACGCCGGTCCTGGCGTGGAAGAACGTCTCGGCCCGGTCTCGGAACTCAAGAACGGATAGAGGTACGAACACCGGGGACCTCCTAGCCTGTCTGGCAGTGACTGAGGAAAGATACCTGCCGCGAGCGGGGCAGGGAAGCGCGCGTGGCGAGGGACGCGTGGCGGGGCGGGGCGGGGCGGTTAGTCGGGCCGGGAGATGCTCCCCGTAGCGCTTCCCGTCACGGGCCTCGCCGCGAACTCGTGGCCTGCCTGCACGAAAGCTTCCCAGAGGTGCTCGAAGGCGTCGGGCGTGGAGTCGACCCGTTCGGGGTGGCACTGCACCGCGACCAGCCAGCGATCGCCCGTTCCCTCGAAGCCCTCGACGAGGCGGCCGCTCTCGCTCTCGGCCCAGGCCGAGGGTTTCAGGCCGCTTGCCAGCAGATCCTCGCTCACGGCCTGGTGGTGGAAGGTGTTGACGGTGAGAGCGATCCTTCCGGCCGCGTCCGGGGTTGGGCTCGCAACGTCGCCGAGCGCCCCGTCGCCGCTCGCCCCACCGCCGAGCGCCACGTCGCCGTTCGCCAGGCCGCCGCTCGCCCCGTTGCCGCTCGCCCCGTTGCCGCTCGCCCCGCTGAGCGTCCGGCCCAGGATCGTTTCGCCGTCGATCTCGATCGGATGCACGTGCGCCGTCCCGCGGCCGTAGGGAGTGCCGGCGTGGCTCGGCACGTCCTGCAACAGCGACCCGCCGAGGAAGACGTTGATCGCCTGCAGTCCGCGGCAGATGCCCAGCACGGGCACGGCTCGCCGATCGGCCTCGAGCCAGGCCGCCTGCTCGAGCTCGTCGCGGAGAGTGTCCACGCCCGCGGCGCCCTGTGGCGTTTGCCCGTACAGCGCCGGTTCCAGGTCAGCCCCGCCCGATAGCAGCAGCCCATCCATCGCTCTCAAGAGCCGCTCGCGCTCGTCCACAGGAACGGCCGAGTGGAGCAAGACTGGCGTGCCGCCATGGCGGCGTATCCCCTCCGCGTACAGTGAGTTCTTGAGAGCGGCGAACGTCGGGTTCTCCGCAACTTGCGGATCCCCGACGGCGACGACGATGAGCGGCGACGGAGCGGAAGAAAAGTCAGCGGGCATGTGCGGGAGGATACCGCGCCTTGCCCCGCGTGGCCGGTCCGTGTTCGCCGAGTTGCCGCGCTTCGCAACCCCGCCACGCCCCGGTGGCCGCGCCACGCCCCGGTGGCCGCGCCACGCCCCGGTGGCTGCGCCACGCCCTGGAGGCCATGCCACGCCCCGGGGCCCCGCCGCGCACCGGCGGCGGCGCTACGCTCCATCCGTCCGCGCCATGCACCGAGCAACCCCGCCGCGCCGCCTGCGGCCGGCGCCGCCCGCCCGGTTCAGACGCTGGTCGACGGGTCCGGCGGCTTGCGCGGAGGGCGGCCCCAGCCCATGTCCCCGATCCAGGCGCGCGGGACGTTCAGCAGCCTCGCGCCCTCATGAGTCTCGCCGATGGCCGTATCCGGGACATACAGCCGCTCCCACAGGAAGACGCCCCAGCGGGAGCGCCTGACGGTGACGTATCGACCGATCACCGCCTCGACCCGACCGACCGGCACGAGATCGCGATCGAAGACGTGCCATCCCGGCTGGATCTCCGCCAGATCGAATTTGCGCTGGGCCGGCGGCATGCTCCCAATCTCGACCAGCACATCCCTCAGTGCGTCGGAGCGAGCCCACCAATCGGGCATCGCCATCTCCAGTCCCTGGGCGCGACCAAGCGCCGGACCCAAGAATCTTGCCACTTCCCGAGGTCCGCGAGAAGCGCCTAACGGGTAGCCCTCTGGAGGGGTGGCAGGGTCGCCCGGGGGGGAGGGCAACCCTGCGATGTAGATCGATCGGGTCGGGCTCAGTGGACAGCAGTTCCGAGCAGCGTCCCAATTGCGAACGTTACCGCAGCGGCCAAGCCACCGAGAGCCACCTGGCGCAGGCCGGTTCGCAGCGGGTGTCGATGAGTCAGCCGGCTCACTCCGAGCCCGATCGCGAACAGTGCCACGGCCGAGCCCCCGATGGCGGCGGCGAACGCGCCGGCCCCGCCCACGATCAGGAACGGGAGCAACGGCACGAACGCGCCGACGGCGAAGGCGCTCAGCGAACCCAGGCCGGCGGCTACTGGCGAGCCCATCGTTTGCGCGGACAGCCCGATCTCCTCGCGGACGAAGGTGTCGATCGCTCGCTCGGGATCGTCGAGGATTCGACTGACGATCAGGTCCGCCTCCGGCAGCGACAGCCCCTTCGAACGGTAGATCTCGTGCAGGATCTGGCGCTCCTGTTCGGGCGTGTTGACCAGCTGATCGCGCTGCAACTCGATCTGGTAGTCGAGTAGCTCCCGCTGCGAGCGGACCGAGATGTACTCGCCCACAGCCATCGAGAAGCCGCCGGCGATGAGCCCGGCGATCCCGGCGATCACGATCGAATGCGGATCTTCGCCCGCCGCGCCGGCCACGCCCATGATCAGCGAGAGGTTGCAGACGAGCCCGTCGGTCGCGCCGAACACGACCGGTCGAACCACGCTGGCGCCGCGAGTCTCGTGCGGGCTGGCGGGCGGTTCGCGGAACGCGCGGACCCGAGCGAGGAGCGAGTTCTCGGGAGCGTCCGTTGAGGCCATGGGTCTCACTTGTGCGGGGGGTCGAATCTTGCGGATGTCAAGATAGCTTGTGCGCGGCTAGCGATTGTGCGCGGCTAGCGCAGGCCCCACTGAGCCGGGTTCTGGAGCACCGAACTCGCGGCCTCCGCCTAAAAGACGTTGGCGTCCTGGCTCGGCAGGCCGTCGACGTAGCCCAATCCCTCGGGGCTCTCGCGGAAGATCGAGGCGTAGAAGACGCACGCCGCCAGGTACGTTCCGGATGCCGTTGGGTGGCTGCCGTCGTCCTGCCACATCGCGATCTCCGGGTGGTCGCGGCGAACCACGAACCACGTGAACCCGACCGGCGCCACCGGCGCGCCGAGCTCGTCGGCTATCCCGTTGTACGCGTCGTCGATCGCGAGCTGCATGCTCTCGTAGGTGTTGACGCCCGCGATGGAGATGCCGTCGCGGTGAGCCCAGGTCATGAAGAACATCCCCTGGGCGCCGGCGGCCTTCACCTTCGACGCGAGCGTTCGGGCGGCCGGATACATCACCGAGCGCCCGGTCGAAGTCGCCGGAGTCTCGCTCTGCTCCTGCAGGACGACGAAGCTCCGCGGCGCCGACGAGATCTTGTCGAGCGTCTCGGCCGCGGCGGCATGCTGGGCGAGCGTCTCGCCGCCGTTGGCGGCCATCGCGGCTTCGACGTTGTGCCCGCCGGCGACGGCGAGTCTGGCGAACGTGGTCGGCAGATCGTTCACGTAGGTGTAGCTGTTGCCCACGAACAGGACGCGGGTGCAGGGCGCGGCGTTCGCGGCGGTGCTGCACGTTGGGGGTGCGGCGCTGCCGCAGCCGGAGGTCAGCATCGCGACGGCGAGCAACAGGGCGGCGCCGATCCCCAGCCGTGCGCGTCCGAGTGGCGCACTACCCAGCGGTGCGCGGCCGAGTGGCGCACTACCCAGCGGTGCGCGGCCGAGTGGCGCACTACCCAGCGGTGCGCGGCCGAGTGGCGCACTACCCAGCGGTGCGCGGCGTCGCAAGATCATGAGCACATCGTGGAATCTGCCGGTCCCGCCCGCGCCGGTACGGTGGTTCGAGTGGATCGGCACGTTCGTTCCCGTCTTATCCCCGTGCCGAGTGTTATGTGGGGCGGCTCCCGGCGAGATCCAGCCGCATCCCCGCGTTGCGCCTGTTTCCGCCCGATCCAAGGGTCAGGGTCGCCGATTCCAGCCTCCATACGGCTGGATTTGGGCTGGCTTGCCGATCGCGGCGGTCCGCGCCTGCGACGTGCCCACGTAGCACTCGGCTGATGAGTAAGACGGGAACGGCCAACCGCGCCGCACTCCGGCCGCGCCGCCGCGCCCGCGCCGCCCGCAGCCGCGCCGCGCGCCCGCCCGCCACGGAACGCGGGACGTGGCTCGCTGAGCGGCCTACCATGTCGCCAAATGCTCAATTCAACAGGCCCGATCATGCGGCTCCGGCGCCCGCTCGGCGGGATGATCGCCGCCGCGGCCGGTCTGGCGATCACCACCGCACTTACGGCGTTCCTCGAGAGCGCGCTCGGCGTGCCCGATGCGTCGGTCGTGTACCTGCTGCCCGTCGTCGGAATCGGAATGGCTTTCGGCAGCTGGCCGGCCGTCGGAACTGCCGTAGCCTCGTTCCTTCTATATGACTTCTTCTTCGTTCAGCCGCTGTACACCTTCTCGGTTTCCGCGCCCGAGGAGTGGCTGGACCTGCTGCTCTTCCTGGTCGTGGCGATCGCGATCGGGCGGCTGAGCGCGCTCCAGACGCAGCGGCGCAAGGAGGCCGAGCTGCGCACGACCGAATCGCAGGCGATGTTCTCCATGAGCCGCGAGATCGCCACCGCCGCCACCGCGCTCGAAGCGGCGCCCAGGCTCGCCGAGCGGCTGGCTCGTCAGGCCGAGATGTCGCGCGTCTGGATAGGCCTCGGAGCCTCGGCGGTAGACGAGCGGATAGTGGCCACCAACGTCCCCGGCCAGCCGCGACCCTCCGTCGCTTCCCGCTGGCTGCTCCACGCGGCGTCGGCCGACGGACAGCCGAACTGGGTCAGGATCCACGACCAGGGGGCGGGTCGTAGCCGCGAGCGAGCCGCCCACGGCCTCGAGCGCGGCCCGCACCAGCGCGAGCGGGAAGGCACCGAAACGATGTTCCGCGCGCCCATCCAGGCCGGTCTCGAGACCATCGGCTCAATCTGGGCCTCGCGCGCCGCCGGCGACCCCTTTCCCGGCCGATCCCACACCCGCCTGCTCGCAGCCGCCGCCGACCAGCTCGGCCAGTCGGTGGTGCGCGACCGTCTCGCCGCGGAGGCGACCGAGGCCGAGGTCGCTCGCCAGAGCGACGCCCTCAAGTCGGCCCTGCTCGATTCCGTCTCCCACGACCTGCGCACGCCACTCGCCGCGATTCGCGCCGCGGCCGGAAACCTGATGGATTCCGATGTCACATTGAGCCGCGACGAGGCGCGGTCTGCCGCCCGATCGATCGACCTCGAAGCGCTGCGGCTCAGCCGGCTCGTGCGGAACATGCTCGACCTGAGCCGGATCGAGGGCGGAGCGCTCCATCCGTCGCTCGAGCTGTACGACCTGGCCGACCTCGTCGCGCCCGTCGTCGAGCGCCTCGGCCCGATGCTCGGCCTGGGCGCGGTGGCGGTGGAGATCGACGACGCGCTGCCGCCGGTGCGAGTGGACGCGCTGTTCGTCGACCAGATCGTGACCAACCTGCTCGAGAATGCCGCCCGTCACGCCCCGGGTCGCAGCATCCGGGTCTCGGCGAGCTCAATTGCGGACGATGCCGTCGAGCTGGTCGTCGAAGACGGCGGCCCGGGCGTGCCGGTCGCGACGCTGCCGCGCATCTTCGATCGCTTCTACCGCGTTCCCCGACGGCAGGGGGCGCGTGAGGGTGGCGGCTCCGGCGTGGGCCTGGCCGTCGTGCGCGGGCTGGCGGAGGCGATGGGCGGACTGGCCGATGCGCGCATGAGCCGGCTGGGCGGTCTCGCCGTGGCGATTCGACTGCCGGTCGAGTCGTCGGCCGAGCCCGAGCCCCGGGCGGCCGGACCGGCGGCGGGACTCCCCGGCGAACCCGGACCGGCGGCCAAACCGGCGGCCGGCGGAACCCGAACCGGCGGCCGACTCCCGGCCGAACCCGGCCTCGCGGCCGAACTCCCGGCCGAGCTCGACCCCCAGGAACCCGAACCGGCGGCCGAGCCCCAACGCTCGGCGCAGGCCCGCAGTGAGTGACGGCGCGGCGGTAATCCTGATCGTCGAGGACGACGAGCCCGCGCGGGTCGCCATCGCGAGCAATCTCCGCGCCCGGGGCCACGAGGTGGACGAGGCCGGCGACGTGCGGGAGACGCTGCGCGCTTGGGACGCGCGCCGCCCCGACCTGATCCTGCTCGACCTCGGCCTGCCCGACCTCGACGGCCAAGCGATCATCCTGCGGGTTCGCCGCGAGGCCACGACGCCGATCATCGTCGTCTCGGCGCGCGGCCGCGAGGAAGACCGCGTGGCCGCCCTCGATGCCGGCGCGGACGACTACCTCACGAAACCCTTCGGGCTCAGCGAGCTGCACGCCCGAATGCGCGCGGTCCTCCGGCGCACGGCCGGTCCCGCGGCCGACACGGAAGGCTGCCTGCGGCTCGGTTCGGTCGTCATGGACGTGCCCCACCACGAGGTCACCGTCGCCGACAAGCCCGTCGAACTGACCCCGCGCGAGTTCGAGCTGCTCAAGGTCCTGCTGTCGCAGCCCGGGCGCGTCGTCACGGCGGGCCGGCTGCTCCGCGCGGTCTGGGGCACGGCCTATTCCGACGAAGCGCACTACCTCCACGTCTACGTGTCGCGCCTGCGCCGAAAACTCGCGGCCGCCGATCCGACCGGCGCCGCGACCCGGCTGATCGTCGCCGAGCCCGGCGTCGGCTACCGCGTCGTCGAGGGGTAGGGGACTCGCACGGTTCGAACTGTTCCGAAAGGTACGGTCTGTTTAGTTTGACATGAACGTACCTTCCGCCTTAGCCTAAGGTACGGTCTGTTTATTCCTACGGAGACGTACCCAAGTTGGCGACGACCAAGGACGGACGCGGCCGACCATCTCGGCTCTCCATCTATGGTGGAGTGGATCTCGGGATGGCCGAACTGCGGAGAATCGGCGGCCTTCCAGGACCAGCCGTCGCGTCCGCCATCTGGCGCGACATCTGGTATGAGGAAACCCACAACTCCACGGCCATCGAGGGCAACACTCTGATCCTAAAACAGGTTCGAACGCTCCTCGAGGAAGGCCGCGCCGTAGGCGACAAAGAGCTCCGAGAGTATTTGGAAGTCAGCGGGTACGCGGACGCAGCGGAGTGGGTGTACTCCCAGGCCAACGATCTGGACACCGAGCGGGAAGCCCAGTATCTAATGCTTGCCGAACTCCGAGAGATCCACCGGCGCGTAGTCTCATCTGTGTGGGAGGTCGCCCCGCCGCTCGACTACCTCCCGGGGGAGGGGCCCGGAAGCTTCCGGCTCCACAACATCCTCGAGTTCTCGAACGGAATGCAAACCGCACCCTTCACGGACATCCATCCCCGGATCGCCGACTGGCTCCAGCTGGCTAACTCCGAGCCGGCAAGTGGCATTCACCCAATGGAGCACATCGCCACGATCCATTCCGAGTTCGAGCGGATACATCCCTTTCGCGATGGCAACGGCCGGACGGGCAGGCTGATCGCGAACCTGATCCTGATTCGTCGCGGCTATGCACCGGCGGTCATCTACAAGCGCGACAGGCCAAGGTACCTCAGAGCACTTGAGCGGAGCGATCGTGGCGAATACGGACCCCTCGGGGAGCTCTTCGCGCGGGCGGTCATAGACAGCCTCAACCGGTTCCTATTGCCCGCGCTGGCGGGTCCGCTGCAGGTGCTGCCGCTCTCCGCGCTGACTCAAAAGAACCTCTCCGCTCTGGCGCTTCGACGGGCTGCGGAGAAGGGGCGGCTACAGGCTCAGCGAAGGACGACGGGCTGGTACAGCACCAAGGCGTGGGTCGATCTCTATGCACGGTCGCGACGAAGTCGCGGCCTGCGGAGCTGAGCTCAGTCGATCGCTCGCGTCAACTGGGGGGAACGAAATGCTGCGACGGCACGCCATAGTAGATGAGCGTCAGGCCGGAGCTACCGGCCAGCTCCCCGCAGCCGGCGGGAGAATCCAGGAGCCTGGGTGGGAGCCGACCGACCAATGACGGCCGTCGCGGGACACCTGGTTCTGGCTGCTCGGTCCGGAGACGCGAGCGCATTCGAGATGATCGTTCATGCGGAAACCCAGGCGGCCTACCGCCTCGCGCTCTCGATCGTGCGCTCGCCGGCCGAGGCGGAGGACGCCGTGCAGGAGGCCTTCCTTCGGGCCTGGCGAGACATCGGCAAGCTGCGCGAGGTCGAGCTCTGGCCGGCCTGGTTTCGAAAGCTGACCGTTCGATCGGCCCTCGATCAGACCCGTCGACGGCCCCGCGTGCGTGAGGTCGACCTCGAGATGGCGCTCGATCTGTCCGGGCTCGAACGCTCCGTGGACACTGCCGACCGGCTCGAATTGATCGCGGCCTTCGACCGCCCCTCCCCCGACGATCGAGCGATCCTGGCACTCCGCTTCTACGCCGACCTCGAGATCCCCGACGCTGCGGCGGCGCTCGGCATCCCGCTCGGGACTGCCAAATCGCGATTGCATCGGGCGCTCGAGCGCCTTCGCGAACAGATGAGGCGGGAACCGTGAACCCAGAAGAGCGTCTTCCGGGCGCGTTGCACGCCGCGCTCGACGCCGCGCTCGACGCCGCGCGGCCTTCGCCGGACCTGGCGGATCGCATCGTCGAGCGCGTTTCGGCTTCGGGCCGACGGGCGGCACGTTTCAACAGCCGCATGCTCGTCGCCGGGATGGCTGCGCTTGTGCTCGTCGTCGCTCTGGTCCCGCTCGCGATCAGCCTGCGCTCGAACCGTGGACCCGCGATCGCGGCGCCGTCGGCCTCGGCCGCTTCGAAGACCCCAACGGCACCTGCCGGGACGCTCGCGCACTTCGACCGCGACGGCCTGGCGTTCGACTATCCGGCATCGTGGACCGCGTCGGTTTCCGGCTTCAACATGCACTACATCACGATCCTCGACTTCCTCGGGACCGGGACGGGCCTGGCGACGTGTACGGCCATCACCCCCGGACCGGCCGACCAGTTCCTCACGAGCACGGAATGCGGCGCCTATCTGCACGTCCAGCCAGGCCAGGTCGCCGTGGAGCTGTCGAGCCAGGACGGACCGCCGCACGGTCCAATCGATCCGACGAACCCAGCCGGGCTTAGCTCCGGCGAGAAATACGTGACTGTCGGAGGGCTGCCGGCCACCTTCCAGGACGACCTGGTGTCGGGATCCGGCGCCATGGTGGCACTCAACTGGACCCTCTCGATGCCCGGGGAGATCTACGGCACGTACTCCATTCACGCCGAGTTCAAGGGCCCCGGCGCCGCTGAGATGCGAGCCCAGGTCGAAACGCTCGTCGCCAGCATCCGCTACGACCCGGCCGCCCCAAGCTGAACGCGGCCGAGAGATAGGGCGGGGCCAGCTCCAGACCAGCGGTTTCTGCGCAATGCAAGTACCAGTTGCGTTACGCACAGACGGGAGCCGAATCGCCAGGAAATCGCCGACTCGGGGCGGGATTCGTAGCGTTTCCACGCTCAGACGCCGGTCGCCACGGACGGTCAGCCGCCCTGGCTCCCGTCAGCGCAAACACCATTGGCATTGCGTGAAGATCGCCAGCGGAATGAGCCCCACGGTGGCGTCGTTCTCCGGCCTCGCTCCCGAAGGAACTCGATGGCCGGTTCCGGTTGGCTGGGCCAGCGAGTGGGAATCATTGACTGATCACTCTGACAGAGTGACAATGGCCCGATGAGCCGGCTGATCACGTCTGACAATGCTCTTCGGGCCATCTTGCTGCTCTCGAGAGCCGGCGATGGCAAGCTCACTTCCGAGGTTGCCGCATCGCTCGGCGTCTCCTACACCGGCGCGGTCAAGGCGCTTGGAATCCTGGCCGCGGACGGAGTGACCACGCGCTCAGAGCGGCGATGGAGACTGGTCGATTCGCCGCGAACTCAGGCGCTTCTGAGCCTTGCCCCGGCGCTCCTGCCGCCTGGCGATCCGATGTTGGCCCCCAACCGGTCTGCTCTCGATTCGGTTGGCACCGTCCTGGCGTCTCGGACCGTGAGCGACAGCGCGCGGCGATGGTTGCCTGTGGTCACTGATCGTGTAGTCAGAAGGTTCCACCCGGAGAGGGTGATCCTCTTCGGCTCTCAGGCTCGCGGCGAGGCGACTTCCGACTCGGATGTCGACATCCTCGTTGTGGTGCCAGACGGCTCGGATGTGAGGCGGACGACCACAGAAATCTACGAAGAGCTCAACGATCTTCCGATCGCCAAGGACGTGGTGGTCGTGACAGCCTCGGACGTTACGACGTTCGGTCGCCTCGTCGGCACGATTCTCAGGCCTGCGCTCGAAGAGGGGGTCCCGATCTATGAGCGAGTCTGATGCGGTTCAGATGCTCGTGGACCAGTGGCTCAAATTCGCACACGCCGACCTGAATGCGGGGCGGACGCTCTCAGTCAACAGGGCCACCAACTCACCCGAGACGGCCTGCTTCCACGCTCAGCAAGCAGCCGAAAAGGCCATCAAAGCGCTGCTTGTCAAAGTCCAGATCGCTTCCATGAAGGGCCATGACCTGAGCAATCTGACCAAGCTCCTGCCGACCCGATTCTCGAACACGCGGGATCTGCCGAGCCTGGCCGGTCTGGTTCCCTACGCCGTGGCGGCCCGCTATCCCGTGGCGCATGCCGGTGATCCGATGCAACTCGACACGGGGCCCACGTGGGACGAGGCTGACGAAGCCCTCCTCCTTGCGGAGCGGACCGTCAGGGCGGTTGAGGCGGACCTGTCCTAGATCGGACTCCAGACCGGGGGCGCCGCGACGAGCGCCCTGCCGAGCCGGGCGGGTGGACTCTCGTGCCAGCGCTGATCGGGGCGCGGCTGAGCGTGGATCGACTCATGTCCTCGGTGTCTGCGGGCTCGCGCCGGGCCGGGCGCCCACCGTCGCCAGCCCACGATTACTGGAGCCGGTGTTGCGGGGAACCGAAGGCGTGCGGCGACCGGCGTCCGGACTGCGACGGCTCGGCCCATACTCGACCCGTCCGGAGGCGGCCGTCGTCGACCGCGGCCTCGGATGGGCAGTGCCACGAAAGAGAGGAAGTCATGCCAATCGCCGCCATCTTTGGAGTGCCGACTCACATAGCCGCAATAGGCGTGATCGTCGTCGTTGTCGTCGTTGGAGCGGCCTGGTTCCTGCTCGACCGCCGCAAGTAAGTTGAGCCTGCAAGCGATCGCGCGGCAGCGAGCTATCGACCGCCGGCTCGGACGTCCTTGCGGGTCACCGTGAGGTAGCCCACGAGAATCACGATCACGAACGTCAAGACGAGGCTGACCGCTCCGGTTCCGAGCCCCAGGCCGCTCAGATTGCGGGCCCTGCCGAGCCAATCGGCGAACGACGCCCCCAGCGGCCGGGTCAGGACGTACGCGATCCAGAAGGCCGGGATCGCGTCGAGGCCGATAAGCCGGTACGCCAGGGCCGGTAGAACAAAGAGCGCGGCGAACATCACACCCGAGAAGAAGTAGCCCAGGCCGACCGTGGTCGCGGTCATGTCGCCGGCGGCGGTGCCGAGGGCGAACGTGGCCAGGACCGCCGCCCAGTAGAACAGCTCGCGACGGAGCGTGTCGATGCTGTGGATCGACAGCGTCTTCTCGGTCACGTACCAGGCAGCGAACGTGGTGACCAGGGCGACGGCGAAGAACGAGGTCGACACCACGTACGGAATGCCCAATCCAATGTGCATGACGTCGGCGGCCATCGTGCCGAATATGGCGACCATGACCACGGCGAGCCAGTAGACCGGCGCCATGTACCGTCGCACCAAGAGCTGGAGCAAGAGGGCCGCCGCCAGAGCGAGGGCCCCCAGCGGCACGACGATCACCGGATCGAACTGGTGCACGAGGTAATCGGAAGTCACCTCGCCCATCGCGGTGGTCAGCACCTTGATCAACCAGAAATAGGCCGTGATCTCCGGCACTTTCCTGAGCGCCGGGAGTGCCCGCCGGACTACCTCGCCGGTGCGGTCGTGGGCGGCGATTGGCGTCGATCTGCTCATGATTTCCTTTGAGCTGGAACTCTTGTTTCGCCGCAGGTGGCCGATAACTTGGCTACGTACACGAGGCTACCGGAAATGAACGTCAGCGCGATCGAACCCACCAGCTCCGCCCTTGTCACCCAGCAAGCCGCAGCCGCCAACCCGCCGGCCAAGAAGGCCCCCGCGGCCTCGCCGGTCACCGTGGCCGCGCTGGCGACGCCCGCGGCGAAGGTCACCATCACGGGAGTGCCCGCCACCGTCAAACCCGAGGATCGGGCGCTCTACCTGCAGATCCTCAAGTCCGTGGGCGGGAACGTGAATGTGGCCCTTGCCACGCTGGCGGCCAAAGAGGCTTCCGAAGCGGCCAGCTGATCGCTGCACTCTCATAGACCGAAACGAAGCAGCGCCAGCACTCCCACAGCCAGCGAGTACAACGCGAACGGCGTGAGCGTCCGTCTCGTGAAGTAGCGACTCAGGAAGCGCACCGATACATAAGCTGCGATTGCGGCTGCGACGCTGCCCGCGAGGACCTGGCCCCGCACCCCGTCTCCGTTGGGGCCGAGCAGGTCTCCCAGCTTGTACGCGCCGGCCGCGAGGATGATCGGGGTGGCGAGCAGGAACGAGAAGCGCGCCGCGTCCTCATGGTCGAGGCCGCGGACCAGGCCCGCCACCATCGTTATCCCCGAGCGGCTGATGCCCGCCAGCAGCGCGAAGACCTGGGCCACGCCCACGACGCCTGCCTCGCGGAACTCGAGCGAGTCGAGTCGGCGGTCGCCCGTGGCCGTCCGCTCGTGCGCGGCAACGACAGCCCGGACTTCGGCACGCTTGCGAAGTCGCTCTCCGGCCAGGAGGACGCAGCCATTGACCACGAGAAAGCCCGCGGCCGCAACCGGCGTCGCGAACAGGACTCGGAGCGGGTGCTCCAGGGCGAGGCCGACGAGCCCGGCCGGGATCGTGGCCACCACGAGCAGCCACCCCAACCGTTCGTCTGAAGTCTCGATGCGCCGCCGCCGCAGCGAGCCGATCAGCCCGGCGACGATGCGCACCCACTGGTCGCGGTAGAAGAAGGCGAGTGCCAGGGCCGTAGCGACATGCAGCCCGACCAGGAACGCGAGGAAGAACGACTCTTTGGCGGATTGTGCCGCGACCACGTTGGACCAACCGAACAGCGCGGGCAGAATGACCGAGTGGCCAAGGCTCGACACGGGGAAGAGCTCGGTGACGCCCTGGATGAGCCCGAGGATGATGGCTTGCGCGTAGTCCACTCTCGACCTTTCAATCGCGGCTGGGCCCGGGTCAAGAGGCAACCGGGGCACCCGGACTCTACCCGATGGACGCGATCGACCTCACGCGAGCCCCGGCGCGTGCCATTTCCAGGGTCGAGTGCGCTGTGCTCCGGCGCCGCTCCTTACCCGACGAGGATCGCGTTCAGTGCCAGCAATGCGAATACCAGGGCCAGGTACGGCGACGTGAACTTGAACAGGGCCCAGGCGTGCTCGGCGGTTGGAGACCGCACCAGCCACATGCTTCCCAAGATCAGTCCGCCGGCGAGCGCGAGCGTGACCGCGGCGATCGGCAGGGAGATGTGGGTTCCGCCGTCTACGAGGAAGAGCAGGGTCAGCACGGCAAATGCCAGGCTTGCCAGGCCGATGAAGCGCGCACTGCGGCGCACCCCGACGGCAACGGGAAGCATCGGGACGCTCGCTCGCTCGTAGTCCTCCTTGCACCGAATCGCCAGGCTCCAGATGTGGATCGGCGTCCATAACATCACGAAGCTCGCCAGCAAGACCGCCGTGAGGTCCACCCGACCCGTCACCGCGACGTAGCCGATGAAGGCCGGCGCGCCGCCGCTCGGGGCTCCCAACACGATGCTGAGCGGGCTCGTACGTTTCGTGAGAAGCGCGTAGACGACGAGGTTGTCGGCCAGTCCGAACACGACGAGCAGAGCCACCAGAGGACCGAACCAGGCCCAAGCCATTGCCAGGCCGGCTGCAATCAAACCCAGTCCCAGCAGCAGGGCGTGGATCGGCGCGACGGCACCGCTTGGCAGCGGCCTTCGACGTGTTCGTTCCATGAGGGCGTCGATGTCGCGGTCGACGTAGTTCGCCACCGCCCTGGCGCCCATGCAACTGAGCGCAAGTGCCAGGCCGATGCCCAATAGCCGCAGCGGGACGTGCAGGCCCCCGCCGATCAAGCCCGATGCCAGTGCGGTAAAGACCAGGAGGGAGACGCTCCTCAGATCGGTCAAGGCCAGATAGGTACGAAGACTCTGGGCAATGCGACGTTGCGTGGACACCGTACGCCGCACCCCCGTGCGCACCCCCTGGAGCTTCAGCGGCAGGGGTGGGTGGCTCATGGTTGGGTCGCGATCGGGCGGTCGGCCTTGGCGGAGTAGATCGCGATCGCGCCAAACAGGATGGCGAGATACGAGAGTCCGGCACCGGCGACGTACACGCCGAATGAGATGCCATTGTTCGCCGGATCGACGAAGGTCCAGAGTGTGGTTCCGACGAGGGCGCCGACAAGACCGAGCGCGGCGGTCCAGGTGGCGATGCGCCTGGCACGGCCGGCGACACCGTAGACATCGATCAGAAGCAGGACCAGGGATAGCGATGTGAGCAGGAAGATGCCGGTCATCGGCTGAGCGACCTTGAAGGAGGCGTCATTCGCCGCCAGCGAGGCCGTGAACTGGTCCTGGTGGAGCTCGATCCAGAAGCCCTGGCCGACGTTGAGGACCATGGCCGCGAGCCACGTGCCGAGGATGGTCAGGCGCAGAGGGTTCCGCCACACACGGCGTTCCGCGACGATCGCCACCAGGATCACCATGGCGCCGATCCCGATGATGCTCATGACGGCGTCGTCCCCGGCCATGCCGTTGACCCCGTCCGCGCTTGCGAACAACGTCGGCGGAGCGAAGTTCAGGAGCGCGACCGCGCCCAGGACCAGCGTCGTGCCGATGACGCCGATCAGTGAGATCCACGCACCGACCCTGGCGAGGTTCCGTCGCAGGCGCGAGTCGCTGTCGAGAACGCCGAACCGGACCGCAGCGACCCCGACGGCGCCGCCCATGATCGCCAAAGCCATCATGTGCGAGTGAGGGTCGAGCGTTGCGTCCTGGAACCCTTGCGAGTCGAGGCCGAGCCAGGACATGTAGCCGCCGAAGAACGATGGGCCGACTGCTCTCACCCACAAGTTGATGAGGCCCAGGACGCCGGCCACGAAGGCGGACGCGATGGCGGCGAGGGTCAGCCAGTACCCGGCGTTCATGTGCGCGTACGAGCCGCGATCGGACTTCGAGATCGGCACGACGCGGGCGATATAGTCGACCACGTTGGTCGTCTGCTCGCTATATGAATGGGCAATCTTGCGCGGCAGCAGGAATAGCTCGATGAAGAGAGCGCCGCCGACGTCGGCGATCAGGATGAAAGCAATCGAGAAGAACAAGAGACCGACATCGGCCAGCGAGTTGCTTACCGACGGGCTGAGGTACACGAGCCCACCGAGCGCGCCAAAGACGACGGCGATGAAGGCTCGATAGACGATCGGGAAGTCGATGGGAGGTTCGAAGCGCTGGAGCTTGAAGACGTGGATGACCAGATACACCGCCAGCGCCGCCAGGCCGATTCCGATGGCGTGGAAGTACATCTTCTCGTAGTACGTGTCGAAGGCCGGCGGAAACCCAACCGCGAAGTACAGGGCGCCCATGACGGCCACGATCGCGAGCGTCGCGCTGGCGAGGAACCTCAGCGAGAACAGGTACCGATGCACATACGTGACGACCTCGAACTCCTGGGGTCCGTCCGGCTCGGCCGTAACGCTCCCGACGGGTCTCTCCGCCGGGGTCGATACACCGGCCGCGCCCGGCTTGGCCGCGATGGGGGAGGCAGAGTGGTCCATGGGCTCGACTCCTCGCCAGGCGCGCCCGCCCCGGGGCCAGGGTGGACCCACTCGGGCGCAATATTCGCATAGACACTAGCTATTTGTAATTGCGGGAGCAGAGCCAAGCGGCCCGCATCCGGCGTGACTCCCGTCCTGACGCGCCCTACCCCGGGTGAGGGAGTCCGGGCGCCGACCCGCAGTAGCGTGGACACCGAGGGGACGGTTCCGGTCGGGCTACCGGGGCCTGAGGCGGAGCCTTACGCGAGGTCTCAGCCCGCTCGTAGATAACGGTCGAGTTCGCCGAGGAGGTTGGCGGGCGTCGTGCCGGGTGAAACCCGGATCCGTTGGAGCGTGAAACGGTTGGCCCAGGTGTCGCTCGGAACGGGCACCTCTGCTGGCTTGGGCGCCGGGCTCGCCGCAGGCTTCCCGCTGGCCCCGGGGGTCTGGCTCCCGACGGGTTGCAGGGGCGGCCGGTATGACTCGATCACCGCGCTCCGCAACTCCTGACACGCGGCGACCGCTGCGACAGACTGGGCATTCTCGCTGCCAAATGGATATGCCAGGGACTCGGGCCAGTGCCCGGTGACCTGCGCGATCCGAGCCGCGGCGGCATCCACCTGGAACTGGCGCGTGGAGGCCGACCCTCCCGCCAGGTTGAAGTGGCTCATGGTGTGGTCGCCGATCTCGTCGCCCGCGGCCACGAGCGCCTTCAGGTGGTCGGACGTCAGAAAGCTCGATAGGTCGATCCGACCGGCAATTACGAAGTAAGTCGCCACGAAGCCGTGTTGGGCGAGTATTGCGAATGCGTACGTGTAGCCGTCGTCCCAGCCATCGTCGATCGTGATGACGAAGGACTTCGCGGGCGGCTCCACTCCCGCCTCGAGGTCGTTCGCGAGCGTTGCCATCGTGATCGTGTGCCAGCCCGCTGCTGCGGGGGCGTCCAGCTGCGCGGCGAACGTGTCGGGCGGAACGACCAGGCCCGGGAGTGAGTGACCGGCCTCGGCCGACGGGACTATGCGGTGGTACTCGAGTATCGGCACGTGAAGGGTCAAGGAAGCTGCGGCGACGATCTCCTGCTTCACTGGGATTGCGTTTGGCACCGACTTTGGGTCGCAGCTGTTGACGATCGGGAAGCTCGAGGCAACAGGAAGGCCGCCGGGCGTGCGTGAGACCGCGGTAGTCGGAGACGCGCTCAGGGTCGGGCCACCGACCGAAGCCGTGGACCGCGAGGCGCCGCTTCCAGACGGTATCGGCGAGCGTGCTTGGCTGCTGGGGCTCGAGCTGCCGCAGGCAGTGGCGACCAGCAGGACGGCAACGCAGACAGCGGCGATTGCCGTCACGCGATGGCTGTTGATCATGTCCGACACGTCCCCACCCCTCAGGATCCCTTCTTAGCTACTCTATCAGGCGCCAACCTACCCGACGCCGTTGGCCGAGTCCGAGCCCGTGATCGATATGTCGAGTATCGATGGAGGACGGGTCGCAATCCTGAAGAACGCCTGCGGTCCTGCCAGCCGGCACTCGCCGTCAGCTCGAAGCCGGCGCTCCCGAGTGGCCTGCTTGAAGCCCCGACGGATCGGCCAGACTGGCGATGATCTTGCCAGTCGAATGCGCGCTCCCGGACCGAGGCTTGCAGATGCCAACGACGAACCCTCTCCATGTCCCACCTCTCTGCAGCCGAGTGGAGTCTACCCGGCCGCCGAGAGCTTATGGATCGAGCTGGTGCCAGGTGGCGCCGCCGTCGTCCGTGGCGACAAGGTGCTGAGGCGGCGAGAACGCGTAGTCGCAGATCATGGCCGGAGCTCCGGGGCAGGGCGGAGGAGGCTCCTGGACTGCCATCCAGCCGTGGCTCGAATCGGCGAAGCTGATCGAGTCGCTCGTGAACCAGCCGGCGGTGAACGGCCAGCGCTCTCGAACGGCCGTGGTCTGCCAGGTGGCGCCGCCGTCGACGGAGGTTCGGACCGTTGCCGGGTCCGACGGGTCGAGCGCGACCCACGCGGTTGGATCGTCCAGCGAGATCATGAGCGTCCCCGGATCGTCCAGAACCGCGCTCGCCGTCCAGTGCGCGCCGCCGTCGACGGTCCGGTAGATGACCCGCTGGCCGCGCGCGCCGTCCAAACCGGGAGTGGCGTCGTACTTGGCGGTGACGACCGCGCTGCCGTCTGCGCCGACGACCGGTGTGGTGATCACATCGAGCTGGTCGCGGACCGAAGCCGGTACCGGCAGGACCGTGCTCGTCCAGCTGCGGCCGCCATTTGCCGTCGACCAGAGAGCGTGGCCATCGGTCAGCCAGCCGTGGTCCGGATCGGCGAAAGCGAGCCTGAGGGGCACGCTGAAGCCGTACTTCGAGGGCGCCTTCACCTTGCCGGAAGTAGCCGCCCAATGCAGGCCCGCATCGTCGGTCCTGTAGATCTGCGCCACCTGATTCGTGACGTTGGGATCGACGTAGGAGACGTAGCCGATGCTTTCGGTGGGGAAGGCCGCACCTGTTGCCGTCACCGGAACCGCGCCCTGGGCCCAGCTGGCGCAGCCGTCGGTGCTCGTCCACATGGTCAAGCCGGCAAATACGCGAACGGTCCGGCCGGCAACGAGGGCGTACGGGCCGGGGGCGATCGCGTCGCCGTTCGACGTCCAGCAGTCCCGCCAGCTCGATCCGTCGGTCACGATCAGGCGTGAGTCGGTCAGCAGCCAGCCGCCGCCTTTCGTCCGGTGCACCTGGACGATGGATTCGTGCTCGGCGAGGGCGGGCCCGCCCGAACCCTGCGCGCTCGGGCTCGGGCTCGGGCTTGGGCTCGGGGTCTGGGAGAGGGTCGCCGAGGACGTCGGCGTCGTGGGTCCGGCCGGCCCGGGTGCGGCTCGGAAGTTCGCCCAGGCGCCGACGCCGGCGATCCCCACGACAACCGCCACCAGCGTGACCGTCGCCACGGCCAGGCTCCGGCGCGTCCGCCGGGCACGATGCGCCCGTTCGCCCAGCGCGAGCAATTCGGCCGGCGGAATCGGCTCTGCCAGCGACGAAGCGGCGTACCAGCGGCGCAGCAGCGAGTCTTCGTCGGGCTGGATCGGGTCGTCTCGATGCTCGCTCATCGCCGTTCCTTCAACTTCCTGCGGCCGCGGCTGGCCGCCGATCGAACCGCATTCGCCGCTATCCCGAGGATTTCCCCGGCCTGGGCGGCGTCCAGGTCTTCGAGCGCGGTGAGCACCAGTGCCGACCGTTCGAGGGCCGAAAGCGCTCGGAAGCTGGACCGGAGGTCGAGCCACTCGATGCGGGCGTCGGACCCGGGGACGACGGCGACCGGCCCGCGGACGGAGATCGCGCGCCGCAGCCGCCGAAAGCGATCGGTGGCTATGCGGCGGGTCGTTACGAGCAGCCATGGCAGGACGGGCGCCGACCACTCCACCACGGCGCGCCGATCCCACAATCGAAGGAACGCCTCTTGCGCCAGGTCTTCTGCGGCCGGCCAATCGTTCGTCCAGGCCAGGGCGAACCGGAAGACCGGCAGCCACGCCGCCGCGTAGGCGGCCTCGAACGCGGACGTCTGGGCATCGGGCGCGCTGGCGCCGAAGCGCAGTGGCTCGCGCTCTGCGCTGAGCGACGGCTTGGGAGCGGTCAGGTCGAGCGGCATCATTTCGAACCGTACACGTTCGACCGCGGCAAAACGCACGCACCTCGAAGCCCGCGCGCGGCCTGTCATCATGACTCGTGCGATTTCACGGGACGAATGACCCGTTCCGGCCGCGCCCGCGGTCTTGAGAAGTGAACCCAAGCCGCAGGGAAGGACCGAGGGTGGAGGTGGCCTCAATCGAGACGGCGCCGACCGAACTGCTTGGCGACGACCGACTCGAACAGCTCATGGTGGAGCGCTACCCGGACCTGCTCCGGCTCGCGTTCCTGATCCTCCGCAACCTCCCGGAGGCGGAGGACGCGACGCAGGTCGCCCTGGAGCGAGCGTGGCGGTCTCGAGCCCAGATGCGCTCGGCGGCTAGGGCGCCGTTCTGGCTGCGGCGCATCGTGGTCCGCGAGGCGGTACGACTCCGTTCGTCGCCCTGGCGCGTGCTGCGGTCGCCGATCCAGCTCACGGAAGTCGAGCCGCCCGGGCGGCATCCGGTTGCCCCCGATCGAGCCGAACGCCTCGATGTCGTCCGCGCCTTCGAGCGCTTGTCGGTCGACCAGCGGGCCGCTGTCGTGCTCCATCACTACCTCGAGTACCCGATCGCAGATGTCGCCCTGATGGTCGACGCGGCCCCGGAAACGGTCCGTTCGCGGCTGCGACTGGCGATGCGCCGGCTTCGCGAGGAGCTTCGAGATGCCTGAAGAAACCGACGACCAGCTCGCCGCCAGGCTGCGGCAGGCCCTTGCCGCGCAAGCCGCGTCCGTCGAAGTCACCGACGCGGCGGCTCGAGTCGCTCGGGCACGGGTGCGCGCTGGCCGGCGCCGCGTGCCTTCCTGGGCGCTCGCCGGGGTCGCGGCTGCGTTGATAGTGGCTCTCGTGGCGGGAGTCGGCTTCGTGGCGTGGCGCAACCATACGGAAGTGGGCCCGTCCGGCCCCAGCCCGTCGGCGTCGGAGAGCGCCACGGCATCCGGATCCGCGTCCGCGCAGCCGTCCGGCACGCCCACGGTCACTTCGGAGGTCACTCCCACGATTGGCCTCACAGTCGTGTCGTTGCCGAGCACGTACCGTTTCCACTCGATGACCTCTGACGGTCCACTGGCCGTGCTTGACGAGGTGGGCGGGGCCAACGACAGCCTCGCCGCCGACGTTGTCCTGGTCGACCTGGCGCACGGGACCAGGAAGGTGCTCGCGACGGCTGCCGCCGGCTATCACCCGTACCAGCCAGTGATCAGCGGCGGCAACGTGGCTTGGGTCGAGGGGCGCTATTCCAACCCGGATTTCTCCGGGCCGTGCGAATGGCACATCGTCGTCATGAACCTGAGTTCGGGCCAGACTCGCACCGTCGCGTCCGGAGTGAGCAGCCCGCGGCCGAACACCCCTGGCGATGGCGGAGGTGCGCAATACGCGCCCATCGACCTCGACGGGACGCAGCTCGCCTATGCGGTTCAGGACACGACGGCAGCCCGGCCGCTGGGCTGGCAGATCCGAATCCTCGACCTGGTGACGGGTCAGATTCAGCGCTCGATCTCCACCGAGAGTGAAATCGACGGCGTGGGTTTGTCCGGCGGGACGCTCGCGTATTCGGAGATCCTCGTCGACGCGGCCGGAGGATCCACCCCGCCCAGGCTGATGATCTCGACCCCGGACCATCCCACGCCGGCGCTGGTGACTGACGACGGAGGCCTGGCCTCGTTCCGACAAGGTCGACTTGCGTGGGGAGACAGCACGGGCCGTGTTTGGACTGCGGTCGGGCCTTCCTGGACGCCAGGGCCGGTGACGGCGCCGGCGTCGGGAGCCGGCGAGCCGGCGGCTTCCGCCGACCAGGTCTCCTACTCCGTCCCGGGCACCGCGGGCGGGCCATCATCTCTGTGGCTGTGGGACGCGAAGACCGGCACCTCGACCCTGGTGCCGGGCTCGGACGGGGCACTGATCTCGGGCCTGGGAGGCGGCTGGATAACCTGGGCGGGCGGGGTTGGCGATTCGGTCACCGTTTCGGGCATGAGCCTGCCCTGATCCTGACCGCTGGGCGGCGCGGCGCTGGCTTCCCGATCGCAACGGCTGTTCCGCGGGTTGGGATTACCGGCTACTGCCCAGTGCCAGCCCCACACTCGTGATCCCGCAATGGGTAGGCGTCGCACGCCATCGGGCCGTAGAGGCGCGCCCTCCTAAGGAGTTCCCATGTCGAGATGGTCATCGTCCACAACGTCGTCGACATCGATCGCTGGCTGAGCTACAAGCAGGAACGAGCCGACGCGATCGCGCCGTTCGGCTCGAACGTCAAGGACCACGTTGCGGCCGATGGGAGCAAGACCATCGCGGTGACCGCGGACGTGACCGACTTCGCGGCCATGCAGGCCGCCCTGGCCTCGCCGCCGCCGGAACTGGGCGCTGCCATGCAGCGCCACGGCGTCATCCCCCGCTGACGGTCTTCATCGAGAAGTAGGCCGCCCGCCGGCACCGTCCGGCGGTAGGCCGCCTCCAAAGCATCGGCGCGAGGGAGCGCCGTATAGCGCGGCGCCGAGGGCCGTGGGAACATTGCGCCCTTGGTTGCGCATCGATGCTGACTCCCACGGCGCCTCTCGCCGCCGCCATCTTCCTGGCGACGGTGGCCCTGGTCATCGCGAAGCCGTGGCGTCTCACCGAGGCAATTGCCGCCTTGTTCGGCGCGGGCGCGATGGTCGTGGCCGGGCTCGTTTCGCCCGGTGCCGCGGCCTCCGACGTGGGCGGCCACTGGAACGTTATGCTCTTCTTCCTCGGCCTGACCGGCGCGGCGGCCGTGGCGGAACGGAGCGGGCTCTTCGACGCGCTGGCAGGCACTTCCGCGCGGCTCAATCCCGACGCGCTGATCCTGAGCCCGCGCCCGCGAACCGGCCCCACCGAACCCGGCCCCAGGAGCGTGGGCCACGTAGCCCGCTTCGTCCTCGACCACTCCCCAGTTCCGGTGTTGCTGATGCGGCCGCGGGTTCCCTGACCAGAGCAGCCTGACCATCGGACCGTTGCCGCCGCAGTAGCCGCGACTTCGAGGCCCCATCCTGCAACACTGGGAGTCCCTCGGACGTTAGGCCAGGCAGGATGGAGAAGCTGGCGACTGTGACGACCCGACTGACGGCGATCGAAGCACGCGATCTCGAGGTTGCCTTCAGCGTCCACATGCCATGGCTCCATCGCCGAATCGCGCTCATCGTGGGTGACCCCGACGAGGCCCAAGACCTCGCCCAAGAAGCATTCGCACGCGCCTTGGAGAGATGGCCGATCGGATCCCATGACGACGTCGCGCGGTGGCTCGCGACGGTCGGCATCCGGCTGGCGATCGACGAAATGAGAAGGCGCCACAGATGGGGCTTTCTGCAGCTCCACGACACCGACGCCGCCTGGGCGATGAGCACGGACCCGGACCTCTGGCGCGCAATCTCCGGACTGGAACCCGCCGTCAGGGCCGCTCTTCTGCTAACGGTTCTCGACGGGTATACCCAAGAAGAGGTCGCAGAGGCGCTCGGGGTTGCGCGAGGGACCGTATCGAGCTGGCTGTCCCAGGCGCGCGATCGCCTGCGGCCAGCGATTGGGAGTTCGAATGATGGATGACTTCGATGAACGTCTCAGCAGGAGATTGAGGGCTCTCGACGCGGCGGTTCCGGCGGCTTCGGCCGACGTGCCGGGAATCGGCCGAACGCGTATCAAGATAGGCAGGTCGGGCGCTCAGGTCGCCGGCCGACTGCCGCTCGGGCTGACTGCCGTTCTCGTCGCGATGATGGTCGTGGCCGTTGCAGGGGTCGGTCTCTACTACCGAGGGGAAACGGCACCGCCGGGTCCGGACGCTCAAGGCATCCCTACGCAGATCGACGGCCAGCGCGTCTACCGCGTCGGCGAACAATCCGAGTGGGAGAACTTGAGCGGCAGCTTCCTGCTCGCGACGACACCATCGTTGTCGGTAATGGGCTGTCCGCCCGGCGCCTACAGCCCGCAACCGGAGCGCGACCTCCTCAGCGGTCCGTGCGGCGGAGTGATGCTTGGAAGCATTACGGGCGCTCCTCTTGATTTGAGCGACATCCTGTACGCTGCGGCCAAGGGCCTACCCTATTCATGGCTCGGCGACTGGTCCGGTCATACCGTCATCTTGCGCGCTCACACCCACGACCCCGAGGCCGCCCAGTGCCTCGCCGATACTCGCGCCCGATGCGATGCCTCAGTGGTCGTGGAGGCGGTCGTTTGGCCGACCGTGCCGACAGAGATAGGGGGCGCGCCCGTCTATCGCGGCCACGCCCTGGCGGCCACGTTCTCTTCCGGGACGTTCAAGGACCTGGGTAGCTTCCTTTACGGGGGCGTCGTCGACGCTTACCGAGTCCATTGGGAGCCGGGATTCTGTGCCACTCCCGTTGCCCAGACACAAGCGGAACAACAAGCGGAGCAAGAGCTGGTCTCGGGCTGCGACTCCCCCACGGTCTTGATCGACATGCAGAACATCGCGCCGGACAGCAACTTCGACCCAATCGACGGCCAGCTCGTGGTCGTTCGCGCCCACGTCAACGATGCTGTGGCGGCTCAATGCCCCGCCGACGCCCAAAGGCAATGCGAAACGGCGATCGTGGTCGACTCGGTGGTCTGGTCATCAAATCCGTACCGATCGGCCACTCCGACTCCCACGGTGGCGTCCGCATCGCCGACGACCGAGCCATCGCCGACAGATACCGCGTCATCGGCAGAGAGCGTCGGACCAGCGGACATTCAGCCCTGTCAGGCGTCTTCGCTGGCGATCGACGGCGTTCGCCAGGGCGAATCGGGGATCGTCAACCTGGGTATCGTCATCACGAATACCGGCGACGTGTCGTGCATGCTGCCTCAACTTCCGGCCGCGGTGCAGCTCCTCGACGCGAAGGGAACGGCTCTCGATATTCCAACCGAAACCACGACGGCTACACCGGGTCCGCCGGCTCCACCGGTCGTGATTGCCCCACATGTCGCTGCGGCGGCGATCCTGACCGTGTACTGGATCAGCTGGTGTCAACCGGACCCGGGGCCGCTCACGGTGAAGGTCACCTTCGTAGCCGGGGCGGGTTCAGTGTCCGGACCTGTCGGGCCGGGTGGGCCTTTGCCGAGATGCGATACGCCCGGCAGGGCCTCGAGCCTGCAGCTCGATGGCATCAACGCCGCCAGCTAGGTGCGGCCTCGCCCCGGAGGGAGCGCCGCTGGAACGCCAGACCTCAGCTCCGAGTACGCACCTGCCAGCGGCGCAGCGCGATCGCGGACCAGACCAGCTCCACCACGCCGAAAGGCCACGCGCCTTGCAGGAAGCCGTAGGCAGATGATCCGAGGCAGGCTCCCACGAACGCCAGGACGAACCCCGCCGATCGCGCCTCCAGCGCATAGAAGAGCAGCATCGCCGAGACGGACAGCGCCCCGAAGATCGTCAGTGGAGCCACGGGGCTAGTGCTCGTGCGCGGTGGGCGCGGGCTCGCCGACCAGATGGACCTCCAGGCCCGGAACGGCGTCGAGGAGGCGATCGGCGAGCGAGGCGCGGCCGATGTGCAGGCCGCGATGGGGGCGATGGACGAGCACCATGTGAGTCACGCGGCGGTCGCGCACGACCTCCTCCAGCCCGCGCGCCAGGTCCGAGGTCTCCCCCCGGATGATCTCCGCGCCCAGGTCCGTGGCGTAGTCCACGTTCGACTGGATGTTCTGCTGCCGGTCGCGCGACAGCCCGATGCCGGGTGTCTCGACGGCAATCGCCAGCAGCGGAGCGTGGAGCGCGCTCGCCATCGAGGCCGCACGGCGCAGCGCTCGCCGGCACTCTACCGACTCGTCGATCAGAGCCATGACGCGCTCGGTCACCGGCCCGACGTGCAGCCCGCGCTCGCTGACGATGCCCTCGAGCTGGTCGTCGACCTTGCCGGCTACGAACCGCAGCGACAGATCGCGCAGCGCGGTCAGGTTCGGCTCGGTGAAGAAGCGCTCCAGCGCGATGGTGGCGCGCTCGGGCGGATAGACGTTGCCGTGGCGCATGCGCTGGCGGAGCGCGTGCGGGCTCATGTCGACCAGCTCGATCTCGTCGGCGGCCCGCACCACCTCGTCGGGGATACGCTCGCGAACGGGCACGCCCAGGATCGTCTCGACGGCATCGGCGATGGACTCGACATGCTGGACGTTGCAGGTGCTGATGACCTCGATGCCGGCGTCGCGGATACGATCCACGTCCTGCCAGCGCTTCTCGAGCGCGGAACCCGGGACGTTGGTGTGGGCAAGCTCGTCGACGAGCGCCACGGCGGGATTGCGGGCGATGATCGCTTCGGCGTCCATCTCCTCGACGACCACGCCGCGGTATTCGATCCGGCGCCGCGGGACCACCTCCAGCCCGTCGAGAAGCGCGGCGGTGTGGCGGCGGCCATACGTTTCCACGAAACCCACGACCACATCTGTGCCGCGGTCGTGGCGGCGGTGCGCCTCCTCGAGCATCTTGTACGT
>Ga0209638_1000016_pt1 | contig 129158 bp, 113 predicted proteins | sample BarGraNGADG00211_FD_184490 | JGI IMG/M metagenome (GOLD analysis project Ga0209638, IMG submission 184490) | Arctic peat soil microbial communities from Barrow, Alaska - Barrow Graham LP Ref core NGADG0002-211 (SPAdes) (version 2) | ecosystem: Environmental > Terrestrial > Soil > Wetlands >... | reverse complement strand
GGAGCCGAAGCCGGACGACCGCCGGGCCGGTGGCGTTGGCGCCGGTCAGCAGCTCCGCCCAGGGCTGGTCGGTCGCGGCGGTCCACGAGCGGGACGAGCCCGCCTCCACCGCCACCGTCGTCTCACCACCGGCGGAGGGGAAGCTCTCGACGCTCAGCGGCGCCACCGACAGGAGGCAACTGCCGTAGGACGCCTTGAGTGTGAAGTTCTGGGACGCACTCGCCGTCAGTGTCAGCGCCTGTTCCACCGTGTCGTAGCCGGTCTTGCTGACGCGCAGGGTGAACTGCCCCGGGAGCAGGTGCTGCAGCACATAGGTGCCATTGGAGTCGGTCGGCATCGACTTCTGTCCGGCATTGACGCCGGACACCACCTCGACGATCGCGCCGGCCAGCGGCCCGGCCCCCGCCTCGCTCACACGCCCCGATACCGAGATGCCGACGCGCAAGGTGAAGTCCTGCCCCGTCTCGGGCGAGTTCACAGTCACCGAGACGGAGTCGTTCGACTCGTAGCCGTCCTTCGCCACGTACGCGGAATACTGGGTCCCGCCAGCGAGGCCCGCGATCGAGTAACGTCCCGAGCTGTCGGATACCGTGGACCGGCTGGACTTGCCGTTCGCCACCGAAACCGCCGCGCCGGCGACGGGCGTCCCCCCCTGGTCGCGCACGGTCCCGGACAGGCTGGCGCTGGGGTAAACGGTCACGGTCGCCACGCCCACCACCCCGGAACAGGTGGCGGACACGACGACCGTCCCGGGCGTCAGGCCGGTGAGCGTGGCCGGCGAGGTGAAGGCGGCGACCGAAGGGTTCGACGATGTCCAGCTCGCGGTCGCCGTGCAGGTCTGGTACTCGCCGCTCGCCAGCACCGCCGCCGCGTAGACGGTCTGCGTGCCGCCGGCGACAAGCCTCGAATCCGGCACGCCGATGGAGACCGACACCGATTGCACCTGGGTGTTGCGGGCGGGCGCGGTGGGCGATTCCTGACCGCACGCGTGCAGCAGGCAGGTGAGCACGATGATGCAGAACCACGTGGCCGCGAGGCGGATCGCCCCGGCGTATTCGGGAGGAGGCGGGAGCTTCATCGACGACCCTCCTTCTAGGACGGCAGGCCGACTATACATCGCCTCTCGCGCTGCGACCATCTTGGGGGTGCCGGGTGGTTCTGCCCGTGCCGCGCAAGCGGCCCGCCGCATCGCCATAGGCCCCACGGCCATAGGGCGTAGCCGCGTGGCGCAGTGGCCCTGCTAGCGTGAGTTTACCAGGACCAAGGCGACAAACGCGCTTAGTGCTGTCGCCACTGCGGGTTACCGACGCGACCGTGTATATGCAACAGGGACGTTGAGCGCGGCCGCGAGGCGCGCCAGGTCGTCATCCTCCCCATGGTCGAGTTGCTCCGTGATCCGTGGTCGTCCGGCGGTGGCCCCTCGCTTCGTGAGCGCGTAGATCAGCGTCGCCCGACGGATCAGGGCCAAGCGTTCGATCAAGGTGCGGAGGCTCCCGTGAAAGCCGACGCGTTGTTGGGCGCGACGCAACAGGACCCGCCCGATCAACTGGCCGAGGACCACGATGAGGGAATCGTCCGGGAATCGTCGTCGACCAGTAGATCACGTATTGTCGTGTCTCGCCGTCGTACAGGATCTCGGGCGCCCAGGCGTTGGCGGCGGTGGGCTCGTGAGTCATGACCGGCAGGAACTCGGGTTCCGACCATGCGATCAAGTCCCGCGAGTGGGCGATGCCGATGCCCTTGTCCCACCAGCCTGACGTCCACACCGCGTGATACACCTTGTCCGGCCCGAGCATGATGCACGGGTCTCGCATCAGCTTGCCGCCGACTCCGGGCGCCAGGTACGACTTGCCGCCGCCGAGCGGGGTCCACGTCAGACCGTTACGGCTGAAGGCCAGGTGCAGACCATCCTGGCCGTTGTCGAGGAAGTAGCTGAAGAGGAATGGCCCTGGACTCCTGGCCCCGACGCCGACAGCGGCGAAGAGGACGAGGCCCAGGCAGAGCACGGCCGGAAGCGTCAGGACTGCGCGGATCGGCGATTGGCCTCGGCGGATCAACATGAGCGGACGGAGCGATTATACTAACCGATGTCAAGGAGGACCGATGAAGAGGCTCACATTGCTCGTAGCGGCGCTCGCGCTGGCGGCGGTCCCCGCTTTCGCCCAGGACGCCCAGAAGGAGAAGAAGATCGACGTCACCGGGAACTGGGAGTCGACGGTGGAGTCTTCCCAGGGCACCATGGTCTCGGCCGTCACCTACAAGCAGGACGGCGAGAAGCTCACGGGAACCCACGTCGGCCAGATGGGGGAAGTGACGCTCACCGGAACGGTCAAGGGCAACGAGATTGCGTACACCATCACCGTCGACGCGCAGGGACAGCAGTTCACGCTGACCTACAAGGGCAAGATCGATGGCGACACGATCACCGGCACGGTCGACTTCGGCGGGATGGGTACCGCCACCTGGACCGTGAAGCGGAAGAAGTAGAGCCTGCCGGTCGTGCTCCCGCGACTGTCTGCCGTCCTCGTCGCCGACGAGCCGTGGCTGCGCGCTCATTGCGAAGCGTGAAGCACGCGATTCGCGTCTTCTATGTGTTCCTTCCCGGTCGGCAGATCGTGCTGTTGGACGGGATTGTAAAGAAGCGCAACGACATCCCGGCGGCGGTTCTTCGACGCATCCGACTGTCGCAGAGTGAAGTTCTGGCGGCGAGACATGAAGATGAACGATGAGAAAGCAAGCGACCGTTGTGGCGGCCGACGAGTGGCTGGACCAGATCATTCACAAGTCGCCTGCGTTTCAGGCGCAGGTCGAGGAAGAACTTGCGGCGATCAACGTCGCGCAGGATCTGGTAGCGCTCCGTGAATCGCGCGGGTTGTCCCAGGCGCAATTGGCCGGTCGTCTCGGCATCACGCAATCGGCGATCGCGCAACTGGAGTCGGCGCAGCCCAAGAACGTCGAGTTGAGAACGCTGGTTCGTGTTGCGACGGCGCTCGGCGCCCATGTGGACGTCTCGATTCGCCGACGCCACCCAGGGGAGCGGAAATCGCGCCATCGCGCGGGGTTCGAGGCCAAGAAGCCTGTAACGGTGCGGTCCGCGGCGAGAGGCGACCGGCGAGCATGACAGAGGGACAATAGCGTCCGGCCAGGGCCGGGGTTCGTGCAGGTCGACCGGCAGGCTCGCAAGCAAGCAGTGGATTTGTCTGACACAGATCTGACACAGACGAGAGGGAACTATTCGGTGTCTGCGGGTACTCCCTCTGGCGGCAACGCGGCGAGTTCATTCAGAAGAACGCCGAGTTGTACCCGTGGGTACCCACCCGTGCAACGTCTGTTTTCAACTTAAGATCCCGGGACCTGTAAGGGTCGTGAGGGTACCTATCGGTACCCCCTGACGCCGTTCGCCATTTCAGGAACCCGCCTCGGTCGTGCTTTCGATTTCGCGTCGGATGGTTCCGAAATGCCGCCCCGCCCAGGCCCAGGGCCGACTATAGCCGCTGCCGCCGACGTGTCAAGGAAGAAGTCGCCGCAGGAAGAAGTCGCCGCGCCCCGAGCGATGTCGAGGGGCGGGAACCTCGGTGGGTAGGCGCAAATGGCGCAGGATGCGCTCGATCACCGCGGCCTCGTCGATCAGCGCGATCAATCGGAGACGCCCGCCACAGCGAGGTCGATGGAGTTTTCAGTAGGGACACCACCCGACCGTTCACCTCACCTGCACGACGACCACCGACTTGGCGGGCAGGTGAATCTCGAGCGCACCGGCTACGAGCGTGACGCCGCCGAAGGCGGTCGGCTGCACCGCGTCAGGTACCGCAAACGTGTTGTGCGCCTGCATGGTCGGCGCGGTCAGCATGCGGCCCGTCACCGAGGCGGGCGCAAACCCGGCCAGCCGGACGGTGAGCGTGATGGCCGCATTGGGGTACGTGTTGGCGAATGAGAGGTGGATCGTCTTGCCGTCCGCCGCCCGCGTCGCCGACGCGCTGAGGGCGGGGATCTTCTGATCACCGAAGACGTAATCGGGTGAGGTCAACTCCACCGGCAGCGCGGTGCCGCCCTGGTGTACCTTGAACATCTCGAACACCCAGTACGTCGGCGTCCGGATCATCTTCTCCTTGTCGGTGAGGATCATCGCCTGCAGCACGTTGACGGTCTGCGCGATGTTGGCCATCACCACGCGGTCGGCGTGCCGCTGGAAGATATGGAAGTTCAGCGCGGCGGCCAGCGCATCGCGCAGCGTGTTCTGCTGGTAGAGGAAGCCGGGCTCGGTTCCGGGCTCGACGTCGTACCACGTGCCCCATTCGTCGACGATCAGCCCGACGCGTTTTGCCGCGTCGGTCTTGTCCATGATGGCCGCGTGCTTCGTGATGATCTCGTCCATCTGCAGCGTGCGGCTGAGAGTCGAGAACCACTGGTCCTCGCCGAACTCCGTGGCCGAGCCCTTGTCGCGCCAGTTGCCCGTCGGCAGCGTGTAGTAGTGCAGCGAGAGACCATTCATCTGCCGGCCGACCATGGCCATCAGGACCTCGGTCCAGTTGAGGTTACCGCCATTCGCACCACACGCCACGCGGTAGATGGGGTTCGCGCGGTCGTAGTTCTTGATGAAGGTGTTGTAACGCCGGAACTGGTCCGCATAATACTCGGGTCGCATGTTGCCGCCGCAGCCCCAGCTCTCATTGCCAACGCCGAAATACGACACCCGCCACGGCTTGTCGCGTCCGTTCTGGCGGCGGAGATTGGCCATGGGCGAACTGGCGGCTGACGTCAGGTACTCGACCCACTCCATCATCTCCTGCACGCTGCCGCTGCCCACGTTCCCGCTGATGTACGCCTCGGTGCCAAGCAGTTCGACCAGATCCATGAACTCGTGCGTGCCGAAGTGGTTGTTCTCGACGACACCCCCCCAGTGCGTGTTGATCATCGCGGGGCGCTTCTCGCGTGGGCCGATGCCGTCCTTCCAGTGGTATTCGTCCGCGAAACAGCCGCCGGGCCAGCGCAGCACCGGGATCCGCAGCTCTTTCAGCGCCGCCAGCACGTCGTTTCGGATGCCCCGGGTGTTCGGAATCGGCGAGTCCTGTCCGACCCAGATCCCTTCGTAGATCCCACGGCCGAGGTGCTCGGCGAAGTGGCCGTAGATGTTGCGATTGACGACAGCTCCGGGCTGGTCGGCGCGCGACGTCGCCGTGATGCCTATGGGCGCAGTGGGCCCTGCTGGCGCGGGCGCTTGGGCGTGCGCCACCACCAGCCATGCGAGCAGCACGGACGAGAGGGAGGACACGCAAAGCAGGTGACGCAGTCCCATGGCGACGATTATCCCCGTCGTCGCGGAGTTGTCAAGCCAGTAGCGGAACAGCCAGTAGCGGAACGGTGTGGGGAGTTTCGCCGGACGACAGTATGAGGGTCCGCTGCTTGGTTGGCGTCTCAGAAAACACATGACACAGATCTGACACAGACGAGGGGGCACCAGGCGGTATCTGCGGGTGCGGGGCAGGGCCGCGCGGTGGTGGTTTCCGGGCTCCTCACGGAACGTGCGGGTTCGGTTCCCGCCCCCGGCACGAACTAACTCCGGCCGGAGAGGTTTGACGCGGCCTGGCTATCATGCCGGGGCTGCACAGGCTGCTTGGCCACGCTGGCGCGGATGGTCGAGCGATGCGACGTTTTGACGATGGCCCGATCAGCAGGGCCTGGCCTCGCGAGGTCAACAGAACGGCGAAGGGTGACGCCAGCGGCCGCGTGCAGCGGTAGCGGTCTGTCGGGCGCCTGAACCCTACGCCGTCAGGTGCGCGTGCGCCTCCTTCAGCTTCTCCGCGATCGGAATCTGCTGCGGGCACTTCGGCTCGCACTCCCCGCACTCGAGGCAGACGTCCGCGCCGTGTCCTGCCCTCACCGTCCACGTCAGGTACACCATCGCTGCGGTCTTGGCGTCGTCGAACATCGCGGCCGAGTTGTAAGACGAGAACACGTCCGGGATCGACACGCCGCTCGGGCAGGGCAGACAGTAGCCGCAAGTGGTGCAGTTCACCCGCATCTTCGCGCGATAGAAGTCGCGAACCTCGGCGACCAGCGCCAGTTCCTCTGGCGTCAGCGCTCCCGCCCGGGCCGCGTCAGCGACGGCCAGGTTCTCCTCGACCTGCTCCGGCCGGTTCATGCCGGAGAGCGCGACGACCACTTCCGGATGATTCCAGACCCATCGTAGCGCCCAGGCTGCCGCCGACCGGCCGGCCGGCCCGCGCTGCCACACTGCTTTCACGGCCCCAGGCGGTTCCGCGCCGAGCACGCCGCCGCGGAGCGGCTCCATCGCGATGATCCCCACGCCGCGAGCGGCTGCGTGCCGGAGCCCCGCCGTGCCCGCCTGGTACTCCTCGTCGAGATAGTTGTACTGAATCTGGCAGAAGTCCCAGTCGTAGCCGTCCACGATGGACGTGAACGACTCCGGGGAGCCGTGGAACGAGAAGCCGACGTGGCGGACGCGGCCATCCGCCCGCGCCCGCTCGAGCACTTCGAGGCCGCGCAGCCTCGTGACGAGATCCCATCGCTCCCCGGACAGCCCGTGGAGCATGTAGAAGTCAATGGTCCCGACATCGATCCGCTTCAGCTGCTCGTCGAGCAGCCGCTCCCAGTCGTTCTCAGCCTTCACCAGCCATGTCGGCAGCTTGGTGGCCACGTGAACCCGGCCACGAAGCCCCTGCTTCAACATCTGGCCGATGAACCGCTCGCTCTCGCCACCGTGATAGGGCTGCGCCGTGTCCAGGTAGTTGACGCCGCACTCGACGGCCCGCCGGACGAGCGCCGCGGCCTTCTCCTCGTCGATGCGCGCGTAGTCGCGATCCACGATCGGTAGCCGCATGCAGCCGAAGCCGAGCACCGACAGTTTCAGATCGGGGTATTTGGGCAACGAACGGTACTGCACGAAGGTCCCCTCCGCTCCTATGCCTTCCTGGTCTTCTTCACGGTCACCCGGACGATGGTCTCGAGCCTGGCCGGCGCGACGCGCCGGGGATCCCTCAGGTAGACCTCGTGCCCGATGCCCACACATTGGTACCCGGCTTCGCTAGCCTCAGCGACGACGCGCTTGTACGTCTCGCCGACCTTGCCATACGGCCCGACGTGGAGCGTCTGCAGGGCCGTCCCCTCGGTCCACGACACGCGTTTCACCGTAGAGGTATCGACCGCTACGAGCACTGGGGGGACCTGTGGGTGCGGGTCGCCGCATGACGCGGCCTCTGCAACTACCGCGGTACTGGGGTGAGGGCCCTCTCGAGTTGCGCAGCAGGTGGTGGGAGATCGTAGGGGATGTCGGGCCACTCCAGCCGGGTGTCTGCTGAGACCCGGCTGGCCGCCTCGCCGATGATCTCGACGTCCTTGACGAGCGCCAGGAGCAGCAGCCTGTCGTGGTCCAGGTCTGACCGGGACCGCGTCGCCGCGAATCCCTGCGCCTCGTGTGCCGCGTCCAGCATGTGACGGAGCCGAATGCTGTCATCCTTGCGCATACTGCACGACCGCGTGTGCGATCACGTCGTCCCTGAAATAGCGACTCAGATCTCGCGATGTACGCATGTCATTATAGCCTCGAGCCCGGTTCGGCGGGTTGTTGCAAGCGGTTTGGCGCGCGAAGCCTCGTCCATTCGGCAGCGGACACGAAGGGGCGGTGGGCGTGGGCAAGAGGGGATCGCCTGTTGACCGTGGACGAGGCCGCGAAGATCATCGGCGTCGGCAAGCGGTGGCTTCAGCGTCGCTACGGCGACTTGCCGTTCGTCCGCTCCATCGCCGCGAGGACGGTGAGGGTGTCGGCGCCCGCGCGGCGCCGGTGGATGGAGAGGCAGGGGCGCAGGCGAACCGTGAGATTGTCTGACACAAGTCTGGCACAGACGAGGGGGATCTACGCGGTTTCTGCGGGGACGCGGTAGGGCGGCAAACCGGTGATTTCCCTCAGAAGAATGCCCAGGTGTACCTGTTGGTACCCACCCCGCCAACATCGCTTTTCAACTTAAAATCACGGGTTCCTCACGGGACGTGCGGGTTCGATTCCCGCCCTCGGCACCAGATGAATACCTCGAAGTCAGCATCATCCCGAAGCTGGGGCTCGCCTTCGGGGGACTGAAGGCCCGTGGCCTGGGTAACCGAGCGCAAGGACGTGCTGAGCACGTTGTTCCTTCTGTCGGCACTCCACGCGTATGCGATATACGCACGACGACCATCGGTGGGTCGCTATCTGATAGTGGTGGCGTGTTTCGTGGCCAGCTTGATGGCCAAGCCAATGCTGGTCACCTTTCCGCTCGTGCTCCTGCTCCTTGACATCTGGCCGCTCGGCCGCCTCCGACTCTGCGAGCGGAAAGACTCTGCCAGGCAAGCCGATTCACCTCCGTCGACGTGGCGATGGCCGGTCATTGAGAAGCTCCCGCTTTTCATCCTCGTCTCGGCGTCAAGCGCCGTGACGTACTTTGCTCAGCGTGAGGCGGCACGTGGGCGCGGTCGCCGATCTCGGGTCGGTCGGCCCGATGATCCGGGTCGCAAACGCGCTTGTAGCCTATCTCGCGTATCTGGCCAAAACGGTGTGGCCGATCGGGTTGTCGGTGTTCTATCCCTATACTGAGACCCTTCGGCCATGGGCGACCGGCGGTGCGTTGGTCCTCCTTGTCGTCGTCTCCCTGGTCATCCTCCGTTCGATCCGCGCCCATCCTGCACCTGCTGTCGGCTGGTTCTGGTACCTCGTCACATTGCTTCCCTACCCCACTTCACCGAAGCCGTGCGGCTCGCCCCCAACTTCGCGCCGGCGCACTACTATCTGGGCCTCGCGTTGGCTGGCACAGGACGGTTCGACGAAGCCGCTGGCCACCTCACCGAGGCGGTGCGGCTCGACCCGACAATCGATGGTGCCCGGCGTGCCTTGGCTTCGTTGGGACGGCGCGGACATCGTTAATCGCGGCCACCGTTTCAACGGGCTATCTTCTTCGTTCCCCCTTGATGCGCCGCGTTGTCGATCTGATCATCGACCTCCTGCGGACACGAGCCGCCTGAAGCACGACGCCGATCGATCAGGAATGCTGGCCGGGCGGGTGGGTTCCCAACTGGTCTGCCGCGTTCCAAGAAATTTTGCCAAATGTTCTTGGAACATTCCGTGAAACTTCTGGAATTTTTGCCGGGACTTCGGGCGGAGGTAGCTGCCGGGGTGGGGCATCAGGTTAGCACTCCGCTAACCTGGCAGCCGGAAGAGCCCACCGATGTCCATTGCTGCAAGGCGCTTGTGTTCCGAATTGAACAGACGAGCCGCGTGTGGCGCATCTAACGTGTGCCACAGGGGTCCGGGCACTTGGGGGGCAGCGCAGACGCGGCGGGACGTCACGCCGGCGGGCCGCACGAGATAGTGCTGATTCCTGCCCCCGCGCCGGACCCGTTCTGACGCCCGGCCCTTCGATGGGTCGGCCACTCATGGTACGGCTTGATTTTCAGGAGAGGTGCTGTATGCCAATGCTAGACAAGCCACCGTCGCTAAAGCCCCCGACGCCGCCTCCATCTCCGACGCCAAAGCCCCCGACGCCGCCTGGAGTAGATCCTAAAAAGAAGTAGGCCCACCCCCCTTGGCGTTTCGGTTCGGCCAGAACGTCCACCTTGCGGACGTTCTGGCCGATGCTATTTGATTTGAAATGTCAAGTATTTCAAATGCGGGGCGCGCGTTCGTCGCGCCCGTAGGGGGTTGCGGGCCGCTCGTCGGGTTGCGAGCGCGTGCGACCCCGCTGAACCACGGGAAAGTCTACGACCCGATGACCGATGCCGTGTCGTACAGCGCCGTCGTGGTCGGCTGTCAGGCCTTGTGGCCGTCCGATGCCGGTCGCGGGTGCCTCTCCGGGAACGGCCTGCACGTTGTTGTAAGCGCTGACGCGGTGTCCGCATGCGCGCTGACGCGCCTTCCTGCAGTATTATCTGCGTGCCACCGGGGACGAACCTGTACATCGAGCAGTTGGCATCCTTCCGGCGGTGCTACTGCCACGAAAGGAGCGGTCATGCGTTACTTTGCGCTCGTCCTGTCGGTCGCGATCGCACACACGCTGCTCGCGCAGCCTTCCCCCGCGTACCGTATTACCCACACCTACGTGCTTGGTGGCGACGGCAGTTGGGACTACGTCGTCCCTGATCCGCCACAGCAGCGCGTCTTCATCGGTCGCCAGAACCGCGTCATGGTTGTTGACGAGAACAATGGGAAGCTCCTCGGCGAAGTCACCGGCATCAACGGCGCGCACGGCGTGGCGTTGGTGGACCGCACCGGGCACGGATTCGCCACGTCTGGCAACGACGGCGCGGTGATCATGTTCGACCTGAAGACGTTCAAGGTACTCGGTCGCACTCCCGCAGCCGAAGACGCCGACGCCATCATCTATGATGCCGTATCGAACCGTGTCTTCACGTTCAATGGCGACGCACATTCCTCGACGGTCATTGACCCGCGCGATGGAAAGTTGGTGACGAACATTCCGCTGGGCGGGAAGCCCGAGTATGGCGCGTCGGCCAGTGACGGCAAAGTCTATGCGAATCTCACGGACACCAGCGAGGCGGTGGAGATTGACGCGCAGACGCTGGGCGTGACGCGCCGCTGGTCCACGGCGCCGTGCAAACAGCCCGTGGCGATGGCCATCGACCTCACTCACCACCGGTTGTTCAGCGGCTGTCGAAGCGGCGTGATGGCCGTGTCGGACTACCAGTCCGGGAAGGTGGTCGCGACGGTGCCGATCGGCGATGGCGTCGATGGTGCCGGCTACGATCCGGCCACCGGGGACGCCTTTGCGGCGAATGCTGACGGCACGCTCACCGTGATTCATCAGGATGGCCCTGATACGTATCACGTCGTCGAAACCGTGCGAACGGCGCCGGGTGCGCGGAACATGGGTCTCGATCCCACGACACATCGCGTAGTCGTGGTCGGGGGCAAGTTTGGGCCGCCTCCCGCCGAATCCACCGCCGCGAACCCCCGGCGGCGTCCGCCGGTCATTCGGGGTTCGTTCATGATGATGGTGATTGAGCGCGAACCGGGAGCGCGATGAGCCTGAATGCCGCCCGAGCGAGCCGGCCATGCGTCGGAGTGGCGCGCCCTGCAGGACTCGAACCGGCGATCTTCTGGTTTGTCGTGAATGGAGAGGTGGATCTCCCTCGGCGACTACAACCCCGAGACCACCGAACTGCGGGTGCGGTCAGGCAAGGGCCAGAAAGACCGGCTCTGCTATGTGACCGACGGGGCGAAGTTGGCCCTCGACATAGGGCTGACGGCGCGCGGGAACGAGCCCGGCCCGCTGTTCTGGCCCGCTGACGGCCGGGGCCGACCGCTCGTCAATCGACGCATGACCGATCAGGCCGTGCTCCTGTTGCTCCGTCGTCGAGCGGCGCAGGCAAAGATCTCCGCGTTCACACCGCACGATCTGCGGAGGTCGTTCATCTCTGACCTGCTGGACGCCGGGGCCGACATCGTGACGGTCCAGAAACTGGCGGGGCACGCCAACGTGCAAACGACGGCGAAGTACGACCGGCGCGGCGAGGAACCGAAGCGGCGAGCGGTGGAACTCCTGAAGGTACCCTTTGCCGAGTCCACTCGGCCCCGGTAGCACGGAGATCGTTGACTTCACGGCCCGCACTCCGGATGTCTGATACGGCCTATCGTCATCGCGCTTCTTGACGACGACCTGTACTGGCCGTTCGGCCAGGGGGAAACGAATCGACTCGTGGAAGCTGCGGTGGAGACCCTGCTTCGGCTCGTCGGTCGTTTCCCACTCGCCGTAGATCGAAGCGAAGCCGTGAGAGTAGATCGGCTGGTTCGTCTTGCGGTCGATCGCCTCGAAGAGATACGGGTCGAGGTTCGTGTCATCGATCAGGCGCGTGCGGCTGCCCGGCCACGGACCGTCGGATACCACGTGACCGAGCGAGAAGAAGACCTCTTGCCCGCCCCCCGTGTGGCTCTTGATCCAATTTGTTGGAGGTCGAGTTCCAACCGGTTGGATCAGCGTGGCGTCATGGATCCGTCGGCCTGGCGCATCCCAACGCGATCGTCGGAGTTCGGCCGATTTCGAGGAATGTCGCCTCGATTTGTCCGAAACTGCAGACTGGCATCTCCTTTGCAGTGGAACCTCAGCGGCTCGAGCCCCCGATCCGAACGAGCGCCCCTCGGACGTCACAAGCCCCCCTCGAGCGCAAAGAGGCTTTGTTTCCGCTGTCTCGGAATGCTGCCTGCCTGCCCTCGGGTCTGCGCGCCACTGGGTCGAATGCTTCGTTCGGGTTCTTGACGGCGGCTTCGCTGTTCACTTGGTCCGGATGTGTTGAGGGGGGGCTTTTATGTCGAGACGTGTGCTGTTCTTCATTCTGGTGTGTTGTCTGGCCTGCACAGGGGTCGCCTTTGGCCAAGGCAACACCATGGGTACTCTCTCCGGGAAGGTGATCGACCCGGACGGTCTGGCGATGCCGGGGGTCACCATCACGGCTTCGTCGCCCAATATGCAAGGCGTTCGCACGATCGTATCGTCTGCCAACGGCGACTTCGTCCTGCCGTTGTTGCCAGCCGGCGATTATCGAATCACCTTCGAGCTGGCGGGCTTCAACACCAAGACGCTCGAACAGCGCGTGTCGCCCGGCGAGACGACCGTGCTCGTCGCGGTGAAGCTGGCGCTGGGGACGGTGACCGAAACCATCACCGTCACGGGCAAGGTCGAGAACTTCGCGCAGACGGCCGCCTCCACGATCAGCTACAAGTCGGACCTGATCGAGAAGCTGCCGACCAATCGCTCGTTGACCGACACGGTGCTCCTCGCGCCGGGCGTCAACAACACGGGACCGAGCGGGAGCGTCACCATCTCGGGTGGGCTCTCCTACGAGGGCCTCTACCTCCTCAACGGCGTCGTCATCAACGAGAACCTGCGCGGCCAGCCGCTCGGGTTGTTCGTCGAGGACGCCATCCAGGAGACGACCACGACGACCGGCAGCGTGTCGGCCGAGTACGGGCGGTTCGCGGGCGGGGTGGTGAACACCATCACGAAGTCCGGAGGCAACAAGTTCAGCGGGTCGGGCCGTGTGAACCTTGAGAACGACTCGTGGCGCAGCACGACGCCATGGGGCGAGCCGAAGACCAACGTCACTGTGCCGACCTACACCTACACGATCGGCGGGCCGATCATGAAGGACAAGCTGTGGTTCTTCCATGACGGCCGGTATCGGAAGACCGCGACCTCCGGGACGTTCGCCTACTCGGCACTCCCCTACGATCAGACCTCGAAGGAATACCGCCTCGAGGAGAAGCTGACCTATGCGATCAAACCGAACCACAACATCCGCGGCACGGCGTTCAACCTCGCGACGAGCGCGCACAACTACTGGTTCAGCGGCATGGACCCGCGCCTGATGTACGACCGGCGCCTGCCGCAGAGCATGTATTCCCTGAACTACAACGGAATCATGTCCTCGAAGTTCTTCTTCGAGGTGCAGTACTCGCAGCGCCACCTCGCGTGGGAGAATGACGGCTCGCGCTTCACCGACCGGATCTATGGCACGCAGCTCACCGACCGGACCAAGACGGTGTTCTGGTCGCCGACCTTCTGCGGCGTGTGCACCGGCGAAAGCCGCGACAACCAGGACATCCTGGCGAAGGGGAATTACTTCTGGTCGACCTCGAAGACCGGCTCGCACAACATCGTGTTCGGCGTCGACGTCTTCAAGGACTATCGCTTCTCGAACAACCACCAGTCGGGCAGCGACTTCATTGTGTCGGTGCCGCGATCGATCCAGGACGGCACCGATTTCTACCCGGTGTTCACCAACACGACGGCGGCCAGCCAGACGATCATCAGCTACCGGCCGATTCTCGTGCCGACCAAGGGTACGAACATCTGGACGTATTCCGGGTTCTTCAACGACTCGTGGCGTCTGAACAACAACCTCAACTTCAACCTGGGCCTGCGATGGGACCGCAACCGCAGCATCGACAGCAGCGGCGCAGAGGTGGCGAAGGATGCGACGTTCAGCCCGCGACTCTCGGTGACGTGGGCTCCGAAGAGTGACGGCACGACCACGGTGTTCGCGTCGTATGCCCGCTACGTCGCCGGCATGGCGAATAGCATCGCGGATGCCGGTTCGGCCGGCGGCCAGCCTGCGCTCTACCAGTGGTACTACCAGGGTTCGACGGTCAACACCGCTTCGAGCGGACCGTATTTGACCCCGGACAAGGCGCTCCCGACCCTCTTGGCGTGGTGGGATGCGCAGGGCGGCGTGAACAATCCGAACCTCGTGGCGGTCACGATTCCGGGCTTGAGCACCAAGATCGGCGCGGATCTGAAGGCGCAGTACATGACGGAGTACATGGCCGGCATGAGCCACAACTTCGGCCGTGTGCTGGTGCGGGTGGACGCGTCGTATCGGCCCGCCTCGAACTTCTACGGCAACTTCACGAGCACCGAGACCGGCAAGGTGACCAATCCGGTTAGCGGCGCGAATTACGACCTCACGCTGGTACAGAACACCAGTTCCGTATGGCGTCGCTACTGGGGCATCAACACCCAGGTGTCCTGGCGCGTCAATCGGAGCCTGAACCTCGGCGGCAACTGGACGATCTCCGAGAACAGTGGCACCATCGAGGGCGAGAACGCGGGCAGCGGCCCGATCAGGACCGGTGCGAACCAGTACATGGAGTACAAGGACCCGACCTGGAACTATCCCGAGGGCGACCTCGGCTCCGACCAGCGTCATCGTGGCCGCATCTATGCGAACTACGACATGCCGCTCGGCCGCTTTGGCCGGCTCGGCATCGGCGTGCTCGAGATGATCAATAGCGGTTCGCCGTGGGGGCCGGTGGGTAGTATCGACATGCGGCCATACGTGATGAATCCCGGCTACTCGACGGCGCAGGGCGGCTCGACGGTGACCTACTACTTCGCGGCCCGCGATGCGTACCGTGGCGACTGGAACATCCGTACCGACCTGTCCCTCAACTATTCGTACCGCATCGGCAAGGTCGAGGCGTTTTGGCAGGGTCAGGTGCTCAATGTGCTCGACCGGGCGGCCCTGACGGGTGTCGGCAGCCTGAACCAGAACGTGTTTACCGCGGCGTCGGCTGGCACCATCAAGGGACTGGTGGCCTTCAACGCCTTCACCACGACCCCGGTCGCGGGCGTGAACTACGTGACGGATCCGGGGACAACGAGCCTGGACCTCGCGAAGAATCCGGTGGCGTTCGGTCAGCCGCTGTCGGCCAACGCCTACCAGACACCACGCACGTTCCGCCTGAACTTCGGCGTGCGGTTCTAGCCCAAGGGCTGGGAGGGCTCAGGGCTTTGGGCTCAGGCGGCCTGGGGCCTTGGCAGGATGCTGAAGGCCGGCCGTGTTCAGCGGCCTGTCTTGGGAAGGACTGGGGCGAGGGGACGATCCCCTCGCCCTTTTTTGACTTGGCAACATTCCGGACCTTATGTTCTCGGCGACATAAGATGCGGCAATCCCGCACGCCCGGGTCTGTGTGGGGGGAGGCGGTCCTGGCTATGGCGACCCTATACCGGCAGCACGAAGCAGGAAACGGCGGATACAGCCAAGGGTCAACCTACCGTCGGTGGCCTTCCTTCCCTACTCGGAGCTCCTGAGGCAGGCGAGAATCACGGCAACCAGCAGCCGACCCCATAAAATCGGGGTCGGCTGTCCCGCGTCGGGGCCGTTCGAGGTTGCCTGCGGACGCCTGTCCGGGAACGGCTTGCAAGTTGTTGCAAGCTGCATCCCCCTCGCCAGAATGCCAAGCGCAACCCATCTCGAACGGGCCTTCCCACCCACGGAGGCGGCCGGGGGTGGGCCATCCGCTTAGGCCCCGGCCGTCACCATCCCCGTAAGCCCGACCAGAGACTGGCTGCCGTCACCTCGATCGCTCTGGCGCGAAAGCGCGGCGACCTTTCGCTATCCGCGGAGGTGTCCGGGCACCGCCCAAAATGATAAGATTCACGCTGTGCACCGGCGATTGAACGGGTCCTGACATGACGCGTCGGCAAGCCGGGTAGCCAGTCTGCCAGAAAGGAACAAGATGAAGAGGCACTTGATTGTGGGCGTGGCAGTCGTGCTGGCGCTGTCTGGGGTGCTCGCGGCCCAGTCGCGGCCTCGCGAGCGGCCCCAGGATCGCGGGCGGCCGGGCGAGCGGGTGGGTCGCATCTCAGGGGTCGTCGCGGACCTCGAGCGGCGAACCGACGAGTTCCAGACCGCGTTGCGACGGGCGCTGGAGCACAGCAACCTGAGGCGGTCGGGACGCGAGGATCAGTTAAGCAGGGACGCAGCCCAGCTGGCGCGCGCTATGGATCGGCTCCGGGAATCGTGGAACAGGGATCACGACCCGGCGCGATCGCGGAGGAACGCGGCGACCGCAATCTCGGCGGGTCGAGACATTAATCGTACGCTGTCGAGGCACGGGTTGCGCGACTCGATCCAGCGCGAATGGAGCGTCGTGCGCGACGAACTCAACCGGCTGGCGGAGTCGTTCGACGAACCGAAGATCCGCTGGTGACGGTGGCGGACGCCTCGGCAGGCCTACCTCGCGCACAAGGATGCGTGGACGACTGGCTCAACCCGAAGGAGTGTGGTATACGTACCGCGCGCCCAATGACGGGCGCCTCACTGGAGAGGAGATCCCCATGCAGACCCCGGACAAACCGATCCCGCCGAAGCCGGAGCCGAAGCCAGTCCCGGCGCCGAAGCCGGCCCCGAAGCCGACTGCCCCCGGATCGGTGAAGCCGAAGTAACTCAGAACGGGAGCCACGAGTTGGGCGTCCGCGCCCGGAACCCGCGGCTCCCCTCCACCTCGACCGGACGGGCCGTGACGCTGCCGGTAGGCCTCGACCGTCGCGATCCATCAGTCGTCGGCCCGCGTCAGCAAGTCCTCACTCAACAGCAGATCCCGCATGAGCGAGTCGGCCTCCGCGAGCGCGTGCGCCAGCGCTCAACGCGCCCGCTGGCCGAGGATGTCCGCGGCGACGGCCAACGCCGCACGCCGCTCGTCGATCTGTCCAGCGAAGTACGCCCGGTCTTCCGGGTCTGTCGCCCGTCCGATCTCCTCGCGCGCGAGACAGTGAGCATCGAGCGTAGAGAGAATCAGAACACAAACCTCACACCCACCCTCGCGCTGCGCGACCCTCCAAAATCGCGGTTGAGGAAGTCCCGGTAATAGCGGAAAGCGTCGTCTCGGCCCAGGATGAAGGGTGGGTAGTCATCGAAGAAACTGACGGGCTGAAGGTCGGCCGCCGCGTGCACCTCCGTACCGCGTTTCATCCGGAGCGTCAGTTCTGCGCCAAGCGTCCAACGACCCTCGAACGTGTGCGGCGACAGCCACGTGGTCGAGAACAACAGGCCGCCATAGCCCTTCGCCTGCAGCGACGACGAAAGCCCCACCGTGGTCTGGAGCCGATAATGCCAGGATTCGGAGTGGCCGAGGGATTCCTGGGAACTTCGATGATCGACGAAGCCATCGACCTTGACCTGCAGCGGTTCCAGGAGTGGATGGTACAGCCCGGCGAGATCGGCGGCGAGGGCCGTCTCCTTTCGGGGCGGCCGCGACAACCACGTCCCACCGGCCCTGATGGTCGTCATGGGATACGCTCTGGGAATGGCCTGTGAGGACGCGGCACCTTCGGTGAGCTCCTCGCGGTCCCACCTCCCTTCCAGGAACGCTTCCGCTTGCCGCCACGCGCGCCATCTCGCGTTCAGACTCAACCCATGGACGTCACGGTAGCGATGAACCACGTTCTCCGTTCTTTCGGCCGTCGCGCCCCACCCGGTGAACAACGAGCGGTCGGTTTCGGTGATCGTGAACGGCGGATGCCAGTAACCATCGGCTCGTATCTGCAGGCGGCCAGTGATGCCGTGTGTCACCGCGAGCCATACCCGTGTGTCTGTCGATCGGACCTCCTCGAGGAGATAGTCCGGCGTCACATCATCGGTCTCGCGGTAGGCATACCCATACCAGCGGCGCAGGAGTTCCCCATCGATCTTCCAGTGGTGTGCTTCGAGCAACGGATGGTGCAGGCCGTCGAGGTCCGACCGTATCCGGCCGTTGCCGCCCGCGGCAGATGACAGCCACGTCCCGTGGACGGACAGAATGCTGCCCTTGTAGCGCTCCGTGACCTGGGCATTGATCGAGCTGCTGCGGGCATAGTCCGAATCGCTCTCGGATCGCCCCCACAAGAAAGACCCACCAACCTCCACGTTTGCAGTCGGTCTGAAGAGCAACTCGCCCGAGAGCGAACGAATGGCGGTCTTGTCCCGGATGTACATCGAAGGCACGAATGTCGGATGGGAGAAGAGCGTCGGGAGTTGATAGGTGCCGACGAGCTTCAGTTGCAGGTTCCTCGGCAGGCCCAAAGCCGCCTCTGGAAAGGACCTGCTGCGGTCTGTAGTAGGTCATCCTGCCGTAGTCGAGATCGACCGCTCCGTACTCGATCCCATACACTTCGTACTCAGTCGAAAACACCCCTTTGCCGGCTGGCACGAGCGGATGCTGCAACTCGTCCAGCGTCTGCGCCTCACTCCGCACTGGCCAGACGGCCATGATCGACCAGCACAATACGGCCGCCATCTTGTTGCGCATGCTTGCCTCCTTGCCCGTGGTGAGGCGCCCTGAACGCTCGGGAAACGCTGACAGGATACTCGAAGATGCAAGCCGCCCGGGCCGAAGTTCGAAGCGGCTCGATCTCCACCACAGGCCACAGGCGCTCCGCCTTGCCGGATGTACCGGTCGAGGACAACCTGCTCCGCACCGGTGGTCCCGTGGGGGAGCGAGTGCGTGGCACATTGGAAAGAACATGACCGACGAACACGCAATCGTCGAACAGATCCTCGGCACCTGGAATTCGGAGCCCGGCGCGGGTCGTCGCCGAGCAGCGCGCGTGAGAGAGCCTGGCGGGCTTCCGCCACGATGTTGGACGCCCGCTCCAGGGGGGTCGAGCCATGGTGCCGGAGGCCGCCCGCGTGCACCGGGGCGGGCATGAACGTGTGGCCCAGCGTGTGCATCATCATCAGTGGGGTCGAGCCCGCCGTGTCGCCGAAGTCGTACTCACGCGTGCCGGCGGTCAGGCTGGGGCAGGCGGACGGCTCCACGGCGATGGCCCGCAGGGCCTTCCGGGTGCCGGCGAGCTTGTCACTCAGGAACGGGAACACGAGCCAGCCGAAATTGCTGCCGCCGCCGTGGCGCGCGATGAGGATGTCCGGGTAGTCGCCGGCCAGTTCGAGCTGTTTCTTCGCCTCGTGGCCGATGATCGTCTGGTGGAGCAGGACGTGGTTGAGCACGCTGCCGAGCGCGTAGCCCATGGAATGGGGTCGCGCGGGCCAAGCGCCCCGACCGGTCGCGGCGAGGTCACAGAACGCCCGTGATCGGAAACCCTGACCGCCACAGCCTTGTGGACGCGGGCTTGATGTCGCGGTGCCCTTCGAACTCGTCGAAGTGGTAGACCGTCCTGATGCCGGGGTGGTTGAGGGCGGATGCGGCGCGCGCCTCGCGCCGGAGGCGCTGCAGGGCCTCGCGCTTCGTGACGATTCCGCTCCGGTGAAGCGGCCTTGCCGGACACTCCGGTTGGTGTCAGGATCGAACGAGGATGTCCCTCGAACCCGGTGTGCTCTTTCTCTCGCTCGTCGCCGGGACCATCGGTCTTGCCCTGTTCGTCTACGGCAAGAAGCAGGCGCGGTGGCCCCAGATAGCCGCGGGCCTCGCCTTCATGGTGTACCCGTATTTCGTCAGCGGGATGACCGCCGTCGTTGTCATCGGGCTGATCTTTGGCGCGCTGCTGTGGTGGATGCTCCGCCTCGGTCTCTGAGGTGTTGCCAGGAGACGGTGTCATCCTGACAGCTACGGCTGACTCCACGCGGTGGTGCGGCCACCACGACTCGCGGTAGCATGTGCCGTTCGCCCCTCGATGACCCGATGGACAGTGGGCCGAACACCACGAGGACAGCCCCGCATGGACGGCAGTATAATTGCACGCTGTCCATGGGTCCTGGAACGAATCGATTCAACCGCGTAAGGAGAACACACATGCCTTCGCATTGCGTGCGCCGATCCTGGCTGGTCCTCTGCCTGCTGCTGGTGGCCATCCCCGTCCTCGCCCAAACCACGCAGGAGACCAAGCCGCCGTTCCAGCCCCAGGTGGGACAGCATGGCAAGGACGTTGTCTGGGTGCCGACGCCGCAGACGCTGGTGGACAAGATGCTCGACATGGCGAAGATGACGCCGCAGGACTTCGTCATGGACCTTGGCTCGGGCGACGGCCGGACGGTCATCACGGCAGCCAAGCGCGGCGCTCGCGCCATGGGGATTGAATACGACCCGGACATGGTCGAACTGTCGAAGCAGAATGCCGCCAAGGAAGGCGTGAGCGACAAGGCCGAATTCGTCAAGGCTGACCTGTTCGAGACCGACTTCTCGAAGGCCACGGTCATCACCATGTTCCTGCTGCCCGACATCAACCTGAGGCTTCGCCCGAAGATCCTCGACTTGAAGCCCGGGACGCGCATCGTGTCGAACACCTTCACCATGGAAGCCTGGGTCGCTGACGAGACGGCGACGGTGGGCAACGACTGCGCGACCTGGTGCACCGCACTCCTGTGGATCGTGCCGGCGAAGGCCGACGGGGTGTGGACGCTGCCGGACGGCGAACTGGCGCTCACGCAGAACTTCCAGATGGTGTCGGGCACGATTCGCCTCGGCTCCGACAGCACGCCAATCACCGACGGTCGTCTCCGCGGCGAGGAGATCTCGTTCACGGCAGGCAACACGAAATACATCGGCCGCGTGAACGGGACGACGATTGAGGGAACCGCGACCACCGGCGCGACGAGCGCGAAGTGGCGCGCGAGCCGCGCCGCGAAGTAGGTCCGGCCGCGAACTTCACCACGGGAATTGTCGTCTCTTCTGATCAGACGGGGGCGCGGTATCTGCCGCGCCTCACGGTAACACGACCGGAGGAGGGTGACATGCCCGAGGAACGAACCTGGTGGGAGTCGATCAAGGTCGAGGGCGGTGAGCTGCTCGAGAAGGTCAAGGGCCTGATTCGCGAAGGCAATGTCCGGCGAATCGTCATCCGCCAGGGCGATCGCTCCGTCGCCGAGTTCCCGTTGACCGTCGGTGTCGTCGGCACCGTGGCCGCACCCATCCTGGCCGCGGTCGGGGCGCTCGCAGCGCTGCTCACCAACTGCTCGATCGAAGTCCAGCGGTCGGTCGTGGTGAACGCCACCGAGCCGCCGTCGGACAAACCCGACGAGGCGCCGAAGGCCGACGAGGCGCCGAAGATCGAAGAGCCCTAGCCCGGCTTGCGACTGTTCCCGGCCATCGATTCGGCCCGCGCCTTCACCTCGAGCATGGCGTCCCGGACGGTGCGGCGCCAGCGCCGACGGGTGGCGCCTCGCCGCCGCCGTCCTCAATATCCAGGAGTCGTGTGCAAGAACGTGAAAGCTGACGTTGTGGGCATGATGGGGTACTGTAGCTGATAGGGCGTTCGGAATGGCCGTCCGCCCGGCCATCAAGGAGGCAGTGCCACGTGACGCAACTTCAGCTCACTCGTCTTCCCGGCTACCACGCGTTTCCCGGATCGGTTGTGCTCGTCATCATGGACGGCGTCGGCCTGGGCAAGCGCGACGAATCGGACGGCGTCTTCCTGGCGAACACGCCGGTGCTCGACGAACTGCTCGCCGAGCCGCTCTTCGTCACGCTGAAGGCGCACGGAAAGGCGGTCGGGTTGCCATCCGACGAGGACATGGGCAATTCCGAGGTGGGCCACAACGCGCTCGGGGCCGGGCGGGTGTTCGCGCAGGGGGCCCAGTTGGTCAATGACGCAGTGGCGTCCGGGGCCATCTTCAGGAGCGCGGCCTGGCAGGCCGCCATGGCGCGCGGCAAGTCCGGCGGCACGGTCCACTTTATCGGACTCCTGTCCGACGGGAACGTGCACAGCCACATCAACCACCTGTTCGCGCTGCTCGACCGTTGCGCAGAAGAAGGGATGGCGCGCGTCCGCGTGCACCCGTTGCTCGACGGGCGCGATGTCGGTGAACGGAGCGCGCTGACGTATCTCGACGCGCTCGAGGGGCACCTGTCCCGGCTGAACGCCACGGGCGGGCGCGATTACCGCGTCGCGTCGGGCGGCGGCCGGATGGTCACCACCATGGACCGCTACAACGCCGACTGGGCGGTGGTGGAGCGCGGGTGGAAGGCGCACGTCCTGGGCATCGGCCGTCAGTTCGCGTCGGCCAGGGACGCGGTGGAGACTTACTACCGCGAGGATCCGACGAGCACGGACCAATACCTCGACAGCTTCGTCATTGCGAGCGGCGGCCAGCCGGTGGGCACGATCCAGGACGGCGACGCGGTGCTGTTCTTCAATTTCCGCGGAGACCGCGCAATCGAGATCTCGCGCGCGTTCGAGGAGCGCGACTTCCACGAGTTCGACCGGGTGCGCGTGCCGGCCGTCTTCTACGCGGGGATGATGCAGTACGACGGCGACGCGCAGATTCCCGGGCAGTTCCTGGTGGAGCCGCCGGCGATCGACTGCACGGTGTCGCAGTACCTCTGCACGGCGGGCGTGACGTCGTACGCGATCTCGGAGACGCAGAAGTTCGGGCACGTCACCTACTTCTGGAACGGGAACAACTCCGGCTACGTTGACGAGCGCGTGGAGAAGTACGTCGAGATCCCGTCCGACAGGGTGATGTTCGATCAGCGCCCGTGGATGAAGTCGGCCGAGATCACCGACGCGACGATCGACGCGGTGCGGTCCGGGCAGTTCAAGTTCATCAGGCTGAACTACCCCAACGGCGACATGGTCGGGCACACGGGCATCGTCAACGCCATCCGGATCGCGGTCGAATCCGTGGATCTCGGCCTGCAGCGCCTGCTGCCCGCCGTTCGCGCGGCCGGCGGCGTGTTGGTGGTGACGGCGGACCACGGCAACGCGGACTGCATGTTCACCGAGAAGAAGGGCAAGCGGGAGGCGATGGTGGCGCACACCCTCAACCCGGTGCCGTTCATCATCAAGGACTTCTCGGGCGCGAACCGGCTTTCACTGACCCACGTTCCATCGCCACGCCTGAGCCACGTCGCCGCGACGCTGCTGACGCTGCTCGGCTTCCAGAAGCCGGAGCAGTACGATCCCTCGCTGGTGACGATTACGTAGAATTAAGGATTCAGGATTCAGGCGTCAGGATTCAGGATTGCTCTGGCTTCATGATGGTCTTTGGATGCATAACTATGCGCTAGGATGTATATTTATGCTAGTTGAACCCGGGGACACCGAATCCTGAATCCCGGCTTCTGGCTTCTGGCTTCTGGCTTCTGATTGATTTGAGGCCCATCGATGACCCATTCGCCGTCCCTCGAGTCCCTGCAGTCGATCCGCGCCGCGGCCGGTCAGGCGTGGACCCGTGGCCTGACCGATGACGTGATCGAGCAATTCCTGGCTCGCGACCCGCGCCTTGCAAGGGCGATCGAGACGGCGGTCGAGTGCCGCACGGCGATGAGCGCGTCGTACGGCGAGTTCTTTCGTATGTCCGAGAAGGACCTCTGTCGGCAGTTGCAACAGCGGATCCTCAACTTCTATCCAGCTCCCAGCATCAATCCCTACGTGCCGCTGGCGGCCGAAGGTCCATGGATCGTGACCTCGCACGACGCGGTGGTCCACGAGTCCGGCGGCTACGGCATGCTGGGTCTCGGGCACGCGCCCGCGCCCGTCCTGGCGGCCATCGGCTTGCCGCTCGTGATGGCCAACGTGATGACGCCGTCATTCAGCCAGTATCGGCTGACCGAACGCCTCGCGCGGGAGATCGGGCGCACGCACGGCGAGTGTCCGTTCAGCAGGTTCGTGTTCCTCAACAGCGGGTCCGAGTCGGTCACCTTCACCTGCCGGATGGCGGACATTCACGCGCGGACGATGACGGACCCAGGCGGCCGACACGAGGGTATGCCGGTGATGCGCCTGGCAATCTTGGACGGCTTTCACGGGCGGACCGAAGGGCCCGCCCGCCTCTCGCAGTCGTGCCGGCCTGCGTACGCGCGTCACCTCGCGTCGTTCCGGGGCACCGACAACCTTCTCTTCGTGCCGATCAACGACGTCCCGACGCTCCGCCGGGCCTTCGAGGAGGCCGACCGGAACGGCACGTTCTTCGAGGCGGTCTTCGTGGAGCCCGTCATGGGCGAAGGCGTGCCGGGGCTGGCGATGACCCCGGAGTACTACGACGCGGTCCGCGCGCTGACGACCGGCATGGGCACGTGGCTCGTCGTGGACTCGATCCAGGCCGCGCTCCGCGCGCAGGGGTGCTGAGCATCGTGGACTACCCGGGCTTCGAAGCGTCGGCGCCTCCCGACATGGAGACGTACTCGAAGGCGCTGAACGCCGGCCAGTACCCGCTGTCGGTCGTGGCGGTCACCGAAGAGGTGGCGGCCACGTACGTGACCGGGCTCTACGGGAACACGATGACCGGCAATCCCCGGGCGATGGAAGCCGCGTGCGCCGTGATCGAGGCGATCACCGAGGAGACGCGGACGAACATCCGCGAGCGTGGGCGCGACCTGGCTGCCGGGCTCGAGCAGCTGTCGGAGGCGTTTCCCGGTGCGATCGACCGCGTCGTGGGCACCGGCCTGATGGTCAGCGCCATGCTGAACCCGGCGCGTTACCTGGTGCTGGGCGAAGGCGGATTCGAGCAATACCTGCGGACGCACGGCATCGAAATGATTCACGGGGGCGAAACGGGCCTGCGCTTTACCCCCGCGTTCGACATCACCCGCTCGGAGATCGACCTGATCGTCTCCGTCGTGCGCCAGGGCCTGGAGGAGCTGCCGCTCGCTTCAGCCTGAGAGCCGAGCCGGCGCGCCTTCGTCCTCGAACGCCTTCCGTGTCGCGCCCGTCGCGAACGGTCTTCGCGAACAGCCCGAGAGTCGGGGGGGAGCCGGCGGGCCGGTTCTCCCGACCACCCTGTCGCCCTGCAGGGGCTCGCCGCCGCATATAATTCACCAGAGATGCGCTACGACTTCGACACGGTGCTCGACCGCCGCCACACGCATTCGCTCAAGTGGGATCACTGCCGCTCCCAGTTCGGTCTCGACGATGTGATCCCGATGTGGGTGGCCGACATGGATTTCGCCGCGCCGCCCGCCGTGGTCGAGGCGGTCGCACGTCGCGCGGCCCACGGCGCCTACGGCTATGTCTTAGTGCCGGAGTCGTTCTGGGAATCGGCCATCGCGTGGCTGCGGAAGCGCCACGGGTGGGTGGTGGACCGACGCTGGCTCGCGCGATCACCGGGCGTGGTGCCCGCTCTCAGCCTGTGCGTCAACGCGTTCACCCAGCCCGGCGACAGCGTCATCGTCCAGACGCCTGTCTACTACCCGTTTTTCCGCGCCGTCGAGAACAACGGGCGGCGACTCGTCAGGAACCCGCTCGTCGTCGTGGGCGGCCAGTACAGGATGGACCTGGCCGACCTCGAGCGGAAGATCGACGCGAGCACCCGCCTGGTCATCCTCTGCAGCCCGCACAACCCGGTCGGTCGCGTGTGGACGCGAGAGGAACTGGAGCGCTTCGGCGAGGTGTGCGTGCGGCGGGACCTGGTGGTGCTGTCAGACGAGATTCACATGGACCTGACGCTGCACGGGCAACGGCACGTCCCGCTCGCGACCATCTCGCCCGATCTGGCCGCCCGGACGTTGGCCTGCGTCGCGCCGAGCAAGACATTCAACGTGGCTGGCCTGTCGATGTCGCTCGTCATCGCCAGCAACCCGGCCTTGCTCGCTCGGTACACCGCCCAATTCGACGCCGCCGGGCTGATCATCGCAAGCCTGTTTGGAACGGTGGCGCTGGAGGCCGCGTATCGGGGAGGCGAGGAGTGGCTCGATCAACTGCTCGAGTACCTCGCAGCGAACGTGGATTTCACCGACCGGTTCATACGGGAACGGATTCCCTCGCTGCGGTTTGTGAGACCCGAGGGCACCTACCTCGCGCTGATCGATTGTCGGCAACTGGGCATGAAGCAGGCGGAACTCGACGACTTCTTCCTGCGGTCGGCGGGCGTCTACTTCGACAGCGGCCCGTGGTTCGGCGACGAACTCGCGGGATTCGAGCGGATCAACCTCGCGTGCCCGCGCAGCACACTGACCGAGGCGCTGGAGCGGATCGAGCGGGCGGTACGGGACAGAACGTAGTTAGTTGCCAGTTGGCAGTTGGCAGTCTGTCACGCGTGAAGCGCTGGCAACTGACAGCTTGTCAACTTGTCACGCGTGCTCTGCTCCCCGCTGCCGGCTGTCGGCCGTCCTCAGCCGATCCCCCCGGGCGATGCTCGGCCGCCCCCCTCTCCGGGTTTGAGACCCGACTCCTCGGCCACTGCGATCATTCCATCGTCGGTCCTGCGGACGAGGGCAGAGACTGCCTACCCGGAGGGTCCGGTCGGCGAATATCCTCGGTCTTCCTGGCCCCCAGCGCCCGGGCGCTGTCACACCCGCCAGGATGGATTCGACCTCGATGCCGGCGTGGGCGTCCCGGCCGACCAGCGGGACCGCCTCGAGCGGCTCTGCCGGTTACTACCCTTGGTGAGCCCATGGGTGCAGGGATCGCATCAGATCCGGCGAAACCCGGGTGTTGTCTTCGTCCGCGGCAAGCAGACCCAGGATTCGACTGGGCTCCCTCAGCTGCGTCATCGGACCAACCTCCTCCGCGAGGGACGCACATCCCTCCAATGTCCGCCTAACGACTAAGCTGAGCGGCGCACCGCTGCCGTTGCGGTGCGTCCGTTCGAGCGCCTTGTCAGCCGTCGTTCGTCCTTCACGAAGCGAATCTCCACCTTGTAGCCAAGGGCCTTCGCATACCGCTGCAGGGTAGCGATTGATGGGGAGTGCCTCCGCTGGGCCGATTCCAGGCGAGCGATCGCGGATTGCGTGGTTCCAACCCGGGCGGCTACTTTGGCCTGGGTGAGACCCGCTTCGGCCCTTGCCTTGAGCACTTCATCGAGAAAGGCGAACTCTTCACCGAGATCGTCGTAAGCCTTCTTCACACCAGGGCGCGCGAACGCGCGCGTCTTGAGTTGCTTGAGGTTGCTAGTCATGAGTGATGTCCTTCATTCTCCGCCGCGCGAACTGAAGCTCCTTGGGAGGTGTCTTGGCCGTCTTCTTCACGAACTGATGCAGGAAGACGATCCGGCGGTCCACGACCGTGCAGTAGAACACCCGCGCAATTCCCTCTGCGGCCTTGATCCGAAGTTCGAACAGGCCGCCACCCAATGAACGGGTGTGGGGCATGCCCAGATCTGGACCAAACGCCTCCATTCTCTCGGCATATCTCAGGAAACGGGCGACGAAGCCGGTTGGGAGAGCGAGGATTTCATCCTCGACGCGCTGGCTGTAGAAGGTGACGGTCCAAGTCACGGCGGCAGTATAGCATATCTGCTATCGCGCCGAAACCATTGGAACGACGGCTACCGGCTCGCGCTCAGCGGCGCGAGCTGGCGCGAGTCGCCTGCAAGCCGTTGTTCGCCGAGCTATTCGTAATGGGTCCACATCCGAATGATCTTGACGGTCTTGATCCCGTCGAGGACCTGATACACAAGCCTGTGCTGGATGTTGATCCTGCGGGAACAGGCGCCCGCAAGATCCCCCATCAGTTTCTCGAAGGGCGGCGGCGTTTGGTACGGGTTCTGCGTCAGTACGGCCAGCAACCGTTCCGCCTGCGGCTTGAGGCCGGATGAAGCGAGCGTCTTGGCGTCCTTTCTCGCCTGCGAGGTGTAGACCAGCTTCCAGTTCACCAGTGGAGGCCCCGCGCACATTTCGCCGCGGGCGTCTTCAACCCCTTGACGATCGACGCTCTCATGCCAGGGATGGATTCGAGGAAGAGCGTCTCCTGGATGGCTCGCCAGTCGCTCTCCGACACCAAGACCGCCGAGTGCCGCTTCCCGGCAATTTGAATGGGTTCGTGTGAGTCAGCGACGTCCTCCAAGAGGTTGTACAGTCGCCTTCTCGCCTCGGTTGCTGTGACAGTTGTCATCGGGGCATCTCCAACAAGTACGTCATAACGTACGCTATCGGGATCGTCTTGTCAATCCGGTTCTCGTCGATGTGTCCTCGGCGAACGTTTGTGTTTCAGCCGCGGCGGCTCATTTTCGCGCCGGCCGCCGACGGCTGCAAACGCGTGTTGGGCAGCGGCTTGCCGGTCGTGCTACTGTACGTCCGTGAGTCTCAGTCTCCGGATCGAACTCGAGCTCGAAGACGACGGTCGCTGGATTGCCGAGGTCCCAGAGCTGGCCGGGGTACTCTGCTACGGCGCAACCCGAGACGAGGCCATTGCCCGCGTCCAGGCGCTCGCGCTCCGAGTGCTCGCCGAACGGCTCGATCACGCCGAGGCGCCGGGCGAGCTGCTGAACGTCTCCATCCTTGCCGCGTGAGCACCTGGCCGTCCGCGAAAGCTCGTCGCGCCTTCGCGGCCCGGAGGTGCTCGGGGTGAACGTCGAAGGCGTGTCGCCGGGTGTGAGAGCCAAGCGCGGGGAGCATCTGCCTCGTCGCGTTGTTGGGGGCGATGTCGGGGACGCCGCGCCTGACCATCACGCTCTCCTCACTCCCCTCACAGGTGTGTCGTAGGCACGCCCGGAGGTGCCGTCTTCTTGTTCGGCTCGCGCCCGTCATGGCTCTCACGGCCGCTCCCGGAGAATTCTCTCCGTCGTCGCGGTTCCCCTTCGTGTGGGGTGAGGCTGTGCCCGGGCGGCGCGCCACCTCCGGGGGGGCGCCGGCGGTGTCCGATAGCGGGCGTTCCGTTAACTTGGCGCATACCAGACCGCGCTAATGCGGCCTATCGTCGCTGACTTGCCATGACAAAAGGCAACTAGCAACCAGCAACCAGCAACTACTTCCCTTCCCCCTCCCCGTCCATCCCCACCACCCTCCCACTCTTCCTGTCGAGCAGTAGCAGCCGCGCTCGTCCAGCCTGCAGGTGAACGGCCGTGCCCGGCGCGACTTGGCCTGTCGCCATCGTCCCGCCGGCAGCCGGAGAAAGCGACACGCGCACATCCACGTCCGCGCTCGATTCTGACGCCACCACCACCAGCACCGCGTCTGCGAACGTCGTCGTGCCTACGAAGAGGCCCGGATCCTCGGGGGTGACCACGACCGTTGGCCGTACGGCCGCGTGCGCGAGAGCTGTGCGATACACGGAGGCGACCGCTTCCGCGGAGTCGGAGAGTTCGACTGGCAGCGGCAGCCAGAGAATCACCCCGTGTCCGCGGGTGACTCGGTGCAGGGTGACTGTTGCCTCGCCGCGAACAGACGCGGTGTCCACGCGCTCCAGTTTGTCGCCGCGGAACCCCACTCGGAACGCCTGACCGTCGATCAGCAGGTTCTCCGAACCGGCAACCGGGCGCGATCTGGCGGTGATCCCCAGCGACCGTGTGCGTTCGACGGCCTGCCACTGCTCGTCGGTGTCGATGATGCCCGTGACCAGAAGCGTGGCGCCCTTCTCGACCGCGGCCAGCAGGCCCTGCCACGCGGCATCCGACATGATGCGGGGAGAGGGCGCGATGATCAGCCGCGGTGAGCCGAGGGTCGCGCCGAGGCGTTCGTCGCTGACGGCGCGGGCCTGCACGTGCAAGTGATTCGTCAGCACCCGCACGGCGCGCTGCGTCGCCTCCACCGCCTGGCTTCGCGGCGAGAACATCTGCGAGTGGGGAATGACGAGGACCACGTCCTCGGGCTCGCGGCCACGGAAGCGCCCGGCGTGCTCGGTCAGGAACTGAGAGATCCGGACGAACGGCGCAAGCTCGGGCCGTGCCGTGCCGTCGGCCCGGAAGAAACCGATTCCCGCTTCGTTGTCGCTGGCCATGTAGGGGTTGGTGTTCCAGATCCACTGCACGAACCCCGATCCCCCGGCGCCGATGGCGATCGCCAGCTTGCGTTCCAGCAGCGCAGCCGCCTGCAGTTCGGTGCGCCAGGGTGTGCCGTCGATCCGCTCGTACCGCATCAGGCCCGTTTCTTCCACGAGCATCGGGCGATCCGGGAGTCTCGACAGCATGCCGTCCCAGGCGAGCGCGTCGTTGTTCCACCAGGTGTGCATGCACGTGAAGTCCACCTCGCGCCCGAAGAACAACGGGTTCGGCCGCTCGCTCAGCCCGCCTTCGTCCTGGCCCACGGTGACGAGTTGAGCGCGGTTTCCGTTGCTGCGCAGGGCCTCCGTCATCCGGCGCACCCAGGCGGTGAACATGTCCTGCGAGAACCGCTTGTAGTCGGCCGCCTTGCGAGGCCGGACTGCGCCGAAGAGGTTCCGGTCGGCGAAGTCGTCGAGCGTCGGCAGCCCATGCCCTCGTCCGGCGCAGCGCCCCAGGCGCGGCGGGCCGCCGCGCCGTGGTCGCCGCCATCGACCGCGTACCGTTCGCGCAGCCACTGCTGCCACGCGGCGCTCTCCGACGCGTCTCCATTGGGGCGCGTCTTCCACAGTTGCGTGGCGGAACTGAACGACGGCTCATTGATCAGGTCCCACGCCAGGTCGTCGGTCTTCGCGTAGCGTTGCGCGAGGATGCCGGCGAACGCCTGCTGCGCGGTGACCGCGCGCAGATCGAGGTAGGGATTCTCGCCACCCCAGGCCTCGGGCAGGAACGCGAACAGCGTGAAGATGACCGGGATGTCGTGCCGTCGGGCGGTGAGCAGGAAGACATCGAGCGCCCGCAGGGCCGCCTCGTTCATCCTGCCCACGTCCGGCATGTACACCTTCCAGCCCGTCCAGATTCCCGTGCGGACGAGGTTCACACCCGCGGTTCTCATCGCCGCGAAGTCGCGATTCCACAGGAACGGATTCGGTTCGAGCAGGAACTGCCGGTGCACATCCGATGCCATGTAGGTCGTGCCGACGACAGGGAATGGCCGCCCGTCGCGAGTGAAGCCATCCTTCGTCGCCACCAGCGGTCGCCCGCCCTGCAGCATCGCGGCGTCGTACACCCAGAAGCCGGTAGAGCAGTTGAGGCGGGCTGCCGCGCCCGGGGAACCCGGCACGTCAACGGTCACCGACACACGGACCTCGTGCAGCCCGCGGCCGAGCGGACGCGGGAGGGGTGAGAGGGGCACATGCGCGGTCGCGAACGCGGCCGGCCCCGCCAGCATCGTCGTCGTCGTGGTCGTCGTGCCCCCGGTCGGAACGACCAGTGTCAAGGTGGCCTGAGCGGGTGGGGGTTCATTCCCCGTCGAGCGCGGTCTTTTCAGCGCGACCTCGATCGTCGGCGGCTCGCCCGGCTGGTAGCCGGCGAACGTGGGACGCGCCGACAACTCGAGTGCGCCAAGCGACGCGGCGTCGACGAGCGTTCGCACAGACGCTGGCGCGAGCCGCCCTTTCACGTTCGCGAGCAGCCACGCGCCGCCGCTGAATCTCCCGGTGAGGCGATCGACGCGGACGACGGGCGCGGCCACCGGCGTACCGGAGTGGTCGAGTCCCACGACGAGCGCCTGGACGCGGCCTTCGCGCTGGCCGTCCGACCCGTCTTCGTCGGGGAAGCTCTTCGTGCTGGTGAGTCGAATGTCAGCGGCGTAGACCACATCCGCGCGAAAACCGGCGGCAAGCGCCGGCGGGGGGGCGGGTGTCGCACCTGCGGGCACCGCCCACGACGCGACCGCGGTCGCTGGTACCTCGAAGATGTGCGTGAAGCCGAGCGCCTTGTAGCAGGCGGACGACTCGGGCCCGGCGCGCCAGCTTCCGGCGCCGCCCGACACGCCGACCGCGAACGGCCGACCACCCAGATTCACCCAACTCCCACCCGCTTCGAGGAACCGAAGGATCGCAGGCCACGACGCCTCGGGGAACGCGCTGCCGAATGGCATCACGAGCACGTCGAAGCGGCTGGCATCCAGGTCGGTCGAGAGCCGGCCGGCGCCGAGGAATGTCATGTCGATTCCCGCCAGCGCCTCGCGGATCGCGGACTCCGGGATCGGCTCGATGTCGATCGACGGGAATCCCGCCTCAAAGAATACGGCCACCCGCGGGCGGTGAGGTGACGCGGGCGGCGCCTGGGCCGATGGGTTCCACGCCGTCAGAGAGAACGCGCCGAGCAGGGCCGCCCACGCGGCCGTGGACGTCAGCGACACGGGATGGCTCATGGCAAAGACCTCGGTCTGGCTACGCGCGGCCTCGCGCGGCCGCGATCACGGCTGCGACCGACTCGGGCCGCGTCACGTCCAGTGCGTACTCCGGCGGCCGCAGCGTTCCGCCCATAAACACCCTGGGATTCCGGTACGTCATCGGTCCTTCCCGCGGCTCGAGGCTCGCGAAGTGCAGTTCGCTGGCCCCGCACGGCGCCGCGATTCGGCCCATCGTGCGCTCGGTAATCCCGCCGCCCGGCATGACGATGAGCCGCCCAGCCGCGCGCTTCACCAGTTCCACGATCAGGTCGAGTCCCTCGAGCACGCCCGGTTCCTGGCCCGAGGTCAGCACGCGATCCACGCCGAGGCCGATGAGCGTGTCGAGTGCGTCGAAGGGATCGGGGGTCACGTCGAACGCGCGGTGGAACGTGACCGGCAGCGGGCGGGCCAGCGCGATCAACTCAGCGGTCCGCTCGCGGTCGATCGTGCCGTCCGGGTTCAGGAGCCCGAACACCAGCCCGTTGGCGCCGAGGTCCTTCGCCGCCTGCAGGTCCTCGCGCATCACGGCGAATTCCGTGTCCGAGTAGCAGAAGTCGCCGCCCCTCGGGCGCACCATCGCCATGATGCCGATCCGCAGCCGCGTGCGCGCGACGCGGAGCGTCCCGTGGCTGGGCGTCAGGCCGCCCTCGAGCAGGTCGCTGCACAATTCCACCCGGTGGGCGCCACCCTCCTGCGCGGCAATCGCCGCCTCTGCCGAATCCACGCACACTTCGAATATCAGGCTCATAGGCGCTCATGGTAACCGACTCCGTGTGCCTTTGTGGACTCTGTGGTCGTTATCGTGGGCCGTGTGTGGGGATATAGTAAGCGTGCCATGCTGCGTTCCTGCCGTCGCGGGACAGCCGCTCAGGCATGGCCGGGAGAGTTTCTGATGCGCAAGATGGCGTACGCGTTCCTCGTCCTGGCGCTCGCGAGCCAGGCCATGCTCCTCGCCGCGGCCCGGGTCATCCCGACGCCCGAATCTGTGTTCGGGTTCAAACCCGGCGCCGACAACAAGCTTGCGACCTACGACCAGACGATCGACTACCTGAAGAAGCTCGCGGCCGCGAGTGGGTCGCTCGAGCTCGTCGAGGCCGGAAAGACGACGCAGGGCCGGACGATGTACTTCGCGCTGATCTCCGACCCTGCCAACCTCGCGAAGCTCGATCGATACCGTGAGATTGCGCAGCGCCTGGCTCATCCCACGGGACTGACCGACGCCGAGGCCCGGAGACTCGCGCGTGAAGGGAAGGCGTTCGTGCACATCGACGGCGGCTGTCACGCGACCGAAGTGGCCGGTCCGCAGATGGCGCCACAGCTGGCCTACGACCTGCTGACGCGCACCGGCGACCCCGCGATCAGGCAGATCCTGACCAACGACATCGTCATGCTGTGGCCGACCATGAATCCCGATGGACAGCAGATGGTGGGGGAGTGGCTGGCGAAGAACGCCGGGACGCCGTACGAGCAATCGGGCCTCCCGCGGCTCTACCAGGAATACGTGGGCCACGACAACAACCGCGACGGCTACATGATCAACATGGTCGAGTCGCGCGTGCTCGAGCATTTCTGGCGCCAGTGGGAGCCGCACATCATCTACGTCTTCCACCAGGCCGCGCCGTTCCCCACGCGCATCTGGCTGCCGCCCTTCTCCGAGCCGGTCGGGCTGCACGCGCCCTACGTCATCTCGCGCGAGATCAACACGATCGGGATGGCGATCGCGCAGGGGTTGGAGGAACGCGGGCAGGTGGGCGCCACGCACATGGGCACGTCGTTCGACGCGTGGTATCCCGGTTACGTGGACTACGCGCCGGTGTTCAAGAACATCCCCGCCTTCTGGACGGAAACGGCGGGGAACATGGCCGCGCCGTGCGAGTACACGCTCAACGACCTCCCGCAGGCCGTTCGCGACCTTCGGCCGCAGAGCCTATATGCCAGCCCCTGGCCGGCGGGCTGGTGGCGTCTGGCCGACGCCGTGGCCTACAACGAGACGGCGGCGCTGTCCACGCTCGAATACGCCGCGAAGTACAAGGACTCGCTGCTCTACAACCGCTACCAGGCCGGCCGTGATCAGATCGCGAGTGCCAGGACGACGGCGCCGTTCGCGTATGTCATCCCGCAACAACAGCGCGACCCGGTGGCGCCTGTCGAGATGCTTCGCCGCCTGGCGTTCGGTGGCGTTCGCGTCTCGCGCTTGACCGCGGACGCGACGATCGATGGGGTCAGCTATCCGGCTGGCACGTGGGTCGTCCCGACCGACCAGGAGTTTGCGGCGATGGCGCGCGAGGTGCTCGACATCCAGAAGTACCCCGACCTTCGCCAGTACCCTGGCGGCCCGCCGCTTCGGCCCTACGACGCGGCCGGGTGGACGCTGCCGCTGCAGATGGGGGTGGAGGTGGCCTACGCGTCGAAGCCGCTCGGCGACGAGGTGCGGGCGAAGCTCGCGCCACTTGGGGCGGCGTCCCACCAGGCGAAGGCGACCGCCTATAACCTGTCCGCGGTCACCGACCCGGCGCCATTCGACAGCGTACCCGGGATCGGCTTCAACTCGAGTTCGGCGGCCGCGGCCATCGTTCCCCCTGCCGGTAAGGTGACGGGCAGCGGCGCGACGCTCCTCGTGGATCCGGCGCAGAACAACGCGTTCCGCGCCGTGAATCGAGCGTGGAAGCAGGGGGCCACCGTCGGATTCGTGCCAGCCACGACGGAGGGCGCGGCGCGCTACGCCATCAGCGGGATGTCGGAACCTGCGCAGGCGGACCTCGTGACGTCGCTCGCCCTTGTCGCCGAACGTTCGGCCGCAGGCACCACGCCGATGAAGAAGCCGCGCATCGGCCTCTTCCAGCCGTGGAGCGGCAGCATGGACGAGGGGTGGACGCGCTGGCTGCTCGAGCAATACGAATTCGAGTTCGTGGTCCTCCATCCCGAGGATTTCCGGGCGCCGCTCCGCGACCGCGTAGACGTCGTGATCCTTGCAGACGATGCGAGGCTGCCGATAGAGGGCGGGGGAGGCGGCGCGCGCGGGGAAGCCGGCATGCGCGAGGCGATGGGCGCCGTGCCGCAGGGTGTGCCGCCAGCGGGGTCGCCACAGGCCGCCGCGCCGGCCGGCGGAGCCCGCGGCGGGGGGGCGCGGGTCGTGCGGCCGGAGTACGCGTATACGCTGACCCAGGCCGACCTCCAGGCGTTCGAGGCGTTCGTTCGCGGCGGCGGGACCGTTGTGTGCTTCAACAGCGCCACCCGGTTCGCGATCCAGCAGTTCAAGCTGCCCGTGAAAAACGTGGTGGAGGGGTTGCGCGCCGAGGAGTTCTTCCTTCGCGGATCGATCGTCGAGGTGAAGGCGAACACGACACACCCGGTGATGGCCGGGATGCCAGAGCGAGCCGCGGTGTTCGTGGACGGGAGCCCTGTGTTCGACACGCTCGACGGCTTCAAGGGCGCGGTGCTGGCTCGGTACCAGGAGAGTGGATCACCGTTGCTGTCCGGTTACCTGATCGGCGAGAAATACCTCCACGGGAAGGCCGCGGCGCTCGACGTCGAACTCGACCAGGGGCATGTCGTGCTGCTCGGTTTCCGACCGCAGTGGCGCGACCAATCGTTCGGCACGTTCCGCGTGGTCTTCAACGGGGCGCTCTACTCGCGGTAGGGAGCCGCGGGTCCGAAGCCCCCGGTAACCGCGGCCGCCACTGCTTCATGGCCGTTCGGGGAGACCCGGGCCGATCGGGAAGAGGCCGGCCGGAATGGGCTACAATAACTAACCCCCACTTCTTGAGTCACTATGGCATCACACTGCTGCGTTCGTCCGCTCCTGCTGTTCATGCTGGCTGCGAGCCTGTCGGGCTGCTCCCTCAAGGCGATAGCGGTGAAGACAGTCGGGAACGCCCTGGCGGACTCCGGGTCGAACTTCGCCAGCGACGACGACCCTGAACTCGTCGCGGCAGCCATCCCCTTCGGGCTCAAGACGATCGAGGGGTTGCTCGCGCGGTCTCCGAACCACAGGAGGCTGCTCTTCGCCGCCTGCAGCGGCTTCACGCAGTACTCCTACGCGTTCGTCCAGCAGGAGGCCGACTACGTCGAAGCGAAGGACCTGCAGAAGGCGACCGAGATGCGGGCGCGGGCCAAGAATCTCTTCCTGAGGGCCGTGGGCTACGGGATGCGCGCCTTCGAGCTCGAGGCTCCCGGGTTTCGCGAGCGGCTCCGGAAGGACCCGGACGCCGCGCTGGCGAAGCTGGCGACCAGGCACGTGCCGCTCCTCTATTACACCAGCGCCGCCTGGGCGGCGGCGTTCGCCATCGACGTCACTGACTCGCAGTTGTCGGTGAACCAGACGGCCATCGAGAAGATGATGCGCCGGGCCCTGGCGCTCGACGAGACGTGGGAGAAAGGGTCGCTCCACGACTTCTTCATCTCGTGGGAGTCGGGGCATGCCTCGGCTGGCGGATCGATGGAGAAGGCGCTGGAGCACTTCGAGCGGGCGAAGCAGTTGTCGGCCGGGCAGCGCGTGTCGCCGCTGGTGGCGTACGCCGAGTCGGCGCTCGTGGCCCAACAGAAGAAGAAGGAGTTCGAGCTACTGCTGAACGAGGCGCTCGCCGTGGACGTGAGCAAGACGGCGCCTGAGCACAAGCTCGCCAACGTGCTGGCGCAGCGGCGGGCAAAGTGGCTGCTGTCGCGCGTCGATGAGTTGTTCTGAGAGTCGTGGAGAAACCGGATCATGATGTCTAGAGTTCACGTTCGTCGTCAGTCGTTCACCGCGTGGGTGGCCGCGCTCGTGTTCGTCGCCGCGACCTGCCTGATTCCCGCGGCCGCGAGCGCGCAACCCTTGACCATCAAGATGGCCACGCTCGTGCCCACCAACTCCGCGTGGTTCCTGGTGTTGAAGGAAGTCGCCGACAAGTGGGCCAAGATCTCGAACGGCCGTGTGAAGGTGATCTTCTACGGCGGCGGGACGAAAGGCGATGATCCCGAGGTCGTGCAGGCGATGCGCCTCGGTGAGCTGCAGGGCGCGGTGCTGACGTCGGTGGGCGTCGCCGAGATCGAGAAGTCGGTCTACGCGATCAGCATCCCGATGGCCTACGACTCCTACGAGGAGGTGTACTACGTCCTCGACAAGATGCGCCCGCGCCTCGAGTCGGCCATGGAGGCCAAGGGGTTCGTCGTCCTCAACTGGGCCGACGCCGGCTGGATCCAGTTCTTCACCACGAGCCCGGTCACGACGCCGGACGACCTGAAGAAGCTCAAGCTGTTCCAGTGGGCCGGCGACCCGAAGTCGCTCGAGATCTGGAGGACGGCCGGCTTCAACCCGCGCCCGGCGGCCGTCCCGGACCTGCCCATGGGGCTGTCTACGGGGCTGTTCCAAGCGTGCACGCTCTCTCCGCAGGTCGCGCAGATCGGCCGCTACTACGAGAGGGCCAAGTTCATGACCGACCTCCGGTGGGCGCTCCTGCTGGGCGCCACGGTCATCCAGAAGGACACGTGGGCGAAGGTACCGGCCGACATCAAGCCGGCGCTGCTGCAGGCCATGAAGGAGGCGGGGGCCAAGCTGCAGGCCGACATCCGTCAGAACGGCGACAAGGACATCGCCGCCATGAAGAGCAACGGGCTGACGGTGGTGCCGGTGGACGCCAAGACGAAGGAGCTCTGGCGGAAGGCGGCCGAGAGCGCCTACGGCAAGATCCGCGGAGACTTCGTGCCGGTCGACGCCTTCGACCAGGCGATGAAGGCGCGCGACGAGTACCGCAAGTCGCACGCGGCGGCCGCCCCGAAGAAGTAGCCGAGCAGGCATCATGATCGAGACGACACCAGCGTCGGCCGACGGCCAGACGGGTTTCCTCGGGACGTTGCTGAAAGGCACGGAGCAGACGGTCCTCACCGCGACGCTCGCCCTGGCGACCATCCTGCTGCTCATCGACGCGATCGGCCGGCCCCTGGGCGGGATTCACGTCCCGGGCAAGGACGAGTACGTCAAGCAGTTGACGCTCTGGCTGGCGTTCGTGGGCGGCCTCGCCGCGGCCGCCCAGGGGACGCATCTCACCCTCTCCACCTCGGAGTTCTTCGGTGAAGGGCTGGCGCGGAGGCTGTCCCGGCTCTTCGGCTTCTCGGTCTCGGCGGCCGTCGTCGCCATTCTCGGGAAGGGGGCCTACGACATCGTGCGCGTGCACCGCGCCGTCGCCGAGCCGAAGATGCTTCCGATCGGCGTGCCCGAGTGGGCGTCGGAAGCCATCATGCCGATCTCGCTGGGGCTCATGGCCCTGGTGTTCGTCTGGAAGTCGTCCGATCGGTGGTGGGGGCGGGGCGTCGCCTTCCTGGCGATTCCCGCGGCGTTTGCGATTGGGCTGATCCCGTCGGAGTCGCTCACCTTCATTTGGCCGCTGGCACTCGTGGTGCTGGCGGCTGCCCTATTCGGCGCACCCGTGTTCGTCGCGATGGGCGGAGTGGCCGCGGTCCTGTTCTTCTCGGAAGGTACGCCCGTGTCGGCGGTGACCAGGAAGGTCTACGACCTGATTGCCTCGCCCACGCTGCCGGCCATCCCGCTACTGACCGCGGCCGGGTACGTCCTCGCCGAGAGCGCGGCGGCCGAGCGGCTGGTGCGCTTCTTCCGCTCGCTGTTCGGATGGATGCCGGGGGGGATTGCCGTCATGGTGGCGGCGGTCTGCGCGCTCTTCACCACGTTCACCGGCGGTTCCGGCGTCACGATCATCGCGCTGGGCGGCCTGGTCTACCCGATCCTGAGGAAGGACGGCTACTCGGAGGGCTTCTCGCTGGGCCTCGTCACCGCGTCGGGCTCGCTCGGCCTGCTGTTCCCGCCAAGCCTTCCCGTCGTGCTCTACTCGGTCGTCGCCAGCTCGCGCGACCAGGTCGTGCCGCTGGACCAGCTCTACATCGCGGGGTTTCTGCCGGGCCTCTTGCTGATCGTGCTCACCGCGGCCTACGGCATCGCGGTCGGCCGGCACGTCAGCCGCAGCCGGCAGGCCTTCACCTGGAAGGAGCTGGCGGTCTCCACGTGGCGCGCGAAGTGGGAACTCGGGCTGCCGTTCGTCGTCATCGGGCTGTTCGCGAGCGGCTGGCTGACGATGCTCGAGACGGCGGCAGCCGCGCTGGCGTACGCGGTGATCGTCGAGTGCCTGATCACGCGCGACCTGCACATCTTCAAATCGCTGCCGAACGTGCTGCTCAAGGCGGCAGGGCTGATGGGCGCGGTGCTCATCCTGCTCAGCATCGCCATGGGGCTGACCAACTACCTGGTGGACGCGCAGATCCCGGACCAGATCCTGGCGTGGGTACAGTTGCACATCCATTCGCAGGCGATGTTCCTGCTCGCGCTGAACGTGTTCCTGCTGGTGGTGGGCAGCGTGGTGGAAATCTACGCCGCCATCGTCATTCTGGCGCCGCTCATCGTGCCGATCGGCGCGGCCTTCGGGGTCAACCCGATTCACCTCGGGGTGATCTTCCTTGCGAACCTCGAACTGGGTTTCCTGTTCCCGCCCGTCGGGCTCAATCTCTTCCTGTCATCGTCGAGGTTCAACAAGCCGCTGCCGCAACTCTACAGGCACGTGATGCCGTTCCTGATCATCCTCGCGATCGGTGTGCTGCTGATCACCTACGTGCCGTCGATGTCGATTGGGCTGCTGAAGCTGCTGGGGAAGAGCTAGAATCGCGGTCTTCCGCTTACTTCCTCCAGGCCGGCGCCAATTCGGCGACGAACGCTTCGAAGGTCCGCGGCGCGTGGCCGAGCAGTGCTTCCTGTGCGGCAAAGTCGCGGCCGCTGGCGTGGGCGCCGTTCTGAATGAAATAGTCGTACATGACCCGGAGGTCGCCCACCATCCAGGGAGGGAACATCGTCGACACCTGCCGCGCCCACGCGTCGAGATCGTCACCGCCGTAGCGGACGGCTCGCCCAAGCTGCTCGCTGTAGACGCGTGCCGTGTCGTCGCCGGTCAGGCCGCGCGGGCCGTTCAGCGGCACGATGCCGCCGACACCCTGCGTGAACGCATGGGCCGCCGCGTCGGCGATGTCGCGTACATCCACCCGGTTGAGGCCCCGGCTGCCGATGGGCTGTGGGTACACGCCGTGGTTGGTGATCGCATCGCGCAGCCACAGGTCGTTCTGAAAGAAGTTGTTCGGCCTGAGAATTGTCCACGGGATGCCGGAGGCCTGCACCGCCTGTTCGACCGGGACCTTCGAGGCGAAGTGCGGAATCTTCTCGGAGCCGGGAGGCATGATCACCGACAGGTAGACCAGGCGCTCGAGCGACGCGGCCCTGGCGGCTTCCACCCCCGCGAGACTCTGCGTGGTTTCGGTCTGGCTGATCGTCGCGAGCAGGAAGGCGCCTTCCACGCCGTGGAACGCCGGGGACAGGGTGGACGGATGCTCGAGATCAGCCACCACGCTCTCGGTGCCGTCAGGGAGTTGTTTCGCTTTCTCCATCGAACGCGTCATCACCCTCGGCTCGTGCCCGGCCGCGCGGAGCGCGTTCACCACTGCTGCGCACACCGTCCCGGTCCCGCCGATCACCAGCACCTTCATCGCGTTGTCTCCCTGGCCCACAGGCCGGTGTACGAAGGCGGTCGAGCTCGACCGCCACCTGAAGCATGGTGTCGCAAACCGGCCGACGGCTGCAAGCAGGGACCTCCGGGCCAGGCGGAGGCGCGTCCGGGAGGACAGGGCCGCGTCGTGGTGCTACAGTACGAAGACGGTGATTCACGTGGAGTTCCGGAGGCGAACACGATGCGCATCGAGCAATCTCACTCCCTCGGTCAGCAGGAAGCGATCGGCCGGATCGACCAGTTTCTCGAGCGGCTGGTCCAGGAACCGCCCGGCGGCGTCACGATCAAGGACGCGAAGAAGGACTGGGACGGCAACCGGATGAACTTCTCGTTCACGGCTGCCAAGGGATTCTTCGGCACGTCCGTCCGCGGCCTGATGGATGTCATGGACGACCACGTGGTGGTCGAGTCCGAGCTCTCGGCCTTCGTCAAGAACATCCTCGGCGAGGACCGCATTCAGCAGGTGATCTCGAGCGAGCTCGGGAAGGTGTTACGGAAGTAGCCGGGGGCGGCGACCTCGGCTCTGGAAGATGTCTGGAACATGTCTAGTGTTCGGGGCGTGCCGTGTGTAGACTGTGTGGCCAGGCGGGTCGCTGGACCTGCCGTTCGATCCCCGGAGCAGAGCACCCGCAATGAGAGCACCTGACTGCCTGCCCGTGTCCTGGGCGCAATCGGAAGGTCTTCCGTCGCCTCTCGGCGCCAGCTGGAATGAGAAGGGGCGCGCCTGGAACTTCGCGCTCTACTCCAAGCACGCCACCGGCTTGACGCTGCTGATCTACGGCGCCGAGGAATTCCGCGAACCGCTCTACCGCTTTCCGCTCAATCACCTGACGAACAAGTCGGGCCGCGTCTGGCACTGCTGGATTCGAGAAGACACGATTCCGGGCGCGTGCTACTACGCCTACTCGGTTGACGGGCCATACGACCCGGCCGCGGGGCTTCGCTTCGAGCCGGCCAAGGTCCTGCTCGATCCGTATGCCCGGGCGGTGTTCTTCCCGCCGGCATTCGACCGCGAGGCCGCCAAGCGGCGCGGGCCCAACGCCGGTCGCGCCCCGCTGGGGGTCCTCGAGGCCAGCCGCTGGGCGGGTGGGCGGGAGGTCGGATGCCGGCCGCAACATTCGTGGGACACGGTGGTCTACGAGATGCACGTGCGCGGTTTCACGCGGCGCGAGAACTCCGGCGTCGCGGCCGAGCGCCGCGGCACGTTCGCGGGCGTCATCGACAAGATCCCGTATCTCGTGGACCTGGGCGTCACGGTCGTCGAACTGCTCCCGGTCTTCCAGCGCGATCCCCAGGAGCGGAACTACTGGGGTTACATGCCGCTGAGTTTTTTTGCGCCGCATGCGCAGTACGCCGCCGCGGACACGCCGGAAGGCGCGATCGCTGAGATGCAGCAGATGATCCGCGCACTGCACGAAGCCGGGATCGAAGTCATCCTCGACGTCGTCTACAACCACACCGTGGAGGCGGACGAGATCGGGCCTACCTATTCCTATCGCGGGATCGACAACTGCACCTACTACCTGCTGGACGAGGACCGCAGCCTGTACCGCAACGACTCGGGGACGGGCAACGTGCTGCACACGGCCAACAGGGCCGTGCGGAAGATGGTGGTCGACAGCATGCGGTTCTGGGCCAGGGAGATGCGCGTGGACGGGTTCCGCTTCGACCTGGCCTCGATCTTCACGCGTCGCACCGATGGCTCGATCGACCTCGACGATCCTCCGATCGTCTCGGCGATCGACGCCGACCCTGACCTCAAGAACCTGAGACTGATCGCCGAGGCGTGGGACCTCCAGAGCTACCAACTCGGTCGCCAGTTTCCTGGCGTCGAGTGGTACCAGTGGAACGACCGGTTTCGCGACGAGATCCGCGCCTTCGTGCGTGGCGACCGGAACACGGTGGGCAACCTGATGACCCGCCTCTACGGCAGTTCCGATCAGTTCCCGGATGAACTGCTGGACGCCTATCACGCCTTTCAGAGCGTGAACCTCGTGACCGCCCACGATGGATTCTGCCTCTACGACCTGGTGTCGTACCACCAGAAGCACAACCTGGCGAACGGCGAGAACAACGCCGACGGCAGCGATGACAACATCAGCTGGAACTGCGGGTGGGAGGGTGACGCGGGCGCCCCAACCGAGGTCCTGTGGCTCCGACGCCGGCAGGTGAAGAACTTCTGTGCGATCATCTTCCTCTCGAACGGGACGCCGATGTTCTGCGCCGGCGACGAGTTCCTGCAGACACAGGGCGGGAACAACAACCCCTTCAACCAGGACAACGAAACGACCTGGCTCAACTGGGACCTGTTCGAGCGGAACCACGACATCCACAGGTTCTTCAAGAGGATGATCGCCTTCCGCAAGGCGCACCCGTCGATTGGCCGCAGCAGGTTCTGGCGGGAAGATGTCCAGTGGTTCGGGGCAGGGCCGTCGGTGGACTGGAGCGAAGAGTCCCACGCGGTGGCCTACTGCCTCCACGGCGCCTCCCAGGCCGACCGCGACCTCTACGTGATGTTGAACGCCGGCCCGGAGGATCTCGCCTTCACCGTCCAGGAAGGCCAGGCGATGGACTGGAGGCGCGTGGTGGACACGAGCCGGCCCTCGCCGCACGACTTCCTCGCGGAGGACGAGGCGCTGGTGCTCGAGTCTGCCGACTACGTCGTCGGCTCGCGGTCGATCGTCATTCTGGTCCGCGACCGGGGCACAGAAGCGAGGGCCGCTGCGCCGTCCGTCTGAACTTCGTCCCTAGTAACCCGGCCGAGCCTCTTTGGTTCCGGCTCGGTCGGGTTATGGGCTGGGCTGACGAATGGCTCGCCTCGCCCGGCGGGGCATGACAGGGTTACGTCATCCGCCGTATGATGAGCGGTCGCTATTGTCGTGTCAGAGCACGCGGCCATGAGGAGGAGTGGATGAAGCGGTTATTGATTGCGATCGTGCTGCTGGGAGTGGCGGGTAGTGCGTGGGCGCAGGCGACGCCGGCCACGCAGGCAGCACCGGCGTACCAGCCGTACGACGAGTCGCGGGGGTACGTTGCCGCCACGATCGGCGTCACGTTCGGCAACAGGACGAGCAGCGCCTTTGCCGTCGAGGGCGGCATGAAGATCGGAGAAGTCTTCGAGATCTTCGCCGAGCTCGGACGCATGACCGATGTCACCACGAGCGGCACCGACGCGGCTACGGCGGTCATTGGCCCATGGCTCGGAGCGCTGGGGAAAGGTTCCGCAACCTGGAGCGTGAAAACCCCGGCGAACTACGGCGCGGTCGGCGCGCGTTATCTCTTCCCGATGTTCGAGAACTTCGAGCCGTACGTGGCCATGACGGTCGGCGTCGCGAATGTTGACAAGCAGGCGAGCTTTGCCCTCGACGGCGCGGACGTGACCGGTTCGCTGCCCTCTCTCGGCGTCCAGCTCGGCAGCGACCTGTACGGCCAGGCCAACAAGGTGCTGTTTACCATCGGCGGCGGCGTTCGCGTGCCGTTCGGCCGGCTGCTGGTGGATGCCAGTGGACGCTACTGCCGGATCTTCACCGACCCGCAGGGCACCAATGTACTCCGTTTTTCTGCCGGGGTTGGCTTCAAGTTCTAGGGAGGACGGGACCGGCGGGGACGCCGGTCCTCCTCTTCCTTCCACCGCGTCTTTCCCGACAAGCCTCGGCACCACCGAGGTCGCTATCTTCAGCGCCTACGTGCCGAACTCGTCGACTTCGATCAGGATTCTCGTTGTGTAGTCCTTGCCGCCGACCGACAGCTTCAGCAGGTAGGACCCGGGCTCCGAGGCCGGCCCTCCGAAGCCGCCACGGCCGGTGCCGCCACCGCCGCCCGTGCCGCCACCGCCGCCCCGCACCTGGGCGCCAGCGGGCAGCGTGGGCGGGTTCCCGCGGAAGTCCCACCGCACACGGTTGAGGCCCCCGTCCTTCGGGCCGTCGATCGTCCGCACCACCTTGCCGCTGTAATCGGTAATCGTGAGCTTCACGTCGCCCGAGGCGGCCGACTTGAGGTAGTAGCTGATCGCGACACCAGCGGGCGGGTTCTCGCCGGCGAAGTTCTTCGAACCGCCGATCGACCGCGACAGTGTGATGTCCTGCATCCACGCCGTGCCGGGACGCACGTCGAACAACTGCACGTCCGACTTCAGCACGGTGTCGGTCATCTGCTGCAGCGCGGTGATGTCGTCCAAGATGTAGATGCTTCGGCCGTGCGTCGCGACGATCAGGTCGTTGTCGCGCGGATGGACCATCACGTCGTCGATGCGAACCGCCGGCATGCCATTCATGAACCGCTTCCACTCCGCCCCGCCGTTCAGCGAGATGTAGAAGCCGTACTCGGTGCCCAGGTAGAGCAGGTTCCGGTTCTTCGGGTCTTCCTTGATGACATTCACGTTGCCGACCGCCGGCAGGTTGTTCGCGAGCGCCTTCCACGTGGCGCCGAAGTCCCGGGTGACGAAGACGTAGGGCTTGTGGTCGTCCGTCCGGTGGCCGTCGAACGACACGTAGCACGTGCCGGCGTCGAAGTGCGACGCTTCGACGCGCGACACGTGGGTCTCCTTCGGCACGCCGGGGACGGTGTCCACCACGTTGTTCCACGTGACGGCGCCGTCGCGCGTCACCTGCACGTTGCCGTCGTTCGTGCCAACCCAGATGATGCCGGGGATGACCGACGATTCGCTGATCGTCACGATGCTGCTGAACGCGCCCGCGCCGTCGTGCTTCGAGGCCATCGGCGCGTCGCCGGGCACGCCCATGATCGGCCGGACGAACCGGCTGATGCTCTTCGTGAGGTCGGGCGAACCGACGTACGTCTCGCCGCGATCGAACGACCGGAACAGTTGGTTGGCGCCAAGGTAGATCGTGCGCGGGTTGTGCGGAGACAGGAGAATGGGCGTGTTCCAGAAGAAGCGGTACTGCTCGCCCTCGGGAGGCACGGGCACGATGTTGGCGCGCTGCTGCGGGTTGAGGCCGAACTGCGCGGCGGGCGCCGCCATCTGGTCCGGGGCGCCGGCCGCGCCCTGTCCCTGCGCAGGCTGGCGGGGCCTCGACGCCGCCCGCGGCTTGATGCTCGTCGAGCGGCCCGTGCGCAGGTCGAGGCGCTGGACGGCGCCGTCCTGCGACTCCACGTAGATCGTGTTGGAGTCGGTGGGATCGACCTGCGTGTAGAACCCGTCGCCGCCACCGACGCGGAACCACTCAGCGTTGATGATCCCCTGGTTGCTGCGCGTCGCGCTCGGCCCGCCCCACGTGCCGTTGTCCTGCAGGCCGCCGTACACGTAGTACGGCTTCCGCATGTCGGCGCTCACCGCGTAGAACTGGCCGACGGCCATCGTGTTGGCGAACTCCCAGGTCTCGCCCTGGTCGTAGCTGATGTCGAGGCCGCCGTCGTTGCCGAGCACCAGGTGCTTCGGGTTCTTCGGGTCGATCCACATCGCGTGATGATCACTGTGCGCGATCCCGGGGACGACCCTGAACGTCTTGCCGCCGTCCACCGACTTGTGGAACGGAGCGCCCATCGTGTAGACGATCTGATCGTTGGTCGGGTCGACATGGATCTGGCTGTAGTACATGGGCCGGTTGTTGTTGTTGCTCGTCAACTTCCACGTCTTGCCCTTGTCGTCCGACCGCCACACGCCGCTCTTCTTCGGATCCAGAGGAGGCGCAGGCTGGCCGGGCTGCAGGCCTCCGCGCTGGCCGCCGCCACCCAACTGGGCCGCGCCGGGCTGCGGTTCCTTGCCGTCGGCCGTGACGTTGCCGCCCGTGCCGGCGCTCGCGCCCACTTCGATCTGGGCGTAGATCACGTTCGGCTTCGAACGCGCGACGGCGAGGCCAATCCGGCCCAGCAGCCCCTCGGGGAAGCCGTTCCCCGTCACGCGGGTCCACGTCTTGCCGGCGTCGGTGCTCTTCCAGAGCCCGCTGCCCGGGCCGCCGCCGTTGAATCCCCACGGTGCGCGCCGCCGCTGGTAGGACGCCGCGTAGAGCGTCTTCGAATCCACCGGGTCGAACACGATGTCGGTGAACCCGGTGTCGGCGTCGATCGTCTTGATCGCGTTCCACGTCTTGCCGCCGTCGATCGTCTTGTAGATCCCCCGCTCGGGATTCGGCCCGAACAGGTGGCCCATCGCCGCGGCGTAGACGATGTTCGAGTCCTTCGGGTCGATGAGCACGCGCGCAATCGACTGCGTCTCCTTCAGCCCCATGTTGGTGAATGTCTTGCCGCCGTCGGTGGACTTGTAGATGCCGTCACCGAACGAGGAACTCTGGCGGTTGTTCGCCTCGCCGCTGCCAACCCACACGACACTCGGGTTCTTCTGGTCCACGGCCAGCGCGCCGACCGAGCAGACCGAGTAGGTGTCGAAGATCGGCGTCCAGGTCGTGCCGTTGTTCGTCGTCTTCCAGACGCCGCCCGTGGCAAAGCCGACGTACATGATGGACGGATCACTGTCCACCACGGCGAAGTCGTCGATGCGGCCACCCATGCTCGCCGGGCCGATCGAGCGGAAGCGGAACGGTTTCAGCAACGGGTCGTCCGACTGGTTGACGGGCGGAGGCAGTGAGGGGACCGCCTGGACGGCCGGAGCCGCCTGGGCGGGTGGCGTGGCCTGCGTCGGCTGGACAACAGGCGGGCGTCTCTGCGGCGCCTGGGCGCTGGCGCCAACCCACAGAACGCAGAGGCACAACGCGATGGCCGCGAGCCAACGTGCGCGCAGTCTTGGTGTCATCGGTGAACCCTTTCTCAGTTGAAGGAGGAGTGCATGACAGTGGGCATGATACGTGGGGTCAGGTCTTGAACCATCACTATTTTCGCGACCTGACCCCACGGGAGGCTATTGGCCGGCGTTGACCCAGGCGCTGACCGAGAGGAAGGGAGTGCCCGGGTCGGGGCGCGCGCTCGCCTCCGGCGCATATCGGTAGTAGAACCGGACCAGAGCCCGCACGGGCGCCGTTCGCGGCATCGGGAACGAGAAGCGCTCGACTTTCCGTTCTCCCGGCGCAAGCCGGTTGTCGCTTACCGTCTTCGCCGCCCGCTGGAACACGCCCGCCTCGTCCTGCAACTCCTGACCCGCTCCGTCGATGACCACGCGGCCGAACGTGCGGGTGGCGATCTGACGGGCGCCGACCGCATTGTCGGCCTCCACGACCATCACGATTGCCCTGAGTGGTGAGCCGGTCGGGACCTTGTGTCCGGCGCCGCGGTTGACGACGGTCACCGTCACGTCGATCGCGTCGCCCTTCCGCTCCGCGGTAATCTGCGCCAGGAGGGCGCGGTTCAACTCCGAGATGGAGTGGCCGCCAGGCATCTCGTGGACATTGATGCTCGAGGTCGCCGATCGCGCGACCTTGGGATCGACAATATTGCCGGTCGTCGGGCGCATGTGACACGTCTGGCAGGTCGTGTTTTGTGCGGGATAGCTGCTCGCCTGCCACTCGGCGAACGTTGTCAGCACGTCGTACTTCTTGTCGTTGGTGAACTGGTGACAGGGGGCGCACAACGTCGACGAGGTATAGACCTCGGAAAACGCGGCACCGTGCTCCGTGGGCCTGGCCCCCTTGAGCGGCCCCGTCTTGATCATCCCGGCCTCGATGACGAACGGGCGATCCGCGCCGGCCCTGATCGAGCGGACCGAGTGGCAGAAGTCGCACGTCACGCCTTCCCAACTCGTCTTCTTCTCCCACTTCGTGTCGCGCATGTAGACGGCGGCCGGTGCATGGCAGGTCAGGCAGCCCGGGTCGGCGCCCGCGTCCGCCTTCGCCTTGAGGAACGCTTGCTGGAACCGTGGACTGTCGGACGACTGCGCGTGCCGGGAGGCTTTCCAGTAGCGATGAATGTCCTGATGACAACGGCCGCATTCCTCGGCCGACGTCAGTTCTCCGACCCGCCCTGGACGCTGCCGGGCGTGAGCGGCCGAACCGAACGCCACGATGACGATGGAAACGACAAGCGGCAGACTCGCGCGGGATCCCTTGGACAACACGCTGATACCCCACAGGCTCATTGAACCTCCTACGGGGTCAGATCATGAAAAAAATGACGATTCAAGACCTGACCCCCGATGACGGCGGGCCGGCGGCTGAGGCGGACGATTGCGTTGTCGACGGGATGAATGCCGTTTGAATACCGCGAGCGGCACACGCGAGTCAAGCGGTTTAATGGGGAGAGCTCGCCCGGAACAGGGCGGCTGACCGTGCCGGATTTCCGGCAGGTGCCCGGACGATTGCGTGAGCGGCAATCGGAGCCGACCACAGAACGGCCGGAAACTCGTGCGAACCGAAAGTCAGGCGGGCTTGGCAGGTCGATTGCTTGTGTCGGTGGGATACCCGAGATAGGACTAGTTATCCGCCAGTGCCACCGGTGCCGTGAATTGTCGGAGCGTGCAGCGTTTCTCCAGGGCATCGGCCAAGGAGCGCCCGATGAGCGGTTGGCTCAAAGACAAGGGACACCTCGCGCGGATGGCGGGGCTGTTCGCCTTCGGTATCACGGCTTTCCTCGTATTTCGATGGTTGATGGTGCCTGCCGGATTCGGGCTCTACGGTCACTACCGGGCTGGCGCGCTCGATGATGCCCGCGCACGCCCGCTGCACTACGCAGGCCGGGCCGCGTGCGAGGGCTGCCACACGGATATCGTCGAGGCGCGACAGGGCAGCCGTCACGCGCGAATTGGATGCGAAGCCTGCCACGGCTCGCTGATCAAGCACGCGCAGGCGCCGACCGAGGTCAAACCGACGCGTCCGGATGGGCGAGTCCTGTGCGTGAGGTGTCACGAGACCAATCCCTGGAAGCCGAAGGGGTTCCCCCAGGTCAAGGTGGCCGATCACAGCGACAGCGGTCCGTGCACGGCGTGCCACAAGCCGCACGCGCCCAAGATTTCCTGAACCGGGAGCGGCCATGAACCCAGACCGACGAGCGTTTCTCCAGAAGACCGGCAAGCTGCTGGTGCTGTCCGCGTCGGCCTCGGTGGCGTGGGAGGCGATCGTGGCGGGTCGCCCGGAAACCGCCGAGAACTACAAGATGTCGGATCACTGGTGGGGCATGGTGATCGACATCGACGTCTGCATCGGGTGCGGTAGCTGCGTCCGGGCCTGCAAGGAAGAGAACGATGTGCCCAGGGAGCCGCTGTTCTTCCGGACGTGGGTGGAGCGGTATCAGGTGACACCCGACGACCTGGAGCACCCGACCGTCGACTCGCCCAACGGCGGCTACGACGGATTCCCCGTGAAGGACAAGGTGGACGAGAAGGTGAAGCACTTCTACGTCCCGAAACTGTGCAATCACTGTCACCAGTCGCCCTGCGTCCAGGTCTGCCCGGTCGGCGCGACCTTCGTCAGTCCTGATGGCGTCGTGCTGGTCGACAAGACGTACTGCCTGGGGTGTCGCTACTGCGTGCAGGCGTGTCCCTACGGCTGCCGGTTCATCGACCCGCGCACCGAGACGGTGGACAAGTGCACGCTCTGCTACCACCGCATCACGAAGGGGCTGACGACCGCGTGCTGCGAGACGTGCCCGACGGGCGCCCGGCAGTTGGGCGACCTGAAGAACCCGAAAGATCCGATCCACGAGTTCCTGCGCGAACACCACGTGCTCGTCCTGAAGCCGCAGATGGCGACCGGCGCGAAGGTGTACTACAACGGTCTCGACGGCTCGGTGCGGTAGGCCAGCAGGCGGAGGACATCCGATGGAGAGCGTGCTGCAGTCGGTCCAGGGGTTCATGTACCCGAACGAGGTCGAGCTCCAGTGGGGCATCCTCATCGTGCTCTACCCGTTCACCACCGGGCTGGTCGCGGGCGCCTTCATCCTCGCGTCGCTGGAACGGGTCTTCAACGTGGAGGCGGTCAAGCCCACCTACCGGCTGGCACTGCTCACCGCGCTCGCGTTCCTGCTGGTGGCGCCGCTGCCGCTGCAGCTGCACCTGGGGCATCCGGAGCGGTCGCTCGAGATGTACCTGACGCCGCACACCGAGTCGGCGATGGCGATGTTCGGGTTCGTCTACCTGTGGTACCTGATGGTCGTCCTCGTGCTGGAGATTTGGCTGGACTACCGGAAGGACATCGTCCTGATGTGGCGCGAGTCGAGCGGGCCGACAAGGTGGCTCTACGGCGCGATGGCGCTCTGGTCGGACAACATCAGCCCGGCGTCGCTCGCGCTCGACGACCGAATCGGGCGCGCGCTCACGGTCGTCGGGATCCCGTCCGCGTTCCTGCTGCACGGCTACGTCGGGTTCATCTTCGGGTCGGTCAAGGCCAACCCGTGGTGGTCCACGCCGCTGATGCCCATCGTCTTCCTCTTTTCAGCGATCGTGTCGGGCATTGCCGCGGTGATGCTGGTCTATATGGTCACGGCGTGGTGGCGGGAGCGCGCGTTCGACATGGGCTGCCTCGATACCGTGGCGCGGTACCTGTTCTACGCGTTCATGATCGATTTCTCGCTCGAGATGCTCGACCTGATTCACCGCATCTACGAGGCGGACGAGTCGTTCCGCGCACTCGACTTCATGGTGCACACCCGTCTCTACACCTCGCAGGTGCTCGTGCAGATCCTGGCGGGCACGATCGTCCCGCTGGGGATGCTCGGTCTGGTTCAACTGGTGCAGCTGTCCGAAAAGGCCCGGCGCAGGATCTACGCGATGGCCGGCGTCCTCACGCTGATCGGGGTCTTCGCGATGCGGTGGAACGTGGTGATTGGTGGCCAGCTGTTCTCGAAGAGCTTCCTGGGGTACACCAGCTATAAAATGGATTTCGCGACCCGCGAGGGACTGCTGCCCGCGATCCTACTGCTCATCCTGCCGTTCGTCATCCTCGCCGTGCTCATCAGGCTGCTGCCGCCATGGAAGGTGCAGCGCCACGGCGCGGGTGTGTCGGGATGATCGGCCCCTGACACTTTTCGGACCCTCCAGGCCTATCTGATGATGACGGCGCAGGGCTGCGTCCGGCCGACGCCTTCGTCACTGGCGACTTGTCGATCCTTGCGACCCTGGTGTTCTCCGTGGTTTCTTGCGGGTGGGGTTACCGCGCTCCTTCACACCGGCCAGCCACTCCCTGAAGAACCCCTGCCAGATGACGGGCCAGGAGTGCGTGCCGTGGCCTCGCGTGTCCGACGTGATGGGCAGCAGCACGTAGCGGCCGCGCGCGACGCGGGGCATCAGCTTCTCCATGAGGCCGAGCTCCGGCGGATTGATCAGGTCATCCGCGGAGTTGATCGCGAGCAGCGGGGCCGTGATTCGGTCGAGCGAGGTGGACGGATCGTATTCGCGCGAGGCGTCGAACTGGTACAGCATGTCGTTGGCGTCCACGCCGGTGGAACGCGACCGCATCTGCTGCACGACCAGCGCGTCGGCGCCGTCGCGGGTCGGCGCGTCCTTCTGCGCCTGCACGGTGGAACCCGCCATCAGCGCGAGGATCCGGACGGCGCCTTCGAGGCCCGGCGGCTGCTTCGTGTAGTCGCCACCGTTCCACGCCGGGTCGTTCCGGATGCTGTCCATCAACATCCGGCGCCACATCCGGTTGCGACCGGCGATCTGCGTGGGGACGCTCGCGAGCGGCACGAGGCCGTCCATGAACTCCGGGTAGGTCTCGCCCCACATCCAGGTCTGCATGCCGCCCATCGACGTACCCATCACCAGCTTCAGGTGATTGACCTTCAGCCCCTCGGTCAGCAGGCGGTAGTGGGCGGTGACCATGTCGGCGTAGTCATAGCGCGGAAACTTCGCGTGGAGACCGTCGCTCGGCTTGCTGCTCTGGCCGTGGCCGATCCCGTCGGGCAGAATCAGGTAGTGGGTGGTCGCGTCCAGCAACTGGCCTGGGCCGAAGAGCACCTCGGCGAAATTCTTCGAGAGAAACTGCCGTCCGGTACCGCCAGTGCCATGCAGAATCAGGATGGCGTTGCGCACCACGCCGTTCCCGTCGCGCCTCGGCTCACCGAGGGTGGTGTAGTGCACCTTCAGATCGGGCAGCGATTCGCCGGTGGTGAAGCGGAAGTCGCGGAGGACGAAGTCGCCGGTCACCGGTGCCGGCTGCCCCTGGGCGGACGCGCGGCACACGGGCAACAGGACGGCCACCACGGACAACGCCAGGAGCACTCGTTTCATGACATCTCCTCGAACGGGGTCAGATCTCAGGAACAGCTTCAGCGTCTGGGACATGCCCTACTGCTTCACGCTGGCCACCGGACGGCTGGCCGCGGGGAAGGCCAGGCTCGTCAGGTACCCGATGGTCACGCAGATGACGGTGCCGACCAGCACGTACCAGGTCCACGCCAGCGGGGTGTAGTTCTTCACCAGGAGCATGCAGCCGAGCGACACGCCGATCCCGGTCATGACCCCTGGCTCGTTCGCGCGGGTCGTCAGGACACCGAGGAGGAACGCGCCCAGCATCGGGCCGTACACCAGCGACGCGATCGACAGGCCGACCGTGAAGACCGAGCCCCAGTCCTTCGCGACGATCGCGATGCCGATGAGCACGACGCCCCACGCGGCTGTGCACCAGCGCGACAGCCGCAGGATCTGCGCGTCGCTCTTGTCGCGGCCGGCCAGCGGCCGGTAGAAGTCGAGCACCGTCGTCGACGCCAGCGAGTTGAGCGAGCCGCTCAGGTTCGACATGGCGGCCGCGAAGACGGCGGCGATGACCAGCCCCGCGATGCCGTGCGGCAGGCTGTGCACGATGAAGGCGGGAAAGATGCCGTCGTTGCTCGCGATCGCGGGCGCCGGCACGTGCTGGTAGTAGGCGTACAGCATCACGCCGATGAGGAGGAACAGGACGAACTGGAACAGCACGATGAAGCCGCTGGCGATGAGCGCCTTCTGGCTGTCGCGCTTGTCGCGGCACGTCAGCAGCCGCTGGACGAGCAACTGGTCCGTGCCGTGCGAGGCCATCGTGAGGAACGTGCCGCCGACGAGGCCGGCCCAGAAAGTGAACGGCAGCGTGAGGTCCCACGAGAACGACAGGAGCTGAAACTTATTGGCCGCCTCCGCGTGGGCGGCAATCGTCGGCCAGCCGCCCGGCACCATGTGGAGCAGTTGCCAGACGGCGAGCAGCGAGCCGCCGATGTAAATCACCAGCTGGATCAGGTCGGTCCAGATCACGGCTGCGATGCCGCCCTCGAACGTGTAGATGATCGTGAGGAGGCCGACGAGGACAATCGACCAGAGCCACAGGTGGGCCAGTCCCGGCAGACTCGCGCCGATGACGGCCGCGAGCACCAGCGACGCGGCGAAGACGCGGACGCCCTCGGCGAGCGCGCGCATGATTAGGAACAGCGAGGCGGCGAAGTGCTTGGTCGACGCGCCGAACCGGCGCGCCAGCAGCTCGTACGCCGTCAGCAGATCACCCTCGAAGTACGCCGGGATGAAGAGGACGCTGATGATGATCCGCGCGATGATGTACCCGAAGACGACCTGCAGGTAGGTGAGGGCGCCGCCCTGCTCGGGGCGCGCGTACACCGTGTAGGCGAGCGCGGGGACGCCGACCAGCGTCAGCGTGCTCGTCTCGGTCGCCACGATCGACAGGCTGATGACCAGCCAGTGTGTCTTCTTCGCGCCGACGAAGTAGTCCTTGACCGTGTGATGCGATTTGCGGAACAGCGTGCCGAAGATCGTGATCCCGACCAGGTACACGAGCAGCACGGCGTAGTCGATGGTTGAAAACCCCATAATCCCCTGCAAGCTGCCTACTGCCTGCCGTCCTTGATCTTCCGTCCCCGAGCCTCAGCCCAGTCGCGCACCTTCGGGCGCGCCCGTTCCAGCCACTTCATCACCTCTCCACTGGCCGCCGCTTGCCGGACCGCCTCGACGCCCTTGTCCTCCTCGCCGAGCAGGACCGAGATCGCCAGGACGCCGAGGGCTGCGCCTTCGACCTGCTTGATGTCCGTGTCGGCATCGGGCGGTTTCGCGCGGTCGAGGTATCGCGTGAGCGCCGAGCGCAGCACCTCAGGGAACCGCCTGGTGCAGTCCTGAAACGCGCCCTCGGCGTAACACGCGACCATCGGCACGTGACTTGGCGAACAGGCGTAGCACAGGTCGTCGAAGTAGGCGAAGCTGTCGTCCCCGATCAGCAGCTCCATCCGGCCGTCGCCATCGAGGTCACGGAGTTCGAACCCGTCGGCGTTCCCGCCGGCGAACTCGAGGATCTGTCGGGGCGACGTCCCGAGCGCCCAGGCGCGCAGCGTCTCGCAGCAGTGGGCCCCGCCGCTGTAGGTGGTGACGAGCAGTTCGAGCGTCTTGTCGTTGTTGAAGTCCGCGCAATCGACTCGGGTGATGCTCCAATCGCTGATTGTGAGGAGGAGCCGGCCGCCTTTCTGGATGCTGAGGCGCGTCGGCTTGCCCGCGGACCCCACCCCGCTCGGCACCGCTTCATACGTCCCGCAGGGCAACCGCGTGACCGGTGCGCCCTGCGCCCACCCGGCGGTCACGGTTGCCGCGCAGACGAGGCCGCCAAGCGCGAGGAGTTGGGCGAGGGAGGCGAACTGTCTGGTCATGGGTTCACCCGAGCGACGCTCCGCCAGGACCGATTCCAGGGGCCCCACAGTAACTTGCTCCAACCGTCACGACCTCAGTCCTGGAAGATGTCCAGCGTCCGCCATTATTGCAGCGAATTCCGTCGGTACCAAGCTCGGGGTTGCGGTGGCCTCGCCGGGGCGCGCCCCGGTGGTCACCCGCTACACTCCGCGCAACGAATGTGCCACAGTATGGAGGGGGTGACATGTCGGAACACGCGCCACAGATTTCCAACGAGTTGGTGGACTGCGAGGCGAGAGGCGCCGAGTGGCTGCACGAGGTGCGGTGCGAGGACTGCCTGGGTTGCAGCGTCGAGAGCACGGTCATGCGTGCCGACCTCGAGCGGTTCGTCGTGGACGTCCTCGCCCGCTACCACGTCAAGGAGGACGAGGCTGCCGTCACGGCGAAAGTCCTGGTGGCCGCCGATCTTCGCGGAATCGCCAGCCACGGCGTCGCCCGGCTTGGCCGCTACGTCAAGGGGCTCCAGGAGAAGTACATCGTCCCCGGCGTGGCGTTCGACATCCGTGAGCCGGTGCCGGCCGTTGGCGCCATCGACGCGAAGAATGGCATCGGCCAGGTGGTCTCCGACCTGGCGATGGACCTGGCGATCGACAAGGCCAGGGCCAACGGCATCGGCGTCGTGACGGTGAAGAACAGCAACCACTTTGGCATTGCCGGTTATTACGTGCAGAAGGCGATCGACGCCGGGATGATCGGAATCTGCCTCACCAACGCCGCCCCGCTGGTCGTCCCCACGCACGGCGCGGACGCCATCCTCGGCACGAATCCGATCGCCATCGGGGCCCCGGGAGCGGGCGGCCTCGATTTCCTGCTCGACATGGCGACCAGCGTCGTGCCTCGCGGAAAGCTCGAAGTCTACGATCGCAACCGGAAACAGATGCCGGTCGGCTGGGCGGTGGACGAGCACGGCTACGACTCGAAGAACCCCGGGCTCGTGCTGGCCAATCTCGTGAAACGCGCCGGCGGCGGCATCCTCCCGCTTGGCGGCCGGGGCGAAGAGTTCAGCGGGCACAAGGGGTACGGCCTTTCGCTGATGGTGGACGTGCTCTGCGGCGTGCTGTCCGGGTCGGCATTCGGGCCCGAGGTGGACAACCTGCAGCGCGAACCCAGGCCCGGGGAAGTGGTGGCGCCGCGTGTCGGACACTTCTTTCTGGCGATCGACATCACGCGATTCATGCCCGTCCAGGAGTTCCGCGAACGCCTGACCGAGTTGATCGGCCTCCTGAAGGACTCAGAGAAGGCGCTGGACCGACCGACGATCTACATCCACGGTGAGAAGGAGCAGGTGCGCGCCCGGCTGCACGAGCGGTCGGGCATCCCGCTTGCCGAGAACGTCATGGCCTCGCTGAGGAAGATCGCGGCTGACTGTGGCCTGCCAGGTCCCGTGACCGTCGCCGAACGCGTGCGCCGCGAGGCGATCCATCCAGAGGAAGGATACCGAGCGTCATGAGCCAGGCCTGGGACGTGGCAATCATCGGGGGCGGGATCGTCGGCACGGCCACCGCGATGGCGCTGGTCCGCCGCGCCGGCGTGCGTGTTGTCGTGCTGGAGGCCGAGCCGACGCTGGCGGCACACCAGACGGGCCACAACAGCGGGGTCATTCACTCCGGCCTGTACTACAAACCGGGATCACTCAAGGCGCGGAACTGCGTCGAGGGGCGCGAGGCGATGTACCGGTTCTGCGCGGAGCACCAGATCCCTCACGACCGGTGCGGGAAGCTGGTCGTGGCGACCGAGCCTTCCCATCTCCCCGCGCTCGAGGAGCTCGAACGCCGGGGCCGCGCCAACGGCCTCGAGGGGTTGCGGCGCCTGCGCGCCGAGGAGTTGACGGAGTACGAGCCGGCGGTGGCGGGGATCGCTGGCCTGCACGTCCCGCACACCGGCATCGTGGACTACACCGCCGTCACCACCGCCTTCGGCCGCATCGTCTCCGAGGCGGGCGGGGAGGTGTGGACGGGCGCGCGGGTCTCGAGCGTGACGCGCCGCAACGGGAGCCTCGTGCTCGACACGACGAAGGGCGCGGTCGAGTCGCGGACACTGATCAACTGTGCCGGCCTCCAGTCGGACCGCGTCGCCCGCCTCTGCGGCGTCGAGCCTGGCGTGAAGATCGTACCCTTTCGCGGCGAGTACTACGAACTGGTGCCCGAGCGGCAGTCGCTCGTCCGCAACCTGATCTACCCGGTGCCGGACCCGCGGTTTCCCTTCCTCGGCGTCCACTTCACGCGGATGATCCGCGGCGGCATCGAGGCCGGGCCCAACGCGGTGCTTGCGTTTCGTCGTGAAGGGTATCGCTGGAACAGTTTCTCCATCCGCGATTCGCTCGAGATGTTCGCCTACATGGGGTTCTGGAAGATGGCCGCGAAGTATTGGCTGATGGCCGTGGGCGAGTGGCACCGGTCGTTCAGCAAGCGCGCGTTCGTGAAGGCGCTGCAGGGTTTGATCCCCGAGCTCAGGGACGAGGACGTCTACCCGAGCGGGGCTGGCGTGCGGGCGCAGGCGCTCGACCCGCAGGGCGCCCTCCTCGACGACTTCCGCATCGTCGAAGCCGAACAGATGGTGCACGTGCTCAACGCGCCGTCGCCGGCGGCCACCGCCTCCATCAGCATCGGCGAGGCGATTGCCGGGATGGCGGCGAAGTCGTTTCGCATCTGAGGCACGCAGACGGGCGAACGTGGCGGGGCTCGGATGGGCGCGTTTCGGATTAGAATGGGCGTGTCCAAGGGGAACCACCGACAATCAATCCAACAGGAAGAGGTCTATGCCTGAGACGGCTACACTCCAGGTGCAGGGAAAGACGTACACCCTGCCGGTCGTGATCGGAACCGAGAACGAGGTTGCGGTCGACATCTCGAAGCTGCGTGCCGAGTCGGGGGTCATCACGCTCGACGACGGCTACGGCAACACCGGGTCGTGCCGGTCGGCGATCACGTTCATCGACGGCGAGAAGGGCATCCTCCGGTACCGGGGCATTCCGATCGAACGGATCGCCGAGTACAGCACGTTCCCGGAGGCGGCGTGGTTGCTGATCTACGGAGAGCTGCCGACCGCCGAGCAGCTCGAGTGCTGGAGCGACCTCCTCTCCAGGCACGAGATGCTCCACGAGGGGTTGTACAAGCACTACGACGGGTTCCCGTCGCAGAGCCACCCGATGGCGATCCTCTCGGCGATGATCAACGCTGCGAGCTGCTACACCCCGGAGATCATCAAGATGGAGAGTCCGGAGACGTTCCAGAGCGCCGCCGCGCGTCTCCTGAGCAAGACGCGCACGATCGCCGCCGCCGCCTACAAGGCGTCAATCGGCCAGCCGCTGGTCTACCCGAAGCCGCATCTCGACTACTGCGCGAACTTCCTGCACATGATGTTTTCGATCCCGTTCCGGGACTACGAGCCGGACCCGGAGATCGTGGACGCGCTGCAGCTGATTCTCGTGCTCCACGCGGACCACGAGCAGAACTGCTCGACGAGCACCGTGCGGATGGTGGCGTCGAGCGGCGCAAACCTGTTTGCGAGTTGCGCGGCCGGCGTGTGCGCGCTGTGGGGCCCGCTCCATGGCGGCGCGAACGCGGCGGTGATCGAGATGCTGCAGTATATCCACGAGAGCGGCATGTCCGTGAAGGACTACGTCGCGAAGGTCAAGGACAAGACGTCCCACATCAAGCTGATGGGCTTCGGGCACCGCGTCTACAAGAACTACGACCCGCGCGCCAGGATCATCAAGCAGGCGGCCGACCGCGTCCTGAACAAGCTGCAGATTAACGACCCGATGCTGGATCTCGCCCGTGCGCTCGAAGAGGCCGCGCTCAGCGACAGCTACTTCCAGGAGAAGAAGCTGTATCCGAACGTGGACTTCTACTCCGGCATCATCATGCGGGCGATCGGCATCCCCCTCGAGATGTTCACCGTCATGTTCGCCATCGGGCGCATGCCGGGCTGGATCGCCAACTGGAAGGAAGTCTGGGAAGGCCAGAGCCGCATCTATCGGCCGCGGCAGATCTACGCCGGCCCCGCCCTCCGCGAGTACGTGCCCATCGGCCAGCGCACGCTGGTGCCGATCCCCGGCCTGAGCGGGGAGGTGGCGGTCTCGGGCGCGTGCCGGTAGGCACAGGGAGAGTTGCCAGTTGCCAGTTGTCAGTCTGTTAGTGGCTGGTTGCCTGTCTGCCAACTGACAACTGACAACCGGCCCCGTCCCCCTCTGGCTGTATACTCCCTTCCCATGTTGCTCTGGGACATCTTCCTGCTGTTCACGCGCGTCGCCATGTTTTCGTGGGGCGGAGGGCCCGCGTCGCTCGCCTTGATGCAGCGCGAGGTTACGGCCGCCGGCTGGGTGTCGTCCTCGGAGTTTGCCGATGCCGTCGCTCTGAGCAACGCGCTGCCAGGGCCGATTGCGCCGCAGGTCTCCGCGTACGTCGGCTACAAGCTGGCCGGCACGCCCGGCGCGATCGCCGGGGCCGCCGGCACGGTGCTGCCGACCACACTTCTGATGCTGGTGATGTTGGTGCTCTTCTTCGGCGTGAAGGAGAACCGGGTCGTCAAGGCGATGCTGACCGCGGTGCGCCCCGTGGTGATCGGGCTGCTGATTTGGACCGCGTACGACATGGCGCGGTCGGTGTTCGGCGCAGGGAAGTCCGGGTGGGTGGCGGCGCTCACCGGCCGCTGGGATGGGGTTCTGCTGGCACTCGGCTCGTTCGCCGTTCTCACGTTCACCGCGGTGAACCCGATCTGGGTGATCCTCGGCGCTGCGATCGTCGGTCTCGTGTTCTACCGCTGAAACCGTCCGAACTCCTCGACCGCGTCCACCAGGTCGAACACGTCGCCGTCGGTGTGAAAGGATACCTTCGCCTTCGTGCGCTCGCGGATGCACGCGATGCAGTCGGCGTGAATCGGTTCCAGGCGTCGGCAGGCCCCCATCTTTTTTATCCCGGTGGTGTTGCTCGTGCCGACGATGACCGGGACGCATACCGATCCGACCGGGATGGGTGGTCAGATGGCCCGGAATTGTTGAGAAAAGTCTCCCTCGTGGGTGATAATCTCGCCGTTTTGGTTCGAAACTGGGCTATTCCGGTCGCAAATTCCGGCATCGTTTTTGAGACTGGGTGGGTGGACGGGAACGAGTCACCGGATCGCGCGGGCTCCGGAGGGAGGCGAACTATCATGGGCCGGATTGCAGACTACCTCGAACACTCAGTGCCTCGGAGCGTGACCAATTCAGGGAGCTGATCGAAGAGTGCTCCCTGCGCGAGGTGACGATCCAGCAGAACGCGGCGCGCGCCGATGCCGCGCTCGCCGAGCTCGCCGAGCAGCAGCGCTTGGCGTCCGAGAAGATTCGGGACCTTGAACAGGCAGGGCAGCGGTTGATGAAGACGGCCAGCCGGGCCTACCTGCATACGGTGCCAACTCCGAGCAGGATGCACTGACGCGGTGAACGGCAGGATTCGGGTGCCAGGAGCCAGGAGTCAGGAGTCCGTGCTGTGCCGCCCGGCCACGGGGAATGTCCCGTCCAGCCGGGCCAGCATTTTATCGTAGCGCCGCTCGATCTCCTCGAGCGCCTTCTCAGCATTCTCCGCCGTCAGGTCCCCTGACCGCTGCCGCATCTCCAGCCGCAGCCGCTCGTTCTCGTACCAGCGATCGGGATCGAAGTTGTAGGTCACGGCCTAGTACGGCGAAAAGCCGCTCTTCTCCCAGAAGTCGTCGCGGATGGTCTCGCAGAGCCCCTGCAGCGCGTTCAGGTGCTGCTGTTCCCAGGCGGCGAGGAACTGGTAGAACTTCTTCACCTCGGCCTTCCGCAGAATGTCGATCACCTGGTCCGAAGCGGTCATGGATGAGGCCTCCCGCACGATGCCCAGCCTGTCGTGTCCCACGAGGTGCCGCTCGCGCGTCCCTCATCATACCCGAACGCCGTTCTTCTGGCAGAGGCGACATTCCGGCAGAGGCGACCTTGACACCGTCCGCCCGCCGAGGGAGACTAAGAAGCCCTTTCTCTTGCCCCTTCCATGCGCGTCACGGCTATTCCCCGGAGTCACTTGTTGCTCAACACGCGGTCCTGGTTCGGTCCGTCGGGTCGCGGCAGGCGCGCGCCCCTGGTATTCGCGAGATTAATGGGCACATTGGCCTGACTCATGGATCCGGTATTCGGCACGGTCACCATTCACCCGCGGGAGACCGCGACAATCGAAGGAACTCATGCCTGCCATGGCACCTGTCACGTCCATCCGAGCAGTGCACGCCCTCGCCCGGCAGGGCACGCCGCGGACCATCGCGGTGGCCTGCCCGCACGACGAAGACGTCCTGCTGTCACTCCACAAGGCCGCCTCGGCTGGCCTCGTCCGGCCGCTGCTGATCGGCCGCCGCGATCGCATCGAGTTGCTCTGCGAGCAGCTCGGGCTCACGACGTTCTGGCATGAGATCATCGAGTGCAACGACGACGCTGCCGCCGTCGAACTGGCCGTGCGCAAGGTCCGGAGCGGCGAGGCCCAGATGCTGATGAAGGGGCTGGTTTCCACGGGCACCTTCCTGAAGGGCGTGCTCAACAAGGAGTTCGGCCTGCGCCAGCGGCCGCTGCTCAGCCACGTGGCGGTCTACGAGGCGACGGACCCTGAACGGCTCGTCCTGTTCACCGACGTCGCGATGAACATCGCTCCTGACCTGGCGCAGAAGGCGCAGATCCTCGAGAACGCCGTCGGCCTCGCCCATCGCCTCGGCATCGAATGCCCGCGCGTGGCGGCGATCGCGGCGGTCGAGACCGTCAACCCCGAGATGCCGGCCACCGTTGACGCCGCGTCGCTCGCGAAGATGGCCGACCGCGGCCAGATCAAGGGGTGCGTCGTGGACGGCCCGCTGGCGCTCGACAACGCGCTCTCGATCGAGGCCGCGCGGCACAAGGGGATTACCAGCGCGGTGGCGGGCGTGGCCGATGTCCTCCTGCTGCCGAACATCGAGGCCGGCAATGTGCTCTACAAGATTCTCGGTCTTGTCAAGGTCTGGCCGCTCGCGGCCGTCATGGTCGGGGCGAGCGCCCCGGTGGTGCTGACGTCGCGGGCGGATTCCGGCGAGACGAAGTTCAATTCCATCGCACTGGCCGCGGCGATTTTGTGCGAGGTATGATAGACCTTGGTCCGCGCCTGACCGTCATCAGCGGCGCGTTCGGCACCGGCAAGACCGAGATCGCGATCAACCTCGCGCTCAAGCTGCGCGCGGAGGGCCGCGACCCGGTGACGCTGGTCGATCTCGACATCGTCAACCTGTATTTCCGATCGCGGCAGAAGGCGTACGAGCTCGAGCAACTGGGCATCCGCGTGATCTCCAGCGTCGAGGGGATGGAAAACGCCGACCTCCCGGCGCTGTCGCCCGAGATCAACGCGTGCTTCGACCGCAAGGACGGCCCCGTGGTGTTCGACCTCGGAGGGAGCGACCTCGGCGGGACCGTCGTGGCGTACCTGCATCGCGGGTTTGCCTGCGAACCGAGCCATCACTGGCTGGTGGTGAACCCGTATCGCCCGTTCAACCAGACGGCCGAGGCGACGGTGGAGATGGCGGAGCGGATTGCGACGCGCGCGCGCCTGCCTATCACGGGCATGATCGCGAACCCGCACCTGATCAACGAAACCACTCCCGAGATCATCCGCGAGGGGTTGGCCAGGGTCCGCGAAGTCACTCGCTACCCGCTGGTGTACCTGTCCGTGATGGAGGAGTTCTACGTCCCCGAGGCGTTCGACGACCTCGGGGTGCCCGTGATGGTGATCGGCAAGCAGATGAAGCAGCCGTGGGAGCCTGGAGGTATCATGATGGCCGGTAAAAGGGGGAAGCGATGCCCATGATCGCGATCAACGAGGATAGGTGCAAGGGATGCTCGCTGTGCGTCCGCGTCTGTCCCACGCACGTCATCGAGATGGGGAAGCACCTGAACGCGAAGGGCTTCTACCCGGCAGTGTATATCGGCGGCAAGTGCACGGCCTGCAAGGTGTGCGCGCTGATTTGCCCGGATATCTGCATCGAGGTTTTCAAGTAAGGGGAGTCGCTCTTATATGAAAGTACTCATGAAGGGGAACGAGGCCCTATCAGAGGCGGCCATCCGCGCCGGGGCCACCCTGTACTTCGGTTATCCGATCACGCCGCAGAACGAGATCGGGGAGTACATGTCGCGGCGCCTGCCCACTATCCCTGGCGGCGCCTACATCCAGGCCGAGACCGAGGTCGCGTCGATCAACATGGTCTACGGCGCCGTCTCCACCGGCCGGCGCGCGATGACCAGTTCCTCGTCGCCAGGTATCAGCCTGATGATGGAAGGGATTTCGTACCTCGCCGGCGCTGAATTGCCTGCGGTCGTCGTCAGCATCATGCGCGGCGGCCCGGGCCTCGGGAACATCAACCCCGAGCAGGCCGACTACTTCCAGGCGACCAAGGGCGGTGGACACGGCAGCTACCGGATGATCGTGCTGGCGCCCGCGTCGGTCCAGGAGATGACCGACCTGACGGTCCTCGCCTTCGACCTCGCCGACAAGTACCGCAATCCGGTGATGGTGATTGCCGACGGCAACCTCGGCCAGATGATGGAGCCGGTGGAGCTGAAGGACAGCTACCCGAACAACTACGACCATTCCGACTGGGCGCTCACCGGGGCCAAGGGCCGGAAGGGCCACACGATCACCTCCATCTATCTCGACGCGGACGAGATGGAAGACTACATCCACAAGCTGTACCGGAAGTACGGCGAGATCGAGCGCGTCGAGACCCGTCACGAGGAATTCCTCACCGACGATGCGGACGTCGTGATCGTCGCCTACGGGATCGTGTCGCGCGTGGTGCGGTCGGCCGTCGAGCTCCTCCGCGCCGAGGGCATCAAGGCGGGGATGGTGCGGCCGATCACGCTCTGGCCGTATCCGAAGGCCGTGCTCCGGAAACTCGCGGAAACGGCGAAGTTCTTCCTGGCGTGCGAGATGTCGATGGGGCAGATGGTCGAGGACGTGCAGCTCTCGGTCGAAGGGCGCCGGCCGGTCTACTTCTACGGGCGGTCGGGCGGGAACGTCCCGACGCCGGCGGAAGTTGTCGCGGCGGTCAAGCAGCGGATGTGAGGGAACAGATGCAGAAGGTATTCGAGCGACCCAAGTCGCTGAACGATAGACCATTCCACTACTGCCCCGGCTGCGGCCACGGCATCGTCCACCGCATGATCGCAGAAGCGATTGACGAACTCGGCCTGCAGGACCGGACCGTCTTCATCTCGCCGGTCGGGTGCTCGGTGTTCGCCTACTGGTATTTCGAGACCGACAACGTGCAGGCGGCGCACGGCCGGGCGCCAGCCGTCGGCACCGGGCTCAAGCGCGCGAACCCCGACTCGATCGTGATTTCCTACCAGGGCGACGGCGACCTCGCCTCGTCCGGCACGGCGGAGATCATCCACGCGGCGGCGCGCGGCGAGAACTTCACCGTCATCTTCATCAACAACGCGATCTACGGGATGACGGGCGGCCAGATGGCGCCGACCACGCTGGTCGGGCAGGCGACCTCGACGTCGCCCTACGGGCGCGATCCGAAGTTCGCCGGCTATCCGATTCATATCAGCGAGATGCTTGCGACGCTGAAGGCGCCACGGTACATCGAGCGGACGTCGCTCAATAATGTGGCGAACCTGTCGCGGACCAAGCGCGCGATCAAGAAAGCGCTGGACATGCAGAACAAGGGCGAGGGGTTCACCTTCGTCGAGGTCCTCGCGCCATGCCCCACCAACTGGGGCCTGGATCCGAACGAGTCGATCGACTGGATGGAATCGAACATGATGCCCGAGTATCCGCTCGGCGTGTACCGTGACGTGAAGACCGCGGAGGTGAAATCGTGACCTACGAGATCGTTCTCGCGGGCTTCGGCGGGCAGGGCATCCTGTTCCTTGGAAAGATGATCGCGCTCGCCGGCATGATCGACGGCAAGGAAGTCTCGTGGATCCCGTCGTACGGTCCCGAGATGCGAGGCGGCACGGCCAACTGCTCGGTCGTTGTGTCGGACCGCCGGATTGGCACGCCGGTCGTCACGCGCCCGAACGTGCTGGTCGCGATGAACCGGCCGTCGCTGGAGAAGTTCGAGTCGACGATGCAGCCGGGTGGCCACCTGCTGATCAACAAGACGCTCATCGAGATCCCGCATACCCGGCAGGACATCGACGTGACGTACCTGGAGATCACGGGGCTGGCCGGCGAGCTGGGGAATCCGCGTATGGCCAACATCGTGGCGCTCGGCGGCCTGATCGGTCGCGTCGGCCTCGTCTCCCGCGACGCGGTGATCAAAGCGCTGAAGAAGGAACTCTCTGGCAAGAAGGCTGCTCTGCTGGACCTGAACCTGAAGGCGCTCGACGCGGGGCAGCAGGCGGCGCTGCTGCCGGCATAGCGGAGCAGGCATCAGGGAGCAGGGGGCAGGGACTAGGGATCGGGGATCGGGGATCAGGGGCCAGGGGTCGATGATCCACATGTAGGGGCGACCGGCCGGTCGCCCCCGTTCGTCCTCGCGTACAGTGCGCGTGTCACGGAAGTCGCGCTGCGGGCGAACGGGGCGGCCGCCCGCGCCGAGCGGGGTGACAATCTCGTAGGGACCGAGGCGGGTTCCAGACGCCAGCGCCATCGTCACACCTCGAATTCGCGCTCTTTCTTGCGCGCCTTCTCCATCAGCGCTTCCAAGCGCGGGTCGCCGCGGAGCGGGGCGAGAAGGCGGTTGTGCTCGGCGAGGAAGCGGTGGTTTGAGAAGCCCCACGAGACGGCCTGTGTGAGCCACGTCAGGGCTTCCTCGGTGTCGCCGATGCATGCAAAGACTGTGGCCAGGCAGAACGGGTAGAACTGGTCTGTCATTGCGACGTCCCGCAGAGACGGGTGCCCGTCGAGCCAGTCATGAACGCCGCCGCGGTCGCCGATGAGCGCCCGGCGGGTGACTTCGCTCAGATCCGACAGGAAACCTGCGCCCATCTTGGCAACTTGTTCGAAGGCTGCGCACCCCCCGGCGTCGCGCCCGCCGTAGGCTCCAACCTGGGCGAGCCACCAGATCATCAGTGGGTCGCCCGGTGCGAGGCGCTCGAGCACATCGCGCAGCCGCACGGCGGCGGCGGTGAACTGCCCGTTCAGGAAATCGACGGACACCAGAGCGAGCAACGTGAACGCCGCCAGCGGATCGGCCGCAACGGCTTCCGCACCATAGCGCCGGGCCTCGTCGATCCTGCCGACCATCGCGAGGATGAACGCCAGGAACACCAGCGCATCGCAGTCCCGCCCAGCATCGACGGCGCGCCTGACGAGCCGGCTGAAGTCCTGTACCTGGCCGCGTTTGGCGCGAACGAGGCCCAGCGCAAGCAGCGCCTGCGGCAGCTGCGGATCGAGCTCGAGCGCCCTGGTCGCATACTGCTCTCCCTGACGAAGCGTTTCTTCATCATGCCTGACGCCAACGTCGTAGAACGCGAAGCAGAATGTCGCAAGCCCCGCATAGATGAGCGCGTTGTCTCCCACGATCGCGAGGGCCTGCTCGAGGAGGTGGAACCCCCGCTCCAGTCCCTCTGTCGTGAAGGTGTGAAAATCCTGGCTTGCGCGCAACCAGATCTCGAACGCTCGGGGGTCCGCGATCGGCCGCGCTGCGAGCCGGCGCTCTTCCTCCGGGCTCAGCGTCACCCGCAGCGCCTCAACGATCCGCCGGGAGAATAGCCTGCCCAGGAGCGATGATAGCGATGGTTACTTTCCCGTGGAATGCGATCTGGGCGAGAATTCCTGCTGGGGATGGTCGGATGAGCGCCGACGTGATCTGCCGCAGCCGAACGCAACACTTGTGTTGTCCACATCTGTGTTGTATCCTCTGATCCGTGAACGCCCGCCAGTTCAAGCGCTGGTTGAGCCAGCAGGGGTGCCGCTTCGAGTCTGGTCATGGCGGTCACCTTCTGGTGAGGCTTGGCGCGCGGAAGTCGGTGCTTCCGATACACGGGCGACGCAAGGAACTCGGGACCGGGCTCGTCAACGTAATCAAGAAGGATCTCGGGCTCGAGTAGTGGAGGCGGTCATGGTGCGGTACCCGGTGGCACTCGAATCCGATGGGAACACAGTGCTCGTCTCGTTTCCGGACTTTCCCGAAGCGCACACCTTTGGCGACGACGAAGAGGAAGCGCTGACACGAGCGGAGAACGCGCTCCTGACGCTCCTCGATGCGTACATCCGGGATCGCCAGGACATCCCGGCCCCGTCGAGGGCTGGCGGTCCGCACGTCCCCCTGTCCGGGTTGGTCTCCGCGAAGCTGGGGCTCTACGGCGCCATGAGAGCCTCGGGCATCGGAAAGGCTGAATTGGCCAGGCGCCTCGGCTGTCATCTGCCGCAGGTGGATCGTCTGCTGGACCTCCGTCATGCGTCACGATTGGATCAGCTCGAACAGGCGCTGCACGCCATCGGCCGGCGTCTCGCGGTCTCTGTGGTTCCCGCTGGTGCACCAGCACGAGGCGCGCGACGTTCCCCCAGCGCTGGGAAACGGCCGGGCCCCACGCGCAGGCTACCTGAACCTGAAGGCGCTTGACGCCGGGCAGCAGGCGGCGCCGCTGCCGGCACCGAAAAGTATGATGACAGCATGACTCCGGACGCGCGGGCTGACGAAGAGGCCCTCCGTGGGCTCATCGACGAATACCGGGACCGGTGCCTCTGGTTCCTGGCGCAGGGGTACTATCCAGAGACGGTGACGGAAACCCTGCGCGTGCTGGACAGCATCCAGCGACACGGCGATCTGCAGGCCTTCAGGCGTGCGGGAGCAATCAGGCGATGGGTCTTAGCGTCTTCCAACGCGGCGTCTGCCAGCTCCTAGCGCAGAACCGACTGCGCAGCGGCGAGAGTTATCTCACGGGAGGAGCGGCACTCAACGAGCTGCTCCGAGCGCCGAGGCTCTCCCGCGACCTCGATCTGTTCCACGACACTGAGGAAGCGTTGACCGTGTCGTGGCAGGCCGATCGAGTTTCGCTGGAGAGCGCGGGATACACGGTCCGGGTATTTCGCGAGCGTCTGGGATTCGTGGAGGCCGAGGTTCGTCGCGGCAGTGAAGTGGTCCTCATCGAGTGGGCCCGCGACAGCGCGTACCGCTTCTTTCCTCTGGTGCAGCACGACGACCTGGGCCTCACACTCCATCCTTTCGACCTTGCGACGTCGAAGGTCCTGGCCCTGGTCGGTCGCGTGGAGCCCAGAGATTTCGTGGACACGCTAACCTGCGACCGCAGTCTCCAGCCGTTCGGCTACCTGGCGTGGGCCGCTTGTGGGAAAGACCCCGGATTCAGTCCCGTCGCGATCCTGGATGAGGCGGCGCGGTCCAACCGCTACTCGGACGTGGAACTGCGCGGCCTGGATTTCGAGCGTGAGGCTCCGGACGCTGGCGACCTTTCCCGCACCTGGCACACCGTGCTGCGCACGGCACGCGAGATCGTGAGAGCGCTGCCCCCGGAAGAAGTCGGCCGAGCGGTGCTGGCGGCCGGCGGCGGCTTGTTCCGCGATGGCCCCAAGGCTCTCCGCGCGGCGTTCTCCGCCGGTGAGGTGGTGTTCCACCAGGGCAGCATCCGCGGGGCGTTGCCGCGTCTGATCTGATTCAACGCGAATAGGCGGCGGTTTTCCCTACCGAGCCGCTCGGGACATTCAGCCCCAGGCGCAGATGCCTCACACCGGGCGTCGCCGCGATCACCCGCACCTCGCCGCGGAGGAACTTGGCGAGCGGGGCCGTCTGGATGCCGATCTCCTTTCGACGCCGCGCCACCATGTAGGACGTCAGGCCGTAGAGGCCAATCACGGCCAGCAAGGTCGCCAGCAGGCCAAAGAGGCAGGACTCGAGTTCCTTTACAAGGCTCTCCGAACCGGAGAGGATAGACGGCTAGACTTCCTCGTGTCCTGAACCCGCACCACAGACTCCCCACGGAGTGACCTGATGTCGAAGGCCGCCTCGAGCCTTGTTGTCGTTCTCGGTTGCGCGTGCTGCCTCGGATGGGCGCGCCCCGGGGCGGCTCAAACGCTCACGGACCGAACCACGCTCGCATCGGCCATCGCGGCGACACGCACCACGGTGGCGCCAGTCGTGCGGTCGGCCGAACAAGCTGGCGGCACAACCGCCGCGCAGCAGGCAGAGACCGAGCCTCCGTCTATCTCACTGGCCAACGGCCGGCTCCGCCTCGGTGTGGATCTCAGCTTCGGCCTCGTGCACGACGAGACGCTCCTAGAGACGATGGGGCGCGAACGCCAGATCAAGCCGGCATTCATCAACCTGACGGTGGCAGGGACGGTGAACGATTACCTCTCGTACACCGTGGTCATCAATCCCGCGGACGATGGCGTGGTGCCCAGGCCGTATGTGCCGGCGGTGGGTGACCGTCGGACGTATTTCTTCCCCAACCAGCCTGAAGGGCGAGGCGTGGTGTCCGATCCCGAGGGACTCTACAAGGTTGACGATTACAAGTACTCCGGCTTCGACCCGATCCTGCAGCAGGGAATCCTCCGCGTGGGCTACGTGGACGTGCACTCGAGGGCAGACAGTACCGGCCAGCAGGCCGGCACGCGCATCGGGCGGGCGTACGTCCCCCAGGGATTCGGCGTCAACGACGTCACCTGGTACACGGCCAAGGATCTGACCCACATCCAACGGATCAACTTCCAGGCCGACAACGGCGTGTTCATGTATGTCGCGAGGCGCCACTACCAGGTCGACGTGGCGGCCATCACCGGAAACGGCAACCCGTATCACGACTACGGGTACTTCGACTTCACGGACGCCACCGAGGACAAGAACTCCGCGATGGGCGCCGTCCTCAGCGCGAAGGCGGTCGAGAAGTACTACTCGGTCGGCGTGTCCTACCGGAAGAACTTCATCAACAGCCGCATCGAGGACTCCACGACGCTTCAGCAAGCACAACGACGACGCGCTGGTATTCTCGTTCTCGGCGATGCCGGTGGACTACGTGCGGATCTACGGGGAATACGCGCGGTACACCTGGGGCCTCGCGACAACGTCCGCGCAATTGCTGCCGGGGCCGGCGGTGGTCACGCCCGTGACCAAGGCCGGGTACTACATCGGCGTGGACGTCATCTCACCCAAGACTCCGCTGGGGCGATGGAGAGGCACGTTTGTGCGGGAAGATCTTTCCCGGGATGACGCGCTGGTCGCCTACGCGGCCGCGAACCGCCTGTTCGGCGTGACCCTCGGCGAGCGGGAGAAGGCCACCATCGTGAAGGTGGAAACGACCGTGATGAGCAGGCTGACGTGCTACGGCTTCTGGTCGACGGTCGAGAACCCGTTCCCCGAACTCTCGGTGCTCAAGCCGATCTCCGGCACCGGGTCCGACATCACCCCCTCAGGCCGCCGCTACGGCTTCGGGATCAGGTTCAAGATCTAATAACGGTAGCGGTCGGTCTTGTACGGCCCTTCCACTGGCACGTTGATGTAGGCCGCCTGGGGCGGCGTCAACTGCGTGAGCTTCGCGCCCAGATGGTCCAGGTGCAGCCGGGCCACTTCCTCGTCCAACTTCTTGTCCAGCGTGTAGACACTGATCTCGTGCTGCTCGGCCCACAGCCGGATCTGCGCCAGCGTCTGGTTGGTGAAGCTGTTGGACATCACGAAGCTCGGGTGACCGGTCGCGCACCCCAGGTTCACCAGCCGACCCTCGGCCAGCAGGATGATCGAGTGGCCGTCGGGGAAGGTGAAGATGTCCACCTGCGGCTTGACCGTCGTCCGCTTGATGCCCGGGTACTCCATCAGCTTCTCGACCTCGATTTCGTTGTCGAAGTGGCCGATGTTGCAGACCACGGCGTTGTTCTTCATCTTCGCCATGTGGTCGACCGTGATGACGTTGCAGCAGCCGGTCGTCGTGACGAACAGGTCCGCGTAAGGCAGCGCATCCTCGACCGTCGTCACCGTGTAGCCCGACATGCAGGCCTGCAGCGCGCAGATCGGGTCGATCTCGGTGACGTGCACGCGCATTTTCGTTGACGCCAGCGACTGCGCAGAGCCCTTGCCGACGTCGCCGAAGCCGCAGACCACCGCCACCTTGCCGGCGAGCATCAGGTCGGTGGCCCGGCGGATGCCGTCGACGAGCGACTCGCGGCAGCCATAGACGTTGTCGAACTTCGACTTGGTCACCGAGTCGTTGACGTTGATGGCCGGGAACAGCAGCTTGCCCTGTTTGTGCAGCTGGTAGAGCCGGTGCACGCCGGTCGTTGTCTCCTCCGAGACGCCGCGCAGGCCCTTGACGACGGCGTGGAAGAAGCCGGGGCGCTCGGCGATCGTGCGCTTCAGCAGCGCGTTGACGATCTGTAATTCCTTGTTGTCGGTCGGCTCGTCGAGGACGGCCGCATTGTCCTCCGCGGCGTAGCCGCGGTGGATGAGCAGTGTCGCATCCCCGCCATCGTCCACGATCAGCTGCGGGCCCGTGCCATCCGGCCAGGTGAGCGCGCGGAGCGTGAACTCCCAGTACTCCTTGAGGCTCTCGCCCTTGAACGCGAAGACCGGGACGCCGGCGGCGGCGATGGCGGCCGCCGCGTGGTCCTGGGTCGAGAAGATGTTGCACGACGCCCAGCGCACGTCGGCGCCCAGTTCCTTCAGCGTCTCGATCAGGACCGCGGTCTGGATGGTCATGTGCAGGGAGCCCATGACGCGGGCGCCCTGGAGTGATTTCTTCGGGCCGTACTTGCGGCGCGTGGCCATCAGCCCGGGCATCTCGTGCTCGGCCAGCGCGATTTCCTTGCGCCCGAACTCGGCGAGGCCCAGGTTGTTCACCGCGTAGTCCGGTATCGTTGCAGCAGCGTTCACGATTGTCTCCTTGGTTCGTAGACGGTCAAGGTTCAGGGGCTCAGGATCAGGATTCAGGGCCTCTCTATCTCATAACGGTACCGTGTTTCGGCCGGTCAGCACAATGGTGCGGTGGTTGTGGCCGGTGGCGTCATGGTTGGCCAATTCCGGAATGCCGGGGAGTGGCCCGGTTAGCTGGAACTGCGTACCGGCCCTGCCCTCCAGGGACGTCCCGTTCGCGCTTCGCCCGGAACCTATCGCAAAGGTGCGGTTTCTCGTCGAACACGGTCGACAGGGCCCCCTGGCACTGCTGTTGCTTGAGATCACTGACACGCGAGGTCGGGGGGAGGCGACAATGGATGGGCGAGAATCTGGGGGATTTACACTCATTGAACTGCTGATCGTCGTGGCGATTATCGGGGTCATCGCGGCGATCGCCGTGCCGGGGCTGATGCGCGCGCGCATGTCCGGCAACGAGGCCTCGGGAATCGGGTCGCTGAGGGCGATCAACAGCGCGGAGGCGAGTTATTCCTCGAGTTGCGGGCAGGGGAGTTACGCAGGGACGCTGACAGACCTGGGGAAGCCGCCGCAGGCGGGGAGCGAAGCGTTCATCAGCTCCGACCTGACGTCCGACCCTTCCGCCAAGAGCGGATACACCATCGCGCTGACCGCCGGGGATGCTGCGCCCAGCGGCGTGACCGGGTGCAACAGCCCCTCGTCGCTGTCGCAGACATATTTCGTGTCTGCCACCCCGCAGGTGGCAAGCTCCACCGGTTCCAGGTGCTTCGGCACAAATCAGGGTGGGACGATCTACCAGTCCACGGCGAACCCGCCGGTGGCGCTGGCCGTCACGCAGGTGGGAGCGCCAGCCGCGTCGGCGCCGATCCAGTAGGGGCGACCGGTTGGTCGCCCGGGGATGCGGCCCGTGGGTGACCTGTGCGGGCTCAGGACGCCAGGCGCCCGACGGCGACGGTGGCGGGTCTCAGCACATCGTCGCCGATGGCGTAGCCTGCACGGATCACGCTTATCACGTGGTCGTCCTGGGTCGGGTCGCTGACCGGCACCATCGAGACGGCTTCGTGCAGGCGAGGATCGAAGGGTTGGCTGTCGGCGGAGATCCGCGTCACCTGGTAGCCGGCGAGCTTCGACAGGAACAGGTCGCGAACAAGTTCGACACCCTTCAGCACGGCGGGGTCTGCCTGCGCGGAGGCGGACCCCGCGGCGATGGCGCGGTCGAGATTGTCGGCGACGTCGAGGAAATCGCCCAACACGGCGCGCCGGGTCCGCTCGATTTCCTTGTCCACGTCGCGACGCAGCCGCACGCGAACCTGTTCGAACTCCGTGGCGGTCTCGCGGTAGCGCTGGGCGTGCGCCTGGATGGCCTTGTCTTTCTCGGCCAGTTGCTGTTCCAGCTCTTCGACGTAGCTGGGTTTTCGGGGCCGTCCGGCGTCGGCGTTAGCGGCGGTGTCTCCCTTGAACCACCACCGGCGATCGACTACCTTCACCGGACCGTCCGGACTCGTCTCGTGCGTTGTCATGTGTGCGATCGGTGAACCTCGTTACGCGACCGGGGTGGCGGCCTCGAACGAGAACGCCAGGTGATCGTCCTCGAGGCCGATGCACACCGTGCCGCCGTGCTCCAGCTGGCCGAATAGGATTTCGTCCGTCAGCCGATCCCTGACCTCCGTCTGCACCAGTCGGGCCAGCGGGCGGGCGCCATACACCGGGTCGTAGCCGCGAATGGCCAGCCACGCCCGCGCTGCCGCTTCGAGCGTGATGGCGATCTTCCGCTCGGCCAGCTGCGCCTCGAGTTGCAGGACGAACTTCTCCACGATCGTCTCCATCACCGACGGACTGAGCGGTGAGAAGCTGACAGTCGCGTCGAGGCGGTTGCGGAACTCTGGGCTGAACATCCGCTCGATGGCTGATTTCGCCCGGTTCCTGGCCGTCTGGCCGCGCAGGTCAAGCAACTCGCCGAACTCGCTGGTCAGCCCCGCCGGGCTGAACCCGATTGCGCCGGCGCTCATCTCGCGCGATCCGGCGTTCGACGTCATGATCAGCACGACCTGCCGGAAGTCGGCGCGCCGGCCGTTGTTGTCGGTCAGCGTGGCGTGGTCCATCACCTGGAGGAGGATGTTGAAGATGTCCGGGTGCGCCTTCTCGATCTCGTCGAGCAGCACCACGCTGTAGGGGTGCGTCCGGACCGCGTCCACCAGCAGGCCGCCCTGTTCGAAGCCGACGTATCCTGGCGGCGCGCCAATCAGGCGGGACACGGCGTGCTTCTCCATGTACTCGCTCATGTCGTAGCGCAGGAACTCGTTGCCCAGGTGAATGGCCAGCTGCTTGGCCAGCTCGGTCTTCCCGACGCCCGTCGGCCCGGTGAACATGAAGCACCCGGCTGGGCGGTCTGGCTGCGACAGGCCGGCGCGGGACCGCTTGATCGCGCCGGTGACGATGTGCACGGCCTCGTCCTGACCGAAAACCACGCGACGCAGCGACTCTTCGAGCGTGCGCAGGCGCTCCTTGTCGGACGCCGACGCCTGCTTGTCGGGAATGCGCGCCATGCGGCCGACGACCCGTTCCACCTCGGCCGGCGTCACCACGCTTCGCGGGGCGGGGGCCGGCTTGTCGGCCGTTGGCGCGGCGGGCGAAATGGGCTGCCACTCGACCGCCTGCGGCGCCGGGCCGCCCTCCACGGTCGCTGCCGGACTCCCGGCCGGCCGCAGCCCCCCCGCGGGCGCTCCTGTGGTCGCCGTCGTTGACTGCAGGCGCAGCATGGCGCCCGCTTCGTCGAGGATGTCGATCGCGCTGTCTGGCAGCCGGTAGTCGCGGAGGAACCGCTTGGCGAGGCGGGCGGCCACCTCCAGGGCCGCGTCGGAGTAGTCCACTTGGTGGTGCTCTTCGTAGCGCGCCCGCAGTCCCTGCAGGATTTTGATCGTCTCCTCCACCGACGGCTCTTCGACCACGACCTTCTGAAGCCGCCGCGCCAGGGCCCGGTCCTTCTCGATGTGCTTGAATTCCTCGAACGTGGTCGACCCGACGATCCGGAGCTCGCCGGCCGTCAGCACCGGCTTGATGAGGGTCGCCAGGTCCATCGTGCCGCCCGTCGTGGCGCCGGCGCCGATCGTCGCGTGAATCTCGTCGATGAAAAGGATGGGCAGACGCCGGCTCTTGAGCGCGGCGAACACCGCCTTGAAGCGTTCCTCGAAGTCGCCGCGGAACCGCGTGCCGGCCAGCAGCGCCGCGGTGTCGAGGCTGTAGATCTCCGCGCCCTGGAGGATCGTCGGCACCTCGTCCTCGAGCAGCCGGATCGCGAGCCCTTCGGCGAGGGCCGTCTTGCCGACGCCCGCGTCGCCGACGAACACCGGGTTGTTCTTGCGTCGCCGGCACAGGATCTCGAGCGTGCGCTGCAGCTCCACGGTGCGGCCGATCAGCGGGTCGAGGACGCCGGCCCTGGCCCGTTCGGTCAGGTTCACGGTGTAGGTGCTGAGGGGATCGCGGGGCGCCTGCTGGCCTTCCGCCGGCCCTGGCGTCGAGGGGCGTCGGCGCGGTTCGTCGCCCTGTTGCGGCGGCATAGGCACCTTCGAGATGCCGTGCGAGATGAAGTTCAGGACGTCGAGCCGGGTGACGCTTTGCGCCTCCAACAACTGGCAGGCGTACGAGTTGGTCTGCTGGAGGATGGCGGCCACGATGTCGCCCGCGCTGACCTCGGACTTCCCGGCGCTCTGGACGTGCAGCACGGCCGTCTGCAGGACCCGGCGGAACGCGCGCGTCTGCTCCGGCTCCTTCTCCATCCCGCGCGGGTACTGCTCCACGGAGCCCGACAGGAAGGTGTCGAGCTCACGGCGGAGGCGGGGCAGGTCGATGCCGCAGGCGGACAGGATCTTCTCGCCTTCGAGGTCGTGCGTCAGGACGTAGAGCAGGTGCTCGAGCGTCAACGTGGTATGCCGACGGGAGACCGATTCCCGGTAGGCGATGTGCAACAGCATTTCGACGGCGGCGCTGAACATGGGACTCCTCGTTCTCGACGGGACCTTCACACCTCTTCGAGGCTTGCCATCAGCGGGAACCCGCGTTCCCGGGCAAGGCCGTACACGAGTCCGACCTTCGTCTCGGCGATCTCGTGCGGATAGACGCCGCACACGCCACGCCCCCGGCCGTGCACCTGCATCATCACCCGGTACGCTTCGGCCGGGTGCATCAGAAAGACCGACTCGAGTACCTGGATGACGAACTCCATCGTCGTGTAGTCGTCGTTGTGGAGCAGCACCCGGAAGAGGGGAGGCAGCTTCACCTCCTGCTCGGGCTGGTCGATGATCTCAGTGCTGCGCTTGCGGCGTTCGTCTGGCATCCGGCCATGCGACGCAGGCAGGTCTGCGTCCGTCATCCTCCGTCATCCTCCGTCATTCTCTTCGGGGCAAGTACCTTCAGTATAAGCCTTCGGGCAACCCAGAGAACCTCCGCCTGAAACCGCCGACAAGATAGATTTCAGGAGCCTCACAGAAACGCGCGTCACCGCCTGCCCCCTCGGTACGATATACTGACTCGTTGGTCATTGTGATGACCATAGAGACTTGTGCGTCGCGCCACGACGGGAGCCGCCCACGCCGATGCCCCGCACCAAGAAGGACGTCGTCACCGAATTTCGCACCGCGGAAATCCTCCAGGCGGCGTGCCGGGTGTTCGCCGAGCAGGGGTTCGAGCAGGCGACGATGGCCGAGATCGCCAGGGTGGCTGGCGTGGCGAAGGGGACGCTGTACCTGTACTACCCGTCCAAGCAGGACATCTACTGGGCGGCCCTCGGTCGCAGCCTCTTGGAGTTGGCTGCCGCCACCAGGTCGCAGGCCGAGAGCGCCGCGACGGCCGAGCAGAAGGTGCACGCATTCATCGCCACCAAGCTCCGCTATTTCGAGGAGCACCGCGACTTCTTCCGGATCTACTACTCGGAGGTCGGTCGGGCCCTGTGCCGGCACGGCCAGGCCGCGCGACAGTTCGACGACCTGTACCTGGAACAGGTGAAGGTGCTCGACCAGGTCCTGCAGCATGCGGTCCGGCGGAAAGCCATCCGACCGATCCGGACGGACGCGACGGCGTTTGCTCTCTTCGACCTCACGCGCAGCCTCGTGACGCAGCGCCTCCGCGGATTGAGCCGCGCGTCGCTGGACGAGGACATCGAGTTTGCCTTCGACCTGGCCTGGAAAGGAATCGGACACCGATGAGAACGAGGCAGCAGGTTGGCGTGCTGGCGACTGCCGTGCTGGCGGCCGCGGTGATGACGGTCGCATCGGGCACCGTCGAAGCCCAGGGGCCTGGAGGCGAGCCGCAACTGCCTCGCGAAGGCGGCCTGCCGCTGCCTCTGGCGTCCAGCGGGCTGATGGCGGGCCCGAACGTCCTGATGGGCGGCGTGCCGGCGGGCCAGGCGACGGCCGATGTGCTGCTCGTCTCTCTGTCGGACGCGATCGCCCGCGGGCTGAAGCAGAACCTGGGGATTGTGCTGGGCGAGCAGTCGGTCCGGTCGGCTTCCGGCTTGCGCTGGCAAGCGCTGAGCGGGCTGCTGCCGACTGCCGGTCTCCGGCTGAGCCAGACACGCGAGGAGATCAACCTCGAGGAGTACGGGTTCCCCGTCGCCCCTGGGCAGTCACCGATCCTCGGGCCCTTCAACGTCTCGGCGTTCCACGTCACGGCGAACGCCCCGATCTTCGACTACACCGCGATCCAGCGGGCCCGGGCCGGAGGACAGGCGGCGACGGCTGCCTCCCACTCGTTCCGTGACGCGCGCGACCTCGTCGTCTTCGTCACGGCAAATCTGTACTTGCAGGCGGTGACCGGCGCGAGCCGGATCGACGCGGCCCGCGCGCAGTTCACGACGGCGCAGGCGCTGTACGACCGCGCGGTGAACCAGAAGCAGGCCGGCGTCGTGGCGGGGATCGAGGTGTTGCGTGCGCAGGTCCAGCTGCAGTCGCAGCAGCAGCGCGTGATTTTCTACGAGAACGAATTCGCCAAACAGAAGCTGGCGCTCGCACGCGCCGTGGGGATTCCGCTCGGCCAGCAGGTGGCGCTGACCGATCGCGTGCCGTATACGGCGCTCGACTCGATGACGCTCGAGGAGAGCCTCGCGCAGGCGTACGCCTCACGCGAAGACCTGCAGAGCGCGGTGGCGCTGGAGCAGGCCGCGCAGGCGGGGCGGCAGGCCGCGATCGGTGAAGGGCTGCCGTCGGTGAACCTGACGGCCGACTACGGCAAGAGCTCCAGCGCCTGGGACACGCTGCACAGCACCTACTCGGTGGCCGCGTCGGTCCGCGTGCCGATCTTCCAGGGCGGCCGGGTGAGGGGACGGGTGCTGCAGGCCGATGCTCAACTGAAGCAGCAGCAGGCCCAGGTGGAGGACCTGCGGGCCCGCATCGAGTACGACGTGCGGTCGGCGCTGCTCGACGTGCAGGCGGCCGACCAGCGCGTGAAGGTGGCCAGGAGCGCCGCCGACTTGGCTGGCGAACAGCTCACGCAGGCGCAGGACCGTTTCACCGCGGGGGTGTCGAGCAACATCGAAGTCGTGCAGGCGCAGGAGGTGGTGGCGACCTCGACCGAGAACTTCCTGTCCGCCCTCTACGCCCACAACCTCGCGAAGATCTCACTCGCCCGCGCCGTCGGCCTCTCCGAGGAGCGCGCGAAACAGTTCCTTGGAGGCACCAAGTGATGTCGGATCGGGTCGACTTCGAACGGGAGAATGTGACGATGAACGAATCTTCGCGAGCCGGCGCGCCGGCGGAACAGCCTGCGGGCAGCGGCGTGGCGACCTTCCTCAAGGGGCGGCCTCGGACCCGCGGCATCCTCGGCGTCGGCGGTCTCGTGATCGCGCTTGGCCTGGTGGGTGCCTGGTGGCACCAAAGCGGGCGGGAATCGACCGACGACGCGCAAATCGACGGGCACATCGTGCCGATCGCTGCTCGCGTCGGGGGAACCGTTCTCTCCGTGAAGGTGAACGAGAACGACGTCGTGCAGCCTGGCAGCCTGCTCGTCGAGGTCGATCCGAGGGACTACCGAGTGGCGCTTCTGCGCGCCGAAGCCGACTTCGCGGACGCGCAGGCGGCGCTAGCCGGAGCGCAGGCGGGCATCCCCATCACGGCAACGACCACGGCCAGCCAGGTCAGTTCCACCGGGGCGAACGTCGAGCGGGCCCAGGCTGGGACCGAGGCGGCGACCCGTGACGTGGAGGGGGCCCGCGCCAGGCTGGCGTCCATGCAGGCCCGGTTGAAGGAGGCCACGGCGAACGCTACGCGCACGGGCCGCGACCTCGATCGCATGAAGCAGTTGATCGTCAAGGACGAAGTGTCGCAGCAGCAATACGACGCCGCGGTGGCGGCGGCCGAGGCGGCAAAAGCCGGCGTGGAATCGGCCCAGGCCGTGATCAGCGAGGCCACCCAGGCTGTGTCGGTGGCCGACAGCCGGCGGGTGCAGGCCATCGGCGCGCTCACGCAGGCGCAGGCGGACCTGCGCACGGCGCACACCGCACCGGAACAGGTCACCGTGGCTCGGGCCAGGGCGCAGTCGGCGGCCGCCCGGGTCCAGCAAGCCAGCGCCGCGCTGGAGCAGGCCAACCTGAACATGGCCTACACCTCGATCAAGGCGCCCATCGCGGGACGCGTCAGCAAGAAGAGCGTGGAGCCGGGGCAGGTCATCCAGCCTGGCCAGCCGCTGCTGGCGATCGTGCCGGTCGAGGACATCTGGATCACCGCGAACTTCAAGGAAACCCAATTGAAGGAGATGCGGCCCGGCCAGCGGGTGTCCATCTCGGTGGATGCCTACGGCCGCAGCTATGCGGGCACGATCGACAGTATCGCTGCGGCGACGGGCGCGCGCTTCAGCCTGCTGCCCCCGGAGAACGCCACGGGAAACTATGTGAAGGTGGTGCAGCGCGTCCCCGTGAAGATCGTGCTCGACAAGGGACAGGACCCCGAGCACCTGCTGTGCCCCGGCATGTCAGTGGTGCCGACGGTGTACACGAGGTAGCGGCGTGCCAAGCCCGCGAGAGAAGCCCAGCCCGTGGATCATCGCCATCTCGGTGATGTTCGGCACGTTCATGGTGGTGCTCGACACCACCATCGTGAACGTGTCGCTCCCGCACATCGCGGGCAGCCTGTCGGCGAGCATCGAGGAGTCCACCTGGGCGCTCACATCGTACCTGGCGGCCAACGCCATCATCCTGCCGATAACTGGCTGGCTCGCCAACTACTTCGGCCGGCGGCGGCTGCTCCTGCTGTCGGTCGTCGGCTTCACGCTGGCGTCGCTCCTGTGCGGCCTCGCCACGTCGCTGCCGATCCTCATTTTCTGGCGGATCGTCCAGGGCACGACGGGCGGCGTGATGCAGCCGCTGTCCCAGGCGATCATGCTCGAGGCGTTCGCGCCGAAGGACCGCGGCAAGGCCATGGCCTTCTTCGGCCTTGGCGTGGTCGTCGCGCCTGTACTCGGCCCCGTGCTCGGCGGATGGCTGACGGACAACTACTCCTGGCGATGGGTCTTCTACGTCAACCTGCCCGTAGGCATCGCCGCGTTCATGATGTTGCGGGCGTATGTCTTCGACCCGCCCTACATCACGCGCGGGACGGCGAAAATCGACTATTGGGGGATCGGCCTGCTAGCCATCGGCATTGCCGCGCTGCAGATCGGCCTCGACCAGGGACAGCAGGAGGACTGGTTCTCGTCCGACCTGATCGTCACGCTCGCCGCTGCGGCGGTCATCGGCCTGGGCGGGTTCGTCGTGCACGCGCTGCTGGCGCGCGATCCCGTCGTCGATCTCCGGCTCTTCAAGGAGCCGACGTTTGCCACCGGCGTGGTGCTGATCACCGCGATGGGATTCGGGCTGTACGGCAGCCTGATCCTGATGCCGGTGCTCCTGCAGACGCTGCTCGGCTACCCGGCGCTCCAGGCGGGCTACGCGATGGCGCCGCGCGGGCTCGGCTCGCTCGTCGCGATGCCGGTGGTGGGCCTGCTGATGAATCGCACGGACCCTCGGCGGATGCTTGGCCTCGGCTTCCTGGTGAACGCGGTGTCGCTCTACTGGATGTCGTCGCTGAACCTGCAGGTCGGGTTCTGGGACATCTTCTGGCCGCAATTCGTCCAGGGCGTCGGCCTCGGCCTGCTGTTCGTGCCGCTGACGACAGTGACGATGGACCGCATCGCGCCGAAAGACATGGGGCACGCGACCAGCCTGTTCAACCTCCTGCGCAATATCGGCGGGGCCGCCGGAATCGCCATGATCCAGACCGTGCTGGCGCGGGACCGTCAGGAGCACGTCAACGTGCTCGGGGCGCACATCAGCGCCTACACGCCATCGACCCAACTGATGTTCCAGAACCTGCGGTCGACGTTCGTGGCCCGCGGGGCGGACCTCGCCACGGCGACCGACCGGGCGTACGCCGCGCTGTTCGGGATGGTCCAGAAGCAGGCGGCGATGCTCGCCTTCATCGACGGATTCAAGTTCCTCGCCGTCGTGTTCCTGCTGCTGCTCCCGCTCGTGTTCCTGATGAGGAAGCCGCGGCACCACGAGGGGCCCCCCGTGGCCATCGTCGCGGAGTGAACGCATGGTGAAGACACTCGATATCGACTTCATGGGGCGGCCTGGCGTGATCGCGTCCGGCCTGATCGAGGGGCCCGACGGGTTGGCCCTCGTGGACCCCGGGCCCGCCAGCAGCCTCGATGGTCTCCGGGCGGCGTTGGGGGCTGTGGGTCATGCGCTCGAGGAGGTCGAGGCGATCCTTGTGACGCACATTCACCTGGATCACTCTGGCGGCGTCGGGGTCATGGTCAGGTCGAACCCGCGCCTCCAGGTGTACGTGCACGAGCGCGGGGCGCCGCACATCGTCGATCCATCAAAGCTCGTGTCGAGCGCGAGCCGGCTGTACGGCGAGAACATGGACCGGATGTGGGGAGAGGTCGTCCCGGTGGCGGCAGAGAACGTCCACCCCTTGAAGGGTGGGGAAGTGCTGCGCGTCGCGGGCACGGACGTGCGCGTGGCCTACACGCCCGGCCACGCCTCGCACCACGTCAGCTATTTCGATACCTCCAGCGGCACGGCATTCGTTGGCGATACCGGCGGCGTCCGGATTGGCGCACCGCTGCTGGTCGTGCCGCCCACGCCTCCGCCCGACATCGACCTCGATGCCTGGGACGCGAGCCTCGACCTGATACGCGCGTGGAATCCCCAGCGAGTCTTCCTCACGCACTTCGGCGGGTTCGAGCAGCCGCTGGAACACCTGGCGGACCTCCAGGAACGGCTGCACCAGGCGGCGAGCGACGTGCGGTCGCTCCTGGCGGACCAGTCACTGGACAACGAGCAGCGGCAGGCGCGGTTCGTCGACCGGATGGTGCGGACGTTCCGGGAGCGGCTGCCGGACGAGGACTGGGTACAGCGCTATCAGCTGGCCGTTCCGTTGGATCACTGCTGGCACGGCCTGGCGAGGTATTGGAGCAAGAAGGGGCCGAAGGGACCAGTTAGCGGGTCAGCCGGGTCTCGATCGGTTCGGGGTGCACCGTGACGTCCGCCTGGGTGACGAGCCCCTGGACGACCAGGCCGTCACCTCCACGTCCACGCGGTTGAACGCCAGCCGGCGTGCGGCCTCGTAGACGATCCACACGCAGGTGACGAGCAGCAGGAACGTCTCGCCGAGCGCCGACAGGTTCTCGATCTTGCCGTGCCCGTACGGGTGATCGCGATCGGGCGGGGGTCCTGAGACCCTCACGGCGGCGTAGGTCATCACTGCAGCCACCAGGTCGAGCCCCCGAGTGCGCGGCTTCGGCCAGAATGCCCAGGCTGCCGGTGGCGATGCCGACGACCGCCTTCATCGCCGTCAGCGCCAGCGCGGCGCCCACCGAATTGAGCGCAGCCGATTTCTTCTCGACAATCCGGCCGAGCCTCTTTCGTTCCGGCTCGACCGGGTTATGGCAGAACGGCCCGGCTGCCGGCGTTCTGCGTCATCATCTTGCTCGTCGTCCATCGAGGTGTTCGAAATACCGCCGGCGGCAGGCCTGCCAGGAAGGCCGCTCCGGACCCGCAGACGCCGAGCCTCTTGTCGGGCCGCCACTCACGGCGACCTCCGGGAGGCTCGAGAGAGTCGTTGCGGCCTTCAAAGGGTGTCGTGAAGGAGGGTCGCGGCGCGTGCGCGTGCGGTCTCGGGAATGACGTAGGTGCATCGCCGTTCGGTCAGTTCGTGGCCGTAGATCGCGATCGCCTGCTGCCCGAAACGCGTGACCCATTGCGGGTGGTGCTCCCGGAGGGCTCCCGCCTCGCCGACGACCGACAGCCAGCAGCAGCGCCCCGCCGAACGGACCGGCTCCACCGCGGTTTCTCTCAATGCGTCGCGCAACTCGGCCCGCTTGTCGTCGGTCGCGCCGACCATCAGCTCTGCGCCGCCTCGGTCGCCGATGCTCATCACCAGCCGCACCCGCTCCCACGCGTCGCGAGTGGCCGCGTCGAGCGCGCCGGCGGGCAGGACAACGGTTTCCATCGGCGGCAGGAGCGCCAGGCCGACGATCGGCGCTTCATCCTCGACATCGCCAATCACCGTGCCAGCGGCCTCGGAGAACGTTGAGCGCACCACCATCGGCGTGCGGCCCTTCCACCCTGCCAGGAGGGCTCTCGGGTGAACCACCTTCGCGCCGAAGCGAGCCAGTTCATGCATCGCGGCGTAGCTGACGCGGGTCAGCATCCGGGCACCCGGAACGAGCCTCGGATCGGCAACCGCGACCCCCTCGACGTCGGTGAAGATATCCACGCGGCACGCGCCGAGCGCGACGCCCAGCGCGACGCCGGACGTATCGCTCCCGCCACGGCCAAGCGTCGTGTAGTCCAGGGTGTCCCGGGCGACGCCCTGGCCGCCCGTGACGACGGGCACCTGCCCGGCGGCCATCAGCGTATGCAGGCGCGACGTGTCGATCTCCTCGATGCTGGCTTCGACGTGCTGGCCGTCGGTGTAGATGCGAGCTTGCGCGGCGGTCAGGCCCACCGCCGGGATTCCTGCCCGCTTGAGCGCCTGTGACATCACGGCGGCCGATATCGCCTCGCCGCAGGTGAACATCAGGTCGTAGTCGTCCGGTTCGACTGGCCCGCCGTCCGAGCGCAGCAGGTCCAGTAGGGTGTCGGTGGCGTACGGATCGCCGCGCCGGCCCATCGCCGAGACCACGATCGCCACCCGGTTTCCGTCGGCGATCGCGCGTCGGACGTGCCCGACGACCTGCTGACGTCGTTCCGGGGTGGAGACAGACGTGCCGCCGAACTTCTGGACGAGGATCGGGATGCTCATGGAACGCGCACGAGGTTGCCGGCCACCAACTGCTCGGCAATCTGCACGGCGTTGAGCGCGGCGCCCTTCCGGACGTTGTCCGCGACGATCCACAGGTTGAGCCCGTGGTCGAGCGAGTTGTCCTCGCGGATGCGGCCGACGAACACCGCGTCGGTGTGCGCGGTCGGCGCGGGCATCGGGTAGGCGGGACCGGCTGGGTCGTCCACCACCGAGATGCCCGGCGCCGCGGACAGAATTTCTCGCGCCTCGGCGGCCGTCAGCTTGCGCTCGGTCTCGATGTTGACCGACTCGGAGTGACCGATGAGGACCGGGACCCGGACGGTGGTCGCGGTGATCCTGATGCCGGGGTCGCCCATGATCTTCACCGTCTCGTGGACCATCTTCCATTCTTCCTTCGTGTAGCCCCCGTCCTGGAACACGTCGATCTGCGGGATCACGTTGAAGGCGAGCTGATACTGGAACGTGCGCGGCGGGCTGCACGTGCCCTGCTCGAGGATCTCCCTGGTCTGCCGCAACAGTTCGTCCACGCCGTTCTTGCCGGCGCCGGAGGCGGCCTGGTACGTGGACACCACGACCCGCTTGATGCGCGCCCGGTCGTGGAGCGGCTTGAGCGCCACCACCAGCTGGATCGTCGAGCAGTTGGGGTTGGCGATGATCCCCTTGTGCCACGCGAGGTCGCGCGGATTGACTTCGGGCACCACGAGCGGGCAGGCCGGGTCCATCCGCCAGGCGGAGCTATTGTCGATCACGACCGCGCCCTGCCGGACGGCCTTCGGGGCGAGGTCGAGACTCGCATCGCCGCCGGCCGAGAAGATCGCGATGTCGATGCCGGCGAAGTTCGCCTCGGTCGCCTCGAGGCACGCACAGGCGCGCCCGGCGAAGGAGACGGGCGTTCCCGCGACCTCTGCCACGTCGAGCGGCCGCAGTTCGTTCACAGGAAACCGACGCTGCTCGAGCGTCTTGATCATCTCGGTGCCAACCATGCCGGCCGCACCGACCACCGCCACGTTCCAGGTTCTGTTGCTCATCAATGTGCTCCTTGCATGAAGGGTGTCTCGCACCGCTCTGTCACTGTGGCGGAATCGAAGCCCGCCCACGTCTGGTCCTGCCGCTGTCGGCGACCGGTGGCGGGCGGCTCGCGCCCCGGCCTTCGACGGGCGGAGACATCACTCCCGGAGTGATGTTGCATGATAGGTCGCAGGCGGCGGCCATTTCAAATCGGCGATCCGATCTCGCCGGCTTGACAGCCGCCCGATTCGGCATCAGAGTCGCGGCGTTTCCGGGAGGGGGAAGTCGGGCCGTCAGGCGCTGGTGCCCGCTGGTCATCCAGGCCCAGGGGGGCCGAGGAGGTGTCATGTTCAGACGCGTGATCTCGGTGCTCGCGTTGGCGATGGTGCTGGTCTCTGTCACCCTGGCGTCGGGGCAGTCGCCTGCGGCGACGCAGGCGGCTGCCCATCACCGTCATCAAGGCCGGGCGTTTGATTGATCCCGCCGCGGACTCGGTCGCCGTCAACCAGGTGATCGTGATTGAAGGCCTACGGCAGCTTCACCACGAGGATACGAGCGGCCACTTTGCTGGGATCGACGTTTGCCACGCGCGTGATCTTCCGACCCGCAGGAGTGAATCCCGTGACCTCGACGTCCACCTTCCTGACGTCACCGAGCCCGAAGTGAACCGGCGTCTGGCTCTGGGACGTGTATCCGCTGCCCGTGTTCACGATCCGGCTGCCCACCACCTTGCGCGTGCCGGCCACGTAGAGCCGCACCTCGGAGCCCGCGCGCGTGGAGTGCCCCTTGCTGTCGAGGACGATGACCTGGAGCGACTTGCGCGCCTGCGCCGCCGGCAGGAGGTTACGATAGACGGCGTTCTTCCCTTCCGGGTTGTTGTTGGAGATCGCGAGGTCGATCGCGCCGTCCTTGTTGAAGTCGGCGAACTCGAGGCCGTGCGTGGCGCCGTGCTTGCGGAACAGCTCGGTCGTCACGTCCACGAACTTCGTCCCCTCGTTGTGGAAGAAGTAGTCCTTCTCGTTGACGGGCTTGTCGATGTACGAGGACACGTACAGGTCGGGCCGGCCGTCGTTGTCGTAGTCGGCCCACGCCGACGGCGTTGCCCGCTCGCCGCCCTTCACGCCCATCTGCTCGGCGACGTCGGTGAACCTGCCCTTGCCGTCGTTCTTATAAAGGAAGTTGCGGCCGTAGCCGGCGACGAACAGGTCGAAGAAGCCGTCGTTGTCGAAGTCGATCACGCTCGGCCCGTTGCTGCCCAGCCGGCCTTCCGCGATGCCGTCCATGCCCAGCTCGCCGGCCACGTCGGTGAACTTCGTGCCGTCGTTGCGCCACAGCCCGTTTTTGTCGCCGTCCTGGTTGGCGCAGAACAGATCCAGTCTGCCGTCCTGGTTGTAGTCGAACCAGACCGCGCCGACCGTCTTGCGCGGGTCGTCGACGCCCATGTCCTTCGCCACGTTCTTGTAGTGGTCGCCCTCGTTGTGGAACAGATTGTTCGGCGCATCGCGCTCGGCGACGAACAGGTCCACGCGGCCGTCGTTGTCGTAGTCCACGAAGGCGATCTGGCGCGATTCCATGCCCGACAGGTCGACTCCCCACTGCTTGGCGACGTCGGTGAAGTGCTTGCCGTTGCCCTCGTTCCGGTACAGCTTGTTCGCCGTCCCCGATCGCTTCGTGAAGCCGACGTAGATGTCGATGTGGCCGTCGCCGTCGAAGTCGCCGCACGCCGCGCCGCGCGTGTCGAGCGTGTCGGCCACGCCCACGTCTTTGGCGACCTCTTTGAACGTACCGTCGCCGTTGTTCACATACAGCTTGTTCGGCCCCTTCCCGTTCGCACCGACGAACAGATCGAGGTTGCCGTCGTTGTTGAAATCGGCCCAGCAGTTCGGCTGGCCGCCGCTGACGCCGAAGACGTCCGGCTGCACTGACTCGAACCGGGGTCCGGTGACGGCCGCCGGCTGCTCTGCGTGTCCGATGACGACAGGCCCAGCGCCCGCGAGCCAGACTGCCGAGCCGATGAACCAGGCCACGAGGGCCGACCATCCCGTCAGGTGACGCTTCATGCTTGCTCCTGCGCGCATAACGCGCGCGATTCCGGGACGCTGGCAGAAGAGAGGCTTCCGGCAGACCCATCCGGTTGCTTCACGATCGTCCCGGCCTTCATAACGAATCGAACGTCCTGCAGCACCTTCACGTCGTCCAGGGGGCTGCCGGCGACGGCGACCAGGTCCGCCTGGTAGCCCCGTCGGACCGCCCCGATCTGATCGTCGCGGCGTAGAAGTTCGGCGGCCACGGATGTCGCCGCCTGGATAGCGCGCATCGGTTCCATGCCGGCCTGCACCATCAGATCGAATTCCTCGGCGTTCGTCCCGGGCACGACGCGCCCGGCGTCGGTGCCGAAGACGATCTTCACGCCCAACGCGAGCGCCTTCCGAAATACTTCCCTGTGGTTCGCCATCACACGATGGACAAAGTTGTCCGGATACCCGGCGAGCGCGTGCGTCGGACGCATGTTGGCGAAGGTCGGGCACCAGTAGACGCCGTGCTCGACCATGAGCCTCAGCGCCTCCTCGTCGAGGAGCATGCCGTGCTCGATGGACCGGACGCCGGCCCTCACCGCGGCCTTCGCTCCCTCGCCGCCGTACGCATGGGCCGCCACGTCCCTGCGCCAGCGGCGCGCCTCCACGACGACGGCGCTGAGTTGGGCCTCGCTGAACTGCGAGATCGGCTCCAGTGTCGTGGGCCCGACCTGTTTCAGGTTGCTCGTGACGTAGACCTTGATCCAGTCCGCGCCGTACTTCACCTGCTGTCGCACGGCCCTGATCATCTCGTCGGTCGTGTCCGCGATGGCGGCGAACTGCGGCAGTCGGGCATCGATCTCCGGCGCCAGCCCGACGTGGTTCATGTGCCCGCCGGTGATCGAGAGCGCCATGGTGGATACGAACAGCTGCGGACCGGGGATGAGGCCATCGCGGATGGCGTCGCGCACCGCGACGTCTGCGTAGCCCGCGCCTTCCGAATCCATGTCGCGCGCCGTCGTGAAGCCGGCATGCAGGGTGGCGCGGGCAGCTGCGGCGCCCTGAAGGGCCCGGAAGGGGATCGACTTGGTCAGCACGGGGTTCTTCCCGTCTCCAGGGGCAAAGCACATGTGCGTGTGGCTGTCGATCAGGCCTGGCAGCACCGTGTAGGCCGCCAAGTCGATCACGTGCGCGCCGGTTGGCGGTACGCGGCACCCGCCCACGCAGCTGATCCGATCCTCTTCGATCAGGATGACGACGTCCTGCAGCGGTTCCGGACTGACACCGTCAATCAGTTGACCGGCGCGGATCGCAATCGGCGGGAACGGGTTCATCTGAATGGACGTCCTTTCATCACTCGCGGTCCGGTGCGCGGTCGGTGCGGCGCGGTCAGGACCGTCGGGGCAAGAAGGAGAACCAGAGTGATCACGCTTCGATCAACGCGCGTAACCTACCGTCGTTTCGGCACGCGATCCAGCGAAAAATGCTAATCGTCGGATGAAGGCCGTTCATGCTGCGGGCGAACCGGCGATCGGCTCGCTCCCCCCGATCCGGCGCCGTCGTCGCGGCGGCCCCGGGCCGGAACGGCGGTTCCATCTCCAGCCGCGGAGCAGCTCGAGGAGCTTGGCCGGCGCGGGCAGGAGCGCGGCGGTTGCCGAGTAGACCACCTCGATCGGGCGGTCGATCCGGAGCTGGGCAACGGGAATGGCGACCAGGCGGCCGGCCTCGAGATCCGGCCGGGCGACACTCGACGGAACGATTGCCACGCCCCCGCCCGTGGCGACGAACTGCTTGATCGTCTCGAAGTTCGCGAGCTCCGCCGCGACGTTGAAGGGGACCCGGTGGTCGGCGAACAGGCGATCGACGAGGGCGAGCATCGGGGTTCGCCGGGAATGGATGAAGAAGCGCTCGTGACACAGGTCGGCCATCGTGACGTCCCGCTGGCGGGTGAGGTCGTGGCCGGGAGCCACAACGAGCACGATCGGATCGTTGAGGAGCATCTCGGCGTGCAGGCCGCGTAGATTCGTCTGCCTGATGCCGAAGCCGAGATCGGCGTCCCGCTCGGCGACCAGGTGCGCGATCTGATGGCCGTCACAGAGGCTGGTCTTGATCTTGATGTTGGAGTGCTGGAGGTGGAACGCGGTCAGCGGTGCCGACAACAGGTACTGCGCCGCCGATTCATGGGCGGCGATCGTGACGCGACCGGACACCAGGTTCCGGATGTCCGCCATGTGTGACTGCAGCTCGTCGCGCAGCCGGATGATGCGCCGTGCGTGCTCGAGCAGCGCGTTACCCGCCTCGGTGAGCGTGCACTCGTGCGGGGTTCGCACCACGAGCGGCACGCCGACCTCTTCCTCGAGCTTTCGAATCGTGACGCTCACCGCGCCCTGCGTCCGGAAGACCCGCTCGGCCGCCTTAGTGAAGCTGTGCTCTTCGACGACCGCGATGAAGTGCTCGAGTTGGTACAGTTCCATGACGTCTCACTCCCAGGGATCGTTCGCGGCCATCAGCGGCGGTGGGCCCTGATCGTCTCCAGGCCTTGGGCGCGCGGCCCCGTCTCGACCCGTCGCAGCGCGATTGCACAGCACACCGCGAGCAGCGCGAACGCGGTGAAGATCCACATCCCAGGCCGGTACCCGGCGGGGTTGGCCGGGCCGGCCAGCCAGCGGTCGTTGGACCATCCAATCAGCAGGTTCATGCCGACCAGGCCGATCTGCTGGATGGCATCCACGACCGCGCTGGCAAACCCGAGGCGGGAGCGGTCCACGACCAGGACGACCGACATCCACAGCACGGCCGGCACCATCGCGAACGCCACGCCCATCAACGCCATCGGCACGATCGGCGGAACGTCGGTCCAGGCCAGCACCAGGAAGACGGGAACGAGCAGGGACGACCCGAGCAACATGAAGAGCGAGCGGTTGCCGTAGCGATCGACGAGGTGACCGAAGAACGGCATGAACAGCAGGGAGAACATCGGCTCCATGCCCACGAGCAGCGACGCGGCTTGCGGCGTTGCCTGCCGCGCCTCGATCAGGAACTTCTGACCGAAGGTCTGAAACGGGAAGATGCAGCCGTAGAACGCGACGCAAAGCGCCGCGAGCAGCCAGAACGACCGGTTGAAGACGAAGAGGTCGTGGAACCGGTCGGCGCCCCCGTGTCCCACAGCGCCAAGTTCGTAGCGCCGCTCTCCTCGTGAATCGAGGATCCAGAACAAGACTGCGCCCGCGACGCAGACCCCCCCGAACCCGATGGCCATCAACAGCGGCCACCGCCAGTAAACATACGCAGCTGCGGCCCACGCCGGGGACGTCTGCGCGCTGAGAGAGCCCAGGCGGCACACCGACGTCCTGATGCCGAAGGCCAGGCTCAGCTCGCCGCGGAGAAACCAGCGCGCGATGGCCACGTGCGTCGCCATCGCCAGCGATTCGGCGCCTATCCCGGTAATCACGCGGCCGGACGCCATCACGCCGATCCGGGGGCTGAGCGCCGTCACCACGAGACCCGCGAAGACCAGCGCGCTGAAGAGCATCATCGACTTCTTCGCGCCAATGCGGTCGATGACGAGGCCGGCGGCGAGCAGGACGAAAATGTTCGGGAGGCTGTAGGACGCCTGCAGCAGGCCGATCTGCGAATCGGTGAAGTGCAGCTGCCGGCTGAGAAGCGGGGCCAGGGGCCCGATCGCGTCAAAGGCGTAGTAGCTGCCGTACACCGCGACGCTCATCGCCAACAGCACCGCCCATCGGTATCGAGCAGTCGGGAGGGTCTTGCCAATGGCGACGGATCTCGCCTGGGTGTCGGTCACGGGACTGTACCCCTGGGAAGAAAGCGCACGGACGTGGCGAGGACTATACCCCGCTCACCCCCACCGTACACTATTCCGCTCTTCATCGCGCGATTGTCGGCTGCGGGCCGCGACGCCGCGTTCGCCGGCCGTGGACGGCCCCTGGCCTCACCCGGGCATAAACGGTCTTCATCGGACGATTAGCACTATTCGTTGGATCGGCCGAGGGAATTGACGGTAGGTTACGCTAGTCTTTCCAAGACCGCAGAAGCGTGAGGCTCCCGCGAAATCGACCACGACTGGTCGTTGCCGATGATCGCCCATGGGCGGCCATCAGCCCGCTTGATTCATATCGCGTCCAACGCGATAGGGAGGCAGTGCATGGCCGGACAAGCAAGGTGGATACTGGCGGCGGTGATCGTTGCGGCGACGTTCGGGACGATAAGCCCCGCGGCGGCCCAGACCAGCTTTGCGACCCTTCGAGGAAAAGTCGGCGACGAACAGGGGGGAGTGCTGCCGGGTGCCACTGTGACGGTGCGCCAGACCGAGACGAACACGACCCGCACGGGTGTCACCAACGAAGCGGGTCAGTTCTACCTGCCGAGTCTGCCGTCGGGCACCTACGAGGTGACCGTCGAGTTGCAGGGTTTCACGACTGGCAAGCGGACGCTGCCCTTGCGCGTCGGCCAGGAGGCGACCGCCGACTTCACGCTGCGCGTGGGCGGCCTCGTCGAGAGCGTAGAAGTGCAGGGGCAGGCAACCGTCGTCGAGACGCAGTCCGCGCTGGGCGGCGTGGTTAGCCGGAAGGAAATCGACAGCCTGCCGACCATCGACCGCAACTTCGCGGGCCTGGCGATGTTGGCCCCCGGCATCTCGTCGAGCGGATCCAGTTCGATGGGGTTCAGCGCCGCGGGCCAGCGCCAGTTCCAGAACAATGTCTTCGTGGACGGTGCGACCAACGCGCAGCAGTTCTACGGCACGCAGGCCGAGTCGTATCCCCAGGACTGGGTCCAGGAGTTCCAGGTGATGACCAACGGGTTCTCCGCCGAGTTCGGGCAAGCGACCGGCGGCGTGCTCAACGTCGTCACGCGCAGTGGCGCGAACAAGTTCTCGGGGCGCTTGTACGGCTTCTACCGCAACTCGACGCTCGACAGCCCCGGCTATGCCGGCCGCTTCGACACCAGTGGTCAGCCCGTGTTCCTCTCCTCGGTGCCGACGTATCACAGCTACCGGGTCGGCGGCTTCCTGGGAGGTCCGATCATCAAGGACAAGGCGTTCTTCTTCGGCGGCGTCGAGGATTACGACAACACCCAGCAGGCAGTCCTGTCGATCTCCCAGTACTGGATCAACCAGGGGAACGTTGCGGTCATCCCCGCGGAGAACACCAGCCGGGTGTACATGGCGAAGGTCGACGCGAATCTGAACCAGAACAACCGGCTGTCGTTCCGAAACAGTCGCACCTTCCACACGGACACGAACTGCAGCGGCCAGGGCGGTGACGGCTGCAACAGCAATCCGCTCACGACGCTGCAGAAGCGGGCGACGTTCAACGGTCCCCTCTGGTCGACGCTCGGCACCCTGACGAGCACGCTTGGCCCCAACGCCTTCAACGAAGTGCGTGTCTACTATGGCGTAAACAAGCTGGCCATCACCGGGAACGCGACCGGAACGTACGGCCTCGCGCTCTTGCAGGACACCGCCCATCTGCCGCTGACGACGGAAAAGACCTACCCTGGCGCCTTGTTCGGCTCGGCGGTGACGGGCGGGGTCGAGGGCGAAAGCAACTTCTACGTGATCGACAACTTCATGTTCGTGAAAGGCAAGCATCAGTTCAAGGTCGGCGCCCAGCTGGCGAGGGTCACCTTCTTCATGGACATCGACGCGTCGCAGAAAGGCCGCTGGGCTTTCTCGACTGACAAGGTGTTCAATCTCAACGACCCGACCAGCTTCCCGTATTCCCTGAGTTACGCGATCGGTACTGCGACCTATGCGCAGCCGTCGTGGAACCCCAGCTTCTTCGCCCAGGACACCTGGCAGGTGGCCGACGCCCTGACCCTGAACATCGGCATCCGCTACGACGTCGACAACACGATCAAGGTCGGCAACGAGCTGGTCGACACCTACAACCAGGGCTTCGTGAAGAGCTACGGCGGCACAGCGCCCCTGACGCAGGTGAAGAGCGATCTGAACAACGTGCAACCGCGTTTCGGCTTCGTCTGGACGCCGACGGCGAATCACCAGACGACGATTCGGGGCAGCGCCGGGATCTTCTACGACCAGAACCACTTCAATTACAACGACACCTACATCAACCAGACGCTGCTGACCACCAACCGCATCACGATCAACGCCAACGACCCGACCCAGAACCCGTTCTACAATGCGGCTGACCCGAACGGCAGCAAGACCGCCGCGCGAGCGTTTCTGGCGAACTGGTTCGCGGCCTTCCCGAACATCAACACCTCGGTGCTGGGGACGCCCAAGCAGACGGCTACCGGGATGTCGCCGGATTTCCACCTCCCCCACACGGTCGAGGCCACGATCGGCTTCACCCACGATTTCGCGAACAAGATTGCCATCCGGGCCGACTACGTCTACTCGCATGGCTACGACGTCGTGCTGCAGCGCAACCTCAACATCACCCAGGACGCGAACGGGAACTGGGTGACGATCGATCCCCGGTTCACGGCCATCAACATGTATCAGAACCTGGGGTGGATCAAGTACAACGCGATGGTCTCGCGCATCGAGTACCGCGGCACCAAGCTGCGGGTGGGCACGTCCTATACGCTGGCCAAGGGTACCTCCAACAGCACGGCGACCAGCGTGGGCGGCGGTGCGGCCACCAACCCGTTGAACCTCTCGATTGACGAGGGGCCGACCAACGAGGACCGGCGCCACGTCCTGGTCTCCGACTTCTCGTACATCTTCCCGCTCGACTTCCAGCTGGCCGGCATCGCCCGCTATCAGAGCGCGCTGTCGTACAGCGCCACCAACGCCAACATCGTCTTCGCCCGGCCGCTGCCCCGCAACTCGTTTCGCGGCGACGCCGAGTCGAACGTCGACCTGCGGGTGGGGAAGAACTTCAAGTTCGGCCGCTATTCGGCTACCCTCTTCTGGGAGATGTTCAACGTCTTCAACACGGTGAACTACATCCAGTACCAGGGCAACCAGCTGTCGTCGTCGTACCAGCTGCCGCAGGGTGCGCTTCCGATGCGCCGGCAGCAGGTCGGGCTGAGGTTCGACTTCTAGTCGGGACCGGCACGCGGCCGCGCCGACTGGCCTGGCGCGGCCGCCCATTCGTGGAGGGCATGTGAAACATCGACGTCTGTTCGCGATCCTCGTCGTCTGTGCCGTGGCCGTCGTGGGCCTCTACGCGCAGGCGGGCGAGAAGATCGACTACCAGATGCTGACGAAGATCCGTGACGAAGGGCTGAACCGCTCGCAGGCGATGGAGATCGAGAGTTGGATGGCCGACGTGTACGGTCCTCGCATCACCGGATCCCCCGGCTACAAGCAGGCCGCGGACTGGGCGGTGAAGAAGATGACCGAGCTCGGCTTCTCGAACGTGCACATCGAGAAATGGCCGTTCGGCAAGGGGTGGCAGCTGAAGAAGTTCTACGCCCAGATGACCGACCCGCAGGTGATGCCGATTATCGGCACCGTCCGGGCGTGGACCCCGGGCACGAACGGCGCCGTCGTCGCCGACGTCGTGCACGTCGTCATCGGCTCCGAGGCCGACTTCGAGAAGTACCGGGGCAAGCTCGCCGGCAAGGTCGTGCTGACGCAGCCGCCCCGCGAGGTGAAGATGCTCGAAGGCCGCGTGACGTGGCGAATGGACGACGCGTTGCTGAAGGAAGCGGAAGCGATGCCGGTCCCGCCGGCGCGCGGCGCCGCGCGCCGGCCGACGGGCCCGACCCTCCAGGACAAGATCAACCAGTTCTTCGTGGCTGAGAAGGTCGTGGCGGCGATCGATCGCGGGAGCGACGTGTCGATCGTCGCGGCGGGCGGCATGGAGAACATGACGCCCATGACACAGCGGACCGACGGCGGGACGGTGTTCGTCGGCGGCCCGGGGCCACACGACAACGAGAATGCGGGCAAGACGATGGTGCCGTCGGTGACCGTCGCCGTCGAGCAGTACAACCGCATGGTGCGGATCCTCGAGAAGAACGTGCCCGTGAAGATGGAAGTGAACATCGAGACGCAGTTCTTCGACGAGACCGACATGAACGGCATGAACATCGTCGGCGAATTGCCCGGGAGCGACCTCGCGAGCGAAGTGGTGCTGCTCGGCGGGCATTTCGACACCGAGCCGGGCGCGACCGGCGCGACTGACGATGCCGCGGGCTCGACGGTGATGATGGAAGCCGTGCGCATCCTCAAGGCGGTTGGCGCGAAGCCGCGTCGGACGATTCGCGTGGCGCTGTGGGACGCCGAGGAGTCGGGTCTCCTGGGCTCCAAGGCGTACGTCCGCAACCACCTTGCCGACGTGGCGACGATGAAGGTGAAACCGGAGCACGAGAAACTGGCGGCGTACTACAACCTGGACAACGGCTCCGGCCGGATCCGTGGCATCTGGATGCAGGGGAACCAGGCGGTTCGCCCCATCTTCCAGCAGTGGATCGAACCGCTGCGGGACCTGGGCGTGACGACGCTGGCGGGGCGCTCGGTGAGCGGGTCAGACTACGTCTCGTTCGACGACGTGGGCATTCCGGCGTTCCAGTTCATCCAGGACCGGCTGGAATACAACTCGCGCACTCATCACTCCAACATGGACTACGTGGACCACGTGCAGCGCGACGACATGCTGCAGATGGCGGTGGTGGTCGCGAGCGTCGCCTACGACACCGCGATGCGTGACGAGAGACTGCCGCGCAAGCCACTGCCCGCTCCTCCCGCAGCCCGGTAGCGTATGTTGGCTCGGCCGAGGAGCGTTCAACACGGCGCGCCTCGGCTCGACCTGCGCGGAAATGGAGCCGCTCGATTCCATTTTCGTCTCGACGCGCCCCACCGCTCTGCCGCGCGTCCTGCTGACCCCGATCGCCGTCCCCGGGACGCGATCCATGGAGTACCTGAGCCACTCCTCCTCCGAAAGACCGCCCATGAATCAATCCACGACACGAACCCTGCTGTGTGTGCTGCTCCTCGCGCCGTTGGTCGTGACCGTGCAGACCGATGCCGGCCGCGACGCGGCGCAACAGCGCGCGTCGGCCCAACCGTCGCAGACCGCCCCCACCGGCGTCGCCGCCGTGCGCGCGAACTACACGAAGTTCGAGTACCGCATCCCCATGCGCGACGGCGTCAGGCTGTTCACCTCGGTCTACGTGCCCAAGGACGTCTTCACGGACGGCCGCACGTATCCCATCATGCTGCAGCGCACGCCGTACAACGTCGCACCCTACGGCATCGATCAGTACCGCGCCGCGCTCGGCCCCTCGGACCTCTTTCAGCGCGAGCAGTTCATCTTCGCGTATCAGGATGTCCGCGGCCGCTTCATGAGCGAAGGCGAGTTCGTCCTCGTGCGGCCGCACAAGGCCGTGAAGAACGGCCCCAAGGACATCGACGAGAGCACCGACACCTACGACACCATCGACTGGCTCATCAAGAACCTCCCGGGCAACAGCGGCAAGGTGGGCATGTGGGGCGCCTCGCAGCCTGGCTTCTTCGCCACGGCGGGCATGATCGATGCGCATCCCGCGCTGGTGGCGGTGTCTCCGCAGGCGCCGGTGAGCGACTACTATTTCGGCGACGACGTGTATCACAACGGCGCCTTCATGCTCGCTCACCGCTTCAGCTTTCTCGTGAGCTTCCAGCAGCGCGAAGGCAGCCCGGAGCCGCCGCCGCCCGCGCTGCGCTTCCAGTACCCGTCGCCCGACGGCTACCAGTTCTTGCTGGGCCTGGGAACGCTCGCCAACATCGAGCAGAAGTACTTCACCCACCAGCCATTCTGGTCGCTCAACGCCGGCCACCCCAACTATGACGAGGTCTGGCAATCGCGCTCCATCTGGAAGCACCTGAAGGGGATCAAGCCTGCCGTGATGCTGGTGGGGGGCTATTACGACACGGAGGACCCGCAGGGCATGCTGCGCCAGTTCTATTTCATGGAGAAGAACACGCCGCCCGCGGACATGCTGGTGATGGGGCCGTGGAACCATGGGGGCTTTGCGCGCGGCGAGGGCGACCAGCTCGGCAACGTGAACTTCGGGTCGAACACGAGCCAGTACTACCGCGAGCACATCGAACTCCCCTTCTTCCTCTACTACCTGAAGGGACGCGGCGACGGAAAGTTCCCCAAGGCATGGGTGTTCCAGACCGGCGAGAACCAGTGGCGCAAGTTCGACGCCTGGCCGCCCGCCGTCGCCACGCCAACCGCGATCTACCTCGCCGCCCACGGAACCCTCGCGTGGCAGCAGTCCGCGCAGGCCGGGTTCGACGAATACCTGTCCGATCCGAACAGACCCGTGCCGTACGTGGGCCGGATCACAGAGGACGTGCTGAACACGTACATGACCGAGGACCAGCGGTTCGCCTCGGAGCGGCCCGACGTGCTGGTGTACCAATCCGAGGTGCTCGATCACGACGTCTCGGTGTTCGGCCCCATGTCGGTGGACCTGAAAGTCTCGACCACCGGTACCGACTCCGACTTCGACGTGAAGGTCATCGACGTCTACCCCGACGATGCGCCGGACTATAACACCGCGTCGCAGTCCGGCCAGTCTGCGCCCGGTTCCCAGCCGCCAGTCCCACTCGGGGGCTACCAGCAACTGATCCGCGGTGAACCGTTCCGGGGCAAATTTCGCACGAGCTTCGAGAAGCCGGTGCCGTTCGAGCCGGGCAAGCCCGATCGCATCACATTCGACCTGCCCGACGTCGCGCACACGTTCCGCCAGGGCCATCGCATCATGGTGCAGATCCAAAGCAGCTGGTTCCCGCTGACGGATCGGAATCCACAGAAGTTCGTCGATATTCCGAAAGCGGTGCCTGCGGATTTCGTGAAGGCGACCGAGCGTGTCTTCTATGGAGGAGCGGACGGGTCGAAGATCACGTTGCGTATCGCGAGGTAGGGATTGTCGTTCCCGGATGTCCTCACGACCGGGACCTGCGTGTTGGCGACGCTGATCGCCTACCATCAGGAGCGGTTGCCATGCCGATGGAGTCTCTGGGAGGGACACCGCCGGCGACCACGGACCTCACTGCCGCGCCAGCTGTTGCCGGCGCCGCAAGCGCCGGCGCGGTAGGGACCAGCCGCCGCCGAAGGGAAGGCGATGAACAACGCAGACCTGCTCATTCGGATCTTGCGGGACGCTGGCGTGACACACGCGTTCGGCATCCCGAGCGGTAACGTGTTGCCGCTGCTCGAAGCTGCGCGGGCGGGCGGCATCGAGTTCGTGCTGATGGCCCACGAAGGATCCGCGGCATTTGCCGCCGAGGTCACGGGGCGGCTGACGGGCCGGCCCGGGTTCTGCCTGGCCACGATGGGACCCGGCGCGACCAACCTGACCACCGGGGTGGGCTGTGCGTACCTCGATCGCTCGCCGTTGGTGGCGGTGACGTGCAACGTTCCCACGCATCAGCTCGGTCGCCGCGTGCAGATGGTCATCGACCACCATGCGCTCTTCCGGCCAATCACCAAGGCCACCTACCCGCTGCGAGGCGGGCGGGTGGCTGCGGCGCTTCGCGAGGCACTCACGGTGGCGCTCAGCGAGCCGCCGGGGCCCATCCATCTCGACCTGCCCGAAGACGTTTCGCTCGCTGATGCCGGGGAGGCCGCTCCGCCTCTGTCGGACGGGGTGAGGCTCCCTTCCGCCCCGGACGCCGATGTCGAGCGCGTCGGGCAGATGCTGCGCGCGGCGCGCCGTCCGATGGCCGTCATCGGCGCGTCGGCGAGGCGATTGCGAAATCCCGCGCTGTTACGGGCGTTCGTCGATCACCACCAGATTCCCTTTGCCTCGACGACGATGGCTAAAGGGATGATCGACGAAGACCACCCATTGTCGATTGGCTGCATCGAGCGCGCGCGACGCCAGCTGCAGCGCCAGTTCCTCCGGTCGGCGGATCTCATCGTGGGCCTGGGGTACGACAGCGCCGAGGTGGAGTACGAGCAGTGGATCGGCTCCGTGCCGCTCGTGAGCGTCGACGTCGAGCGCGTCGATGCCGACTCCTCCGTCGTCATCGCGCACGAAGCTGTCGGCGATCTGGACGAGGCGCTCGAGCGGCTGGTGCGCCAGCCCGCGAGACCGAACGATTGGCCGCCGCACACGGCAGTTCGTCACCGCGAGCGGTTCCAGGCCGCGCTGCGGCCAGCCTCGTCGGGCTTCGCCCCTCATCAGGCGATCGACGTCGCCCGGCGCGTCCTGCCGCGAGAGGGGATCCTGGCGTTCGACGTCGGCGCACACACGCACCAGATCGCCAGCCAGTGGACGGCGCACGCGCCCGGTCAGTGCCTGGTGACCAACAACTGGTCGTCGATGGGGTTCGGCATCCCGGCGGCCATCGCCGCGAAGCTCGCCCGACCCGACGTGCCCGTGTTGTGCATCGTCGGCGACGGCTGCTTCCAGATGACCTGCGGCGAGGTTGCCGTCGCCGAGCGACTTGGCTTGACGCTCCCGATCGTCGTGTTCGATGACGGGTGGCTGTCGCTGATCGAGGTGAAGCAGATCAAGAAAGGACTCCCGGTGCATGGCACCAAGCTTCGGCGCGGGGAGGCCAGGCCGACGCCTTCGCACTACTTCGGTGTGCCGTGCATCGGGGTACGCACGGCCGCCGAACTGGAGCACGCACTCGAACAGGCCTTCGCCGCCAACGGCCCGACCGTCATCGAGGCCTGCATCGATGCGGCGGAGTACAAGGAGACAGTCTACGACTGAGATGGACCAGCCTTCGCTCGCCTTCGGCGAGCTTCGGCGCCCTCCTCATTGGCGACGGTACCTTTACTACGAGGATAGGACCGGGCACGCGCCGGGAGCGCCGTGCGCCACCTCCTCCGGCAGCGGTCTGAAACGCGCAGACGATGACCGCTACATGACCTTCCTGCCGCAGTTCATCGGCCCTGAGGATCCGTTCTTCGCCCGCTTCGTCGTGCTCGCGGCCACCCACGTGTCGATGAGCCTGGTGTGGCTCACGATCAAGGTGGTGAGGCTGCTCCTGAGGTAGAATCGGCGCGGCATGTCTTTCACCCTTCGCGTCCTGATCGGACTCGTCGTCGGCCTGGCGATCGGCATTGGCGTCGCCGCGGCTGGTCCCGGCCCGTGGCAGCGGCTCCCCGGCCTGGTCGAGCCGATCGGCCTGATCTTCGTCAATGCGATCAGGATGACCGTCATCCCGCTCGTGGCGTCGGGCCTCATCGTGGGCGTGGCCTCGATGCGCGACGCCAGGGCCGTCGGGCGGCTGGGCGTCCGCGCCGTGGCGCTGTTCGCCGTTTTCGTCGCCGCGGCGACGACGTTCAGCGCCGCGTGCGCGTACCCGTTGCTGGCGCGCCTCGGGATCGACCCGGCCGTGGCGGCCAGCCTCCGCGCGGGCGCGGCGAGCGTGGGGAAGACCGCCGCCGAGAGCGCCAGGAGCCTGCCGTCGTGGTCGCAGTGGGTGGTAGACCTGGTGCCGGTCAACGCGCTGAAGGCGGCCGTGGACGGCGCGATCCTGCCGTTGATCGTGTTCTCGCTCGCGTTCGGCCTGTCGTTGACGATGATCGATGCCGGGCGTCGCCAGATCGTCGTCGGGTTTTTCCAGGGCGTCTCGGAGGCCATGCTGGCCCTGGTCGGATGGGTGCTGCGGCTGACGCCGGTCGGCGTGTTCGCGCTTGCGGTGCCGCTCGGCGCGCGAATGGGACTGGCCGCCGCGGGCGCCCTCGTGTACTACATCGGCCTGCTGTCGCTGGTCAGCGCGGCCTTCATCCTCGTCTGTCTCTACCCGGCGGCCGTGTGGGTGGGCCGCGTGCCCCTCGGTCAGTTCGCGAAGGCCGCCGGCCCGGCGCAGGTGGTGGCGTTCTCCTCGCGGTCGTCGCTCGCGGCGCTGCCCGCGACGATCGACGGCGCCCGCGCGAGCCTCCGCTGGCCCGAGGAGCTGGTGGGGTTCTTCGTGCCGCTGGCGGCGTCGATGTTCAGGGTGGGCGGCGCGATCGCACAGACCGTGGCGGTGCTGTTCGTCGCGCGCCTCTACGACGTCCCGCTCGCCCCGGCGCAACTGGCGACCATTCTCGTGACCGTCGTGGTCACCAGCTTCACCATCCCCGGCATCCCGGCCGGCGCGATCATCACGATGACGCCGGTCCTCGCGGTCGCCGGCGTGCCGGTCGAGGGCATCGGTCTGCTGATGGGCGTGGACACGATCCCCGACATGTTCCGGACGCTGGCGAACGTGACGGGGTGGTTCGCGGCGGGCAGCATCCTCGCGAGAACACGCGCCGCATAGGGGCGGCCAGCCGGGCACCTCGGTGGGTGGACGACAGCGCGCCTACACGCCGTCCTGCGCCAGTACCTGCTCGAGGCGCTTGGCGACGGTCTTGCCCAGGCCTTCGAAGCCCTTCTCTCCCATCCGCAGGCGCTTGACCGACGCGGGCCAGTTCTACGAGCCGATGGTCTTCTACGTTGCGCATCGACTGCAAGCCGTGGGGCTACTCGGTAGACGATATCAAGCTCGCCATCAGGGAAGCGGCCGCGGGTGGGCTGAAAGTCGAAGGCCACGGGCAGACGCCCGAAGGCGCGCAGCGAGCGATCGACAGGGAGGGCGGCGTGCTGACGCCAGAGAAATTCTCCCACCCGAACGCGCGCGGACGTCGAGCGGACGATGGGCGAGGTAGGAGGCCGATGGAACGGACGGGTCTGCGTGGGTGTCCTTCGTCGGGTTACTTGTGCCCGGTGTACTGCTCACCGGCTTCGATTCGAATCGGCAGCAGATTCTGTTTTGGCGGCAGCGGGCAGGTGGCGAACTCGGTGACTGCGCACGGCGGGTTCTCCGCCTTGTTGAAATCGAGGACCACCTGTCCGTTCTGCGGCATCGGCGCATAGAGGAACCGTCCGGCCGGGTAGGTCGCGTCGGTGCTCGTGAGGTCCTTGAAGATGAAGAACAACTGCCGACCCTGACCGATCGGATCGAGCCGGTACTCCTTGCCCGCGATCGTGAACACGACCGCGCCCGGGCTCGGCTGCGGGTCTACCTGCCCCAGCACGTTGAGGATCGGGATCATCCTGGGCGGATCGTACGGTTCGAATCGAGCCGTGACTCGCCACGCCTCGCGCCCCGCATACCACTTCTCACCGGCGAACTCCCGCCGCGCCGCGCTGTTCCTGTCCTTCATCCTGATGCCGAACTTCTCCCCGCGCTCGATCACGAACAACGAGAGGCTGCCGCTCGTCAGCCGGTCGGCATCCGGCCGCATCGTCCGCCGCGACGCCGGCTGACCGTTGATGTCGGCGGCCACGCCCGCGGACGGCTCGAACGTGACGGTTCCGCCCGCAAGGCGGAACACGCCGAGCGCGTCCGGCGCCCCGGCAGGAAGCTTCACATCGGCGTCCGTGGCGCTTCCGGCGCGGTTGGCGCCGTCCTTCAGCCACCCCAGCCCCACGACGGTCAGCCACCCATCGTCGGTTCTCAGTGCCGATTCGTGATCGGCCCGCCAGCGCTCCAGCGAGACGAGATAAGGGCTGCTGCCCTGCGCCAAGCCAGCGAGCGAGCAGAGGACGACCATGACGATGGCGACCGGTGAACGCGACATATGAGTCCCTTAATAACCCGGCCGAGCCTCGTTGGTTCCGGCTCGACCGGGTTATGGAGATTATAGCGTCAGGTGCGCCGCGGCTTCCGCCCGGGGGTCGGGGAGGACTGTCCGGTCTCGGGCGCGACCTGCCGGAGCATGCCGTAGCGCAGCAGGACGTTCAGGTGGCGTCGCAGGGCGAGATCCGGCATCGGCATGACTTCCTCTATCCCTGCCGTCGCCGTTCGCGTCTCGCGCGCTCGGGCTGTGTTCACCGGACGCACTCACGCACCGGTGGCCGCACCGGAGCCGACGGCCGGAGGCCGGGCGGTGGTCCGAATCTCGGTCGATACCATCGGTGACAGGAGCGCTCGATGAAGGGAAGGCTATTCCTCTCGATTGTCGGACCTTGGGTCCTCGTCGTCGTGCTGGCGATGGTGCTGCCCGGGTGCAACCGCAGCCGTGCCGACGCGAAGACGGACGGCACCGACGCGGTGGTGACCGTGACGGTCGTGCCCGTCGTTCGGCAGTCGATCGCCAGAACGCTGAGGCTGACCGGCAGCCTGGTGGCCCAGGAAGAGGCCGAGGCCTCCGCCCGCGAGGCCGAGGCGAACGTTGCGCAGCTGGAGGCCCGGCTCGCGCTGAAGCCGGGTGAGCCCTTCGACGCCGAGCGCGTGCCCGAGGTCGCTTCCGCGAAGGCATCCAACGAGCTGGCGCAGGCAGACTTCACCCGCATCCGCACCTTGCGCGACGAGCGCGTCGTGTCGCAGGCCGAGTACGACCAGCGACGCACCCAGGTGGAAGCGACGCGTAACCAGTACGAGGCGGCGGGCAACAGCGCGCGGCAATTGTTCCGGCAGTACGAGGCGGCGAGCGCCCGGCTGGCGCTGGCGCGCAAGGCGCTGGCCGACACGACCGTGCGGGCGCCATTCGCGGGTCTCGTGGTGGAGCGGAAAGTCAGTGTTGGCGATTTCGTCACGCGCGGCACCAAGGTGGCGACGGTCGTGAAGATCAACCCGCTGCGCGTCGAGCTGACGGTACCTGAGCAGATGCTGTCCGCGATCAAGGCAGGCCAGGCGCTGACGCTGCAGGTCGACGGGTACCCCGGCCGCGCGTTCGCCGGCCACGTCCGCTTCGTCTCGCCGGCCCTGCGCGCCGACCCGCGCGCGCTCACGGTGGAAGCCGTGGTGCCGAACCCTGACGGGTTGCTGAAGCCCGGGCTGTTCGCATCGGCGCTCGTCGAGAGCGCGACGACCGATATGGTGTGGATGGTGCCCGCCTCGGCCGTGCGCACCGACGGCAGCGTCAGCCGCCTCTTCGTCGTGCGGGGCGACCGCGCGGAGGAGCATGTGGTGAAACTCGGGCAGTCGTCGGGCTCGCTGGTCGAGATCGCGTCTGGCGTCGGCGATCGCGACCCGGTGGCCGTGACGAACGTGCCGCAACTGACGGATGGCGTGAAGATGCGCGTCTCGGGCGCGCAGGGCATTGGGCGATAACGGTGAGCGAAGGAGCGTAGACCATGCAGTGGCTTGCCGCCCTGTGCGTGCGAAGGCCTGTGTTCGCCACCGTCCTCATCCTGATGCTGACCGTCGTCGGCGCCTTTTCCTTCACACAACTCGGGGTCGATCGCCTTCCCAAGGTCGACTTCCCGACCGTCGTTGTGACGACCCGGAACCCGGGCGCCGCACCGGAGGAGATCGAGACGGAGGTCACCGACAAGATCGAGGAAGCGGTGAACACTGTCAGCGGCATCGACGAGCTTCACTCGACGTCGGCCGAGGGGGTGTCGATCGTCGCGGTCACGTTCCTGCTCGAGAAGGACGTGGAGGTGGCCGCGCAGGAAGTCCGTGACCGGGTCAACCGGGTTCTCTCGCAGCTCCCGAGGACGGTCCGCCAGCCGACCGTCGAGAAGATGGACCCCGACGCGTCGCCGATCATCACGCTCGTCCTGTCGGCGCCACGCCCGATCCGCGACATCAGCGAGTACGCCGACAAGGTCCTGAGGCGCCAGCTCGAGAGCGTGCCTCGAGCCGCAGGTGAGCGCCGCACGCGTGTCGCAGGCGGCCAGTGCGTTCGTCCCGACGCTGAGCGGCGCCTTCACGCGTACCAGCCAGGTGCAGCCTCCGACCAGCTTCCTGGTCGGGAGCGACGGCGTCGAGAGCGACCTGTTCTCGGGGAGCGTCAGCGTCGCCCATCGGCTGAGGTGGCTAGGGACCAGCTACGCCGTCGGGTTCGACCGGGTCGCGGACGTCCACGACCAGCGCGTTCACGAACTTCAACCCCAGCCTTACGTCGCGCCTGCAGGCGACGCTCTCTCAACCGCTGCTGCGCGACTTCACCATCGACAACGCGCGACAGCAGCTGATCATCAGCAAGCGGAACCGCGAGATCTCCGACACCCGCTTTCGCGAGGCGGTCGTGCGGACACCGGACTCGGTCAAGCGGGCCTACAGGGACCTGGTCGCCTCCGATGCCTCGGTCGACGTCCAGCGACAATCGCTCGCGCTGTCGGAGGAGCTCGTGCGGCACGGTCACGGCGGCCGGAACGGTGCCGGCCGCCGCCACCCAGAACAGCCAGACGACCTCGTCGTCCACGACGAAGATTGGAGGGTAGCCAGACATCTCCCAAAGCCCGGGTCGTGACCGGTGAAGCAAGTCTCTACGGTGCGCTTTGGAATCTGTCTTAGGCGCGGCCACCGAGTGGCCGCGCTAGTAGCGAGGGCCCGCCGGTCGCTGGCGACATCTCGCTCGGCGGTTCGAGGCGGAGCGTCGCTACACGACCTGGAGTTCCTCGAACTCGGGGATCTCTTCCTTGATGGCCATCTCGACGCCCATAAAGAGCGTCATCTGCGCGCTGGGGCAGCCGACGCAGTTGCCGGTGAGCCTCACCTTGGCCTTGTTGTCCACCACGTCCACGAGTTCGATATCGCCGCCGTCGCCCTGGATCAGGGGCCGGATCCGCTCGATGACCGCCTGTACGCGTTCACGCGAAATCATGAAGACTCCAGAAAGTACTTGGATTGGTGCGTACTGAATCGAAGAAAGCAAACCGTATCGCGCGAGAGCCCACTCACGCAGAATCAGTATACCGCGGGCGCTCGCGACATCTGCTAGAATTATCCCGGATCCCAATCCCCCATGGCCAATGCCCCGTTTACCATAGGCTCGGTCGTCGTCGGTCGCAGTGCGCGCATGCGCGCGGTATTCGATTTCGTGCGGGTGATTGCCGATAGCGACAGCAGCGTGCTCGTGTCCGGCGAAACCGGCACCGGCAAGGAGCTGGTCGCCAACCTGATTCACCAGTCGAGCTCGCGCCGCCACAAGCCGTTCGTGGCGGTCAGTTGCGCCATCCTCTCCGAAACCCTGATCGAGTCCGAGCTCTTCGGGCACGAGCGCGGCGCCTTCACGGGCGCGATCAAGGATCGCCCCGGGCGATTCGAGCTGGCGGCAGGCGGCACGATCTTCCTGGACGATATCGACGACGTGCCGCTGACCATGCAGGTCAAGCTGCTGCGCGTGCTCCAGAATCGCGTCGTCGAACGCCTCGGCGGAACCCGGCAGATCCCGGTGGATGTGAGGGTCATCACCGGCAGCAAGCGCGACCTGCGCGCGCTGACGGCGGAAGGGAAGTTCCGCGACGACCTGTTCTACCGGCTGAACGTGATCCCCGTGAACCTGCCGCCGCTGCGGGACCGGCGCGAGGACATCCCGATCCTGGTCGACCACTTCGTGAAGCGCTACTTCCGCCAGCGGGGCGAAGAGCCGCGGGGCATTTCGCCCGCCGTGCTCCAGGCGTTCATGCGGTACCCGTGGCCCGGCAACGTGCGCGAGCTGGAGAACGCGTGCGAGCGGATCGCCCAGACCTGCACGTGCGACACCGTGCGGCTCGGCTGCGTCCCCGTCAGCGTGCTGTTCCACAAGTACGCCGAGGACCAGCAGCCGATCGTCGAGACGCACGCGCACCCGTCGGCCGTGTCGCTCGACGACCGCCTGAAAGAGGTGGAATCGAACCTGATCAGTTGGGCGCTGAAGGTGAGCGGGGGCAACAAGTCGAAGGCGGCGGAGTTGCTGAACATCAAGCGATCGACGCTCGGCGACCGGATCAAGAAGCTGGAGCTGACGCACCTCGAAGTGGGCGACAGCTAGCCCGCCGACTCCACATTCACGACGACCACCACGGAGCTCACGGAGAGCACGGAGGGGGACTGCCTCCGTGGTGGCCTATCGTGGAGCTTCCGTCAGGAGCAGGCCTCGCAGTCCCTCGACGAACAGGCGATCGCCATCCGCGTGCCGGGCGTACAGTTCGAGGAGCGGCACGGCGATCTGCCGCATCACGTGGCCCGCCAGCATCGAATCGCCTGACCGGAGGAGCCCGGCGCGGTTCGCGTTCTCGAACACCCGCGACACCCCTTTCAGGAAACTCCGATGGAGGGTCCCCAGGTCGCCGAGCGGCATGTCCTGCGCCTTGTACGCCATACGCAGCGCGTCGGGGTAGGCGTGCCAGAGCTCCAGGTACAACTGCAGCAGGCGGTCGATGCCGTCGCGGGCATCCAGCCGCCCGAGTGGCGCGGTCTTCCGCACCGCCACCTGCAGCACCGGCTCGACAATGGCGCACAGCAGGTCGTTCTTCGTGCGGAAGTGGCTGTAGAGCGTGCCTCGCGCGATATCGGCCTCTGCTGCGATCTCGTCCAGACGGACCGCATCCGGGCCCGCGTCCGCGAACCGGCGCGCCGCCGCGGCCACGATGCGGGCGCGGGTCGCCGCGCGCCGCCGCGCCACTCTGGGTAGGGCCGTGACGTCCGGGTCTTGACTTCTTGAATGCATCGAATCAGAATTGAACTCAAGAGTTCAGTTTCATACTCTTAAGTTCATTCTATCACGGGCGGACGGAGGGCGCGTGAGCAGAACTTCTCGGAGGCTGGTGTTCGCGGGCGCGGTCGTGCTAGCGCTCGCGGGGGTGTTCGGCGTGGCGCGCGCCGCCCGGCCAGCCCGGGTCGCCGTGGTCCGGGCGACTCGCCGTCCCCTCGCCCAGACGCTCGTCGTGAGCGGACGGGTGATGCCGCCGGTCCGCGTCAACATCGGCTCGATGATCACCGGCATGGTGACGCAGCGCCTGGTCGAAGATGGCCAGCGGGTGCGCGCGGGGCAGGAACTGCTGCGTCTGGACGACGCCGAGGCGCGCGCCGCGATGGCGCAGGCGCGAGCCGCCGTCAGCCAGGCGGCCGTGAGGCTCGATCAGCTGCGGAGCGTCGGCCTCCCGCTCGCCGTCGAGGGGCTCACGCAGGCACGCCTCACCTTCGAGCGCGCCGAACGGGAGTGCCAGCGAACGCAGAGGCTCTCCGACGACGGCATCGTCACCGCGACCCAGCTTGACGATGCGAAGAAGGCCGTCGCCATGGCGCGCAGCCAGTTCCAGGCCGCCACCGTGCAGCAGGCCGGAAGCAGCCCGGCGGGCGTGGATGAGCGCAGCGTGCGCGCCGCGCTCGATCAGGCGCGGGCGGCGGAAGCGGGCGCCGCGACTCGCCTCGGCCAGACGGTCGTCCGCGCGAGCGGCGCCGGCGTGATCATCGACCGCAGCGTCGAGGCGGGCGACATCGTCCAGCCCGGAAAGACGCTCCTCGTGCTGGCCGTGGACGGCCCGACCCTCATGACGATCGAGCCCGACGAGAGAAACCTGGCCGCCATCTGGATCGGGCAGCCCGCCACCGCGTCGGCTGATGCCTATCCCGCGCAGTCGTTCCCCGCGACGGTCGGCTTCATCGGCGCGGCCGTAGACCCGCAGCGCGGGACCGTGGAGGTGCGCTTGTCGGTGCCCTCGCCGCCCCTGACGCTGCGTCCGGACATGACGGTGTCGGTCGAACTCGAGGCCGGACGGCGCGGCGAGGCGCTGGTCCTGCCGGCCGACTGCGTGCGCGACGTGACCGGGCGGTCTCCATGGCTCCTGGCCCTAGTGGACGGGGTAGTCGAACGTCGGTCGGTTCGCACGGGGCTTCGCGGCGATGCGTTCGTCGAGATTCTCGGTGGCGCGCGGAACGGTGAACTGGTGATCCCGATCTCGTCCGGGAACCCTGTCCCCGGCACACGGCTGGCCGCGCTCGCGGCGGGGAGATAGCCGTGCCGTTCGAGTGGATCGTCGCCATCCGGTATCTCCGGGAGGGGCGCGCACAGTCGCTATTGATCCTGGCAGGGGTGGCTGTCGGGGTCGGCATCATCGTGTTCCTCTCGGCCCTCATCAGCGGCCTGCAGGTCAGCCTCATCGATCGTACGCTCGGCACGCAGGCGCACATCGTGCTCAGGCGGCCGGACGAGATGCCGCGGCCCCTGCTCGAGCGCGACGGCCCTGTGGCCGTGACCGCGCACGTCGAACGCCCGGCGCAGCGCCTGCGCTCGATTCTCCAATGGCAGCAGGTGCTCGACTCGGTCGAGCGGATGCCGGGCGTCGTCGCCCTGACCCCGACCGTCACCGGGTCGGCATTCGCGAGGCAGGGGACGGCCAATCGCGCGGTGCTGATTCGAGGCGTGGACCCGGCGGGCTTTCTCCGCATCATCGACGTCGGGTCGAAGATCACTGCGGGACGATTCGACATCACCGGCACCGACGCGGTGGTCGGCAGTGAACTGGCTGCCGCGCTCGGGTTGACCGTGGGGGACAAGATCCGACTGAGCGCTCCCGACGACCGCAGCGAGGTGTTCACCATCCGCGGGATCTTCGACATCGGCAACAAGGACGCCAACGAGCGGTGGGTATTCGTCTCTCTCCGATCGGGGCAGACGCTGCTCGACCTGATCGGCGGGGTGTCGACCATCGAGGTGAAGGTGGCCGACATCTTCTCGGCGGAATCGATCGCCCAGCGCCTCTCGGCCCGGACCGGGCTCGAGGCCGATAGCTGGATGAAGACGAACACCCAACTCCTGGTGGGCCTGCGGTCGCAGAACACCTCGAGCTACATGATCCAGCTGTTCGTCATCATCGCGGTGGCGCTGGGGATTGCGAGCGTGCTGGTCGTCTCCGTCGTGCAGAAGTCGCGCGAGATCGGAATCCTGAAAGCGATGGGAACGCCGACGCGGCGAATCATCCGCGTGTTCCTGATCGAAGGCGCGCTCGTCGGCCTCGTTGGGTCGGTCCTCGGCGTCGCGCTCGGCGCCGGCCTTTCGCTGTTCTTTGCCAGCCTGGCCAAGAACCCTGACGGGTCGCCCACGTTCCCGGTCGATCTGAACCTCGCTCTGTTCCTGCGCGCGTCCATCATTGCCACCATCACCGGCGTCGTGGCCGCCGCCGCCCCGGCGCATCGCGCCGCGCGGCTGGACCCGGTGGAGGTGATCAGGTATGGATGATCCCCTCCTGCGGCTCGAGGATGTCACGAAGGACTACGGCGAACGCGTCGTCACGCGCGTACTGCACGGCATCTCGTTCACGCTGTCGTCAGGGGGGTTCACCGCGTTGATCGGTCCTTCGGGCTCCGGGAAGAGTACGCTGCTGCACCTGCTCGGCCTGCTCGACCGGCCCACGAGCGGCCGGATCCTGCTTCGCGGCTGCGACACCGGGGAACTCGGCCAGCATGCGCTCGGCCGGTTGCGCGGGCGCACCATCGGGTTCGTGTTCCAGTTTCATCACCTGCTGCCCGCGTTCACCGCCGTGGAAAATGTGATGATGCCGATACTCGCCGACCGCGGCCGGGCGGACGACGAGATGCGGGACCACGCTATCGGCCTGCTGGAGCGGGTCGGCCTGGCCGATCGGATGCACAACCGGGTGACCGACCTCTCGGGTGGCCAGCAGCAGCGCGTGGCGGTCGCCCGCGCCCTGTCGATGACACCTGCCCTGGTGCTGGCCGACGAACCAACCGGGAACCTCGACACCCAGAGCGGTGACCAGGTGTTTGCGCTGCTTCGGCAGTTCAACCGGGAACAGGGGACCGCCTTCCTCATCGTGACCCACGACCCGTGCCTGGCCGCCCGGTGCGACCGCATCATCGAACTGGTGGACGGCCGCATCACGTCTGACCGCTCCGGCGGAGATGGCCAGTGGGACTCCGCCTCAGACCGCCGAGACGGTCGTTGCGGAGATTAGTGGTCCGCCGCCCAACGACGGCTGCATTCGGCCGCCGCTGTATCCCGCCCGGCGGCGTGGCTCTTCCCTCGAATACTCCCGGTATTCTCGGTCATCGCGCCTGGGACAGAGTCCAAGGCGCGCCGCAGAAACCTGCTTCATTCGTCATGACACCCAGGCTTTGGAAGATATCTCGTGACGAGACATCGGCGAAATTGCCATGTTTTTTGCCGGAATGCCGGCGAGCCGGGCTCGATCAGCGTAGAAATCCTGAGAAAATACGCCAATTCCAGCAGGAACCGGGTTTGGCACCGCGGTTGCTCCAGAGCCCGGGCGTGCGGATGCTGATGGAAAAGGCCCCGACCCCACAGGTGAGTCCCGTGAAGGTGCGCGTGATCGGCCCTGATGCCGCCTGCCTGACACCGACGGACTTGCGGCGCCTGTTTTGCGGCCGACGGCTCACGCCCGCCCGCCGGGAACGGCTGCGGAACAGCGGCCGGGTCGTGGCGGCATGCGGGAGGCGGGTGGTCGGTCTTGCCGCGTATGAGCGCTTCGACGGCGAGTTGCGCGTGCACGAGTTCGGCGTGGACGCCACCGCCCGTTGCACGCTCGATCAAATCGCCACGGCACTCCTCGACGCTCTCGAGGTCGCCTGCCTTGCTGGCGGCGGCCGTCGTCTCGTCCTGCTTCCAAGAGCCGCGCTCACAGCGCACCTGCTGCGGTCCCGCGGCTTCGTTCCAATCGCCGAGGGGTGCGCCGGAAGCTGGTTCGAGAAGGTATTCTCGTCGTAGCCGTCCGCGCCCTACCGCGAAGATCCGCGATGGCCGCCTCTCCGATCTCGGCGGTGTGAGGTCTTCCGAGCGGTGGCTGGCCCCGGACGCACCAAACCTCAGTCTGGTGCTAGGTGGAGCTTCGCTAGCGAGCCGCGGTTCCTCGGCCCACGCCGCCAAACGCCATCGCGTCGAGGCCGACCGCCTGGGCCCGACGAGCGATCTCCTGCAGCCGCGGCAGCGGGACTGCCTGCAGGTAGGGCCACGCCGGGGGCTTGTCGATCGAGCAGATGTGCACCGCCTTCGGCGCGATCAGTTGCAGAACGCCAATCCAGTTGACGACGGCAAGGTCGGTCGCGTTGTCAATCCGCCCCAGGCGATCTCGGACGAACATCGCCTGGATCACCACGCTCTTCAAACGCTTGAGGCCTTCGACGATGCGCTCCACCGGAACGGTGGCGGCGTTCACGCGGCGGAGAATGGCCGATTCCCCCCCGTCGAGCTTCATGTACCGTTCGTCGAGGTCGTTCAGCGCTGGCAGGACACCCGGCAGATCGAGCGTCCCCGAGTTGGAGAGCACCGCGAGAGGAAGGTCGGGGGCCATCGTGTCGCGCAGTGCCCGCAGATCTGTGACGACATCCTGGAACTGCGGGTGCAGGGTCGGCTCGCCGCTGCCCGCGAGGGTGAGACGGTCGGGGGCATCTTTCGTTCCAAGCAGGCGCTGGAGCCGCCGCGCGACCGCTTTGGCAATGGCGCCTGGCGACGGCCAGGTTTCGACGACGTCGGCGGCCTCGCGCACCGGCGCCTTTGTCCAGCCATACTGACAGTAGCTGCAGTTGAAGGTGCAGGCTTTCACGTGCCGCGGCAGGATGTTGACGCCGAGCGAGTGGCCCAGGCGGCGTGAACGGACCGGACCGTAGACGAGACCTTCTTGGAGCGGTAGCATGGCTCAACCCCGATCGCGCCGGGTTTTCGTGACTTCTGCCACCGGATTGTCGGCAATCCGCTGAGTCTGGTGGTGGATGGAGGGGGGACTGGCGTTTTTTCGCCCCTTTCCCTCTGGCTTCGCAAGTTCGAGGCCAGCGCCCGGTTTGATTTTTCACCAGCTGGTTCTACAATGTTCGGGCCGAAGAGGCCCAGCCTGCCGCGCTCGCGCCGTTCGGCACCGCCCCAACGTCCATCGCCACTCAGGAGAACACGTGCCACGTCCATTTCTCTCCGGACTCCGAGGGCGACTCCTGCTCCTCGTGTTCCTGGCGGTGCTGCCGGCCTTCGCGCTGAGCTGGTACACCGGGTGGGAGAACCGACAGCGGCAGCGGGCGAGCGTGGCGAGCGACACGGTGGCCCTGGCCCGGATCGTGGCTAATGACCAGGAACGGATTATCGAAGAGACGCGGCAGATCCTCTCGGATCTTGCAGGGGTGCCCGAAGTCGTGACGGGCGACCCGCAGCGATCGCGCACGTTCTTCGCGCTCCTGATGAAGCTGTACCGGGGCTACACCAGTTTCTCGGTGCTCGACCCGGCCGGCAACGTCGTGGTGAGCACACCTCCCGCGGACCATCCGACCAATTTCTCGGACCGACCCTGGTTCCAGCGAGCGTCCACCACCAGGGATTTTGCGCTGGGCGACTACCAGCTGGGCCAGCTGACTGGCAAGCACGTGGTCGTGGCCGCCTGGCCCGTGACCGATGGGGACGGCCGCCTGGTGTCGGTCCTCGCCGCCGGTCTCGACGTCACCTGGCTGAATCAGATTGCTGCCACGGCCCAGTTGCCTCCCGGCGCGGTGGTCGTCCTGGTCGATCGCCGCGGCGTGGTTGTCGCGCGGTACCCGGGAGCCGCCGGGGTCCTCGGTCGCGGCCTGCCGGAAGGGGCGTTGACATCGCGGATGCAGCAGCAGCGCGAAGGGACGATTGAACTGGCGGACGAGGATGGCGACTCGCGGGTGTACGCCTTCACGCTGGTGCATGGCCGCGGGGAGACCGGCCTTCGCCTGGCCATCGGGATCCCGCGGAACGTGGCATACGGGGCCGTCGATCGCATCCAGACCCGCCACCTGCTCGCGTTGTTCATGGTGATGGTGCTCACGCTCGGGGCTGCGTGGTTCGGGGCCGAGCGGTTCGTCCTCAGGCGTGTCGCGTCGCTGCTGGACGCGACGAAGAAGCTGGCGGCGGGTGACCCGGCGGCGCGCACCCGGTTGCCCTACGACCACGGCGAGTTGAGCGAACTGGCGCGGGCGTTCGACGAGATGGCGAGCGGACTACAGGCGCGACAGGCGGAGCGCGACCGTGCCGAGCAGGCGCTGCGGGGCAGCGAAGAGCGCTTCCGCGCCTTCATGGACAACAGCCCTGCGATCGCGTTCGCGAAGAACGGCTCGGGAGGTTTCGTCTACGCCAACGCGACGATGGAGCGGTACTTCGGGCTGCAGCCGGGCGAGTGGCACGGACTAACCGACGCCCGCTTCTGGTCCCAGGAGTGCGCCGATCGTTTCCGCGAGGAAGACGCGCAGGTGCTGGTCACGGGCGCGCCGCAACAGTCGGTGGATCCGGTGACCTTGTCCGACGGACGACAGCGCTGCTGGCTCACGGTCAAGTTCCCGTTCACCGACGCCGACAATCAGCGCCTCGCGGCTACCATGTCGTTCGACCTCAGCGAGTGGCGCCAGGCCCAGGAGGCGCTGGCTCGGGCCGAGCGGCGGTACACGCAGTTGGTCGAACACGCGTCGGACGGCGTCGTCATCGCCGATGCAGCACTCCGCCTGGTGGACGTGAACACGGCGGCCTGCCGCCTCACCGGGTACTCGCGCGAGGAGCTGCTGCAGAAGCGGGTGGATGAACTGGTCCTGCCCGACGACCTCGCGATGATGCCGTTGAGGCTGCCGGAACTCCGCGCGGGAAGCAGCGTCGTCACCGACCGCCGGATCCTTCGCAAGGACGGCACCGTGCTCATGGCGGAAGTGAGCGCTCGCGCCTTCGAGGACGGAGGCATCCAGGCGATCGTGCGCGACGTGTCGAAGCGGCACGAGGCCGAACAGGCGCTGCGGGAAAGCGAGGAGCGCTTCCGGCTGCTCTATCAGTACCTGCCGCTCGCGTATCAGTCGCTGTCCGAGCACGGCACGCTGGTCATGGTGAACGACGCGTGGCTGGCACTGACCGGCCTCACGCGGGGCCAGACGATCGGCCGGCGATTCTCGGACCTGCTGACGCCGTCGAGCCTCGAGGCCTACGAGTCGAGATTCAGGCGCGTGATCGCGACGGCTGACGTACACGACGTGGAGTTGACGCTCGTTCGCGCCGATCACTCGCTCCTGACCGTCCTGCTCGACGGCCGCAGGGGCCGCGACGAGCACGGGCACCTGCGCATCCACTGCGCGCTGCATGACGTGACCGCCGCGCGCAAGGCCGATGCCCGGCTTCGGGAGAGCGAGGAACGCTACCGGACGCTGTTCGCCGAAAGCCCGGTCGCGCTCTGGGAGGAGGACTTCTCGGGCATCAGGCGGCATCTCGAGCGTCTGCGCGCGCTGGGCGTCACCGACCTCGATGAGCACTTCACCGCGAACCCCGACGAGCTGGCCGACTGCGTGGAGTCGGTCACGGTCGTAGACGTGAACCGGGCGACGCTTGCGCTCTACGGCGCCGAGACGCGGTCGCAGTTGCTCGCCGGCCTCGACCGGGTCATCGGCGCCGACGGTCGTGAGGTGTTCCGCCAGGCGATCCTCGCGCTCGCCCGGGGCGAGCGGTCATGGAGCAGCGAAGGCAGTAACTACACGCTGAACGGCGATCAGGTCCGGCTGGCGCTCCAGTGGTCCGTGGCCCCGGCGGCCCAAGAGAACTGGTCACGGGTGCTGGTGTCGGCGATGGACATCACCGAGCGCACGCGTGTCGAGGATGCGCTACGCGAGTCGGAAGCGCGATTCGAGCGCGTCTTCCGATCGGCCCAGGGCATCATGGGCATCAGCCGCCGGTCCGACGGCGTCTACCTCGACGTGAACGATGTCTTCCTCCGTGAGCTGGGGTACACGCGCGAAGAGGTTCTGGGCCGGACCGCGGCGGACCTGGGAATCTGGGTGAATCCGGCCCGTCGAGAGGAGATGCTGGCGATCCTCCGGGAGCAGGGCGCGATTCACAACCACGAGGTTCGGCTGCGCCGTCGGTCCGGCGGCTTCTTCGATGGCCTCTTCTCGGTGGTGCCGCTCAGGGTCGGGGGAGAGGACTGCCTGCTCGTGCAGGTAGTGGATACGACCGCGCGGCGGCGGGCGGAACAGGCCAGCCGCGAGAGCCAGCGGATGCTCACGACCTTGATGAGCAACCTTCCCGGCATGGCGTACCAGTGCTGCCTCGATCCGGAGTGGACCATGCTCTTCGTGAGCGAGGGGTGCCGCGAGCTGACCGGATACGAGCCTTCGGACCTGGTCGGCAACCGGCGTCTCTCGTACGGCAGCCTGATCCTCGAAGAGGACCGCGAGGTGGTTGTCGCGGGCGTTCGCGAGGCGGTCGCCGAGGGGCAGCCCTACCGGATCGGCTATCGCATCCGGCACGCCGGCGGCGAGACGCGATGGGTCTGGGAGCAGGGCCGCGCCGCGCAAGCGTCGTCCGACCAGCCGATGATACTGGAAGGGTTTGTCTCCGACATCACCGACGGCAAGCGCGCCGAAGAGGAGTTGCAGCGCAGCGCGGAGCAGTTGCGGCAGGCGCAGAAGATGGAAGCGGTGGGCCGCCTCGCGGGCGGCATCGCGCACGACTTCAACAACCTCCTGACGGCCATCCTCGGGTACTCGGACCTGGTGCTGAACCGGCTCGAGCCCGACGACCCGATGACCGGCAGGGTCGAGGAGATCCGGCGCGCCGGGGAACGGGCCGCCAGCCTCACGCGCAAGCTCCTGGCGTTCAGCCGCAAGCAAGTGCTGGCGCCGAGGGTCCTCTCGCTCGACACGGTCCTCGAGGAGATGACGCCGATGCTCCGCCGGCTGATCGGAGAGGACGTCGCCACCGCCTACAACCTGTTCGACACGGCGGTCGGCACGGAAACGATCCTCGTCGTCGAAGACGAGGAATCGGTCCGCCGATTGGTCAAGGCCCTTCTCGAACGCCTCGGGTATTCGGTCCTCGAGGCCCGCGACGGCGAGGACGCTCTGGCGATCTGGCGCGAGCAGTCCCGCCGCATCGACCTTGTGGTGACCGACGTCGTGATGCCGCGGCTCGACGGCCCATCGTTCATCGCGCAGATCCGGGCGACGCATCCCGCGACGCGGGTGATCTACCTCTCGGGCTATGCCGATGAGACGACCATCCGCCGGCAGGAACTCGATCTCGGCACGCCGTTCCTGCAGAAGCCGTTCACGTCCGGCGCCCTCGCCCGTATGGTGCGCACCATGCTCGACCGGGAGCCGGCCTGATCCGCGGTCCGTGTCCTCCTCGACCCGATGCCTGCGGCGCGGGCGGCCGGGATGTTGGCGCCTCCCCGCCTCGCGCGGACCGCGCCCTCTGCGCTAGACTGTTCGCAAAGGCCAGGCGCCGGCTCAACTGGCGCGCAGCCTGGAGACCCTTCATGCCCTTGAATGCGTGCGAACTCGAGATCGATTTGTTCTGCCGTGGGATCCGAATCCCAGGCGAGGTGCCCCTGGACCGCGCCCGGGGAATCTCGCGCACGAGGGCGGGACTCGGGTCAGGCCTCGAGGTCGTCATCCCCGGCGGGTCGTGGGTCAAGGACAAGGTTTGGGTGAACGTGCCGGTCGAGGAGTCGTTCGCGCGTGAGTCTCCCTACGTGCTGGAGGGGTCGCCGGGCGAGGGCTACCGGGTGCGCGACGAGCGGAACCAGCTGCGCTATCCGATCGAGATTCCTCCCGAGCCGGGCTGGTATACGCGGAGCACGACTCGCGGGATCCCGATGAACCGCATCGGCGTGCTGCAGGGCACGTACCTCGGGATCTACGTGAACATGGTCTGCACGTTCTGGAACTACAGCCCGCCATTGAACTGCCGGTTCTGCACCACCGGCAACAACGTGGGCGAGCACGAGGTGGTGGACAAGGCGGTCTCTGACGTGGTCGAGGTGGCGCGCGCCGCCCGCGACGAGTCAGACGTCACGTTCGTGCACCTCAACGCCGGATTCCAGGGGAGCCGCGGCGTGCAGTTCGCCGAGCCGTATATCGCGGCGCTCAAGGAGCAGGTGGGCGTGCTGGTGGGCGCGCAGTTGGCGCCCCAGAAGGACTTCAGCCACTACGACCGGCTGATTGCGCTGGGCGTGGACCATCTCTCGTTCTGCCTGGAGTTCGTGGACCCGGGGTGGTTCGCGAAGATTTGTCCGGGGAAGGAGCGCGTGCTCGGGCAGCAGATCTTCTTCGATTCGATCGAGTACTGCGCGAAGCGGATGCCGAAGGGGGCGGTGTCGGGGGAAATCATCGCGGGCGTCGAGCCGGTCAAGGCGACGCTCGAGGGGATCGATTGGATCGCCGATCACGGCGCGTTTCCGACGGTCTGCATTTTCCGGCCCACGGTCGGCTCGGACATGGAGACGTGGCCGTCGCCGAAGTACGAAGAGATGCGGCCGATCATGGAGCACGTCTACCAGGCGTGCCGGCGGAACTGGATTCCGGTTGGCGCCGCCCCCAACATCGAGGTGAGCATCGTCGTCAATCCTGACGATACGGCGCTGCTCGTGCCCCGCACCCCAGGGTTCTACGCCTACGAAGCGTATCGGCGGACGGTGCGGGCGCTTGCGCGGCCCCTGTTTGCCCGCCGGATGCGGCCGCAGCCGCGACGAAATCCCGGCGCAAACACCGAGATCCCGCCAGCGCCGGTTGCCCCGGCACAGGGCGGCGGGGGCGCGAAGGCCTGATTTCAAGGCAGTTTTTGCCTTTTCGGTCGCATGGCATCGCCCTTGCGATCAGTGAAAATGTTCGTCGGTGTCGCCGGTCGGACTTGGATGTATGCGGATGGGGGCCCGCATGCGTTCGGGACGGACGGCGGCACCGGCGTCATCCCCCGCCCAGCCTCTCCCGGTTTTCACCAAGTTATGATCGACCGAGAAAAAGTGCTCGCGGTCCTCCACAAGCGTTTTCCGGGATCGACGGCCGAACAGGTGGCCGCTGCGGCCAACGCCATTGTCGGTCTCGACGACGAGTGGGAGGATGTGACGACGCACGAGCCGGAATTCGGCTATCACTTTTCGGTGCAGTGCGGCGAGATCTGCTACCTGGCGGAGCAGAAGCAACTTGGTAGCCAGTTCCGGGTGTTCCGTCGCCGGTCCACCGCTGGGTAGGCCGGCCTTCAAGGCGGCCCCTTCCGTTTTTCTGCCAGCCCTCCGGCAACAGCCCATGACGGCTTCCCGGCATCAACGCCGGAGGAATGCCGCTTCCCCGCAAATTCAGGAGTTTCGACGTGCGTTTTCGTTGGAGATTGCGGAAGCTCTAGCTGGCACCAGGATTGCGTTATACAATAATTAAAATAGGCGAGTGCGCCTGTCGGAGCTTGCTCGCTGAATGCGAGGATCTGTGCCCGGTGAGGTCGCACGTTTGTGTCCACTAGAGACCTGCCGCGGCCGGTCAGCCCATGAAACGGCCGGTCGTGTCGAGCTGCATTACTTCATCCTTCCAGACCCTTTTTCCACAGGGCGACCAAGCCGGGCAACAGATTAGGCGGGCAGGGCAGGCGGAACGCGGCCAGCAGGGCCGCGGCCCCCTGCCGCTGCTCAGGTGACAGAGGGTCCCGGTTCTACGTGCCTGGGTTGTGCGACGCCGTCATTGCGCTACGGCTGTAACGTCGCTACAATGCGGCTTCTCTCAACGACAGCAGCTTCTCTCGCGCCCATGACATTCACGAGTTCCGTTCCCTTTTTCCTGCTCGCGGCGTGCCTGACCGCCACGACGGCGCTGGCGCAGAAGCCGGCCGCTTCAGCCGCGCCCAAGCCGCCCACCAACGACGATTGCCTGGCGTGTCACGGGGACGCATCGGCGACAGGGGCCAGCGGCCGCTCGGTGGCCGTGTTGCCCGACAAGTTCGCCGCCTCGATCCACGGGCAGTCCGGCATCGCGTGCGTGGATTGCCACGCCGATCTGGCCAGGTCGGCCGATTTCCCGCACGGCGAGAAACTGGCCCCGGCGGCCTGCTCCAACTGCCATGCCGACCCTGCAGCACAGTACGACGCCGGCGTGCACGCCGAGGCGCGGCGCGCATCTAAGCAGAGCGTGGCGGCCGCCTGCAAGGACTGCCACGGCACGCACGAGATTCGGAGCTCCAAGGACCCGGATTCGCTGACGTATCACCTGAACCTGCCCGCGACCTGTGGGCGGTGTCATGGCAACGCGGACATCATCAGGCGGGGCCGGATCGCGATCGGGGACGTGGTGGCGCAGTTCCAGGACAGCATCCACGGGCAGGCGCTCAGCAAGAGCGGCCTGATAGTTGCGCCCGACTGCAAGGACTGCCACAACGCCCACGACATCAGGCGGAAGAACGATCCCGGGAGCAAGGTGTTCCGGACCGCCGTGCCGGGGACCTGCGGCAAGTGCCACGAGGGGATCCAGCGCCGCTACCAGCACGGCGTGCACGGCGACGCGCTGGCCAAGGGGCGCCCGGACGCGCCGGTCTGCGTGACGTGCCACTCGGCGCACCAGATCCAGCGCACCGAGGGATCGACGTGGAAGACCCACGTGCTGCGCGAGTGCGGCACATGTCATCCGGAGTCGAAGCGTACCTTTCGCGACACGTTCCACGGCCAGGAGACGCAACTGGGCTTCATGCGGGTGGCCACGTGCGCCGACTGCCACGGGGCCCACGACATCTACCCGAAGAGCGATGCTCGGTCGATGGTGTCGTCGGCGCGGGTCGTCGAGACGTGTCGCAAGTGTCACCCCGGGTCGAGTGCGAGCTTCGCGAAGTACGACCCGCACGCCGATCGGCACAGCCACGCGCGCAACCCGATGCTGTTCTACACGTCGAAGTTCATGGAGGCGTTGCTCATCGGCGTCTTCGCGTTCTTCGGGGTCCATACCGCCCTCTGGGCCTCGCGCGCGGTGAAGCCCGACGTGCAGGTGAAGCCCCGACGCCCCGACGCCGGCCGGCGTTCGCAGGAGTAGCCCCATGGACGACACCCGCGCCGCACCCGTCGAACCGACGGCATACCAGCGCTTCGACAGGTACAACCGGCTCCTGCACGGCGTCCTGATGTTCAGTTTCCTGGGGCTCGCGTTCACGGGGATGCCGCTGTTGTTCAGTGACGCCGCGTGGGCCGTGCGCCTGGCCGGCCTGTTCGGCGGCGGCCGGTCCGCCGGGATTCTCCACCGGACGTTCGCGGTGCTGCTCATCGCCTGCTTCGTCCTGCACGTCTGGCGGCTGATGCATCGCCTCTACGTCAAGAAAGAACTGGAGGTGCTGTGGGGGCCGGAGTCGATGACGCCGCAACCGCGCGACATCGTGGAGATGCTCGCGCACATCCGCTGGTTCCTGCGCCTCGGCCCGCAGCCTCGCTTCGATCACTTCACCTACTGGGAGAAGTTCGACTACTGGGCGGTGTTCTGGGGAATGGGCATCATCGGCGGATCGGGGCTCGTCCTGTGGTTTCCGGAGTTCTTCTCGAAGCTCCTGCCCGGGTCGTGGTTCAACATTGCGCTGCTGGTACACGGCGAGGAAGGGCTCCTCGCGGTGGGGTTCATCTTCACGATTCACTTCTTCAACAGCCACCTGCGGCCAGACAAGTTCCCGATGGACCCGGTGATCTTCACCGGCCGGGTGAGCCATCACGAGTTGATGGAGGAGCGCCCCGCCGAGTACGAGCGGCTGCAGCGCGCCCATCGCCTCGATGAAATCGAGGTGGGGCCCGCGCCCGGCTGGGTGCCCACGCTGGCGAAGTTCGTCGCGCTCGTTGCGGTGACCTTCGGACTGGTGATGGTGGGGTTGATTGTCTACGCGGTGCTGTTCGCACGGCTGTAGATCGTCGCGGCGCGCGGCGGCCGTCCCGGCTCGCCCTTCACGCTGACGCAGGAGACGAGAACGCCATGCCCGGGGAATCGAAGTTCCGGCACTTCCGCCATCCCGTGACCCTGTTCGGCAGCTGGCTGACAACCGTCAGCGCGCTGCTGTTCCTCGGGGTGTTCTTCGCCGACCTGGTCGGGCTGCCGACGAACCCCTACATCGGGATCGTGTTCTTCCTGATCCTCCCCGGGTTCTTCGTGTGTGGCCTCGCGCTGATTCCGCTGGGTATCGTCCTCTCCCGACGCCGCGAGCGCCTGGGCAAGCCACGGCACGAGATCACGTGGCCGATCATCGACCTGAACCGGTCGTACACCCGGAGGATCGCCGGCCTGCTCGTGTTCCTGACGTTCGCCAACATCGTCGTCATCTCATTGGCCGCGTTCCGCGGCGTGGCGTACATGGACTCTCCGCAGTTCTGCGGCCAGGTGTGCCACACGGTGATGCAACCGGAGTTCACGGCGTACCAGAACGGCCCGCACGCCCGGGTGCACTGCGTCGCCTGCCACATCGGGCCTGGCGCGCCGTGGTTCGTGAAGGCGAAGTTGTCGGGCACCCGCCAGTTGTTCGCGGTCGCCCTGAAGACCTACCCAGAGCCGATTCCCTCGCCGGTCCAGAACCTGCGTCCCGCGCGTGATACGTGCGAGCAGTGCCACTGGCCGGAGAAGTTCACCGGCGACAGGGTCAGGGTCGTTCGGGAGTACGCCGAGGACGAGGCCAGCACGGAATCGACAACGACCCTCCAGTTGCACGTTGGCAGCGGCAGCGAGAGCATGGGAGCCCACGGCATCCACTGGCACATGGCGCCGTCCACGCGCGTCAGCTACATCACCACCGACGAGAAGCGACAGACGATCGTCTACGTGGAGGTGGAGGACCGAAACGGTGTTCGAACGTTCCGGGCGGACGGCGTGACCGACGAGCAGTTGAAGAAGGGCGAACGTCGGCAGATGGACTGCATGGACTGCCACAATCGGCCGAGCCATCGCTTCGACTCGACCCCCGAACGGGCGGTGAACGACGCGATGGGCAACGGTCTGATCGCGACGACGCTGCCGTTCGTGCGGCGCGAAGCGGTGGCGGCGCTGAAGGTCAGCTATGCGTCGCAGGATGCGGCGGCCGCCGCGATTGGGACACGGCTCGCCGCGTTCTACGACCGGCAACTCGGGTCGGGGGCTGCGGCGAGGAAAGCGGAGGTCGCGAAGGCGATTGCAGCCACGCAGGACATTTATCGGCGGAATATCTTTCCCACCATGAAGGTCACCTGGGGCACGTATCCGAACAATATCGGGCACGTCGATTTCCCCGGGTGCTTCCGTTGCCACGACGACGCCAAGAAGACCAGCGATGGCCGTGTGATCAAGCAGGATTGCGAACTCTGTCACAAGATGGGGTAGCGGCCCCCCAACCCTCAAGCCCTGTGCCCCGTTTCGGTGTCTGTCAGATTCCAGACAGCCCCGGTTGCCTCGTGCTTGTCCAATCGTTCACAAGTCGGCTTCCGAGCTTGTGCTACGATTCAGAAGATCCGGAATCTAGGATCAAACCCTTCAAAATTTTGGAAAAAGCCTTGGGTGGATTTGCCGGAAATCCGGCAGCGAGCGAGAACGGGTGCCGAGGCTTCGTCAGTAGCGTGTAGGAATGCCCCAGTCGCCACGTCGGATTGTGCCACAATTCACAAGGAGGTGTTGTCCTTTTCACCAGTGATTCCGGCGCATCTGTTCGGCATTCACATTGCACCAGCGCGAGCGGGCATTCGGCCAGTCTCTCTTGGGTCGATGGGCAGGTGTTCTCGACGCCTGCGCCCCCGGGGTACTTTTCTTTCCCCAACAGGTTCGTAGTCACAGCTGAAGGAGCAAGCCATGGATTCATTCGTCCAGAACCGCGGTCGGGCGGCGCTCACCGCCTTCGCGGTCGCCTGGCTCGCACTCGGCGGGCTGGCGCTGGCAGGCCAGGCCGACAAGGCGGCCGGGACGGGGTACGCTGGTGAGAAGACCTGTCTCACCTGCCACGAGGCACAGACCAAGGGGTATCACGGCGGCGTCCACGGCCGCATGTTCAACCCCAAGACGCCGATCGCCACCAACGGCTGCGAGAGCTGCCACGGTGCGGGCAAGGCGCACGCTGATGCGGGCGGCGACAAGACGAAGATCGCCAGCTTCAAGACGATGAAGCCGTCCGAGCAGAGCGCGGCGTGTACGAGCTGCCACAACCGGGGCGCGCACGCCCTGTGGACCGGCAGTCAGCACATGCAGCGCAACGTGAGCTGCACGAGCTGCCACAGCATCCACGACGCCAAGGGCGAGAAGCAGCTCAAGGCGAAGTCGGAGACGGAGCTGTGCGCGACGTGCCACCGGGCGCAGACGAACAAGCAGCTGCGCTTCAACCACATGCCGGTTCGCGAGGGCAAGCTGCAGTGCGGGTCGTGCCACAACGTGCACGGCAGCGCGAACGTCAAGCTGCTGGCCAAGGGCGTGACGGTGAACGAGAGCTGCACGAGCTGCCACACCGAGAAGCGTGGCCCGATGCTGTGGGAACACCCGCCGGTGGCCGAGAACTGCGCGACCTGCCACGACGCCCACGGCACGAACAACGACCGGATGCTGGTCGCCAAGCTGCCGTTCCTCTGCCAGCGCTGCCACGTGACCTCGCGGCACCCCCCCACTATCTACGAGGGGTTCACGGAGAAGAACTCGACGAACGCCAACAAGATCTTCGGGCGGAGCTGCATGTCGTGCCACCAGATGGTCCACGGGTCGAACGCGCCTTCGGGCAAGGCGTTCCTGCGTTAGGTGAGGAGGATAGCGATGCGCAACAGATTGATGATTGTGACTGCCGCGCTTGTGCTGGCCTCCGTGAGTCTAGTGCTGGCGCAGGACAAGCCCGCGGAGAAGCCCCCAGAGGCGTCCTCGCTGGGTTCTGTCTCGATCGGCTTCCAGGGAAGCTCGGTAACCGGCGACCAAGCCCGGTTCGAGCGCTACCGCGACCTTCGCGACCGTCAGAACATCCAGTTCGACTTCGCGAAGGACACCGACAAGTACTTCTTCGACGTCACGGCCACCAACGTCGGTAACCGTGACGGCTCCTACGCCGTCGGGTACGCCAACAAGAAGGTGAAGTTCGAGTTCTCGTTCGACTCGACGCCGCTCAACTACGGCTACAACACCTCCACGCCTTACTCGGTCGCGACGACGGGTACCGATCCGGTGCTGTCTCTCAACTCGGCGACGAGGGCGGACATCGAGACCAAGAAGGCGGGCGTGATCGGGATCCCGTCGAGCCTCGCGCAGTGGACCGGCGGCCAGTCGGTGTGGGCGGGTCTCGCCACGCCGTTCGACCTCCAGACTCGGCGCGATACCATTCACTTCGGCCTGAGCTACGCGATCACCGACGCCATCGACGCGAAGTTCGAGGTCGCCAGCCACAAGCGCAACGGCTACCAGCCGTTCGGTGCCGGGTTCGCGTTCAACAACGCGACGGAGATCCCGCTCCCGATCGATGACCGATCGACGGAGATCGAGGCGGGCATCGACTGGGCGAACGACAAGGCGATGTTCCGCCTGGCGTACGAGCGGTCGATGTACAACAACACCTACACCTCGGTGACCTGGGACAGCCCGATCCGCGCGACCGATTACAGCAGCGCGGCGGTGACCGGCTGGGATGCGAGCGGTTACAGCAACGGCAACGGCCCGGCCCGCGGCCGGTTCGCGACCTCGCCCGACAACTCGATGAACGTGGTGACGGCCACGGGGCTGTGGAAGTTCGCGCACGCCACCTCGCTCAGCGGCAATCTCGCGCTGATCAACATGTCGAACGACGCGGCGTTGATCCCGTGGACGATCAACCCGGTGGTGGCCAACTCGAAGCTGTGCTCGGCCGCCAGCGGCATCATCGCGTGCACCCCGACGACGCTGCCGGCGAGCGCGAACACCGAGGTCAAGGGCGTCAACGCCTCGTTCGTGTTCAACACCCGGCCGATGCCGAAGATGAACGTGACGGCGCGGTATCGCTACAACAACCACGACAACCAGTCGCCCATCTTCGACTACAGCTACAACGTGCGGTTCGACGCGGTTCCGGAGTCGACGCCGGGCGTATCCACCGAGCCGTACACGATCACGCAGAACAAGTTCGACATCGATGCCTCGTTCGCGGTGCTGCCGTACTCGAGCATCAAGGTCGGCTACGGCATTGACGCCAACAGCAAGACCTACCTGGTCTACCGCAAGCTGACGGACAACACCCTGCGCGCGTCGTTCGATACGATGGGGAACCAGTGGGTGACCCTGCGCGCGATGTACGAATACACGAAGCGCTCGGGCAGCGAGTTCCACCAGGAAGCCATCACCGACGCCGGCGGGCAGGCGAACGCGCGGCTGTTCGACGACGCGGAGCGGACGCGCAACCGGGCGACGCTGCTCGCGACCATCACCCCGACGCCGGCCGTGGACTTCACCGTGTCCTACGCGCGCGGCAAGGACGACTACGACATCGGGCTGAACCCGCAGTTCGGCCTGCTCAACAACGACAACAACGCCGTCAACGTCGCGGTCAACGTGAGCCCGAAGCCGCAGATCGCTTTCGGCATGGACTACGGCCGCGAGAAGTTCAACTCGCTCCAGGCGTCGCGGACGGCGAACCCGTTCTCGGGCGTGGCGGGTGCCTACGAGAGCTGGAATGACGCGAACCGGGACTGGAACCTGACGAACGACGAGACAGTGAACACGTTCACGCTCTACTTCAACCTGCTCCAGGCGTTGCCCAAGACGGACATCCGGATCGGCTACGATTATTCAGATTCAGACCAGGGCTTCGTGCACGGCGGGCCGCGCGTCCAGGGGATGCAGACCAATTCAATCCTGACGGTGGGCGACACCAAGCCGTGCAGCCCGACGACCCTAACGTCGTGCTTCGAGGCGTTCCCGAACGTGACCAACAAGTGGCAGCGGCTGACCTTCGACCTCCGCTACAACCTGACGCGGCAGATCGGGATCGGCGCCAGTTACTGGTACGAGAAGTTCGACGTGACGGACTACGCGACGATCGACACGAACGGCCCGGTGGGCTTCTACCCAGCCACCGGCCAGCCGCGGATCGACTACCTCGGTGAGATCAGCACCGGCTACGGCAACCGGCCGTACACCGGCAGCACCGGGATCGTCCGCGTGATCTACATGTTCTAGACATCTTCCTGGGCTGAGATCGTCACGGGTGAAGCACGTTTCTGTGGGGCCCTGGAATCTGTCTTGGGTGCGGCCTGGCAGCCTCGAGGCTGCCAGGCGCCCTTCAGGGCGCGATACGCTGTGGAGTGTGTCGCGCCCTTTTTTCGTGGGCTCGGCGGGCGGCAGGCCGAGATTCTCGTCGCACAGGGCGCGCGTGTGCGATAATAATGAGACGCATTCGCAAAGTCGTCCAAACATTTGGTTTCCCACGATCTTCCATCACCATGTCCTGTCATATCGCCGCTGAACGCGCCGCCGCCCCGCCCGTCCTGCGGCTCCGGGCTCGCCCGCTCAAGGTCGTCCTCGTCGGCAACCCGAACGTCGGCAAGAGCGTCATCTTCGGCCGCCTGACCGGCCGCTACGCCACCGTCTCCAACTACCCGGGCACCACGGTCGGGATCACCACCGGCCGCGCGATGGTCGGGGCCGAGGTGTGCGACGTCATCGACAGCCCCGGCGTCAACGCGCTCGAGGGCGTGCTGAGCGAAGACGAGCACGTTACCCGCCGCCTTCTGGCCAACCGCGAGGCGGACCTGGTGATCCAGGTGGCCGACGCCCGCAACCTGCGCCGCGCCCTGATGCTGACCGCCCAGGCGGCCGCCTTCAGCCTCCCGATGGTCCTTGTCCTGAACATGGTGGACGAAGCGCGCCGCCGCGGCGTCGAGGTGGACGCGGCCCGACTGTCTTCCGAGCTTGGCATCCCGGTCGTGGAGACGGTGGCAATCGAGGGGCAGGGACTGAACGAGCTGAAGGAGGCCCTCCCGGCCGCAGCCCCCGCGCGCATCCCGTTCGTGCCGAATGGCGACTACTCGGCCTGGGCGCACGAGACCGCGTCGCGCTTGCGTCGGTCGCGGCCGTCGTCGATTGGTCGCTTCCAGGAGTTCCTCGGCAGGGCGGTCCGCCAGCCGGCCACCGGCCTCCCCATCCTTGCCGTCGTCCTCTACGTCATCTACCTGTTCGTCGGCGTGTTCGGCGCGCAGACGCTTGTCAGGCTGATCGAGCACGGCGTGTTCCAGGCATACATCAACCCGGCAGCGACGGCGCTTGCAGACCGATTCATCCCGTTCGCGGCCGTGCGTGACTTCCTCGTCGGCCCTTATGGCCTGATCACCATGGGCCTGACCTACGCGATGGCCATCGTGCTGCCGGTGGTCGCCACCTTCTTCCTGATCTTCGGGTGGCTCGAGGATAGCGGCTACATCCCGCGTCTCGCGATCTTCTCCGACCGGATCTTCCGGATGATGGGGCTGAACGGCAAAGCGGTGCTGCCGATGGTGCTCGGCCTTGGCTGCGATACGATGGCGACGATGACGACGCGAATCCTCGGGACTCCGAAGGAACGCCTCATCGCCGTGCTGCTGCTGGCGCTCGGCATCCCGTGCTCGGCCCAACTGGCTACCATCCTCGGCATCCTCGGCGGCATCTCGTTCGCGGCCCTCCTGACATTGTTCGGCGTGGTCGTCCTTCAGATCTTCTTCGTGGGGTTCCTGGCCGCGCAGTTGCTGCCTGGCGAGCGTTCCGACTTCATCATGGAACTGCCGCCGCTCCGCCTCCCGGGGATGCGGAACCTGATGCACAAGACGCTGTTGAGGATCCGCTGGTACCTGTGGGAGGCCGTGCCGCTCTTCTTGATTGGAACGGCGCTACTCTTTGTCTTGGACAAGACGGGGCTGCTGAGGTGGGTGGTGGCCGGCGGTCGCCCGGTCGTTACCGGACTCCTGGGGTTGCCAGCCGAGACGGCGCAGGTGTTCGTGATGGGCTTCCTGCGGCGCGACTATGGCGCCGCAGGCCTGTTCCAGCTGTCGCATGCCGGCCAGTTGAGCGCGACCCAGGCAGTGGTGGCGCTGACGGTCATGACATTGTTCGTGCCGTGCGTGGCCAACTTCCTGATGATCATCAGGGAGCAGGGGCTGAAGGCGGCCCTCGCCATCCTGGTGTTCGTGACGACCGTGGCGTTGTCCACGGGAGCGGGCCTCCACTATGCTTTCCGGATCCTCGGTGTCGACTTTTGAGCACGGGCGGCGCCTGGTGTCGCTCGGGGTGGGCGAGCGTGGCGTGGTGGTCCGGGTGCTCCGCGATAACCCGGCACGCGCCGAACGGTTGAAGGCGCTGGGCGTGACGCCAGGGGCGCGGGTCCGGCTGCTGCAGCGGTTTCCAGGGTTCGTGTTCGAGTGCGATCAGACGGAACTGGCCGTCGAGCCATCGGTCGCACGCGCCATCCTGATCGAAGAGCTCGGGTAGCGGAGGACCGTTCCGATGACGATGCCAACGACGGTGCCGCCGCTTCGCTTGATGTTTTGGGAAACGACCAAGGCGTGCAATCTGCGGTGTCAGCACTGTCGTGCGGTGCCTGAGGCCGAGCGTTCTGCCGTTGAGTTGACCACCGAAGAGTCGTTCGGGCTGATCGATCAGATCGCCGAAGTCGCAAAGCCCGTGCTGATCCTGTCCGGGGGCGAGCCGCTCTATCGGCAGGACATCTT
>Ga0209638_1000015_pt1 | contig 129771 bp, 101 predicted proteins | sample BarGraNGADG00211_FD_184490 | JGI IMG/M metagenome (GOLD analysis project Ga0209638, IMG submission 184490) | Arctic peat soil microbial communities from Barrow, Alaska - Barrow Graham LP Ref core NGADG0002-211 (SPAdes) (version 2) | ecosystem: Environmental > Terrestrial > Soil > Wetlands >... | reverse complement strand
ATGGATTTCGTTCCTATCGCTGCGTGGAAATCGCCTTGTACCATACGCTCGCGGACCTACCGGAGCCGGAAGTCACCCACAGATTCTGCTGAAGAACCCAACAAACTATCGTATCGCGGTGGCATAGAGCGATTGTGCGTGTCTGGCCGCGATGTCAACACGGGGATCAAATTCGCGGAGGCGGGCTTCGCGAAATCCGGTTGAGGCAAGGATGTTCACAAGATTCTCTTCATCGAAAAGGTAACGATGCTCGCCAGCCATGTAGGCAACATAGTTCACGAGATCAAGGCGGCCATAGTGAAACCTCGCGGGCACATGTCCGCAAAAGATCTTCTCCTCAAGCTCGGTGCCGTTAATGTAAGCCTCGATCCAAAGACGAGCGTTCGGAACTGCCACGCTCAACGTGCCGCCAGGAACCAATACGCGCATACACTCGCGAAGAAGGTCGATCAGGTGAATCGGGTCAAAATGCTCCAGAGTGTGCGAGGTGTAGATCTCGGCTACGGTCGCGTCTGGAAAGGGAATCCCAAGAAGCAAATTCCAGCTAAGGTCTGGGCCGCGACGGTTCTGGTCCAGTGTAGTCCATCCATCAGCACCTTGCTTGGCGTTGCCGAGGTCTAGGCGAATAGGGCGGCCACTGCGAATCAGCTTGAGGACTCGGAGGATTGTCTGCAGTTGGCCGATCGTGTCTAGGACTAGGTGAGCCGCTACCTTGAGGAGAGTGCGTGCTTCGGAAAGGAACGTGGTTATAAGCACAACACCTGCCTCGTCATGTTGACACATTACCAACGCGCGGCCGGCCTAACCCCAATGCCTTTCGGATATTCGGTGACGTGACGGCGCCCGTGTACTATTTTCACTTGTACAATCTCGAGACCAACCACCGGGAACCCCGCCTCGACGAAGACCAAAGCGAGGGATAGACCGACGCGCAACCTGACAAAGATCTGACCGATGCTAGTGTGGGGTTCTCGGTCGTGCCGCGATTCTCGCTGAGTTCCAAACTCGAAGCACATTACGCTGCTGCCAGACCAAGGTCTCAGGCCCAGGCTGTGGGCCGCCAATCAAGAGGGCTCGAACTGGCTTCTTGTTCCTGCAGGACTCACTTGAGCGTTCGCAGCACCGAAACGGGGTACCTCTCCCACCACCCGCGCCGGATTACCCGCGACGATGGCGTATGCCGGCACGTCCTTGGTGACCACAGCGCCAGCACCGACTACCGCACATCGCCCGACGGAGGTGCCTTTGAGGATGATTGCGCGGCTGCCAATGAAGGCGTCGTCCTCAATGGTTACCGGCGCCGATAGTGCCGGCAACCCGTGAAATCGAGCCTCAGCATCGAGAGGGTGCGCGTCCGTATCCATGATCAGGGCACCGGCTCCGATCATGACGCGGTCGCCAATGCGAATAAGCTCGACGGCGGTGACGCTGCACCCGCTCATTCCCACATCGTCCCCAATTTCCAGTCGCGCATCCGCCCCCCAAGACGTCAGGATGACTGGCTGGAACACGCCGATGGAGTTCCCCGCGCTTGTGCTGTGTGCCGAAAAACGCTTCCCGATAAGGATCCGCGCGCCTGGCCCAACTACTCGAAAGAGCGGCCTACCCCTTAGCTGCCACCCTCTCTGCCAACGAATTCCCTGGGTTGAACACCAGAAGACCTCAATGATCGAGTGCGCCCATGCACCGACGCGATGTGCAGGTCTCCATGCCGCCTCGCGAAGCCGGCGCGGCAGAACCATTCTGGCAGCCGTGCGAAACACGTTCAGGGTGCGTCCTCAAGAACCGTTCGGTAGATCTCTACCGTTCTGTCGGCAGCTCTCTGCCGGTCGTGGCGCTTCAGCGCAATCCTACGCGCGTTCTCGGAGAGCCGTGTCGCCAGCGCATCGTCGGTCAATACGCTTATCAACCGTTCCGCCAAAACGGCGTGCTCGCCTGAAGGAAAACACAGGGCGGTCTCGTTGTCGGTCACAAGGCTTGGTATCCCTCCGACGAAAGCGGCGACCGCTGGTGTTCCAACGAGCATAGCCTCGCAAAGACTGTTCGGACTATTCTCAATAAACGACGGCAGGGCAAATACGTTCGCCGCCAGCAACTCCTGCACATAATGCGCGGCATCGAGACGCGGCAACAACGTCACACAGTCAGAAAGGTGCAACGCTCGAATAAGCTCGTCAAGATACGACCAGTAACCACCGAGGATCCGCGACCGCTTGAACATGCCTCCGGCGAGCCGCAACTGCACGTTGGGCACACACTCCCTAACTCTCCTCATCGCTTTCAAAAGCAGGTGAGTTCCCTTTATTGGATACCCACCCCATATGGCGAAGATAGTACTGCCCCCACTTCGTCGCTGGCGCCCTGCCTTCTCGTAGAACTCAGGCCGCAACACCTCATCGCCAAAGTGGTACGTCGCTTTCGGATTCGCCACGAGAAGATGAGTTCTGTCCCAAACGGTCCGGCCGATAAAATGCCGGTTTTCTCTGATGATGCGCTCTTCGACAAACTGTCTTTGGCGCCACCGCCACCAGTCAAAGACAAGTCCTGATCTCAAGACAAAGTTGGGCACCGTATGACAGGCCAGCAACTCTGTGACGCTCATACCCCCCCAATAGTGCGGGAGGTACGCGCCAATCATGCCCTGCAGGGAAATCACGCAAGGACATTTCAAGATCTTCGCTGCAGCGAGCACACCGTATGTCTCTTCCGTGCCGTGGATATGAATCAGGTCAGGCTTGAAAGCCGCCACAACGTCCTGACACCCCTGGATGAGCTGTCGGTCAGGTGACAGCTGAGTGCTGTGAGTGAACTGTGCCCTCGATATTGGAACTCGAAAGTGGGATATTCCATCCACTTGAGTCTCCGCAACCCTACCATCACGGCACGCAGTTGAGATCCCCAACGCCACAGAGCCACTCTTCCGAAGCGCATCGGCCAGCCCCCACATCCACCCACCAGATTGGGTATCGTTCCCACCGAACTCCGGCCCAGCTTCTGGCGACGCAACGTTAGTCAACCACAGCACTCGCAGGTTAGTGCCGCAGGCTTCAACGTGTGTTACCTGCACAGGAGTGCTCCCAGGCTGGAGCGGCATGATCGATAGAGCGGATTTCGGCAGATGCCAGTCACCAGTGTGTCTGCGGCCATCTCCAGCTTGATTCGCGCCTTCAGTCCGCGTCGCGCCACTGCGTACCAACGGGCTCCGAGGAGAGCTTCTACATCGTCGTTGCACCGAAGGGCCACTCCGGGATGCTGGCCGGCCTTGACAGCTTCCATCATACATAGTGCCTGTTCCGGCTGGGGCCCGTGAAATCTTTCCAGCCAACTGTAGTGCTGGACCATATTGTGGACACGGAAGGGCTTCTCAAGCCGTCCGTAAACCTCGTCGGCCCATGTCGCGATGTCTGGATTGACCCCCCCTCCTGTCGCATCCTTCTCCGCGCCCTGGTTTCTGTAGTAGCCGACTTTCGTGGAGACCTGGCAGGGAAATAGCAGTGAGTAGTGGTATAGGTAGATGTCTTCTAGCGCCAGGCTATCGGCGGTCACATGGCGCTTCGCCCGCAAATCTGTCGACACAGCATCCAGCACGGTCGGTGGTCGGTGGCTTTGATAGGTGTATCCTGGAGCCCAGCGGAAGATTCGGCTGTATTCTCCTGCTCGGTGGCGGACGAGGTATGAACCGTTCGCGATGTAGTCCATCCCACCCCAAAAAGTCAGCGTGGGAACTGTGATGGCATCGACACCTGAAGCGAGCAGCCTCGCGATTCGACGCATGCTCGAGTCTAGATAGAATTCGTCGCTGTCAACCTGCCACAGGTAGTTTCCGTTGGCTCGCCGCGCGTACGCCTGCGACATCTGTGTCTTCTCGCCAGGCCAAAATCCGTCGGAACAGCCTTCGTCCTCCGCTGTCACGATCTCGACTTTCCCCTCCGGATCCTCGTCCCGTTTGAAGCGCCGAATCATTTCCAGGGTGCCGTCGGCGCTGTGCCCGTCCCTTCGCGCCACCGATGCCGCTCCCGGGCACGCTCCTTCAACCACAATGATTTGATGAGCCCAAGGATAGAGGCTTCGCAAATTGTATCGGGTGAAGGGCTCTCCATTAAGCACAATCATCCCGAAAGTAATTCGCACCCCGCGGGCGTCCACGAGTTCTCCCGCACGCAGTTCGTCGTTAGCGGATGCCCAGCCCATTCCGAAGAGCTCTCCCATAAGCCTCCCAGGTGTACCGGGCGGCCGTTTCCTTCGCCCGTAGCGACATGCATCGACGGGTCGCCTCGTCAAATAGACGCTGTAAGCATTCCGCTATTGCTTCATGGGAGCGGATCGGAACGACAAAGCCATCAACGCCGTCGGACACGACCGCCCCTGTGTTCGGCGTGACTATCGCTGGTAGCCCGCACGCGAGCATCTCGTATACAGCAAGAGATGAGCCCTCCCATAAGCTGGGCAGCACGGCCGCGTGGCACTTTGAGAGAGCGTCGCCCAATTCCCCAGGAGAAAGCGACCCGTGGAAAGTTGCGTGAGAAGATACGAAGTGCTCGCAACCATGAGCTGAAGCGCTTCCAAAGACGTGTAGGTGAGCGTTCTTATCTCCGAGGCCAGCTACTGCTTTCAAGGCGTAAACCAGGCCCTTCCGAACGAAGTCATTGCCCACGAATGCAACCTCAAGACGCTCTCCTGCCCGGCGCTGCCTCCACTCTTGACCACGGCGAAACCACTCAGCGGCTACGCCGTAAGGCGCAACGACCACTTTGTCTTTAGCCACACCGGCCTTGGTCAAGCTCTGCGCCACAAAAGAGGATCCCGCTACAATCGCATCGGATAGCGCGTACTCTTCCTCGTTGACTTCAATCTTCTCTTTCGTAAAACCCGCACCGTGGAGAACTGCTGCGCTATCCCTGATCCCCAGCACATCGCACTCATCAACTAGCAGTTCTGCCCCCTGACGTCGGTCTGCAACGTACTGTTCAAGAATGCAGAGTGTTCCCCGCGACCTGCAGGCTCCGAAGATCGCGAGCGCGCCTGTACAGTGGGTGTGGCAGTGCCAACCGTTGCGAACAACCAGTTCGCTTACCCAGTCATGAAAGGAATGTGGACTATAAGTACCCACCCCGCCAAGCAATAAGCTCAGCACGTATCTCTCTCTTGACGGACAGTGTAGTAAGACATGCCCTCGAAGCCTTTCGTCGAAGTGATTATCACATCTCCGAGCCTCTGCGGCCAGTCGAGGAACCCGGATACGAGATATTGATCGAGACCACGTCGGCCGAAACGCGTACGTTTGCGTTGCGAATCCCCCAAGCCGGCCAATCGCCGCATAAGCTGCCGCGGTATTGTATAAATGGTGTTTGTCGTGATGAGCAACCAGAATCGATCCGCTTCTCACGCGGTCAGCAAGAGCGTACCTTCGATCCGAAACGGTGTGCTCAACGTCGCTGATCATGAGCGGCGAGCCGCGGATCTGACGGTAGATGATTGCGTTGGAGGGGTCGCGCTCCGCCGGTTGGAGTACTGCGCGACGACAACAGAACCGCCGTTAATCCCCATCAGGGAAAAGATCATTGGCGTCGGATACTCGTGCATTAACATACCATTCTTGAATCCGTGCAGCACGAAGAGTATCAGCGAGATCAAACAGCCAAATGCAAATCCATTCCAGGGTTCCGCCAGACTCCATTTGTAGAAACGGCGCATGACGAGGCCGATGAAGATAAGTAACGGAGCGAAACCGACGATTCCATACTGCGCAAGAAAATCGATGATCCAGGCGTGACCGCCCTGGTGTAGAGTCACCCCGGCCCCAGGGCCCTCAAGGCGCGTGTCCGGCCCAAATCCGATCAGGCTGTGCTCGGTGAATGTGTTCCATGAGGTCTCGAACCTCTCGCGGCGACCGGTGTCATCGCCTTCGTAAAGACCTTCAGTGATGACGGATCGCGCCAGATGACCGATCTTCAAATATGAATACGTTAAAGCCGACTCGGGTGACATCTCTACGGTGTCGAGAGACGGCTTCTCGTCAAACTGAGAATCCCCAAACACTCCCATACCAATTGATATCGCTGCGACAATCGCAAGACCAGTACCAATGAGAATGAGTTGATGTCTGTCGAGGGAGCGGACAGTCCGCCTCACGGCAAAGCAGACAACACTCGTCGCCAGCAGTGCTAGTTGCGCGGCCGACGAAGTCAGCGTGAGTGAAATGGCGATTGATGTCGTCATCCCGAATGCAAGCCACTTCCACAACCCGGACTCGCACAAGGTCAATCCGATCCATGTTGCGATCAAGATACTTAATGCCCCAAAAACCTGGTAGTTGCCGATTCCTAGCCGCTCCGCCTCGGCAGCCCATATAACCCCGGTGATGCCGTTAGAAGCTAGGCGTGACAGGGCTGGATTCTGAAGCGTCGTCGGAAGGGCGATTGCGCAAGCGGTTCCGGCCGTTATCAATAGTGCGAACGCGACCTTTCTGCCACCGTGTGGCTGGAGCGAAATTGCCGTGGCTCCTAGGTACCAGAGGAGGCCGTACGCGGATTGCAGTAGATGTACTTCAGGCCCACCAGAGCCTCGCCCAAATGCGATGTTCGCCACGACGACTGCTAGCCAAAGTGAGTATACGAAGATCTCTTTGGCTCTAGACCGCAAGAGAGACCGAATAGCGCTTTCTGACGTAGCCAGTTCGAAGCAGCAGAAGGCGACCCAGACAACGAGCAACGGCGGAGCCAGGACGCGAGCCTTGTAGGCGACAGAGTCGTATCCTCTCAATGGAAAATAGAACCACACTAGTACTGTCGCTATTCCTAGCAATTGATTAATCAGACGCAGCATGGCCTGCTCACGTGTCCCTTAACTTGTGTCGCATCGGGGTTCCGGAGAATGGTGATGGAGTCCTGAGGCACCCCTTCTTGCAGGCTGAAGGCATGGACATAAACTGGCTACCGGAGCACGTATTCACTGAATTGCTGCACGAGCGGGTCGAGGAGTGCCTGTTTCATGGCCGGGATCGCCGCATAGTAGTGACGGCCTTGGCCGAACAGCGAGCGGGTGCGCTTCTTCACGGTGTTGGCCCTGTGTCGGGATCACACAACGACCCGCAGGTCCGTTTGGTTTACGGTAGAAAGAAGTCTTGGTAATAAGCGCACCGACCCATGGTGCAAAGCCCGCAAAATCCCAGCGCGGCCACCCATCAAGCAGCGCGATGCCCCGCGCATAGTTGTCCCGATCTGAGTTATCGAGAATCAGGTATCCGCCAGCGCGCAGTTTGGGTATCGCGTGCCAAACGCCGGCGGGTCGGCAGCGACCGTCAAGGAGAATCACATCAAAATGACCCGCGGGATGCACGTCGATGGAAGCAACGTACGCTTTGAATTGGTAACGGGCCAATGCCTTGTCCATCGTCCCGTACTGCATCGGGTCCATGGGATCAGGCCCATCCTCCCCGTCAGGCAACGGGACCGGCAGCACACACTGCAAATGGCAGTTTCCGATGGACCTCTCGGCAAGCTCCCTCCGCACACGCTGCCCCCAAGTCTTTTCGTGTTCGACCGAATACAACTGACCAACCCGCATGCTGAGCCACAGTGTCGATCCGCCTGAACCGTACTCAAAAACCGTCATGGACCTCGTGAGCAGGGCGTCCAAAAAGTCGATGGCGTCGTAGGTGATCCACGGCAACGCGTGGATTTGAGGGCCGCCAGAGCGGAGCCGATTCCGGTACCATCTTGGAAACTGGCGGATCAGTTTGCGCCTCGCTTCCCTGCGGGACTGGGAGCCGGGGTTGCTCCAGCCTCCTCTCACGACAAACGCGGTGTAGACAAGCAGATCCTTCACCGAATTCAGGATGTGTTTCATAGTGCAAGTCGGCGTCTCTCGCATGAGGATCTCTTCAGCATCGTATTGCGCTACGCGGCCTAGACCTCAGGCGGCATCCTGCCGTCAGTCATCACCGTCCACGTATGGGGCACGAGCACGGCCCCCTGACTAGACAGTTTGCCAGTTCCATAAAAATCGCCCTCGACCACGTCCACAGAGATCGCTTCTTGCAACCAGTCCGCGACTTCTCCATTAACTTTGGCGTAGAGCGCTCCGTGGTAGATTCCGGGGCGCAAGGGAAATACCGGCAGCACGCACTTGAGAATGCCGGAGGGGGGCACGGTGGCATAGTCGGTTCCCGTATCAGCCGTATTGCAGTTGACCAAGATGGTACCGCTTTGGTCACGAAGATTGAATGCGACACTGACATTTTGGATCCGCGATTTCGCTTGATAAGCAAAGCAGAGGGTTGCTTTCTTCCCCAGCACGGCGGAAGCGATCCGCCGGCCGTCAGCGTCCTCACACCAGAACTCTGCAAACCGCAACTGCCCCGTTCCCAACCGATCCTTGCGTTCCGAGAGGCACGTAGGCGCCAACACCTTTGTTCGGCGGTGATAGTGCTGAGTCGCGCCCGCGATCGTACCCGCATAGGACAACCGGCCCTCGTCCAGTACGATCCCTCGACTGCACAATACCGCCACCGCAGCCATATTGTGACTGACGAATACTACGGTCCTTCCGCCCTTGGCGACTTCACGCATCTTTCCCAAGCACTTCTTCTGGAACTCGGCATCCCCCACGGCCAGGACTTCGTCCACGATCAGGATCTCCGGCTCCAGATGCGCGGCCACTGCGAAGGCGAGGCGCACGTACATGCCGCTTGAGTAGCGCTTGACCGGCGTATCCAGAAACTGTTTCATTTCGGCGAACAGGACGATATCGTCGAACTTGCGGGCGATTTCCTTGCGGCTCATGCCGAGGATAGCGCCGTTCATATAGATGTTTTCGCGGCCGGTGAGTTCAGGATGGAAGCCGGTACCCACTTCGAGCAGGCTGCCAACGCGGCCCCGCATCGTGATCGTGCCCTCAGTGGGCGGCGTGATTTGGGAGAGTATCTTCAAGAGCGTGCTCTTGCCCGCCCCGTTGCGGCCGATAATGCCAACGGCCTCGCCAGGCTCGACTGAGAAGCTCACGTCCTTCAGCGCCCAGAACTCCTTCTCGGCGGCCTTGGCTCGCCGCGCAGCGGGCGATAGCCACTTGGCTACCTCGTCGCGGAGACTCAGGTATTTTTCCTTCGCCGCGCCGATGCGATAGCGCTTTCCGATGCATTGAATCTCGATGATGGGTATCGCCACGATCAGATGATGTCGGCGAAGTAGCGCTCGGTGGCGCGGAAGAAGTACAAGCCAAAGAAGAAAAACATGACGCTGGTACAACCGGAAATGGCCAAAACGCCCCAATCAATTGGCGCAGTGCCGAGTAGGCCGGCGCGGGCATTCGAGATGACTCCGGAGATCGGGTTCAGCCAAAGCATTAGCTTCTTGACGACCGGATGATTGTCCAACATGCTCACGGGGTAAATGACGGGCGTGACGTACATCATGATTTGAATGATGAACGGGAGCGCATAGCGCACATCCCTGAACTTGATGTTCAACGACGCGAGGAACAAGCCCATTCCTAATGACGCCAGGACGGCGATAAAGATCAGCAGCGGAAGAACCAACAGGCCGGTCGGCTGCGGATAGTAGCCGTAGTGGATCATCATGCCGATCAGGACGAGGCTGGCGACCGCCAAATCAACGAGCCCGGTGACAGCGGTCGAGGCCGGAATGATCAGCCGAGGGAAGTACACCTTTTGAACGATGCTCGCGTTGGCGACCATCGAGTTGCTGGCGTTGGTCAGCGTGCCCGAGAAGTACTGCCAGAGGAGCAGTCCCACGTAGAGGAAGATCGGGTACGGACTGCCATCACCGCTGTCAATTTTGGCCACTCGGTTGAAAATGAACGTGAAGATCACCATCGTGATCAACGGCTGAAGGATCGCCCAGAGCACCCCCAGCACGGTCTGCTTGTACCGCACAGAAATATCGCGCCATGCGAAGACCTGGAACAGGTCCCGGTATCGCCAGAGCTCCCCCCAGTTGATGGACAGCCAGCGTTTCGGAGGCGCGATGATCAGTTCGATTGGAGAACCCACACTTGCTCGATCTGCCAGGTCAGAATCTGGCGTCTGCGAGAGACTACTGGGCGTGCAGTGCCCCTCTGGCATCGGCGTGGTTTTCCAGAAACCAGCGATACGATTGGGCGATTCCTTCTTCGAGCGCGATGCGGTGGCGCCAGCCCAAAGCATGGAGACGGGACACGTCCAGGAGCTTCTGGGGTGGGCCATCAGGTTTGGTGGTGTCAAAGACGAGGCGCGCGGCCGGGTAGACGGCCTCCCGGACCATGTCGGCCAACTCCTTGATGGACTGGTCAACTCCCGTGCCCACGTTGATGTGGGTGGTGTTTTCGTAGTGGCGCATCAGGTACACGCAGCAGTCGGCGAGGTCGTCGACGTGCAGGAACTCCCGCTTGGGCGAGCCAGTACCCCAAATAGCTACGTCCGGGTCTCCGGCTTGGCGGGCGTCGTAGAACTTTCTGATCAGCGCTGGCAGCACATGCGAGCTCTGCAGATCGAAGTTGTCGTTCGGCCCGTAGAGATTCGTCGGCATGGCCGAGATGAAGTTGCTGCCGTACTGGCGTCTGTAGGCCTGACACAGCTTGATGCCGGCGATCTTCGCGATGGCATACGACTCGTTGGTGGGTTCGAGGGGCCCCGTCAGGAGGTAGTCCTCCCGAATCGGTTGAGGGCACTCTCGCGGGTAGATGCAGGAACTGCCCAGATACAGCAGTTTCTCGACGCCATAGAGATGGGCGGCGTGAACGACGGTGGCGTGAATCATCATGTTGTCGTAGATGAATTCCGCTGGTCGCGTGGAGTTCGCCAGGATGCCGCCCACGGTGCCTGCAACCAGGAACACATATTCCGGGCGGTTGGCCCGGAACCAGTAGTTGACCGCAGCCTGGTCGCGCAGGTCCACCTCGTCGACGGTCGCGGACAGAATATGCTGGAAGCCTTCGGCTTTGAGCCAGCGCATGACGGCCGAGCCGACAAGGCCAGTGTGGCCGGCGACGTAGATTCTGGAGTCGAGATTGAGAGTGGTCATGGTGCGGGTTCCGCCGGGTCTCAAGACCCGGCCTCCAGCGGTGAATACCCAGTCCAAACTGACCGGGCCGGCATTCGAACCTGGAGCGTGGGCGTCACGTTAGTGGTACCACGCGGCGTTTGAACCCCGTTTGCTGGAGTCTTCCCGCGCCTGGACGCACACCGGTTCGCCGAGCTGCGGTCGACACGACCCGCAGCATGTTCCCATCGTCGTCAGATCGGGCGTGTAGGTCGGCACGAGCAAACGCATCACGCGCCGAACCCCTTCCACGTTGGCGTTGTCCACGCACTGCCGCAACTCTGCGAGGCGCGCATGAAGGGACAGGGCGTCCACGGGGTGGTCGCGCTTGAGCTTGGTGATCTTATCAACACCCGACAGTTCCACCGATTCTTCGTGACCAATCAGTTCCTCGTACAGCTTCTCTCCCGGCCTGAGGCCAGAAATCTTGATAGGGATCTGCGTGTAGGGAACGAACCCCGACAATCGAATGAGCGACTTGGCCATCTCGAGGACGTTGACCTGTTCGCCCATGTCCAGGGTGAACACCTCGCCGTCTCTTGCGAGGGTCGCTTTGCAGGTAGCGGCGCAGGACGGCGTTGCCGAAGGTGCCGGTCCCACCCGTGATGAGAAGTGTTTTTCCGGCGAACATGATTCCGTGTTTATCCGACGCCGGCGCTCGGGACTCGTTCGCCAAGCATGGCTGGCGGAGAGAAACAGTGGTACTAAAGTACCAGGGCCAGAACCGTCTGATGTGACGCAGTCTGCGGGTTGGGCTGGTATGTCGGGACGATTTCGCGCAGTTTGGCCAGGACTTCCGGGGTTCGGCCGCGGCGGGCGAGGCGGATCAGGTTGAGGATCTCGCGCTCGACAATCGGCCAGTCGGGGAGCGCCTTGCGCCGGATCCTCGTCACTTTTTCGACGCCGGAAGGCTCGGTGTCCTCAGCGCCCGCCTGCAGCTCCTCGTAGAGTTTCTCGCCCGGGCGAAGGCCCGTGAAGACGATCTGGATCTCCTCGTCCGGAACGTAGCCGGACAGGCGGATGAGGTGGCGGGCCACGTCCAGCACCTTGATCTGCTCGCCCATATCCAACACCATCACCTCGCCAGCCTCGCCCAGCGTGGCGGCGTGAAGCACCAGCTCAACCGCTTCGGGGATCAGCATGAAGAAGCGCCGAATCTCCGGATGGGTGACGGTGACCGGCCCCCCAGCCTTGATCTGGTCCATGAAGCGGGGAATGACGCTGCCGTTGCTGCCGAGGACGTTGCCGAAACGGACGACGCTGAACTTCGTGCCGTTGGCGCGGCCGTCGTTGGCTAGCCCCTGGACGATCATCTCGCACACGCGCTTGGAGGTGCCCATCACGCTGGTGGGGTTCACCGCCTTGTCAGTCGAGATCATCACGAAGCGCGAGACGCCGTGGGTCAAGGCCGCGCGGGCCAGCACCCAGGTGCCGCCGACGTTGTTCTTCACGGCCTCGCACGGGCTGGCTTCCATCAGGGGCACGTGCTTGTGCGCGGCGGCGTGAAACACGATCTCCGGGCGGTACTGCGCCATCACCCCGTTCACACGGCAGCGATCGGTCATGTCGCCCACCACCGCATGGATGTCGCAGGCGCCGCCCCGGTCGCGCAGGTCGTTTTCGATGGCGAACAGGCTGTTCTCGTACCGCTCGAAGAGCACCAGGCTGCGCGGGCCGAACGACAGGAGCTGGCGGCAGAGTTCCGATCCGATCGATCCGCCGGCACCGGTGACGAGGACAGAGCGCCCGGCAACGAGGTGCCTGACCGGCGCCGAGTCGAGGCCGACGGGTGCACGCGGCAGCAGGTCCTCGATCGACAACTCGCGGATCTGGCTGACCGACACCTTTCCGTCCATCACGTCGCGCAGGTTGGGCAGCGTCTTGATCGAAAGCTTGTAGGGCTCCAGGAGCTTGACGATGCCGCGGATGGTGGCCGGATCGGCGGTCGGCACGGCGATCAGCAGGTCGTCCGGATGCTCGCGCTCGATGATGGCCGGCAGATCCATCCGGGTGCCGAACACGGGCAGGCCGTGAATCCGCTGCCCCACCTTCCCCAGGTCGTCGTCCACGAAGCCGATGGGATCGCCGTGATAGAACGCGCGCCTCTTCATGTCGCGGACGATCATCTCGCCCGCATCGCCGGCGCCAAAGATGAGGACCCTGCGGCCCGTATCGCCACGACTGACTTCCCTGACCAGGCGCCTGATCGACCTGATGCCGCCGACAAGTCCGATCAGCAGCACCGCGTCGATGATGTAAACGGAGCGAGGATAGACGTTCGATCCGAAGCAGACGCGAACGACCAGGTAGAACACCACTGAGCTGGTCACGACGGCCCCAACGATACTGCGGGCGTCCCTGATGCTGGTGTAGCGCCACAACCCTTCGTAGAGGCGGAAGGGGAAGAAGGTGACGACCCGAACGAGCAGCAGCGTGGGAAGGAGAGCGCGGGCCTGGGCGGCAAGTTCGGTCGGGACGACGCCGTCGAACCTGAGCCACAGCGCCAGGTAGTTGGAGAGCGCGATGAGCCCGCTGTGCAACACGACGACGATGACGCGGCGGTGTTCCATCACGGGTTGGAGCAGCCGCGCGGAGAAGGCACGACGGGGAGACGGGACGGGGGACATGCTGTAGTCGGAACTTACGCAGAAGGGTCGGAACTTACGCAGAAGAGTCGGAGCTGACGCAGAGGGGTCGGGGCTATGACTCCTTGGAGCTGTAATATTGCCCGTAATCTCGTCTGTAGTAGTGCGAGTAGTAGTAGGAGTGGCGCTCGACGTCTACCTTGTTCAGGACGCCGCCCATAAAGTGCGCCTTGGCTGCCTCGAGCTGCTCCAGGGCCGCCGTGGCGGTGTACTTGCTGGTCTCCTCGCAGCCGATGACGAAGACGACGCCCCCCGCAACGTGGCCGATCACGGCGGCGTCGGTGACGGCCATGACGGGCGGGCTGTCTACGATGACCCAGTCGAAGTGCTCCTGCAGAGTGGCAAGAAAGTCTTTGAACCTCTGGGACCCGAGGAGTTCAGCCGGGTTTGGGGGCGCGACGCCGGACAGGAGCAGCCACAAGTTCTGCACGGAAGTCTTCCGGACAGCCTCGGACGCCTTGGCATTGCCGACGAGAACGTTCGAAAGCCCCGGTGCCTGGTTCTCGTTGAACATCGTGTGGACTTTCGGCTTCCGCATGTCGCCGTCCACCAGCAGCACCCGCTGGCCCGCCTGCGCCAGGGCGATGGAGATGTTGGACGCCACGATCGTTTTTCCCTCGCCAGGCCCGGTGCTGGTGACAAGAATCGAGCGACCGCCTTCCTCGGTTGACGAAAACAGAATGTTGGTGCGCAGGTTCCGGAAGGCCTCGGCGAAAGACGTGGGGACACCGGTATGGAGCAGGGGGCTCCCGCTGCTGTCCTTCTTGGCAAGCTTTGGCACGAGGCCCAGGAACGGCAGGCCCAGGTAGTTCTTGATCTCGTCGGGCGACTTGATCCGGTTGTCGATGTACTCGAAGAAGAACGTGAGGCCGCACGCGAACAGGCCGCCGCCGAATAGGGCGAACAGAAGGTTCAGCGTCTTGTTCGGACGTACCGGGCCGCGCGGCACTTCCGCCTTGTCCACCACGCGGATGTTGCTGGTCTTGAGTTCCGCAGAAACGCCCGTTTCCTTCGCTCGCTGCAGCAGGCTGTCGAACATCTGCCGGTTGGTGTTGGCATCGCGCGAGAGCACGCCGTAGTCGATCCCCTTGCGGCTGAGCGCCATCGCCTCGGCCTTCTGGGTTTCGAGCGCGCCCATCAGGCGCTTCTCTTGCGAGAGCGACGCCTCGTAGTCGTTCTTGAGCGACGCCACGATCTTGCCGATTTCGCCTTGCAGCTTCGCATCGGCCTCCTCGATCGACCTTCTCACCCTCAACATCTCGGGGTGCTTCTCGCCGTACTTCTCGGCAAGCGACGCCTGCTGGCGCTGAAGGTCGGCAAGCTGACCCTTGAGCTGCTGGATGAAGGTGTTCGACAGGATGGCAGGGAATGTGTCGAGCGCGGCCCGGTCGCTCTGAATCGAACGAATCTGGTTGAAGAGCGATTCCTTCTGCAGCCGTTCGGTGCGCGCCTTCGTGACCGCGGCGTTCAACTCCGCGAGCGTCTGGACGACAATGTTCTGCTTGTCCTCGAGCGACAGGGCGTCGGTCTGTTCCTTGTACCGCTGGAGCGCCTGCTCGGACGATTCCACCTGCTTGCGCTGCTCGCCCAACCGCTGGCCGAGCCAGTCGGACGCTTCCTTGGAGGAGAGGAACTTGTATTCCAGGTTCTGCTCGATGTAGGCCCGCGCCAGGCCGTTCGCGATCTTCGCCGAGAGTTGACCGTCGGGCGACTCGAAGTTGAGATCCACCAGGCGACTGTTGCGGATGGGGGATATCTTCAGGTGCCCGAGAAACGAATCGATGACGCGCGACTGCGCAGGCGTCTCGTCGGCCGCGATCATCGGAACCGAGGCCGTGGTGACGAGCGACGGCGACTGTGAATCCGTTCCCTTGTCGGCGCCGCCATTGCCCGGGTTTTTCTTCTCCTCGGCCCCACCAAGGCCGACCGACGTCAGGATCCCCGAACTGACGCTCCCCTTGTCCTTCCCCGCAAACTCGGGGTGGTTCCACAGGCCGACCGATTCGATCGTCCGCTTGGCCAGCGCCCGGCTCTGCAGGATCTTGTACTGCGTCTGGTAGTAGTCGGTGGTGGACCTGTCCTGCTCGATGACTTCCTTGAACGAGATGACGTTCGGGTTCTCGGGCTCAATCAGGAGCTGGACCTTCGCCGCGAAGATTGGCGTTTGAGTGAAGGTGTAGACCACGACCGAGACGAAGAAGACGAGGAAGGCGGTGATGGCTAGCCATCGGCGCTTGTACAGGACGCGGACGTAGTCCGTCAGGTGCCCTTCGGCCGTCGGCAGCAGGTTGCTGTCGCCGTAGCTCCCTCGACCTTGCTCGGGACTGGCCTGGCGCGGTTCGTCGCGCATCGGCAGCGCCGCTTCGCCCGACCCGTTCGAGGCAACCCGGCGCGAGGCTTGCGGTGCCGAGGCCTTCTTCCCTCCGGGTCCAGCAGCTTTGAGGGGATCGCCCGTGAAGTGGTCGTCGGGAACCGGGCTCAACGGCGGTTCCCCGGAAGGGGTGGTGTCGCCGGCCAAGCGAATTCGCTGATCGGACATCAGAAAAACCTCGCCTCTAAAAGAACCGCTCCGGAACCATCACGGTGTCACCAGGTCGAACCAGATCGGTCAGGCTCACCTTGATCTCCGTCTTCTTGCCCTTGACGATGCGCACGATTTTGATGCGGCCCGTGGCGCCGCGGTCGGTGACGCCGCCTGCCAGGGCGAGTGCCTGCAGCACGGTGGTGTCCTTGTTCTGGATGGCGTACGCTCCGGGGTTCTTCACCTGACCGAAGACGTACATGGTCTCGGCGCGAGGCACGAAAATCGTGTCCCCGTCCCTGAGGGGCAGGTTCTTGGAGAGCCCGCCGCTCTGCAGATCCTTCAGGTCCACGCGAATCGACGTTGCGTTCTCTGCCTGGTTCGGCAGCAACGGCCCGGCTGTGGCCTTGCCGGCGCCCGCGCGAACGATCACGCACTCGTTGCCCGCAAACTGCGTCGTCGAACCGGCTCGCGAGAGCGCCTCGATCAGCGACATGTCGCCCGTCAACGTGTAGGTGCCGGGCGTCCGGACCTCGCCAGTGATGAACACGCGCTGGCTGCGGTAGGTCTCGACCGCCACGTTGAGCTGCGGGTTCTTGAAGTACCCGTCGGCGAGGCGCTTTTTCAGCTCCGCCTCGATCTGGCGCAGGGTGAGGCCTCCGGCCTGAAGCCGTCCGATCAGCGGGAAGGTGAAACTGCCGTCCGTTTCGACGGTGAACTTGCCCGAGAGGTCGGCCTGGTCCCAGACGGTGATAGTCAGCACGTCCTGGGGACCGACGACGTAGTCGGCCTGCGTCGAGGTGGTTACCGGCGGGGGCGGGGGTTGCTGGGCGAAGGCCAGGGAAGAGAGCAATAAGAAAAGCAGGGCGATCGTGCTAGAAACCATAAGTTACCGAAGAGCCGGCGCGAAGGCCTTCATACCGACGCGTGGTCGTGTCCGAGGTCCGCTTGTAGTAATCGATGTTGAACCCGAGGCGCACGTCGGTGCCGAGACGATACCCGACGCCGCCGCCATAGAACAGGACGGTGTCAACGCGGCCCGCGGTTGAGACCGGCGCGAAGGCGGTCCCGGAGTCGCCGCCGAGGGGACTGACCGTGCGCTGATACGCCAGGCGCTCGTTGCCGACGCGGGCCTGCAGGTCCCAGGTGGTGCTGAGACGCTGCGTGATTGTTCCGGTCACGCCTGTCAGGATGTAGTACGGCTGCAGGTCTTCGTAGGAGTACGCCACGTCGCGGTCAACGCGGGCCGAGAGGCGCGTCGTGCCGAGCAAGGTGTAGCCGAGATCCACCGATGCGACAGGGCCGATGTAGTCCGGCACGAACGGGCTGTCGAAGTTGAGTTGACGGACTCCGACGCGGGCCGTGCCGCTGATCAGGGCGAGCGGCTTGAACTCGACGCCGGGCAGGAGGCGGAATCCTTCCGAGTTGCGCAACGGGGAGAACTCGAAACGCTCGCGGACGTACTCGGTGTCCAGGAGGATCGTTGTGAGCGGCGTGAGCGCGTAGCGCGCGGACGCGGTGTACACGTCCGTGGTGCGGTTGAAGGTGTCGCGGAGGTAGTTCCCGTTGAACGTAGCGCCCTGCGCGTAGTCGGTCTTGGTTCGCCTGAACGCGCCGCCGACGGTCGTCTTTCGCGTCAGCGGCAGGTCGAGGCCAGCGAGCATGGCGTTCTCTGTCCGCCTCACGCGCGCGTCAACCTCAAAGCCAGGACGGTCCCGAATATAGAGGTACGAGTACCCCGCATAGGGCCGAAAGTGAATCAGCGGCACTTCGAACCGGATGCTGTCGTCCGTATTCCAGGATCGCTCCTTGTAGTTGTCGGCGAAGTAGACGTAGCCGATCGAGGCGTGTACCTTCACGCGCGCAGGGCCGAAACGGAGCCACGCATCGGTCTGCGGTGTGAGCGTCAGCGTGAAGTCGGTCTTCGGGTTCTCCCACTCGTTGAAGACGTTGGTGTCCCACCCCATGTTGGTGACGTTGATGCCCGGCGAGAACGCCACGGCGCCGAAGCGAAAGCGGGCGGTGGAGAAGGGATCGGGAGCAACGTCCTGGGCAAAGGCCGGGACAGCGGCGCAGAGGGTAAGGGCCAGAGCGACAACTGAAGTTCTGATCGACACGGGGTGGCTCAGGAAAGATGACGCTCAACTCGCGGGGCTGAAGCCCCGCGCCACACCGGCACGCACGCGTGCAGTAAACCACTCCGGGAGTGATTTTCCTCAGGAGTGTGACGGTCGAAAATCACTCCCGGAGTGATTTCCCAGTCAGAGGGAGAGAGGAGCTGAGGGCGGCCAGGAGGCCGCCCTCGCAGGGTGTCGCACTTACTTACCAACGACGCGTCTTACCTCGAGGGGCTGGTGGGGCGGGTGGCCACTATGACGCCCGCCACGACGCCGGCGCCGATCGCCGCGAGGAGGATGATACCCGTGGTCGACGTGAAGAAGCTGCGGTCGCGGGCCGGTGCCGCCGCGCAGTCCCGCTTGACAGCCGTCACCATCACGCCAGTCATCGACTCGCCGGGCGCGAGGTTCACCGACGAGCTTGCCGCCACGATGCAACGGGCCGCATCAATGATCTCGACGATGTAGTTGCCCGACTCGAGATTCTCGAACAAGAAGGCACCAGCGATCGAGGTGCGCGTCGTGCCCGCCAACTGGCCCGTTAGCACGTTACGCAGGCGAACGGTCGTGCTGGCGAGCGGGATGCCCGTCATGTCATTCGCGATGCCGGCCACCGAGCTGGTGACGCGCTGCCCGGCAAACGTTGACGTCGGCACGCCGAGCGTCACGAGCGCAACGACGAGAGCGAGCGCAAGCAGTCTTTTCATCCTTTTCATCCTGAAGTCCCCTTTGTCGGAAACAGAGCACGGAACGCTCTTGGTCACAACGTTCTTCGCGACGGCGACACACATCCGCCGCGAGGGACAAGTTCCCCGACTAGAATAGTATCGGCAACCCGGGCAGCAAAGTCAAGGCCCCGACCGCATTTTGTGTGTCACAAACGACACGCACAGAATCTGCTAACCGCAACGACTGCCATATCTTGCGGTCTGGTGTCGGATGGCCACATCATACGGCAGACCCGTTTCACGCCTGCAACAACCCGTGTCTGGGTGGCGAGAGTTGGAGGTCGCGCATCTTCCTGTAAAGATTCGGCCGCTGGATGCCAAGCGCCTTGGCCGCGTCGCCAATCCTGCCGCGGTACCGTTTGAGCACCTCCCGGATGTAGTCGCGCTCGAACCGTTCCTTTGCCTCGCGAAGCGTTCCGGAACCGAGGAAATCCCTGGCCGATCCGTCGAGGTGGACCGACGCCAGTACATCCTCGAGACTCAGCGTCGGCTGACTCGACCGCTGCACGAGCGTGTGCAGCAACCCGCGCAGTTCCCTCGCATTGCCCCGCCAGGGGAACGCGCTGAGCAGCGCCAACGCCGATGGCTCGATCGTCCGCGCCTCGAACCCGGAATCGGCGCACACCTGCTCGATGAGCAGCCTGGCCAGCGCCGGGATGTCCTCGCGGCGATCACGAAGCGGCGGCATGTCGATTCGCGTTGCCGAACAACGCTTGAGGAGGTCGCTGCGAATCTGGCCTTCCGCAACCGCGGTCTCCCAACCGGCATCCGCCGAAGCAACCAGGCGCATCCGGAAAGGATGCGTTCGGCGCGATTCGACGACGGTCACCTCGCCGTCGCGGAGGATCCGCGCGAGCCGAGCCTGGACGCGCGCCGGCATCTCCTGGATGTGCGCGAGGAACAAGGTGCCGCCGACGGCCTGGTAGAGGAGACTGGGCTTGCTGATCCTGTCGAACTTCGACTTCGCGAGATCACCATTGGTCGGCGGCGGGATGCCGAAGAGGACCGACTCGAGCTCCACGACTTCCGCGCAGTCCACGCCGACAAACGGCGCGCGCCCGCCCGCAGAGCGGTGGTGCAGCTCGCGGGCGATCATGCGGCGCCCGCTGCCCGCCTCGCCGCAAATCAGCACGCCGCCGCGTGTGGCCGCCGCTGCCGAGATCCCGTCGAGCACGCCCCGCATCGCCAATGACTCGGCAAAAATCTCCGGGCGGCCCGTCGCGGCCGGGATCCGTTGGGCGCCGAGTGGGGAGTTGAGCATCCGAACTACTTGACCGGCGTGAAGTTGCCGGTGCCCTGGGGATCGACTTCGGCGCGAACTCGGCCGTCGGACATGTAGACGAGCCTGCGATTCGGCGTGCCGCGTTTCAACTCGTCGAACGCCACCATCGCGAGCGCACCGTTGCGATAGGTTTCCCACTTGTCGATGCGGCCCGAACCCTGCGTGTCTTCCTCGACGCGGGACACGACGCCACCCTCGTAGTACTCGGTGCGCGTCACCTTGTTGTCGCGCTTGGTCGAAATCTCCATGCGCGCCACGCTGCCGTCCGCCGCCGGATAGGCCCACGCGTCAACCTTTCCGTCGTTCTGGCGGGAAAGGCCGATCTTCTCGACCTTCTGGTTCGCGTCGTAGTACTCCCAGCGGTCCACCTTCCCGTCGCCGTCGCGATCGATCTCGATGCGCACGATCCGGGTGCCATCCATGTAGCTCCACGTGTCGATCTTCCCATCTTTCTTCGAATCGAAGGTGAGCATCGTCAGCTTGCCGGTCTTCTTGTCGTAGACCGGGTTGAACGGCCCCTTGGCATCGACCGGCTTGGATTTGCCGGAGCAGGCGGTGAACGAGACGGCGACTAATGTCGCGGCGATGAAGGCAAGGATCGACGATCGGGACATAGCTTCGCCCCGTGACTTACAGGCGCCTCTTTCCAAATAGGGGCGACTGCAGCCGGAATGGATGGGTGGACGACAGACTCGAATGAGGGAGTCGGGAAGCCAGCCCGACAAACACCCACTATTCCTGCACATGAGGCGGGGGGTGTCAAGGGAAATACGCGGAAATGCAAAAATGATACACACGGTAGTCGGGAACTTACGCAGAAGAGTCGGGGGCTGACGGAGAAGAGTCGGAACTGCCTGCCACGCCGAAGTCGCGGTTCGACAGGCTCACCACGCCCTGAGCAAGGTCGAAGGGCGCGGAGCGACGAAGGCGGGACGACGAAGGGTCGGAACTGACGCAGAGGAGTCGGAATTGTCCCTTTCCTCAGGTTCATGATGATGTGCTGGTGGGAATGTGGAAATCTCCCGCCGGGCGCGAGATTTCCAAGGCGGGGTGGGCGCGCGCTTCTGGCGCGTTAGCTCCGCCGCCATTTCCACAGCCCGTTGGCGCCGGCGGCTCACGCGCGGCCTCCGGGCTGACGACCTGGCCAGCGCCAGCGCTTCGCGGGTCACAGTCGGATGCCCTCGCGCTCGATTGCGCGGACAAACCCAGTCAGACTCCACACCGGGTCATGAAGCACAGACTGGGGGAGCATTCGCGGGGAGATATAGACGTCGTATGCCAGGTCAACGTCGTAGGCGATGTCCACGACTTCCGCGTCCGAGCGCCTGTTCTCTCCATCCGTGACCACCGCCACGTCCAGGTCGGAATCGGCGGTCGCGTCTCCCCGGGCCTTGGAGCCAAATAAACGAAGCTCGACCAACCGCGGGCCGAGTGCGGTTTTCACCCGACGGGCGAATTCCGCAAGGGCCTCCTGGTCGCGTTCGGCAACGTGGCTGGGAAGCATGGGGCAACAATAGCATGACAGCGGGCAGGGTGGGTGGGTCGGTCGGAACTGACGATGAGGAGTCGGTGCTGCCTGCCATGCCGAAGTCGTGGTTCGACAGGCTCACCACGCCCTGAGCAAGGTCGAAGGGCGCAGAGCGACGAAGGCGGGGAGCGACCAAGGCGGGACGGGGTCAGTCCAAGTCGCGTTGGTCGCCGGGTTGCCAGATGGCCATCGCGGCGACGACGGCGAAGAGCGTGGCGATTCCGGGCATCTGGAGGCTGAACTCCACGATATCCTGGAACGCGATGGCCACGAGCCCGGTGGTCGCTCCTACGCGGAGCCAGTAGGTCGTCTGGTCGTCGGCGTTCTCCCTGAAGCGGCGGCGGATCTCACGCGCCAGGAGAACGATTGCGGCGACGACGACGACGGCCAGCGCGATGCCGCCCTCGGACAGGAGCTGCACGTAGTCGTTATGCGCTTCGACGTGGTGCGTCTGGAGTAGCGACGACTGGTAGAGGACGGTTGCCGTGCCGAATGTGTTGAGGCCGGATCCGAGCCATGGGAACGCGAGGAAGATTGTCCACGCGTCCTTCCAGATGTCGAAGCGGCTCCAGAAATCGGTTGGCGCGTTCGAGAAACGCTCCATCACCGCGTCGAGGCCGGCCCAGCCGACGCTGAAAACGGCAACAATCGCGACGTACGCGAGGGAGATGTGGCGCCGCGACCCGGCAGCCTGCCGGCGAATAACGAACCCCCCTGAAATCGCGAGGGCCAGCAGGAAGCACGTGGTGCCTGATCGCGACAGCGTCAGGACCAATGACAGCCCCATCACCAGCACGGCGAGACCGACGAGGATGACGCGGCTGGCGTCGGAGGAAGAGAACCAGAGAAGGCGATCGCGGAACGTCGGGCGCACCCCGCGCATCCCGCGCGCCACCAGCGCGCAGAAGTAGGCGATCGCCACGGGAAGCGCGAGCAGCATCCATCCCGCGAAGTGGTTGCGGTTGACGAACGGCCCGAAGGGATACGTGTCCTTGTTGATCGTCTCCCAGAAGCCGTACACCTTCAGCGTCGGATTCGGGTCGCGCGTGTAGAGCCCCGACTGGATAATCCCGACGAGCGCGACGAGGAATCCGACGAACACCAGGCCAGACGCGAGGGTGCGCAGCGAGCGGTGGCCGAGAGCCCGGGCCGTGCCGACAAGCAGGAGCCCAAGCGATCCGAGCGCGGCAAGAGCCAGCCACGTGCCGGCGGGCTTGATCGAGAGCGGGTGGCGGTAGTCTGCCGCTCCCGTGATGGCCGCGAACTGGTAGGCCACATCGTATTTGCGCAGGAACTGGTCGGTGGCCGGACTGATGGTGGCGACGGTCGCGGGCGCGAGCGGGATGAGTTGGACGAGCCCGACGAAGGCGATCGGCAGGAGCGCGATGACAAAGGCCCACGCGACCGGACGCCGCCCGCGCGCGCCGGGCGACCACAATCCAAGCGCGCCAATCGCCGCGGACGCCCAGAAGAGCGGGGTGTAGGCCCAGTCGTAGTTGGCGCCGAAGGCAAACGCGCCCCAGGCCACCGCGAGGAGGATCAGGATGGAGAAGTAGGGAGGCAAGGCGGGGACATTGTAGTCGGGAACTGACGCAGAAGGGTCGGGAACTCACGCAGACGGGTCGGAACTCACGCAGAAGGGTCGGGTGGCTATTCCCAGTCCTCGAGCTTCAGATTGGCAACTCGGGAGAATTCCCGCACGTTGTGAGAAACGAGTATCAGGTCGTGCGCGAGGGCCGTGGCGCCGATGAGCAGGTCGGACCCGGCGGAAGAGCGTATTTGCACAGAGATTGGTGCACAGAAAAGATCAGCCGCTCGGGGGCTGGCTGAGAGCCTTCGCGCACGCCTCGCAGCGGAGGCGACCGAGGAAATCAATCTGCCGGCGCGTGTTCGTGATGCAGCCGCGCAGAATCGTGCCGCTCATGGTTCCGGTGATGGTGAAGCTGTCGCCCTCACGCAGCCGTTTGCCGCAGTCGACGCATACGTAGTCGAACTCGAACGCCTCTTTGAGTTTACGCGGTACCTTCATCGCTCATCGGGCCGGGCGTATCCCGATACGCCGCTCCTGGCCCTGCCTCCCAGCCAATTCTGCCTCAAATTGCTGAATCCCCAGCGCCCACCTCGGCCAACCCGAGGTATAACGATCCAGATTCTGCAAGTTCCGAAGTGAGTTCGCGGAACTTGGCCATGATTGCGCTGGTCGCCGCGACCGGTCGGCGCAGCCGGCAAGGCCGTGGTCTACCAGTGGGAAACCGGAAGACGAAAGCCCTCGCCCGTGTTCTGGTTGCGGATCGAACGCCTGCAATGCCAAGTTGAGAATCCGCGTCCAAACTCGAACGCGTGAGCGCAACTGCGAGTCTGCAGATTTCGACCGTGGTTTGGCTCAGCGTGGTGTCGGAGCCATTAATTGTCCGGTCCCAAACGGATGCTCCTACGGGGTTCAAATCGCGGGCTCGCAACCAACGATACTTGCAGCTGTGGACGGGCGCCGCCTGATAGAGGCTTCACGTTCGCTCCGAAGCCGCGTTCGCCAGGCCTGAAGATCGGCGATGTCTATGTTAGAGTTGGCATTAATACTCAAAGACGTTATATTATCGCCATCGACCACTGCCATGCACAAGCGCCAATGGGACACCGTGCTCTACGAGATCGCCGAAGGGCAGAGCGGCTTCTTCACCGCGGCCCAGGCGAGAGCGGCAGGCCTGCACCAGGTCCGTCTGGTGCAGCTCGCTCAGCAGGGAGACATCGAGCGCGAAACACGGGGCGTGTACCGCTTCACCCGATTCCCCATGTCTCAGCTCGGGCACTACATGGCGGCGGTCCTCTGGCCTCAAGTCCGCCGGCCTGACGTGGTCGGCGTCGTATCCCATCAATCGGCCCTGTCCCTCCACGGCCTGTCTGATGTGAACCCCGCGCGAATTCACCTGACGCTGCCGGTCGCTGTTCGCCTCCGACGCCAGGTGCCAAAGGTGCTGATCATCCATTACGCAGACCTCGCGCCGGACGATGTCGAACGCGTTGAAGGTGTGCCCGTCACCACTCCCGCCAGGTCCATTCGCGATGCCCACGCCAGCCACCTTGGTGCTGAGATCGTCGGCACGGCGATCGCCGACGGGCGGCGATCTGGGGCTCTGGGCCTGGCCGAGGCTGACGCGCTGGAGCGAGAGCTGCTGGGAACGACGCCAAGCCGCCGGCGCCCCACGGCCAGACGCCGAGGTGCGAGGTGACGCCAGGTCGGAAGCGCCCCGCCGGGCCTCCACCGTCGGCCGGAGTGCTGGCGCGGTACGCGCAGGCATACGCCCGGGATGTCGGCGTCGCCGAAGGCCGGGTTCGCGCGTGGGTGGCTTACATGATCATGGCCGGCGCCCTTGAGCGCGCAACCGGTGCCGCTGGACCCCGGTTCATCGTCAAGGGCGGCGTCGCGCTGGAGTTGCGACTGCGCGACCGAGCCCGTGCGACCAAAGACATCGACGTCGTTCTGCGTGACGCGGAGGCCGACCTCTCCGATGCGCTCGAACAGGCGGTGACGGGCGACGCCTACCAGGGCTTCTCATTCCGACGTAAGGGCGAACCGTTGCTGCTGGACAACGGCGCGATCAACATAGAGGTCGCGGTCACGTATCGCGGCCAGCCATGGACCAGCATCAGCGTCGATGTCGCGCGCTGGGAAGCCGGCGAGTCCGAGGTTGAATGGGTGGAGGCCATCGCCCTCACCGACGCCTTCGGTGTGACTGGCCCAAGGCAGCTGCCGTGCCTCCCGCTCCGGTTTCACGTTGCGCAGAAACTGCATGGCATGACCCTTCCGCCCCGGCCCGGCAAGCAGAACGAACGGTTTCGGGACCTCGTCGATCTGCTCCTGATGGAGGCGCTGGTTGCACACGACTATCCCGCCCTTCGTAAGGCCTGCGAGCTGGTCTTCGGCAGTCGGAACACGCATGCCTGGCCGCCCGATCTGGACGCCGTGCCGTCGCATTGGGCGGCACCTTTCTCGCAACTCGCACGAGAGCTCGAACTGCGCGACACAGATGTCGAGACGGCGCTCATCCGGGTGCGGAGCTTCGTCGGGCGCATCCTCAGCGCGGGGTCGTAGGACACCCCGCACATGGTTCGCCGCAGCCAGTTGACGGGCTCGTCTGCTTTCAGTCTCCGTGGGGCCCGGCGGGCCGTGGGAATGGTGATGCAGGGGAACGGGTGGGGGAACACCCTCCAAAGCGCACTGTCCCCCCTCCGATCATTCTGCACACCCATGGTGACTGGGGAGCCTGCCGCAGCATCAAGCGGGTTTCACACCTCAGGTTAGTCCCGCGCAATCAACAGTTTGCCGCCTGCCTCCTGACCCACATTCGAGCGGCGCTCTTGGCCGCGCCGATCGCCATCGAGGGGAGCAGACGATGATGGATGGGGTGTGAGCGACCCCCCTTTTTGCCCCGGCTACCGGCCCCGGGGCCGTTCCGGGGGTCGCTCACGCCCCGGCTGTCGGTGTCGGCACCGCGTGTTTGATCGGCCGGCGATGGCCGTGTCGTTGCTGCCGGCCATCCTGCCCGACATGCACCGTGCATCTGGTGCGCCATTTCGCGCAGACCGCCGGTGCGAGACCCATCGCCATGAACGGTGCATGAGGTCTGTGATGCCGTTGATCAACTCTGGTGTGGACATGGTGTCTAGCGTCCGGGCATTCGACGGTGGTAACCTCCCGTACCGCGAGCCGCTGCCGAACGTGGATGCCGGGTCTCTGGCGGGTCGCCGAGCGCTCCGAGACACCTCGCACATCGTCGTGCGATGCCGCCGCGTCGACAACGACGATCTGACTACGCTACGCGACAGCTGAGCTGCAGGCAATGCGATAGGATTCTGGGTATGCGGGACAGGCGCACAGAGCAGGCGCACGACTCTCCCCTCGGCCCTGGCGGACTTCCGCCCTTCCTCCAGGTGACCAATATCTCGAAGACCTACGGGCGGCAGACCGCGCTGCGCGACGTGTCCTTTGCGGTCGCGCCTGGGGCATCAGCGGTCACGTGGTGCTCGTGACGGTCGCGCTGATCCTGTCGCTGGTCGGCTGGGCCGTGCTCTACTCCGGTGTGCGCGGTATCGGCGCACAGGAGGTGGTGATGCTGCTTCGCTTCTCCGTCGAACTCCTCGCGCTGACGCTCGCGATCGGCGGGGTAGGGCTCGCCACGGCCTCGTTTCGACGCACGATCGGCTCGGGTTTGGTGACGGCCATGATCGCCTTCATCGGACTGTCAGTCATGATGATGCTGCCGTTCGACGTGCTTCCGCCGCGCTTCGTGTTCGTCCGGTACTTCTTCTTCCCGATGCAGGAGTTCCCCAGTCCGTTCCCCGGCAGAGATAGCATATTTCTGCGGCTGTACTCGCTTTCCGACTTCTACACCGTCGTCCTTGCGACGCCGCTGATCCTCGGGATCCCAGCCATTCTGTACTTTCGACGCCGCGACATCACCGAGTGAGCCGCGTCGCAGAGCTCGTTCGTTAGCGCCGGGACGAAGACTCATGATGCCGTCAAGCGGCGTGGCGGGTCGTGATGAATCCCAGGGTGATCTTCAGAGTGTTTTCAGAGTTGACGCGAACGGGATTCGAGCGTAGCTTTAGCTCATCGGTTCTCGGCTGCGCAGTCGCAGCCTCCTTCGTGCCGCCAGACGCGAAGCGCAAGGAACGGCGCCCCCAGGGCACGGTACCCGCACAATCCTTAAAGACCCATTCGTAGGGGGACGGACGATGAGGGGTCGGGTTCAGATCTCCACCAGCGGGAAGCCTTCGCGGAGGGCGGCGGCCTCGAGGCGGTCGTCCAGTGTCACAAACGGAAGCGTGTTCGGGCGGCGTTCCGAACCGAGCCAGGCCGCGGCGAGCTGCAGCGCGTCGGCGGCGCGAAGCGGGTGAACACGCAGCATGCGACGGGCCACGTCGCGCACTTCGTCTCCCGCCTCAATCTCCACCCAGCTTGCACGAAGCGCATCGAGCCTGGCGAACGACTCGGCTGCCTGCCCGCCCGTGAGGCGTCCCTCACGCTCCAACCGGGCGATCGCCGAGCCGCACTCCACGACGGTAGCCCACCACACAATGGCCGCCTGCTCGGCATAGAGACGTGCGGCGGCCGCGGTGACCGGTTCCTCGGCCAGCAACGGAACGATCGCCGAGGTGTCCCAGAACCTCATCGACCCTCCGCTCGCTCATCCACCACGAGCTGGCTGATCCGGGCTCCGTTCGACGGGCGCGGCGGGGGGGTTCTGAGGACCGATCTGGGCGTTGGGGTCTCCGGGCGGCGCGCCAGATGAGCGCGCTCGAGGCGGGCGATTCGCCCTTCGTCATCTTCGGAAAGGCCTGGCATCGAGTCGAGCCTGGCTACCGGCACGCCACGGTCCTCGATGATGACGGACTCGCCATGGCGCACCCGGTCGATCAACGCGCTCAGCTGGTTCTTGGCTTCGGTAATACTGGCTCTTTTCACATGGCTATATTAGCGCGAACGAAGCGGCTACTCAATGGGCATGCCGGGAACTGACGACGACGGGTCGGAACTCACGCAGACGGGTCGGAACTGACGATGAGGCGTCGGGAACTGACGCGGTCAGTCTTAACACGACGGCTCGCCGGTACTCGCCGGGCGGTGAGGCGGCCCCGCGCTCACACCTTGAAGTAGTGCGCCCCCGGGTGGTGGACCAGCAGCGTCGCGGTGGACTGTTCCGGGATCAACTGGCCGGCGCTGGTCAGGGTCATGCCCAGGTCCTGCTCGGCCGGCAGCAACTCGAACAGCTTGCGGTGCTCCTCCACGTCCGGCAGCGCGCCGAAGCCCCATGCGAAGCGGACGCCGCGACCTTCGGGCAGCGCCAACTCCTCGCGGATACGGGCGAACACGAGCTCGGTGGCCGCCTCGGCGGTCTGGACGGCCAGGCCGTGCGAGAAGTAGGCCTCGCTGTATTCGTTCTTCCCGTCCATCGCGTCGAAGCGCGCTGTCGCGGCTGACCCGACGGTCACCACCTGCACCGCCACGACGTCCATCCTCTCCGACCCGATCGGCAGGAAGTAGTCGGCCAGGCACAGCCGATCCTCGCCCCGCTGACGCGGGAAGGTGAACCGGACCAGCTCGCGCTCGCGGTCGGCCGGGTCGAAGACCACAACCTGGTTCCCCTCCGACTGCACGGGGAAGTAGCCGTAAACGGCCGCCGGGGCGAGCCAGCGGTTGTCGGCCGCCTCCCGCTTCATGCGCGCGAGGCGCTCGGAGAACTCGGCTCGAAGGTGTTTCCAGTCCGGGCGACCGCCGGTCGCCCCTACAATGGGGGTACCACCGGGCGCCCCGACAACTGCGGTTCGCCTGGGCGACGCCGCGTCGCCGCGACCCGGCGCGCCGCCGCCCCCCCTGCCCGGAGATCCGCCGCCACCCCACGATACCTTGAACAGCCGGGTTTCGTTCAGGTGCTGGAACACGTCATCGAGCCCAAGCTCCGGGACGGTGCGGGGGCCCCAGAACGGCGGCTCGGGCACGTCTTCGACGCGCGCCTCGACGGCGGACCGGGTGACGTCGCTTGCATCGGCAGCGACCGGCTGGTGGCGCACCCGCGCAGCGCGCCGCTCGGTTTCGAGCAGTTCTTTGCGCGCCGCGGGATCGATCAGCCGATCGACGGTCTCGAGCCCCTCGAAGGCGTCGCGGCAATAGAGCACGCCGCCCGCATACGGCCGGTCCTCGATGTAGGTGATGTCACGGCCGAACTCGCGGTTGATTGCGGCGCCGCCGACGAGCAGCGGGATGGCGAGGCCGCGGCGGTCCAACTCGCGCACGACAAGCGGCATCTGGCGCGAGGTCGACACCAGCAGGGCAGAGAGGCCAATTGCGTCGGCCTTCAGCTCGATCGCCTGATCGACGATCGTGTTGACCATCACCTGCTTGCCCAGGTCGTGCACGGCGTACCCGTTGTTGGCCAGGATGGTCTTGATCAGATTCTTCCCGATGTCGTGGACGTCGCCGTACACGGTGGCCAGCACCACGCGCCCCTTCGCCACGCCTTCGTTCTTCTCGAGGTAGCGTTCCAGGTGCGACACGGCGTGCTTCATCGCCTCGGCAGACTGGAGCACGAAGGGGAGGATGAGCTCGCCGCAGCCGAACCTGTCGCCCACCTGCTTCATCGCCGGCAACAGCACCTGGTTCAGCACGCGCACGGCCACCGCGGACGTGTCGGCGTTCGGATACCGGTAGCCCGGCTGCATCGGGAAGTTCGCGATGCCGGTGATCTCGCGCACGCCCTCGGCCACCACCGCGTCGATGTCCGCTTCGCACCCTTCCGGCTGCCGGTGGAGGATGCGCCACTGGAGCCGCTCGGCCGGCGACAACTTCGCGGTCGGATCGATCGCCGCCGCCTGGCGCGCCTTCGCGCCTTCGTAGAAAGCGATGAACCTGGCTGTCGCGTCCGGCCGGCGATTGAACAACAGGTCTTCGGCCAGCTCCCGCTGCGCGGCAGGGATGTCGGCGTACGGCGTCACCTGCTTGGGATTGACAATGGCCATGTCGAGGCCGGCCTGGACGGAGTGATAGAGGAACACGCTGTTGAGCACCCAGCGCGCGGCCGGCTTGAAGCCGTAGGAGACATTCGAGACGCCGAGCGACGTGAGCACGCCGGGAAGTTCCGCCTTGATCCGCCGGATGCCCTCGATCGTCTCGACCGCCGTGTTGGCGCTCTCGCGATCGCCGGTCGCAAGAGTGAAGGTGAGCGCGTCGAAGATGAGCGCGTCGGGCAGCAGGCCGTACTCACGCGTGGCGATGTCGTAGATCTTGCGCGCGATCTCCACCTTGCGGTCGGCCGTGCGCGCCATGCCGTGCTCGTCGATCGTGAGCGCAATGGTGGCCGCGCCATAGTCGCGGACGAGCGGCAGCATCGCGTCGAGCCGCTGGCGGCCGTTCTCCATGTTCACGGCATTGACAATCACGCGGCCGGGCGCGGCTTCGAGGGCCACTTCCAGCACCTCGGCCTCGGTGGTGTCGATGACAAGCGGCGCCTCGACGGTCTGGCTCAGCTTCTTCACGACCTGCGCCATCAGGTTCGCTTCGTCGCGGCGCTCGGTCATCGCCACGCAGATGTCGAGCGTGTGCGCGCCGCCGTCGATCTGCTCGCGGCCCAGTGCCGCAATCCCCGCGTAGTCGTCGGCCAGCAGCAACTCCTTCATCTTCTTGCTGCCCTGCGCGTTCAGCCGTTCGCCGATGAGCATCGGCGGCGGGTTCTGCGCGAGGCTGGCGGTGGTCATGCCAGAGGAGACCAGCGCGAGCGGCGGGTTGGTGCGCAGGCGCGGCTTGCGCGCGGCCAGGCGCTTCGCCAGCGCGCGGATGTGCTCCGGCGTCGTCCCGCAGCAGCCGCCCGCCACGTTGAGGCCGAACCGCTCGACGAACTCCACCATGTCCCGCGCGAACTCGTCGGGCTGCAACGGGTAGACGGCCTGGCCGTCGACGTTCTGCGGCAGTCCCGCGTTGGGCAGGCACGAGACCGGGAGCGAAGAGTGCTCGCCGAGGTACGCCAGCGGCGCACGCATGAAGTCCGGGCCGGTGGAGCAGTTGACGCCGATGACGTCGATCGGCATCCGCTCGAGCGTGGCCAGCACGGCGGGCGTGTCGGTGCCGAGCAGCATGCGGCCGTTCGCGTCGAGGGTCACCTGCACCTGGAGCGGGATCTTGCGGCCGGTGCGCGCGAAGGCGTCCTGCACGCCCATGACGGCCGCCTTCACCTCGAGCATGTCCTGCGAGGTCTCGACGATCAGCAGGTCGCAGTCGCCGTCCATCAGCGCCTCGGCCTGCTCGGCGAAGACGTCGGCCAGCTCGTCGAACGAGATGCGCGACAGCTCCGGGTCCGAGGACGATGGGAGCTTGCCGCTCGGGCCGATCGACCCGGCGACAAAGCGCCGGTGGCCGCGGGCGGAGTACGCGTCGGCCACGCGGCGGGCGATCGCCGCTGCGGCCTTGTTGATCTCCGCCACCCGGGTCTCGAGGCCGTACTCGGCCATGGTGATGCGGTTCGATCGGAACGTGCACGTCTCGATCACGTCCGCGCCAGCCTCGAGATACGAGGCGTGGATGGCCTCGATGATCTCGGGCTTCTGCAGGACGAGGCAGTCGTTGCAGCCGGCATACCGCTCGCCGCCGAAATCGGCCGCGGAGAGGTTGTGCTTCTGGACCTCCGTCCCCATCGCGCCGTCGAACACCACCACCTTCGCCGCGATCGCGTCGAGATACCCGCGCTCGGTGTGATCCGCCGGCGGACGCGCCGCGGACCTCGCGCCGCGGCTTCGCGTGCGCACGGTGATCGCCTCGGCGCCTGCCTCGGTGAGACGAGCCGGCAGCTCTTTCAACGCGCCTTCGCGCACCAGCCGCGGGACGATCAACTCCCAGCCGACGGCCATGATGTGCACGCCGCGGACGCCCTGCATCTTGCGGACGCGCTCGATGATCTCGAGCGAGATTTGAAAGCCTTCCTCCTGCGGATCGGCCGACCGTTCCAGGCGCGAGATGAGCGCGTCGGGAATCCTGATGCCGGGCACCTGCGTCATCGCGCGGGCCGCGCGCGCACTGCGAACCGGCGTGATTCCGGCGAGGAACGGCGCGTTGGCGAGCACTCCGGCCTTGTCGAGGCCCTCGAGATACCGCTCGAAGGCGTCCACGTCGTACACCAGGTTGCTCTGGAAGAACTGCGCGCCGGCGTGGACCTTCTTCAGTTCGCGCTCGGCCTGTATCCGCGGCGTGGACGCGCACGGTGACGCGGCCGCGCCGAGGAACAGGCGCGGCGGGTTGGCGATGGTGCGGCCGTCGAGGTACATCTTCGCGTCGCGCATGCGGCGCAGAATCCAGAGCATCTGGATCGAGTCGAGATCCCAGATGTCCATGCGCCCGTGCGGCGCCGGGCCGAGGCGCGGATGATCGCCTGTCAGGCACAGGACATTGCGGATGCCAAGCGCGGCAGCGCCGAGGATCTCGGCCTGCAGCCCCATGCGCGTGCGGTCGCGCGCAGCGATCTGCATCACCGGCTCGACGCCCTGCGCGATGGCGAGGGCCGAACAGGCGAGCGACGACATGCGTGGCGTGGCGGACGGATTGTCGGTGAAGTTCGCGGCGTCGATGTAATCGCGCAGGATGTTCAGCGTGCGCGTCAGCTCATCTGGCGCAACGGAGAGCGGCGGCGCCACCTCGCTGGTCACGACGAACTGGCCGGCGGCCAGCTTCTGCTCGAGCGTCGAGACCGGCTGGTGCGGACGCGCGGGGTGCGGCTGGTCGTCGCCCATCCACCAGAACGGCTGGCGGATCTCACGGAACAGCGGGTCCCAGAACGCGCGGCGCTTCTCGGGCCCGGAGATCACGCTCGCGAACGCGGCCCCGAGTCCGCGCTCGCGGGCCTTCTGCAGCACCTCGAACCAGGTCTCGCGGCCGACGCGCGACCAGTCGAGCGGCGGCAGCACCTCGAGCAGGCGGCTGCTCGTGCCTCGTCGCTCCGCGCGCTCGTAGATGCGGTGCCAGATGCACGGCCGCGTGGGATCGACGTAGCAGCTCTCGGGCGTGGATCCGCCGCACGGGCCGTTTCGCAGCCCCTTGGGGCATTCCATCGGGCAGATGAACGCCGTTTCCTGCAGCAGGCAGTTGCCGCACATGCGGCAGCCGAACATGGCGCCCTTGACGCGTCGTTCGACCATCGCGATCGCACGCTCCCAGAGCGGCCTGCGACTGAAGGCAAAGTACGGCGGCTGAAACCTGGCACCCGGCGTGAACCCCGGCATACATCTCCCCCTGGACGACCCCCGCAACCCGACGGCAAACTCGTGATCTTACATCGATTTACTCGCGTAGTCGGGAACTCACGCAGACGGGTCGGAACTCACGCAGAAGGGTCGGGAGCTCACGCAGAAGAGTCGGGAACGGACGCAAACGGAGTCGGAACTTACGCAGAAGGGTCGGAACTCACGCAGAAGAGTCGGAACTCACGCAGAAGGGTCGGAACTCACGCAGAAGAGTCGGAACTCACGCAGAAGAGTCGGAACTCACGCAGAAGAGTCGGAAACGGACGCAGAAGAGTCGGGAGCTCACGCAGAAGAGTCGGGAGCTCACGCAGAAGGGTCGGAACTCACGCCGAGGAGTCGGTGCTGACACGGCGCGATTCTAGCGCGGTTCGGGAGTGTGCAGCGTCAGGATGCGGCGGGTTTGGGCGAGCACGCGCTCAGCCAGCGCCAAGGCGTGCGCGGCGGAGTCGTGCGTGAACAGGTCCCAGGGCAACGTCTCCGTGGCCTCGTCGCCGGAGTCGGTGAGCACGTGCTCTGCCGGACCGAGAGCCTGGAGGTCGGGCGCAATCTCCGCGAGGGCGACGCGGAGGTGTTCCGGTGGGACGCCGGCAGCGATCAGCGTTGCGATCTGTCGGCCGGGGTCGAGCCTCTTTGGGTCCGGCTCGACCGGGTTATGGAGAGAACGGGCACCTTGTTCGCTCTTTTGGTTCCGGGAAGTATCCCCCGGCAGAGCCGGAGATCTCCCTTGGTTCCGTCAGCGGAAGAAGAAGGAGGCGATCGTCTGCCGCAGGGCGGGGATCGATTCGGTCTGGTTGATGGCAACGCGAAGGTGCGAGCCGCCATCGAGGCCGCGGGTATACCAGGCGGAGAGGGCCCGCACCTTGTTGATCACCCATCGTTGCCGGCCGCGCGCCGGAGGGTAGGCGTGGGCCAGACTCTCGTCAGGCCTGAAGGTCGGTCCTCCATTCTCGCAGGCCCGCCCGATATCCTCCGCCGTGTCCTGGGCCAGCCCGGCCTCGTCGTCCTGCCAGATGTCCACCGTGGTCGCCTGGTGACGGAAGCCCTTGGGCTCGTTCAGGCGCTGGTTCAGCAGGAGATCGATGTACTCGAGCAGGAAGCGGCCGCGGTCGGCCAGTGAGACCTCCGGCGCGGGCTGCCCTGCCGAGACTGCCGCCGCCTGCGCGAAGATCCACGGGTTGCGCAGCACGCCCCGCCCGACCAGGACCCCGGCAACACCCGTTTCAGCCAACCGCTGCAACAACTCCGTCGGCTCGATGCAGTCGCCGTTCCCGTAGACGGGAATGGACACGGCCCGCGCCACGCGCGCGATCAAGTCCCAGTCTGACCGGCCGGTGTAGCACTGCGCCGCCGTCCGCCCGTGCACCGCGATGGCCGCCGCCCCGACGCGCTCGAGCATCCGCGCCAACTCCGGCGCGTTCACTTCGCGATCGTTCCACCCCGCGCGCATCTTTACGGTCACCGGGATCGACACCGCGCGTGTCATCGCCTTGATGATCTTGGCCGCATGTTCCGGCTCGCGCATCAGACTGCACCCGGCGCTGTGCTTCGCCACCTTCGGCACCGGGCAGCCCATGTTCACGTCCACGATGTCGGCGCCCATCTTCTCCACCTCCTGCGCGGCGCGCGCCATCTTCTCGGGATCGCCGCCGAAGATCTGCACGGCAACCGGCCGCTCCTCCTCGGTGAACTCGGCGTACTCGAGCGTGCGATCGATCCCTCGCACGAGCCCCTCGCTGCTCACCATCTCGGTGACCACGAGCCCGCACCCGCCCTGCCTCTTCACGAGACGGCGGAACGCCGAGTCGGTCATGCCGGCCATCGGCGCGAGGGCGAAGGGGGAAGACAGTTTGATCACAGGACTAGTCGGAACTTACGCAGGTCAGTATGCGCGGACGTCCGCCGCATCAACCGTCGCCGACACCGCCTGCGAGATGAGATCAACCGACAGCACCAGCCTCGCGTGCGCGCCTTTCTTCACCAGCAATCCGATCATGCCCTTGAGCGGACCGTCCACAACCTCTACGCGCGAGCCTTCCTTGATGAACGGGCACGGGTCGTACCGCAGGCCGCTCGTCACGAGCCGGCGGACGCCCTCGACCTCGACGTCGGGCACGGGCGCCAGTTGGCCGTCGAACGAGACGATGGTGGCGACGCCGACACAGGTGCGGACCTCCAGCGCCTGGCGCGGGTCGAACCGCGCGAAGCAGTAGCCGGGAAACAGCGGCCAGTCAACCTGCTTCTTCCGATCTTTCCAGCGGCTCCAGCGGGTGACGGTGGGAAGGAAGGCCTCGAAGCCCTTTCGTTCGAGCTGCTGGTGAACCGATTTCTCGGCGCGCGACCGCGTCCAGACGGCAAACCACGGGGGAGCGGGCGGGTCAGGTGTCAAAGGTCACTTTTTCTCGGGCCCCGCCGCCCGGTCGGCCGCGCTCAGCTCTTCGGCCACCTTCTGGTCGAACATCTTCTTCAATTCCGGGTTCTTCCAGTCGATCACCGCCTGCGCCCGCAGTTTCTGCATGTACTTGACGAACTCGGCCGCCTGCTTGGTGGCCGCCACGCGGTTCCCGATTTCCTCGCGGGCCTTGTCCCACGGCACGATTGTCGACTCAGTGAGCGTATCGACCTTGAAAATCTGGTAGCCGCTGGCCGTGCGGATGACCGGGGTGATGTCGCCCGCCTTCAATGGCTGGAAGATCGCGCGCAGCGAGGGCTCGAGATCCGCCACGCCGATCGGCCCAATCAACCCGCCGTTGGCCTTCGACGCCGCGTCGGACGACTCCGCCACCGTTTTTTCAAAGTTTGCGCCGGCCACCAACGCCGCGTGCAGCGCGTCGGCTTTGGCCTTGGCCGCCGCGTCCTGCGCCACGCTGAACCCTTGCGCCTTGGTCGGCACCGTCGCCAGGACCTCGCGCAGCATCATCGTCGCGGGCGTGGTGAACTCCGACTTGTGCGCCTCGTAATACGCCTTGCCCTCGCCCTCCGCGATCGAGATCCGGCCCAGCACCTCGTTGCTCTGCACCTGCTGGACGATCATCGACTTCTCGAGCGACTTCCGAAGCTCGGCGAGCGTCATGTTCTCGGTCTTCAGCGCGGTCTGGAACGCCTCCTCGGTCTCGAACTTGTTTTCCTTCTTGATGTTCTCGAGGATCTGCTTGAACTTCTCGTCCGTCAGGTGATACCCCAGCTCCTTGCCGCGCTGGAGCAGGAGCAATTCGTCCACCGTGTCCCTGATGATCTGCGGCGTGATTTCCGCCAGCACCTTGTTCAACTCGGCATTGGTCATCGTCTGCGGGTTCTCTTTCCGCTGACGAATGGCCGCCGACTGACGCGCCTCGAGGTCGGTCTGCGTCAGGATGTCGCCATTGACCTTCACCAACACCCGCTCGATGATTTCCGCGCGAGCGGTGGCCACGGCCAGCGCCACAAGGGCAAGAACGATGACGACAGAGGTTCTCTTCATAGGTTAAATCCCGTAGACGCTATATTTTACTTCGATCCAAGGAGTACGCTCAAGACGTTCCGCGCGCGCGTCAGGACGCCGGCCGGGCCCCGCGGATCTTCCTTCTCCGGCCGCAGGATCGCTTCCTTGCTGAAGCCAGGCCGCACTTCGTTCTCGGTCGCGCGTACGGTCCACCACGAACCCGCCGCTGGCCCCAACCGGCCCGGCACCACCCTCTGAGCCTGGCGCCGCTGCACCGCCGGCCCCTTCAACACCTTCGCCCTGGCCGCCGTCCAGTTCAGGTCCAGCTTGAGGCTCGAAGGCGGCGCCAGCGTCACCTCGGGATGCTCGTCGACCAGGCGCAGCACCCGGAGTGGGTCCGGTCCGCCCTGGCCCTTGAATGTAAAGACGACGGTGGAGCCCTGCCGGTCGATGGATTCGACGCCAAGACGGTCCGCGACAATGCGAATGCGGCCGTAGTCCACCAGGTTCAGCACCTCGGGCGGCATTGGCCCGTAGCGGTCCTGGATTTCCTCGACGACGCCGTCGAGTTCGGCGTCGCTCCGCGCCCCCGCGACACGGCGGTACAGCGCGAGCCGTTGCGCCTGTTCGGGCACGTACTCCTCGTCGATGCGCAGGTCGATGTTGAGGTTCACCGTCGCCCGCGTCTCGTCCTCGACCTCCTCGCCCTTGAGCTCGCGCACGGTCTGTTCGAGCAGCTTCATGTACATCTCGAAGCCGATCGCTTCGATGTGACCGCTCTGTTCGCCGCCGAGGAGATTGCCGGCTCCCCGGATCTCGAGGTCGAGTGCCGCCACGCGGAATCCGCTGCCGAGGTCGGAGAACTCGCGAATCGCCGCCAGGCGCTTGCGCGCGATCGACGACAGCGTGTTGTCGGGCGGGATCAGGAGGTAGGCGTATGCCGGCCGATCCGACCGGCCGACGCGCCCGCGGAGCTGGTAGAGCTGCGACAGGCCGTATCGGTCCGCGCGGTTGATGATGATGGTGTTGACGTTCGGGATGTCGAGGCCGTTTTCGACGATGGTGGTAGCGAGGAGGATGTCGTACTTCCTCGCGACGAAGTCCACCATCGCGCGCTCCAGCGCATCGTTGCTCATCTGCCCGTGACCAACCACCACCTTCGCCTCCGGCACCAGCCGCGTGAGCAGGTTGCCGATCGAGGAGATCGACTCGACGCGGTTGTGCACGAAGTAGACCTGGCCGCCGCGCGCCAGCTCGTTGCGGACGACGCGCGCAATGAGGGGCTGGTCGAAGCGCACGACGTTGGTCTGGATCGCGAGGCGGTCTTTCGGCGGCGTTTCGATGATCGACATGTCGCGGATGCCGACCAGCGACATGTTGAGTGTGCGTGGAATCGGCGTGGCCGTCATCGTCAGGACGTCCACCTTGCGGCGCATCTGCTTGATGCGTTCCTTGTGGGCGACGCCGAACCGCTGCTCTTCGTCCACGACGAGCAGGCCGAGGTCCTTGAACACAACGTCCTTGGACAGCAGGCGGTGGGTGCCGACAATCACATCCACCTTCCCGGCGGCCAGGTCGGTCAGCGTCTGCTTGATCTCCTTGTTCGTGCGGAAGCGGCTGACCATGTCGATGCGAACCGGGAAGCCGGCAAACCGCTCGCACAGCGTCTTGAGATGCTGGAACGCCAGCACGGTGGTGGGAGCGAGAAAGGCCACCTGCTTGCCGTCCATCACCGCTTTGAATGCCGCGCGCATCGCCACTTCGGTCTTGCCGTAGCCGACGTCGCCGCACAGGAGGCGGTCCATCGACGTGGACGACTCCATGTCGGCCTTGATGTCGGCAATCGCCGCCTGCTGGTCGGTCGTGAGATCGTACGGGAACGAGCCTTCGAACTCTTCCTGCCAGTGCGTGTCGGGCGAAAACATGTGGCCGGAGATCGCCTTGCGCACCGCGTAGAGCTTGAGGAGCTCCTCGGCCATGTCGCGCATGGCCTTCTTGACGCGGGTTTTCGCGCGTTCCCAGGTCGTGCCGCCGAGGCGGTCGAGGGGAGGCCGGCTGGCGCCGGTGTACTTCTGCAGGAGGTCGAGGCGCTCGACGGGGACGTACAGCTTGTCCTCGCCCGCGTAGCGTAGTTCCAGGAACTCCTGCGTCGTCTCGCTGTAGGGATCGGTCGCGATCTGGCGAAGCCCGACGAAGCGGCCGATGCCGTGGTCCACGTGGACGACGAAGTCGCCGACCTTCAGGTCGCGGAAGTCGGAGAGGAAGGCGCGCGCGGCCGATCGGCGACGTTCGGAGGGGCGGCGCTCCTCTTCGAAGACGTCGGTTTCCGCGAAGATCTGGAGCGCGGCGTCTGGCAGGCGGAAGCCGCGCGACAGCGCGCCTGTGGCGACGAGGACGGCGGCGGCGTGCGCCATTTCGCCGCGCGCCTGGATGTTCTCGCGCTGGCGTGGATCGACGAAGACAGGAACGGCAATCAGCTCGTAGTCGCGGAGCAGCTCCACGATGCGTTCGGCGCGGCCAGGCGTGGCGGCCACGAAGAGGACCGTCAGGCCAGCTCCCCGAGCGCGACGGATCTCCTCCACCCAGTCACCAATGCGCCCGCGAAACTCGACGGCGGGCTGGCAGTGAAACACCTGCTGACCCGCGGGGCTGCCTTCGACTTTGCTCAGGCCAGGAGAGCGCCGCCCTCCGCCTTCCCGCCTTCCCGCCTCCCAGGATGTGCCCCCGGGGTCAAAGCCCGGCGGCACATCCTGGGAGGTGTGGCGCGGATCTTGAGACCCGCGATCATCGATGCCCAGTTCCTCGATCGTTGTCGCCAGATCGAAGAGGACGCCGAGATCGTCGAGCGAGACGAGCAGCTTTTCCGGCTCTGGGACCTGGACACCGCGCGAGAGGACATCTCGGTAGCTGCCTTCCAGCTGCTCGAGGGATTTCGCCGCGCGCGCGCGGACCTCGTCCGGTTCACAGACAAATAGCAGCGGGCGCGAAACGAAATCAAGGAGCGAGGAGGAACGGTCGCCCTCGAGATCCGCGGGGCCAACGCCCCGCGCCGCGGCAGCCTGGTCCTCCGCCGTTCCGCCTCCCCGCCTTCCCGCCGTTCCGCCTTCCCGCCTTCCCGCCGTTCCGCCTTCCCGTCTTCCCGCCTTTCCGCCTTCTTCGTCAGGCTCCTCCCACTCCCAGTCGTCGTCGCCGGCTTCGTTGTCCTGGACAGAGTCGTCGTCGAAGTCCAGGTTGTCGTCCCGCGGCCCCCCGCCTTCCCGCCTTTCCGCCTCTCCGCCTTCCGCCGCGAACACCTCCCGCAGCGGGACAATCGTCACGCTTCCCACTTCTCCGATAGATCGCTGCGTCGCGGGGTCGAAGTGGCGGATCGACTCGACGGTGTCGCCGACGAAATCGAGGCGAACCGGCTGGGCGCTGCCGGCCGGGTAGAGGTCGATCACGCCGCCTCGGACGCAGAACTCGCCGTGCGCATCCACCGGGTCCTGGCGTGTGAAGCCGGCATCGACGAGCAACGCTGCCAGCGCGTAGGGGTCGAAGTCGGCGCCGCTCTTCAGATCGAGCGATGCGGCAAGAAGTCGGGCGGGAGACGACACGCGGGGCAGCAACGCCGCGGCCGACGCCACGATCACGCGCGCGGTTCCGGTGGCGGCGGAATGGAGCGCCTTCGCGCGGGCGGAGAGCACACCAAGGTGCGGGGCAAGCCCGCGATACGGGTCAACCTCGTGCGAGGGGAACGGGAGAACGGCCTGCTGCGCGGCCGATTCCGACAGCCCTTCCAGCGCGGCCAGGAAGAACCGGACGTCGCTGCTCAGTTGCTCGACGTCCGCGTCGGTCGGCACCACGACGACCATCGTCGTGCCGGTCGTGCCCGACTTTGCCGGTGCGGCCTGGCGGTTCGCGGCGGCGGCCAGGTAGAGCGCCTGCGCGGATGGAGGGAGTCCCGAGACGCGCGTCGATCCTGACGCGCCGAGTGCGGCGTGCGCGATGGTGCTCTTGAGCAGCGCCTGGAGGGTCAGTGATGTGGACACGGTTCAGACAGCGGACAGTGAATAGCTGGCAGCGGACAGCGAACAGCTGGCAGCTGGCAGCGGACAGCGAACAGCTGGCAGCTGGCAGCGGGCAGCTGGCAGCGAACAGCCGACAGCTGGCAGTTGGCAGCTTACAGCGGACAGCTGATCGGGGTGAGCGACTCTCTGACGGCTGCCTGCAGGCCGCCGCTCAGCCGCGCTGCCTGATCCTCTCGATCATACTCGTCGTCGAGAAGCCGGGTGCAAAGGCGATGCGGATGACCCTGCCCCCGCGGGCCTCGACGACGTCGCGGCCGACGATCCGATCTGCGGCCCAGTCGGCGCCTTTCACCAGGATGTCTGGCTGAATGGCGGTGATGATGGCGTGCGGATCGTCCTCGTCGAACACCACGACCGCGCCAACCGCCGCCAGCGCCCCCAGCACCTCGGCCCGTTCCTGCTCGCGGTTGATGGGACGCTCGGGCCCCTTGATGGCGCGGACGGAACGGTCGGAGTTGACGGCCACGATCAGCGCATCGCCCTTGGCGCGGGCGTCGGCAAGATAGCGGACGTGCCCCGGGTGCAGCAGGTCGAACACGCCGTTGGTGAAGACGATCGTCTTGCCGTCGGCGCGGAGGCGTTCGGCCCAGGCAATGGCGTCGGGACGGGTCAACACAGGCATGCGGACGGCTCTCCAAAGACAGATTCCAGGGGCCCCACCGCCGGCACACGAGAGGCGGCCGTGGACCGGGCTGATGCGGAGGGCGACTTGCGAGGTCCGCCGTTCGACTCGCGTGTCACCCCGTTCGCTCACGGCAGGCCGAACGCCCTGAGCGAAGTCGAAGGGCGAGCGGAGCCCGGCGCAGCAGTCCGGGCCGCGGTCGCCGTCTCACCACCGGCGGGCACCCGGGACACCGTCCCTACTACTTCCGTTCCCTGATGTCCTTCACGCTGATGCCGGCCGTGAACTCCCACGTGTGCGGCGGGCGGTAGATGCCGACGTCTTTCGTGTGCGACTTCACCCGGAAGCTGTACAGGAGCCGGTGGTAGTCGTACGGGTAGCCGTCCACGCGGTGCGCGGCGACGTCTATCTTGTAGGTCCCCTCGACCAGATCGAGGCTCTTGATGCGGAATGTCACCGTCTGCTCGCCGCTGAACTCGGCAATCTCCAGTTCTTCGATGTCGGTGTTCGTGCCGTAGCAGCAGACTCCGTCCGCGTTGAACACGCCAACGCCGAACACCACGTCTTCCACCTTCTTGTGGGCGCGCACGGTCATCTGGATCGACGCCGCCTCACCCGACTGGCACACCTGCTTGGCGGCGCCGTCTTCGCCGAGGATTCGCACGTCGACGATCTCGACCTCGCGCGATCCCCAGCGCCCCTCGCTCGCCATGAACATGTTCGCCGGCGGCTCGATCGCGCTCCCCGCGGCCTCGCTCGCCGCGCCGGCCGACGTTGGCGCCGTGTGGTCCACGCGCTCGCGGGCGCGGGCGTCGAGCGCCGCAAGGTTCTTCTCCTCGGTCTTCGCGACGTCGGTGATGTAGGCCGACACCACCCTGCGCGGATCGCCCTCGCCCCGAATCCTCCCGCTGTCGAGCCACAGCACGTCGTCGCAGAACTTCTCGACCAGGTTCAACGAGTGGGTGACCAGCAGGATCGTCTTGCCGCGCCGGCGGAACTCGGCGAACTTGTCGAGGCACTTGTGCGTGAACGCCTCGTCGCCGACCGCCAGCACCTCGTCGATCAGCAGCACGTCCGGATCGACGTTGATGGCGACGGCGAACCCGAGGCGCATGTACATGCCCGAGGAATAGGTCTTGACCGGCGCGTCGATGAAGTCCTTGACCTCGGCGAACTCGACGATCTCATCGAAGCGCTTCGTGATCTCCCGCTTTGAGAGGCCGAGCATGATGCCGTTGATGAAGACGTTCTCGCGCCCGGAGATCTCGGGGTGGAAGCCGGCGCCCAGCTCGATCAGCGCCGAGATACGTCCCTCGACGCGCACGCTGCCCTCGGTCGGCTTGGTGATGCCGGCCACGAGCTTGAGCATCGTGCTCTTGCCAGACCCGTTCCGGCCGATGATGCCGTACGTGCTCCCCTGAGGCACCGCGAACGAGACGTTGCGCAGGGCGGCGAAGGTCTCGTCGGGGTGCAGGTCGCGCAGGAGGGTCCCCTTGAGCAGCGCGCTCTTGAGGGTTGCGAACTGCCGACGGTTGCTGAACCGCCGATAGACCTTGGTGACGCCGGACGCTTCTATCGCAAGCATGTCAGTAGGAACACCCCGGACCGGATCTCACACTTCTTCGGCGAACGAGTCGCGCAACCGGTCGAACAAGAAGTACCCGAAGAGGAACAGGCCGATCGACGCGAACAGCAGGATCACCAGGCCGCGCCAGTGGCCGAACGGCCCCGGCGGGTTGCCCGGGTAGAACAGCAGTTCCTGGTACGAAATGGCCAGGTGCGTGAATGGGTTCAGGTTCAGCAGCGTGTGCTGCAGCGAGCCCTTCTCCACACCGGTCATCGGGTAGATGATCGGCGTCGCAAAGAACCAGAAGGTCATCAGGTTTCCGAGAATGTCCTTGAGGTCGCGGAAGTGCACCGTCAGTGCCGACACGATCAACGCCATCCCCGTCGTCAGGATGAGCTGCGTCAGCAGCACCACCGGGAACCACAAGATCTCGGGCAGTTCCAGCGGCCGCCGGTAATAGATCAGGAACCCCACGAGGATTGGCAGCCCGAACAGGAAGTGCACCATGTTCGACAGGACGGTGACGATGGGCAGCACTTCGGCCGGGAAGAGGACTTTCTTGATCAGGTTGCCGCTTGAAATCAGGACACCCGACGCTTCGAGGACCGACGAGGAGAACCAGGTCCACGGCAGGAGGCCGCAGAACAGGAAGAGCGCGTATGGCTTCTCGGGGGACCTGTTCGGCAGGACGAACTCGAAGACGAACGAGTAGACCAGCAGCAACAGCAGCGGGTTGATGAACGACCAGAAGAAGCCGAGCACCGACCCTCGGTAGCGCGCCTTCAGTTCGCGGGCGACCAGGCTCTCGATCAGACCGCGGTAGCGAATCAGTTGAGCGAGATTGTGAAACATTCCTACAACCTCACCAGGATCGCCGTGATGTTGTCCGGGCCCCCGCCGAGGTTCGCCGCGTGCACCAGCGCGTCGCAGATCGTGTCGCTCGACGCGGCGTGGGTCGCATGCGATTCGTCCTGCGCGAGAATGCCGGCGATCTGGGCGTCCGAGAGGACGCCGAACAGGCCGTCGCTGCACAGCAGCAGCGCGTCTCCAGCGGCGAGCGGTGCCCAGCCGAACTCGGCCTGCGGTTCCGCGCCTCCCGTCAGCGCGCGCGTCAGGAGGTTCCGGCGAGGATGCCGCCGCGCCTCGTACTCGGTGAGCGCGCCGGCGTGCACCTGCTCTTCGACCCACGAGTGGTCGCGCGTCAGCCGGTCGAGCTGCCCCGCGCGCCACCGATAGACCCGGCTGTCGCCGACGTGCCCGATGGTCGCGCCGCGAATCGGCTCGCGCACGCCGTTCGCGTCTCCCTCGAACAGCGCCGCGGCGATTGTCGTCGCCATCCCCTGCCGCCCGCGCGCCGACTCGATCTCGGTCCGAAGGCGCACGTTCGCGAGATGGAGCGCCCAGTTCAGTCGGTTGCCGTCGAGACCGAGCGCCGCCTGGTACTCGAACGGCCAGGTGGTGTCCTCGGTCCAGCCCTGGGTCTCGGCAATCGCCTGCTCGATCGCCTCGGTCGCCGCGCGGGACGCCACTTCGCCCGCCTCGTACCCGCCGACACCGTCAGCGACGGCGAACAGCCCGAGGTCCGGGCGGGCGCAGTAGCTGTCTTCGTTGGACTCGCGGCGGACGCCTATGTGTGTGGCTGCAGAAAAGAACAGCGGCATGACTGTGCCGAATCCGGGGTGGAGGATTCCTGACTCCTCTTGTTATCCGCGGGTGCGCGCCCTGTGGGCCACGTTCAACCGGGAGATGGCCTTGAGCAGCGATACGCGGGCGCGCTCGAGATCCTGGTCGCGTGTGGCCATGTTCTGCTCGGCCCGGTGGAGCGCCGACTGCGCGCGATCCACGTCGATCTCCTCGGCGCGCTCGGCGATGTCCGCGAGGATGATGACGCGATCCGGCATCACTTCGGCCACGCCGAACGCGACCGACAGGTAGAACTTCTCGCTGCCCTTCCGGTACCAGAGCTGCCCGACCTGCAGCATGGCGAGCATCGGCGTGTGCCCCGGCAGCACGCCGAAGTAGCCTTCCGAGCCCGGCACCTGGACTTCGTCCACGCTGTCGTGGACGATCGCCCGGTCGGGCGTGACGATCTCGAGGGCCAGGTGCGCGGGAAGTGCCATGTCCTAGCTCGCTTTCATCTGGGCCGCGTGTTCCACCGCCTCTTCGATCGTGCCGACCATGTAGAACGCCTGCTCTGGCAGTGCGTCGTGCTTGCCCTCGATGATCTCCGTGAAGCCCCGGATCGTGTCGGCAATCGGCACGTATTTTCCCGGCGTGCCGGTGAACTGCTCGGCGACGAAGAACGGCTGCGACAGGAACCGCTCGATCTTGCGGGCGCGCGTCACGGCCAGCTTGTCGTCTTCCGACAGCTCGTCGATGCCCAGAATCGCGATGATGTCCTGCAGGTCCTTGTAGCGCTGCAGCACCTGCTTCACCTGGCGGGCCACGTGGTAGTGCTCCTCGCCGACGACGTGCGGGTCGAGGATGCGCGACGAGGACGCCAGCGGATCGACGGCCGGGTAGATGCCGCGGTCCACGATCGCCCGCGACAGGTTCGTGGTCGCGTCGAGGTGGGCGAACGTGGTGGCCGGCGCGGGGTCCGTGTAGTCGTCGGCGGGCACGTAGATCGCCTGTACCGACGTGATCGACCCCTTGCGCGTGGACGTGATCCGCTCCTGCAGTTCGCCCATTTCCGTCTGCAGCGTCGGCTGGTAGCCGACCGCGGACGGCATGCGGCCGAGCAGGGCCGACACTTCGGAGCCGGCCTGCGTGAAGCGGAAGATGTTGTCGATGAACAGCAGCACGTCCTTCCCTTCCGCGTCGCGGAAGTACTCGGCCGTGGTCAGCGCGCTCAGGCCGACGCGCAACCGCGCGCCAGGCGGCTCCGTCATCTGCCCGTACACCAGCGTACAGCGCGACTTGGTCGGGTCGCCGGCGACGATGACGCCGCTCTCCTGGAACTCGAGCCAGAGGTCGTTTCCCTCGCGCGTGCGTTCGCCGACGCCGCCGAACACCGACACGCCGCCGTGCTTCAGCGCGATGTTGTGGATCAGTTCCTGGATGATGACCGTCTTGCCGACGCCGGCCCCGCCGAACAACCCGATCTTGCCGCCCTTCAGGTACGGCTCGATCAGGTCGATAACCTTGATTCCGGTCTCGAACATCTGCAACTCGGTGGACTGGTCGACCAGCCCGGGCGCGGCGCGGTGGATCGGCCAGCGCTCCTTCGCGTTCACCGGCTTGTCGGGGAAGTCCACCGGGCGGCCGAGGACGTCCAGCACGCGGCCGAGCGTTTCGGGGCCGACGGGCACCGTGATGCCTTCGCCCAGATCGATCGCCTTCATGCCCCGCTGCATGCCGTCGGTCGGCTCCATTGCGACCGTCCGCACGCGGTTCTCGCCCAGGTGCTGCTCCACCTCGAGGATGACGTCGAATGGTGTCGAGCCCTCGGCGCCGTCCGACACCACGCGGACGGCGTTGTAGATGGCCGGGAGGTGCCCGCTCTCGAACTCGAGGTCGACGACGGGGCCGATGACGGACACGACTCTACCGGGGTGCTGAGAAGAGGTCTGTTCCATGTGAAATCGCTAGCTCGCAAAAGGGGTCCGCGTCTACAGCGCCTCCGCGCCCGAAACCACCTCGATGATCTCCCTCGTGATCGCCGCCTGCCGCACCTTGTTCATCGTCAGCGTCAGCGCGTCGATCACCTCGCCGGAATTCTTCGTGGCGTTGTCCATCGCCACCATCTGCGCCGCGTTCTGCGCGGCAGCCGACTCGAGCAGCGCCGTGAAGATCTCGAACTCCACCAGCCGCGGCAACACCTCGTCGAAGATCCGCTGCGGCGACGGCTCGAACAGGTAGTCCACCATGGCCGTCGGGTCGCCCTGCTCGAAGTGCGCCTTGGGCATCGGCAGCAACTGGTTGATGACGATCCGCTGCTGCAGCACCGACTTGAACTCGTTGTACGCAAGGAAGACGCGGTCCGCCTTGCGCGACGTGAACGCGGCGATCACTTCGCGGGCAATCGCCTGCGCGTGCTCGTAGCCGGGCTTGCGCGTGAAGTTCACCAGCTCGAAGCGCGTCGGGTACCCGCGGCGGCGGAAGAAGTCACGCCCGCGACGCCCGATCACGCCCAGCGTCACCTCCTGCGCCCGGTGCTCGACGATGTAGTTGGAGGCGGCGCGGATGATGCTCGCGTTGAACCCGCCGCACATCCCCTTGTCGGCCGTCAGCACGATCAGCAGCACCTGGTCGCCGTCGCTCAGGTCCGGCTGGGCGAGCAGCGGGTGCGTGGACGGATCCACGCGCGCGGCCAGGTCGGACAGCACGCGCACGATTTGCCGCGCCATGGGACGCGCGTTGAGCATCCGCTCCTGCGAGCGGCGCAGATTCGCCGCGGCCACCATCTTCATGGCCTTGGTGATCTGTTGCGTCGACTTGACGGCGCGGATCCGGCGGCGGATATCAATCAGTGATGGCATCGGTGGCTACGCAGCCTTGCGGGCGGCGAGAAACTGCTCGCCGAACTCCTTCAGGGCGCCGCCGATCTCGGCCTTCAGCTCGTCGCTGATCACCTTCTTCTCGCGAAGGGTGGTGAGGATGCCGGGGCGTCTGGTCTCGATGAACCGGAACAGCTCCACCTCGTACGTCAGCGCGTCGGACACGTCGATCGGATCGAGATAGCCGTTCGTGCCGGCGTAGAGGATGAGCACCTGCTTTTCGACCGACAGCGGCTGGTACTGCGCCTGCTTGAGGATCTCCATCAGCCGCTTGCCGCGGTTGAGCTGATCCTGCGTCGCCTTGTCGAGGTCGCTGGCGAACTGCGCGAACGCCGCGAGGTCGCGGTACTGCGCCAGGTCGAGGCGGAGGCGGCCGGCCACCTGCCGCATCGCCTTCACCTGCGCCGACCCGCCGACGCGCGACACCGACAGGCCGACGTTCACCGCTGGGCGCTGCCCCTGGTTGAACAGGTCGCTCTCGAGGAAGATCTGGCCGTCGGTAATCGAGATGACATTCGTCGGGATGTAGGCCGACAGGTCGCCCGCCTGCGTCTCGATGATCGGCAGCGCCGTCAGCGACCCGCCGCCCAGCTCTATTTTCATCTTTGCCGCGCGCTCGAGCAACCGCGAGTGCAGGTAGAAGACGTCGCCTGGGTACGCCTCGCGGCCCGGCGGCCGCCGCAGCAGCAGCGAGATCTCGCGGTAGGCCTGCGCGTGCTTCGAGAGGTCGTCGTAGACGCACAGCGCGTGGCGCCCGCTGTCGCGGAAGAACTCGCCCATCGTGCACGCGGCGTACGGCGCGATGTAGAGCATCGGCGCCGGGTCGGCCGCGGCGGCCGCCACGACGATCGAGAACTCCATCGCGCCGGCTCCCTCGAGCGTCTTCACGACGTGCGCGATCGTGGACGTCTTCTGCCCGATCGCGTTGTAGATGCAGATGACGTCCTGCCCCTTCTGGTTGATGATCGTGTCGATCGCAATCGCCGTCTTCCCCGTCTGGCGGTCGCCGATGATCAGCTCGCGCTGGCCGCGGCCGATCGGGATCATCGAGTCGATCGCCTTCAGCCCGGTCTGCACAGGCTCGCGCACCGGCTGGCGGTCGACGACGCCCGGCGCGATGCGCTCGATCGGAAACAACTGCTTGGTCGCGATCGGCCCCTTGCCGTCGATCGGCTGGCCGAGCGGGTTGACTACGCGCCCGAGCAACTCCTCGCCGACCGGCACCGAGATGATGCGCCCCGTGCGCTTGACCGGATCGCCCTCCTTGATCTCGCGGTACTCGCCGAGCAGCACGGTGCCGACGCTCTCCTCCTCGAGGTTGAGCGCGATGCCGAAGACGCCGTGCGGGAACTCGATCATCTCGCCGGCCATCGTCCGCTCGATGCCGTGGACGCGCGCGATGCCGTCGCCGATGGAGACGACCGTGCCGACCTCGGCGACATCCACGTCGACCGCGTAGCTGCCAATCTTGTCGCGAATGATCTTGGAGATTTCTTCGGCTTTGATGTGCATAGGTGTCTACGTCGCGCTGGTCAACGCGTCCTTCATCTTCTCGAGCTGCCGCCTCACGCTGCCGTCGTACACGACGCCGCCGATCCGCGTCACGACGCCGCCGAGGAGCGACTCGTCCACGCCGGCCGTCATCGACACCGTGCGGCCGGTGCGCTCCGCGATCGCGCGCTCGATTGCCTGCACCGTGTCCGCAGGCAACGGCACGGCGCTCGTCATCTCGGCCTGGACGATGTTCTGGAAATCCATCAGGCGGCGGCGGTAGTCGTCGAGCAGGCCGGGCAGCAGCACCATCCGGTCGCGTTCGGCCAGCATCACGAGCAACTTGCGGACGATCGGGGTGGTCGCGAGGCGCGCGAGGAGTTCGCTGACGAGCGCCGTCTTGCGCGGCGCCGGGATCGAGTGGTTCACGAGCGCCCGGCCCAGCTGCGGGTGGCCAGCGGCAAGCGACACGAACGCCGAGAGGTCGCGCTCGGCCTCCACCGGGTCCCCTTCCTTCCGGCTCACGTCGAGCAGCGCCCTGGCGTAGCGGGCGGCTGAACTACGGTTGGTCACGCGATCATCCTCTCCGGCCTCTTTCGGCGTTCGGTGGCTGCATCAGTGCCGCACCTGTTCCACGTAACGATCGACGAGCCTTGCGTGGTCGCGGACGGTGATCGTCCGCTTCACGCGCTCGGTCGCCACATCCACCGCCAGCTCGCCCGCGCATTTCTTCAGGTCCCGCTCCGCGATGCGGAGCTGCGTCTCAATCTCGCGCGTCGCCTGGTCGAGCAGGCGCCGCCGCTCCGTCTCCGCGAGCGCATGAATGCGCGATCCCTCAGCGGCAATTTCGTCCGCGCCCCGGCGTTTCAGCGCCTCGACTTCGCCGGGCAGCCCCTTCAGCCTCGCCTCGATCTGCTCGAGTTGGGCGCTGGCGTCTCTCCGCAGATCGGCGGCCTTCGTCAGCTCGCTCCGCACGTGCACGCCTCGTTGTTCGAGATAGCCGACGAGCGGCGAACGGAGGAAGTAGACGAGGGCGCCAGCGAGGATCGCAAAGTTGAAGAGACGAGCAACGAGCGCCCAGGGCGATTCGACATGCTCGCCTTTGCCTTCGGCGGCCGCCGCGGTCGGCTGCGCCGGCTCGGTGTACTGGCGGGCGTGGCCCACGTCCGGCCAGGCACAGATCATCCAGACCACCGCCACCACCACGATCGACACCCGGAACGTGCGGCGGCGGTCAGCCCCGAACAACAGCGACGGCAGGAATCGTGAAGTCGTGCGGGTCAACGGGTCACGACGCTTTCCGATCGAGCACGCGTTCGACGATCGCCTCGCCGAGAGCATCGGCCTCCTTCTCGAGCTGCGCCCGCGCCTCCGCCGCCTGGGCCTTGAGGCGCGCGCTCGCGTCGGCCACCTGCGCGTCCACTTCCTGACGCGTCTGCGCCATGAGCGCGGCTCGCTGCTCGTTGGCCTGACGACGGTTCTCGTCCATCTCGCGGTAGACCTCGGCCTGCGCTGCCTTGGTCCGCTGCTCGAACTCGGCGGCGACCTCGCGCGCGCGGGTGGCCGATGCCTGCGCGAGTTCCTGCGCGGCGCGGATAGCCGTCTCGCGCTCGCGCATCACGCGGCCCAGGGGACGGAACAGGCCGCGGTCCAGCACGAACGCCAGCAGCAGGACGATGACGATGACCCAGAAGACAGCGAGACCTGGGAGCACGTGCGAGCACCTCCCACCCGTGTGCGAATCCGCGAGCCGCACACCGGGACCACGTGGACCCGACGAGGGACAAACGGCACAAAAACATCAAGTTATACCACGAGGGGCGAAACGAAGGAAAGCGACAACGGTCGGTGAGCAGACTGCCTGCACAGAGCGTTCGGCCTGCCGTGAGCGAGCGGAGTGATACGCGAGGCGAACGGCCGACCTCGCAAGTCGCTCGTCACGCCAGCCCGGGCCACGTGCGCCTCTCTCGTCCCGGAACCGGCAACTCACACCTGCCAACTGGCACCTGGCCTGTTCCGTGCGGCTTCGACTCCCGCGTTCAGTGAAGCTCGATGGCCGCGCCTGATGACTGCTCTACCGTGCCAATCCGCGCGGCGTTCACGCCCGCGGCCGTGAAGGCTGCGGCCGCCTGGTCGGCGACACGCGCGTCCACGGCAGCAAGCAGGCCGCCGGAGGTTTGCGGGTCGAACAGGAGTGTCAGGAGAGGCGGCGCCACCAGCTCCATCCCGCGCACGTTGGCGGCAAAGTGTTCCTCGTTCGTCTTCAGTCCGCCCGATCGGTTGGATGCCAGATCGAGGGCCCCAGGGATTAGCGGCACCGCGCTCGTGTCGATGCGCAACGTGGCGCTGCTGCCCTGCGCCATCTCGCTCCCATGGCCGACGAGGCCGAAACCGGTGATGTCCGTGCAGGCATGCACGCTGCCGGCTGGGAGGCTCATCAACGCTTCCGCCGCCCCGCGATTCAACTGCACCATGACGTCGATGGCCGCGTCTGCCGCCTCCCGGCTGGCCCGGTCGAACTTGACCGCGGTGGCTATCACCCCCGTGCCGATCGGCTTGGTCAAGAACAGCACGTCGCCCGGGCGGGCGCCGGCGTTCGTCCAGATGGCGTCGGGCGACACGACGCCGGTCACCGAGTAGCCGAACTTGATCTCGCGGTCCTGGACCGTGTGCCCGCCGAGGAGCACGACGCCGGCCTCGCGCAGTTTGTAAAGGCCGCCCAGAAAGATCTCGCGAATGGTGGTCTCGTCCACGTCGGCTATCGGAAATCCCGCGATGGCAAGGGCTGTGAGCGGCCTGCCCCCCATGGCGTAGACATCGCTCAGCGCGTTGGCGGCCGCAATGGCGCCGTAGGTCGCGGGGTCGTCCACGACCGGCGTGAAGAAATCGACGGTCTGTACCAGGGCGGTCTTCTCATCCCACTTGTACACACCCGCATCGTCCGCCGTCCGGAAATCGACCAGGATACGGTCGTCGTGTTGCGCCGGGATATGGCCCAGGACCTGGGCGAGCTCGCCCGCGGCGAGTTTGCTCGCTCAACCCGAGCAGGACACCATTTCCGTCAGTCGCTTCGCCATTTTCGCTCCGGTGTCAGTCGGCAGTGACGTGTCAGTCGGGAACGGACGCTTGTCGAGACTCACGAAAACTCGCGGTATCGGTCGAACCCGGCGACTGTCGGTCGTTGCGCTCGACGGTCTACGTGGCCCATCTCACAAAATGCGAGAAGGACCACCCAGGTGGCGTGCGCTGGGCGATCAAACAAATGACCCAGTGGTCATCAAGATGACCAGCTGGTCATTGGGCGTCTCCTGGGTCGCCACGCTCCCGCCGTCGGCGGCCGCGGGGATCGCGCGGTCTGATTCGCGGGTGTGCCTCGCGCTCAACCCCGCTGAGCCCCTCAGCCCTCGAGGGTTCTGTCAGTTGCCGCTCATCCCCTTCGCCAACAGTCGCCGCAGTCGCCGTTCGACTTTGCTCACGGCGCCCTGAGCGAGCCACCCCACCCTCCCGTCCCTCCCGGCGAGTCTCCGTGTTTCGACTCCTCAGCGTCAGTTCCGACCCTTCGTCGTCAGTTCCGACCCTTCATCGTCAGCCCCGACCCCTCATCGTCAGCCCCGACCCTTCGTCGTCAGCCCCGACCCTTCATCGTCAGTTCCGACCCCTTCATCGTCAGTTCCCACATCCCCGCTCAGTTTTCCGTCAGCAGTTCGAAGAGCCGCTGCAACTCGTCTTCCGACTTGAAGTCGATCTCGATCCGGCCGCCCTTGCGTCCGCGGACTATCCGAACCGGCGCACCCAGCGAGAGGCGCAACTCCTGCTCTGCGGCCCGAGTATGGACGTCTGACTTCGGCTCCTTCCGGGGTGGCGGCGGCGTGGCTATGCGTTTCACGAGCGCTTCGGTCTCGCGCACCGAGAGACGCCGCGCCAGGACTTCGGCGCTGGCCTTGGTAATCGCCGCGTCGTTCTCGAGCCCGAGAAGCGCGCGAGCGTGGCCCATCGACAACCCCCCCGAGCCAACCTGGTCCCGAACGCCGACCGGCAAACGCAGCAGGCGCAGGGTGTTCGCAACAGACGATCGGTCCTTCCCCATCGCGTCGGCAATCTGCTCCTGCGTGAGGTCGAACTCGTCGCTCAGACGGCGATACGCCAGCGCCTCTTCGATCGGGTTCAGGTCCTCGCGCTGGAGGTTCTCGGTCAGCGCCATCTCGAGGAGTTTCTCCTCCTGCCCCGGTGCGATGTCCTTGACGATGACGGGAACCTTCAGCAATCCCGCGTGCTGCGCCGCGCGCCATCGCCGTTCGCCTGCGATGATCTGGAAGCCCGGGCCCTCGCGGCGAACGATGATCGGCTGGATGATGCCGTTCGCGCGGATCGACCGGGCCAGGCCTTCGATGCCGGCCTGGTCCACATGGGTTCGTGGCTGGAACCTGCTGGGCGCGAGGCGGTCCACATCCACTTCAAGGGTGGCGGGACGCGGTTCCGGTGCCTCTGGAATCAGGGCGCTCAGGCCTTTGCCGAGTGCGGGTCGCTTATCTGCCATGCACGTTCTCTCTGTAGACCACTGTCGACTCTGGGCTCTTGGGACTATGTCTATCCTTGTCTCGCCTGCGCCGGCAGGCCCGAGTCCTGCGCCGAGGTCTTCCGCGCGTTTCGCTCGATCAACTCACGGGCGAGCGCCAGGTACGCTTCTGAACCGCGCGATTTCACGTCATAGAGTGCGACTGGCAGCCCGTGGCTGGGAGCCTCGCCAAGCCGGACGTTCCGGGGAATCACAGTATCAAACGTCTTTTCCTTGAAGAACTGCCGAACGTCGCTCGCCACCTGTTGGCCGAGGTTTGTGCGCTCGTCGTACATCGTCAACAGCACGCCCTCGAGGTCCAGCGCCGGGTTGAGCGCAGCGCGCACGCGGCGCATCGTCGCCACGAGTTCCGCCAGCCCCTCGAGCGCGAAGTACTCGCAGTGGAGAGGAATCAGCACCGAGTCGGCGGCCACGAGCGCGTTGAGCGTCAGAAGGCCGAGCGACGGCGGGCAGTCGATGAAGATGTAGTCGAACTGGTCGGCCAGCGGACGGAGCAGCCGGCGCAAACGGTGTTCCCGCGCCAGGAGACCGACCATTTCGATTTCTGCGCCGGTCAGGTTCCGGTCGGCGGGCACGATGGACAATCGATCGACAGAGGTGGGCCGCACCATCGCAGAGAGGTCCTCACCGACGTCCGGGGAAGTGAGTGCGTTGTAGATCGAGTAGTCGGCATCGACTTGGTCACGCATTCCCATGCCGCTGGTCAGGTTGGCCTGGGGATCGACGTCAACAAGCAGGACATGGCGCCCGGCGAGGGCAAGCGAGGCCGCCAGGTTGATGGCGGTCGTTGTCTTCCCGACACCGCCCTTTTGGTTTGCGACAGCGATTATCCTGCCCATTTTCAACAACTTAAGGGAAACGTGCCTGGCGATTCAAGATCTCGGGGTTTGGGAACTCAAGAGTCTGGGAATCTAGGAATCTGTGAATCTCCCGGAAGAGACAGCCCGGATCGTCAAGGATACCGTACGATCCCGACGAACGCGACGGCAACTTCGTCGGTTCGTCGGTCGATGCGGGTTAGCTCGCCGAAGGGCCGAAGGGCGCCGAGCTATCCCACCCCCGCCCGCCCCTCCTGGCGAGTCTTCGTGTCCCGACCCCTCGGCGTCAGTTCCGACTCTTCCTCGTCCTGCCTTCGTCGCTCCGCGTCCTTCGACCCTGCTCAGGATGTGGTGAGCCTGTCGAACCACGCCCTTCGACCTTGCTCAGGACTTCGGCGTGGCAGGCAGTTCCCGACTCTTCGTCGTGAGTTCCGGTTTGTTCCACGTGGAACAATCAGATGGCCGGCGGCAGAAAAATGGGTTGACCGATCTGCCTTTTCTGCAGCACGACGAGCCGGCTCTGAAGCGATTCCACCAGCGTGTAAGTTCCTCTCTCCACGAACAGGGGCATCACGGCCGATTGAACCTCAACACCTGCAGCCCCCCGGAACAACAGAAGCTCACCGCCTGCCCGCAGGAAAGCCTGCAACCCAAGCAACACCCTCGGATCGACGCGCACCGCCCGCATGGTTACAACGTCAAACGCCTCGTGAAACTCGGGCCGGCTCAGGAGTACTTCATAGCGCGCCGTCTCGACCCGAAGATCCACCTTCAAATGCCGCCCGGCCTCCCGGAGAAACGCGCACTTCCTGGTTTTCGCCTCGACCAGCGTGAACGCCACGTCCGGCCGCGCCAGTTTCATCGGAATCGCCGGCGACCCGCCCCCCGACCCGATGTCGATTACGTGCTTTGCCGCCTGGTCGATGTGGCGCGCGGCCACCAGCGGTTCGATCAGCAACCGATCAACCGCCCGATCCGCATCCCCCCGCAGGTCGAGCGCGGTCAGGTTGATCTTCGCGTTCCAAGCCTCGAGCAGCCGGAAGTACGCCTCGAGCTGTTCGAGGAGGGGTCCTGGCACCGGCACATCGGCCTTCTTCGCCCGCCGCTTCAAACGATCGGAGAACTCTCGGGTGGTCATGCCTTGCGCTTTCCCTCGATTCTGGGGCCTGTAGTGTTACCGGGTCGTATAGAAATTATCGGTTTCAGCCGGGCATCACGGGAGAGGGGGACGGACTGCTCTTGATGCGACCTCACCACCCGCCCGTCTTCGAGCCGAAGGCCGATGACGCGGCCGCCTTCCACCAGCACCGCGGCTGCAGCGCCAATGACCCACTGTATCCCCGCCTGGGTTTCCAGCGTGGTGCGCATCCAGTTCCGATACGCCTTCTTGTCAGCCTGCGCGCGGGGACACCAGACTGCCGGGCCGCGGCTACGGTTGAGCACTTTGAACTGGATCCCGGTCGCGTCGATCGCCTGGCCCATCAGGCCGACCCCTTCATCGTCCCGTCTTCGTCGCTCCGCGCCCTTTGCTCAGGGCGTCGGCGTGGCAGGCAGTTCCGACCCTTCATCGTTAGTTCCGACCCCTCATCGTCAGTTCCGACCCCTCATCGTCAGTTCCGACCCTTCATCGTTAGTTCCGACCCTTTAATCACCAGTTCCGACCCCTTAATCACCAGTTCCCGACTCTTCATCATCACTTCCAGTTGTTCCACGTGGAACATTCACTCGGCCAGCATCTCCGCGCGGGCCGATGCTTCTGCTGAACGCCCTAATAATTCAACGTGGCGAACATTGCTCACGAGCGCTGGTTCTTGCGTATCGCATATTCCAATATTTCTGTTGATTGACCTAATTAGGAGCTTCGAGGCGCACATCGTCTGCGATCAGTGAAGAAGCAATCTCGCGGGCGCGAGGGCCGCTCAGGCGAACGACGGCCAACCCCCCGCGGCCGGGCGGGGTCGCCAAGGCCACGATGGTGTCGTCGGGGGAGAACATGGCGGAGTCTGGGATCAGGGGCCAGGGGTCAGGGACCAGGGGTCAGGGGCCAGGGGCCAGGGGCCAGGGGCCAGGGACTCAGGGACCACTGACCACCCGGAAGTGGCCGCTGACAACGGCCAGCCGTTCCCGGGCCCTAGTTCCGTTCCCGCTTGGCCGTGATGATCACGGTCTTCACGGCCGCGTCGCCGATGCTCATGGTGTCGGCCAGGCCCTGCTCGGCCACGGCCATGTGGACGATGCGTCGCTCGTAGGCGTTCAGCGGGCCCAGTTTCTGCTCGAGGCCGCTGCGCTTGGCTTTCTCCCCGAGAAATACCGCCATCTGGCGGAGCTCGGCATCCTTGTCGCGCCGGAAGTCGAGGCAATCCACCACGAGCCGCTGATTGTCGGGCAGTTCGTCGCGGAAAATCACGGACGCGATGTGCTGAAGCGCCTGGAGCCCCTCGGCCTTGTGCCGCAGGAGCACCTCGCCTTCCTCGCCCGAGAGGTTCACCCGCGGCCCATCCGGGGTGTCCTCAACGGCAGCCTCCAGCGAGAGGCCCATCGCCGTCGTCACGCTCTTCACGAAATCAAGGAGGCGCGCATTGAAGTCGAATTCGTCCACGGTTCCCCCTACGCCGGCTTTGTCTTCAGCTTCCGCTCTGCGGGCGGCCGCGGCACGTTCGGCGGCCCGACAACGCTGTTGGTGATGTACTGCTGGCCGATCGCCAGCAGGTTGCTGAAGAACCAGTAAACCGTCAGGCCGCTCGGCATCCACAGGAACATGAACGTGAACACCAGCGGCATCATCATCATCATCTTCTGCTGGACCGGGTCGCCCGCCGTTGGCGTCATCTTCTGCTGCCAGAGCTGGCTCGCGCCCATCAGGATCGGTGTCACGTAGTACGGGTCGTGCGCCGAGAGGTCCTTGATCCACCAGATGAACGGCTCTCCGCGGATTTCGATCGCCTGAGACAGCAGCGAGTAGAACGCGAAGAGCACCGGCATCGTGAGCACCATCGGGATGCACCCGCTCACCGGGTTCACGCCCTTCTCTTTGTAGAGCGCCATCATCTCCGTGTTCATCTTCTGCCGATCGGGATCGGTCGCCTTCAGCTTCCCGTACCGCTCCTGGATGGCCTTGACCTGCGGCTGGATCTCCTGCATCTTCCGCATCGACACCATGCTCTTGTGCCGCAGCGGGAACATCACGGCGTTGATGAGCAGCGTCAGGATGATGATCGCCCAGCCGTAGTTGCCGACGTAGGAGTGGATCCACTTCAGTCCGCGCAGCAGCGGCACCGCGAGGAAGTCGAAGATTCCGAAGTTGATGATGCGCACCAGGTAAAGCTTCGGGTTCACCGCCTCGAGTACGTCGAAATCCTTCGGGCCGAAGAAGAACGTCAGGTCGGTCAGCGACTGCGCCTGTCTGACCCCGAACGCCACGAGGTCGGTGGTCTTCTTCGGGTCCTGCCCGGCGGGCGCCGGCAGCACGACGTGCGCGTAATCCACCCGCACCATCCGCTTCGGCAGCGCCATCGCGATGAAGTACTGGTCGTCAACGCCGGCGGCCGTGAACTCGCCTTCCTGCACCGGATGCGTCGCCAGGTCGGTGGCCGCCACCCGCTGTACCTTGTCGCCCCGGACGATGATCGCCTCGGGCTTCTGGACGTAGCGGCTGCTGTCGGCGCCGGGAATCTGGTCACCGAGCGCCGGCCCCCACAACACGGTCGGATTCAGCGAGCGATCGCCCACCTGTACCTGCGCGGTGAGCTTAACGGTGTAGGTGGCCGGCTCGAATGTGAACGACTTCATCACGGCAAGGCCCGACGAGTCCTTGTACTCGAACACCAGGGTCGCGGACTCGCGCATCGCGTCCACGGCGCTGCCGGCGGCGTTCGACACCTGGAACAGCGCGTCCATGAGGCGCGACGTCACCGCTGGGTCGTCAACCTTCAGGTCAAACGGCCGGGGTTCGTTCGGGCCCAAGTAAGTGGCCACCAGTTCCTGGGGCCGTTTCTGCAGATCCAGGTAGGACTTCAGCTGCCAGCTCTTCAGGCGCGCGCCGCGGTTCGTGAAGACCGCGTGCACGGTCCGCGTCTCCACCACGACGTCGCGCTCCGCCTGCTCCCCCACGCCCACGAGCGGCGCCGTCTCGGCAGCCGCACCTCTCGCGGGTGCAGGCGCCGACGGTTGCAGCAGCGCGGTTCCCGGCGCTGTCGTCCAACCGGACGGCGATGCCGCGCCCGGAGTCTCCGAGGCGGGCGCCTGGCGCTTTGCGTTGTTCGTCGCAGGCTTGAGGACGAACACCTGGTAGGCGTAGAGCACGAGAAACGACAGGAAGATCGCAACGAGAAGGCGCTTTTCCATGAAACCTGCGATGAGCGGGTCCTTGGACCCGACCTACATTCCGCGTTCAGTACTCACTCTCAGCCTATGGCCGGGCCGCCGGACGGCGCGGCCAAGTGTCGGGCACGGGGTCGAATCCGCGCGAGCCCAGCGGGTGACATCGCGCCAGCCGCCTGACCCCCAACCACCCGCCGCGAACCGCACCGTGGCGGCGGACTGCTTCGACCATGAACTGGGAACAGGAGGGGACGTAGCGGCAGCATCCTGCGAACAGCGGCGACAACAGGATCTGGTAGCCCTGGACCGCCACAAGCAGCACGCGCGCCGCAACACTTGGCTGGTGGGCGACGTCCGCGGACGCCGCGCAGTCCAGCGAGGACCCGTGTCCCGCTGGGCCAGTATTCGCCTGGGTGTCGCTATCGGCCTGGTCTCGCAGGCCTGCCGGCTCGTCGCAACGCATAGCGGAATTCAGATTCAAGCGTGCGGAAGTCGGCATCGAGCATGTCCGACCGTGGAATGACGACGATGTCCAGGCTTGCCGGGACGTCGGCGTGTCTGAACAACTCGCGAACCAGGCGCTTGGCCCGGTTTCGGATCACGGCACTTCCCAGTTTTCGGGTGGCGGCGATTCCGAGGCGGCTGAAGCCGAGCGTATTGCGCAGCGTCATCACCGTCATCAACCGAGCACGAACTCTCTCGCCGTGCTCGTAGACCTGCAGAAACTCGGGACGGCGCCGAATCCGGAGCGCGGCGGGGAACGCGTGCGGCCTGGTCGGTGCCTGCTCCACGGGTGTGCCCGAGTCGGCGGCTACGAGGGCGAAGAGACGCTCAGACGCTTCCGGCCCTTTGCGCGGCGCCGCTTCAATACCAAGCGGCCGCCCTTGGTCGCCATCCGAACGAGAAATCCGTGGGCCTTCTTCCGACGACGATTATTGGGCTGAAACGTGCGCTTCATTGTCTCGTCCTGTCCCCAGGTCCCGGTACGGGCTGTCCATGAGATGCCGAATTTTCAATGGTAGCGGAGCCGTTCGCCCGCTGTCAATCCTGGGGCTCGAAAAGGCAACCGAGCCCCCTCTTTATGTGGTACATTACCGAGCCTTCCCCCGCTCTTCCGAATGCCAGAGGAAGCGCTCTCATTTTTGGTCTATTCCCAGAGTTTTCCACAGATGTGGAAAAGTATGTGGAAAAACGGGCTCTCGACGGGTTGTGCTCCTCTGCGAGGGCCGATAATGCACGTTTCACGGCGGGCGAAAGTGCCCCGGGGCCTTTGACGGCTGAGGTTCTCGCTTCGAGAATACTGAGAAAACCGCAATATTACTGCATCGTGTCCGGCGAAAGTTCGCCGCCCCTGGCGATCATCGGCGCTCCTGAAGAGGGTCAGGCGGGGAATCATGGACGACACCAACATCTGGGAGCAAATCCTCGAACGGGTCGAAACCAAGGTCAACCAGCACACCTTCCACTCGTGGTTCAAGGCCACGAGCCTCGAGAGAGATGATGGACGAACGATCGTGGTTCGTGTCGCTAACGCTCTTGTCAAGAATTGGTTACGTCGAAACTACGCCGCTGTCCTGGACGAGGCGATGGCCGAGATCAATCGCCCGGGTTGCGAGTTGCTCTTCATGACCGAGCCGCTGGATCCGGTCGAGCAGCCGGGCGCCGAGGAGCCGGACGCCGAGGGGCCGCCCGAGGCCGACGCGCCGCTGGCCCCGGTCACCTCGCGCAGCGGCCTCAACCCCCGCTACTCCTTCGACACGTTCGTCATTGGTCCGTCGAATCAGTTTGCCGAGGCGGCCAGCCGGGCCGTGGCCGAGGCGCCGTCGAGGTCGTACAACCCGCTCTTCATCTACGGCGGCGTGGGCCTTGGCAAGACACACCTGATGCACGCGATTGGCCACTACGTGCTCAGTCATCACCCGAGGATGCGGCTCACCTACATCTCGACCGAACGGTTCAAGAACGAGATGATGAACGCGGTCAAGAACAACCGCATCTACGAATTCCGCGAGCGATACCGGACGGTTGACGTGCTGTTGGTGGACGACATCCAGTTCCTCGCCGGCATGGAAGGGACCCAGACGGAGTTCTTCCACACGTTCAATTCGCTGTTCGATGCGCAGAAGCAGCTTGTGATCAGCAGCGACCGGACCCCGCGCGAGATTCCTACTCTCGAGGAACGACTTCGCTCCCGGTTCGAGTGGGGTCTTATCGCGGATATCCAGCCGCCCGACCTCGAGACGAAGGTGGCGATCCTCAAGAAAAAGGCGGAGGCGGAGGCCATCCCGCTCCCGGACAACGTGGCGCTCTACATCGCCGGCAAAATCAAGTCGAACGTCCGCGAACTCGAGGGATCGCTGATTCGGCTGATCGCCTACGCCTCGCTGAAGGGACAGGACATCACGTTGGCGCTTGCGCAGGATGTGCTCAAGCACGTGCTCGACCACGATGAAAAGGCCGTCACCATCGAGGTCATCCAGAAGTACGTCGCGGACTACTACCACTTGCGCCCGGCCGACCTGAAGGCTCGCAACAACTCGAAGTCAGTGGCGAGGCCGCGTCAGATCGCGATGTTCCTGTGCAAAATGCTCACGAACGCGTCGCTTCCCGAGATAGGGCGGAGTTTCGGCGGGAAGCACCACTCCACCGTCATCCATTCGATCCGGATGGTGGTGAAGTTGAAAGAGGCGGACTCGGATTTCAACACCCTTGTCAACAGCTTCGCGGAATCGCTGAAGTAGGCGTGAGGCCCATTCTGACGGGCGTAATCGAGGTGCTGGCCTGGCGCCTCGGAAGAGTTTTCCACAGCCATCCGCCACGGCCATCCGGTGGCGGCTGTGGATGGCTGGTGTCAGTGGCTGAGAAGCGGCGCAGCGGCCAATCCATCAACCAACCTTCCACAGCGCAAATGCTTCACACGCAAGGACTAAAGGGACCGATTAACCTTTTCAACAGTTCATTATTTCTTATATAATTGATTGTTCTGGATCTTAGGATCTTCAATACCTAAAGAAGACCTTCACCGATCTTCAACACCGTTCTCTCACGAGGTCTGAAGCGCCATGGAACTTGTTGTCCGCAAGAGCGACCTATTGCGTGAACTGCAGCTCTTCCAGGGAATCGTCGAGCGGAACAACACGATTCCCGTCCTCGCCAACGTGCTGATGGAGGCCGAGGGCGAGGAGCTTCGATTCCTGGCCACCGACCTCCAGGTGGCGCTGCGCAGCAAGTGCCCCGCGTCGGTGTCGAAGAGCGGCAAAGTCACGCTGCCGGCGAAGAAGCTTTTCGAGATCATCCGCGTGCTTCCGGAGACCGAGGTCCGCATCGAGCAGGACAAGTCCGGCGTGAAAGTTGCGGCCGACCGTTTCGACTCGCGCATCCAGACGATGCCGGCGGAGGATTATCCGTCGCTGCCGCATTCGACCGGGGAGTCGAGCCTGGCGCTGCCAGCAGCCCTTCTCGGCCAGATGATCGCGCGCACGCACTTCGCGACCACGAGCGACGACACCCGCTACTACCTCAACGGCGTGCTCCTCGTGGCCAGCGCGGGGCAGTTTTCGCTTGTTGCCACCGATGGTCACCGACTGTCGCTCGTGCAGGCCAAGCGCGAGAGTGATGGCCCGGCCGAAGAGATTCGGGTCATCCTGCCGAAGAAGACCGTGGCGGAACTGGGACGGCTGCTGATCGATGTGGACGGCGACATCCAGTACGAGCGCCAGGAGAACCACCTGTTCTTCACGGTCGGCGATCGGGTGCTCATCTCGCGCGTGAACGAGGGGCAGTTCCCCGCGTTCGAGCGCGTGGTCCCGAAGGGCAACGACAAGCTGGTGGAATTCGAGCGCGAACGGCTGATGAACGCGCTCAAGCGCGTCGCGCTGCTGTCGCCCGAGAGGTCGCACGCCGTGAAGTTCGCGATAGAGGAAGGCAAGGTTGAAGTCTCGTCCAGCAGCCCGGAGTTTGGCGAAGCGAAGGAAACAATCCTGGTGGACGAGTACAAGGGCAACCCGCTGCAAATCGGATTCAATGGCCAGTACGTGCTCCAGTTCCTGGAGGTGGTCGGAACCGACAAGGTGGCGCTGGAGTTGAAGGACGAGGTCAGCCAGGCGGTGATGAGACCCGTCGGCCAGGACGGCTTCGAGTACACCTACGTGCTGATGCCGATGCGGTTCTAATGTCAGATTCCAACGTGAATTCGTCTCCTCACGACGAGCAGACGGCGGTGCAGGTTCCCGGTACGGATCCAGGTGAAGAGGAGTTGCCGGCCGACGGCCAGGCCGATCTGTCCGCTGGCGTTGCCGATTACGGTGCTGACAAGATCAAGGTCCTCGAAGGTCTCGAGGCCGTCCGCCAGCGGCCGGCGATGTATGTCGGCTCGACGGGCGCGCCGGGGTTGCACCACCTGGTCTACGAGGTGGTGGACAACTCCATCGACGAGGCGCTAGCCGGTTTCTGCGACACGATCAACGTCACGATCCACATCGACCACTCCGTGACGGTCATCGACAATGGGCGCGGCATCCCCGCGGACATGCACGAGAGCGGCCGTTCAGCGGCCGAGGTCGTGATGACCGTGCTGCACGCGGGCGGGAAGTTCGACAACGAAAGCTACAAGGTGTCGGGCGGCCTGCACGGCGTCGGCGTGTCGGTGGTCAACGCGCTCTCCGAGACGCTCGACCTCGAGATCTGGCGCAACGGCATCGTCTACCGCCAGACGTACGAGCGCGGCAAGCCCGCGTCGGACCTCGAGGTGTCGGGCAAGACGCGGAAGCGCGGCACGAAGATCACGTTCCTCGCCGACGCGCAGATCTTCGAAACGATCGACTTCAGCTTCGACACCCTGGCGCAGCGGTTGCGCGAACTGGCGTTCCTCAACCCGGGGGTCGCCATCACGCTGGACGACGAGCGGGGCGACGGGCGCGCGCACAAGTTCCAGTACGAGGGCGGCATCCGGGAGTTCGTGACGCACCTGAACCGGAACAAAACGGGCGTCACCGACCAACCGATCTACATGCGCGGCGAGCGCGACGGCATCGAGGCCGAGATCGCGCTGCAGTGGAACGACGGCTACACAGAGACGCTCTACAGCTTTGCGAACAACATCAACACGCACGAGGGAGGCACGCACCTCTCTGGCTTTCGCGCATCGCTCACGCGCACCGTCAACTTCTACGCCGGCAAGAACAACCTCACGAAGGACCTGAAGGAGAGCATCAGCGGCGACGACATCCGCGAAGGGCTGACCGCGGTTATCAGCGTCAAGATCCCGCGGCCGCAGTTCGAAGGGCAGACGAAGACGAAGCTGGGCAATACCGAAGTCAAGGGGATTGTCGAAGCGATCGTCAACGACAAGCTCGGCGCGTACCTCGAGGAGAACCCGGCGGTCGCCAAGCGGATCGTGATGAAGTCGGTGGAAGCGGCGCGTGCGCGGGACGCGGCCCGGAAGGCCCGCGATCTGGTGCGGCGAAAGGGCGCGCTCGAAAGCAGCGCGCTCCCCGGCAAGCTGGCCGACTGCCAGGAACGCGACCCCGCCCGCAGCGAGCTGTACATCGTCGAAGGCGAGTCGGCCGGCGGCTCGGCCAAGCAGGGGCGCGACCGGCGCTTCCAGGCCATCCTCCCCTTGAAGGGGAAGATCCTGAACGTCGAGCGGGCGCGCTTCGACAAGATGCTGGGCAGCGAAGAAATCAAGACGATGATCGCGGCGCTCGGGTGCGGCATCGGCACCGAGGATTTCGACATCGAGAAGCTGCGCTACCACCGGATTATCATCATGACCGACGCGGACGTGGACGGCTCCCACATCCGCACGCTGCTCCTCACGTTCTTCTACCGCCAGCTGCCCGAGTTGATCGCGCGCGGCTTCATCTACATCGCGCAGCCGCCGCTCTTCCGCGCCAAGCGCGGGAAAACCGAGCACTACATCAAGGACGAGCGCGAACTGGAGAACTGGCTGATTCACCGGGCGGTCGAGAGCCGCGAGGTGCGACAGCAGGATGGCACCACGATATCGGGGGCGGCGCTCGAGAAGGTGCTGCACCGGCTGATCGCCTTCAAGAAGTACCTCCAGATGATCGAGCGGCGCGGCTACCAGTTTGACGTGGTGAAGGCGCTGATGGACCGCGACGCGAAGGACAAGGTGTTTTTTGGCAACACGGAAGAGCTCCACAAGCTGGCCGACGAGCTCGGGACGATCGCGCGGAGTGTCACGGTTCAGCCCGACGAGGAGCACAACATCTCCGCGCTGAGCGTCGAGGACCGGGCGAACGGGTATGCCCGCCACTACACCGTGGATATGGACTTCGTCTGCGGCGGCGAGTATCGGACGCTCCTGTCGAGCTATCGCGACATCAAGGGCCTCCAACTTCCAGTCGTGGTCACCCTCAGCGCGCCGGACCCCTCCGAAGCAGACGAGAAGGGCCCGGAAACGCCGGCAGCCGCGGCCGACGACACTCGGATCGGCGGCGGACCGACGGATCGCCCGGCGAAGCTTGCGGCCGAACCGGCCGACGCGCGGGAGGCGCCGAGCCCGAGGCCGAAGGACGCCGACGTGACGCTGCCGACGCTCGACGCGCTCGTCGAGTTCTTCATCACCGCCGGTAAGCGGGGAGTCGCGATCAATCGTTACAAGGGCCTTGGCGAGATGAACCCCGAGCAGTTGTGGTCGACGACCATGAAGCCCGAGGTGAGGACGCTCCTGCAGGTGCGAGCCGAGGACCACACGGAAGCCGACCTGATGTTCACGACCCTGATGGGCGACCAGGTCGAGCCCCGGCGGAAGTTCATCGAAGACAACGCGCTCAATGTGAAGAACCTGGACATCTAGGCCGAAGGCGGGGGGCGGAAGGCGGGGGGCGACACAGGTCGGTGACCGCAATCCGCATCCGGTTGTCCACCGCGCGCTGCCCGCTGTTAGCTGTTAGCTGCTGCCAATGACCATCGCCGCATCCAAGATCCCCGTCAACATCGAAGACGAGATGAAGCGCTCGTACATGGATTACGCCATGAGCGTAATCATCGGGCGGGCGCTTCCCGACGTGCGCGACGGCCTCAAGCCGGCGCATCGCCGCGTGCTCTACGGCATGCGGACGATGGGGCTGGCGAGCAACCGGGCGGGCCGCAAGTGCGCCAAGATCGTCGGCGAGGTGATGGGCAACTTCCATCCCCACGGCGACGCGGCCATCTACGACACGCTCGTCCGGCTCGCGCAGGACTTCAATATGCGGTCGCCCCTGGTGGACGGCCAGGGGAACTTCGGCTCGATGGACGGCGATCCGCCGGCGGCCATGCGGTACACCGAGGCCCGCCTCAAGCCGCTGGCCGAAGAGATGATGGCCGATCTCGACAAGGAGACGGTGGATTTCGTCCCGAACTACGACGAGACCACCGAAGAGCCGACCGTCCTGCCGGCGCCCTTCCCGAACCTGCTCGTCAACGGCTCGGTCGGTATTGCCGTCGGCATGGCGACGAACATCCCTCCGCACAACCTGCGCGAGGTGGTGGACGGCGTCATCTGGCTGATCGAGCACGCGAACGAGACGCCCGAGGCGAAGTTCAAGGCCCTGTTCAAGCAGATTCCCGGCCCCGACTTCCCCACCGGTGCCCTCATCGTCGGGCGCTCCGGGATTGTCCAGGCTTACCGGACCGGCCGCGGCGCGATCACGATTCGCGCGAAGGCCACGGTCGAAGAGGCAAGCAAGGGCGAGCGGACCGCGATTGTCATCACCGAGATTCCGTACCAGGTCAACAAGGCGAAGCTGATCGAGAAGATCGCGGATTTGGTGCGCGACAAGACCCTCGAGGGGATCTCGGACCTGCGCGACGAATCGGACCGCGAGGGACTCCGCATCGTCATCGAGTTGAAGCGCGGCGAGGTGGCGGACGTCGTCCTCAACAACCTCTACAAGCACACGCCGCTGCAGATCAGCTTCGGCGTGATCATGCTGGCCATTGTCGGCGGCCGACCGCGCTACCTGTCGCTCGTGGAGGTGCTCGAGCACTTCGTGGACTTCAGGCGCGAGGTGGTGCGGCGGCGGATCGAGCACGACCTGCGGAAGGCCGAGGCGCGTGCCCACATCCTCGAGGGCCTGAAGATTGCCCTAGACCATCTCGACGCGGTGATCGCGCTGATCCGCGCGTCGAAGTCGCCGGCCGAGGCCCGAGAGGGGTTGATGACGCGGTTCGGCCTGAGCCAGGCGCAGGCGCAGGCGATCCTCGACATGCAGCTCCAGCGACTGACCGGCCTCGAGCGGCAGAAGATCGTGGACGAGTTGACGGAGATCCTCGCACTGATCGAGCGGCTCCGGTCGATCCTGGGCGGCGAGGCGCTGCTGATGCAGATCGTGGTCGATGAACTGCGGGCGGTGCGCGACCGGTTCGGTGACGCGCGGCGGACCGAGATCGTCGAGGAAGAAGGGGAGTTCCGGATCGAGGACCTGATCGCCGACGAGGACATGGCGATCACGGTGAGCAACACCGGCTACATCAAGCGGACCGCCGTGTCGAACTACCGGACGCAGCGGCGCGGCGGCATGGGGCGGAAGGGGATGAGCATGCGCCAGGAGGACTTCGTCTCGCGCCTGTTCGTCGCGTCCACGCACGCCTACATCCTGATCTTCAGCGACAAGGGGCGGGTCTACTGGCTGAAGGTGTACGTGATTCCCGACGTGGGGCCGGACGGGAAGGGCAAGGCGATCGCCAACCTGGTGTCGATGCTGCCGGACGAGAAGATCGCGGCGCTGCTGGCGGTCAAGGAGTTCGAGGAAGGGAAGTTCGTGGTGATGGGCACCCGGCGCGGCGTGGTCAAGAAGACGGAGTTGACCGCGTTCCGCAACCCGAGGGCGGCCGGCATCATCGCGATGGGCGTGGAAGAAGGCGACGCGGTCATCGCGGTGCAACTCAGCGACGGGCACGGCGAGGTGTTCATCGGCACGCGGGAAGGGATGGCCATCCGGTTTCCCGAAGAAGACGTGCGATCCACGGGCCGTGGTACCTTCGGGGTTCGCGGGATCTCGCTCCGGGAAGACGACGCCGCCGTGGCCATGGAAGTGGTCACACCAGGGGGGACCCTCCTGACCGTTTCCGAGAACGGCTACGGCAAGCGGACGGACCTGGGCGAATATCGCGTGCAGTCTCGGGGCGGTTTGGGTATTATCAACATCCACACGACGGACCGGAACGGGCGAGTTGTCGGAATCGCGTACGTTCGGGATGAGGATGAGCTGATGCTCATCACGCAGCAGGGTAAGATTCTGCGGATCGGGACGCGTGACGTCCGGACTATCGGTCGGGCCACCCAGGGCGTGCGACTCATCGGGGTCGAAGAAGATGACCGGGTTGTGTCCATCGCTCGACTCGCGGAACGCGACGAGGATATCAACGAGTAAAGCAAGGAGGCTGGCATGCATCGGCCGCGTCATTTTTGGTGTCTTCTCCCCCTCCTGGTCGTTCTCGCATTTTCCGCAGCGGGCTGCGGAGGTTCGCAACACGACCAGATGATCAATCGGTTCTTCCAGGCGTCGTCGATGGGCGACAACATCACACTGGCGAACATCGCCACGGTGACATTCGACCCCATCAGGGACGGAAAGGCTCAGGGCGTGTCTTTCGTGAGCCAAACGCCCGAACGGACGCGCGAGCTGAAGATCAAGGAATTCGACAAGGCGTTCAAGGACGCCCAGGCGGCCGAGGCGGACTTCAGCAAGAGGATGAAGGAATTCCAGAACAAGAACATCGACGTCATCAACCGCGTGCTGAAGATCGAACAGGCCGGCAAGGGAAAGGCTGCGGGCAACGACGGCGCAATACAGGCCGCCTGGACGAAGTGGCGCGACGACCAGACGGTGGAGCAGAGGAAGGTGTCGGAGGCGCGGAAGGTCCTGAACGCGGAGCGCAGGGTGGCCGACCTCTGCCTGCCGGACCATGACGTGACCGCCGGCGAAGCCGTTGAGGCGTCGAAGGAAGTGACCGTGACCGCAAACGTGCGGACGGCCGACAACAATACGACGACGAAGACACTGGTGCTCACGCTGCAGCGCGTCGTGCTGAAGGACGCAACGGGCAAGCGGATCCAGGGCCGGTGGATGATCACCAACCTGAAGGAAGCGGGCACCGGCTCCTAAGCCCTTCGATGCACAAATACGGCGACGTATTTGTGCCCTCAGGACTTAGTGCTGAGCGAGTACAACCGGCCACATGCGGCGAAAGCCGATCGTGGCCGTAATTGCGAGTCGAAGTACTAAGCGGGATGCTCCGGCGCGGCCCCTGGGCCTGCGACCGCATGGAATCGACAACCGATGCACCGGTCTGGCAGGGGCGCCTTTTGGCGCCCCTACTCGTTTGCACGGCCTTTCATGGCGACCCTGTTCCTGCCCCGGCAATCATCGAGATACGCTCTATGTCGGATTCAATCACTATTTCGTGACGATCTGCGCCTTCGACCGCCAGGCCATTCTCGCCTCACCTCCCTGTTTCGGCCTCGCTGACGTCGGAACGCTACAGCACCTGGAGCTTCGCGTATTTCGCGATCAACCGTTTGGCGCCGACGTTGGCGAAGCGGACGACCAGCTTCAGGTCGCCGGCCATCGGTTCGACGCTCATCACCGTGCCGACGCCGAACTGCGCGTGACGAACCCGCATCCCGGCCTCGAGGCCGCGGGACCGCGACTGGTCCTCGTCCTCGTAGGTGTAGGAGGGAGAATCCTCGCCCACCCGCGACGGCTGCCGCTGGAGAGACGGCCCGGGACGGTGATCGCCGCCGAGGGAGCCCCCGCCGCCGGAACGGCGCCCGGCCCATAGGCCAGGCTGGTGCATGGCCGAGCCGGCGGGCTCAACGCGCTCCAGTAACTCGTCCGGCACCTCGTCAATGAACCTCGAAGGGCTCGATGGCCGGTATTCGCCGTACCACCGTCGCCGGTTCGCGCTCCCGAGATAGAGCTTCCGGCGGGCGCGAGTCATTCCGACGTAGCACAACCGCCGCTCCTCCTCGAGCTCGTCCTCGTCCTCGCTCGAGCGCGAGTGCGGGAACAACCCTTCCTCGAGGCCCGCGATGAAGACGACAGGGAACTCGAGGCCCTTGGCGCTGTGGAGGGTCATCATCATTACCCTGGCGTCCGCCGCGCCTTCAGCCTCGTCCGTATCCGACAGCAGCGACAACCGGTCCACGAAGCCGCCCAGCGTCGCGTCCGTCTCTCGCAGCTCGTACTCCTTCGCCGCCGAGACGAGTTCCGCGAGGTTTTCAATCCGGCTCTGGGCTTCCTCGGTGCGGTCCTCGCGGAGCGCGGCGAGATAGCCGGTCCGGTCGAGCACCTTGCCGATGGCGACGGACACCGATTCCTGGCGCGCCATGTCCACGAGGCCGATCATCAGATCGCGGAACACGCGGAGCGACGTCGCGGCCCGTCCCGTAAAGGCGCCGCGATCCAGCCCGCCAAGTAGCCGCGACCACAGTGAATGCGGCGACAGGCCTTGGTCGCTCGACAAGCCGAGTCCGGCCGGGGCCGACTCGAGCGCGTCCATCACACCCTTGCCGATTCCCCGCGCCGGCACGTTGATCACCCGTCGCAGGCTCACGTCATCGCCCTGGTTGATGAGGATCTTCAGGTAGGCCAGCGTGTCCTTGATTTCCTTCCGCTCGTAGAACCGGACGCTGCCGATGATGCGGTAGGCGATTCCCTCGCGCCGCAGCGCGTCTTCAATCACGCGCGACTGGGCGTTGGTCCGATAGAGGACCGCCATTGGGGTGTCGCCGGTCGTGCGCACGGCCGATCGCGCGATGCGCGCGATGGTGTCGGCCTCCTCGAGTTCGTCGTTCGACTGGTGGTAGCGGACCTTGTCGCCCCCCTTGGTCTCGGTCCAGAGGCGTTTTTCTTTTCGATTCCTGTTCTGGCGGATCACCGCCGACGCGGCGTCGAGGATGACCTGCGTGGACCTGTAGTTGCGCTCGAGCCGCACCACCCGCGCCTCCGGGTAGTCGGCCTCGAAATCCATGATGTTGCGAAGGTCCGCGCCGCGCCACTTGTAGATCGACTGGTCGGGATCGCCCACGACGCAGATGTTGCGGTGGGCCTCGGCCAGGCGTTTCATCAGCAGGTACTGCGGCCGATTCGTGTCCTGGTACTCGTCAACGAGCAGGAACCGGAATCGGTCCGCGTAGCGGGCCCGCACGTCCGCCTTGTCGAACAACTCGACGGTCTTGAGCAGCAGGTCGTCGAAGTCGAGCGCGTTGCTCTCGGCGAGGGTCTTCCGGTACAGCTCGAAGATCTTCCCCAACTCCGCGTCGCGCGGGTTGTAGCTGCCCGTGAACGCGTCGGGGCCCTGCATCAGGTTCTTCGCGTGGCTGATGCGTCCAAGCGCCGCCTTCGGCTGGAGCAGGCTGTCGTCGATCTTCAGCTCGCGCATCACGTGCTTGATCGCCGACACCTGGTCGGACGAATCGTAGATGACGAAATCTCGCGACAGACCGATGGCCGGCGCATCCCGGCGGAGCAGCCGCGCGCACATGGCGTGGAACGTCGAGACCCACGACCCTGTAGCCGCGTCGCCCAGCAGCGTGGCGACGCGCTGCTGCATCTCCTCGGCCGCCTTGTTGGTGAACGTGACCGCCACCACTTCGCGCGCGGCCGCGTGGCCCGCGCCGACCAGGTAGGCGATGCGGTAGGCAATGACCCGCGTCTTCCCCGAACCCGCGCCGGCGAGAATCAGCAGGGGTCCGTCAACCTGCAGCACGGCCTCGCGCTGCTCGGGGTTCAGTTCGTCGAGGAAGTCCACTATTCTACCGTGACACTCTTCGCCAGGTTGCGGGGTTGATCGACGTCGCACCCGCGGCGCACGGCGATGTGATAGGCAAGCAGTTGCAGCGGCAGGACCATGATCACCGGCGACAGCCGGACCCTGGTCTCCGGGAGGCTGATGATCGAGTCGTGCTCGGTGTCGAGCAGACTCTCGACCAGCTCGTCGCGGCCCGTCGTCAGCGCGATCACCGAGCCGCCGCGCGCCTTGACCTCCTGGATGTTGCTCAGCATCTTCTCGAAGACATGGTCGCGCGGCGCCAGCGCCACCACCGGCATCTGTTCGTCGATGAGCGCGATCGGCCCGTGCTTCATCTCGCCGGCCGGATACCCCTCGGCGTGGATATAGGAGATCTCCTTCAGCTTCAGCGCGCCCTCGAGCGCGATCGGGTAGTTGATGCCGCGGCCGAGGAACAGGAAGTCGCGGCGGTTGTAGAACCGCCGCGCGATCTCGTCCACCAGCGCCGACACCCGCAGCGTCTGATCGATCAGCGTGGGCAACTGGAGCAGCCCGTCGATTTCCTCGCGCGCCTGGGCGGGCGCGATCGCGCCGCGCACCTGCGCCAGGTGCAGGGCCAGCAGGTGGAGCGCGACGAGCTGCGACGTGAACGCCTTGGTGGACGCGACGCCAATCTCCGGTCCCGCGTGGGTGTAGACGGTGCCCTCGCTCTCGCGCGTGACCATGCTGCCGACGACGTTGCAGATGGCGAGGCTGCGCGCACCCTTGCCCTTCGCCTCGCGAAGCGCGGCGAGCGTATCGGCCGTTTCGCCCGACTGCGTGATCACGACGGCCAGCGTCTTCCTGCCGACGATCGGATTGCGATAGCGGTACTCCGAGCCGTAGTCGACTTCGACCGGGAGGTGCGCCAGGCTCTCGATCAGGTACTTGCCGATCAACCCCGCGTGCCACGACGTGCCGCACGCGATGATCGTGACGTTCTCGATCTCCGCGAGGTCCGTGTCCGACAGCGTCATCTCCTCGAGGAACACGCGCCCGGTGTCGAGTGACACGCGCCCGAGCACCGTCTCGCGCACCGCCTGAGGCTGCTCGAAGATCTCCTTCAGCATGAAGTGCTTGAACCCGGCCTTCTCGGCCTGGATCGGGTTCCACAACACCCGCTGCGTCGGGCGGTCGAGCTTCGTCCCCGCGAAGTTGGTGAAGGTGACGCCGTCCTTGGTCAGCACCGCCATTTCCTCGTCGCCGAGGAAGACCACGTCGCGCGTGTGGGCGAGGATGGCCGGGATGTCCGACGCCACGAAGTACTCGCCGTCTCCAATGCCGACCACCAGCGGAGGGCCGTTCCGGACCGCGACGATCTTCTGCGGCTCGTCAGAAGAGATCAGGACGAGCGCGAACATGCCGCGGATGCGCGCGAGCGCGCGGCGCGTGGCGCCCTCGAGGCCGCCGTTCGCCCCCACCGCCTTCAGTTCCTGCTCCACCAGGTGCGCCACGATCTCGGTGTCCGTCTCGGTAACGAACTTGTGGCCCTGACCCTGCAGTTCGTGCTTCAGCTCGAGGTAGTTCTCGATGATGCCGTTGTGGACGACGACGATGCGGCCCGTGCAGTCGCGGTGCGGGTGGGCGTTCTCCTCGGTGGGCCGGCCGTGCGTGGCCCATCGCGTGTGGCCGACGCCGTACTCCCCTTCGAGTGGCTCCGCCCTGATGACATCCTCGAGGCGGGACAGCTTGCCGGCGCTTCGCCGCAGGTGGATCGTGCCCTGCCGCACCACCGCGATGCCCGCCGAATCGTACCCGCGATACTCGAGCCGCCGCAGGCCGTCGATGAGTACCGGGACAACCGGTTTGGGCCCGATGTAACCGATAATGCCGCACATAGGCGCCTCCCCCTACGTCTTCTTTTCAGCCTTCTGTTGCACTTTCTTCAACGTCGCCCAGCCTTCCTTGTTCTCCTGCCTGCCGCGTGCGATGCCGAGCGCGCCGGCCGGAACGTCCTTGGTGATCGACGAGCCGGCCGCCACGTATGCCCCCCGGCCAATAGTGACCGGCGCGATCAACTGGGTGTCGCTGCCGATGAAGACGCCGTCCTCGATCACCGTCCGGTTCTTGTTGACGCCGTCGTAATTGCACGTGATTGTGCCCGCTCCGATGTTCACCTTCTCGCCGATCGTGGCGTCGCCCAGGTACGCCAGGTGGCCAGCTTTCGACCCTGCGCCCAGCCGCGTCTTCTTCAGCTCCACGAAATTCCCGACCCGCGCGCCCGCGCAGATTTCCGACTCGGGGCGGATATGCGCAAACGGCCCGATGGCCACGCCCTCTGCAATACGCGCGCCCACGACGAGGCAGTGGTCGAGCACCGTGACGTCGTCGCCCAACTCCGAGTCCACGATGCGCACGCCAGCGTGGATGACCGCCCTCGCCCCGACTGTCGTTCGACCCAGGAGTGAAACGCCGGGGCGAATCACCGTGTCCGCGCCGACCACCACGTCTTTGCCCACGTAGGTCGTCGCGGGGTCTTCGAGCGTGACGCCCGACGCCATCAGGGCAACGCGCCGCGCCTGCCACACCCGCTCGCTCATGGCCGCGAGCTCTCCCCGCGTGTTGATGCCGAGGATTTCTTCGGGGCGATCGACGGCGTACGCAGCCACCCGGCGCCCCGCCCGCCGGTAGATAGCGACCAAGTCGGGGAGGTAGTACTCCTGCTGCGCATTGTCCGAGGCCACCTGGCCGAGCGCCGGGAACAGAGGCTCGAGGTCGAACGCGTAGATGCCCGAGTTGATCTCTCGGATCTCTCGCTCGCCGGGCGTCGCGTCCCGCTGCTCGACGATGCGGAGGACCTCGTCGCCATCGCGGACGACCCGGCCGTAGCCGAACGGGTTGTCCACGACGGCGGTCAGCACCGTAGCGGCCGCGCCCGTTTCCTGGTGGCGCGCCAGCAGCGTGCGCAGCGTGTCGGCCGAGAGCAGGGGTACGTCGCCCGAGAGGAGCACCAGGGTTCCGCGGACGCCGGCGAACAAAGGCTCAGCTTGCATCACCGCGTGCGCGGTTCCCAACTGGGGCTGCTGGAGGACGAACCGGAGATCCGGGTACGCGGCCAGCGCCGAGCGCAACAGGTCGGCCTCGTGGCCGACGACTACGGTCCGGGTGGCCGCGCCGAGTGAAGCGGCAGTGGTGAGGACGTAGTCGATCATCGGGGCGCCGGCCACCTGGTGAAGCACTTTCGGCCGGCCAGACTTCATCCGGGTGCCCTTGCCGGCGGCAAGGATCAGGACGTGCGACGTAGACATGGGCCTACCTCTTTCGCGCCACGACTCGCCGGCGGGGACCTGACGCCCCGAGCAGGGCCGCGAAACCGGCGTTCTGACGGAGAGGCTCGAGGTCGGCATCCTGCGCGGACAGACAGCGTTTCTCCGGGTTCAACTCGATCGCCCGGCGAAGGTGCTCCAACGCCTTCGCGGGCTCTCCGCTCGACGTGTAGACCACGCACAGCATGTAGTGCACGTGATCGCAGCCCGGTTGCTCACTCTCGAGCTTGCGGAGCGACGCAAGGCCTTCGTCGAACGCACCCCGGTTGATCGCAACCGTCGCGGCATTGACTCGCTCGTCGAACGAGCGCGGCCTGGAATCGCGGAGACCTGCCTGCCGCGCGCAGATGCTCAGGTACACCCGCGCGCGCTCCAGCAACTCCTTTTCGTCCGGGAAGTTGCCCACGACCGCCCCGAGGAGTTCGGCGGCACGGGCGAACTGCCGCTGCTGAAGAGCCTGGAACCCGCGCTCGAACGCCTTTACCGCGAGGTCGTGCGACGAGGGCCTTGCGGGAACAGGGACGGGAGCGGACTTGACACCAGCAGAAGCAGGCTGCCTCTTCCTCGGCAGCGCTGGTGTCTTTGCTGCAGGGCGCCGCCGGTTCTTCTTCGTCGCGGGAACCGGAGCGCGCGCGTGTGGCGCCGCGGTTTTCGATGGCTTCGGCTTCGACGGCTTGGCCGTCTTTGCCGTCTTGGCATGCTTCGGATGAGCCCGTGTCGTCGGTTTCGTCGTCGCGCGGCGTGGAGGCTGACTGCGGCGCTGAATGGGCATAGGCTGGTCCAGGGGAGGGCGGCGCCCTGAGAACATTAACGATAGCGGCGCTAACTTAACAAATGGACAGGTTCCGGTCAAGACATCTTCCAGGGCTGAAATCGTCACGAATGAAGCAAGTTTCTGTGGGGTCCCTGAAATCTGTCTTAGGCGGAGCTCCGCTGGACGCCAGTGCAAGGCTTTTCACAAGCGTTCGAAATCTCGGTCATTCGACCGATGTCTTGGCCTTCTCGATTGCTCCGTACAGTTCCTTCGAAGAGAGACCATGGCGTTTCGCGAGCCTGCTGATGGCATCCCGGCGCGATAAACCCTCGCTTTCGGTCAAACGATAGAAAGACCCGAGCAGTGCTGCGTCGGAAGGAAGGGGATCGGGTGCTGACGCCGGAACCTCTGCACCACCCAGTACAACAGTAAACTCTCCCCTGGGGGGAGGAAGGGCTGCCAGGACCGTCGAGACGGAGCCGCGAATGAGCTCCTCGTGGATCTTCGTCAGTTCCCGCCCGACCACGACGGGTCGGTCGCCCAGAACCTGGAGAACCGCCTCGAGCGTTTCGCGGATCCTGTGGGGAGCCTCGAAAAAGACGAGCGTCTCGCGGCGGGATTCGAGCTCCGATAGCCAGCGGGCGCGCGCCTGCGCTCTCGGGGGTGGAAAACCGATAAAAGAAAATGCATCGGTTGGAAGGCCGGACGGCACGAGGGCGGCCAGCACCGAGCTGGCGCCGGGAATGGCTTCCACCCGGGCGCCGGCGGCGATGGCTGCTTTCGTCAACCGGTAGCCGGGGTCCGAGATGCCCGGCGTTCCGGCGTCGGACACCAGGGCGATGCTTTCGCCGGCCGCCAACCGCGCGATCAATCGCGGCGTTTTCTCGCGCTCCACCTGTTCGTAGAAGCTGGTGGTTGGGGTGTGGATCTCGTAGTGCGACAGAAGCTTCGCTGTCCGCCGGGTGTCTTCCGCGGCGATCAGCGACACCTCCCGCAACACGCGGAGCGCCCTGAGGGTGATGTCTTCCAGGTTGCCGATGGGTGTGGCGACAAGGAAGAGTGTAGGAACGCCCATGAATGGCCTCGACTGTTCAGATATTGTACCATTGTAAGAGGGGCAGTCTGCCGAGGCACGGACGACGGGGGTCGTCGGACCGGGCGGCGGCGGCCCGGAACGGTGTAGGCGAGGCGCGACCGTGCATTCATCCGAACCGCTACATCATTTCGTAGACGATTACCTGCGGTACCTGTACGAGATCCAGCCGACCGGCGCGGCCCTCGACGGCGTGCACATGCACGACGACCTTCTCGAGGACCTGAGTCGAAGCGCGCTCGAGTTGCAGGCGCGAGTCTTGTCTGGGTTTGCCAGGAGGCTCGACGAGATACCGCACGATGGTCTCACGGAGGTCGAGCGGGTCGAGCACCCGGTCATTGCTGCGAACATCCGGGGGCGGATCTTCGAGATCGAAGAAGTCCGCACATGGGAGCGCAACCCGCAGTACTACGCCGACGTCCTGGCGACGAGCCTTGCGACGCAGGCCATCTTCCCATACGCGCCAGAGGACGAACGCGCCCGCCGCGTGCTGTCCAAGCTGCGCCAGGCGCCAAGGCTGATACAGGCATCGCGCGACAACGTGAAGGAACCGCCCGGCATCTACGTCAAGGTCGGAATGGAGACGTTGCGCGGCGTGCTGAAGTTCATCGAGCACGACCTGCCGCGGGCGTTCTCGGGCGTGGACGACCTGCGCCTGCTCGGCGACCTGGCGGACGCGTCGGTGGATGCCGCCGACGCGCTCAATGGGTATATCGGCTACCTGGAAGCGGAGCTCGCGCCGCGCGCGCACGCCTCGTTCCGGCTGGGCCGTGAGAAGTTCGAGAAGAAACTGAAGCTCGAGGAAGGGCTCTCGATCGGCGTGGACAAACTGCTGGCCATCGCCGGCCGAGAGCTGTGGGCCACCCAGGAGGAGTTCCGCCGCGTGGCGGGGCGCCTCGACGGCGGCGGCGACCCGATAGCGGCGTGGCGTCGCGCGAAAGACGACCACCCGGAGCCCGGGCACCTGGTGAAGACGGCGCAGGACCAGATTGCCAGCCTCGTGACATTCATCGAGCGCCACGACCTAGTGACCATTCCGCCCGCCGAACCCCTGGTCGTCGCACAGACGCCCGACTTCTATCGCTGGACCTTCGCCAGCCTGTGGACGCCGGGCCCGTTCGAGATGAAGCCGACGCGCTCCTACTACTATGTGACCGACGCCGACCCGTCGTGGCCGGCCGAGCGCCAGGCGGATTACCTCCGCGATGTCGCCTCGGCCACGCTCTGGTCGATCTCGATGCACGAGGCGTATCCCGGCCACTTCGTGCATGCGCTGCACCTCCGCCAGATCGAATCGAAGCTCAGGAAGTCGCTGCTGTTCTCGCCGGCATCGGCGGTCGAAGGCTGGGCGCACTATTGCGAGCAGATGATGATTGAGGCCGGGTTCGAGAAGGGCAACGCGGAAGTCCGTCTCGGCCAGCTGGCCGAGGCCCTCATCCGCCTCGCCCGCTTCATCGTCGGCATCCGGCTCCATGCCGAGGACATGTCGGTCGAAGCCGGGATGCGCTTCTTCCGCGACGAGGCGTTCATGGAGGAGCCCGGCGCGCGGCGAGAAGCCGAGCGCGGCACGTTCGATCCGACATACCTGGTCTACAGCGCCGGCAAGCTGATGCTGCTGAAGCTGCGCGCAGACTACAAGGCGCTGCAGGGGAGCAAGTTCTCGCTGCGGGCGTTCCACGACACGTATCTCGACAACGGCACGCTGCCGATCTGGGCGCAGCGCAAGCTGATGCTGCCGGGGGACCGCGGCGATGTGCTGGAATAGAAAACTTCATGCCACTCTACGAATACCGGTGTGAGAGATGCCATGTCACTTTCGAGGTGATTCGGAAGTACTCGGACGCGCCAGTCGAGACGTGCCGGACGTGCGGGGGACAGGCTCGGCGCATGTTGTCGGCGCCTGCCATCCAGTTCAAGGGGACCGGTTGGTACATCACCGACTACGCGCGGAAGGGGAAGGGTGGGGGAGAGTCGGAGACCTCTTCGTCGAGCGACAAGAGCACCAGCACCACAGACAAGCCAGCCGCCAGCAGCGAGTCGAAGAGCGCCAGCAGCACGCCTTCAACGCCGAGCATGCCCTCGTCGAGCACGACAGGGAGCAGCGACAAGAAGTAGCTTAGTCCTTCGCTGCACAAATACGGCGACGTATTTGTGCCCTCAGGACTAAGTGCTGAGCGAGCACAGCCGGCCACGTGCGGCGAGAACTGATCGTGGCCGTAATTGCGAGTCGAAGTGCTTAGATTCCCGCGTTCTCCCTGAGGTACTTCCGGAATGGCTCGGCCAGGTCGGGCCGCCGCAGCGCGAAGTACACCACCGCCTTCAGGAATCCCAGCTTGTTGCCGGTGTCGTGCCGGACGCCCTTCACCTCGCAGGCGTAGATTGGCCGGTCCTGCAGCAGCCGGCGAAGGCCGTTGGTCAACTGAATCTCGCCCGTGCGATCGGCCACCGTCGCCTTCAGCGCGGGGAAGATATCGGGCGTCAGGATGTAGCGGCCGATGATCGCCAGGTTGGACGGCGCATCTTCGCGGCGCGGCTTTTCCACCAGGTCCTTGATCCGGTACACGCCGTCGCCAAGCGTTTCGGCGATCTGCACGATCCCGTAGGACGAGACGCTCTCTTCCGGCACGCGCTCGACGGCGAGAACCGGGCCCTGCACGCGGTCGAACACGTTGACCATCTGGCGCAGGGCGGGCGGGTCCGCGTCGATGACGTCGTCGCCGAGAATGACCGCGAATGGTTCCTGGCCGACCAGTTCCTTCGTGACGAGCACGGCGTGACCGAGGCCGAGAGGCTCGCCCTGGCGGACGTACGCGAAGTTGATCAGGTTGGAGACCTTGCGGATCTCCGCAAGCAGCTCCGTTTTGCCGCGCGCTTCGAGGAACGTCTCCAGCTCGATCGAGACGTCGAAGTGGTCCTCGATCGCGTTCTTGCCGCGACCGGTGACGAGAATGATGTTGTCAACGCCGGACGCGACGGCCTCCTCGACGCCGTACTGGATGATGGGTTTGTCCACCAGCACGAGCATTTCCTTCGGTTGTGCTTTGGTGGCAGGCAGGAACCTGGTGCCGAGGCCGGCGGCTGGAAACACGGCTTTGCGGATGGTCGTCACGGGCGTTTCTCCTCGGACGTAATCCTAGCCGAGGTTGCGGTGCGGGCGAAAGGCATAGCTCGAAAACGCCTGAATCGCGTAGGATCGCAGGTGTCATGCTCGACCCAGCCTTCGTTCGTGACCATGCCGATCTCGTGCGGGCCGGCCTCCGGAACCGCGGCATCGACCCCGACGCCGATCTCGAGGCGTTGGCGACGTTCGACTCGCGTCGGCGCGCCGTGATCGTCGAGGTCGAGGGACTGAAGCGGCAGCAGAACCGGTCCGGCGAGGACGTGGCGCGCGCCAAGAAGGAAGGGCGCGACCCGAGCTCCGTGTTCGCCGCCAACCGCGAGCGCGGGCAGCAGATCAAGCAACTCGAAGCCGACCTCGGCGCCATCGATCAGCAGCGCCGCGGGCTGCTGCTGACAATCCCGAATCTTCCGGCCGCCCACGTGCCGGTCGGCGCAAGCGCCGCCGACAACAAGGAAATTCGTCGCGTCGGTGAGCCGCGCCTGTTCGACTTCGCGCCGCAGGCCCACTGGGACCTCGGCCCCGCGCTCGGCATCATCGACTTCGAGCGCGCGGCCAAAACGTCCGGCGCGCGGTTCGCGTTCCTGATGGGCGACGGCGCGAAGCTGTCGCGGGCGCTGATCAACTTCATGCTCTCGCTGCATACCAGCGAGCACGGCTACACGGAGGTCGAACCGCCGTTCCTGGTCAACGCGGAATCGCTGACCGGCACCGGAAACCTCCCGAAGTTCGAGGCGGATCTCTTCAAGATTGCCGGCGACTGGGACCTGTACCTGGTTCCGACCGCCGAAGTGCCGCTGACGAATCTCCATCGCGGCGAAATCCTCGACGGCCGCCAGCTGCCGCTGAAGTACTGCGCCTACACGCCGTGCTTCCGCAGCGAGGCGGGCTCCTACGGCGCCGACGTGCGCGGCCTGATCCGGCAGCACCAGTTCGACAAGGTGGAACTGGTGAAGTTCGCGCCGCCCGACCGGTCGCACGAGGAACTCGAAGGTCTGACGCGCGACGCCGAGCAGGTGCTGATCCGACTCGGGCTGCCCTACCGCACGATGATGCTGTGCACGGGCGACATGGGGTTTGCGTCGGCCACCACCTACGACATCGAAGTGTGGCTGCCGAGCCAGAAGACCTACCGCGAGATCTCGTCGTGCAGCAACACCGAGGCGTTCCAGGCGCGCCGCGCGAGCATCAAGTTCCGCCCGGAGGGCAAGGGCAAGGCCGAATTCGTGCACACGCTGAACGGCTCAGGCCTCGCCGTCGGCCGGACGCTGATCGCGGTCATCGAGAACTACCAGCAGAAAGACGGGTCGATCGTGATCCCGGAAGCCCTGCGCCCGTGGATGGGAGGGCAGGAACGCATCGTGGCGAGATGATAAGGTAGGAATCAGGAATCAGGAATCAGGAGTCAGAATCCAAATGCCTCTTCGCAGGCCATTCTGAATTCTGTCTTCTGTCTTCTGTATTCTGTTCTGCGTCCGTTCCGAGCGCGGAGGGATGGCCGAGCGGTCGATGGCGGTGGTCTTGAAAACCACTGCACGGGGAACCGTGCCGGGGGTTCGAATCCCTCTCCCTCCGCCACCCAATCGTGGGCGCCGCGTTCTGGACGGTATTGTCGATCCGCCGTCGAGGCTTGTGGGTTACCCACGGCGCGAAGGAGAAACTGCTATCATTTGCGCGGCGCGCCGCGCGGCCCGCCTCAACAAGTGGCGCTTCTTCCACCACGACCGTCCGGTTGGGCTGTGAAGCTGGTACTGGCCGCCGGCTCCCTTGCCCTCGCGCTCGGCGCCGCCGAGTGGCTGCTTCGCGAGTTCCTGCCGGTTCGCGGCATGATCTATGAACTCGACAATCGGTACCTGTTCCGCCACATCCCTGGCTCGCGCAAGCTGGCCACTGTCGTCGGGGAGGCGTGGCCGAAGGTGCTCGTCCGTATCAACTCCGCCGGGCGCCGGGGCGATGAATCCGCGCTGCCCCGGGCCGTGCATCGCGTCGTCGTCTATGGTGACTCGTTCGTGTCGGCGGAGGCCACGCCTGAGCCGGAGACCTTCGCCGCGCAGCTCACACGGCTGCTCAACGAGCGGAGCGAGTTGACGGTCGTCCTGAACGCGGGTGTGACGGGGTATGGCATCGATCAGGAAAGTCTCCGCATCGAGGACGAGTTACCGCGCCTGAGGCCCGATCTGGTCATCGTCGCGGCCTATGCCGGAAACGATTTCGGCGATCTCCTGCGCGACAAGCTGTATCGGCTCGATGACAAAGGGCGGCTGATTACCAATGTGCCGACCATCGACGATGCCCTGAGGCGGGACTTTCGGGCGCCGTTCGAGATGTCGTCGATTCAGATCGTCCGGGCCCTTCAGAGCGCGGCTGAAGGATGGGCGATGCGGCGACCCGGTCTGGCGGCCTCGCCGTCAGCGCCGCAGGATCCGATGGCGGTTCGACTCGCGAATCGTCGAGCCGAGTACGAGGACTACGTACTGCGAGGCGACACCGTCGTCAGAAACCTGCTAGCCGACCAGTACGATGCCGACGTCAGCCTGGAGCCGGACTCGGAGTCGGCGCGGTACCGAGTGCGCTTGATGGCGCGCGTGCTGGAACGGATCCACCAGCTCACGGAGCGGAGCGGCGCGAGCCTGTTGATCGTCATCATCCCGGAACGCTGCGACGTCGTTGGCAACTGCGAAGTGACGCAGTCGCGCCGTCGCTATCCCGGGTACCGACCGACCGGCCTGACCGATGCGCTCGACTCCCTCGCGCACGAGCAAGGCATCGCGCGCCTGAACCTGTTCGAGCCTTTTCACGCCACAGGTGCGGCCGGCCTCTATCATCCGCTCGACGACCACTGGAATCCGTCGGGGCAGTTGCTCGCCGCCCGCCTCGCCGCTGACATGATCTTGTCGTCGAGCCTGCTGCGGCCCGCCGGCGGATCCGCTGGCCGATAGATCACGGTTCCGACGGCACGGGAGGAGCTTCCGATGGCGTACTGGCCGCCCAGTTGACGCCGCAGCAGCGCGACTACCTGACGAAGCTGCAAGCATCCGCGGACGTGCTCACGGACAGGGTGAGCCGAGGCCTGGAATTCTCGGAGCTCGGGACCGAGGCGCCGCAGGGCGCGTCGTCGAGCGTCGAGGCGAAAGCGGAAGCGGTGGGGCCCGTCCCAGACGGCGCCGCCGGGCCGGCGCTCGTCCTCGTGGTGGAGGACAATCGCCTCAACCAGCGCATCGCGAGCGAGATGCTGAAGCGCCTCGGCATCACGGTGGAGATCGCCGACAACGGGCGCGAGGCGGTGGAGGCCATGCGGCGGGCCCCGGACCGTTTCGACGCCATCCTGATGGACATGCAAATGCCCGAGATGAACGGGCTCGAGGCGACCAGGGTCATCCGCCAGGAATTCCCGCACCGGGGCGTTCCGATCATCGCCGTCACGGCGAACGCGCTGCGATCCGAGAGAGCCGCGTGCTTCAACGCGGGGATGAACGACTACGTGTCCAAGCCGATCGACCCGAAGCGCCTCGAATCTGTGCTGGCCAGGTGGGTGAAGGTCTCATCGACGGCGCCCGGGCCGACCAGGCCGCCGGCCGACCGTCAGCTGCGCGTCACGCCGCCGACGGCGATCGCGCTCACCGGCGTCGATGTCGAATCGGCGCTTGCCCGGTTGAACGGCAAACAGGACCTGTTCGTCCGGCTCCTCCGCGGGTTCGTCCAGGAACACGAAACCGCCGCGGCCACGATCGCCGACGCCATTCGCCGCGACGACGTCGACGCGGCCCTGCGCATGGCCCACAACCTCAAGGGCGTGGCCGGCACGCTGTCGGTGAACGGCGTCTACGAGGCGGCGCGCGAGCTGGAGGTCGGCCTGCGGCAGGATCAGCGCGAGACACTGGACGCGCGCGTCGAGCGGCTGAGCCGCGCGCTCGAGGAGGTGTGCCGGTCGGTGGCGGGCTGCTGGACCGGGGAGGTCGAGGCGGACACGTCGGTCGGCATCCCGCAGGAGCCCGCGCCGGTAGCCATCGCCAGCGTCCTCGCCGAATTCGACACCCTGTTGAAGAACCGACGGTTCTCCGCGCGCAAGCAGTTCGAGTTGGTGCGAGAGCAGGTGACAACCGAGGCGCTCGAGGGCCGGCTGGACGAGATCCAGTCCTGCCTGGACCGGCTGGACTTCCAACAGGCAAGGGAACTGCTGCCGTCGCTGGCGACGGCGCTCGGCGTGACACTGGTGCGGGGTTAGCCCCGGAGGCCGCCGCAGGGACGGGTAGAACGGTGGATCTATGGACGCAGCACGGCAGTCGATTCTTCTCGTGGACGACGCGCGAGCGAACCTGGAAGCGCTCAATGCGGTCCTCGGCGCCGACTACGAGTTGATCTTCGCCACGAGCGGCCAGGAAGCGCTCGAACTGGCGCGAGACCAGATGCCTGACCTGATCCTTCTCGACGTGATGATGTCCGGGATGGACGGCTACGAAGCCTGCCGTCGGCTGAAGAACGACAGGCGGACCAAGGGAATTCCGATCATCTTCGTCACCGCGATGGATCACGAGGAAGATGAAGCGGCAGGCCTCGACGCTGGCGCGATCGACTACCTCACCAAACCGATCCGGCCGAGCATCGTGAAGGCGCGCGTGCGCAACCACCTCGACCTGAAGCGCGCCCACGATCTCCTCGAGAGCCTGTCAATCACCGATCCGCTGACGGGCCTGTCGAACCGGCGCCACTTCGACGCTGTGCTCGAGACCGAGGCGCGCCGCGCGGTCCGCAGCATGAGCCCTCTGGGGTTGCTGATGTGCGACCTCGACCGCTTCAAGGCGTACAACGACTACTACGGCCATCCCGCGGGTGACCGGTGCCTCCAGGCAGTCGCCGCGGTTTTCCGTGAGACGTTCCGCCGGGCGGGCGAGTTGCCTGCCAGGTACGGCGGAGAGGAGTTTGCCGTGATCCTGCCGGGCGCGAAGCCGCCCGACGCGTGTGTTATGGGAGAGCGAATCCGCCAGGCGGTGGAAGCGCGCCGCCTGTCGCACGTGCGCGCCGAATCAATGCCCTGGGTGACGTTGAGCGTCGGCGCGGCCAGCATGCTCGTGACCGTGGAGGCGCCCGCCTCCTCGCTCGTGCAGCGCGCCGACGTGGCGCTCTACTCGAGCAAGAAGACCGGCCGCAACCGCGTCACCTGCGCCGAGGAACCCTGAGACAGGCACCAGGCGCCCGCCTGGCAGGCAGTTAGACGCTCGCCACGGTCTGCTACAACCCGGTCGAGCCGGAACCAAAGAGGCTCGGCCGGGTGATGAGCGGTGACGGCACCAGCGGCTTCTTCTGCAGCGGCTCCTTGTTCTTCTGGATGTCGAGCTCTTCGAAAATCAGGTTCGGGGTCATCACCGAGACCATCGTCACGGTCGCTGCGGCGAATCCGCCCGAGGAGCCGTAGGTTATCAGCGTCCGCTCCCGAGAGGCCGCGACAATGTCGCGGAAAGTCGTGTGGGTGACGTTGCCGAGCAGCAGGCCACGCACCGGTTCCTCCTTGCCGTCCGGCGTCACCTTCACCGCCGAGGTCACCTGCATGCCGCCTCGCCCACCCGACGCGCGAAGCCTCCTCAGGATGTACCCGAACGACCGCCCCTGCGTCTTCAGCAACGCCAGGTACTTCGCTTTCAGCTCCGCCGCCGGCACCGCGCTCGCGCAGTCGATCTGGAACACGCCCGCCTGCGGGCCGCCGCCGCGCGCGTGGCCGTTGGACTGCAGCAGGTTCTTCTGCGGCGTGCGCGAGGTCAGTAGCGTGAGCAGCCGGCCGTCCTGCACGAGCGTCACGTCCTGCGCCTTCACGCCCTCGTCATCCACCGCGTAGGCGCCGCCCACCGACTTCGTGCCGAACCGCGTCATCGACGGCGTGTCCTTCACGCTGAACGACTCGGGCAGCACGCGGTTGCCGATGCGCGTCAGAAACGGTGTGGCCGCGGCCTGCGCCATGCCTCCGCCGCGCCCATCGTCCGTGTCGGGCGCGCGCCGGGCGAGGAACAGCGGCACGAACGACTGCGACACGAGCGTGGCGGCGGCCTCGTTCTCGACCAGGACGGGGCCACTGTAGTCGTCGCCGACCTTCGCGTTCCGCGTCGCGATGATGTCCTCGAGCATCTGCTTCGTGCGCGCAAGCAACTCCGCGCGCGTGGGGAGACCCTCGGGCCGTTCGACGAGGTTCACGCCGTCGCGGATCGCCATGCCGTCATCGGCGAGAACCGTGACGCCGGCACGGAACGCCACCGACCGCACCGGCGATACCGTGCGGAACCCTTCGCTGTTCACGAAGTAGCGAGTGCCGTCCGTGAGCCCGAGCGTCACGTCCGACAAGACGACCTCCGGGACGCCGAGCACCCGGGAGATCTCCTTGACCGTCTCCTCCCATTCCGCCGGCGCCGACGTCGCGGGCTTCACAGGCTCGATGTGCTCCACCGGCGTTTCCTTCGAGAAGTCCGGGATCTGGTCCGTGTCGTTGCGGTTCTGAAACGCCGCCTTCTTGCGCGAGAATACCTGGACGGCGTTCTTGTAGGCCGAGTCGGTCGTCAGCCAGATCTGCCGCCGCATCGACAGTTCATTGTCGTCGGTTGGCAGAAGCCCCACCGACCCCATCGCTCCGCCGAAGCCGCCAGCCAGGAACCGCGAGCTGTCGAACGCGTAGTCGCCCACGCGCACGTCCGCGCGGAGTAGGCGGACCCGCGCCGACTGGTGCTCGACCAGCGCGCCGAGTGTGGCCCGGTAGTTGCTCCCGATCGCGTCCTCGACGGAGTAGGACAGGTAGTAGGGTTCCGGCTCGTCCTTCATCTTCAACGCGGAGATCGAGCGAGCCAGTTCTTCCTTCAGCGCGCGAAGGACCGGCGCGTCGGTCGAGCCCGGCTCCTGCTTCGCGGGCGCGGGCGCGGACAGAATCGGGAGCGTGTCCTGCGACTTCGCCTTCTTCTGCACCTCCACCTCGGACACCAGCAGCGCCGGCGACGACGCCGAGACGGGGACGGGGCCGCTCTCGGCGCCGCAAATCCCGTTGAAGGTCTGCGTCCGATTGTCGGTCGCGACGATCTTGTTGAACGCGGCGAGCGGCGTTCCAATCAGATCCACGCCGCGCACCAGCTCCATTGGCCGCCCGTCGGCGTACACCCGGTACACGATGATCGGCGTCACGTTGAAGGCGTTCGGCACGTAACGCCCGGTGAAGGTGAATCCGCCTTCAACCTGGTCGAACAGCAGGCCGAACGGTTTTCCCGCCTTGCGGGCCTCCTCCTTCAGCCGCTCCACCAGTTGCGCGAATGGCACGCCGGCCGACGATCCGACGATGAGGTTCGACTGGCGCGAGACCGGGCGCAGCCCCGGCTGGCCGCGGCCGTGGCCATTCGACTTCGGGAAACGCGCGAGGGGCGAACGGCTCAGCAGGAACTCGCTCAGCACGCCCTCCTTCACCACGTTGACGCGGCTGCCGCGTATGCCCTCGTCGTCGTACTGGTAATAGCCCGCCAGCTCGGTGTCGCCGAGCTTCGGGAGCGTTGGATCGGCGACGACACTCAGGAACGACGGGAGGATGGGTTGGCCCACCTTCTTCGCAAACGTTTGCGCATCGTCAGCCGTCTTCTGCCGCGAGCCTTCGATGCGGTGGCCGAAGATCTCGTGGAAGAAGACGCCGGCGGCCCGCCCCGAGAGGATCGCCGGGCCGGAGAACGGATCGACCACGGGCGCCGCGCGCAACTTACCGAGCGTGGCCACCATCGCGCGGACGTCCTCGAGCAGCCGCGCCTCGGACGGCAGGCCCGCGAGCGACGTCGCGTAATAGGTCGCAAAGACCGGCAGTTCCATCCCGTCCTCGGCCTTGGTCTGCGCCTGGATCGACAGGCGGCACGCCGTGTCGCCTGTCAGCAACCGGCTGCCCTCGGTGCTCACCAGGTAGCGCGTCTTGGCCTCGACGCTGAGCGCGGCTTCGCCACGCAGGATCAGAGGGTCCTCGGCGAAGAGGGCGGAGAGCCGCCGGAGTCGCGCTTGCCACGTGGCCTTGTCTACCTGGATCGACGCGGGCTTGCCGACGAACACCTGCGGATCTTCGCGAGAGAAGTCGGGGGCGGGGTCCTCTTCCTTCACCTTGGCCGCGAGGTTCGTCTTCACCCGCGCCAGCCGTTCGACCGACTGCCGGTAGGCACGATCGGTGGCCAGCCAGGCGGCCATGTCGACGCCGGCCTCGGAATCCGTCAGCGGGAGGCTGGAGCGGCCGAGACCCGCGGGAGGCGCCGGTTCGCCGCGAATCTCCCGCGTGTTGTCGAGCGCGTAGTCGCCGGTCCGTACGTCCACGCCGAACGTGCGCGAGTGATTGTCGAGGTCGGCCACTATCGCGCCGAACGACGCGGCGAGCTGCGACGACTGCGTGTCGTTGACGGTGTAGGCGACAAAGTAGGGTGGCACCGGCTCTTTCCGCAGCACCTCGACGTTCCGCTTCAGCTCGGCCTGAAGGATATCGAGCAGGGCGGTGGACGAGGCCGCGCCTGGGACCGTGGCGCGCTGCGACGACGCGCCGACCGGGACGAGGGCGACGAGGGCGAGCACGGCAAACGCGCGGACCCGCGAACTAATCATGGAGGCAGTTGTAACACAGGCGGACGCCATCCGCCACGATGCAATCGGTGTTGGGTCCGTCCTGAGATCCGCTTGCAGCCGAATTGGATATATGTGACCATTTGGTCACGTGCCACTGGGGGGCCTCGCCCCCTGCTCACGCCATTCTCGAGGCTGAGTGCCGAAAAGGGAGCGTCGAACAGCGGGCGGCCCCGCGTTCCGCAAGCTGCAATGAGTTCAGACCCGCTGTGGCGCGCGCTGGCAGACCCGACCCGGCGCCGGTTGATCGAGCTGCTCCGGGACGGCCCCCGCACCACCGGCGACCTCTGCCGCGCCTTCTCCACCACCCGCTTCGCGGTCATGAAGCACCTCCACGTGCTCGCGCGGGCAGGGGTGATCGTCGTGCACAGGGTGGGCCGGGTGCGGTGGAACGAGCTCAACCCGGAACCTCTGCGGACGCTCGAGGGGCGGTGGCCCCTGCAGGTTCCGGGTCTGACGCCGCTCGAGCCGGTAGGGCTCGCGCCACAGCATGCGCGCGTCACGGTGCCTCGACCCCCGAGGCAGGGCGCGCGGGGACTCGCGGTCGCCATCGAGCAGCAGGTCTTCATCGATGCCGAACCCTGGCGCGTGTTCGACGCGCTGACCGTGAACATTGCCGCCTGGTGGGGCGCGCCGCACTTGCGCTCGCCGCACGCCTCCAATCTCGTGCTCGAGCCACAGCCGGGCGGGCGGTTCTACGAGGAGTGGGGCCATCGGCAGGGCGCCCTGCGAGGCATCGTCACGGCGATCCGGCAGGACGAGCAGATAGAGGTGACCGGATCGATCCTCGATGCGGCAACCCCGCCGAGCTCGCTCCGCTTCCTCCTCGAACGACGCGAGGGAGGCACGCTACTCACGGTCTCGTACTCGGGGGTGGCACTGACGCCCGAGCACGAGGATGCCGACCGCTCCGCGCTCGACGACCTGACCAGGATCAGGCTGAAGGCGTTCGTCGAGCGCGGAACCAGGTCCGGGCTTGCTTCCTGAATACCAGGGTACATGTCACGGGACTGGTGAACTTCTTTCTCGGTGACCGCGTCATCTTCCGCTAACCCGGCCGAGCCTCTTTGGTTCCGGCTCGACCGGGTTATGCGAGCGTTGTGCTATTCTTGTACCTTGTCCAAACTGCAGGTCCGGGCTCTCGCCCGCGGCCGGCCAGCGACCAGCACGGTGAGGTGGCCGAGAGGCTGAAGGCGGCGGTTTGCTAAACCGTTGTACGGGCTAAAACCTGTACCCAGGGTTCGAATCCCTGCCTCACCGCCAAACACACAGGATTCAGGATTCCGGGGGCGATCCGCGTGTCTCCGCCGACTCCGAGCCACTGACTCCCGACTCCTAAGTTCTGACTCCTGACTTCTGAATTCTGAGTCCTGATCCCTGCCATGACTTCCCCTCGAGTCCGCTTCGCGCCATCACCGACAGGGTATCTGCACGTTGGCGGCGCTCGTACCGCGCTCTTCAACTGGCTGTATGCCAGGCACAACGGTGGCATCTTCGTCCTGCGCATCGAGGACACGGACGTCGAGCGCTCGTCGTGGGAGATGGTCGCCGGCATTCTCGACGGGATGAAGTGGCTGGGCCTCGACTGGGACGAGGGCCCCGAGGTCGGCGGCCCGCACGGTCCCTATTTTCAGTCCGAGCGGCTCGATCGATACCGCGAGGCAGCGGCAAGACTCATCGCCGCCGGCCGCGCCTACTACTGCTACTGCAACCCGGACGACCTCAAGGCGAAGCGTGAGGCGGCCGAGCAGGCCGGGCAGTCGTGGTCGTACGACCGCGCGTGCGCCGTGCTCTCGAACGAGGAAATCTCCGACCGTGAGGCCGCCGGCGCGCCGCGCGCCATCCGCTTCCGCATGCCCGACGGCGCAACCGCGTATGACGACGTGGTGCACGGGAGGATCGAGTTCGACAACTCGGTGCTCGAGGACTTCGTGGTGCTGCGGTCGGACCGCTACCCGACGTATCACCTCTCGGTGGTCGTGGACGACATCGACATGGGGATCACCGACGTCGTGCGCGGCGACGATCACATCTCGAACACGCCGAAGCAGGTGCTCCTGTACGAGGCGCTTGGCGCGCCGGTGCCTCGCTTCGCGCACGTGCCGCTCATTCTCGGTCCCGACAAGCGGCGCCTGAGCAAGCGTCACGGCGCGACATCGGTGATGGAGTACGCGCGCCAGGGATTCCTGCCCGAGGCGATGTTCAACTTCCTTGCGCTCCTCGGGTGGTCGCCGGGCAACGACCGCGAGTTGTTCACGCGCGAGGACCTGGTCACCGCGTTCTCACTCGACGGCATCAGCTCGAGCAACGCGGTGTTCAACCCCGAGAAACTGGAGTGGTTCAACAGCCAGCACATCGCGCGCCTCACCGGCGACGAGATCACGCCCCGGATCGAGCCGGTGCTCCGCGAGATGGGTCTGTGGGACGATGCCCTGCGCGGCGAACGGCGCGAGTGGTTCCACCGGGTGATCGAGATCCTGAAGCCGCGCGCGAAGAAACTCCGCGACCTGGCGGAGCAGGGACGCTACTTCTTCACGGACCCGGCGGAGTACGACGAGGCGGCCGTGAAGAAGCACCTGGCGGCGCCTGGCCTGGCCGTGCACGTGGCCGCGTGGCGCGAGACGCTCGCCGGTGTCGACCCGTTCTCGCCCGCCGCGATTGAGGCGGCACTGCGCGCTTGCGCCGAGTCGCAAGGGATCAAGGCCGCGACGCTGATCCACGCCACCCGGGTGGCCGTGACGGGTCAGGGCGTCAGCCCGAGCCTCTTCGACGTCGTTGCGCTGGTAGGCCGCGACACGACCGTCCAGCGCCTTGCCAGGCTGAAGCAGTTTCTGGATTCGACGAGCGTCTGACCCGCCCGATAGGATGGTCGGCCATCGCCGCGCGCGGCCGCCCATGGCCGCCGCCGCCCCGCGCGGGCGACGCCTCTCCCGCATCCCGCCTCTCCCGCACTTGCCCTGTCCCCGCGATCGGCATACAGTTCTATTGCCTGCGTCGCCTTCGGCACTTTCGAGTGGGGGCGCAAAATGTCAGACAGGGCCTTCATTTCCGCCGTATTGTTCCTCGTCACACTGTCGGCTGGCCTGGCCGGCTGCCACGACTCCACTCCCGCCACGCCCTCTTGCACGTGCACGATCGCGAGCCCGACCGTCACATTCACTGCGGCTGGCGGTTCCGGCACTGTCACGGTTGCGACGGGCGGGTCGTGCCCGTGGACCGCGGCGGCGGACGTGTCGTGGGTTTCGCTGCCCTCGGGAACCAGCGGCGTCGGGCCCGCCACTATCCAGTTCACCGTCACCGCCAACAACGACACGGTGTCCCGGCGAGCCACGCTCAGCGTCGGTGGGCAGACGATTGGCCTCACCCAGGAAGGGCGTGCCGCCTGCCAGTACGGCGTGGCGCCGTCGAGCTACGACTTCGCTTCCACCGGCGGGACCGGCGCGATCACGGTGACCGCTGGCGCCGGTTGTTCGTGGACCTCTTCGTCATCCGACGCTTGGCTCTCCATCGGGTGGGGTTCGGTTGGAACCGGAAACGGAACGGTCACCTTTTCAGTGTCCGCCCAAACCGCCTCGTCGAGTCGGCAGACGACGATGGCGGTAGCCGGCCAGGCGTTGGTCGTGCGGCAAGCGGGCGCCACGCCGCCGCCGCCGCCGCCGCCGCCCACGAACTGCGAGTATTCCGTGTCACCATTGGAATTGACCGAGCATTGGCACGGCACCGGCTTCTCGCTGACGATCACGACCTCGGCCGGCTGCACGTGGACCGCCGCGCCATCCGAAACATGGATCAACCTCGGCCGGACGGCCGGTGAAGGATCCGCGTCTATCGCGGTGTCCCACGGGCAGTTCATCGAGGACGCCACACGGCGGGCGGCCGTCCAGATCAGGTGGCCGACTCCAACCGCCGGGCACAACGTGTGGGTGACGCAGGAAGGCTGCCGCTACGGTGCCGAGCCGGCCGCCTTGATTCCTGCGAGTGGAGGAACGCACCGCGTCACGGTCGTCACACAGCCACTGAGCGCGTCGTGCTCGAATGGATTATGTCCATGGACGGCGACATCCAATGTCCCCTGGATTCGCATTACTTCATCCATGCCCCGGGCCGGTGATGACGAGTTCTGGTATAGCGTGGACGCCAACACGGGAAGCGCCAGGGTAGGCACGATCACGGTTGCCGGACAGACGCATACTGTAAGCCAGATCGGGATCTGATCTCGTACCCCTCGCACTTCCAGCGACGGCGTTCCGCCTGGAGCGCGTGTCGTCTACGCATGCGTCAGCACTGTCACACCCTCACAGCGCTTGCACAGCCGCAGAGCATCCGCTAGAATAAAAGTTCCTACACGGCTCGCCTCTACTGGGAGGTCGTTCAACGGTAGGACACGTGGCTCTGGACCACGTTATCGGGGTTCAAATCCCTGCCTCCCAGCCAAATCCAAGCCACATACGGCCCGCTGGGGTCACACCGGGGACACACCAGAACGGGTCTGGCGTCCTGGGCGCAGCGTCATCCACAGTTGAGGCGTAGCTCATCACCTAGGCGGTCATCACCGACCGGCCGCGAGGATTGCTCGGTGCCGTACACGGCTCCCGACCCAGATTTGGCTGGCGAAACAAAGGCGAACATGCAACAATGCGCCGCACAGGAGGAGCGCCCTTGGCATACCGATCCCCAATAGAGTGGACCGAGGCCACTTGGAATCCTGTTACTGGCTGCACAAAGGTGAGTACGGGTTGCAAGCACTGCTACGCTGAGCGAATGGCGGTCAGGCTGCAGGCGATGGGAAAGGTACGCTATGCGTCCGCCTTCCGATTGGTCACTCACGCGGACGCGCTGGCGGTGCCTGTCGGGTGGCGGCAGCCAAGACATGTGTTCGTCAATTCGATGAGCGATCTCTTTCACGAGCGCGTCCCCGCATCGTTTATCGCACAGGTTTTTGACGTAATGAACCGCTGCCCGCAGCACACTTTCCAGGTCCTGACGAAGCGAGCGGAGCGGGCAGCGGCACTCGCTCCCATTCTCAAGTGGACACCGAATATTTGGATGGGAATTAGCGTGGAGAATTGCGGTGTCATCGGGCGAATTGAACACCTGATCACAATCCCGGCAAACATCCGGTTCCTGTCGGCTGAACCACTGCTCGGTCCCCTTCGCGATCTTCCGTTGAACAGGATTCACTGGGTAATTGTAGGCGGCGAGTCTGGCCCGGGTGCTCGTGAGATGAAGCCTGACTGGGCGCGCGACGTACGTGACCGCTGCATTGCGCTGAAGGTCCCCTTCTTCTTCAAGCAATGGGGCGGCATCAACAAGAAACGGGCAGGGCGCGAATTGGACGGGAGATTGTGGAACGAGATGCCCGTGCTAATCTGACGGACGGTCGGGAGGGAGCGAGAGGCAAGCCTGATGGACGAATTGCCCACCCTGTGGGAAGCGGAACCCCACACCATCGCAAAACACGGAATCCTGAAGACGTACCTTCAGGCATGGGCAGCAATCTTCTCTCGCTCGCGGCCGCGGCCCGCGGAATTGCTGTTCGTTGATGGGTTTGCCGGCCCGGGCGAGTACCAGAGTGGCGCGATCGGTAGTCCCCTCGTCGCGGTGGAAGCAGTTGTCAACCACGCGGTGAAACTCGAAGCGCCTGTCCGCTTCCTGTTCATCGAGTTGAGGCTTGACCGCTGGGAACATCTTCGCGCCTTGCTGGCAAGTCGCACTGCCCAGGTCGACACCTCCAGAGCGCGCTTGGATGAGCCGCTCCAGGGTGACTGTAACGAACTGCTCACCCATTACATCGACAACCGCGACGGATCCGGGCAGGATCTTGGCCCGGCATTGTTCTTCCTTGATCAGTTCGGTTACTCGCAAGTTCCGATGACGTTGATCGGGAAGATCATGGCTCATGACCGCTGCGAGGTCTTCTCGTACCTGAACTTCAGCCGGATGAATCACTTCCTGGCCGATGAGGCGAAGTGGCCAGGCATTACGGCTGCGTATGGAGACGAAACGTGGAAACGTGCGCTCGGCCTCACAGGGGATGCGCGGGAGAAGACACTCCTCGATGTCTACACCGAAGCGCTTCGTCGTTACGCCCGGGTGAGATACGCGTGGCCGTTCGCGATGTTCGACGCAAGCGGCCGCTTGATTCACTGGCTCATTTTCTCGACAAACAACCTGAAGGGGCTGTACGAGATGAAACGGGCCATGTGGCGCATGGACAAGACGGGCACCTTCCGGTTCTCGGACCGGGACGATCCCCGGCAACCGACGTTCCTGAATGATCTGGGCGACGCCTGGCTCGCTGACGAACTGTTTCGACGGTTGCACGCCAGGCGGCTGAGCAGGGCTCAGCTGGAGGCGGTCGTCCTCACAGAAACACCGTTCTTCACTTACAAGGCCGCCCTGAAACTGCTGGAGCAGGCGGGCAAACTGAAGCTCTCCGGGATGCAAGACGGCCGAAGACGAGGCGTCTTCCCCAATAACGTGCTCTGGTCTGTGCAGTTCTTGTGACCGACGTGTGGTTGTCCACTAGGCGGTGGATACATCCAGCGATCTGCCGCCGGCCCAGTCGGCGATTGCAGACCATGCATCGGCAACGGCGGTCGCCTGAAGTCCCTCGAAAGACCGCTGTTCCTTCACAGCCATGTTCCGGTGTTCCCTGACCGTGTGTTCTCCTTCGCGACTCACGCCGTGAAGGTCCGAGTGGAGTGAGGTCTAAAACCCCGACCCACGGAACGGAACGAACTGGGCCTCAGAACGAACTGGGCCGCCTCCGGGGAGAGAGCCTTCCTCAACGCTACTTCAAGATCTTGAAGACCATTGACCGACCTTCCCGTTTGACGAGTTTCCGCGCCCGCCTTGCAGCGACCATCGTGTAGAGCGCATTGTGAGGCCCAAACTGACTCCCAAACAGGTCTGGCCGGTGGGCGTCCTTGCGGATCCTCCCCGGTGTGACGCGTTGGCCAATGAACTTCTTGGCGATGACTTCTGGGGCCTCGTGATCCACCAGCGTCAGCCCAAAGTTGTCACTGCCGCGAGGAGTGAAGACGAGGTAACCGCGAGACCCCGCGTACACGTAGTAGGTCGACTTGTCTCCCTCGGCTTGTCCGAGATACGTGAGGTTCTGAAGCATGCTCGTAAGTTTCATGGTACGAAGTCCTCTCACTGCTGCAGCTCCCGGCCATCCGGTTCGCTTCGTTCCCGACGCCTCAACTTCGGTCGATGATAGGGGTGTCGGCCGCGTCGACGATCCTGGCAACCATACGCCGGATTAGTTCCCGTGAGGCGCGGTACCCTTTGGGCGCGCCCAGTTGCAGAAACGGTGCGCCAGGCGCGCATTCTCCTCAATCGTCTTTCCGCCAAGCCAGTACTGTTCCACGTGATCTACGGCCGCATCATCAATGTCCGCGATGAACTGACCACAGAGACCGCACGCTTTGTTGGCGTTGTATAGTTTCTGTTTGAACTCTCTGGAGAACAGACGCGGCTGTTTCGGTGACTGATCCAGGATTGCCATGAGCGCATGACGCCAGAGGTCAAACCGCGTTGTCACCATCTTTGTCGAACTCGTCGACAACTCAATCGCATCGATGAAGGCTTGGTTCTCAGTCATCAGGACGATGAGGGACTCTCTGATGGCGTCCAGATTGGCCATCACTCGGTTCTTGTCCTGGTCCGCGAACAACACCATCAAAATGTCGTACAGAGACGCATTGAACTTGCGCGGTTCCCAGCGACCGTCTGGCGCCCCCTCGGAGCCTCTGTAGAACCGACGGAAGGCGTTCTCCCCCAGCAGCGACCTCACCAGCATCACCGCGTTCTTGAAAGCTGCCCGCAACTTGACTTGGTCTTGCTCAGTGAGGTGCTGGTGGTTCAGCATGTCCGCATTCAGGAACTGCGTGATCGGCGGTCTGTACTTCAGGTACGTCGCGTGATGGAAAGCCGCGAACCGCAAGACATACTCAACATCAAGCATGCGTCTCTCGGGTCCCTTCAACCGCATAATTGCGCGATAGTCGGGATCCTCCGAGAGCGAGATGAGCAGACGGTTGTACGGACCCCGGTAGATACAGTTGCGCAGCTCCTGGCTGTTCAGGGGGACAGCTCCGGTGTTTAGCCGCTCGAAGATCTCGAAGCGCAGATTCTCATCGGATTCCTTCTTGAATACGATCGTTCGGATCGAACTGTCCCGGACAAGCTTCTGCGCGGGTCTGTCGAGGTCTCGAAAGTGCTTCCCGTTGAGTTCCCGAATGGCCTTCAACCCGCGCAGCGGGTACTTATTTTCAAGAAATTGGAAGAAGGCGTTGAGCCTTTGCTGGCCGTCAATCACTTCCTCCTTGCCATCGGGGCCCTCCGCCAGATAGAACACGGGCAGAGGCACCTCGAGAATCAAGGATTCAATAAGGCGGCTTGACCGAGTTTCATCCCACACCTTCCGCCGCTGGAAGATCGGGTCGAGAATCAGATCTCCGGCCTGATAGCGAGAGTACAGAGCAGAGATCGGCGGATCGGACTTGTCCGTGAAGATCTTCCGCCGCTGCTTCGACGTGTCATTGGATTCGTCTTCGAGATCGTCCCCCTGCTTGGACTCGTCGTCTTCGAGCTCCTCTAGGGCGTTGTCGAGGTCGTCTGGTAGCTCCATTGTATCGCCTCCGAATTGTCTGCTTGTTTCTCAGGCCAAGCTCTTCTCTTGTCAGGTCCGCGGGCCTCATAGAAACCCGTGCTTGGCCGGAGCGATCTTCGCTTCAGCGGAACCGCTCTGGGTCGCGATGATGGCGGGATGTCTGCACCGATGCGGTTGTTCCGCTGCTGGTCGATCTAGGGCGAACCGGTAGGGACGCTGACGGCCCGGCATGGCGCCTGTAGCTTACCACCGCCTTCAGGGTCACGTCCCGACCATGACCAACTGCGGGGTCGCCTGGGATCTGGGAGATTGCGGCTGCGCACTGTCGCCCAGAACCCGCCCTTGTGTCGGTTCGAGATCCAGCAGTGAACGTGAGGTCCCGGTAAAGCTCCGGCCCCTCACGGACAGCCGCGAACCGGGGGCCAATCGGCGAAGAGACTCTAAGGATTGAGACCCGAGACATCGGTATGCCCGACAGCCCTGGGTTTGGTGACGTGTTGTTCGGCGGTTAGGAGGCTCCGATGTCCTGGTTCGCCAAGTTGCTCAGCGTGCTTTGTTGGGGGATCGCGATCCACCCCTCGCGCCTGGAGCACCCGGTCGCACCCTCCGGCACCTTCCAGCAGTACCCCGCGGCTGCGAGTCTCGCCACCAGCGACGCGATCAGCGCGTCGAAGACGTGGTCAGTCTGTTGGCACGGACCCCACACCTCATCCCCAGCTCGCAGCCAGGAAGTCGTAGTGACCTGGAGCCAGCCAACCAACGCTGCTCTCTTCGAAGCGTTCGCTTTGCCCTTGTACCCAGCGAACTCCTGCCTCCACACCCTCAGCGCCGCCGCCGGGTATACCTCCACTAGCTTGCCGCTCCCATCCCGCAACACAGGGCCGTGGCGTTGTTCGTACAGCGACAGTAATAGCGCGCAGCGCATCGCTGTGACGGCGATCAGGTTGGATGACACGCTCAGCGGCCAAATGCCGGTCTGCTCGTGGACAAACAGGTCCGTCTCACGCAAACGCAATCGCTCGGTCGCGTACCTGGGCCAAGGCTTCCCTTCGTGGTAGGCGGTGACGGACTCTACAAATGCGTCGGGCCAGCCGAACGGCGCGTCAATCCCGACCTTATCAGCGCGCTCGAACGCGTCGAGCAGTTCGTCATCGGTGGCGCCAACGCGGGCGTCGCGGATCTCGCCCTTCCCGTCCGCCCAGTGAATTTCGCAGACGGCGGTCCGCTTGGGGTTTGCCGCGAGGTCGACGCCCAAGGTGAGCACGCGCCGATACTACCAATAGTGTGCAGACCGCCGCAACCTAAATAACACTCATCGTGTGTAGATCGCATCGGGCAAGCAGCCGATCCTATGCGGCGTGGTGTCCGAGGATCTGCGCGCGGTGTTCGGTCGGCGGGTGCGCGAGTTGCGCCTGGGCCTGAGGCTGTCCCAAGAGGAGTTGGCCGAGCGCGCCGATCTGCACCGCAACTACATCGGCGGCATCGAGCGCGGCGAACGGAACGTGGGCATACTCAACATCGGCAAGTTGGCGGACGCGTTGGGGGTCTCACTGGCCGAGATGTTCAATCCTGTCGCTCAGAGGCCGCGCCGACGGCGGCCGTAAAGACCACTCGCAAGTTGGTGTCGCCATCGGGCCCGCATCGCGCCGCAACCCCCCGCCGCGCAGGAACGGGATTTTGAGTCGAGGGAATCGACGCGCTCTACCACGCTTTACTGTGCTTTGTCGCACTCGCCTCGCGCCCCAACGCGCTCCATCGCGCCGCGCGTTGCCCCACATTGCCCCACGGCGACGCCCGGCCTGAAGGCGGGACCCGTCGGGCTGCTACGCTGCGCCCACGTACCCACGGCACGGCAGCCGGGCTGCGCGCATTTTGAGGCACGGCCGACTGCCATTCCTCCACTCGTTGGCTACGCACGTCCTCGAAGCCGGGTACGACATTCGGATGATCTCAGAGCTGCTCGGGCACCGTGGAGTGAGCGTGACGATGGTCCACACGCACGTGCTTAGCCGCGGCGGGCGGAGTGTGCGGAGTCCGCTCGACCGAATGGGGCCGGGCACGGGCGGCCATTGAGCGCGGTTAGCCCGCAGCGGTTGCAGGAGTAACTGTGTTACGAAGATCTGCCTAACCGGCCGGCCGCCGTCGCCCTTTGTGCCCCAACCGACTAACCGGCAACCACTTCCAGCCACATTGCACCGGCCCGGTCCCAGGGGCTACACTGCGACCGTCGCTCACGTCGTGGGCTACGGAGTTGAGCCGACTATTGGTTAGCCGGATCCGAGCACGAAGGGCCTTTCGAAATCAGCCACGGTCAGGCAGGAGCCTCCGAGGTGCGACGTCGCGGGAGAGGATCCTAAGGTTGAGTGGAACCAACAGCTTCGATGCCGTGAATCGCGGGATCTGGGCGTTTGTTCACGAACGGGCCAATCGCCAGCTGATGCCAGGCACCGGCAGTTATAGCGCCATCTTCCGCGGGAGCCTCTTTGGAGAGGACAAGTCCGCCGCCGTGACCAAGCGGTTGGCTAGCCGAGACGTCGATGTTCTGTGGCTCGGCATGAATCCTTGTATGCCGCGCTCGCTGGAGTACATCCTGGCTGCCCCGAACGGTCAGGGAGACCTTCCGACCTTCGAGAGACAGATGAACTCCGGCCTGTTTGGGTCTTGGCGTTGGGGCGACGATCGACAACGCTCCGCCGATTGGAACCCGATTGAGGGCCCAACTGGCAGCTGGAAGGTCTATCGCGACGTGCTTGCGAAGATCGCTCGGCTCGACTGCGTGGCAATGGCCAATTTCCTTCCGTGGGGCAGCCAGAATGCCAAGGCACTCGTCCAGCAGCTCGCCGCGGCGAATCGCCCGTTACTGGAGCACATGTTGGAGTTCGCAGATGATCTCAATGCTCGGATCATCCAAGTGCTCGCGCCTAAACTCGTCGTCGTGCCTTTCAGCCTCGGTCGAAGCCGCGGACTCGACGAAGTGCGGCCGATGGACCTCACGCTGGCGCGAGCGAAGGACATTCAGAAGCACACGGTGGGCCTTTCGGGACGAACGTTCAACTTCTACACCGCGAGATGCCAGCGCGGAAGACGTGTGGTGTCGACAGCGTTTCTCGGTCACCCGTCGTCGCTGAGGTTGAGCAACAACGATAAGACACGTGTCGTCGAAGGCGTGTCCAAAGTCCTCGCGGAATTGTGAAATTCTGACAGCGATATCAGCGGAGAGATCGAAGACTCGGTCGTCTCATGAGTGAAAAACCGGCTAACCTGCGGCTGCAGCCGACGGCGGCGGTGATACTGTGGGCGCCGGCGGGTGAGCGCAATCGTTAGGCCCCCAAAGAGATGAGAAGACCCGCGGACACGGCCAAACAGGGAACCGAGGCATGGGTATGATCAGTCGCGGTTCGGAATGGCACCGATGGGAGCCGCATATCCATGCGCCCGGCACTATCCTCAACAATCAGTTTGGTGCCGCCGATCCCTGGGGCCCTTACCTTACGACGCTGGACGCCCTGACGCCGAAGATCGAGGCGATCGCCGTTACCGACTACTACGTCACCGATACCTACGAGGAATTCCTGAAGCATAAGGCCGCCGGCCGGTTGCCCGGCGTGATGCTGCTCTTCCCGAACATCGAGCTGCGCCTCGACGTGGCCGCGAAGTCTGGCTTCGTGAACGCCCACCTGCTGGTCAGCCCCGAAGATCCCGACCACCTGTCTGAGGTGAAGCGCATCTTCAAACGCCTACAGTTTCACGCATTCAACGACCGCTTCGACTGCACGCGCGAGGAGCTGATCAAGCTGGGCAAGCGTGCCGACCCGACAATCACCGATGACAGCGCGGCACTCCGACTCGGTGCGACGCAGTTCAAAGTCAACTTTGACCAACTGCGACAGGTCATCGGCGAAAGCGAATGGGCGAAGAACAACATTCTGATCGCCGTCGCCGGCGGCACCGGAGATGGCACGTCTGGCGTCCGAGAGGCCGCCGACGCCACCGTCCGCCAGGAGATCGAGAAGTTCGCCCACATCATCTTCTCGAGCAGTCCGGCGCAGCGCGAATTCTGGATCGGCCAGCGCGGCGTGACGATCGAGGACTTGCGCTCGCGATATAACGGGTGCAAGCCTTGTCTCCATGGCAGCGACTCCCATGATCAGAGTTCCGTGGGCCAGCCCGACGACAATCGCTTCTCGTGGATCAAGGGCGCCCTGGAGTTCGATGCCCTCCGTCAGGCCTGCATCTACCCCGAGGGCCGCGCTTATGTCGGCGAGCAGCCGCCACACTCGGCCATGCCGTCGCAGGTCATCTCACACATCAGGATCGACGATGCGGATTGGGCCACCACGCCCGATATCCCTCTCAACCCCGGCCTTGTCGCCATCATTGGCGCGCGGGGATCGGGAAAGACGGCCCTGGCCGACGTGATCGCCGCAGGCTGCGACGCGATCACGCCCGCCGGCTGGGATGCCGACGAGAACACCAGCCCTTCTTTCCTGGCTCGGGCCCGCAGGCTGATCGGCGACGCGACGACGACACTGACCTGGGGCGGCGGCGCCACAGCCAAGCGCTCGCTCGATGGCAGCGACGCCAACGGTCATCGGTCGTTTCCGCGTGCCCGGTATCTTTCCCAGCAGTTCGTCGAGGAGCTGTGCTCGGCGAAAGGTGTCTCCGATGGCTTGGTCGACGAGATCGGGCGCGTGATCTTCGAATCACATTCGCAGGAGGATCGAGAAGGGGCGCTCGATTTCGCCGAGCTGCGCGACCAGCGGACCTCACGGTTCCACCAGGCGCGCGAGCGCGAAGCCGAGGCGATCTCCGACATCTCGAACCGCATTGCCACCGAGTTCGAAAGAGAGAGCCTTGTCGCCAGCCTGGCCGCGCAGGTCGGACAGAAGAAGAAGCTGATCGCGGATTACACGGCCGACCGCGCGAAGCTCGTCGTCAAGGGCACCGAAACACAGGTCGCCCGACACACCCAGCTCAGCGAGGCGTCGCAGAACCTCCGCAACAAGATCCAGGCTTTCGGGAATCAGCGCCGCACCTTCGTCGCCATGCAGGACGAGGTTCGCAGCATGCGCGCTACGGGCGCCCCGGAGCTGCTCCGCCAAGCCCAGGCACGACATGGCAACAGCGGCTTGGACGCTCAGCAATGGGACGAATTTCTGCTCATCTACAAGGGCGACGTCGATAAGAGTCTGGAGGCCTACATCGCGTGGGCGGACGGCGAAGCCCGCAAGTTGAACGGCGTTCCGCCGCCGCCCGCCGATCCGAACGTCGCGCTGATCCCCGACAACGCTGATGTCTCGACACTTCCGCTCGCGCCTATCGTCGCCGAAATGACTCGCCTCGAAGCGCTGTTCAGCGCCGACAAGACCGTCCGCGATCAACATGCAGCACTGACCGGCCGCATCGCGCAGGAGAATTCCGCGCTACAGGCCCTGGAAATCCGGCTTGTTGATGCGCAAGGCGCCGCAGCCCGCCGGAAGGACCTTCAGACAGAGCGCGATGGCACCTATGGCCGCGTTTTCGAGGCGATCATCAACGAGCAGAACGCGCTGGCCGGTCTCTACGCGCCGCTGATGGCGCGGCTTGCCGCGTCATCGGGCACGCTCAAGAAGCTCAGCTTCTCGGTTCGGAGGATCGCCGACGTCCAGACATGGGGCTCCTTTGCCGAGGAGAAACTTCTCGACTTGCGCAAGGCCGGGCCATTCCACGGCCGCGGCTCGCTGATCACCGCCGCGACCGTGGCGCTCAAACCCGCGTGGGAAACAGGCTCGGCGGCCGACGTTCAAGCCGCCATGACAGCCTTCATGGCCAAGTACCTGAGGGACCTCTTGTCCCATGCGCCTTATGCACCAACGCAGCAGGCCGAATTTCGAGCCTGGTCGAAGCAGTTCGCGCACTGGCTCTTCGGCACCGACCACATGACCGTCCGTTACGAGATCTCCTACGACGGCGTCGACATCCGCAAGCTATCGCCCGGCACGCGGGGCATCGTCCTGCTGCTGCTCTATCTTGCACTCGACGATTCAGACGATCGGCCTCTGGTCATCGACCAGCCCGAGGAAAACCTCGATCCGAAGTCTGTCTTCGACGAGTTGGTCGCACTCTTCATCGCCGCGAAGGCGAAGCGCCAGGTGATCATAGTGACGCACAACGCCAACCTCGTCATCAACACGGACGCGGATCAGATCTTCGTGGCGGAAGCCGGCCCGCACCCGTCAGGCGGCCTTCCGCCGATCAGTTACGTGGCGGGTGGATTGGAGGACGCCGCGATCCGCAAGGCCGTCTGCGACATCCTTGAAGGTGGCGAAGCCGCCCTCCGCGAGCGCGCGCGGCGGCTTCGCGTCCGGCTCGATCGATAGGCTGAGCACGATGGTCGGGCCCGACCATCGCTATCACAGCTCCGCAGCCGGCCAAGGGTGCGGACGGCGATGCTGTCAGCGAAACCGGCCGCTGGGAGACTCTCTCGGTACGCGCACCGCTGGCCGTGCCGTTTTCCTTTGAGGAGGTCATTCGACCCATGCGGCCGAAGACACATCCTTGGTCACTGCTGACCGTGGGTTCTAACAACAGCATGCAGTGGACGGCGCTGCGCGCCGCCGCTGAGGCGCGACGTTAGCCCAGCACCGTTCGCCGGCAAGTCCCATGACTCGCCAGCCGACGACCGACACTCGAGACGAACCCACGTCAGTGGGATAAGAACGCATGCCCATCAAGAAATCCGACCTCTACTCCTCGATCTGGGCGTCGTGCGACGAGCTCCGGGGCGGCATGGATGCCAGCCAGTACAAGGACTACGTCCTGTTCATGCTGTTCATCAAGTACATCACCGACAAGTACGGCAACAGCAGCGACTTCGCCCCGCCGGTCACGATCCCGAAGGGCGCCAGCTTCACGGACATGATCGCCCTCAAGGGCAAGAGTGACATCGGCGACAAGATCAACACCCAGATCATCCAGCCGCTCATCGACGCCAACGCGCGACTCGCCCGCAGCGACTTCCCGGACTTCAACGACCCGAACAAGCTCGGCGAAGGCCAGGCGATGGTCGATCGCCTGACCAACTTGATTGGCATCTTCCAGAAGCCGGAGCTCGACTTCTCGCAGAACCGCGCCGACCACGACGACATCCTCGGCGACGCGTACGAGTACCTGATGCGGCACTTCGCCACCGAGAGTGGCAAGAGCAAGGGCCAGTTCTACACCCCCGCCGAGGTCAGCCGTGTCATTGCCAAGGTGATCGGCATTTCGCCGCAGAACACCAAGGCGTCCACCACCGCCTACGACCCGACCTGCGGCTCGGGCTCGTTGCTCCTGAAGGTGGCCGCCCAGGCCGGCAAGCACATCACGCTCGAAGGGCAGGAGAAGGACGTGACCACCGCGGGCCTCGCCCGCATGAACATGATCCTGCACGACTTCCCAACGGCCAGCATCCTCTCGGGCAACACCCTGGCCGCGCCCAAGTTCAAGGACGGCGAGCAGCTCCGGACCTACGACTACGTCGTCGCCAATCCGCCGTTCTCCGACAAGACCTGGACCACCGGCCTCACGCAGTCGAAGGACCCCTTTCAGCGTTTCGCCTGGGGCGAGCCGCCCGCCAAGCAGGGCGACTACGCCTACCTGCTGCACATCATCCGCTCGATGAAGGGCGGGGGAAAAGCCGCCTGCATCCTGCCCCATGGCGTGCTCTTCCGCGGCAATGCCGAAGCCACGATCCGCCGGCAACTCGTCCGCTCCGGCTGTCTCAAGGGCATCATCGGCCTGCCCGCCAACCTCTTCTATGGCACCGGCATCCCCGCCTGCATCGTGGTGCTCGACAAGGAGAACGCCGCCGGCCGCAAGGGCGTGTTCATGATCGACGCCTCCAGGGGCTTCATCAAGGACGGCAACAAGAACCGCCTGCGCGAGCAGGACATCCACCGCATCGTCGACACCTTCACCAAACAGGCCGACGTCCCGCGCTACGCCAGGATGGTGCCACTGGCCGAGATCGCCGATCCGAAGAACGACTTCAACCTCAACCTGCCGCGCTACATCGACAGCACCGAGCCCGAAGACCTGCAGGACATCGACGGCCACCTGCGCGGCGGCATCCCCGAGCGCGATCTCGACGCGCTCGGCGCGTACTGGCAGGTACTCCCCGGCGTGCGCGGCGTGTTGTTCGAGTCCGCGGGCCGTCCGGGCTACGCGCGCCTGAAGCTGCCGATCACCGAGGTCAAGCCCGCCATTCTCGGCCACGCCGAGTTCGCCGCCTTCCAGCAGAAGGCGACCGAGGGGTTTGCCGATTGGCGCAAGGCCACGACGCCTCGCCTCACCGGCTTCGGCAAGGACGGCCACCCCAAGGCGCTGATCGAGACGATCGCCGAGGAACTGCTCGTCGTATTTCGCCAGGCGCCGCTGCTCGATGCCTACGACGTCTACCAGCACCTCATGGACTACTGGGCCGAGACGATGCAGGACGACGCCTACCTGATTGCCGCCGACGGCTGGGTCGCCGAGCCCGCCCGCATCGTCGAGACGGACAAGAAGGGCAGGCGCAAAGACAAGGGCTGGACCTGCGACCTGATCCCCAAGCCGTTTGTCGTCGCGCGCTACTTCGCCAAGGAGCTAGCCGCGCTCGACGCGAAGCAGGCCGAGCTCGAAGCCGCCACCGCCAGCCTCGCGGAACTCGAGGAGGAGCACGGCGGTGAGGAAGGCGTCCTTGGCGCGCTCGACAAGATCGCCAAGCCCGAGGTCAGGGCTCGACTCAAGGAGATCAAGGCCGACAAGGAAGCCAAAGACGAGATTGTGGTGCTCGAGCGCTGGCTGGATCTCGCCGAGAGCGAGACCGCGATCAAGCGCGCCGTGAAGGAGCTGGAGGCCGCTCTCGACACGCTGGCCTATGAGAAGTATCCGAAGCTCACCGAGGCCGAGATCAAGACGCTGGTGGTGGACGACAAGTGGATGGCGCGCCTGTCGGCCGCCGTGCAGGGCGAGCTGGACCGCGTTTCGCAGACCCTCACCGGCCGCATCCGCGAACTGGCCGAGCGCTACGCCACTCCGCTGCCGCAGCTCATTGATGACGTCGAGAGACTCTCCGCCCGCGTGGGCGAGCACCTCGCGAGAATGGGGGCCGAATGGAGGTAAAGGCGGGGTACAGGCAGACCGAGGTGGGGGTGATCCCGGTAGATTGGGATGTTGACAGTCTCGGCCGGTTCTGGAGTGTCACCGATTGCAAGCATGTAACTGCCGCGTTCATCTCGAATGGCGTCCCAATCGCGAGCATCAGAGAGGTTCAGGGCCGTTTCGTGGATTTGACGAACGCGAAACAGACGACCGTGCGCTACTACGATCTGCTCATAGAGGGCGGGCGCGATCCGCGGGCAGGCGACCTGATTCTGAGCCGCAACGCAACTGTCGGGGAGGTTGCTCAGGTGGCGGATTGGCACCCACCGTTTGCGATGGGTCAAGACGTCTGCCTCCTGAGAAGAAGATCTGACGACTATTCGACGGATTATATTCAAGCTGTCCTCCGCTCTCCGGTCGTTCGGAACCAGCTGTCACATCTGATGGTTGGCTCCACCTTCAAGCGGGCGAATGTTCAGCAGATTCGTAATTTCTCCGTGCCGATGCCGTCGGCGCACGAGCAGCGCGTCATCGCCGAGGCGTTGAGCGATCTGAACGCACTGTTGGGCGGGCTGGATCGGCTCATCGTCAAGAAGCGCGACCTCAAACTGGCGGCCATGCAGCAGCTCCTGACCGGCCAAACCCGCCTCCCCGGCTTCCACGGCGAGTGGGATGTGAAGCGGTTGGGAGACGTCGCGGAAATCGTGAGCGGGGGGACCCCTAGAACAACAGAGCCGGCGTATTGGAACGGCGGCATCAAGTGGTGCACGCCGACGGATATCACTAGGTGCGCGGGAAAGCACTTGAACGAGACTGAGCGCACAATTTCGCAACTGGGGCTAGAAAACAGCGGGGCAAGCCTTCTGCCAGCCGGCGCTTTGCTTCTCTGCAGCCGTGCCACGATCGGCGAAGTCAAGATTGCGGCCGGGGAGATCTGCACGAATCAGGGATTCAAGTCGCTCGTCTGTCTTCCCGGAATGAGCAATGAGCTCCTCTACTACAAGCTCCTGACCATGAAGCAGCAAATGGTGGGGCGTGCCTCCGGCTCCACATTTCTCGAAATCTCCAAGGCGAATCTCGCCGCCCTTGAAATCAACACGCCGCCGCCCCCCGAGCAAACCGCCATCGCCGCCGTGCTCTCCGACATGGACGCGGAGCTCGCCGCGCTCGAAGCCCGCCGCGACAAGACCCGCGCCCTCAAGCAGGGGATGATGCAAGAGCTGCTCACCGGCAAGACGCGGCTTGTTCCCGTTGGAGGCGCCGATGCCTGAGCAACCCCGCTCGGAGCGCAAGACGCAGAACCGCGTCATCGCTCTGTTCACCGACCCGGCGCGTCCAGACAACCTCGGCTATCGCTACCTCGGCGACTGGCACGAACGCGAGCCCAACCGCGCCATCGAGACGGCCCTCCTGCGCGACAACCTTGGAGCGCGCGGCTACTCGCCCGCGCACATCTCCGCTGCACTGCAGAAGCTGGAGACCGCCGCCGACTCGACCGGCATCACGCTCTACCAGGCCAACCTGCGCACATACCAACTGCTGCGCTACGGCGCGGACGTGCAGGTGGCCGCAGGGCAGGCACACGTCAAGGTGCACCTGATCGACTGGGAACACCCGGAGAAGAACGACTTCGCGCTGGCCGAGGAGGTGACGCTGAAGGGCGGCTACCAGCGCCGGCCCGACATCGTGCTCTATCTCAACGGCCTGGCCATCGCCGTGCTCGAGTTGAAGCGCAGCTCGGTGGAGTTGGCCGACGGCGTGCGGCAGCTCATCACCAACCAGGAGGAGATCTTCAACAAGGCCTTCTTCAGCACGGTGCAGCTCGTGCTGGCCGGCAGCGATTCGCAGGGGCTGCGCTACGGCACCACCGGCACGCCGGAGCAGTTCTTCGTCGAGTGGAAGGACGAGGCGCCGGGCGAGGCCGGCGGCGCTCCCGCGTCCGGCGCGCTGCTCGACCGGCCGCTGGCGCAACTATGCGGCAAGGCGCGGCTGCTCGACCTGATCCGCAACTGCGTGCTGTTCGACGCGGGCCACAAGAAGGTGCCCCGGCCGCACCAATACTTCGGCCTCAAGGCTGCACAGGAACGCATGGCCAGGCGCGAGGGCGGCGTTATCTGGCACACCCAGGGGAGCGGCAAGAGCATCCTGATGGTGCTGCTCGCCAAGTGGCTGCTGGAGCACGACCCCGACGCGCGTATCCTCGTCGTCACCGACCGCGACGAGCTCGACAAGCAGATCGAGGGGGTGATGAAGAACGCCGGGGTGATCGGAGCCGATTCGCCCTCGCCGCGCATCACCTCGCGAGCGGAGTTCGTGCAGAAGCTGGGTGGGGCCACGCCGCGCCTCTTGTGCGCACTGGTCCACAAGTTCGACCCGGCCGACCTGAACGGCCCGCCGCCGCCCGTGCAGGGCCGCTTCTACGTGTTCGTGGACGAGTGCCACCGCACCCAGGGCGGCGACATGAACAAGCAGATGAAGCGCTGGCTGGAGGGCGCGATCTTCATCGGGTTCACCGGCACGCCGCTCCTGCGCAAAGACAAGTTGATGACGCGGGACGTGTTCGGCACCTATATCCACACCTACAAGTTTCACGAGGGCGTGGCCGACGGCGTCATCCTGGACCTCAAGTACGAGGCCCGCGACGTGCCGCAGCGGCTCACCTCCCGGGCCGCCATCGACAAGTGGTTCGAACAGAAGACCCGGGGCCTCAACAACTTCCAGAAGGCGGTGCTGCGCGGGCGCTGGGCGACGATGGAGGAGCTGATGAGCGCCGGGGAGCGCAAGCAGCGCATCATCGCCGACATCATCGAAGACTTCAGCCTCAAACCGCGGCTGAACAACGACCGCGGCACGGCCATCCTGGTCGCCCCGTCGATCTACGACGCCTGCCACTATTACCGGCTGCTCCAGAACACGAGCTTCGGCCCGTACTGCGGGATCATCACGTCCTACGAGCCCAACCACAACGCGATCTCCCGCGAGCCTCCCAACAGCGACGAACGCTACAAGTTCGACACCTACACGAAGCACGTCCTCGGACAGGGGCAGAGCACCAAGCAATACGAGGACGAAGCCAAGCGCCGCTTCATCCAGGAACCGGCGAACATGAAGCTGCTGATCGTCGTCAGCAAGCTGCTTACTGGCTTCGATGCGCCGAGCTGTACCTACATCTACCTGGACAACGAGCTGCGCGATCACAACCTGTTCCAGGCCATCTGCCGCACCAACCGGCTCGACGGCGACGACAAGGATTACGGTCACATCGTCGACTTCAAGGAGCTGTTCGGGGAGGTGCAGGAAGCGATTGCGGTGTACAGCTCGGACGAGCTCGATACCGATCCGGGCAATGGCGGTGACAACAACGTCCACCTCAAGAACTGGCTGGACGAGGGCAGGAGGAAGCTCGACGAGGCCCGCGAGGCGCTGCGCTATCTGTGCGAGCCGGTTGCGCTACCGCGCGAGGTGGAGCAGTTCCTTCACTACTTCTGCGGCGACGCTGCGAATCCGAACGCGCTCAACGAGACCGAGGCGTTGAGAATCTCGTTCTACAAGGCGGTGGCCGTCTTAGTCCGCGCCTTCGCGGCCATCGCGCAGGACCTCGCCGAGGCTGGGTATTCCGACGCCGACGCGGCCGCCGTGCAGAAGGACGTCGCCTTCTACGGCGAGATCCGCGCTGCCATCAAGAAGCACTCGGGCGAGGAGCTCGACATCAAGCCCTACGAAGCGGACATGCGCCACCTCATCAACACCTACCTCCAGGCCGACCCGGCGGCTGACCTGGGCGACCTGGGCGAGATGTCGCTGACCGACCTCATCATCAAGACGGGCATCCACGACGCCATCGCGAGGAAGCTCAACGAAAAGGGGACGCTCTCGAAGAACGCCATCGCCGAAGGAATCATCAACAACGTCCGCAAGACCATCATCCGCGACCAGCTCACGGACCCCCGGTTCTATGAGCAGATGTCAAAACTGCTCGACGATCTCATCAAGCAGAGCCGGGCGGATGCCGCCGCGTACGAGGAGTTTCTGCGAAAGGCCGAAGCGCTGGTGAAGCGCCTGGCCGCCAAGCAACCCGAGGAGGGCGTACCCACGGCGCTTCATGGCAGGCGGGAAGCGACTGCGATCTACAACAACCTGCCGAGGATTCTCGCGGCGCGGAGCGCCGCGGCTGTGGGGGTCGCTGAACCTCGCGCCGAATACGGGGATGAACGTCTCCGGTTGGCGCTCGAGATCGACCGCGTGATGCGCGAGCGGGCACCCGCGGGCTGGAGGGGCGACCAGGCTCGGGAGGCGCAGGTCCTCAACGCGCTTTTCCCGCTGCTCGACCGTAAACGCGAGCCAACGATGGCTCTGTTCGAGCTCATCAAGAACCAGCCGGGGTACTGATGGCAGAGACGATCCAGATCGGTGAGGTCGTCATCGCGTTGACGCGAAAGGACGTCAGGCATGTCCACCTTTCAGTGCACCCGCCACTGGGCCGGGTCAGCTTGGTCGCGCCGACCGGAACGCGCCCGGAGGTCGCGCGAGCCTACGCCATCTCGAAGATCGGATGGATCCGGGAGCAGCGAGCGAAGCTGCGCGGCCAGGCGCGGGAGACTCCGCGCCGGTTCATAGAGCGGGAGAGCCACTACCTCTGGGGTCGCCGCTATCTGTTGTCCGTCGTTGAAGAGGATGCAAAGCCGTCCGTGCGGCTCGGTCACCGCAAGATCTCTCTCCGCGTCCGCCCGGGCAGCAGCATGGCGAAGCGGGAAGAGGTCATCCACGACTGGCACAAGGCACTACTGCATGAACTCGTGCCGCGGCTGATCGGGAAGTGGGAGGCGAAGCTCGGCGTCACGGTGTCCGGCTACTTCCTGCAGCGCATGAAGACGAAGTGGGGAGGCTGCAATCGCCGGGCGGGCAACATCCGTCTCAACACGGAGCTCGTGAAGAAGCCGAAGGACCTCCTGGAGTACGTGGTCGTCCACGAGATGATCCACTTGATCGAACCTACGCACAGCGAGCGGTTTATGGCGCTGATCACCAGCCACTACCCTGCATGGCGCGAGGCCAGGGCCGAGCTGAACGAGTTGCCGCTGGGCGCGGAGGCATGGAGGCTGTAGGCCCCTGTCCAAGGAGCGGGAACCGGCAGGCGGGGGCGCGAACGGCCGCTAACCAAGTAGTGCTAGTCGCCCAGATCTTCTTCAGATACCCCACGCCTGGGCCTGCAGGGACGGCCTACGCGGGCAGAATCCCCGCCGCGACCTGGAGCGCGGCAACCGTCGGGGCCACGGTGTTCAGTAGGTAGGGCTGCGAGGCGTTGGCCCCCCAGTTGTCGCGGCTCGCGATGCTGGGGTGAACGAAGGAAGCGAGCACGATCTGGCGCTCGCCCAGGCGCACCCGTTCCAGCGGCAGCGTGTCGTGGGCGGCGATCGCCCTGCGTTCCGTGCCCGGTTGCGGCCGTCGCCGGGTCGTGAACGCAGTCCATGCACCCTTCAAGCTTGTCACCGAGCCGTGGCTACCAGTAGCTCCTTCCAGAATGCCCCCTCGACAGACTCATAGAGCTGTAGTCCAATCTTCCCTTCCGTCCGATATCGCCTATACCTAGATGTTAGGGAGGCACGAGCGGCATGGAGAGGATGTCGAAGGGAAGGGAGCAGGCCCTGCTGGCGGAGTACCAGGCCTCCGTCGGGGCGGGAAGGCCGAACCTGGAAGCCCGCAACGAGGTTGCCGAGAGGCACCTGCCCCTGGTCAAGTCAGCGGCCAGATCGCTGTGGTTGGGGAACCAGCAGCACGTCGAGTTCGACGACCTCGTCCAGGCTGGCTTTGTCGGCCTGATCGAGGCCATCGAGCGGTTCGACTTGGCAATGGGCACGCGCTTGAGCACCTATGCGTTGCCGTGGATTCGCAACGCCATGCACAAGGCAGTGCGCCAGTCGAGGTGGGACCGCCACATCACCGACGAGATGTATCGGGACTTCTGGAAGATAAACAGCGCCCTTGCGAAGCAGCCGGTGCGCTTCGACCATTCCATCGACTACGAAAGGCTTTCGGACGACTCGCACCTAAACCTCGAATATTGCCACAAGCTCGTCGCGTGGACTCAGTCGCGCGTCTCGTTCGAGACGCCGATCACGAAGAACGGGAAGCTCCGGCTCGAGGACACGCTCGATGACCGCGGCGTAATCCGCCCTGAGCAGTACGGCTTGCTTGCTGACGCAAAGGAGCTCGTCGAGCACGCGCTTAATGGACCCTCGCTCTCCCGTCAAGAGCGCAAGGCGATAGCCGCGGTCTTCTTCGACGACGACGAGTTCTTCAACACGCAGGGCACCAAGAAGTCCGTCAACGACGCGCTTCGCTATCGGTGCGACAAGGCCCTTGGGAATCTCCGCAGGAAGGAACGCGCGACGCTCGAGAAAGCGCAATCGCTCTTCGACGCCGCGGAAGCGGACGTTAGGACGAGAAGATGATCCACATTCGCTACTTTCAGAGAAACGGCAGCTGCAACTGGGAGGTCAAGGTCAGCGCGCTCGTCATCGCCGTCCTTGCCATCCTGGCTATCGGCTTCATGAAGGGCGAGAACACTACCGGCTGGATCGTGGCGCTGTTCCGCCACTGACTGCTACCTGCTGCCCGAAGGCTCGATGTGCCTGAAACGCAGTCCTCGCTGCATGGCCGCAGCCAAAGGACGCACCACTGTCTGGCAGCGCCGGCGCTATGCCCGCGCCATGGGCCGCCATCCCACCGAGTCAGAAGACCGGGTGCTCATCGGAGCGGACCGTCGCCGCAACTAGTTGTACCTGAAGGAATTGACTCCTCAGGTAGGACTCTAACCTACCACCCTCCGGTTAACAGGCGGGTGTTCTGCCATTGAGCCACTGAGGAACGCTGCCACCCGCACGCGCCCCGCGCGCCCCGGAAAGCCCCGGTAGGCACCCGGCTCCGCACCTTCCCCAAGTACTCCGTGCCTTGGGCCGCAGGACGCCTTACGCGGGCAGAATCCCCGCCGCGACCTGGAGCGTGGCGACCGTCGGGGCCGCGATGTTCAGCAGGTAGGGCTGGGAGGCCGGCGAAGAGGTTGTCAGTGGCATCGCTACCTCCGGGGCATCCATGCGGGGTTGAATTCCGGCAGTGCCGACACAGCGGGCCGATCGAGGACGGCCTCGTAGACGGACGGCGGCACGGTCACCGACCCCCACTCGCCGAAGATGCGGATGATGGCGGGCTCGGTCGGGCCGTCGACGAATACGTGGCGACTCTCTACTGAACTACCAGGATGTTTATAGAAAAGGAAGGTGCCGCAGGAGGTGCCTTCCAGGATCATGGGCGTTTCCGGGAGGTTCATGTAGATCCACGCCTCGCCTTCGGTGGTCCAGGCGTTCATCGCGATCGTGGTCGAGGCAGCGCCGGTGAGCAGTTCGAGTCCGCACGGTCGCTCGAAGTCGCCGAGCATTTCATCGGCGAGTCTTTCAATCGTGCTCCGGTCAGGTTGCGGGTCGAGTGTACACAGCTGTTTCCAGACGCCCCACTTCGCCGTCCTGTGCAGATCGTACGAATAGCGCAAGGGCCAGGGAACGTGCCCGAGTCCGCGAAGCACGACGGCGATGGCCACGCGATCCCAATCAACGCCGGTCATCGCGGTTGCTCTCCTCCATCCGACACGGTTCGACGACGTCACCGACACACTGGTCTATCAACGGAATCTGACCCGGCGAGCACACCTCGTTGACGAGTTCGAGGGCGCGCCTCTTGTGCCTCGATTCGCAGACTTGGACCTGGGTCGGGCGTGGTGTCTGGGTCAGGCAGTGCGGCGAGCTGCCTTACGATCTGTTCCAGGGTCTTCATGGGCTCTCCCTCTCACACTGAATGGCGGTTGCGCAGCCGTGGCAGCGCATACACTCTGGTTCGAGCGTGGCGGCGACGCGGTCAACTATCCCTCCCCCACACGACCGAATAGGCGCGCCGCCTCAACCCGGCTAGCACGAGCGCGCCGCATGCGCTGTTGGCGACGTCCTCGTGGTGTCGCGGTGGCGCGTCTACTGTGTCGCGCCCTTGTCGGCCTTTGCGCCGCTCCAGCGACCCGAGCTGCTTCAAGAGCCGGGCATGGTCGAGCAACTCCACCTGCGCACTCATCACCATCGGTAGCGCGGCGAGGTAGATTTCGCTCCGGGTCCGCTCGCTCGGCTCGACCGTGATACCTAGTTTGCGGAACGCTTCGACGGGCCAGCTTCCGGCGTAGCGGTCAGACGTCGCCTTGCTGAGCCCGTAGGACTTGAGCACGGCGCCGAACTCGGCTACGGTAGCCTCGGGCGAGAAGGGCGGTCGGACCTCGCGGATGACGTCGAGCTTCGCGCGGCCGTGCTCGTAGTGAGCGATCGCCATCGTCATACTGTCGGCGCCGGTTCCACCCGCCGGATCGAGGAACCCGACGTAGTTGGATCTGTGCGCCGGTTGATATGGCTGCTCCAGCCGGCCCGGCATCCGCACGGCGTCGAGGGCCTCGCCCGGCAGGAACACTTCCACATCGCGCCGGAACTCCGCGCCATACTCGGCTGCGGCGGCCATCGGATCGTCCTCGTAGGCTGCATCGATCATCTGCTGGCCGATTGTCGGATTCATGGCGCGTGTGGGCGCGTTGACCACGAGCACATCGGCCGACTCGTTCCGGCCGAAGTGCTTCTCGAACATGCGCCATACCTCGCCTCGGCGCGCGTAGACGCTGGTGAGGCCGATCAGCATGGCCTCGGGCACGGACGCCATCGCGGCGCGCAAGGCGACAAGCACCTCGTGATCGGGGTTCGCGCTGTCCTCGACGTCCCAGAAGGCGACCTCGTCCACGGCCGCGCCGATGCAGGTATAGCCGCGCAGGGATTTCCAACTGCACGTGTGGATCTCGATACAGGCGCCGTTCGTGAGCCAGATGGCCTCGGCGGTCTCGCGCGCGATCATCGCTTCGAGTGATGGGTGCGCGCGTAACAATCCGGCGATGTAGCGTTTGATGACGCGGGCCTGTTTCCGGTCCGCCGCAATCACCATGTAGACGCCAACTTCGCCCGGCGCCAGCCGATAGGAGCAACAGCAGGTCGCCCAGACAGCGAGCAGGGCCGCGATGATGGACTTGCCAGCGCGCCGGCCCAGGAGCAGCCACAACTCACGCACTGGCGATGCGGGTAGCGTCGTGCGACCGGTCAACGTCTCGACGGTCGCGCGCTCGTCATCGGTCAGGTCCAGCGCGAACGCTGCCTTGAGCACAGCGCGCCACGTGGCCCAGGTCTCGCCGGCGAACACGGACCCGAGCACGCGGATCATGAGCTGGAGCACGGTGCCCGTGAGCGGCCTAGTCGCCATTGCGCCCTTGAGAAGTCGGGTCATCGGCCATCACATCGGCGAGGCTCGGCACGCGCTTCTGCTTGCGCTCCAGACCGAGCAGTTGGTCGAGCGACTTCGCTGTATTGATGAGCGATTGGAGCTGCGACAGCCATGCGACACGCAGCTTGCCCCTCTTGTCGGTCAGGCCGTGCAGCTCCAGGTGCGCGTCGAGCTGGATGATGCGGCGCTCGATGCGGGCGCGGTGTCCGATCAGCGACAGGCGCCGCGTCGGCACGTCGGCGACGTCGCCTTCATCAACGAGACAGCCACGCATGAACTCGGCTACCTCATCGCGCAGCACCTCCAGTCCAGGCGGCCAGCGTTCGGTCCGCATCGAGTGCTGCAGCCCGAGCCAGTTCGCCGGCTTGAACATGGTCCGTGCGCCGAGCACGCGCATATCGGCGTGTCCGCGTGCGCAGCGATCGAGGAACACTGGGTGCTGCGGCGCACCGCACGGGCGCCCTTCGCGCTTCATCCAGAGCGTGCACGGGAACACGCGCGGCGCCGGTACCTGATCGTCTGCCGTGCCCTGTGTGACCTCGTCGCTCATCACCACCTCCGCGTCGCCTCGTCATGCCGCTTGGTCGCCCTCCGCACCCGCTCCGCTTTGGATGGCCCTGGTGGGTACGCTGCCAGCCACTCAGCGCGTGACAGCCGAACGGGCCTACCACCTGCCGCCTCCCACAGCGCCTCGACCTTCGCGCGGCGCGCGTCGTCCTTTGCCTGGTCCTCAGGATTGAGGGGCGGCTTACGTCGAATCCCGCGAGGCACATCCAAAGGCTCCAGTCCCAGGCCGGCCCTGACTTCATCGGGGTCCATTCGCACCTCGCCCTGCTCGTGCGGGCGACCGCACCAGCACGCCCTAGTCTCCGACTGGCCCGCCGTGACGTCCCGCTTGACCTCCGTGGCGTCCGAGTCGCTAGCTGCGCCCACAACTACCTCCTTTGTGTTCGCATTCAAGGGAGCGCCTCCCGTGGCCCTCGGCGGACCTGCTACGAGGCGGTCAACAGTGCCATCGCCGTGTCCTTGGTGTGACCTCGGCTCGATTCCTGGTTTCATCGAATCCCGTCCCTTCGGTGTTGACTGCGCTGCGGCACCATGGCTAGGCACCACACACGCGGGGTTGGTGTATAGGTTTTCGGGCACGGGCGCCGGGTGCGGCAGTCGATCGCAGACACCGACCCAATAAAGGGCTCGAGTTCGTCCTCGCGCCACCCGTCCTGGGGGCAGGCACGACCGGCCAGACGGGCACCACGGGCACCGATGCCCGTTGGGGTTGTTGTGCCGTTCATATGTCTCCCCCCGTCCGCTTCGCGGTGCCCGTGGTGCCGGTCTGGCCCGCGGGGCCAGCCCCGTTAGACGCTGGCACGACGCGAGGCTGCGCGGCTCGCCTGGGCACAGGCTGCGCGGCCACGCGCCCGCCTGCGGGTAGCGCCCACGTCGTGCGCTTGGGGAACGTGCGTTCCTCGGTGATGACGATCTTGAGGCGTCGCCTTGCGCGGCCGATAGTGCGGGTCGAGTAGCCCGCCTTCCGTGCCTCCGCCTTTACCGTGGCGGAGTTGGCCGAGCCGTCCTCTTGCGTATTGAGGTAAGCCACCAGCCAATCCTCAGCTTCCTCGGTAACGGTCGGACCCCCAGCGTCGGCCGCGACCTCCACAGTCTCGGCAATCGAGCGATCCGTCTCGCCTGTCCACTGGAGCCGGCCTGTGTGGACCGGCCCCTCTGGCGTGTCGCAGACGTGGGCGTCCTCAATCGTGAACGTGAGCGATGGGACATCTAGTCTTCCGAGGTTGTTCTTAGCCTGGCCTACGATGCGCGCTTCTTCGTCCTCCGGGTCGACCATGACGAACAGCACGGCGCGTGCAACCGCCACAAAGGCGCGGGAACCCATCAACATCGTTAGGGGGTCGGTGGAAGAGCCCTTGTTCACGTGGATCAGCCCGAGTACGCAGATGCCGGTGCTATCTGCGATGCGGACGATCGGTTCGAGTGCGGACCTCACCTCCGCATCTTTATGGCTATCCAACTCCGCACTCAGACGACTCAACAGCGGATCAAGGAGCACCAGTGCGGCATCCACCAGGAGGATCTGCTCTTCGAGCGCGGGGAGATCGTCGGGCAGGGACAGCTCAACCTCGCCAGCACCGCCGGCCAGCACCACGTCCACACGGAATACGCGATCCAAGTCAGCGCCAGCGGCCATTAGGCGGGGGACGATTGTTCGGTCCCAGGAGTCCTCGGCCGCTGCGACGATCACCGACTTCGGCTGACCGGCGTACTGGCCAAGAAGGCAGCCGTTGGTGACGTCCGCCGCCAGTTGATCGGCGAGTATCGATTTGCCGAGGCCCTCTCGGCCGCCCATGAGTGCAAGTCCGCCGAGCGGGAGCCGGTCCTCCCACATCCAGCGCACCGGGCGAACGGCAATCTGACTGGCGGGGGTCAAGCGGACGAGCCGCTCTGGCTCCGGCGGCGCGTCCGGATCGACGTCCGACCAGGGGGGGATCTTGGGCGACGCTACGCGGACGCCGCGGCGTCTCTTGCCTGCGCGCCCGCTCATGGCACCACCTTCCGATCGCGAGCGGCGAGCTTGGCTGCCAGCCACGCATCGATCTCGGCCTCGGGCCAAGCGATGACGTGTGATCCAAGTCGCGCGGGCTCAGGGAATTTCCCGGCGCGCCGCCAGCGCCAGGCCGTGACCTTTGAGATTCCGACGCGCTCGCGCACAGCCGGCCAGCGCAACATACGAAGGGATGCCGCGTCGGTCGATCCGCATGACGGGTGCGGCGGCGCGTCTGGGGCCTCGCGGTAGTCGGGGGTCGCCCTAACCCGGTCGTCGTCATTTCGCTTCGCCCCCGCGTCCTTTGGCTCCGTTTTCATGTTGATTCCACCCTTCAATGCCATGCTCGTCCTGGCCGTCTCGACATCGCCTGTCTCAATCCTCGTCACGCGGTCTCCTGATCCCTGACACAGCACCTAGGCTTACGATACGCGCGCCCTCGTCGTGGCAAATCCCACCTAACGCAACGATGTTGCAGAGCGATCGGTCGGCATTTGGGGCGCCTGAGTCCGTTGCGTCCTGTCGCCATGACCGCGTATGCTCTGGGCGATGGCAGAGCCGCCTCGTCCGGCGAAAGCTCGGAAGCAAATCGAGCGAGTGTGCGCACAAGTCGGTCAATGCGACCGCCTGGGGCTCGGTGATGCCCGGGGTCGCCAGACACTGATTCGGAAACTGCGCGAGGTTCTGGCGGGAGCTTGCGAGATTGGCGGGCCTTTGGCGGCTCAGGCGCAGGCCTTCGTTGCCGAGGCATGTCAAGGCTGGAAGCACGACGCTGGCTTGAGGTGGCTCCAAAGCGACTCTAGGAGTTGGCGTGTGCTGGAGCGTCTAGTTCGGCAGGGAGCGGTGCCCCAGGCTCTGTCCGAACTGCTCGGCGATTACGAGCACGCCCTGAGGGATTTCCAGCCAAGGCCGACAGCTGCCCGCCGGAAGAACCCCCAACTCAAATGGGTGCTCCCTCGCTGGAAGCCTAGGGAGGATGAGGCACAACCGTTGCGCGAGGCCGCCATTGCGCTGGACGGAGCCGTGTCAGCCTGTGAGACGGTCAACCAGAGGAAGCACTGCGTCCCGGCCGAATCGATCCTTGGGATGCGGCGGTTGAGCCAGATGTTGGAGGAGGTCGCCGAACTCCGCGTAATCGAAGACTGGCCGCTGGCCCGCGAGACGGTCGCCATCGAGAGACACATTGCCGCATCGACCGGCAAGTACCGCGACGTGCCAGTCAGCGTGCTGCTAAACGCCGTGCACGAGAAGATGGGCCTCGACTGCTTCGAGCGAACCCCGGAAGCACTCGATCGCTTTCGGCGCCAGCATTCACTGCTCTACAAGCGGCCGGGCCAGTTCGACCTGAACGTCCTCCTGGGCGGTGAACGCTGCGCCTCCTCCTTCGAGTTGCTTGACGTCGGGTCACGGCGGAGGTCGGCCGAACACCTTCCCGTACTCTCGCGTGACGTCAACGAGCGGCGGGCCAGTTCGTAGCTTCCTTTTCTCTTGGTGTTCGGTTGTACGGTTGTGCGCGGGATAGAGGACTGCTCGTCGATTTTGGGTACGCGGATAGCCGATTGAAATCTCCACCATCACTTGATCCAGCAACTCACGCGCGGCCGACGGCATCTCGCACTCGAGCGGTAGCCGGCTCTCTTCAGGCGATCGTCCAGTTCCCGAGGCGCACGCCTATCCGCTGCATCCCCTTCACCCGGCGGATACCGGGCGCCAGCTGGGGACTCAGGCGGCGGCATCCGCAGCCTCGTACGTCAAGCGCCGAGCGGCGGTAACTGGAAGGTTGATTGTCGCCGGCGCATATCCGCATTGTTCGAAGTGGATCCGATATCGGAGTAGAACGGTACGGTTGAACTCGAGACGGGGCTCCGAGCAGTACCAGGTGACGGACTCCTGAATCTCTTGGTGGTAGATTCGCTGGCTGCTGGCGGACGTCATACTACTCAGAATAAGTGCCCACCGCCGATGAGCTTCAGTTACGATGCACGCATGCGCCGCGGACGCTGGTTGCGGACCGAAAAGGCCGAGCGGTCGGGCTGCTCCGAGCCCGATTCAGCGTTCACACGGGGTCGATAATGACTGACGGCATCGCCTCACCACAGGTCGGCAGGCTTGAGGAACTGACTGACCGCGAGATCGTCCGCCTGATCGAGACGGCGATGGCAGGCCCTGTGGTCATCGGCCCTGTCGGTTCGTTGCCATATTCGTCCTTACGCGACCACGGACTGGAGCGTCTCGGCTATCGCCTGCTCGTCGCCGAGGGCTTGGTCCCTCGGCTCTTCGGTAAACCGGGCCAGCGACAGTACGGCATAGACCTGCTCGCGAAGGATGGCGACTCCTACCTGGTCTGTCAATGCAAGAACGTCAGCCATTTGGCTCGGCACGAGATGCGCAGCCTGCTGGAGCTGTTCGAGGAGCAGTGGCTGCGCCGTGCTGATGAGGGCTGGCCTCGACCCACTCGATTCATCGTCTGCTGCCCGTTGGATCTTCGCGAACTGAGACAAGGAACCGCATGGCTCGAGTTGGAAGAAGCGTTCAGCAGCCGAACGGGCATCCGGCTGATCTTCTGGGACCGCACCTATCTCGATGAACGGCTCCGACTTCTGCCGGATATCGTCGCCGACCTCTTCACACCGGCCATCGCCGAATCCTTCTGCGAGATCGACGACTGGCAGCAGGACTTGTTCGAGCCGGTGTCGGCGTCGGCGACGTCTCAGACGATCACGCACTACCTTGGGCTGAGTGAAGCTGGCCAGCTCGTTCTGACGCCTGAGTTGCAGGACGCGTTCACCGCCTCACTCGAGACGATCGGGGCAGTACTCGTCCGTGGAAGCGCGGGCAGCGGCAAGTCGATCACCAGTGTCGCGCTGGCGGCCGGACTCGAAACGGTCCATCGCGTGTACTACACGGACCTCAGATACGACGCGCGAGAAGCGGAGCTCGTTGCCGGCATTCGACGCCGGCGGTCACAACAGTCCGTATTCGTGATCGATAACTGCGAGCACAAAACGGCTCTGGCATTGCGGTTGCTCGAACGCCTGCGAAAGCTGGCCGATGCGCGGTCGCATCAACCGAAACTGGTTCTCATCTGCCACTCCGAAGGTAGGTCGTCAGATCTCGCCACCGGAGGTTCGGACCTCGAAGACTACCTCGAAGAGGTCGATGCGGTGATCGATCTCGAGGTTACGGTCGACACGATTCGCGACATCATCGAGATTCGGAAGCCCGCGTTCACTGGGCTCTCGCCACTGCGGTTGGAGCGCCTCCTCCACCTCTCGGCAGGCGATTTGGTTCTCGTCGACTGGCTGCTTACGAATCTGAACGAGCCAGCAGAGATCGACTCGCTGGCGATTGAGGATGTCCTGGAGCAGGTCATCCGGCGGTACTTCTACGACGGAACTCTCATGCCGTGCAACCAGCGCGTCGCCGCGTTGATGCAGTTCGACCTCAGTCCGGAGGCTCTCACATTTCCGTGCAACCCTGTGGCGGAGGTGCTCCGGCGGCAGTTCATCGCGGTATCTGGTCGCCCGCCGCGCTACCGTGCGGCGCACGCATCGATGGCCGAGCTCGTCTTCCATGCCGTCTGTCGCGTGTTCGGCCAGACGCAGCCACGAGCTGTCGCGGTGAAGTGTCTGCTCGAATATTTTCAGGGCCTGACCCCATTCTCGCCTGCGTTCATCGAGTCAATGGCGATCGTGGTGGGCCACCGTTTGCGGCTGATATCGCAGACGGAGGAGGCTGCCCTCAAGGCGGAGTTCCTGTCGAACCCAGCCATTGTCGAGGCGGCGGCGGGCTCCATCGACCAACTGTCACTCGTCCAACTGGGTCTGTCGCTCGTCTTCCTCTTCGAAGGGCAAGGGACCGCGCTGGCGACATACGAGACACTGGTGAAGCAGTACTTCGCCGAGAGGCGATGGACCTCTCGAGCCTCCGCCCGCGGACGCGAGGTTCATCGCTTCGTCAGGATCACCCGGCGGCGATTCCCGTGGGTGGTGACCAGTCTTCAAGACGAGATTCTGACGAACGGTATTGGTGAGATGGTTGCGCACGGCGGCGACTATGTATCGATCGTCACGATGCTCGCCGAGTTGGTGGACGAGCGGCCCGAATGGCTGCGAGCCATAGAGCGATGCACGCACGAACAGATCGAAGATATCGTGGTTCAGACCTGTCGGTCGCACGAGTCGCTAGACTGGTCGATGGGCGCGCTCGGTCGCCTGCGCGCGAGGAACGAAGAGTGTTGCCGATCCTTTGAGTCGCTGTTCACGCCTGCGCAGCTAATCACAATCCTCCTCGCCCGAGGAACCCTGTCGACGCTCTTCTTGATGATCGGATACTCGACACGGGTCGATGTGCTCACGGACGCACTCGCCGAAAGCCATCTGTCGGGATTGCTACAGCGAACAGTCGACACTGGATCGACACTGGCCGTGTTGCCGAACTGTCTCTCTCGGCTTGGCGCGTGCCATCCCGATCGCGCCTCTCAACTGCATCAACGGATCGGATCGGCGGGGTACGCGTCGTTCATCAAGGTCGCCGGCACGATAACCGAGTTGATCGGAATCTGCGCAGGACTCCCTCATGAAGTGGCGGCGGGTGTCATCGGGCAGTTCGAGGCTGGCGATATTGACGCCGTAGTGACGAGAACCGCGCGCGACTCACGGTCTATCGGGACGATTGCGCTGCGCTTCAGACAGTTGCGTGACCGGGATCCAAGCCTCGCCGCGGAACTCGAGCAGTTGCTAACCGCCCGCCGATATGTCTTCCTGATCGTCGAAGTCGGCACCATCGCGGATCTGTTTCGCGTGTTTGCGAGCGCGAGTCCCCAGATGGCGAGCGACGTGATCGCCGCGCTGGAGCCGTCGACGACCGCTCGAATCGTGGCTAGGACGATCGCCGCTGATCGTCCAATCGGCACATTGCACATGGGCCTCAGCAGGCTTCGTGATCTCGATGGAGGCACGGGCGAGCTGAGAGCCGCGCTCGAATCCGTCCTTGGTGTTCAGGGTTACCGTGAGCTTATTTCTCAACAGGGAACGATAGGCGATCTGTTGATGATATGTGGTGCCAGCAGTCCGGAGCATGCACGGCAGGTCGTTACTGCGCTGGCGGAATCGGATTTCGATGCCATCGTCAGTCGCACCGCAGAGCGGCAGCGCGGGTTTGGAACGCTGGCCCTTGGCTGGAGAAACCTCTCGGCCACTGCCCCTGATCTCGCCGTGCGGGTCGAGGAGAAGGTGTCAGCAGCGCGGTATGTGGGACTGCTGACCGCGATCGGCACGTTGCCCAATCTGACGGCGGTCCTCGGCGTCGTGTCCGAGACGTTCAGTCGAGAAGTCCTCGGGCATCTTGACGATCACGCGATAGAGGTCGTGATAGACCGCACGATTAGAGCCGAGGCATCCGTCGGGGCAATCCCGCTAAACCTGTGGAGTCTCGAAAAGAGGTCAGTGGAACTGGCCCATCTGCTCGAGGCCCGGATTGGAGCGAGTACATGGCTTCGTCTTCTGGAATCGCATGGGTCCTTTCCCGATCTCATGGCGATGTTGCAGCACATGTCACCCGAGATGGCCGGGTCGGTCATCGCCGGGTGTGACGACTCGCTGCTCGACGAACTATGCCGGCGGACGCTGGCGGAGCGCCGTCTGATCGGATCCTTGCCCTTGTGGCTGCGGGGGATCGGAGCTAGGTCGGTGCCGAATCTCGTGTCGCTGCAAGCTAAGATCGGGGCGGCGCGCCTATCGAAACTCATCATGGCGCGGGGCGACATGCAAGTCCTCACTGGCTGCATGCGGCACGTGACGGCGGAATTCCGGTCGACGTTGTGGGTCGAAATCGAAGGACGGCGGACTCGGATACACGACCTTGTACACCGGAGCAAGTTCGTCACCATCGGTCGTGCGGCGCGATGGATGCCCAAGGTGCTCGAGAGGCTAGCACAACTGACGCCTGAAGGCACCTTGGCGGAGCCCTTGCGGGACTGTGTGGCCAGGAGCACGTGGGAAGACGTGCACGCGGGAATCACCGAGTTCGAACAGGCCCACACGAGTGGCCTCAAGGGCGGCGTGCTGATCGCTGTCAGAAATCGTCTCGACGCGGCTGGAGTGAATGACCTTCCGTCGGGGCGGTTCAGCGCGGACGCCGCGCGGCTTGGGCTGCTGTGGCGGTTGGCCCCGGAACGGCGCGAGGACTGGGTCGGCAAACTGCCCGAACTGCTGCCCAATCCGCATGACTGGCCGAAAGAAGAGGGCTTTCTCAGGTGGTGGGCAGAGATCCTCCGTATGGCGACGCATTCCTTCGTTGACCTGTCCTATGTGTCAGCCGTTACCGGTCTGATCAACGATCCGAGGGTTACTGGCCTGCTGCTCACCGCGTCCGGGCGCCAGGCGTTCTATGTCGCTTGGCAGTTGTTCGTGCTCGCACGAACCCGGAAGGCGGTGACGATCGAGAACGTCCTCCCGCAGTCGCTCGTGGAGAAATGGCTCGTTGCCGCTGAGGAGCGCTTCCCCCAGACGAACGACTTGAGCGTTCGCGATGGGTGGTTGGCCTTGCTCGGCGTGCTGGACGTCGCCGGATCGCTGCCGGCGCGTTGGAAGGCCAACAGGCTCAAGGGGCTTATTAATGACGCTTCAGTGACTGCAAGACGGGCGATGGAGTCCAGCCCGGAGGTGGCGGTCTGTTCGCTCCTCGGCTGGGAGCGCGCTCTCGGGCAGCACATCGATGCCGCGACCTGGCAGCGACTGTCGCTGAAGGCCTGGATATTGCCGAAAGGTGACGCTGACGCCGTTCAGTTGGCATCGATCGCCAGTTCGTGCCTTCGCCGTCGAAGCACATAGTCTGGGTGATGCCGACTTCCCGGCGGAGCCCCCGTATAGTCCTGCACAGGCGCTTGATAGTCTCGATCACCGCCACGTCGATTGATGACCACCGTCACGATAACTTCCGAGGAGGCGCGCAGCGTTCACCTATCCAAACGGCCGGTTGAGTCCGATGCCGGCTATTCTTGAGATGGGTCCTCGCCTTGCCGCCTACGTCGAAGAAGAGTCCTTCCTCATCAGCCGACACGGCTTAGACTCGCCGGAAGCGACGACTAACAGCCTACTCGGCCTCGGTGGACACCCAAAACCGGCCAGTCCGGGTAGCGGCCGAGACGTTGACGAGGGTGGGAGGGGCTGACACCATCCCGCCCGACATGAGCAACGTCTTGGGTGACGACAAGAAGCAGCAAATCCTCGCGCTGGGGCGACTGGGCTGGTCGCTGCGGCGGATCCAAGAAGCCACGGGCGTCCGACGAGAGCCGGCGAGCACGTACCTCAAGGCCGCGGCGGTCCCCGTCCGCCGCCCGCGCGGGCGGCCGGGGGCGTGGCCGCCAAAACCGGCCAGTGCCGGGGAGGTGTCCACCGACCTTGGGCCGCCGGCCGCGGCGGCAAATCCGGCCACCACACCGGGGGTGTCCACCGACCCGCAGCTTGCCGCGGAGTCTCCCGCTCCCGAGCGCGCCCCGACCGCCAGCGCCTGCGAGCCGTATCGCGACCTCATCGTCGCCGCCCTCGGCTTGGGTCGCAACGCGATGGCGATCTGGCACGACTTGGTCGACGACCATCAGTTTCCCTTCGCGTACGCGAGCGTGAAGCGGTTTGCGCTGAAGCTGCGTGGGAGCCCGTCGCCGGAGGCCCGGGTGGTGATCACCACGGCCCCGGGCGAAGAGGGCCAGGTCGATTATGGCGAGGGGCCGATGGTTCGGCACCCGGTGACCGGCAAGTACAAACGGACCCGGCTCTTCGTCCTGACGCTCGGGTGCTCGCGCAAGTCGGTCCGGCTGCTGACGTGGGCCTCGAGCACCCAGATCTGGGCGGAGCTCCACGAGACGGCCTTTCGCCGGCTGGGCGGGACAGTCCGCGTGATCGTCCTCGACAATTTGCGCGAGGGCGTGCTGACGCCCGACATCTACGACCCCGCGCTCAATCCCCTGTATCGCGACGTGCTCGCGCACTACGGCGTCGTGGCGCTGCCGTGTTGGGTCCGCGATCCGGATCGCAAGGGCAAGGTCGAATCGGGCGTCGGCCATGCGCAAGCGACGCCGCTCAAGGGACTGCGTTTCGAGACGCTCGAGCAGGCACAGGCCTATCTCGATCGCTGGGAGACCCGGTGGGCCGACACGCGCATTCGCGGCACGACGAAGCGCCAGGTCGCCGCGATGTTTGCCGAGGAGCGCCCGGCCCTGGGCCCGCTCCCGCTCGAGCCGTTTCGCTACTACCGTTTCGGGGATCGCACGGTCCATCTCGACGGGTGCGTCGAGGTCGAGGCCGCGTACTACGGCGCGCCGCCCGGCTGGATCGGCCAGCGGCTCCACGTCCAGTGGAACGATCTGTTTGTCCGGCTCCTCGCCCCGGCGACAGGCCAGCTCCTGCGCGAGCATGTCCGAGCCCCGCGGGGCTGGCATCGCATCCAGGAGGAGGACCGACCCTCGCGCACGCCGCGACCGACCCAGGCGCTCCTCACCCGCGCCGCGATGGCGGGCGCGCACATCGGCACCGTCTGCGGGTCGATCTACCAGCAGGACGGGCCGGCCGGCGTCCGGCGCATCCTCGGTGTCCTCAACTTGGCCAAGAAGCATGGCCCGGCCGCCGTCGATGACGCGGCCAAGGCCGCGCTCGACCTCGGCGTGCCGACCTATCGCTTCCTGCGTCGCTATCTCGAACGTCATCCCCCGGCCCCACTCACGCTCCGTCAAGTGGACCCGCTCATTCGGCAGCTGACCCTCTACCGCGATCTCATCGATCGCCAGACAGGAGACCTCACATGAATGTCGTCGAACTCGATCACGCCCTCCGGAAACTGCGCCTCTCGGGCATCGCGGATGTCCTTGAGGTCCGCCTCCGGCAGGCACAAACCGAGCACCTCGCGCCGCTCGACCTCGTCTCGGCCCTCGTCGCCGACGAGCTCGAGCGTCGGCAAGATCGGCTCTTTGCGCGACGGCACAAGCAGGCTGGCTTTCGCGATGCCGACCGGGCGCTCGACTCCTTCGACTTCGATTTCAACAAGAAGATGAACCGCGCCCTGATCTACGATCTCGCGACCGCCCGTTTCATCGAGCGTCGCGAAGACGCGCTCTTCCTCGGCCCGCCCGGCACGGGCAAGAGCCACCTCGCCCAGGCCATCGGCCGCGCCGCCATCCAGCAGGGCTATCGCGTCGTCTACCGTGAGGCGCACACGCTGATCGAGGAGATCGCCGACGCGACGCTCGACGGCACGCGCAAGACCTACCTGGCCGATTTGGCGGCCGTGCCTTTGCTGATCATCGACGATCTCGGCATGCGGAAACTGCCCCACACGGCCGCCGAAGACCTGCTCGAACTCGTGATGCGTCGGTACGAACGTGCGTCCACGATCCTGACGTCGAACAGACCCGTCGACGACTGGGGCAAGCTGCTCGGCGACACCGCCGCGGTGACGGCGCTCCTCGATCGCCTCCTGCATCACGCGCACGTGCTCAAGTGCGGCCCGCGGAGCTGGCGGACGAAGGTCCAGGCCGACCTGCGAGCAGAGGAGGTGATCCGATGACGGGCCGGCCGCCGCGACGACCGACCCTGTGGAACCGGCCGGCCCCGTGGACGGCACAGAACGCCGCCCACCGGGCCTTGGGAAACGCCCAGACCGCGTTTCCCACACGCTCCCACAAGGGCATCATCATGTCAGCGGAAGACGGCAGGGGAACCCGAGCCGGAATCGTGGGTCGTCAGGATGTCGTAGGATAGACAGCACTGTCTCGGCCGCCACGCCCGTGGTGGCCGGTTTTGACCCGTCCACGACTGGCCGGTTTTCAGCTGTCCACCGAGGTACTCGGTGATCTGGTGATCGCCGCCGAGAGGACCGCCAACCCTCGGTCTGCCGGATCCTAAGCGTCTTCTCCAGCCACCCGCCCCGCAGCAGACACGATGGGAAGACTCGGCCGAGCGGTCCTCGAAGTGCGGCCATAAACTGACAGGCCCGGCCGAACAGACCGGTAAGGCGGCAGCGGTCGGTTTTCCACCACCTTGCCGGTCCCCACTCATGCCCTCCAGAGGGGCAAGAAGTAGTTTGGGTGTCGTCGGAACCTGTCGGTCTTGTTGGACTCTTCGCTGATCGCCCTCGGGCGGTCTGGGCCCGCCGGGGGTGGTTTCGTGTGCGGGTTCTCAAGTTCTTTCAAGTGGTAACACACGTCCGGCACCACGTCCTGTACGAGCCGCACAGTCTCGGTCCGCGACGGCGTGGCGTCTAGAACGGGGCCCGACTCCGATCGATGGCATCATCCGCGGCGCCCGATGGAGAATTGATGCCAGACCGTTACTTGAAGCGATATCTTTCCTTCATCGACGAGTTCACGGGTACGTTGCCACTTGGTTCGGTGATTACTACCTGACCAACAGCGAACGCGTTAGGGTTGACGTCCTGAAACGAGACTTGGATCGTAGCCTCGACCTTCGCCTCTCGGATAACGTCCTCCTTGATCCTGCCAAAGTAGATCGAGCTTCGCTCTCTTTCGTCGTCAGGCACGTGTCCGTAGGCCAATGTCGCCTTGAACTTAACGATTGAACTCACCTGTACCGTGGCTGATTCAGCAGACATCTCAATGATTTCGATCTCCTTGGACATCGTCACGTCCATCCACTCAATTTCCGTCACGTCGCCGTCTTGGTCTCTCAGGTAGAAGCCGAGCTCGACACACTCCCCTCCGATGTCCTCGGCGATGTCGTCTTGGCGTGCAACCACTTCGCCTCGCACGAATTCGGCTAGACGCGCCTCGGAAGAAGCGGCGTCCAAGAGAGCCGCCAAGCTCTGGAATGTCTGGAAACGAGAGTTCAATTCGCCGGCAGCCAGCCGAACCCCTTTGTCACCAGACACAATGATGAGGTTGCGCTGTCCTTCGTTGCACCATTGCGACAGGCGCTGTAGGGAAAAAGCGTCCGGGAATTCTGCCTTCTTGTCTCGCGCATCTTCGAATGGGGGACGCCGGCTGAAGTATCGGCCCAGCGTTTCGTCAGCGGTCATCAGGTCTGTGGAGAGGACTGTCACTCACACTGTTGCAAGGAAGGTCTCGAGCTGGCTCCATAGTTCCGCGAACAGCTCCTCTTCCGACAGAGCGGTGATCGCCGCTTGCTGCGTCACGGTATTGCGCAGCACGGCCGCCTTGTCCACGAATTGTCGCTGCAGCATGCAGTCGTCATGGACGGCTTCCCTGAGCCGCACCTCCACCTCCCGCGTGGTCACGTCGGTCAGCACGAGCTCAAGGCGACCCTTGGATACCCACTCGCTCAAAGCGACGAAGCGGGGAGTGCCGTAGGAGTGATGATGGGTAACAAACACTTCAGTATCAGGATAGACGTAATGCGGTAGCAACAAATCTTCCTCACCAAAGCTGCGCGCTCTTTGGGGTCTTCGCCGATTTGAGTGCAGTGACCTAAGTGCTTCTGGAGCCATGGTTTGCATCGACCAACGTCCGGCGCGGCGAGTCGGTAACGTCAACTGAA